>ENA-OQKY01000001-OQKY01000001.1-human-gut-metagenome-genome-assembly--contig:-NODE-1-length-524609-cov-10.324065_pt1 | contig 524609 bp, 477 predicted proteins | sample MGYA00242652_ERZ504805 | MGnify/ENA primary metagenome ERZ504805 (study PRJEB26092, sample SAMD00036400) | human gut metagenome | host: Homo sapiens | study: EMG produced TPA metagenomics assembly of...
AGAATTTAGAAATAGTAGTTAAAGCAAACTAAATTTTGTTGGAGCGCCGTGTGCGGGGAAACTCGCACGCACGGTGCGGAGTGGGGGAAAATTCGGAGATAACTTCAAAGAATTACCTATCACTATAATTGGTACATGATGTACATGAGCGGGTCGCACCGGTGGAAGCTATCAAACTGGCAAAAGAGCTGGAGCCTTTTGATCTGTTTTTCCTGGAGGACCCGGTTCCCCTGGAGCAGACAAACTGGTTGAGAAATATGCGGGAACAGACCAGCATCCCCATCGCCCAGGGAGAGCTTTTCAACAACCCCAGGGAGTGGAAACCCCTCATAGCAGAACAGCTTATTGATTTTATCCGTGTACATATCAGTCAGATAGGAGGCATTACCCCTGCCAGAAAGCTGCAGATTTTTGCGGAACAGTTTGGTGTGCGCACTGCGTGGCATGGACCTGGCGATATGTCTCCTCTGGCTCATGCGGCAAACATCCATATTGATCTGGCAGCGCCTAATTTCGGAGTGCAGGAGTGGTCAGGCATTGAGCCTCCTAATTTTGTGATCCAAGATCTGAAAGGACCACATGGCGCTTTGCTGGAAGTATTCAAAGGGCTGCCTGAATTTGACAAAGGGTATGTATATGCCAACGATAAACCTGGGCTTGGTGTGGATATAGATGAGAAAGAAGCAGCAAAATATCCATGTGAGAAGACAATCACCACATGGACGCAGACAAGATTGAGAGACGGTTCTCTGCAGACACCGTAAAGGGAGGGTAACATGAAGGGAAAGAAACTGGCAGCATTGTCTATGGCTGGAGTGTTCATGGCAATGACTGTGGCAGGATGCGGCAAAGACAGCAATATTTATGATGAAGACGGAAATGTGAGTCTGAGAATGGCACAGACATCAGCAGCGGACGGGGCAATCGGTATTTCTATGGAGACTTTTGCCGAGAATGTCAAAGAAAAGTCAGAGGGCAGAATTGAAATATCTGTTTTCCACAATGGACAGCTTGGCTCAGAGAGAGATAATATCGAGGCGTGTGAGCTTGGAAATCTGGATATTGCGGTGGTAAATCAAAGCGTGTTGGCAAATTTTATTCCTGAGATTGCCGCTTTTGACCTGCCCTATGTGATTGAGGGGACGGAGCATGCGGACAAGGTATTTATGGGAGAGATAGGGCAGGATTTCCTTAAAAAACTGGAAAAGGTAGAGCTAAAGGGGCTTGGGATCTGGGAATCCGGGTTCCGTAACCTGACAAATTCCAAGAGGGACATCAACAGCGCAGAAGATGTGAAGGGGCTGAGGATCCGTGTTATGGAAAATGAGATCCATCAGAAACTCTGGAAGGCATTGGGGGCGGATCCGGTGCCCATGGCTTGGAGTGAGGCTTACACTGCAATGCAGCAGGGCGCCATTGACGGCCAGGAAAACCCGGCGACGGTTATCGACAAGAATAACGTGGTGGAAGTGAATAAACATATGGCGATCACAGAGCATGTATATTCCACGGTGTACGTTCTGATGGCGCCCAAGACCTGGGAATCCCTTACAGAGGAGGACCAGAAGCTGATCTCGGAGTGTATGGAGGAAGCCAATCTGGCAGAGCGTGAGCTGAGCCGGCAGATGGACAAAGAAGCCATTACCACACTGGAGGAACAGGGCATGTCCGTGACTTATCCGGATAAGACAGAGCTGATCAAAGAGACACAGAGTGTCAGAGATACTTACGGTGCGGATTACAAAGAGACCCTTGACAAAATAGCGGCAGCAAAATAGCGGAGGAGAAGGAATATGGAGAAAGCAAAGCAGGCTTTTGGCAGGCTGCAGAGTGCTGTGAATGCATTGACTGCGGTCATACTTGTGGCAATTATGGTGATCATTCTGGTGCAGACCTTTACCAGATATGTTATTTTTTACAGCATACCCTGGTCTGAGGAGGCATCCAGATATCTGTTCGTGGCAATGATTCTGCTGGGTATCAATATTGGTATTTCCCAGAATCTTATGGTCCGCATTGACATTATTGATAACTTTCTGCCATCCGGGGTGAAAAAGGCTTTTGAGATAGGAAGACAGGTTTTAGCACTGGCTATATCCGCTGTGTTTTTTTACAGCACATTTGGCATGCTCCGCATTGGAGGATACCAGATGAGTCCGGCTATGAGGATTCCCATGAATGTTATGTACGGGATTTTGTGTCTTGGATTCGGACTTGCGGTGATCTCTGTAGTCTTTAAACTGCAGGAAACCATTAAAATAAAAACAACAGAAGAGAAAGGGGGAAATAACTGATGTCAGCTTCCGCGGTAGCTTTGATCGTTGTACTGATCGTTCTCATGCTTCTCGGCCTGCCGATTACCTGGGCCCTGGGAGGAGCATGTATCTGTGCCATATTTTTAGACCCGGCATTATCCTTTGCCATGATCACACAAAAGATTTTTACGGGGTGTGATAATTTTTCCATGCTGGCTCTGCCCGCGTTTTTCCTGGCAGGTGACATTATGTCAAAAGGAGGATTATCCAAAAGGCTGGTGGCCTTTGCGGATTCCTTTGTCGGATGGATCTCAGGAGGTATCTCCCTTGTATCCATAGTGGCATGTACTTTTTTTGCGGCAATTTCCGGCTCTTCTGTGGCGACAACAGCGGCCATCGGCGGACTGATGTATCCGGAAATGGTAAAACGGGGATATCCTAAAGATTATGCGGCAGCCGTACAGGCAATTGGCGGAACACTGGGAATTGTCATTCCGCCGTCCACAGTATTTGTTATTTATGGTAACATTACAGGTGTATCCGTGGCAAAACTGCTGATGGCAGGTGTCCTTCCGGGTATTCTGTGCGGAATCCTTCTCTGCGTATATGCCTTTTATAAAGCAAAAAAATGTGATTTCCCTAAAGAGGCAGGATTTTCATTTAAGAGATTCCTTCTCTCCTTCAAAGATGCAGTCTGGGCTTTGATCATGCCCATCGTGATCCTGGGCGGCATTTACGCAGGTATTTTTACCCCAACGGAATCCGCTGTGGTTGCAGTGTTCTATGGATTTCTGGTATGTATTGCGATTTACAGGGAGATCAGTGGAAAAGATGTCTGGGAGATTCTGAAAGGAACCGCTGTAAGTACCGCAAATCTTATGTTTCTGGTAGTTACGGCACAGATGTTTGGATATCTGATCACATATTATAAGATTCCGGTTGCGGTTACCAACGCATTTATGGCAGTGGCAAGCAATAAATATGTGTTCCTGGCATTGATCATTGTTCTGCTTCTTATCTGCGGTATGTTTCTGGAGGTGGGTGCCACCAATCTGATCCTGGGTCCGATCCTGGCACCCATCGCAGTGGCATTCGGCGTGGATCCGGTACATTTTGGTATGCTGTTCGTATTTCTGCTGGCACTTGGTCAGGCCACACCGCCTTTTGGTACTACCATGTTTGTGGCCTGCGGATTTTCAGAGCAGCCGGTCAGCAAGGTGGCGAAGAATCTGATTCCTTTTGTGGCTGTAGAAGTGGTATGCGCTGTTATTTTTGCCTATGTCCCGGCACTCTCCACATTGCTGCCGAATCTTGTATCCTGACAGATAGTTGATACTGGTGTTCCATCCTGCCGGAAGTCACACTTCCAGCACTGTCTATTTTGTCATCTGCCATGTTGCGGGCGGTCATGGGAGGAACCACTCGGCTTCCGTCCTCCGCCTTGCAGGATGACAAAATATTCAGCATTGGCAGTGTGATCTTAGACCGGATAGGTGATTAGATCATAAGAAGAATAAATGCGCCCGGAATTTTTCCGGGCAGGGGAAATGACCCGGAAAGGAAAGAAAATGAAGAATACGATGAAGGAAGTAGTGGTTGTAAAGCCTCATCATACAGAAGTGCGTGAAGTCCCTGTTCCCGTACCCGGTGATGATGAGGTTCTGATCCAGATGAAGGCAGCAGGTGTATGCGGAAGTGACCATCATATTTATCACGGCGCAAATCCCTGTTCTACATATCCCCGTATTCCCGGCCATGAAAATGCAGGAATTGTTGCGAAAGCAGGGAAAAATGTGACAAATGTAAAAGAGGGAGATCATGTGATCGTGGACCTGATCCACACCTGCGGGGAATGTTATCAGTGTAGGATCGGAAGAAAAAATGTGTGTGAAAAGGTAATGGTCAGAGGATCCGGGATGGACGGCGGCTGGAGGGAATATTTTACAGCGCCCGCTAAGGAAGTTTACAGGATCGACGACAGTGTGTCATGGGAGGATGCTGCACTTGTGGAACCCTATGCGATCGGTGCCCATTGTACTGCCAGAGGACGGGTAGTGCCGGAGGACATCGTTTTGATCCTGGGGACAGGAACAATCGGGGCGATCATCCTGCAGACCTGTAAGGCAAAGGGATGTAAAACTGTTATCTGCTGTGATATCAGTGACAGCTCTCTGGAACGGGCAAAGGAATACGGTGCGGATCATGTGATCAATACAAAGAAAGAGAACCTGGCTGAAGCTGTACAGAAAATCACCGAAGGACATGGGGTGACCATTGCATTTGATTCGGCCTGCTTCCCCGGCTCCCTTACTATGATCATGCAGCCGGGAATTGTCTGTAATGCAGGACGTGTGGTACCTCTGGGCTTCTGTACGAAACCGGAAGAGATCACACAGGCCATGATCAATCAAAGGGAACTTGACATTATCGGAACAAGAATGTCCTGTTTTAAATTTGAACCAACCATTGAATGTATGGAAAATAAGAAGTTTAATACAGAGGGGATTGCCACTACATTTATAAGCTTCAGCCAGATTGATAAAGTATTTGAGTATATGGACAATCCGGACCCGTCAGTTAAGAAAATGGTGATCATGTTTTAGCTGCTGTATGTAAGTATGGCTTTTTGAAAGGAGGGCAGGATTTTCTATCCTGCAGCATAGATATGAAGGGAAATGAATTATTTAATATCGAAGGAAAAAAGGCGATCGTGACAGGCGGTACAAGAGGTTTGGGATATGGAATGGCAGAAGGCCTTATGGAGGCCGGCTGTGAGGTTGCCATAGTGGGGACATCTGATAAAGTCCATGAGACAGCGGAACAGTTTCGTGAAAGAGGATTTAAATGCCATGGCGTGAAAGCGAATCTGGCCATACGTGAGGAAGTGTACAGTTGTTTTAGGGAATGTGTGGAAAAGCTTGGAAAGGATTTGGATATTCTTGTGACAGCCCATGGTATTCAGAGACGGCACAGTGCAGAGGTCTTCCCAGTGGAAGAGTGGGATGAGGTTCTGAATGTGAATCTGAATTCCGTATTTATCCTGTGTCAGGAGGCAGCCAAAATCATGTTGGAAAAGGGATACGGGAAGATCATCAACATTGCTTCTATGGTATCCTGGTTTGGGGGACAGACTGTTCCTGCCTATACGGCGGCAAAGGGCGGAGTGACGCAGCTTACAAAGGAACTGAGCAACGACTGGATCGCCAGAGGCGTCAATGTAAATGCCATTGCTCCCGGATATATGGCAACAGAGATGAATGCTGCTCTTTTGGACCCGGAAAATCCCAGATATCAGCAGATCACAGACAGGATTCCCGCCAACCGATGGGGAACCGGGGATGATATGAAGGGCACTTGCATATTTCTGGCCTCCCATGCAAGCGATTATCTGGGCGGAGCTATAATACCTGTAGATGGGGGATATCTAGTAAAATAAAGAACAAAAGACTGTGCCTGATCGCGCGAGAGAATTTATGAAACCATGTAATGTGTATCTGTTGTGTTATTGTGTTCCTGTTTGCATGGCGGTTGTTTAACAATGTATTTTCATACAGAGTATATGAAAATCAGTATATGTGAAAGTCAATATATGTGAAAGTCAATATATGTGAAAGTCAATATATGTGAAAGTCAATATATGTGAAAGTCAGTATATATGAAAATCAGTATATGTGAAAATCAGAACGCATGAAAATTTCCGGGATTGCCAGCGCGATGCGCAGCAAACGTTCGAGTTAGCCGGCAGCAAAATGCAAACCGTTGTATTTAACATCTATAAAGGGAAGAACTACCATAAAGGGAAGAACCACTATAAAAGGCAGAGCTACCATAAAAGGTAGAATAATCATAAAGAGTAGAATTACCATAAAGGACAGAAATGTGCATAGTGAAGTGTGCTGCTGATCAAAGCGTGAACAATAACAAACAGTCACGTTTTAGCAGCAATATATTGAAAAGCGGCTTGTTTTAATTGCGGATAAGAGATACAATATATTGTGATAAGCGATATATAATTCATTAGAATGTGTCTAAAAATTCATTCCTGTAGTCTGCACACTGCACTTGGCGGTATTCTCCCTTCATTGGGGTGACGTGGCCCGCCGTGCCCCCTTTATGATAGAATGAATCTCCCGTAAACTGTGGCGAACATTTTGCAGAAAGTGACATACAACACATTCTAGCGCATCAGGAGGTGAAAGACATGGCAGTTTTAGATGGATGCGAAAGCAAATACAGAACCCCAATACCGGAGGACAGGACATGTCCGAAATGCGGTGAAGAAGTGGAAGTTTTTACGGTAAGAGGCAGAGTGATCGAGGAGACTGCTTGTTCCTGCGGATATGTATTTAAAGCGGAAGAAGTGGAACCTTTGAAAACAGAAAAGGAAGAAAAATAGTAAGAGATTTGTGCAAAGTACCTGGAAGCAGCAGATAGGAAGAAGCTGTTTTCAGGTATTTTATTGTTTTCAAAAGTAAATATTTTTACCGATAACTGTATAATGAATTCACAGTTATGAACAAATCTATGCAGATTCATTTTGGTGAAAGGATTCTTGCCTGACTGTGGGACATTTTTTCGGACAGCACAGTAAATGGGCTGACTTACTGGAGCGTTACTCTTAGCATTCATTTACAAGATTTTCGAGTGCATGTGTGGAGCGTCTCGGTTATTGTTCTTGCGATAAGATGTTCCGATGGGATTATTGTTATGACGTAGGAATTGGAAATGTGACAATTTCAGGTCATTAGTAACTATGGCAAAATTACTTTTTCTGCATATTCTATTATAAGGGTATAATAGGAGACATCTTGTGGAGGACAGCAAGGAAAAGAGTATTTTTCTAAAACAGGGTAATGGGCAGCGTATTGTGTTGACAGCGGAGCAGGAAAAAGATTTCAGCAAACAGTTAAAAAAGGGGATTTGCAGAGAACTTCATGCGGGAAGTCTGCTTACGGATGAGCAGCTTGGTGAGCTTCTGAATGAATTGGATTCATGAAGTATCCGTAAAGCATCTGCGAATCGTGCGTGTAGCATCCAGGATTATCTGTGCGTAATAGAGAGAGGACCGCGGCAGCTATGTATGGGCGTGGGCAGGCGAAAACTGGACTTATATAGGTTGGAGGCTTTTTAGGTGGGAAATAGAGTAAGGGCAGCTGCATATGGGAGAGTATCTACAGAGAAAGAAGATCAGGCAAACTCCCTTAACAGCCAGCGGAATTACTTTACCGAATACATCCATCAGCATGAAGGATGGGAATTGACGGGTATTTATTATGATGAGGGCATCAGTGGAACACAGACTGCAAACCGAAAAGGGTTCAATCGGATGATCCGGGATGCCATGGCAGGAAAAATAGATTTGATCCTCACAAAAGAAGTGTCTAGGTTTGCCAGAAACACTGTGGATACACTCTCTTATATAAGAAAACTGAAGGCAAAAGGCGTTCGGGTTATTTTTACTATAGACAATATTGATACAATGGACGGGGACGGCGAACTGCGTCTGTCCATTATGGCAACGCTTGCCCAGGATGAAAGCAGAAAGATTTCCGAACGTGTGAAGTGGGGACAGAAACGCAGGATGGAGCAGGGAGTGGTATTCGGGAGAGACCTGCTTGGGTATACAGTGAAGGCTGGCAGACTATATGTAAATGAGGAGGAGGCAGAGGTGGTCAGGGCCATCTTTCATAAGTATACAAATGAGCAGAAGGGTACCTATGTTATTGCCAGGGAACTGATGGAGGAAGGGATACAGCCGAAACGGGGAGATACATGGTCTAATACCATGATCCTTAAGGTGCTGAAAAATGAGAAATATGCCGGCGATTTATGCCAGAAAAAAACAATCACTCCGGATTTCCTCTCCCACAGGAAAAAGAAAAATGAGGGTGAGGAAGAAATGGTATATCTGAAGGATCATCATATATCTGTCATTGACAGAGAATTATGGGACAGAACACAGAGAGAGCTGAAAAGGAGATCAATATCTAAAAACAGCAAGTCTTTACAAGGCACCCGCTATTGGTGCAGCGGAAAAGTTAAGTGTGGGGAATGCGGAGGAAGTTTTGTGGTCCGCTCAAAAAAACGTGGAGACGGGAGTAATTACAGAACGTGGAGATGCTATAATCACGCAAATCATGGAAAGGTAAAAAAAGAGGGAGAAGGTAACAGACCCTGCTGTGACAACACTGCAGTCAGTGACCTGGCACTGCGATCCTGTGTATGTTATGCTCTAAAACAGGTGAATTTTGACCGAAAAACTGTGATAACAGAAATTCTGCAAAGAATAAAAAGGCTGGATCAAAAAGACATATATATGGAAGATATTTCTTTTATTGAAAGAAAAATAGAAGAAATAGAGGGAAAAAAGAAAAAATGTGTTGATCTGGTACTGGAGGGAATGTTAGATACCAAAGAATTGGCAGAACAGAAAAATTGGTATGACGGACAGAAGGAAAAGCTGGAAAAAAGGCTTTTAAAAGCGAAAAAGGAGAAAGCCGCAGAGGAGGAAAGGAAATCCTGTTTTGAGAACTATAAGGAGTCAATTGATAGAATATTGAATTTTCATGGAGCAGAAGATGCTCTTTTCAGGGAATTAATCGATAAAATAGTGGTTTATCAGGGACAGATGGTATGTGTGTGGATAAAATATGTTCCGTTTGGAATAAAGATGCGGATTCACAGCAGTGGTAAACGGGATAATTATAATACAGAAATATTGGAAGCAGCTATTGTGGAAGACGGTCCGGAGGATATCTTAGAGATTCTTTAGTTGAGATGGAATAGCACTGCAAAAAGGGCAGTTCTGTGAACAGCAATACGCTTCGCCATGCATAGAGGCGGAGTATTCTGCTCCAAACTGCGCCGGCTGCCTCGGGATTTTCATGCGCAAGCATATAAAAAGCATAACAAATCTCGTGGGACAGTGGCTGTGAATAATAACAATAAGTTACTTCTTTCCATCAGAATGTGGTTACTATGTGGCATACTTAACCTGGCGTAGTACGATGGGGAGATATGGGGGCAATAGCAAGAACGATGTACCTATATCATTTAGGGTACCCATGGCGATGCGGTTCGGCATGGCGAACCGCTGTGACAGATAACGCATAGAAGCGGCAATTTCTCCATCTGGTCCACCATACTGACTCATAATAAACAAAGCAGCCTTGGCATTCGGAGTCTTAATATTTATCGGATACTGTAATCTCTTCTCATAATTCCACATATTCTAGCACACTCCTCTCTATTCCCAAGGCCACGGCTGCATTACCCAATCCCATGAGTTGCTGCAGTCATCATCAGCAGTTGCAATGGTAAGCGGGCCATAGTACATGGCGTATTCTTTCAGCGCTTCTTCGCGGATGCGGATTTTATCGCACATAAATTCCATAGCGGACTTGTCATCCGGGTGAGTGTCAAGGTAGAGATTCATATCGTTGACGGCGAAGCTGACTTCATTGATCAGCTGCATTAACTGGGATTTGCTGCGTCTGCATTCCTTCATCGACATCCACCTCTCTTTCCACAGAATGGCTTGCAAAGTTCAGGGAAGATGGTTCCCATCTGCAGCGCTTTGCAAAGTTCAAAGGTAGTTTTGAATTTTTGCATGGGTACATATGCCATAGTAAGCGGCAGTTTGTCGGCATGTTCATAGATTGAGGTGTTGTCTACCATATCACAATTACAGTTACAGCCACAGGGTGTACGGCGGCAGTTGTCGCGGGCCGGCATTTCTCTGTTCGGCGGATAGTACGGACGGACGCCCTGATAATTCATTCGACATTTTTCCATATCTGTTTATCCTTTTAATTTACTTATACAGTAATATCTTATGAAGGACTGCATAAAATGTTAAATATTCTTTACGCTGAAGCGCTAAAATGATATAATAATAAAAACGGGCCGATGTGGGTCAGTACCCGGCGGCAGGCATGTCAGGACAAAAGTGATATATGGTCCGGGATGCCGTTTTAGAGTAAAATGGATGGAAAGGAATTTACTGCAATGGAGAATTATTATCAGCCGGAAGTCGAATGTGCCTCAAGAGAGCAGATTCGTGAATGGCAGGACGAACGTCTGACAAAACAGGTAAAGCACGTATATGACAACGTGCCCTATTACAGAGCAAAAATGGAGGAAGTGGGCCTTGTACCCGAGGATATCAAGTCTATGGATGTCCTGCATAAGCTTCCATTCCTGACAAAAGAAGATCTGCGTGAAGCGTATCCCTATGGATTGCTGGCAGTCCCTCTTTCTGACTGTGTGCGTATCCAGTCAACCAGCGGCACGACGGGCAGAAGAGTGGTGGCATTCTATACTCAGCATGATATAGATTTGTGGGATGACTGTTGTGCCAGGGCAATCATGGCAGCAGGCGGAACAAAAGATGATGTAGTACATGTATGCTATGGTTATGGATTGTTTACAGGAGGGCCTGGTCTGAACGGCGGCTCCCATAAGGTAGGATCTCTGACACTTCCTATGTCCTCCGGCAATACGGACAGACAGATACAGTTCATGTGTGACCTTGGTTCCACGATCCTCTGCTGCACCCCATCTTATGCGGCTTATCTGGCGGAGACAATCTGTGAGAGAGGGCTTAGAGACAAGATCAAGCTGAAAGCAGGTATATTTGGAGCAGAGGCATGGAGTGAGGAAATGCGCCGTGATGTGGAGGACAAGCTTGGAATCCGTGCGTATGATATCTATGGACTCACTGAGATTTCCGGCCCGGGTGTATCCTTTGAATGCAGCGCACAGGGCGGGATGCATATTAATGAGGACCATTTTATTGCTGAGATCATTGATCCGGTCACAGGTGAAGTTCTTCCGGACGGAGAGAAGGGCGAGCTGGTATTTACCAGCATCACAAAAGAAGCATTCCCTCTTCTGCGCTACAGAACCAGAGATATCTGTGTACTGAACCGTGAAAAATGTTCTTGCGGAAGAACTCATGTGCGCATGTCGAAGCCCATGGGCAGAAGTGATGATATGCTCATCGTCAAAGGAGTCAATGTATTTCCGAGCCAGATTGAAACGGTACTTCTCAACAAGGGTTATCCGGCTAACTACCAGATCATCGTAAGCCGTGAAAAGAACAGCGACAAGTTGGAAGTTCAGGTGGAGATGACTCCGGAAATGTTCTCTGACTCTATCCGGGAGATTGAAGTAAGAGAGCGTGAGCTGATCGAGTCACTGAAGTCCATGCTGGGTATCTATGCAGTTGTAAAACTGGTTGCGCCTAAGACCATCGCCCGAAGCGAGGGCAAGGCGAAACGTGTAATTGATAACCGTAATCTTTACTAGAAAAAGGGGGGATTTTTATGACAGTAAAACAGATTTCTGTATTTGTGGAAAATAAACCGGGTATGCTGGCAGAGCTGGCGAATGCTCTGAATGAAAATAAAATAAATATGAGGGCATTGTCTCTGGCTGAGACAAAGGATTTTGGCATCATCCGCCTGATCTTGGATGACCCGTTCAATGCAGTCCGGGTTTTGAAAGACTGTGGCTACATATGTTCCATCACAAAGGTATTGGCGATTGCCATTTCCAATAAGCCTGGAAGTCTCGGAAAAGTTATGCAGATATTGGGTGACAACCAGATCAATGTGGAATACACCTATGCATTCACCGCAGGCGTGAAAGATAAGGCATGTATGATCTTAAGAGTGGGAGACAATGAAAAAGCAATTGAGGCTCTGACAAAGAACGGTGTTAAGCCCCTCTGCCAGGACGATTTAGATGAGCTGTACAAATAAGAACATTGTTACAAATAAAAAGGATGCGCTGTATCACTGAAATGTGATCAGCGGCATCCTTTATTCATGGCTGTCTTTTATACAGCATAAAATCCTGTTCCAACCCATATCCTGATTCCAGGTACACTCTAGGCAAAACAGGAAATCTATACTTCCACAAGCATTCCCTGTATCTTGTCATACCTGCAGTATTTTCCGTTTTCAGATATGAACGGGAAATAGTCCCCTGTCCGGATATTCTTTATGTACACAATCTTGGTGGCCTTCATATAGACAAATGAAAACCTCTCGTTGGGTGAAGAAATCCATTCAAAAAGGTTTTGTTTGCCATCCTCAGCCAGAACAAGGGAGTAACCGCCCTCACAGGCATCCAGATGGAAATAGCTTCTCTTCTGCTCGCTGTCCTCTGCGAATACATGGCCGTAAATATAGTCTGAAAATGTGTTTTCTACAAATTTTCGGAAACTTCTAAGATTTAAAACATCTCCTGAAGTCTCCAAAATGATTCTGTCACCACGTTCCAGACGTGCTCTGAAGATCCCGAGGATTTCAACGGCCTGGTTTAAAAAAGAAATGCTGCTGTACTCCAGTGATTCCAATAAAGTGTCTGTTACCTCCCGCGACAGGACAGGAGACTCCTTAGCCTGCGTATACAATTCATCTGGTGTCATAACGTTACCCTCCACTACATGTTTTTAACTACCTAAATTTATTATAATATAGAGGGGGAGAAAGTCAAGGCATTGCAATAGGGATTTCTGGTATAAATTATTATTATTTTAAGAAGAATCATTTGTATACTTGTGTTCAGGGTATAATATTTGTTAGAATAGAAGAAACAGCCGCGAAGCATCTGCAGGCTGACAGAAACAGAGGCAGGAAGTGACAGGGCATGAAGCAGATTTTCAGAAGTATGTGGAGAGCAGTAAAAAAGAATATGATCAGTCTATTGCTTTTTGAGACAGGCTACAGAACGGCCTCTTTTCTATTGGTCATGCATGCTGTCTCCGCTGCGGTCAACTACTCTTTGAAAGCACAGAATTTCAGTTATCTGACTGCTGAGAACTATTTGAAATTTCTTGCAAGTCCTCTGTCAGTTGTGTTGCTTTTGGGGATTTTAATACTTATCCTACTGCTGTTTCTGATAGAAATCTCAGCTCTTTTGTCCTGTTTCAGACACTCCTATCAGGGGCGGAAAATCTATACCAGTGATATGCTCATTGAAGGTGTGAAGCGGTCCTGGGATTTCCTTAAAAACAGTCATATATCCTGGTTTTGGTGTATTATTCTGGCAGCGCCTTTTTTGTCCATGTATTTTCTCATCCGGGAAATTTCCTATATCAGAGTATTGGAATTTACAGCCAGGCAGATTTATAAGGTTGTCAGTCCCCATTGGATTTTATATGGGCTTTTGGGAACCATACTGTTGGTTTCGTTTTTATTTATATTTTCCCTGCCCTATTGTCTTCTGGAGGAGCAGAAAAGCGTCAAGGGAATGAAAGACGGTCTCAGGCTGTTGAAAAAGCAGTGGAAAAAGACACTTCTCGGGTTTATTCTGCTCCATATAGGAATGCTGGTATTTATCGGTGTGGTATATGTGCTGGTGCTGGCAGGGATGACTGGGATTGCCATGTTTACAAAATCAGGTACCTCTGTGGTCAGCACAGTCCTTGTATACAGTAGTTGGATTGATATGGCACTGGGGATATTTGCCGGTGCAGTGCAGCTGATCTGCAGTCTGGCGTTTGTGTATGTGATATATGCCAGATTTCATGTGCAGCCCCAGACAGAGGCTGCCATGGAGGCGATCATTCGGAACCACATTTGGTTTTCAAGGGTGGGCAGACGGAAAATAGCGGCAGTCCTCACCTTGATACTGCTTATCGGAGAAGGGGCGTATCTTGTGGTCCTGGCCTCATCACACGACAGCGTGGTGAACAGCCTGCTGACCACCATGGGAGTCACAGCCCATCGGGGCGGTGCATTGATGGCGCCGGAGAATACCATAAGTTCTCTTGGATATACCATAGACAGTGGTGCGGATTTTGCGGAAATTGACGTACAGGAGACACAAGACGGGGAATTGGTGCTGCTTCATGACAATTCCCTGAAACGTACAGCCGGTGTCAATAAAAATGTGTGGGAGATGGACTATGCGGAGATTGAAAAGCTGGATGCTGGTTCTAGTTTCCACAAAAAGTTCAGAGGTGAAAAAATCCCCACTCTGGACGAGGTTTTAAAATTTTGTAAAGGAAGACTGGACTTAAATATAGAGATTAAGTATAATGGTAAAAATAAGGGCATTGTAAAAAAGGTGGTCAGAGTGATTGAGCAGAATGGATTTGAGGATCACTGTGTCATCACGTCCATGAATTATGGATTTCTTCAGCAGGTGAAAAAGGCAAATCCCAATATCAGAACCGGTTATATCATGACCATGACATACGGAAGCATCTCCAGGATCACAGCGGCAGATTTTTTCAGTGTAAAGTACACATATATTGATGAAGAATTTGTCAGGGAGGCCCATTCTTTAGGTAAAGAGGTCCATGCATGGACAGTCAATTACCGCGGTGATATCAAGCGTATGATGGATGTGGGGGTGGACAATATCATTACCGATAATCCTGTCCTGGTGCGTAAAGTAATGAACCGGGAAAGTGAGACGGAGACAGGTTTTTGGGAGCTTATGAAATATGCCCTTAGAATATAGGACAGCTTAAAATGTGCCTTACCGTAACTGTACCACTCTAGGGTTGGACAGTTGCTCTTTCTCATTTTAAAAGGTACGGCAGACGTGAATAAAGTGGAGGAAACAGATGGCAGTAAATGTGGCTAAAAAAGCCGGAACAGCAAAAAAGAGAAAAAGAGGCCAGCCTGTAGGCCGGTTCGCAAACAGAGTGCGCTACTATGATTTTAATCTGGTAGCTGTTGTGTTGCTTCTCACATGCTTTGGACTGGTAATGCTTTATAGTACCAGTTCCTATCTGGCACAGGTGAAGAGAGGCAGTGATATGGCTTACTTTGGAAAACAGGCGCTCATCAGCGCAGTCAGCATAGGATTTGCACTGTGGATTTCCAGATTTGACTATCATGTGCTGTTTCACCTGTCTCCGTTTATTTATGTGGTGTCCATGATCCTTATGTGTCTGGTGCCGACACCTTTAGGTGTCACGGTCAACGGCGCAAAGCGATGGCTGAAGTTCGGCCCTTCATGGACGCAGTTCCAGCCTTCTGAGATCGCAAAGATAGCTGTCATCACCTTCATCCCCTGTCTGATCATCAAGATTGGGCGGAAGATAAAGCAGTGGCAGTCCATGGTCCTGCTTCTGGCAGTGGGCGGTGTGCTTGCTCTGGGCGCTTTCCTCTTGACAGATAACCTAAGTACAGGTATTATAATCGGAGCCATCACTGTTTTATTGATCTTTATGGCCCATCCTAAAATGAAGCCGTTTCTGATCGGAGGAGCTATAGTGGGTGGTGTGCTGGTGGCTGTGATCATTATCCTGCATATGACGCTGGGAAGCGGAGCGGGCAGCATTGAGGACTTCCGTCTTCGCCGGATCATGGTATGGCTGCAGCCTGAGCAGTATTCCAAGGACGGCGGCTACCAGATCATGCAGGCGCTGTATGCTATCGGCTCCGGAGGATTTTTCGGAAAAGGGCTGGGCAACAGTGTACAGAAATTGGGACCTGTTCCTGAGGCACAGAATGATATGATTTTTTCTATCATCTGTGAAGAGCTTGGCGTGTTTGGCGGGATGATTGTATTGGCGCTGTTTGGATACCTTTTATACCGGCTGTTTTTCATCGCTCAGAATGCACCGGATCTGTACGGTTCCATGATCGTCAGCGGGATATTCTTCCATATCGCCCTTCAGGTTATCCTGAACATCTGTGTGGTCATCAACCTGATCCCTACCACCGGGATCACACTGCCGTTTGTCAGTTACGGAGGTACGTCGATCCTCTTTCTTATGATAGAAATGGGAATTGCCCTGAGCGTATCAAAACAGATAAAATTTGAAACCTAGTTCATCTAAATTAAATAACGGCACTAAGGGCAGCCACGCGTCAGACTGCGGTTTTTGCAGTCTGTGTGCATGTTTTTGTTGCCATGAAGCCGAAAGGCTAAATCGTAACAGTTACTGAACAGTTGTACAGAGAAAAGGGTTGACAAATGGTGGTAAAGAAGATATACTTTGGTCATCAAAGTATTTCAAAAATCAAATCAGAAAAACAAATTCACAAGTTGGATTTGAATAAGATGTATTTTAAAGGAGAATAAGAAATCATGTTAGAAAAAATGAAGGAAATCATTGCAGAGCAGTTAAATTGTGAAGAAAGCGAAATCCATCCGGAAACAAATTTTAAGGATGATTTAGGAGCAGATTCTCTGGATTTATTCGAACTGGTTATGGCACTTGAGGATGAATATTCTGTAGAAATTCCTGCTGAGGAATTACAGGAACTGACAACTGTGGGCGCTGTTATGGATTACCTGAAAAATAAAGGCGTTGAAGAATAAATGGATAGAGAGCAAAATCCTATGGCCGAATGCGGTTTAAACGGATTTTTGCATGTTACTGTCAGAAACAGAAGGTAAACAGCTAAAAGCGACGGAACGGGAAGGACAGAACAGTAACGATCATAGTGCAGATGAGTGGAATCTGCCGCGGCGGTTTGTACTGCCATGGCAGGTTCTATTTTTAAAAACAATTACTTTGAAATACAAAATATTCTACAGCCAAAGGAGTTTGAACGATCATGGGCAAAACAGCATTTATATTTCCGGGCCAGGGAGCACAGTACGTGGGAATGGGCCAGGATTTTTACGATAAAATGCCTGTCTGCAGACAGGTGATAGATAAAGCCAGCCAGGTATCCGGTCTGGACATTCCAAAAATCTGTTTTACAGAGAATGAGGAGATCAATATTACAGAGTATACACAGATTGCCATGCTGAGTGTGGAAGCAGCCATATTAAAAGCAATGGAGCAGGAAGGGCTTGTCCCTGATGTGAGTGCAGGTCTCAGCCTTGGCGAGTACGGAGCTTGTATTGCGTCGGGAGTGCTCTCTTTGGAGGATGCATTCTCTGTAGTGCGCAAAAGAGGGATTTTCATGCAGGAAGCAGTGCCCACAGGAGGCGCTATGTCCGCGGTCATGGGAACAGATGCAGCAGTGATAGAAAATGCCTGCCGGGAGACAAAAGGGGTTGTTTCCATAGCAAATTATAATTGTCCCGGACAGATTGTGATCACAGGGGAAGAAGAGGCAGTGGCAAAGGCTTCTGAAAAACTGAAAGAACTGGGGGCCAGAAGGATCGTTCCTCTGAAAGTTTCAGGACCGTTTCATTCAGCTATGCTGACAGGTGCCGGAGAAAAACTTGCAGAGGTGCTGGAAGGGGTGAATGTCAGGGAACCAAAGATTCCCTATATCACCAATGTGACAGCAGAATATGTGACAGAGGCTTCCCAGGTCAAGGATTTACTGGTAAGACAGGTATCCTCCTCCGTGAAATGGCAGCAGTGTGTGGAGAAAATGATCACAGACGGAACGGATACTTTTGTGGAGATCGGACCCGGAAAAACTTTAAGCGGATTTATGCGGAAGATCAGCCGTGATGTGAAAATGCTGAACATCCAGACGGTAGAAGATTTTGGAAAGACAGCAGAAGCGTTGAAAAACCGGGCGTCGGAAGTAGAATAAAGACGAAACCAAAGCACCAATAGTATATAGAAACAAAAACCAAAGCACCTGAAGCATTAAAAAAACTCAGACATCAGAAGTGTGAAAGAGACATAAAAATCCAGAAAAAGTGAGGTATAGTGTTATGTTGGAAAATAAAGTAGCCTTAGTGACCGGGGCAAGCCGTGGTATCGGCAGAGCCATTGCTCTTACACTTGCGGCACAGGGCGCGGCAGTAGCGGTAAATTATAATGGTTCCCGGGAACGGGCACAGGAAGTTGTAGACAGTATCAAAAGCAGAGGCGGCCAGGCATCCCTGTATCAGTGCAGTGTAGGAGATTTTCAGGCGTGTCAGGAGATGATCCAGAATGTGATCAAAGAGTATGGGCATCTGGATATTCTTGTAAACAACGCGGGGATCACAAGAGACAGTCTGATCATGAAAATGAAGGAAGAGGATTTTGACGCAGTGATCGAAACGAATCTGAAAGGCGCCTTCAATACGATCCGCCATGTCTCCCGCCAGATGTTAAAGCAGAGAAGCGGCAAGATCATCAACATTTCATCTGTATCCGGAATTCTGGGAAATGCAGGACAGGCCAATTATGCGGCCAGCAAAGCCGGTGTCATCGGACTTACAAAGACCATGGCCAGAGAGCTGGCGAGCAGAGGGATCACAGTCAATGCCGTAGCTCCTGGATTTGTAGAGACAGAGATGACAGATGTGCTGAAAGAGGATATCAAAGAGGCAGCCTGCGCTCAGATACCCCTGGGTAAGTTTGGAAAACCGGAAGATATTGCCGAAATGGTGGCATTTCTGGCATCAGAGAAAGCAGATTACATTACCGGCCAGGTCATCAGTGTGGACGGCGGTATGAACATATAGGAGGATTTCATGAGAAGAGTAGTAGTGACGGGAATGGGTGCCATTACCCCGCTGGGATTAAATGTAGATGAATTTTGGAATGGAATAAAGGAAGGAAAGCATGGATTTGGGGAGATAACCAAATTTGATGCTTCTGAATATAAAGCGCACCTTGCAGGGGAAGTAAAAGGCTTCGTGGGCAAGGGATACATGGATGTAAAAGCGGCAAAACGTATGGAACTGTTCTGCCAGTACGCAGTGGCAGCGGCAAAAGAAGCTATTGAACAGTCAGGATACGCTCTGGAGGAGGAGGACCCATACAGAGTGGGATGCTCCATTGGCTCCGGTATCGGAAGTCTGCAGACCATCGAGAGAGAACATAAAAAACTGCTGGAAAAGGGACCGAACCGTGTGAATCCTCTCATGGTACCTATGATGATCTCCAACATGGCAGCAGGAAATGTGTCCATTCAGTTTGGTCTGAAAGGAAAGAGCATCAATGTGGTGACTGCCTGTGCATCAGGTACCCATTGTATCGGTGAAGCCTACAGGACCATCCAGTTCGGGGATGCTGATATTATGGTGGCAGGAGGTGCGGAATCCTGCATTACTCCAGTTGGAGTCAGCGGATTTGCGGCTTTGACTGCTCTGTCAAAATCCACAGACCCGGACCGCTGTTCCATTCCTTTTGACAAAGAAAGAGATGGGTTTGTCATGGGAGAGGGCGCCGGTATTGTGGTCTTAGAGGAACTGGAGCATGCAAAGAAGCGCGGGGCCAAGATTCTGGCCGAGGTTGTGGGATACGGTGCCACTAGTGACGCTTACCATATTACTTCTCCGGCTGAGGATGGGGAAGGCGCTGCCAGAGCTATGAAGAACGCTGTGGATGAGGCAGAGGTATCCCTGGAGGATGTGACCTACATCAATGCCCATGGAACCAGCACCCACCACAATGATCTGTTTGAGACAAGAGCCATCAAAAAGCTGTTCGGAGAGCATGCATATAAAATGAAAGTCAATTCCACAAAATCCATGATCGGACATTTGCTGGGAGCCGCAGGGGCAGTGGAATTTATCGCCTGTGTAAAAGAGATGGAAAATAATTTTGTACATGTAACCGCAGGATATCAGATGTCTGACGAGGAGTGTGACCTGGATTATGTGACAGGAAGCGGCGTGGAGATGGAAATTCCCTATGCGCTCACCAATTCCCTGGGCTTTGGCGGACACAACGCCAGCCTGCTGATCAAAAAGTACGAAGACTAGGAGGCCGGATATGGAATTTGATAAGATCATTCAGTTAATAAGAACAGTCAGTGACTCAAACCTGACCCAGTTTTCCATGGAGGAGGGCAATTTAAAAATCTCCATGAAGACCAACAAGCAGACAAAAATCATCGCAGCGCCTGTGATGGCGCCTGCACCCGGACAGGACCTGGGACCTGCAGCCGGCGGCCCTGTTATGCAGAACATCCAGGCACAGGCAGGACCATCCCAGACAGAAGTTTCCCTCCAGGATGGCGAAGAGACCATCCTTTCCGGAAATGTGGTGAAATCTCCGTTGGTAGGAACCTTTTATAACGCGCCGTCACCGGACGCGGAAGCATTTGTAAAAGTTGGGGATACTGTAAAAAAGGGCCAGGTTCTGGGAATTGTGGAGGCCATGAAGCTGATGAATGAAATAGAATCTGAATTTGACGGAACCGTGGAGCAGATCCTGGTGGAAAATGAAGATGTTGTAGAGTACGGACAGCCGCTGTTCGTGATCCGTTAGGAGGTATAGATATGAAACTTACCACAAAGGAAATTATGGAGATCATCCCTCACAGACAGCCGTTTCTGCTGATCGATACCATCGAGGAGCTGGAACCGGGTGTCCGCGGGGTGGGAAAGAAATGCGTGAGCTACAATGAGCCGTACTTTGCGGGACATTTCCCCCAGGAGCCGGTTATGCCCGGAGTGCTCCAACTGGAAGCGCTGGCCCAGGTGGGAGCCGTTGCAATTCTGAGCAAGCCGGAAAACAAAGGAAAGACAGCATACTTTGGTGCCATCAATTCGGCTAAATTTAAGACAAAAGTAGTTCCGGGAGATGTCCTGACCCTGGAACTGGAGATCATAAAGGAAAAAGGGCCTATCGGCGTGGGGAAAGCAGTTGCCAGAAACCAGGACGGCAAAATAACCACATCCGCTGAGATGACATTTGTGATCGGATAGGAGATAGGATATGTTTCAGAAGATATTAATCGCAAACAGAGGAGAAATCGCAGTTCGCATTATCCGTGCCTGCAGAGAGATGGGGATCAAGGCCGTGGCTGTTTATTCTGAGGCGGACAGGGATGCCCTCCACGCGCAGCTTGCGGATGAGGCAGTCTGCATCGGCCCCGCAGCAGCATCAGAGAGCTACCTGAACATGGAGAGGATACTGAGTGCCACCATCGCCACAAAAGCGGAAGCCATCCATCCGGGATTCGGCTTTTTATCAGAGAACAGTAAATTTGTGGAGATGTGTGAGAAGTGTAATGTGACATTTATTGGCCCGTCTGCAGCAGTCATCAACAAGATGGGAAATAAATCCGAGGCCAGAAGAACTATGATGGAAGCAGGTGTCCCTGTTGTGCCGGGAACAAAAGAACCGGTTTTTACAGTGGAGGAAGCTTTGAAAGAGGCGGAAAAGATCGGTTTCCCCATTATGATAAAGGCATCTTCAGGCGGCGGTGGAAAAGGCATGCGTATATCTGAGAGCAGGGATGATTTTGAGGAAAATTTCAGCACTGCCCAGAGGGAGTCAGTAAATGCTTTTGCGGACAACACCATGTATCTGGAACGGTATGTGGGCAGACCGCGCCACATTGAGGTACAGATCATAGGAGACCGCTTCGGTCAGGTGGTGCAGTTGGGAGAACGTGACTGCTCCATCCAGCGTCGTCACCAGAAAATGATCGAGGAATCCCCTTCCTGTGCCATTACAGAAAAGCTGCGTAGGGAAATGGGAGAGACTGCCGTGCGTGCCGCAAAAGCGGTGGGATACGAGAGTGCCGGAACCATAGAGTTCCTGCTGGATAAGAACGGTGAATTTTTCTTTATGGAAATGAATACAAGGATCCAGGTAGAACACCCGGTAACAGAATTTGTCTCAGGTGTGGACCTGGTCAAGGAACAGATCCGGGTGGCAGCAGGCCTTCCTCTTTCTGTGAAGCAGGAGGATATCTGTATGAGCGGCCATGCCATTGAGTGCAGGATCAATGCGGAGAATCCGGCAAAGAATTTCATGCCGTGTCCGGGTGTGATCGAGAATCTGCATGTTCCGGGCGGAAATGGCGTCCGTATTGATACGGCCGTATATAACGGTTATCAGATACCGCCCAACTATGATTCCATGATCATGAAGGTGATCGTCCACGACAAAGACAGAGCCGGTGCCATAGCAAAGATGCGCAGCACTCTGGGTGAGGTTATCATTGAAGGCGTGCAGACAAACCTGGATTTCCAGTATGATATATTGAACCAGAAGGATTTTCTGGATGGAAATGTGACGACACATTTTATAGAAGAGCATTACGAGTAAGGAGCAGGCAGATATGTCCAGATTAAAGGATTTATTCAAGAAGACTACCAATGTACAGGAGCCGGAGACAGAGGAGAGTAAAATATCCGGGGAAGAGATGCCGGCCAGTGAAAACGCACCTTCCGTTCCGGAAGGCTTATGGGTGAAATGTCCCAAGTGCGGAGAACTCCTCTACAAGGAAGACGTTGTAAAAAATGATTATGTATGTCCGAAATGCAAGGGATATTTCCGGATCAAGGCCAAGACCCGAATCCGTATGGTGGCAGATAAAGGTTCTTTCCAGGAATGGTGTACAGGGCTTCATACCTTTAATCCCCTGGACTATCCTGAGTATGAGGAGAAAATCGCGAAACAGCAGGAAAAGACACATTTGGAGGAGGCTATCCGTATCGGAGAGGCCAGGATCGACGGCACGAGAGTTGTGCTGGGTGTCTGCGATGCCCGTTTTCTCATGGGGAGCATGGGATATGTGGTGGGAGAGAAGATCACCCGTTCTTTTGAGCGGGCTGTAGAGGAAAAGCTGCCGGTGATCCTGTTCTGCTGTTCCGGCGGTGCCAGAATGCAGGAGGGGATGGTATCCCTGATGCAGATGGCTAAGACCTCGGCTGCCATTAAAAGACACAGCGAGGCAGGTCTTCTCTATATACCTGTTCTCACAGACCCCACTACAGGCGGAGTGACAGCCAGCTTTGCTATGCTGGGAGATATTATCCTGGCAGAGCCGGGCGCACTGATCGGGTTTGCAGGCCCAAGGGTGATCGCGCAGACCATAGGGCAGAAGCTGCCGGAAGGCTTTCAAAAGGCGGAATTTTTAATGGAACATGGAATCATTGATGGGATCGTGACAAGGAATCTGCTCAAAAAAACCCTGTCAGGACTTGTAAAGCTCCATGAGAGAAAGAACGGCTACTGCCAGTTTACCAGAATTTCTCTGCCGGAAATGGCGGAGGAAGGGGAGAAAAAACGCAGGCGCAGGAACCGGGATAAGAGTATGACCGCCTGGGAGCGTGTGGAGACAGCAAGGGATTCCAAACGTCCTACCAGCCTTGATTATATAGAGACTGTTTTTGAAGAATTTATGGAACTGCACGGGGACCGGGCATTTCGTGATGACGGTGCCATTGTGGGAGGCCTGGCAGTGCTGGACGGGCAGCCGGTAACTGTGATCGGCGTACAGAAGGGGAGAAATACCAAGGACAATATTCTGAGAAACTTTGGCATGCCCTCCCCGGAAGGGTACAGAAAAGCTCTGCGGCTTATGAAACAGGCAGAGAAGTTCAACCGCCCGATCATCAATTTCATTGACACCCCCGGCGCGTTCTGCGGAATTGAGGCAGAAGAGAGAGGACAGGGGGAGGCTATAGCCAGAAATCTCCTGGAGATGTCTGATCTGAAGGTGCCGGTGCTGAGTATTGTCATCGGTGAGGGCGGAAGCGGCGGCGCTCTGGCTCTGGGTGTGGGCAATGAAGTCTGGATGATGGAAAACGCCACATATTCCGTACTCTCACCGGAGGGATTCGCATCCATTCTCTGGAAAGACAGCAAGAGAGCCAAGGAAGCGGCAGAGGTAATGAAGATCACAGCCAGGGATTTGAAAGATTTGGGGATCATTGAGCATGTGATCGCGGAGGAGACTCCTGCCTGTGCGCAGAACCTGCATGAGATCGCAGAGGATATGAAGAATCGGATGCATCAGTTCCTTACAGAGATGGAAGAAAAGACGCCGGAAGAGCTGGCAGCCCTCCGGTACGAGCGATTCAGAAAAATGTGAGCCAGAAAGAATTAGAATATGAGAAAACCATTAATTATAGGTGATTTAACAGCTAAAATTCCTGTGATACAGGGCGGTATGGGAGTGGGTATCAGCCTCTCCCGTCTGGCGGGCAGTGTGGCTGCCTGCGGAGGAGTAGGCGTCATATCCACTGCGCAGATCGGCTGGCGGGAGCCGGATTTCAGGCAGCATCCCTTTGAGGCAAATTACAGAGCCATTGAAAAGGAGATCAGGAAAGCCAGAGAGATTGCAAAAGGCGGTATCATAGGTGTGAACATCATGGTGGCCACTCAGAGATACGAGGAATATGTAAAGACAGCGGTGAAGGCAGGCGTGGATCTGATCATATCGGGAGCCGGACTGCCCATAGATCTGCCGAAATATGTGGAGGGCACCAAAACAAAGATAGCTCCCATTGTATCCTCCTTAAAATCTCTGAACGTGATCTGCCGTATGTGGGAGAGAAAATATAAAAAGGTACCGGATCTGGTTGTCATTGAAGGACCAAAAGCCGGAGGTCATTTGGGATTTTCCCGGGAAGAGCTGGATACCTTTACGGATGAATCTTATGACGGAGTGATTCGATCCATCATAGAGAAAGTAAAGGAATATGGGGAGAAATTCAGCAAGAAGATCCCGGTGGTGGTAGCCGGCGGTATTTACGATAGAGCGGACATGGACCATGCGCTTTCACTTGGTGCGGACGGAGTACAGATGGGAACCCGTTTCGTGACCACAGAGGAGTGCGATGCAGCGCCGGAATACAAACAGGCATACCTTCAGGCGGAAAAAGAGGACATCTGCATCGTACAGAGTCCTGTGGGGATGCCGGGAAGAGCCATCAAAAATCCATTTATGGACAGGGTAAAGACTGAAAAATGCAGGATTGAACACTGTTATCACTGCATCGTCACCTGCAGGCCGGCGGAGATACCTTACTGTATCACACAGGCGCTGGTGAATGCTGCGGAGGGACGGGTGGAGGACGCGCTGCTGTTCTGCGGTTCTAATGCTTACCGTTCCCATAAGATAGAGACAGTGGAAGATATCATGATTGAACTAAAATAAGGGATTGCGTAAAAAAATGAAAACTGCCGATCTGCGGGAAACTGCGGAAGCGGCGGTTTTTTGTATGTATCACCTGTTTCCGGAATTATAAGAAGATTTTATGAAGATTTTCATGAAGACTTTTGTGCTGAGAAGAGGCCCGGCCGAGGGATTCGGACCGGGCCTCTTAAAAAGAGGATTTATTTGATGAAGGCTTTACATATTGACCTTCATTTTATATTTTTTCTCTTGATATCGGCTTCCCTGTTCTCTGCCTTCGGCGTGCTCATTTGTCTCTGCTGTGCTTTTGACACTGTGAAAGTCATTCAGATGGGCATTTCCGAATTCTTCTTCCATCCAGATGTGGCGGAAGTTCTTTTTCTGCTGAATGGCCTGACAGAACTTGCCAATCACAAAAATGGTTTTATCACGTAACCCCGTTTCTGTTGTGCGTCTGGAAGAACGAAGCCAGTATTCCATCAAAGTCCAGCAGACTAACAGGAATCCAGCGGCAAAAATTAAAGTGATTATCAATCTCTCCAACATTATGAACACCCCTTTCCACGTTTTATTTGTTATCTTTATATTAATTCTTTTAGAAAAAATAGTCAATGATTAAATGGAACAAAAATCATATTTTCTAAAAATTTTATAATATAATCTCTTTAAACAGTTTATATTACAGAGGCAGTCACCATCTCACGCCAGATATTATCACAGACCGGGGAGAGAGGCTGTCCGGTCTTATCTGCCAGAAGGGGCAGGCGGTGCTCCTCCAGCTCCTCAATGCAGATGATCTTGCCTTCTGCATAATCCCTCATGCGGGCAGCGCAGCTTCTGAGCCGTTCTTTGAGACCACCCAGACGGATGTCCAGAACCTCATATCCGAAGCTTTTATTTTCACGGAACCACTGGTCCTGTAACGCATTCTTAAACTGGTCCACCAGTCCGGCGGTATTGATACAGGCATCAGCGGTCTCAAAAAGAGCTGCTCTGTCCTCTGCTTCATAAGCTGCTTTGGCTTTGATGCCCAGGACAGCCTTTGCTGCAAGCACTTCACTGAGACGCTGCAGGGTCCGGAAGATACAGGCGTATTCCCCGCCCTTTTCTGCAATGAGCCGGAACTCTTCGGCACAGCGGCGGTAATGCTTGGGGAAGGACTGTATATCCACATGGCAGTCATAGATGCCCATAAGAACATCCTGATACAGCAGATATTTGGCAGGGGCAGCACTCATTTTTCCCGGCAGCAGGTTTCCGGGTGTCAGATTGGGAAGGTCCAGTTTCAGAAAATCCTGAAGCACAGCGCCGGTACATGCCAAAAGACGGGGGGCCAGGTCACAGTCGTTGACAGACCGTGTATAGTCATACTCTGCAAAAAGGGAGAGCACAGGCAGTACAGAGGACTGGGAAGCCTCACTGCCGTCATCGCCCCAGCCTGTCACCAGTACATTGGTGATCCCGTGCTTTTGACACTGTCTGAGGGCAAGCCGGGATACCTGCATGCTATGGTTTAAAAGGGGCGCATATCCGTTCCACTTCCAGGCTCCGCCGGCAAATCCCACATTTGGGGCCAGTTCTCTGTGGTATTTCATCATCTGCTCATAGGTCTCCTCGTCTCTGGAATAGTAATCCCAGTAGAGAAGCTCCACATTTGCGGGGATTTTCTTTTTGATCTCCTCTGTGATGTGGAATTCCTTCCCATAATAATCCCCGCCGGAGATCATTTTGAAGAACATATCGCTCCACATCATAGCGGTATATCCGTATTTTTCACAGATTTCCAGGACACGGTGCAGATGGCGCTCCATAATGTCAATGCGCTCCTCATAGCCGAATCGGTTCAGGTACGTGCCGCGGCCGATCATCTCCGCCTCATCCATTCCTATGTTGATGATGCGGCTTTGAAAGGTCTCTGACCAGGTGCGTATCATGGCTTCGATCAGTCTGTAGGTATCCTCGCTTTTGCACAGGAGAATATCTCCCGTGTCATGGACCTGTTCAAAGGCAGGCCACCGGAAAATGGCGTTTAAGTGAGCCAGAGTCTGGATACAGGGTACCATCTCAATGCCCAGTGAAGAGGCAAAACGGTCCAGTTCCCGCAGCTCCTGTCTGCTGTATCTGCCGCGGAAATGCCCGAAATAGGGGTATCCCTCCACCTCATAAGTGTCCTCTGTGTACAGCATAAGACGGTCATATCCCATCAGGGAGAGCTTGACAAGTAGCTTTTTCAGAAAATCAGGGCTGCACACAGCGTTGCGGGAACAGTCCGCCATGTAGGTCAGATGCTCAAACGCAGGATGTTCTTCCTTGGCAGCGCTTTGGCGGTTTTCGTTTATCCATTCCTTTATGATACCCAGGCCCCGGAAAAATTCAGTGGTTCTGCTGTATGTAATGCGGGCTGTGTTCCCGTCCAGACGGAGGGACAGGCCGCTTGCGCCTTTTTCTGTGATAATATCTACGCGGCGGTCAGTGCCCATATCTTTTTCCAGATATTCCGCGGTCAGCATGGCTCCGGGTATCAGAGACGGGTCTATATGTTCAAGGTTAAAAATTCCCATAAGCAATCTCCTTTTATTCATTTTACAATGTTCCTTTATTGTAAAGGAGTTTAAGGTAGGAGTCAACGAAAGAATCTGTGAAATCCGGTATGAAACAATAGTAACTAATAATGCACAAATATGAAAAGAAGATACTGGACAAAATATACAAAGATGACGTATATTATATGAGATATAAGTTAAAAAATGACAAAAACAGGGAGAGAAGATACATGGTATAAAAGAGGTGGGATTGTTATACTTTAACTATCAAATCCAAGGGAGGTATTCCTAAAATGAAAAAGAAATTGGCGGTATGTTTGTTATGCGGGGCTATGGCAGCGGCAATGATGACAGGATGCGGAGGAAGCGGCGGTTCCGACAGCAAAGAGACAGGAGCAGAAGCGGAGGGCGGCTCCGGTAAAAAATCAGACACCACACTCACCATCATGGCCAGCCAGGACTGGGTATATGACGCGGAGATGGAGCTGGGACAAAAATTTGAGGAGGAGACGGGGATCAAGGTGGACTATCAGATCGTTCCCTCAGACCAGTATTATAATCTGCTGATGACAAAGCTGAACAGCGGTGAGGGACCCGACATTTTCGGCGGTCAGTCAGGAAGCTATGACCTGGTATCCCAGTACAGTATAGAAAAAAATGCAGTGGAGCTGTCAGGGGAACCGTGGGTTGCCGCATACGACGAGTTTGCCAAAGAGCAGACCAGTGTGGACGGAAAGCTCTACGGGGCAACATATTTTGACACCACTACAGATTTCTATGTTGTTTACAATAAGGAGATGTTTGAGGAAAACGGTTTAAAAGAACCTAAGACTTTTGCGGAATTCGAGAGCGTCTGTCAGACACTTCTGGATAAAGGTGTCACTCCATTTTATGAGTGCGCAGGTGACGGATGGCATCATGTAATGTGGTTCTGTGAGATCGGAGGAAAATACGAGGATGTGCTTCCCGGTATTACGGACAAGCTGAACAACAATGAGACCAAATTTGCAGACGTGGAAGAATTTAAGACCGTTTTAGACCAGGTGAAGGAACTGGCTGACAAAGGCTATTTCGGAGATAACTATCTGTCTGATGAATATGCGGATCTGCCTGTAGCGCTGGGAACAGGAGAGTTTGCCATGAGTATGGCAAAACCGGGCACCATCGCGGAGATCGCCGCGGCATCTGATGGTACATATACAGAAGATGATTTCGGTATGTTTTTGATCCCCACACTGGACAATGACGTGCTGAACGTGCATCCCTGCGGACCGTCACGCTTTATTTATTCAGGTTCCAAACATGTAGACGAGGCGAAACAATATCTGGAATATATCACGAAAAAGGATAGCGTACAGCATATGATAGACAACGAGCCTAAAGTGGAAAACCTGCCCTATGATCTGGGACAGACACCGGCTTACAGCGCGTACACCCAGGAATTCCTGGATTCTTTTGAAAAACAGGGCGCGGTATTCCAGGATGTCATCAAATATCTGAACCCTCAGTGGGGAGATATCGGACAGGATATGGTATCCATGTTTATTGATGAAATGACTTCTGAGGAGGTTCTCCAGGCAATCGATTCCAGACGGGAAACCCAGGCAAAAGCAGCCGGGGATGAGGCATGGAATTAAAAAACCGGTAAAGTAAATAAAAAGTGCACTGCCGTATGTGGGAAACCATTTGGGCAGTGCACTTTTTTTGCTCCGGGGCGTAACAGTTAGGGAAGCTCCGGGCCGTTTTTTTATTTTTCGTCGGACTGGCTACGAAAGGCTGACGGGCTGGCTCCGGTTGTCTTTCGGAAAGTCTTGCTGAAATGGAACTGGTCAGGATATCCGACCCTTTCCCCTACCTCCCGGATGGTCAGGTCTGTGTTCAGCAGCAGATCCCTGGCCTGATGGATGCGTATATCCGTGAGATATTTCAGCGGGGTACAGCCCTTGTATTTGTTGAACAGCTTTGTAAGATAGGCAGAGCTGAAACCCAGTTTCTGCGAGAAGGCGCTGAAATCCACATCATCCATGTAGTGTTCCTTTAAATAAAGCGTTGCATATTCCACCACCTGGGCGGCATTCTGCCCTGTGAGGGAGGTGTCTTCCTCCAGTTCATAGGTCTTCTCCAGCTCCAGCTTTACTTTGCTCAGGGTATTTTCCAGTTGGTCAGCGGCAACGGGTTTCAGAAGATAATCAACAACCCCCTGGGAGAGAGCTTCCTTGGCGTATTCAAATTCTGCGTAGCCGGAAAGTATGACAGTCTTGATACTGGGATATTTCAGATGGATCTCCTTGGCAAGCTCCAGACCGTCCATGACCGGCATGCGGATATCAGTGATGACCAGATGGATGTTTTCCTTTTCCAGACGCTTCAGGGCATCCTGGCCGTTGGCAGTCTGGCAGACAACGCGGAACCCCATATCCAGCTCTTCGACATGACGAGCCAGACTCTGCATAAGCAGGATCTCATCCTCCACCAGTAAAATATTAAAATGAGAGATCTTAATCATTTATTTTTCCTCCTATGGTGACAATGGCACCGCCCTCCGGCAAATTGCCCAGATTGAAAATAAATACAGCGTGATAAGTGAGGTAAAAGCGGATGTAAATATTCATTAGCCCCATGCCGTCCAGCTCCAGGCTGGGAAGCAGGCCGCTTTTTCGTATTTCGTTGATCTTCTCCTGGAGTGAGTCGATGACTTCTCTGGAGAATCCTGTTCCATTGTCCTTAACGGACACACACCATTCTGTTCTGTCCATAAACCCCTCAATGGTGATATGCCATGGCGGGGGCGTACTCTGTGTGGTGAATTTTACAGCGTTTTCAACCAGTAACTGAATACAGAGCTTGGGCATGGTGATCTCCAGCATTTCATCCTCCACATCCACGTCAAAGGTCAGGGCATCGCCAAAGCGGAGCTTCAGGCAGTTTAAGTAGCGGATCGCATGTTCCAGCTCGTCCTCCAGGGTGGAGACGGTCTGCTTGTTGGAGGATATATAGCGTAAGATAGCGGTGATATCCATACACATCTGACTGATCTCACTGGTCATGCCCTCCTCGGCCATGGCACTCAATGTGGCCAGGGAGTTGTAGAGAAAGTGGGGGTTCATCTGGGACTGGAGAGCCAGCATCTGGGACTGCAGTTCCTGTTCCTTTAAAAGCATCATGGAGTGGACGGTATCTTTCTGCCGTTCCTGGAATTCATTTAAGGAGTCCCGAAGCTTGTCTATTTCCCTTACATGGGAATCCTCCACGGGAAGCCCCTTCCAGTGCGCCACAAAATCCACGTCAGACAGGTATTCATACATATGTATCAAAGGGCGTCCAAGCCGCTGGGACAGCTTGTAGGCAATGAAATAACAGAGGGCAGTCATTAGCGCCACTATGAGCAGGATAGGGGTCAGGTTTTTCAAAATGGGCGCAAACACCTGGGATTCCTCCACGGCAACTGCGGTGGTGAAGCCGCTCAGCTCCATATCGCTGTAGTACACATATTCTTTCCGGCCGCTGGCGGTATTTTTCAGAGTTTTCCTGGACGCGCCGTTACGGCTGCCAAAATAATCGAACAGATCCCCGGACTCCTCTGAAAGAGGGAACAGTACATTTCCCTCCGGGTCATACACGATTATTTTAATATTATAGCTGCTGTCCGGATGGTAGGCTCTCTCAAAGGTGGTGTCATAGTATTGCATGACTTCCACAATACCGGCGGGCTTCCGGTAATTGTTGAAATAGAGGCGGTACAGGGACAGATAGTACCTGTCTTTATTGGTTCCGCTGCTGGTGGAAAGAAACTGATTACGGGAGGGCGGAGCCACATAACGGTATCCGTCCCGCTTTATTGTAGGCTCGTACCAGTCCTGCTCGGAGGCTGTGATATCCTGGTAGCCGATATAATTGCCGGAGCCAAGACAGCCCCGATCCAGATTATATAGATTTATCTGACGGACTGTACTGTTGGCCCCTCGGATGGAGGTCAGAAGTCCGGTGAGCATGGAGGCGGCCTGGTTTTTCATGTACTCCGTCAGCGAGCTGTCCGGATCCGAGTAATTTTCAAAGGTATCCTTGATCAGATGGGAGTACAGCACATTGATGCTCACAGTATCCATCTGGCTGATCTGCAGGTCTACATCCTTTGCCACAGAGGAACAGGTCTGCTGGATACTGCTGGTGATACTGGATTTCATGCTCTTATACTGGACGGCAACAAAAACGGCTGTGGCGGACAGCAGCACAAAAAGCATGGTGGCAAGAAAACTGTTTCTCAGGATTTTCTGAATACTCTTAGGTGGTAGGTTCTTCTTTTTCATATGCGCTCCCTTAAAAATAGTCACTGGAAGAAGTATGGCACATTTGCTGAAGGAATGTCAATATGCGGTTAAAAAAATACATAAATTGATTATTCCTGCCCATGTGAGTGAAATGGATTATGAGGTAAGATTACAGTATCAAAAGGAAAACAGGGAGGTATTTTAGTGAAAAAGTCAAAAATTTATCCATGGTATTTTGCCATTGGAGCCTTGATCATCTATTCAGCGCTTTATGTGCTGCCCGGTCTGGTTGGTATCGGATATTCCTTTACAGACTGGTCATCGTATTCCACGGAGGTGCATTTTGTGGGGCTGGAAAATTTCCGGCAGATCCTGGGAAGTAATGAAAGTTATATGAAGTACATAGGGAACACGCTTCTGTTCACGGTTGTGACCACAGTGATGAAGACCGGCCTGGCTCTTATCTTTGCCCTGGCGCTCTCAAAAGACATCAAACTGAAAAATTTTCACAGGGGTGTCATGTACATGCCTTCTGTACTTTCCATCCTGATCATCGGTCTTGTATTTACTTCTATCCTCAACCCGAAGACAGGACTTCTCAATGAATTTCTGAGAACCATCGGTATGGAGGGGTTGACACAGAAATGGCTGACAGACCCTAAGATCGCGTTTTTCTCCGTAATGGGCGTGGATGTCTGGAGAGGGACCGGTTATATCATGACCATCCTGATCGTGGGTATTTTATCCATATCCACCACCTACTACGAGGCTGCCGGGATCGACGGAGCGGGCGGATGGAAGAAGTTTACGAAGATAACCCTGCCGCTGCTGCGGCCAACACTGGCAGTCACTGTTGTTTTAAATGTGCTGTACGGCCTGAAGGTGTTCGATATGGTATACGCTCTGACCAACGGCGGACCCGGACACACCACAGAGGTTATGTATACAGCAGTGTTTAAACAGTTCTCCCAGGGAATGTACGCGGTGGGAACCACGATCAGCTCCATTATGTTTGTGTTTATGGTGATTATCGGATTCTTTATGATCCGGGTTCTCACCGGAAATGAGGTGAAAGAATGATGAACAGTAAGACCAAAAAAACTATTATAAATGTACTGAAAAATGTTTTGTCATGGATCATTTCGCTGATCATGCTCATCCCTCTTTTTCTGATCATCATTAATGCTTTTAAATCAGATGCAGAGGCCATGACCATGACTTTGAAGCTCCCCACAGAATGGGTATTTACCAATTTTGCAGTGGTGATCGAAAAAGGAAAGCTTCTGACCAGTTTCCTGAACAGCATGCTGTATGCGTGCAGTGCCACATTGATCACGGTTTTTCTGGCGGCTATGGCGGCTTACGTCTTCTCCAGAAGAAGCAGTAAGAGCAATCAGGCTCTTTACATGTACATGGTGCTGGGGATTGTGATCCCTATCAACTATGTGGCACTTATGAAGGTAATGCAGATAACCCACCTGAACAATACCAGCATCGGTATTATTCTGCTGTATGTGGCAGTGCAGCTTCCGTTTATGGTCTTTCTCATTTATGGTTTTGTGGGCAAGGTGCCTGTAGAGCTGGATGAGGCTGCGGTTATAGACGGCTGCGGGCCGGGAAGACTGTTTTTTGGAATCGTGCTTCCCATGCTGAAACCGGCAATGGTGACGGCCGGCGTACTGTGTTTCTTAAATGACTGGAATGAATTTGTAATGCCGCTGTATTTCCTGAACTCCTCCACAAAATGGCCTATGACACTGGCAGTGTATAACTTCTTCGGTCAGTTCCAGAAGAGCTGGAATCTGATCTGCGCCGACATTCTGCTGACCTGTGCTCCGGTCATTATCATGTATCTTGTTTGTCAGAAATATATAGTGGGCGGTCAGACCGCGGGAGCTGTCAAAGGGTGAGTCCAGCGGGAAAGGAGAAAAGATGAAAATAACAGGTTATGAGCAGACAGAGAAGGGAATTCTGGTATTTACTGAGAATGGACAGATTTTCCTTCAGGGATGCGGAGAAAAGATAATTCGCTGTGTCTTTACGAAAAAGGACAGGATCCTGGATGAGTCACCTCTTGATATCAGGCGCCCTCCCGATACGCTTCTGGAGGTCTGTCAGGAAGGGGATATGCTGAAGATCACCGCGCCTTATATGAATCTGGAAATCAGCAGGAACACCGGGCAGATCACATATAAAAAGACTGACGGTACGCTGCTTTTGAAGCAGATAGGACAGGAGCTTGCTGATACCCCGGTGGAGGTGTATTCCACAGGCGGGGAGAAGCCGGTCATTGAGCGTGTAAAGACCGTGGATGGCGAGAGGAGCTTTGTGAAAAACCTGGTGCCCCACACAGACCATATGGCGTACAGAGGAAAACTGTATTTTTCCTGGCAGGACGGGGAGCAGATTCATGGACTGGGACAGGGGGAGGAGGGCATTTACGACTACAGAGGAAATGTCCAGTATCTCTATCAGCACAACATGCGGATCCCCATACCATTTCTGGTATCAGACAGGGGTTACGGAATTCTGGCGGACTGCGGCTCTCTTATGACATTCGGGGATGACGCCAGAGGTTCCTATCTGTTTCTGGATACAGTGGAGCAGATGGATCATTACTTTATTGCGGGTGACACGCTGGATGAAATTGTGTCGGGCTTTAGGACACTGACCGGCAGGGCAGTGATGCTTCCCAAATGGGCATTTGGATATGTGCAGTCAAAGGAGGCATACAAAAGCCAACAGGAGCTTGTGGAGGTGGCAGCAGAGTACCGGAAACGGGGAGTGCCTCTTGACTGTATCGTGCAGGACTGGCTTACCTGGGAAGACGGCTGCTGGGGAAACAAGGTTGTGGATAAGACACGTTATCCTGATTTGACTGCAGCTATGGAAGAGCTTCATAACATGCATGTGCATACTATGGTATCTGTCTGGCCGAACATAAACGGCGGGACAGAGGATCACAGGGAATTTGAGGAGGCGGGATACCTGCTTCATGACCTGTCCACCTATGACGCGTTTCGTGAAGAAGCCAGAAAAATGTACTGGAGACAGGCGGAAAGAGATTTGTTTTCGGGCGGATTTGACTCCTGGTGGTGTGATTCCACAGAGCCGTTCAGCGGAGCGGACTGGAACGGAGGGGAATTGAGAGAGCCATGGGAACGGTATGCGCTGGTGGGTGGAGAGCATAAAAAATTCCTGGGTCCGGAAAGGGCGAACCTCTATGCAGTGGCCCATGCACAGGGAATTTATGAGAACCAGAGAAAAGCCGCACCGGATAAAAGAGTATTGAATCTAACCCGTTCCGGTTATGCCTCTTCCCAGCGGTACGGCGCGGTGTTATGGTCAGGGGATACGTGTGCCACCTGGAAGAATTTCAAAAAACAGATTACAGAGGGCCTGAACTTCTGTATGAGCGGAATGCCGTACTGGACACTGGATATCGGCGCGTTTTTTACAGTGAAGGATAAATGGCAGAACCGCGGATGTAACTGTAATACGGATCCGGCACCGAAATGGTTCTGGAAAGGTGATTACGAGGAAGGGGTTAGAGACCTGGGATACCGGGAGTTGTATGTGCGCTGGTTCCAGTACGGGGTGTTCCTGCCCATGTTCCGTTCCCATGGAACAGATACGCCAAGGGAGATCTGGAACTTCGGCAAGCCGGGAGAGATGTTCTATGATGCGCTTCAGGACGCAGTCTGTCTGCGCTACCGCCTGATGCCGTATATCTACTCTCTGGCAGGAAAAGTATACTGGGAGGATTACACTATGCTGCGAAGCCTTCTCTTTGATTTCCCGGAGGATAAGACAGCGGCGGGTATGGACAGCCAGTTCATGTTCGGCAGCAGCCTTCTTGTATGTCCGGTGACAGAACCTATGTACTACGAAAAGGAGAGCAGGCCGTTAGACAGAGAGAAGACCTGGAAGTGTTACCTGCCGGAAGGCCCGGGGTGGTATGACCTTCAGGACGGGACATATTATGAGGGCAGACAGTGGATCCAGAGGAAGACAGAGCTTTCCTCCATACCTGTGTTTGTGAAAGCAGGCAGTATTCTTCCCATGGAGCAGGGACTTACTTATGCCCAAGAGGAAAAGGACAGCGCTGTGGAGTTCCATATATATCCGGGCTGTGATGCACGCTTTACTCTTTACGAAGACGCAGGGGACGGATATGAGTACGAACAGGGCAGATGCAACAGGATCTCCCTGGTATGGAAGGACAGGGAAAGAGTTCTGGAAATAGGAGACGCAGCCTATGACTTCCCTCAAAGTATAAAACACAGAAAATGTATGGCTGTGTGCAGCGGAAAAACAAAAGAATTTATATATAAAGGGGAACCTGTAAAGGTTTGCCTGTAAAAACAGGATAATGGAGGAAAGAGCTATGATGTATAAGAAAAACTGGGAGCAGACACAGGAGAAATTTAAAAATTACTGGAAACAGCAGAACACGGGAAGGCCTCTCATGTGTGTGATCGCAAGAAAGCCGGAGATCGAACCGTACTCGGAGGGAAAACCGGTGGAGGGCGGATGCCGTGATGTGATCTGCCAGGGCAAATATTATAATCTTCCTGAAGAATTGAAGTGGAAGGATATGGATGACAAATATCTGGATGCGGACAGAGTGGTTGCCAGATATCGTCAGTTCTGTGAAACTCATGAATTTTTAGGGGAAAGCTTTCCGAATCTGGATGTGGATTTCGGCCCAGGTTCCCTGGCTGCCTATCTGGGTTCCGACATTGGATTTAAAGAGGATACCGTTTGGTTCAAGCCCTGTCTGGAGGACTGGGAGGAGGTTCCGGAATTCAGATTTGACCCGGACAGCAAATGGTTCCAGAAGCATCTGGAATTTGTAAAGCGGTGTAAAGAACTGGTTGGGGATGATTTTCTGATCGACATGCCGGATTTAATGGAAAACATAGATGTTCTGGCCTCTCTGCGGGGCGCGCAGGATATCCTGTACGATATGATAGACGAACCGGAAATCATTGAGGAGAGAGTAAAGCAGATAGAGAAAATTTATTATGAATATTATGATAGATTTTATGATGTCATCAAAGATCCCCAGGGAGGCAATGCCTACACGGTATTCCAGATTTGGGGTCCGGGCCGGACAGTCAAGCTGCAATGTGATTTTTCGGCCATGATGTCTCCCACAAATTTCAGGGATTTCATTCTGGAACCTCTGAGAAACCAGGCGGCAAAGGCTGATCAGGTCCTCTATCATCTGGACGGACCGGATGCCATCAAACATCTGGACGCCGTTTTAGAGGTGGAAGGAATCCGTGCGCTTCAGTGGACCAGCGGGGATGCAGGCCCGGACGGAACCCTGGAGGACTGGGACGTGATTTATGATAAGGCCAGAGCAGCGGGAAAATCCCTGTGGATCAAGGTCTATTCCGGAGAGTTTGAGGACTGGATCAAAAATGTAGACAGGATCGTGCAGAAATACGGTTCCCACAGCCTTTTCCTCCTTTTTCCTGAAATGTCCATGGAACAGGCACATACATTGCTGGCTTACGCGGATGAGCACTGGAGCGATGTGGAAGGCACATTCGGCAAATAGCCTGACGCGGGATTTGAAAATCTTGGTTTCACGAATCTTTGTTTTACGAATATTGACTTTTCAATCTGTGTATACTATACTAATGATAGTAATTCGCTGTAGTAATACGGTGAAAAACAGGACTTATATATGTTCATAATGCGGGTTGAACGTTTCTACCAGCTACCGAAATAGCTGACTATAAGTCCCCTGATAATTGGGGGCTTTGCAGTCTGGTTTCGGCGGCTGGTTTTTTATATTTAAAATAATTCTGTATAGAAGATAACAGACGCCGGATTCAGCCGATCGCTCCTTGCATAGGAGGAAGAACATGAGAAAAAAAGAAAACAGGGCAGGTACCTTTATATTGAAGGGGAATATCTGCTACAGTGAGACCGCAGAGACGCTCAGAACCGTTCCGAATGCCTATCTGGTATGCAGAGATGGAATCTGCCAGGGGGTGTTTGAAAAACTGCCGGAGGAATTTAAAGATTATCCTCTGACAGACTACAAAGACGCTCTGATCCTGCCCGGTCTGGTGGATCTGCATCTGCATGCGCCCCAGTATGCGTTTACAGGCCTGGGCATGGATATGGAACTTCTGGAGTGGCTGGAGACCAGGACCTTTCCCGAGGAAGGGAAGTATGGGGATATGGAATATGCCGGGAAGGCATACCATATTTTTACAGAGGATCTGAAAAAAAGCGCAACGACCAGGGCGTGTATCTTCGCCACGCGTCATGTGCCGGCAACCGTTCTTTTGATGGATATGCTGGAGGAGACAGGTCTGAAAGCAATGGTGGGAAAAGTAAATATGGATCGGAACGCACCGGACTATCTCTGTGAGGAAAGCGCAGAACGCTCTGCAGAAGATACCCTTCTGTGGCTTAAGGAAGTGGGCGGAAGGTATAAAAATATCAGGCCGATCCTCACACCCCGGTTTATCCCAAGCTGTTCAGATCGTCTTATGGAAATGCTGAGCGGGATACGCAGGGAATATGACCTTCCCATTCAGTCACATCTCTCTGAAAATAAAGGGGAGATCGCATGGGTGAAGGAGCTTTGCCCCTGGTCAGCCTTTTACGGGGATGCCTATGAGCAGTTTGGTATGTTCGGGGGAACTTATCCAGCAGTCATGGCACACTGTGTACATCCCACAGAGGAGGAGATAGGCCTGATGAAGAAAAACGGAGTCTTCGCGGCACATTGTCCTCATTCCAATACGGACTTGTCTTCCGGTGTGGCACCGATCCGTAGGTATCTGGAAGAGGGGATCCATGTGGGTCTGGGAAGCGATATTGCCGGCGGTCATGTGCTCTCCCTGTTTCAGGTGATGGTGGGGGCAGTGCAGGCCTCTAAGCTCCGCTGGCGTCTGGAAGATGAAACGCAAAAGCCGCTCACAGTGGATGAAGTGTTTTATATGGGAACCAAGGGCGGGGGAGCTTTCTTCGGACAGGTGGGAAGCTTTGAAAAAGGATATGAATTTGACGCGGTAGTTGTAGATGACACAAGATTGAAGACACCCAGAGAGCTGACCCTGAAGGAACGTCTGGAACGTGTGGTATATCTTTCAGATGACAGGGATATGACCGGAAAATATGTGGCAGGGAGAAGAATTATCTAAATGCAATAAGCTGTATAGAATTTATTTTTCAGTTTACGCGGTATGGAACAGGCATTGCTGTTCACCGAAGGAAAAGAGGGATGATGTATGGGAGTTGGCAGTTCAATAAATCGTGTGGACGCCTGGGAAAAGGTCACAGGACAGGCGAAGTACACAGCGGATTTAATGCCGCAGAATTTGTATACAGCAAAAGTGGTGCACAGCACCATTGCGAACGGATGGGTGAAAAGCTTTGATTTGGAGGAAGCCTTAAAGGTTCCGGGAGTGGTGAAGATCGTCACCTGCTTCGATGTGCCGGATATCCAGTTTCCTACGCCGGGGCACCCCTGGTCAGTGGAAAAGGCACATCAGGATATTAAGGACAGAAAGCTTTTGAACCGGCGGGTCCGCATGTACGGGGATGATATCGCAGCTGTGATCGCGGAGGATGATATTGCCGCCAAGCGGGCTGCGGATAAGATCAAAGTGGAGTATGAAGAGTACCCGGTGATCCTGGATCCTCAGGAATCCATGAAAGAAGATGCGCCTCTTCTGCACGAGGAAAAACCGGGAAATGTGATCGCGCATACCGGCTTTGTGCTGGGAGAGGGAAGTTTTGAGGAGGCTGTAAAAGAAGAAGGGCTGACTGTCATTGAGAAGGAATACAGGACACAGCCGGTTCAGCACTGCCATATTGAGGTGCCTGTCTCCTATGCTTATATGGAGAAGGGGAGGATCGTCATTGTGACATCCACCCAGATCCCTCATATTGTGAGGCGGGTGGTCAGTCAGGCTCTTGGGATTCCCATTGGGCAGATCAGGGTTATCAAGCCATATATAGGAGGAGGCTTCGGAAACAAGCAGGATGTGCTGTATGAGCCTTTGAACGCATTTTTATGTACCCAGGCAGGCGGCCGCGGTGTCAGACTGGAGCTGTCCAGAGAAGAGACTCTTGGCTGTACCCGCGTACGCCATGCGTTTACCTGGAAGATCAAGGGGGCAGTCAGAAAAGACGGCACACTGGTGGCGAGAAAGTATGAGGCATACTCTAACCAGGGCGCTTACGCCTCCCATGCTCACGCCATTGCCGCCAATGCAGCCAATATTTTCAAGCAGCTTTATCAGGATGAGAAGGTTCTGGAATCTGACAGCTACACGGTTTACACCAATCTCATGACAGGCGGAGCCATGCGGGGATACGGAATCCCCCAGGGAGATTTTGTGACAGAGTGTGTGACGGATGATCTGGCCTGCGCTGTGGGCATGGATCCTCTGGAATTCCGGCTGAAAAATTGTGTGAAGGAGGGTTATAAAGACCCTCATCTGGGCATCGCTTTCCATTCCTATGGGCTGAAGGCCTGTATAGAAAAGGGCAGGGAACACATCCGCTGGGAGGAAAAGAGAAAGGCATATGAGAACCAGTCCGGGCCTGTGAGAAGGGGCGTCGGCATGGCCATATTCAACTATAAAACAGGAGTTTACCCCATTTCCCTAGAGACCTCATCCTGCCGAATGGTATTGAACCAGGACGGCTCCATGCAGCTCTTTATGGGGGCAACAGAGATAGGTCAGGGAGCTGACACGGTGTTTACCCAGATGGCGGCAGAGATAACCGGCATAACTGAGGACCGGGTACATATTGAGACCGTACAGGATACGGATACCACACCTTTTGATACAGGAGCCTACGCGTCCCGGCAGACCTATGTGAGCGGAAAAGCCGTCAAGAAGACAGGGGAACTGTTCAAACAGAAAATTCTGGAATATGCGGCATTTAAGCTGAAGCTGTCAGAGGAAGAGATAACATCAAACAAAGCGGCAGATCCTGAAGCTCTGGAAGCATGTGGGCAGACTTCTGCATGGAAGAGACTGGATATCAAAGAAAACCAGATAATAGACAAAGCCTCCGGGGAGGTTTGGCTCTCACTTGCGGCCCTCGCGGAGGAGGCACTGTACAGTTTGGAGAAATCGGTGCATATCACGGCTGAGACTACCAGCCACTGCAAGGAAAATTCCTTTGCCTCAGGTGTTTGTTTTGTGGAGGTTGAGGTGGATATACCGGTTGGTAAGATCAGGATACTGGATATCATCAATGTACACGACAGCGGGAAACTGATGAATCCGGCCCTTGCCAGAGCGCAGGTACACGGGGGAATGAGTATGGGGATCGGCTATGCTCTGAGTGAGGAGCTGCTGGTGGATGAGAAGACAGGAAGGCCGCTGAATGCCAACCTTCTGGACTATAAGATACCCACAGCTATGGATACACCTAATCTGCATACGGATTTTGTGGAACTTGAGGATCCTACTGGTCCTTTCGGAAACAAAGCCCTCGGTGAGCCGCCGGCCATTCCTGTGGCCCCGGCTATCAGAAACGCTGTGCTCAACGCCACCGGGGTCGCTTTTGATTCCCTGCCTCTGTCACCTCAGAAGCTTGTGGAGCGCTTTATAAAAGAGGGATTGATCGGAAGAAAAAATGAGGATTTGGAAGGGGGCGGATCACATGTATGATATTGAGAAATATTATCAGGCCAGTGATGTACAGGATGCTGTGAGAGCGCTGGAGGCAGATAAGGACGCTGTTGTGATCTCAGGCGGAAGTGATGTGCTGATCAAAATAAGAGAGGGAAAACTTGCGGGCTGTTCTCTAGTGAGTATACATGGGATTCCTTCGCTTACAGGTGTCAGGATGGAATCGGACGGCACCATTGTGATAGGGCCTGCCACGACGTTTTCCCACATAACCTATGACCCTGTGATCCAAAGGCACATTCCGGCGCTTGGGTGGGCAGTGGACCAGGTAGGAGGCCCCCAGATACGGAATATAGGAACCATCGGAGGAAATGTCTGTAATGGTGTGACAAGCGCGGACAGCGCGGCTGCACTGTTTACTTTGAACGCGGTGCTGGAGTTGACAGGAAAAGAGGGCATTCGGGAAGTGCCCATAACAGAGTTTTACACAGGCCCGGGCCGGACCTGCAGGAAACACGCGGAAATCCTTACCGCCATAAAGATCACCAGGGACAATTATGAAGGATTTTACGGGCATTATACAAAATACGGAAAAAGAAATGCAATGGAGATCGCCACTCTTGGCTGCGCGGTACATGTAAAGCTGAGCCGGGATAAGAGAAAGATTGAGGAACTCCGGCTGGGATTCGGCGTAGCTGCGCCTACTCCTATACGCTGCTATCAGACGGAAAAAACGGCAGCAGGCATGGACATAACAGACCCTGGATTGTATGAAAGAATTCGTGAAGGGGCAGCCTCTGAAGTAACGCCGCGCTCAAGCTGGCGCGCATCCCGGGAATTCCGTCTTCAGCTTGTACGTGAGCTGTCCGTGCGGACCACAGAGGAAGCCATAAAAAAAGCAGCGGGAGGTGAGTCGGATGCTTAAGATCATAACCATGACAGTCAATGGCAAAGAGACAGAACTGGCAGTGGATGACAGGGAGGCCCTTTTGGATACCCTGAGAAACCGCCTGGGTCTTAACAGTGTGAAACGCGGCTGTGAGGTTGGGGAATGCGGTGCCTGCACCGTTTTGGTGGACGGAGAAGCCATCGATTCGTGTATTTATCTGACCATGTGGGCAGAGGGAAAACATATCATGACCGTGGAGGGATTAAAGGGCAAAAACGGAGAACTTTCTCCAATCCAGAAGGCCTTTGTGGAGGAGGCAGCAGTCCAGTGCGGTTTCTGCACACCGGGCCTGATCATGAGCGCTGTGGAAATCGTGGGAACAGGAAAGAGATACAGCAGGGAAGAGCTGAAAAAGCTGATCTCCGGGCATCTGTGCCGCTGTACGGGGTACGAGAATATTCTGAATGCAATGGAGAGGATCGTGGAGGAGACTTACCGGACGGTGAACCGGGAATAACAGAATAAGAACAGATCAGCGGGACACGTCTGCGCACCGGCAGCGTGTCCCGTTTTTTATGCTTATATCCATCAGGTAAGATTGACTTTTTTCTGATGGAAAGCCTTTCTGTATTGGGTAGGTGTGATGCCTTCATAGCGCTTAAACAGTTTCATAAAATATTTTTCATCCGAAAATCCACACATATCTGCGATCCGGTAGATAGACAGTGTCCGGTTGGTGAGCAGGTTTTTGGCAACAGCGATCCGTGTCCGATTTACATAGGTGAGGATGGGATAACCGGTGTATTTCTTGAAAATATTGGTCAGATAGGTGGGATGATACCCAAACTGTTCTGCTATTGAAGCCACGCTGAGGGGCTGGTCATAGTGGGTGCGGATCCACTCCATTACATCCAGAACATGAATAGGAACAGTGGAATCCAGAAAACGGTTGATCTGAAATGACTCGTCGGTAACTTCCATGAGGAGCAGGTTCAGAGCATAATGGCATCTCCAGGTGGCCATATAATTTTCTCTTTTTGCAATATCAAGAAGCTGTACAAAAAGAAGCCTGGAACGCTTTTCTACAGATAACTCCCCGTATTCGGGAAGCAGAAAATTTTCCCGGGGGGGGGGTAGAAGTAATGTTGGTAGAGGCTTTAAATATGGGGCGGTTTCTCAGGAGGCTTCCGCGATTGTAGATGGAATAATCGGGATCCCTCACATAGAAATGAACCCAATAATAGGAGAGTTCACCTTCTGTGGGACGATACCCGTAGTGGAGTGTATCAGGAAAGAGGAGGATAAATTCATTCTCTTTGACATCATAATTCGTCATATTTTGGGTTATGTGCAATGTTCCTTTTATCACAATGATCAGGACAAAAGAATCAATATTTCTTTTGGGATGTATAAAGCCATCTTTGCTGGCCAGGTTGCCGCAGGAGATATATTCTACAGGCTTGCTGGCATCGGATATGAAATATAGCATGGTATTCCCTCCTGTCTTGCTTTATAGTATCACAAAAAGACAGACTTCGGACAAGGAAAATAACAAATAATTGGAAATGACCACTTTTTCTTGTGTATTGTACGTTGTTTGGAAATTCTGATATGGTAACATAATGTCATCAAATAAAAAGTGCTTGCAAGCAGCGCGCAACTCATAATAAGGATGATAGATCAGGAGGGTTTATTAAATGAAAAAGAGACAGATCATGGCGTTTGTTCTCGCCGCAACAATGGCTGCAACTGCCGTAACAGGCTGTGGTGCGCCGTCCAGACCGGATGGTTCTGGTGATACAGGCAGTACCGATTCTTCTTCCGATTCCGGGGAAGAATCAAAAGACGGAGTCGTACAGCTTACCTTTATGGGATGGGAGGCATCCCCTCTGGAGACCCAGGCAGTGAAGGATGGTATTGCGGCATTTGAAAAAGAAAATCCAAATATAAAGGTGAATTATACACCTGGACTTGCCGGTTCTGAATACAATGCAAAGCTGCTTTCATCGGCGGCGGCGGGGTCTTTGCCGGATGTTATGTTTGTATCAGCGGAGAGTTACCGTGCCATTGTTTCCAAAGGGGCATTGTGGGATATTACAGATCAGTTTGACGAGAATTATCCTCTGGATGATTTCATAGATTCTTCCCGTCAGATCATGGAAGTGGATGGACATGTTTACGGTATCTCTTCTTGTACAGTATCTCCGATCGTTTATTATAATAAGGATGTATTTGACCAAAAAGGAATTGATTATCCGAGTGCAGATCCGGAGAACTGCTGGACTATTGATGAATTCAGGGATGTTGCGAAAAAGCTGACATCAGATGATATCTATGGTGTGTATGGACTGGAAACAGTGGCAGATACCTTGAATGCACAGCTTCTCTCAAACGGGGGAACTAGATATAACGAGGATTATACCAAGAGCACAATGAATTCCCCGGAGAACAAAGAAGTGTTTGAGATCATCAAAGCGATCCGTACCGAAGACGGCTCCGCTCCTGACGCTTCCACACTGGATGCGGTAGGAATGTCCGCAAAACAAATGCTCCAGACAGGTAAAGTGGCTATGCTGGTAGACGGTTCTTGGTCTCTTCAGGAATTGGCGGCTTCTGACATGAATATTGGCATGGCACCTCTTCCCTCTTACGGAAAAGTGCTTACCACAGGACAAGCTCATCTGCACTGTATCGCAGAAACCAGTAAACATAAGGATGAAGCTTGGCAGTTCCTTCAGTTCCTGTCAGGAATGGATTATCAGGGCGCGTTGGTTAAGAGCGGACTGTGGATGCCAAACAGGTATTCTATGTATGAAGATGACGCAGTGGCACAGTGGTATGATGAAAAAGTCCATGGGGACAGCTACAAAAAGATGCTTACATATTTCAGAGATGCCGCTGTTGATCCTACAGCGCTGCAGTTGACCTCACAGGCCAGAGATATCATTGCCGAAGAGACAGATATGTACTTTAAGCAGGATCAGGATATTGACACCACATTACAGAATATGGATACCAGGATCGATGAGGCAATTCAAGACGCATTACAGCAGTAAGTGGTAAAAACGATGCATCCTGCATTGCGTGAGCTGTGCAGGATGCATTTTTATGCAGGCAGGGGACAGCCTGGGACAGGAGGGTAAGATTGGGAAATACAAAGAAAATAAGTAAGTTAAAGGATGACAGTAAGTGGGCATGGTTCATGCTGGCTCCCAATATCATTGGATTTCTGTTATTCATGCTGATACCAGTAGTGGCAACTCTGGTTCTCAGCTTTACAAAATATGATATGCTGACAACTCCGAAATTTGTAGGTCTGCAGAACTACATAACCATGTTCAAAGACCCTATCATTTGGGAAGTTACAAAAAATACCATAATTTATACGGTCATTACAGTGCCGGTGGGGATGTGTTTTTCTCTGCTTCTGGCTGTTATGCTGGATCAGGAGATTGGTTTCAGAAGATTTTACAGGGCAGCGTTTTTTCTGCCGACGATCACATCCATGGTTGTTGTGGCTATTGTATGGCAGTGGATCTATAACCCGGATTACGGTATTTTAAACTATGTTTTGTCTCTGTTTGGTATTCAGGGACCAAAATGGCTGTTGAATACCTCCACATCGTTGGTTTCACTGGCAATTGTAGGCATATGGAAAAATGCCGGTTACAATATGATCATTTTTCTGTCAGGACTTCAGGGGATTTCCACCAGCTATTACGAGGCATCAGAGCTTGACGGAGCAAATAAATGGCAGCAGTTCAGGTATATCACTGTGCCTATGCTGCGTCCCACAACATTCTTTATTTTCGTCATGTCCATCATCAGTTCTTTCCAGGTATTCGACCAGGTAATGCTGATGACAAAGGGCGGACCGGGACGTTCTTCTTCTGTTTTGGTGCATTATTTGTATCAGAACGCCTTCCAGTATTTTAAACTGGGTTATGCCTGTGCGATCGCGTACCTGCTGTTTTTCATAGTTATGATCATAACTGTGTTCAATATGCGCATGGAAAAGAACATGCGGGAAATTTATTAAGGGGGGAGTCAGACCATGAATAATAAGAAAAAAAAGCTGATTGGCAAAATAATAGCTCATCTGATTCTTATTTTAGGATCCGTGATCATGCTGGTTCCCTTTTTCTGGATGCTTTCATCATCCTTTAAAAGTCTGGGAGAGGTTTTTGTATTTCCGCCAACCTTGTTTGGAGAACGGCTGGTGTGGGAGAATTACACACAGATTTCCAGCAGATTTGATTACTTTGCGTATTTCCTGAACAGTGTGAAGGTTTCTGCCTGGGTTGTGTTCTTCCAGGTATTTACATCTGCCACAGCGGGTTATGTATTTGCTAAAATGAATTTTAAAGGCAGGGATAAGATATTTACCTTATATCTGGCAACCATGATGATTCCGTTCCATGTAACGGTCATCACAAACTTTTTACAGATGTCCATGTACGGACTGGTAAATACACTGTGGTCTTTAATGCTGCCGGCTTCTGTGTCTGCTTTCGGAACGTTCCTTATGAGGCAGTTTTTTATCACCGTTCCCAACGAATTGGTGGAGGCAGCAAAAATTGACGGGTGTAATCCGATCGTGACCTTTCTCAGGATCGCCTTCCCCATGGCAAAATCAACCATTGCCACACTGTGCATTTTCTGTTTTATGAATGTTTGGAATGACTATTTCACACCACTTATTTATATTAACGACGCCAGAAAATATACGCTTCCTCTGGGACTTGCCAGTATGAAGGGCATGTATTCCACAGACTGGCCGGTGCTGATGGCTTCTTCCGTGATCGCGGTGCTCCCGGTACTGATCGCATTTTTATGTGCCCAGGACGCTTTCGTAAAAGGTGTTATGATGTCAGGAATGAAAGACTGACGTGACTGTGAGGCGGCAAAACAGCCGTGGCTCACAGATATGGAAATGGAGATGATACTATGAGTTTTATGGAATATGATTCACCAATCATGGCAGGGATCGGTAAGGTGATCGATATCATATGGTTAAGCACACTGTGGTTTATCTGTTGTCTGCCCATTGTCACCATCGGTGCCTCAACTACTGCGCTTTATTATACTTCTGTAAAAGCCATCCGAAAAAACAGAGGATATGTGACAAAGACATTTTTCCACGCGTTTAAAATGAATTTTTTCCCCGCACTGGGGATATGGCTTCTCTATCTGTTGGGAATGCTGCTGTTCTATGTGAATTTTGTCTTTGCGGCAGCGATCAGAGATGACAGTTTCCGGTTCTTTACCACAACCGTTTACGGGTGTCTGGCATTTGTCGTGCTTTCTGTAGGATGCTATGCGTTTCCTGTTGTTTCCAGATGCAGTATGAAATGCTTTGAGGTCCTGCGGTTCTCGGTCGGGCTGATGGTGAAGCATTTTCCATATACGATCCTCATGGTTCTGACTGTGCTCCTGTGCGTGGCAGCCATGTGGTATATACCGCTGTTTGTATTCTGCCTTCCAGTGGCGGGAACCCTTCTTTTCTCCATCTTCATGGAAAAAGTTTTGATCCGCTATACCCCGGAAGCGGAAAAATGCGGATGGTATGCAGAGAAGTGAAAAAATAAGATGGGAGATGACGTATGGACAAGTTGACGATGGCAAAAGGCCGCCAGGTGACAATCCAGGATCAGGAGCTGGTGCGCCGCCGGGAGGAAAATAAAAAATATCTGTTGGAGCTTGACAATGAGAATCTGCTCCTTCCCTACACTCTGGAGGCAGGACTCTATAAGACATCAGAACTGCCGTCCGGCATCCATGGGGGATGGGAATCTCCCCTGTGTGAACTTCGCGGACATTTTCTGGGTCACTGGCTTTCAGCAGCGGCCATGCATTTTGAAGCCACAGGGGACCGGATGGTGAAGGCAAAAGCAGATGAGATCGTGGACATTCTGGAAAAATGCCAGAGGGAAAACGGCGGCAGATGGGCTGCCTCCATCCCGGAGAAATATTTTTACTGGATCGGGAACAAAAAACGTGTCTGGGCGCCTCAGTACACAGTACATAAGACTTTTATGGGACTTCTTGATATGTATGAGCTGGCCGGAAATGAAAAAGCCCTGGAGATTGCCGTACATTTTGGTGAATGGTTCTATGACTGGAGCGGACGCTATACAAAGGAGCAGTTCCAGGGGATCTTAGATGTGGAGACCGGCGGAATGCTGGAGATATGGGTTCTGCTGTATAAGATCACAAAGAAGAGTATGTTCAGGGAACTGATGGAGCGGTATTACCGCTGTGATCTGTTTGACGGCCTTCTGGAAGGAAAAGATGTGCTGACCAATATGCATGCCAACACTACGATTCCCGAGATCCTGGGAGCAGCGACGGCCTATGAGGTGACAGGAGAAGAAAAATGGCTGGAAATTGTAAAAGCCTATTGGGAAATGGCAGTCACCCAGAGAGGAACCTATGCAACAGGTGGACAGACCTGCGGTGAGATATGGAGTCCGAAGATGCATTTGGCCTACAGACTGGGGGATAAGAACCAGGAGCACTGTACGGTATACAACATGATGCGGCTGGCAGATTTTCTGTTCCGCCATACAAAGGATGCCCTGTATATGGATTACTGGGAAAGAAATCTGTATAACGGCATTATGGCTCAGGGGTATTGGCAGGGAAGCTTTACCCATGGCAGAAAATCACAGTATCCGGAGGAAGGACTCCTCACTTACTTTCTTCCCCTGCGGGCAGGCGGACAGAAGGCGTGGAGCAGCAGGACACAGGATTTCTTCTGCTGTCACGGGTCTTTGGTCCAGGCAAACGCCGCGCACAACAATGGGATGTATTATGTGGGAACAGACAGCCTGTATGTATGCCAGTATTTTGACACGGAATATGAGGGAACGGTTGAGAATACGGCTGTTTCTGTGCAGCAGAAGATCAATACTCTGAGCGGAAGCGAACATCTCTCCAGTGATTCTCCCGGGCGTCAGAAAATAACGTCAGCCGCGGCCCGTCAGCCGTTCCATCCGGATCGACTGGTCTTTGACCTAGAGATACGGGCAGAGCAGGAAAAGGAATTCTCCCTTTATATCAGAGTACCCTGGTGGGCACAGGGAGCACCGGTCTTCCTTGTAAACGGGGAAGTGATTGAGATCCGTGCTGAGAAGGGCAGTTTTGCTGAGATAAAGAGAGTCTGGAAACAGGACACGGTCCATGTTGAGATCCCCAAAGGGATCCATGTGGATTATCTGCCAGGCAGACCTGGCATGGCGGCTTATCTGGACGGACCTGTGGTGCTTGCAGGGCTGTGCGGGGAAGAGCGGACGCTCTATACAGATCTGGATGCCCCAAAACAGGTGCTGGTTTCTGACAATGAAAGAGAGTGGGCGTACTGGCAGAACACGTATAAGACGCTGGGGCAGGACAGAGGCATCCGTTTTGTTCCGCTCTATCAGGTGGGATATGAGGAATATCAGGTTTATTTTCCGCTGAAGGGGAAAAATCATGATTCCCCACTTGAAAAGTAGAAAACCTTACGGTATAATTTCAATGATATGGGGTATTTGGCCAATGTCCATTTACCCCTTTTTAAAGTGTATATGAAATTTCATTTCAGAGTTCAGAAAAGCTTGCTGAACAGCCAGATGAATAATAACCCATAAGGAGATTGATGATAATGAGTACCGTAAGAACGAGATTTGCCCCCAGCCCCACAGGAAGAATGCATGTGGGAAATTTGAGAACTGCTTTATATGCCTATCTGATCGCAAAGCATGAGAACGGAAGTTTTATGCTGCGTATTGAGGATACAGACCAGGAACGTTTTGTGGACGGCGCACTGGAGATCATTTACCGCACACTGGCGAAGACAGGCCTGATCCATGACGAAGGCCCGGACAAGGACGGGGGCTATGGTCCCTATGTACAGAGTGAGAGAAATGCCCAGGGTATTTATCTGAAGTATGCCAGACAACTGATCGAACAGGGGGATGCTTACTACTGCTTCTGTACAAAAGAGCGTCTGGATTCCCTGAAATCAAGTGTGGGCGAGGACAGCAAAGAGATTGCAGTCTATGACAAACACTGCCTGCACCTTGATAAGGAAGAGGTGGAAGCAAAACTGGCAGCAGGAGAGCCTCATGTGATCCGCTTTAATATGCCCACAGAGGGGACCACAACCTTCCATGATGATATTTACGGAGACATTACCGTGCCCAACAATGAACTGGATGATCTGATCCTGATCAAATCCGACGGATATCCCACATACAACTTTGCAAATGTGATCGACGATCATCTCATGGGTATTACACATGTGGTTCGGGGGAATGAATACCTTTCTTCTTCACCGAAATATAACAGGATCTACGAGGCATTCGGCTGGGAGATTCCCACTTATGTGCACTGTCCATTGATCACCAACGAGGAACACAAAAAGCTGAGCAAACGTTCCGGCCACTCTTCCTATGAGGATTTGTTGGATCAGGGATTCCTCACAGAGGCCATTGTAAATTATGTGGCACTCCTTGGATGGTGCCCAGAGGACAACAGGGAAATCTTCAGTCTGGAAGAGCTGGTAAAAGAGTTTGACTATCATCACATGAGCAAATCCCCGGCTGTGTTTGATATGACAAAGCTGAAATGGATGAATGGTGAGTACATCAAAGCCATGGATTTAGACAAGTTCTGTGAGATGGCTGTTCCGTTCATAAACGAGGCTGTAAAGAAGGATTTGGACCTGAAGAAAATTGCGCAGATGGTGAAAACAAGAATCGAAGTTTTCCCGGATATTCCGGCACTCATTGATTTCTTTGAGGAAGTACCCGAGTACGATGTGTCCATGTACACACATAAGAAAATGAAAACCAATCCTGAGATTTCCCTGGAGGTTCTGAATAAGATCATTCCTGTTCTGGAAGGATTTGAGGACTATACAAATGACGCGCTGTATAACCTGCTCTGCGGTTTTGCAAAGGAGAACGGTTATAAAAACGGACAGATCCTCTGGCCGATCCGCACCGCCCTTTCCGGCAAACAGATGACACCTGCAGGTGCCACAGAAATCCTGGAGGTGCTGGGAAAAGAGGAATCCATGAAACGCCTGCACACTGCAGTGGAAAAACTGAGCCGGGCATAAACAAACGAAAATGGAGTAACCCATATATGCAGAAAAATTCCTCACAGGAACGGGCAGTTTCCCATGACCAGGGCCCTATGATGCTTCTTGCAGGCCCTGGTTCAGGGAAGACCACCACCATCACCAGGAGGGTGGCTAACTTAATAAAGGAATATCAGGTGACTCCTTCATCCATACTGGTGGTGACGTTTACAAAAGCGGCTGCCAGGGAGATGAAGGAGCGTTTTTTACGCCTGTGTGAAAAGGAAGGAATGACAGGACCGTACAGGGAAGTGACGTTTGGCACTTTTCACGGGATCTTTTACGGAATCCTGCGCCATGCCTATCGGCTGTCCGCAAAGAATATTCTGGGGGAGGAGAAAAAATACGATATTCTAAAGGAGATCGTATACCGCCAGAGAATGCGGATCGATGATGAAAAGGAATTTTTTGAAGGTCTGGTACAGGAAATCTCCATAGTGAAGAACGGCAGAATGCCTATAGAGCATTATTATTCTGCCAATTGTCCGGATGATACCTTCAGAAAGATCTACCACTCTTATGTGGAAGCCTGCAGACAGTCCAGACTTCTGGATTTTGATGATATGCTGCTGTATTGTTATGACCTTCTCACAAACAGAAAGGACATCCTGGCCGGATGGCAGAGCAAGTTTCGGTATGTACTTGTAGATGAATTCCAGGACATCAATCAGCTTCAGTATGACATTGTGAAGCTTCTGGCAGCGCCGCAGAATAACCTCTTTATCGTGGGGGATGATGACCAGTCCATTTACGCGTTCCGGGGGGCAAGGCCAGAGATCATGCTGCATTTTCCAAAGGATTTTCCCAATGCGGGGACAGAGCTTTTGGCATGTAATTACCGTTCCACAAAGGCCATCGTAGAGGCCTCAAAAAAAGTGATAGGGAAGAATAAGAACCGTTATCCGAAAGAGTTTTTTACGGATAATGAGGAGGGAAAACCGGTTGTTATACGCGAGTTTGAAGACGGCAAGGAAGAGGAGCTTTTTGTAAAGGAGTGTATCAAAAAGGCGCTGCAGGAGGGATGTCCCTATGAGGAGACTGCCATTCTCTACCGCACAAATCTGGGCGCCAGATTTCTTGTGGAGACGCTTATGGAGTATCAGATCCCCTTTCAGATGCGGGATGCCCTGCCAAACCTGTATGAACACTGGATCTCCAGAAACGTTATTTCCTATATAAAGCTGGCCCAGGGCGACAGAAGCCGCCGGGAGTTTCTGCAGGTCATGAACCGGCCGAACCGCTATATATCCAGAGAAGCGCTGGATGATGCCACTGTGTCCTTTGAAGGCCTTCGCTGGTTTTACGAGGGGAAGGACTGGATGTGTGACAGGATCGACAAGCTGGAGGAAGACCTGACAACGCTGAAGCGCATGACACCCTACGGGGCAATCAATTATATCCGGTATGGGATCGGGTATGAGGAATATCTGAAGGATTATGCCTCTTACCGGAAGATCAAAGTGGATGATCTGTATGAAGTCTTGGAGGAGCTGGCAGAGAGTGCCAAAGGATATAAAAGCTTTGGAGAATGGTTTGCGCATATATCAGATTACACGGAAAAGCTGAAGGAGCAGGCAAAGAAGCAGGATATTGAGAAAAAAGGCGTCACAGTGTCCACGCTGCACAGCATCAAAGGACTGGAATTTGACAGGGTGTTTCTCATGGATGTAAATGAAGGGACGATTCCCTATCATAAAGCAGTTTCGGACAGCAGCATAGAGGAGGAGCGGCGGCTTTTCTATGTGGGTATGACAAGGGCAAGGAAAGAGCTTTACATACTTTATGCAAAGAGCAGGCACGATAAGGAGCTGGAAGTGTCCAGATTTCTTACGGAGAGCGGCCTTGTGCCGGAAAAGAAGGAGTAGAGGTTTTGGAAAAGATTTGGGTTTTTTACGGGAAGACAGAAGCACTGACAGGCAGAGCAGAAGAGAGAGGGGAAAAAGGAAGGACAGAGACCCGGGCCGGACGGATGCTTCTCAAACATGCCTTGAAACAACTGTATGGGTTTTCCTTTCCGGAAGGGGAGGAGGGACTTGCACAGTTGGAGGGCATGCTGACAAAGGAACAAAACGGCAAGCCCTATTTACATGGCTACCCTGAGATCCATTTCAATATCAGCCATTCCGGGGAATACGCGGTCTGTGCCGCCGCAGGCATTCCGGTAGGCATTGACATCCAGGTCCGTCAGCCGGTGAGAGGAAAAAGGCTCCTGGAACGAACCATGAATGCCGGGGAACAGGAAGCGGTCAGAGATGCCGAGGACCCGGAAATGGCATTTGCAGTTTTCTGGGCACAAAAGGAGAGCTACCTCAAATGGAGCGGGGAGGGCATTACAAGGAACCTCTCCGAGCTTTCCATGGAGAATGCAGTCATGGAGGAAATTCCCATTGAAAAAGACTATGTCTGTCAGGTCTGCGCAGCAGTTCCTTTTCAATGGGAGACCGTAAAATTACCGGCGTAACATTTCCTTACCTCATAGGTATTAAACAGCTGCATAGACAGAGCGTCTATTCTTTTCGGCTGCTTACCGCTGTGTGGACAGCGCGTCAATTTTTTTCAGTTCCTCTTCCGTAAACGGAGCACTTTTTTGTACGTTCAAATTATCAAGTATCTGTTCTGCTTTGGATGCACCAACAAGTACACTGGTCACCACACTATCTTTTAATACCCATTTAAGCGCCATCTGCGCAAGACTCTCCCCGCGCTGTGCGGCAATTTCGTTCAGACCGCGGATGCAGTCCAGGCGGTCTTCTGTGAGCTGGCCTGCATTTAAGAAGCGTCCGTCCGTGACCACCCGGCTGTCCGAGGGGATTCCTTTTAAGTAGCGGTCAGTGAGCATGCCCTGTGCCAGGGGGCTGAAGGAGATGATTCCTTTTTTCTCCTCTTCACATGCCTTTTTTAAACCATTATTTTCTATGGTGCGGTTGAAAATGTTATAGGAATTCTGGTTGATCACAAAGGGGCATTTCAGGTCCGTTAAGATGGCTGCCGCCTTTTTCATGGTTTCGCCGTCATAGTTGGAGAGTCCCACATAAAGGGCTTTTCCGCTTCTCACTGTCTGATCCAGGGCACCCATGGTTTCCTCAAGCGGCGTCTCCGGGTCCATTCTGTGATGGTAGAAGATATCCACATAATCAAGGCCCATGCGCAAGAGACTCTGGTCCAGACTGGCAGTCAGATATTTTTTGCTGCCCCAGTCACCGTAGGGACCCGGCCACATATCATAGCCTGCCTTGGTGCTGATGATCATTTCATCTCTGTAAGAGGAAAGGTTTTCCTTTACGATCCTTCCGAAATTTTTTTCCGCGCTTCCCGGTTCAGGGCCGTAATTGTTAGCCAGGTCAAAGTGGGTGATGCCGTTGTCAAAAGCGGTAAAGCAAAGTTTTTTCATATTCTCATATACCGCAGTGTCTCCAAAATTATGCCACAATCCCAAAGAGACTGCCGGAAGCTTTAAGCCGCTGTGTCCGCAGCGGTTGTATGTCATGGTATCATATCGTTTGTCATTTGCTCTGTACATAAGTGATCTCCTTTTCTAAGTTTCTTTGTATCGTTGTCTCTTTACAAAGTCTAACACTTCAAGTATACTTGAAGTCAATAAAAATCTTAACTTTGTCACATTTGCCCCAACTTCAGACTTCCACTTGCCGAAAATGAGGAGATTATGATGAAAACATACACAATAAGACAAGTATCCCAGATGTTTGACATCCCTGCGTCCACCCTGAGATATTATGAGGAGATCCGGCTTTTGCCTGCTGTGGAAAAGACAGAGGCAAAGCAGCGGATCTATACGGAGGAGCATATAAACCGCCTGGGAGCCATCTGCTGTTTTAAGGAGACAGGAATGTCTATGGCACAGCTTTTGGAATTTTTTGCATACGAAGAGGAGGAGCGTGAGCATATCAATGAAATCCTTGCGCTTTTAAAAGAGCAGGAAGAGCATGTGGCAAAGCAGATAGAAAAGCTGAAGTCTGCGCAGAAGCAGATAAGCCGTAAACTGAGCTATTACAGTGATATTAAGGCCTCCATGGACAGTGGGAGTGACTGCCCGGACTGGGCGGACTATTGACATGGAGGTGCCAGTCGGTGATACGGCACTATGGCCAGGCGGTTCAAAACATATAGTTAGAGTGTGTTGATCTTTTTCTGGTCAAAGGCTTTTCGGTATTGTGTAGGGGTCATGCCCTCAAACTGCCGGAACAGCTTCATGAAATGTTTTTCATCAGTGAATCCGCACATGGAAGAAATCTGCCGGATAGTCAGGGAATGGCTGTTCAGCAGATTTTTTGATACGCTGATGCGTGTGCGGTTGATGTAGGTGACAAGGGGATAACCGGTGTACTGTTTGATCAGGGCGGACAGATAGGTGGGATGGTATCCGAATTTTTCCGCCAGACCCCGGACTGTCAAAGGCTGGTCAAAATGACTCTGTATCCATTCTGTAATATCCTGCACAGAAGTTGGCAGCAGATCCTGTCCGAAATGCTCTGCCAGCAGGTATTCACGGCTTATCTCCAGAAGGAGCAGATTCAGCGCGTGGCAGCAGCTCCGGGTCATCTGATAGCTGCTGCGTTTTGCCAGATCCAGAAGCTGGAGAAACAATAGCTGGGAGCGCTTTTCCGGAAGAATCTTACCGTGCTCCGGGAGAAATATCATTTCAGCAGAGAAGGGATCAAAGAGGCAGCCGTCTTCTGTACGGAAATGATCTTCGCCAAAAGGGGACAGATTTTTTATGGAATCCGCGGGGCTGTCCGACAGTGTAAAGTGTGTCCAGCAGTAGGAGAGATATCCCCGGGTGGGTTTATATCCGTAATGGGTACTTCCGGGGAAGAGGACAAAGAATTCACCGGGGCTGATATCATAAGCTCTGCCGTCCTGACAGATGTGCAGAGTTCCCTCCTGCACTAAGATCAGAACAAAGAAATCCAGTGTTCTGTGAAGGTGCACAAATCCGTTTTCACTTACAAGATTGCCGCAGGTCAGATATTCTGCCGGTTTTGAGGCATCACAAATACAATATAACATCTGGGATATGACCACCTTTTCTTTTGATTTATTAGTTGTTTCAAAAACTGTAAATGGTACAATGATTCTATGAGATAAAACCTGATAAACAAGGGAAAAGTCAGGAATTGATATGCTGCCGCAAAAGAAATTCCCTTCTTTTATGGTAGCACGAAGAATCTTGGAATTCAACGTTAAATTTAGGAGGTACAGCATGTTAGAAAAGAAAGTGAAAATGATGCCGCTTGGCGATGTTTCCATCCAGGATGATTTTTGGAAAGAGTATATGGAATTGGTGAGAAATCATGTGATCCCTTACCAGTGGGAAGCATTGAATGACAGGATCGAAGGGGCAGAGCCAAGTTACTGTATGCAGAATTTCCGCGTAGCCGCCGGGATGCAAGAGGGCAGGTTCCAGGGAATGGTATTCCAGGACAGTGATGCCTATAAGTGGCTGGAAGCGGTGGCCTACAGTCTGATGTGGCACCCGGACGAAGCGCTGGAGGCAACGGCAGACCAGGCTATTGAGATCATCAGCGCGGCACAGCAGCCGGATGGATATCTGGACACTTATTACATTTTGAACGGTCTGGAAAAGCGCTTTACAAACCTTATGGACCACCACGAGCTTTACTGCCTGGGACACATGGTGGAAGGAGCTGTGGCTTATTACAAGGCAACAGGAAAGAGAAAATTTTTAGACACGGCTGTGGGCTATGTGAACTGTGTCTATGAAAATATAGGAAACGCGCCGGGAAAGAAACCGGGATACCCAGGTCATGAGGTGGCTGAAATGGCACTTGTGGCACTTTATGAGGTGACAAAAGATCCCAAGCATCTGGAACTTGCAAAGTATTTTATTGACCAGAGAGGGCAGGCACCCCTGTACTTTGCCGAGGAAAGGGAAAAGAACAAAAATGATTTCTTCTGGAAGGACAGCTACTTCCAGGATCAATACTATCAGGCAGGCAAACCGGTCCGTCAGCAGGACAGAGCGGAAGGCCATGCAGTCCGTGCCGTATATCTCTATACCGGAATGGCTGAGGTGGCAAGTGCAGTAAAGGACCAGGAATTGTTTGAGGCATGTCAAAGGATCTGGGACAATATTGTGGAAAAACAGATGTATGTAACTGGTTCCATCGGCTCTTCCCAGTACGGGGAGGCATTTACCTTTGACTATGATCTGCCCAATGACACAGTTTATGCGGAGACCTGTGCCGCTATCGGATTGATTTTCTTTGCCAGAAGAATGTTTGAAATAACCAAGGACAGCAGATATGCGGATGTGATGGAACGCTGCCTCTATAATGGGGTCATCAGCGGTATGTCTCTGGACGGTAAAAAATTCTTCTATGTAAATCCCCTGGAGGCTGTGCCGGAGGCATCTGAGAAGGATTATTACAAAAAACATGTGAAAGTGGAACGCCAGAAATGGTTTGGCTGTGCCTGCTGCCCGCCCAATGTAGCACGCCTTCTCTCCTCCATTGGCGGATATGCCTATGAATATAATGAAAAGGAATTTTTCATGAATCTGTTTATCGGCGGCAGTATGCATGCGGTTCTGGACGGGAAAGAGAATCAATTTAAAGTGGAGACAGATTATCCATGGAACGGTGACGTGAAAATACAGATTGAAAATGGGGAAGACACAGCATTTACATATGCCATCCGTGTGCCGGGCTGGTGCCGCAGCTATACGCTCAAACTCAATGGGGAAGCCGTAAGCTGCCCTGTGGAGAACGGGTATCTCCTTTTGGAGCGCTGCTGGAAAAATCAAGATGAGATTGTATTTTCCATGGAAATGCCGGTGGAACTGGTTGCCGCAAACCCGAGAGTCAGGGAAGATATAGGAAAAGTGGCAGTTATGCGCGGGCCTGTTGTGTATTGCCTGGAGGAGGCAGACAATGGCGATCAGCTTCAGGAATTATATCTGAATGAAAATCCGGAGTTTGCAGTGAAATACGAAAAAGACCTGTTAAAGGGTGTTGTGACCCTGACCACAGAGGGAAAACGTCTCTCGGAGGAAGAGTGGGATGAAAAGACACTTTACAAAACATACGCAGGTAGAAAATTTGAACCTCAGACACTGAAATTCATTCCCTATTATGCCTGGACAAACAGGACAGTGGGAGAGATGCTTGTATGGGTCAGAATCTGATTGCGGAAGACAAAAGATAAAACTTAATATGCTGAATAAAAATGCCGGATTTTGAGAGGGGATTTTCTCTCACGATCCGGCGTTTTTTATATGTACAGTTCTTTTACGGAATATGCCTCCTGGTTTCCTCATCCAGCGTACTTCGTATTTCTTCAAGCAGCGCATCCTCTGTAAAATACGGTTTTCCATACTGCAGATTGAATGCATAGTCAAAATTCGGGGGATTTTTTCCTATATTATGCTGGATTATAGTTTCAGCCTTATCCAGTGCTTTTACCAGACGGGATTCCGGTGTCCGGCCATCCTCATATTCCTGCCAGAGATCCATAAAAGATTTCTTTCGTCTATCGGGCAGCAGAGAGAATACCCGTTCGGCAGCCCGATGTTCTCCTTGATATTTTTGGGAGCTGTCAGAAAGAAGCGCCGCGGAGATATCTCCGTCATATATTTCACCTATATCGTGGATGAGACACATGAGCAGGGTTTTCCCCACATCCAGCTCAGGGTAGTGTTCCAGCATTATGCCGGCAAAGAGTGCCAGGTGCCAGGTGTGCTCTGCCGTACTTTCTAAACAATGTTTTAAAACAGCTATAGAAAAAATTAAAATTTGGACTTGCAAAGATAGTATCAGCATAAGATAAGAAGGAAAAAAGGTCAACAGGAAATGGAACCGGAAGCGTCTGCTGGCAAGATTTTACTGCGCATATATCCGGCAGAGAGAGATTGTGTCCGAAAGGGCAGAGCAGTGAGATATTTTTCGTATGAAATAGGGATTGTCCTCATATATTGTTTTAAAGAGGTGAGACAATGAGAGAAAGGGATATTATACGTTTATTTCCCCAAAAGATCAGGGCAGCCCTGGAGCACGCGGAGTTTGATATGGAACATCTGTATGAGATCCGGCTGAGGGTGAATGCGCCGCTGATCTTAATATACAAAGGGAATGAGTATTTTCTGACAAAAGACGGAAAACTGACCAAGCAGATGCAGGGCGTCTGCCAGGTTGAGGCAAAGGACCTGCGGGAGACCATGGAGTATGTGAGCAATTATTCCATGTACGCATTTGAGGAAGAGATCCGGCAGGGATTCATTACCATTCAGGGAGGCCACCGTGTGGGAATTGCCGGTAAAACGGTACTGGACGGAGCGAAGATCAAAAGCCTGAAATACATATCATATATAAATTTGAGACTTTCACACCAGATAAAAGGATGTGCCAGTCAGATACTTCCCTATGTGATCAGCAAAGGAAATGTCTGCCACACGCTGATCATTTCCCCGCCTATGTGCGGGAAGACCACTCTGCTGCGCGATCTGATACGCCAGGTCAGTGAGGGCAACTCCTATCTGCCGGGTAAATCCGTGGGGGTGGTGGATGAGCGCTCGGAGATCGCGGGTTCCTATCAGGGTATTCCCCAAAATGATCTGGGGATCAGAACGGATATTCTGGACTGCTGCCCAAAGGCGGAGGGCATGATGATGCTGATCCGCTCCATGTCACCTGAGGTGGTGGCTGTGGATGAGCTGGGGGACTATGAGGACATTCACGCCATAGAATCCGTGATCCACTGCGGCTGTAAACTCTTTGCCACGGTCCACGGAAGTTCCATTGAGGATATCAAGAGGAAACCTCTGATGCAGCGTCTGGTGCAGGAAAAAATATTTGAGAGATATATTATTCTCCATAGCAAGGACAAGGCAGGGAAGGTGAAGGCTGTATTTGATGAGAGAGGCACCTGTCTGTTTGATGAAAAAAGGAGGAGAGGAACCCTATGCTGAAAGTGCTGGGAGTCTGTCTCGTGGTATTCTCCTGTACGGCTCTGGGCTTTGAGAGAAGCCTGAGGTTTACGAAAAGACTGGCGGGACTCAGGGAACTTCAGCGGATGGTCCTGCTCATAAAGGGAGAGATCAGTTACCGAAAGGAAGCACTTCCGGAGGCTCTTTTGCGGGCTGCGGGAAGACTGACTCCGCCATTTTCAGATTTTTTGAAAAATGTTGCACAGCGGGCGGATGCCTACGATGGTATCTTATTTGCCGATATTTTTATGCAGGAGGCGGAAAACGCGTTCAGAGACAGTGCACTTACAAAAGAGGATAAAGAGGAGCTAAGACAGCTGGGGCAGTATCTGGGATATCTGGATATCACCCAGCAGGAAAATGCCATGGCTTTGTTTCAGCAGGAATTGGAGAGGAAAATTCAGGCGGTCCAGGCCGAAATTCCTGTAAAAAAAAGACTTTATCAGAGTCTGGGAGTGCTGGGTGGGATTTTTCTTGCCATAACGCTTATCTGAGGAAGGCAGGGCGCACGGGACATGAAATCCAGCAGGAAGGGAGGAAAAAGAGTGGAGGTAACAATTTTATTCAAAATCGGTGCAGTAGGGATCCTGGTCTCTGTGCTGTGCCAGATTTTAAAACACAGCCAGCGGGAAGAACTGGCTTTTCTGACAAGCCTTGCCGGACTTTTACTGGTATTGTTCTGGGTGCTGCCCTACATCAACGATTTATTCCAGACCATACAGGAGTTATTTGCGCTGTAGAAGGAAAGGAGGGCTTTGAATGGAAGTGGTGAAAATCGTCATGCTGGGCATGACAGGAGTGGTGCTGGCACTGTTTTTAAAAGAGACAAAGCCGGAATACTCTCTGTATCTGAGCCTGGCAGTGGGAATCTGCATCTTTACCTTCATGGCGCAGAAGCTCTCCTACCTGCTGGACTCCGTACTGAAGATCCAGGAGTATGTGCCTGTGGACACAAAATATCTGACCATACTGCTGAAAATGATCGGAGCTGCCTATATCGGCCAGTTCTCTGCCAGCATCTGCAAAGATGCGGGATATGGGGCGATCGGGAACCAGATTGAGATATTTGTCAAGCTTTACATCATGGTATTGTCCATGCCGGTGCTTCTGGCACTTATGGAGGCCATCTACGGGTTTCTGGTATGAAAGGGGGGATCGGAAAAAGAGTCAGGGCAGCAGGGTGTGTGCTGGCAGTGCTGTTTCTGGTATTGTCTGCAGCAGTGGAGGTGAAAGCCTCTTTTTTTTCGGCAAACGCAGGACAAGAAGTCCTGAAAAACCGGCCGCAGGGGACAGCCTCACAGGATGAACAGCCAAAAGAGGAAGAGGATGAAAATGCAGCAGACAAAGGAAATAGGGATGAGACGGATCATACAAAAACGGCGGAAAATGAAGCAGCGGAAAATGAAGCGGCAAAAAATGAAGCAGCAGAAAATAAAGCAGCAGAAAATGAAGAGGAAACAGAAGAAAAGTCAGAGGAGGAAGTCCGCCGGGATGCCCAGAGCGCCACAGAGGAGAAACTCATGGATGACATGGAGCTGGAGCAGATGCAGGATGCCGTCAATGAACTTCTGGGAGAGGAGAGCTTCAGCCTGGAGGATGCCCTGCACAAGATTTTAAGCGGAGAGAAGCTGTTCTCAAAAGAATATTTTATCTCTCTTGCAAAGAATCTGCTGTACAGCAATCTGGCGGCTGAGAGGGATACCATGATCCATGTGGTGCTGCTGGTGCTGCTGGCAGCGCTTTTTTCCAACTTTTCCAATGTGTTCAACAACGGCCAGATGGGGGAGATCAGTTTTTATATTGTATACATGCTTCTTCTTGCATCTTTGGTGCATTCCTTCGGTACACTCAGCATAGAGATAAGTGAGGGACTGACAGGCTTTGTCACTTTTATGAAGGCATTGATGCCCTCCTACTTCCTGGCAGTCACTGCGGCCACGGGGAGTGCCACAGCTATGGTATTCTATGAGATCGTTCTGGTATTGGTATATGTGGTACAGGTTATCTTTTTAAAAGGTGTCCTGCCGGGAATCCATATATACGTGCTGCTGCAGCTTGTAAATTTTCTGCACAGTGAGGACTTTCTTTCAAAAATGGCAGAACTTGTGAGAACTGTGGTGGAATGGACCATGCGGACCTGTATCGCTGTTGTGATCGGAATGCAGATCATCCAGAACATGATAGGCCCTGCCATAGACACCCTCAAGCGGGATGTGATCGGCAAGACGGCGGCGGCGATCCCCGGCATCGGAAATGCCATAAACGGTGTGACAGAGGTAGCCCTTGGAACCGCTGTTCTGGTGAGGAACGGGCTGGGAGTGATCGGGATCATAGTCATTCTGTGTGTGGGCCTTCCGCCTGTCATCCGGCTGGGCATGACAACCCTGCTCTACAAACTGCTGGCCGCTGTGGTACAGCCCATATCTGACAAAAGAATGGTGGGAGCTTTGGCTACCATCGGAGACGGGTGCATGCTCCTGTTAAAGGTACTGCTCACAATGGAACTGTTGTTTTTGATCACCATTGCAGTGCTCACCATTTCTTTTATCGGGCATTAGCCGGAACAAGCCGGGGAGGAGGCAGGCAATATGACAGAGACACTTTACGGCTGGATGCGGAACCTGGCGTGTTACTTCATATTTTTATCCGCGGTGATGCATTTTCTGCCGGACAACAATTATAAAAAGTACATTCAGTTTTACATGGGACTGCTTCTGATACTCCTTCTGCTCTCCCCTGTCCTGGATTTTCTTCACCTGGAAAATAAGATCGATGCAGGGGTGGACCGGTATATGGAAGAAGAGGAGCGGGACAGGGAGGAATGGGAAAACTACGCGCGGGAAATAGAGGAAGAGTACGGATGGAACAAGAAAGATGAGAACACCGGGGAGACGGAGCAGCAGGAGGAAGATGCCCTGCAGGAAGGAGCGGTGGAACCATGAAGCTAATTCCGGAAATGCTGAAAAAAGAGCAGATCGTGGTAGTGCTGCTGGCAGGCATCCTGCTGCTTATCATTGCCATGCCTGTGAAGAAAAAAGACACAGAGGAGCAGACCGTGCAGAGCGCCCCGGCAAGTGAGACCAGTCAGAAGACCAATTATGAGGACCGGCTCCAGCAGCGGCTGAAAGAGGTGCTGGCTGAGGTGAAGGGAATCGGGAAGACGGATGTTTTCGTCACATTTGAGGATACAGGGGAGAGGGTGGTGGAAAAAGACGGCACGGACACGGTATATTCCAAGGATTCCAAAGGCAACCAGGAGCCATATTTGTCAAATGAGCGCTATCCCAAAATCAGCGGCGTTGTGGTTGTGGCGGAGGGAGGGGAAGATCCCCACGTAATTCAGAATATTCAGGAGGCAGTGCAGGCATTATTTCAGGTGGAAGCCCATAAAATTAAAGTAATGAAGATGGTGACTGGCCGCTGACGCCCAAAAACGGTCAGGCCGGACAGTTGCTAAAATGAATTAAAGGAGTAGCTCGCATGAAAAAAATCTTTAAGAAGAATCAGGTCATTATTACCGCGCTGGCAATCATGATTGCGGTTGCCGGGTACATCAATTATTCAGATAACCATCTGGGGATTGACAAGACACTGAAGAAAGCCAGCACAAGTACAGCGGATGATAAGAGCAAAGAGACAGCGGACGCAGACGGGATCGTGGAGGATATCGACAGCCTGGATTATGACTTAACAGACGAGTCCGCTTTACTTGAAGAGAATGCAGCGGCTGAAAACGGAGACACAGATACGCAGGACCAGAACGCGGCCCAGGATCAGAGTTCCTCATCCACAGACGGCACCACTACAGGGGAGGACGGAAACACTACGGACAACAATGCAGACAGCAAAGACGCATCCGCTGAGACACCGGGTGAGGCAGTGCTGACAGGGGCATCCAACTTTGTGGCACAGGCAAAGGTGAGCAGAGAACAGGTGCGTTCCGCCAACAAAGAGACCCTTCTTGAGATCATCAACAATGAAAATATCGGAGACGAGCAGAAACAGGAAGCCATTGCCTCCATGGTGAGGATGACAGATCTGGCAGAGCAGGAGGAAGCTGCGGAACTGCTGCTGGACGCAAAAGGATTTGAGAACGTGGTGGTGAATCTGACAAACGATTCCGCGGATGTGATCGTTCCCCAGGAGTACATGGCAGATGACAAGCGTGCCCAGATCGAGGACATCGTAAAACGGAAAACAAGTGTTCCGGTAGAGAATATTGTGATCACGCCAATGGATGACGGCTCCTCTGACGGGGAATGAGGAAGTCAGGAGAAAGTTTAAGAAGTCCTTGACACCATATTCCCGGTATACTAAAATGTTTTAAGCGTGTTAAAAGAATAAGGAGGTCCCTCAAGTGGCTGACTATACGAAAGAAATTACGAAAAGACGTACATTTGCGATCATATCCCATCCCGATGCCGGTAAAACGACCCTGACGGAAAAGTTCCTTCTATACGGAGGCGCCATCAATTTGGCGGGAAGTGTCAAGGGCAAGGCGACATCACGCCATGCGGTTTCCGACTGGATGGAAATTGAAAAAGAGAGAGGTATTTCTGTTACTTCCTCTGTGCTGCAGTTTAACTATGATGGTTATTGCATTAACATATTGGATACTCCGGGACATCAGGATTTCTCGGAAGACACATATCGTACCCTGATGGCAGCAGATTCTGCGGTCATGGTCATTGATGCCTCAAAAGGTGTGGAGGCACAGACCAGAAAGCTGTTTAAAGTCTGTGCCATGCGCCATATTCCTATTTTTACCTTTATCAACAAGCTGGATCGGGATGCCAACGATACCTTTGATCTGCTGGACGACATTGAGAAGGAACTGGGAATACCAACCTGCCCCATCAACTGGCCCATTGGTTCCGGCAAGAAGTTCAGAGGTGTGTATGACAGAGATACCAGGAAGGTGCTCACCTTCTCTGATACCATGAAAGGCACAAAAGAAGGTGCCCAGGAAGAAATCGGTGTGGATGAACCACGGCTTGACGAGGTGGTGGATGCGGAACAGAAGGAACAGCTTCTGGAAGAAATCGAACTGCTGGATGGTGCAAGTGCGGAATTTGACCAGGAGCTGGTCAACCAGGGAAGATTATCTCCCGTATTTTTCGGCTCCGCCCTCACCAACTTTGGTGTAGAGACATTCCTGGAGCATTTCCTGAAAATGACATCCTCACCTCTTCCAAGGACTGCGGATATTGGTGTCATTGACCCCATGAAGGAAGACTTCTCTGCCTTTGTTTTTAAGATCCAGGCAAATATGAACAAAAACCACAGGGACAGAATTGCGTTTATGCGTATCTGTTCCGGAAAATTTGACGCTTCCCAGGAAGTATTCCATGTCCAGGGAAATAAAAAAATGCGTCTGTCCCAGCCTCAGCAGATGATGGCATCAGACCGTCATGTGGTGGAGGAAGCCTACGCAGGTGACATTATCGGCGTCTTTGATCCGGGGATTTTTGCCATTGGCGATACGGTTTGTTCGCCGGGAAAAAAATATGCCTATGAGGGTATCCCCACCTTTGCGCCGGAGCATTTTGCAAGAGTGCGTCTTATGGACAGCATGAAGAGAAAACAGTTTGTCAAGGGCGTGAACCAGATCGCCCAGGAAGGCGCGATCCAGATTTTCCAGGAATTTATGGGAGGTATGGAGGAGATCATTGTGGGAGTTGTAGGTGTCCTGCAGTTTGATGTGCTGAAATACAGGCTGGAAAATGAGTATAATGTGGAGATACGTCTGGAGAGCCTGCCGTACGAACATATCCGCTGGATCGCCAACAAGGAATCGGTGGATATAGAAAAGCTGACGGGAACCTCAGACATGAAGAAAGTAAAAGATATGAGAGGAAATCCGCTGCTCCTGTTTGTCAATGCCTGGAGTGTTGGCATGACACTGGACAGAAACGAAGGTCTGGAGCTTGCGGAATTCAGCAGAAACTGAGAATAAGCTTTGTATTGGGAAAAAGAGTCCGGTCGGACTCTTTTTTATTTGCCTGTTTTCAAAGGCGTAAAAATACAGTATAATAAAAAGGCAGCAGATCTGCTGTCGCTGTTATATTTCGCCGGGTGTTTAATACCGGTGTGATATAAAAAGAACAGCAGTGTTTCGTCAAACAGAGAGGGGAGTACACAAAGCGGGGAGTTATAAAATGGAATACCAAATAATTTACGGTAAAAGAACCACACTGGGGATCCAGATCACACCGGAAGGGAATGTGGTGGTCAGGGCACCGGAGCATTATCCCAAGCGGAAGATCAAGCAGTTTGTACGAATGAAAAAAGAATGGATACATAAAAAAGCAGAGGGCAGGAAGACGGATGCATGGTATATCAATGCCCTGCCATATCAGAAAGAGGAAAAGGCACAGTACCTGGATTCTGCCCTGGAAATCTTCGCCGTGAAGGCAGATTACTATGCGGCACTCATGGGGATTCCCTATGAACAGATCCAGGTCATGGAAAAATACGGACAGTGGGGAAGATGCACAAAAGACGGCAGGCTCTTTTTTAACTGGAGACTGATACTGGCACCGGAGGAGGTGCTGGATTATGTGGTCATCTCCACACTGGCCCGCGTGAAAAACTATCCTTTTTTGTCCGGCAGACTGGTGGAACAGGTTATGCCGGACTACCAGGTTTGGAAGCAATGGCTGAAGGAGCGCTCCATTTTGTTATGGAGCCGTGAGTGAGCCGGATATCCATGAAATCAAACCCTGCACATATCTTAATAATTATTATCTTAATAGTTATCTGCTGAAAAGTGGAGGCAAAGCTGTCATAGAGCTTTGCCTCCACTGCTGTTTTACGGAGAACTTCTATTTTTTCTGTCTGGCGTGGAGGGAATGGATATCTATCCATTAAATTGCATGAAAATACATTTTATTGACGTTACGAAAATAATATTTTGAAATACAAACTAATAAATACAGAATTAACAGAAAAATATAATGAAAATAAGCGAATTGCATTGACTATATTTGGCGGAATCTCTATAATAAAAATGACAGTGAAGCGTGATAACAGGAGGTGAGAAGGCGTATGGGAGAAGCAAAGATCATTGCCGTAGCAGGAAAAGGAGGTGTGGGAAAGACATCGGTTTCCGCCATGATCGTCCGTATCCTGACACGGAAGTATCCGGATGCCAGGATACTGGCCATTGATGCGGACCCGGCTGTAGGGCTTGCCACAGCACTGGGGGTTACTGTGGAGAGAACCATGGATGATATACGGAAGGCAATTGTTGAGAATGTACAGAAAGGTCAGAAAAAGGAGGCCGTGGAATGTCTGGGAGAGGCCAGAAATTTAATGTTTGATGCTCTGGAGGAGCAGGAAGGCTTTGCATTTCTGGCCATCGGTCGACCGGAGGCTGCAGGGTGCTACTGTGCGGTAAATGCGTATCTGAAAGAAGTCATCACCACAATGGCAGAGCAGTTTGACTTTGTGGTGATCGACGGTGAGGCGGGCATTGAACAGATCAACCGCCGTGTCATGGAGCGTGTGACCCATCTGATCCTGATCACAGACCCAAGCCAGAAAGGGCTGCAGGTGGTGAAAACCATAAAGAAGGTGGCAGATGAACTGGTTATGTATGAAGCCTGCGGTGTGCTGGTAAACCGTCTGCCGGATGTGAAAATGCTTAAGTTCCTGGATCTTGAGGAGATACCGTATCTGGGAGCCGTGGGACAGGACAGCAGCCTTACGGAGTTTGATTTAAAGGGGGAGAATATTTTAAACCTGCCTGACAGTTCCCTGCTGGCAGCAGGTGTAAAGGAGGCACTTGAAAAACTGCATATTGTATGAGGAGGTGTGAACCGGGTGAAAGATTTAAAGCATTTGTTTTACTTTGAAAATCTGCTCCAGGAGGCAAACAATGAACTGGTGCAGCAGGCAAAAAAGGAGGGCAGACTGGCCATCGGATATACCTGTTTCCATATGCCGGAGGTTCTGTTAAATGTGGACCGCTGTTTTTCTCTCAGGATGAGAGCGCCCAGGACAGGTTCCCTGGAGATTGCCACATATTACATGTCAAACTACACCTGTGAGTATTGCCGCGCCCTTTTGGAGCGGGCAGTGGAGGGCGGATACAATTTCCTGGACGGCATCGCGGCGGTGGACGCCTGCGCCCAGATGAACCGTTCCATGGAGAATATTCTGGTGCAGAAGCTGATACCGGGTGACAAATTCTTTATGTCCCATGTGGATGTGCCCTATAAGGTGACAGAACACGGAGTGGAGCACCAGGCAGAACAGATCCGGACAAAAGTGTTCCGAAAGCTGGAGGAAAATTATGGAGTGGATACCTCAGACGAATCCATAAGAAAAGCCGTGGAAGAGCACAATGAGATCTGCCGTATTATTACAGAGATCGGGGAATACCGAAAGAAGGAAAATCCGCCAGTCACTGGTTACGAGTTCCATATCCTGAACCTGATCACATATGTCTGTCCGAAATATCTGATCCTGGACAGACTCCGTGAGACTCTGGAGGAGATACGGACCAGAGAACCGGATGAAAAAAAGAACTACAGGGCCAGAGTTGTCATTGCCGGAAGTGAGATTGACGATCCAGAATTTACAAAGCTGGTGGAGGAGGCAGGTGCCCTTGTGGTGGCAGACCGCTTCTGTTTTGGCTCCTTTCCGGGAAGACAGGAGATTCAGCTTGGGGAGGAAAAAGACGTATTAAAGGCTGTGTGCCGCAGATATATGGAGGACAGCCAGTGTGCCCGCTATATGAGCCATGAGAAGATCCAGGAAAGGCGGGATTTTGTGAGAAAGCTCTATGAGGATTACCATGCGGACGGCATCATCTATGAACAGTTAAAATTCTGCGACTACTGGGGCTATGAGAGGGCTTTGGTCAGCCATATCATGCAGGAGGAATATGAACTTCCGGTGCTGTCTGTGGACAGGCCTTACAGGGCAGGTTCCTCCGGACAGATGCGTACCAGGATACAGGCTTTTGTGGAACGGATGGAGATCAAGAAGATCCAGAACCGGAGAGGAGGCAGCCTCCATGGATAAAAAAATCGAAGAACTGCTGGAAAAAGGAAAAGAAATGAAAACGCAGGGACAGAAGGTCCTGAAAAAAGAGAGAAAGACCATCACCAGAGCCATTCATGCCTGGAAGGATATGGACCATCACAAGGGCGACGTCCATACCGGTGAGCTGACCACAGCATTCAGGGAGTGGAGAGGGGTAAAGGACACTGCCTACGACTTTGCAAAATGGCTGCAGGTGTGGGGGGATATGAGCCTCATGATCATGAAAAATCCAGTAGGCTCTGTAAAAGGGCTGTGGAAATACAGATGGTTCAGTTCCTATCTGCAGACGCCCATGTTTATTGATGCCCAGCTCGTAGGGCTTAGGGGGCCGCAGCTTCGCATCGCCAGGGAGCATATGAGGATGATCGTCCAATTCTGTACCCGCCTGCTGGAAAATACCTTCAAGGCAGACGAGAATCTGAACGGGCCAAATGCCCTGAGTGACAAGATTGTACTTTTTGACGAGATGATGCCCATACATATCATGGCGGGCTTCCCTAATCTCATTGGCATGCCCTCCCAGATGGCACCTGTATACATCACCTCCCTTCTGGACCAGCAGATGCAGGTTCATTATCTGGATGAGACGGAAAACTATGGGCTTCCGGCAGATGTCTGCCCTCTTCCCTCAGCGGAGGCCGGGTGCGGGATCGCGGGGGATTACCCCATATTTGGCAAATGCTATATAACCAGCAGTATGCCCTGCGACGGAAGTGTTATGACAAATATATTCCAGGACAGATATTTTAAGCTTCCCACTTATCCTCTGACGCTTCCGGTGCGTTACCTGGATGAACAGGCAGTGGACTACGCGGTGGAAGAGATCAAGGGAATGATCCATTTTATCGAGGAAAACACAGGGGAGACATTTGACTGGGATGCTTATTTTGAGGCCATGGAAAGGTACAATAAGGAGACAGAATATGAGCAGGAGAAATGGGATGTGAATCAGACGGAATATCCTCAGATCACAGGTTCTATCCTGGCTGTTTACCGGGAACTCAGCTACATGGCAGACGCGGGCCGGGATCCCAGATTCCTGAAAACAGATGAGAGAGTGAACAAGATCATGATGAAGGCCTATAGGGAGAAGAGACCCTGTGCAAAAGAGATGCGGCACCGGGCTGTGGTATGGTCTTGTCCGGCTCACTATTATGCCAACTTCGGCAATTGGGCACAGCAGTGCTGGGGCATTAACGTGCTCATTGATATGGAGAGCATGATGTCCATGAAGTTTATTGATACAGAGGACAAAGAGGAGTCCTTAAAGGATATTGCGTGGACATATGAGCGCATGGCCATGAGGAAGCATACCAATGGCGGCTATGCCAATGTGCTGGATGAGCTTTGGAAGGTCTGTGAGGAATTCCACGCGGATATGGTCCTTATGTACAGCCACATTTCCTGCAAGACCATGGCAGGGCTTCAGGGATTGTTTGACGACCAGGCAAGGGAACGGGGAATCCGTTTTATCTGGGTGGAACACGATCTGATGGACCCCAGAACGGTCTCCAGGCGCCATATGAGAGAATCTGTGAACCGTTATATGCGCACAGTCATGCATGAGGAACCCGTGGACCCGTCACTGGAAGATTTTGACGATGAGAAGGAATGGTAGATACCCGGGAAAAGGAGGTTGCAGGCAATGAAAAAATATTATGGAGGATGTGACGTTGGATCCACCTATACCAAGTGTGTGATCCTGGATGAAGATGGAAACATAGCTGCCCACACAACGATAAAAAGTAAGATCAATCCATCGGAAAGCTCTGTGATCGCTATGGATGAAACCATGAAACAGGTGGAAGAGCTGAACAGTCCCAAGGATCTGGCTTATCTGATCGGAACCGGCTACGGCAGAAATAAAGTGCCTTTTGCAGATGAAAACATTTCAGAGATAAGCTGTCATGCCATGGGGGTCCATGTGACGAACCCGAAGGTGAGCGCCATCATTGATATCGGCGGACAGGATGTGAAGGGCATCGCCATAGACACAGACGGAACGGTGAAAAACTTTGCCATGAATGACAAGTGTGCTGCCGGTACGGGAAGATTTTTTGAGACCATGGCAAATGCCTTTGAAATGTCACTGGAGGATTTTTCAAACCTGTCTTTAAGCGCAAAAAATGTCATCCCCATCACTGCCCAGTGCACAGTATTTGCGGAGAGTGAAGTGATCACACTGGTGGGTGAGGGAAAGGCCAGGGATGAGATCGCCGCGGGGATTGAGCTGGCAGTGGCAAAGAGATGCTTTGTCATGGCAAAGAAGGCCGGGGTCACGGACAGGATCACCCTGACCGGGGGCTGTGCCAAGAATGCAGGGCTTAAAAAGGCCATTGAGCATGTCCTGAAGGTGAAAGTCATAGATCTGGATGTGGACCCGCAGCTAATGGGCGCTCTGGGGGCAGCGGAATATGCCCGTCAGAAGGGAAGAAGATAAAGGAGGGATCTCTATGAAGAAAGAGAAGCACGGATGCATCCTGAAAAAGATACTGGCAGTAAGCGGAATCGCAGTCGTTTTGTTATTTATCATTTATATCTTTAATCTGGATGTGAAGCTTATTGGATTTGTCTACAAGCTGCTGGGAAAACATTATGATGATATGGACAGGGAGAGAAAACTTTAATGAACATACAGGACCAGATCATACGGGATACCCGTTCTCTGCTTAAGAATATCCCGCCGGTCTGTTTTCCCTATGACTCCCAAAACTGCGCGCCAGCCCGGAAGGACAGCCAGGTGCTGCTTTTGAAAGAGACAGCTTTTGAGCTTGGAGGCAGAGAGAAAAAAAGTGCGGCGTACATCTGCATCTCTTCAGAACCGGGTATCGTGGGAGAAAATTCCACTCTGCTTTACGGCCCGGATCTGGGGCAGATAAAAGGCCCTCTCTCCTATGCCAGGATCACATTTGCAGAGACAGAAGACATTGGGGAAGACGACAGGGCATATCACATCTGCAAGGATATAGACCTGATAAAATACAGCGTCTTCCCGGAAGGATTTATGGTGAGGGCTTCCTCCATGGAAGCGCGGGAGCAGGTGCGGGTAGGAAAAAAGGCTGTGAAGGATGGACTGTCCTTTGCGCAGATAGGAAATCTGTTTATCAGGAAATATTTGGAATATCCCAAAGTGAGAGCTGTGCAGGTTCTTTTCATAACCGGGGAGACTGCAGATTTCAAAGGGCTTGGCCGGCTGGCAGAGAAAAATAAAATGATAACAAAGGCACTGAATAAAATCATGGAAAAGGCAGACAAGGAGTGCAGCACCTGTGGATTAAAGGAAATCTGTGATGAGGTGGAAGGACTTCGGAAGATGCATTTTCAGAACAGAAAGAGGTGACACGTTTGAAAACAGATAAGATCGTTCAGAAGCTGGTAGACAGCTACGGGAGCTGGGTGCAGGAGGAAAAAGAAAACTGTCCCGGTCATTGTGCTGTCATGAGTAAAGAGCTTTACCCCTATGACGCAATTTTTTCACCTATTCGGGTCAACCGCATCACACTGAAAAACAGGGTGGTCATGGCACCTATGGGAAACCTGAACATGTGTGAGGAGAACGGGCGGCCCAGTGACAAGATGCTCCAGTATTTCTTTGCCAGGGCAAAAGGCGGCACCGGTCTTCTCACAACAGGACTGATCCCCATCAGCCACGGTATTGACAATACAGTGACAGAGCCGGGGAAGTTGAGTTTTTTCCCGAGGATCGACAGAAGCCGGACTGTTTTTTCGGGATGGAGGGATCTGGCACAGGGTGTCCATGCGTACGGAAGCCGCATTTTCATCCAGCTCACCCCGGGACTCGGAAGAGTGGGACCGCCTCAGTGTGTCATCAATGAGATGAAGCTCCCCTGTTCGGCATCCCTGAATCCCAACTTTTACATTCCCGAGCTTCCCTGTCTGCCGCTTACGGATCTGGCCCTTCACAAGATCATAAAAAATGGTGGACAGGCGGCATCCGACGCAAAGACGGCAGGCCTTGATGGTGTCTATCTGCACGGGCATGAGGGATATCTGCTGGACCAGCTCACGAACCCGGCCTTCAACAGAAGAAAAGCGGGAAGATACGCCTACTGGCAAAACTTTGGCCTGGACTTGGTACGGGAGATCAGAAAGCGGGTGGGGGACAGCTATCCCATCATGTACAGGATCGATCTGTCCCTGGCTCTCAATGAGACCTACAAAGAGCGGATGGAGAGTGTGAGATCCCTGAAGAAATTTACAAACGGCAGAACCATCTATGACACCCTGCGCTATATGGAAAACCTGGTAAAAGCAGGCGTAGATATGTTTGATGTGGATCTGGGCTGCTATGATAACTGGTGGCTGCCTCATCCCCCGGCAGGTATGCCGGCAGGCTGCTTCCTGGATATTTCCAGGATCGCAAAGAAATATTTCAAGACCAGGGAAGTAAAGACCAATGCCGGTCTGGAAGTGCCTGTTGTGGCGGTGGGCAAACTGGGATATCCGGATTTGGCGGAGAAGGCCATAAGAGACGGTATGTGTGATCTTGTCATGCTGGGCCGGCCCCTTCTGGCTGACCCGGACTGGTGCAGAAAGGCATATGCCGGAGAGGTGGAGAGAATCCGTCCCTGCATCGGATGCCAGGAGGGCTGTATCAACGAGTTTGTGGAGGGCGGCCATCCTCAATGCGCAGTGAACCCCAGAACCGGGTTTGCGGATGTGATCCCCGAGACACTGCCGAGAGCGGAGAACACAAAGAAGATCGCAGTTGTGGGAGCTGGTCCCTCAGGCATGCAGTTTGCCCTGACCGCTTCTGCCCGGGGACATCAGGTGACACTGATCGAGCGGGAAAAAATACTCGGCGGCAAGGTGGTACCCGGCAGCAGACCAAAGATCAAATTTGATTTTAAGAATTATCTGGAGTACCTCATAAGAGAGGTACATCTGGCAGAGGAAAAAGGCGGTCTTACCGTGTGCACCGGTGTAGAGGCAGACACCCAATGGCTGAAAGAGCAAAACTTTGATGCCATTGTCTACAATATCGGAACCACCAGTGTAGTACCCAAAATCCCAGGTGTGGACCAGGCAGACTGGGTACAGGCCACAGACCTTCTCTGCGAGCCGGAGAAACTGGGAAAAGCAAAGAAAACCGTAGTCATCGGCGGCGGCGTTGTAGGATGCGAGACAGCATACTGGCTCAAATACGAAAAAGGATGCGACGTGACAGTGGTGGAGATGCTGCCCTACATTATGAGCGGCGCCTGCACAGCCAACCGATACCATTTGATCCACTACATGGAAAAAGCCGGTGTACAGCTTCTAAACTGTGCAAAAGTGACAGGCTTTACAAAAGGCAGTGTCCAGATCGAAAAAAACATTTCAAAAGGCGTACCGGACCCCTACAACACCTGGCAGCCCCAACTGCCTGAGAACATAGCCAACCCCCTGGCCAAAAAGATCGGACCCGAGACAGAAAACCAGGAACTTCCCGCCGATCTGGTAATATTCGCCATGGGCGGAAGACCGGATGAAAGCCTATACCTGGAAGGCCTCAGACTACATGCAGCCAAAGAACTCTACAACATCGGCGACAGCTTCTCTGGCGGAAGAGTACTTGAAGCATCCCGCGCTGCATACCGTTTGGCAAGGGAAATTTAAGCGGTAATATTTTGGCAGGAGGGACGGGATGGCGGGGGAGGCTGGTGTCCTCTTATGGCAGCCAGCTTCGTTCCCCTTCAACTAAGCCCTAACTTCGACTAAGACGCTCAGTAAAGACTTCGCGCCAAGTCTCCGTAAGTGATGGATTTTCAGGCTCACTGACGCAATGTCTGCCATAAGAGGACACCAGCCTCCCCCGCCATCCCTGGTTTTTCCTGCCGAAAGGTGATGAAAGAACAAGAAAGCCAGACAGTTGTGAACAGCCAAATATCCCACAAACTGTGACGCACAGCTTGCCAAAAGTAATTTCCAGACATTCTGATATTTGAAAAAATGTTAAATATTAAAAAGACCTGTGGGCCAAAGAAGAACAGGAAAAGGATGGAAGGGGCCGGGGCGGGGAAACTGTGAGCGATGTATAGTGGAGCGCCCGGAGATCCACCTGCCCCAGTTACTTAATGAAGAGGCCAATGCCGATGAATTTAGTAACTGGGAGCAGGTTAGCTCCGTGGCAGCGGAACGCTTCGCTCACAGTTTCCCCGCCCCAGCCCCTTCCATCCTCTTCCGTCCGCCTTCATCCACCCTCCGTCCGCCCTCACCAAAAAAAATCTCTTTTAATTTCCGCAGGAATTTGGTATAATAACAACCAGGAGATTTTCCTATAGGAGGTTGAAACTATGGCGGAAGACAGAAATACGTATAAGATACATGATAACGGTTCCCTGGGTGAAGTGCAGATTGCTGACGAAGTAGTCGCCATCATTGCGGGACTGGCTGCTACAGAGGTTGACGGTGTCGGCTCCATGGCAGGGAATATCACCAATGAACTGGTAGGCAAACTGGGCATGAAGAATCTTTCCAAGGGCGTCAAAGTGGACGTGCTTGAGGATGTTGTATGTGTAGATTTGGCTCTGAATATTGAGTATGGTTTCAATATCCTGGAAACCAGCAAAAAAGTGCAGGAGCGTGTAAAGTCTGCAATTGAAAATATGACAGGTCTAAACGTTTCCGATGTAAATGTGCGGATTGCCAGTGTGGAGATGGAAAAGACCAAATAAGGTGAAAGCCGTTAAGTACCCTGACAAGTGAAGCACAGCATTTTAGAAAAGAAAAATGAAAAGGTGTCTTTTACAAAAAGGGCACCTTTTCTTTATAGAGGCCCCGTAACTGTTTCATACCTTTACAGTTATGAGGAACTGTATCAATTACGAGGATTGCATCAATTACAAACACAAACGGAGGATTACCATGGGTAGAAGAGAAATGAGGGAGCATATTTTCAAGCTCCTGTTTTTGAGAGAATTTAATCAGTCGGAGGAGATGCCTGAGCAGATTCGGATGTATTTTGAATCACTGGAGGAACTGGCCCCCATGAACGAGGCCTATATGCAGAACAAATACGAAAAGATTCTGGAGTGTCTTGCCGAGATTGACGGTATTTTGAATCAGTCATCCTCCGGGTGGAAAGTGAGCCGCATGAGCAAGGTAGATGTAAATATTCTGCGTCTCGCTGTTTATGAGATGAAATATGATGAGGATGTGCCTGTAAAGGTGGCGATCAATGAGGCGGTGGAGCTGGCGAAAAAATTCGGCGGTGATGATTCCTCTTCATTTGTCAATGGTATTTTAGGAAAGATCGCCAAGGAGCTGTCATGAACAGCGTCTACTCTGTAGGACAGGTGAACACCTACATTAAAAATATGTTCACACAGGACTTCCTTTTAAATAAGATCTATATAAAAGGGGAAGTATCCAATTGTAAATACCACACCTCCGGCCATATATACTTTTCCCTGAAGGATGAGACAGGAGCCATGGCCTGCGTGATGTTTGCAGGGTCCAGAAAAGGCCTGGCGTTCCAGATGAAAAACGGGGACAAGGTGATCGTGGGCGGCAGTGTGAATGTATACGAAAGAGACGGAAAATACCAGCTCTACGCAAAAGAGATCACCCTGGAAGGGGCAGGACTTTTATACGAGCGCTACCTGGCTCTGAAGCGTGAACTGGAAGAGATGGGCATGTTTGCCCAGGATTATAAGCAGCCCATACCAAAGCACATCCGAACTCTGGGGGTGGTCACAGCGCCCACAGGAGCAGCCGTGCAGGATATCAGGAATGTGGCCGGCAGAAGAAATCCATACGTGCAGATCATCCTCTATCCTGCCCTTGTACAGGGAGAAGGCGCAAAGGAGAGCATTGTAAAGGGAATCCAAATGCTGGATGACTATGGGGTGGATGTGATGATCGTGGGAAGAGGCGGAGGCTCCATTGAGGATTTGTGGGCCTTTAACGAGGAGGAAGTGGCGAGGGCCATTTTCAACTGTAAGACGCCTGTGATCTCAGCCGTGGGACATGAGACGGACACTACCATTGCGGATCTTGTGGCGGATCTGCGGGCACCTACGCCCTCTGCGGCGGCAGAGCTGGCAGTGGGCGATGTGCGTATGCTTTTTAGGACATTTGAGGACTACAGGGCAAAGCTTTCAAGGAGTGTGGAGAACAGAGTGCTGCTTCTTGGCCAGCATCTGCGTCTGTACCAGAATAAGCTCCGGTTCTTAAGTCCGGAGAATCAGATACGGGAAAAACGTCGGTATCTGATGGATTTGGAGGATAAGATGGAGGCAACCATGAAGAATCAGATTTATATGGCGAGAAGAAGCCTGGACATCTACATTGAGAGGATGAAAGGACTGTCACCTCTTGAAAAGCTGAATCAGGGATTTTCCTATGTGGAGAATGCAGAACACCACGCCGTGACCAGCATAGAGCAGGTAAAGGCGGACGATACTCTGTATATCCAGGTAAGCGACGGCTGTATCGCTGCGGATGTATCCTATACGCAGGCTTTAGGCAGAGGTGAACGGGCCGGTTTTGAGGAGGTGTGATATTTGGCGGCAAAAAAAGAAGCAGAAGAAAAGACCATAGAAGAATCCCTAAAAGAACTGGATACCATTGTGGAGAAACTGGAGAGCAGGGAGATTTCCCTGGAAGACTCCTTTACCATGTACCAGCAGGGCATGGAGCTTTTGAAGCAGTGCAGCAATAAAATCGATACTGTGGAAAAAAAGATGCTCAAGATGAATGAGAATGGTGAGTTAAGTGAATTTTAAAGAAGAGTTACAGAAGAGGACAGACTTGGCGGAAAAGATCATCAGAAAATATCTGCCCCAGGAGTCCGGATTTTCAAAAAATATGGCTGAGGCTGTGAACTACAGTATGCTGGCAGGGGGAAAGCGTCTGCGCCCCGTTTTTATGTATGAGACGTACCGCATGCTGGGAGGCAATAAAGAACTGGTGGAGCCGTTTATGGCAGCCATGGAGATGGTGCATACACACTCCCTGATCCACGATGACCTTCCGGCTCTTGACAATGACCAGTACCGCAGGGGAAGGAAGACAACACATGTGGTCTACGGGGAATCGACGGCCATACTGGCAGGGGATGCCCTGCTGAATTATGCCTATGAGACAGCGTTTACCGCTTTTGATATGGATTGTGCATGGGAAGAGTCCATGCAGATGAGGATTGCCAAGGCCCTTAAGATCCTGGGCAGGAAAACCGGCATTCACGGAATGCTGGGAGGCCAGGGCGTGGACGTGGAAAACGACGGAAAACCCCTCTCCAGGGAAATGCTGGACTATATTTATGAGAATAAGACATCAGCCCTCATCGAATGCGCCATGATGATCGGTGCTGTGCTGGCAGGGGCATCGAAAGAGGAGACAGAAAAAATAGAACAGGCGGCAAGCCGTATCGGTATTGCTTTCCAGATCCAGGACGATATCCTGGATGTGACAGGCAGCACCAAGGAGCTTGGAAAAGCCGTGGGCAGCGACGAGAAAAACCATAAAACCACATATGTGACCCTGGAAGGAATTGAAAAAGCGGGAGAGAAGGTCAGGATTCTGACAGATGAAGCCATCGGGCTTTTGCAGGAGCTTCCCGGAGAAAAAGAGTTTCTCACAGAATTGCTGATCTCACTATGCACCCGCAGAAAATAGAGGTGCAGTAAGAAATGCTGTTAGAGCAGATAAAAAAAGAAAACGATATCAAGAAGATTCCACCTGAGAATTTCCCGCAGCTTGCACAGGAGATCAGGGAATTTCTGCTGGAACATTTAAGCAGAACAGGAGGACATCTGGCTTCCAATCTGGGGGCTGTGGAGTTGACAATGGCTCTGCACTATGTCTTTGATCTGCCCAAGGACAAGATCATCTGGGATGTGGGACACCAGTCCTATACCCATAAGATCCTGACCGGGCGGAAGGAAGGCTTTGATGAACTTAGAAAATTTGGCGGACTCAGCGGTTTTCCCAAGCGGTCGGAAAGCTCATGTGACGCTTACGATACAGGACACAGTTCCACTTCCATTTCAGCAGGGGTGGGCTATGTCAGTGCCCGGGATTTAAAACATGAGGATTACCGGGTGGTGTCTGTGATCGGGGACGGCGCCCTGACAGGGGGCCTGGCTTATGAAGCCCTCAACAACGCGGCACAGTTAAAAAAGAATTTTATAATTGTCCTCAATGATAATGAAATGTCCATTTCTGAGAATGTGGGCGGTATCTCCCAGTACCTGAGCAATCTGCGCACTGCAGCTTCCTACACAGGACTGAAGACAGAGGTAAAACGTACTCTGAACAAGGTGCCGGGGATCGGGCCTGCCATGGTGCAGAGGATCCACAAGACAAAGGACAGTATCAAACAGCTCATTATTCCGGGCATGTTCTTTGAGGATATGGGGATCAAATATCTGGGACCCATCAACGGCCATGACTGCGGCCGTATGATCCAGGTGTTCAATGAGGCAAGGAAAGTGGAAGGTCCAGTACTGGTCCATGTGCTGACGGAGAAAGGCAGAGGGTATGAACCTGCCATGCGCCATCCGGCCAGGTTCCACGGCACAGCGGCCTTTGATCTGGAACACGGAATTCCCCTGGCAACCAGCGGGAAGGCCAATTACACAGATATTTTTTCTACGGTCATGAGAAAATTCGGTGACAGGGAGGAGCGTGTGGTAGCTGTCACAGCGGCCATGCCGGACGGCACAGGGCTGAAACGCTTCCGCAATATGTTCCCAGAGCGCTTTTTTGATGTGGGGATCGCAGAGGAACACGCCGTGACCTTTGCGGCAGGCCTTGCTCTTGGGGGAATGATCCCTGTGGTGGCGGTCTATTCCTCTTTTCTTCAAAGAGCAATGGACCAGGTCATCGAAGACGTATGCCTCCAGAATCTGCACGTGGTATTTGCTGTGGACCGGGCAGGCATTGTGGGAAGTGACGGGGAGACGCATCAGGGATGTTTTGACTTATCCTATCTCTCTATGATCCCCAATATGACAGTGATAGCTCCGAAAAATAAATGGGAGCTTTCCGATATGATGAAATTCGCGGTGCGCCACAATGGTCCCATTGCAGTCCGTTATCCCCGGGGGACAGCCTACGACGGCCTGGAGGAGTATAGGGAACCCATGGTGTACGGTAAAAGTGAGATGATCTTTCAGGGCCGGGACATTGCCCTGCTTCCCCTTGGCAGTATGGTCAGGACAGCAGAGGAAGTATACAGAATGCTGAAAGAGGATGGGAAGACACCGACCCTGGTAAATGCCAGATTTGTGAAGCCTCTTGATACCGGGATGCTGGACAGCCTGGCAGAGGGACACAAAGTGATCGTGACCATGGAGGAAAACGTAAGATCGGGAGGTTTCGGCAGCGCTGTGCTCTCCTATATGCATGAGAATCATCCCGGAGTGGAAGTGGAGATCGTGGCTGTCCCGGATGTGTTTATCTCCCACGGCAATCCGGAGGTACTGAAAAAAGAAGTGGGCATTGATGCTCTGTCTATATACAAGAAGATCAAGGAGGCATACGAAGGATGAAAGAGCGTCTGGATGTAATGCTGGTAAAACAGGGGCTTGCACCTTCCAGAGAGAAGGCAAAAGCTATTATTATGTCAGGAAATGTCTATGTGGATAACCAGAAAGAGGACAAGGCAGGCTCTATGTTTGCCGATATAGTGAAAATAGAAGTCAGGGGCAGTACGCTGAAATATGTGAGCAGAGGCGGACTGAAGCTTGAAAAGGCCATGGAGCGCTTCGGCGTCACATTGGAAGGGAAAGTGTGTATGGATGTAGGCTCTTCCACAGGAGGGTTTACGGACTGCATGCTTCAAAATGGTGCTGTGAAAGTCTATGCCATTGATGTGGGGCACGGACAGCTTGACTGGAAACTGAGAAATGATGAGCGGGTGGTCTGCATGGAGCGGACCAATATCCGGTATGTAGTGCCTGAGGATTTGGAAGAGAGAGCCGGATTTTCGTCTATAGACGTATCCTTTATCTCACTGACAAAGGTGCTCCTGCCTGTCCGGGAGCTGCTCCTGGAAGGCGGCGAGATCGTCTGCCTGATCAAACCCCAGTTTGAGGCCGGAAGAGAAAAGGTGGGCAAAAAAGGCGTGGTCAGAGATCCGCAGGTGCACGAAGAGGTCATTGAAAAAGTGATGGAGTATGCGAAAAGTATTGGATTTGCTGCCCTGCACCTGGAGTTTTCACCGATCAAAGGCCCGGAAGGCAATATTGAGTACCTTTTGCACTTAAAGAAAAAAGATGGAGAAGAGCCAGCAGAAGATGCCGCTCTGGACGTTCATACAGTGGTAAGCGAGGCGCACAGAGAGCTGGACAAATAGACAAATGGAAAATTTTTTTATCATTGCCAACTGTGAAAAAGACGAAGGACTGAAAATTTCCAGAAAGGCGGAGGCATATCTCAAAAGCAAGGGAAAAATGTGCACCATCGGGGCAGAGAAATCCTGTGAGAGAGATGCCGACAATCATTATACAGATGCGTCTACCATTCCGGAAGGGGTGGAATGTGTTATTGTCCTGGGCGGGGACGGCACGCTTCTCCATGCGGCCAGGGATGTGGTGGACCGTCAGATCCCTCTTCTGGGCATTAATCTGGGAACCTTGGGTTATCTGGCGGAGATTGACCATTCCAGTATCGAGTCGGCCCTGAATCACCTCATGCTTGACGAGTATACCATCGAAAAGCGGATGATGTTAAGCGGAAGGGTCTATCATCAGGGAGAGCTTATGGCTGAGGATGTGGCACTCAATGATATTGTGATCGGAAGGGAAGGACCTCTTCGGGTGACACGTTTTCACAATTTTGTAAACGGGGAGTTCCTGAATTCCTATACAGCAGACGGGATCATTATTTCCACGGCAACGGGTTCCACGGGTTACAGCCTTTCCGCAGGAGGACCTATTGTATCACCGGAGACGAATATTCTGATCATGACACCGGTGGCACCCCATACCCTGAACACGAGAAGTGTGATCTTTCCGGCGGATGATGAAATCACCGTGGAGATCGGCGAGGGAAGGCAGAAAGGCATGGCGCGGGCCGTTGCGTCCTTTGACGGGGATACCAATGTGATCATGACAACAGGCGACAGGATCGTGATCAGGCGTTCCGTCAGGGATACCCAGATCGTGAAGATCAGCAATATCAGTTTTCTGGAAGTGCTGCGGCGGAAAATGAAAAATTGACAGCGGATTTACAGTTGCGGGCAAAAATCCATACAAGGAGGGAATCATGAAAATTGCCAGACATTCTAAAATCATAGATTTGATCAATCAGTATGACATCGAGACACAGGAAGAACTGGCTGCGAAACTGCAGGAGGCCGGCTTTGCGGTGACGCAGGCCACTGTTTCACGGGATATCCGGGAGCTGAAGCTGATGAAGATCGCCAGGCCGGACGGCGGCTCCAGATATACGGTCATGGGACAGAGGGACAGCCAGAACAGTGAAAAGTACATAAGGGTTCTCAAGGATGCCTTTCTATCCATGGAGATGGCGCAGAATATTCTGGTGATCAAAACGGTTTCCGGTATGGCAAATGCAGCGGGCGCGGCGCTTGACAATATGAATTACAGTGAAGTGGTGGGCTGTATTGCAGGAGATGATACCATTGCCTGCATTAACAGAAGTACAGACGATACGATCATTTTAATGGATAAAATAAAAAAAATCATCAATGCTTATGAAGAGAGTACAAGGTAGAGAGTATGCTGGTACATTTACATGTAAAAAATCTGGCGCTGATCGATGAAATAGAAGTGGATTTTGCGGAAGGCCTGAACATTCTCACAGGTGAGACAGGTGCAGGTAAATCCGTACTCATCGGCTCGGTCAATCTGGCACTGGGACAGAAAGCTTCCAGGGAAATGATACGGGAAGGCGCCGAATTTGCTTTTGTGGAGCTGGTTTTTGAAGTGAATGAAAAAACAGCGTCACATTTAAAGGCTATGGATATTTTTCCTGAGGATGGGCAGATTATAATCAGCAGGAAAATTACCGGGAGCAGAAGTATATGCAAGATCAATGGTGAAACCTGCACGGTATCCGCGGTAAAAGAAGCCGCGTCCTATCTGCTTGATATTCACGGTCAGCACGAACATCAATCCCTATTATATCCGGAAAAACAAATGGATATTCTGGATGCGTACGGCAGAGAGGATATTTTGCCCGGCAGGGAGATTGTGGGCAGGCTTTACAGGGAATATGCGGATCTGAAAAAAGAGTTGTCCACCTACCAGCTTGACCGGGAACAGCGGAAGCGGGAGATGGATTTTCTTGCATTTGAGATTGGTGAGATAGAGGATGCCCGGCTGACGGAAGGCGAGGATGAAACGCTGGAGACAGAATACCGCCGCCTGATCAACGGCAAAAAAATCACAGAGGCACTGAACGAGATATATGAGCAGACCGGATATGAAAGGGATGGAAGCGCTGACAGGATCGGAAGGGCTGTGCGCCGTCTGTCCCAGGTGACAGAGTTTGATGAGAACTTGTCCGGACTGTATGCGTCCCTGAACGATGTGGATGCACTTTTAAGTGATTTTAACAGGGAGTTGTCCTCCTATTTAAACGACTTTTCCTTTTCACAGGAAGAATTTCTGCAGCTTGAGGAGAGGCTGAATCTTGTGAATCATCTCAAGGCAAAATACGGAAAAACCATTTCTGAGATCTTTTCTTATAAAGAAGAGAAGGAGAAGGAACTGGAACGTCTCCGGAACTTTGAGCTTTACAGGGAATGTCTGAAAAAAGAGCTGTCCAAAAAAGCAGAAGAGCTTACGCAGAAGAGCAATGACTTAACAAAGGCCAGGAAAACCTGGGCGGAAAAGCTGGAATGCCAGATCACCCAGGCACTGAAAGATCTGAACTTCCTTGATGTGGAATTCAGGATAGACTTTATAAAACGTGAGAACTTTGGAGAGAATGGTATTGACCGCATTTGTTTTATGATCTCCACCAATCCCGGTGAGCCGGTAAAAGATCTGACAAAAGTGGTGTCAGGCGGTGAACTTTCCAGGATCATGCTTGCCATCAAGACCATATTGGCTGACAGGGACGAGAAGGAAACCCTGATCTTCGATGAAATTGACACGGGGATCAGCGGCAGGACTGCCTGGAAAGTGTCAGAAAAGATGGCGGTCATCGGAAGACAGCATCAGGTGCTGTGCATCACCCATCTGCCCCAGATCACAGCTCAGGCGGATTTCCATTTCCTTATTGAAAAAAATGTGGAAAACCAGGGGACACGGACCATCATTAAAAAGCTGGGAGAACAGGATTCCGTGAGGGAACTTGCAAGGATGCTGGGCGGTGACAGGATAACAGATGCCGTATTATCCAATGCTTCTGAAATGAAAGATTTGGCACGTCAACAAAAAAATACAAGATTGAAATAGATGAATCATCACATACTAAAAAGGGTACACAAGAGTGTATCCTTTTTTCTTTTTAAAAAAAATTATGAAAGGATGTGATTTTTTGTCGAAAAAGCGTAATTATCGGCGCCTTCTTTTCGTATTCTTAATAGCAGATATTATTGCAGCCGGCACAATGGGATATAAGGAGGTTAAAAACTCCATACCGGATACCCTGTATGTCCGTTCAGGAAATGAGGATGGTATCAGCAAAATGCTTGATAATCCCCTGGTCACTTACCCGGAGACCCTGAACGTGGCAGACAGCGGTACCTACCGTATACCATGCAGCCTGCTGGGAGTAGTTCCGCTGAAGGATGTGAAAGTTGAGACTGTGGAGGACAAATGGGTATCTGTGTGCGGCATGCCCATAGGCCTTTATATGGACACAGAAGGAGTTTTGATCGTAGATACAGGGGAAATCATAGGAAGTGATGGAATTCCCTGTGAGCCGGCCGCTAACATTGCCAAATCGGGAGATTACATCCTGCAGGTTGACGGGGAAGCTGTGACTTCCAAAAAAGATCTGATCTCCAGGATCCACGACTGTGACGGAAAGCCTGTCACCCTTCTTGTAAAACGCGGGGAGGAGGAAGTGCCTATCTCTATTGACCCCGTTTTAGGTGAAGACCAGAAATATAAGTTGGGAATCTGGGTCAGGGACAACACCCAGGGAATCGGTACGCTGACCTATGTGGAGGAGGACGGAAGTTATGGGGCACTGGGACATGGGATCAGTGACACAGACACAGGGGAACTTCTGGATATCTCCGGCGGAGAATTGTATCAGGCCCAGATCGTATCCGTGTTAAAAGGCACAAAAGGCAATCCGGGGGAACTTTCAGGCTATATTGATTACGATGACAGCAAAAAGATAGGTACGATCAATGTCAACACTGAAAAAGGTATATTCGGTTCCGTCAATGAGGGATGCATGTATAAGCTTCCTCTGACCTCTATGGAGGTGGGCTATAAACAGGAGGTAGAGACAGGGGAAGCACAGATCCTGGCTGACCTGGAAGGTGAGGTGAAAGCGTATCATGTAAATATCACAGATATTTACAGAGACCAGGCGGACACAAACAAAGCTTTTGCCATACAGGTGACAGATCCTGAGCTTCTTGCAGCAACCGGAGGAATCGTTCAGGGTATGAGCGGAAGTCCGATTGTACAGAACGGAAAATTGATCGGCGCCGTAACACATGTTTTTGTACAGGATTCTACCAAAGGTTACGGCATTTTTATTGAAAAGATGCTGGAAGATTAGGCAAAAAAATATCTGCAAAATCAGGTTAGATGTCGAATAAATGATGAATGTGACAGAATACGGTGAAAGTTGTAAGATGATTTAGCTTGATTATGAAAACAACTGATAATATAATACAAGTAGTCTTCAGAAATGACGATTCAACAGGGCGCCCGTCATTTACTGAAGAAAAAGAGCAACATGACATGGAGGACGAGTTATGGAAAAGTTAAATGTCGCTATAGCAGATGATAATGAGAAAATGTTGGATTTACTGGGGAATCTCATCAATGAAGATAAAGAGCTGGAATTGGTAGGTCATGCCAACAATGGCGCCGATATATACGATATAATCAGAGAAAAAGAACCGGACGTAGTACTTTTAGATATCATAATGCCGAAAGTGGACGGATTAAGCGTGATGGAGCGTGTCGGAAGGGACGGCAACCTGAAAAAACATCCCGCTTTTATCGTGGTATCCGCGGTCGGACAGGAACAGATCACAGAAGATGCCTTTAATCTGGGGGCAAATTACTATATTATGAAACCGTTTGACAATAAGATGCTTTTGTCCCGCATCAAGCATATCAAGCAGTCCAGGGACACGAGAGTGAAGGAACTGCGCAAAGTGAATGCATATGAGGATAAGAGTACTTATTTTGAGAGAAATCTGGAAGCAGATGTGACCAACATCATCCATGAGATCGGTGTACCGGCACATATCAAAGGATATCAGTATTTGAGAGACGCGATCATCCTTTCAGTGAATGACATGGAAATGCTCAATTCTATTACGAAAATTTTATATCCCACGATCGCGAAAAAGCATCAGACCACACCCAGCCGCGTAGAACGGGCAATCCGACATGCCATTGAGGTAGCCTGGAGCAGAGGGAAGATGGATACCATCGATGAGCTGTTTGGCTATACTGTGAGCACAGGAAAAGGTAAACCCACCAATTCAGAATTTATTGCTTTGATCGCAGATAAAATCAGATTAGAATACAGGAAATAAAAAGAAGGGCCGAAAAAAGCACTTTTCATTGCACTGAAAATAGGGTATAATCATTATAATAGGCAGGTTGAGATACTGTCTAAAAAATGCAGGCATGGCAGACTTGGGAGGTTTGTGAGGAGGTGCCTGACTGAAGGAGGGTATTTCAGTGAAGAAGATATTGTTTGTGGCTTCAGAGGCCGTACCGTTTATTAAAACAGGAGGGCTGGCAGACGTTGTCGGCGCGCTGCCCAAGTGCTTTGATAAAAATTTATTTGATGTGCGGGTGATTATCCCCAAATACATGTGCATGAAGGAAGAGTTTAAGAACCAGCTTCAGTATGTTACACATTTTTATATGGACATAGGCTACCGCAGAGAATACGTGGGTATTATGCAGATGGAATATGACGGTATTAAGTTCTATTTCATTGACAACGAATACTATTTTGCAGGATACCAGCCTTATGGTGATATCCGTTTCGACATTGAGAAGTTTGCATTTTTCTCAAAAGCCGCATTATCCATCCTGCCGGTAATTGATTTCAGGCCTGATGTGATCCACTGCCATGACTGGCAGACAGGATTGGTACCGGTTTATTTAAAGGATAGGTTCCAGGAAGGTGCCTTTTATCAGGGAATTAAGACAATCATGACCATACATAACCTGAAATTCCAGGGTACCTGGGATATTAAGACGATCCGAGAGCTGACCGGACTTCCGGCATATTATTTTACCCCTGACAAGCTGGAGGCGTTTAAGGACGGCAACCTCTTAAAAGGCGGACTGGTGTATGCTGATGCCATAACAACTGTGAGTAATACCTATGCAGAAGAGATCAAGACAGAATTTTACGGAGAAAAACTGGACGGACTGCTTCGCGCCCGCGCCCATGACCTGCGCGGTATCGTAAATGGAATCGACTATGATGAATATAACCCCGAAACTGACCGTATGATAGCGAAGAACTACAATGCGAAGACATTCCGCAAAGAAAAAATAAAGAACAAGACAGCTCTGCAAAGCGAACTGGGACTGAACCAGGATCCAAAGGCTATGATGATTGGTATTGTGTCACGTCTGACAGACCAAAAGGGTCTGGATCTGATCGCTTATGTAATGGATGAGCTGTGCCAGGATGCGATCCAGCTTGTAGTGCTGGGCACTGGTGAAGAACGATACGAGAATATGTTCCGCCATTTCGCATGGAAATATCAAGGCAAGGTGTCCGCCAATATTTTCTATGACAATGCGTTATCTCACCGAATCTATGCATCATGTGATGCGTTCCTGATGCCATCCCTGTTTGAGCCATGCGGCTTGAGCCAGTTGATGAGCCTTCGCTACGGAACGATTCCCATCGTGCGTGAGACCGGCGGTTTGAAAGACACTGTAGAACCATACAATGAATTTGAAAGTACAGGAACAGGCTTCAGCTTTACGAATTACAATGCCCATGAGATGCTGAGTACAATTCGCTATGCAGAGTCTGTATACTACGATAGGAAGCGCGAGTGGAATAAACTGATCGACCGCGCAATGGCTAAGGATTTTTCCTGGTCCAATTCTGCGAACCAGTATGAGGAAATGTACAACTGGCTGATTGGATAATGACAGAGAGGAATCCTGACATGTGAGTGTGAGTGAACCGGATGTGGCAGAGGCTGCGTCCGGTTTTCTGATAATATAGACCAGAAAATGCAGAAAGTAGGGATATAAATGAAAGTTCTTTTAACGGAAGATGACGACAAGCTGCGCGGGGAACTGGCACGGTTCTTTCAAATGCACGGATATGAGACAAGGGAGATCACGGATTACAAAAATGCAGTGGAAAAAATCTGCTGTGCGGGAGGTGATATTCTGCTTCTGGACCTCTCTCTGCCGGATGCAGACGGAAAATATATCTGCAGAGAGCTGAGAAAGCGTTCTGATCTGCCGGTGCTCATCATTACCAGCCAGGATACGGAGATGAATGAGCTTTTGTGCCTCAATTACGGAGCGGATGATTTTATAGCAAAACCTTTTAATCCTCAGATCCTGCTGGCTCATGTGGAGGCGGTGCTGAAGAGAAGTCAGGCAGGTCTGCAGGATACAGATGAGATTTCCTGCGGTGATTTTATTCTGGATATCTCCCGGGGAGTGGCGAAAGCGGGAGAGCAGGAGACAGATCTGACGAAAAATGAGAGCAGAATTTTGTATTGTCTTGCAAAAAACAGGGGAAAGATCGTGTCCAGGGATGTGATGATCAATGACTTGTGGGACAGTGAACTGTTTGTAGATGATAATACCCTGACTGTGAATATCACAAGGCTTCGGGGAAAGTTAGAAGCTATTGGGCAGAAGGGTGTGATCCACACCAAGAGAGGACAGGGGTATCTGCTGGAATGAGTCTGAGTTTATATATAAGAGAACGCTGGCTACAGTTTATCCTGCTGCTGACAGTCCTGACTGTGGTGATCTCCTTTGGGGTACTTGTCATGATCCCCGGCTTTTATCTGCTTTTGGTGGGAATTTCTTTTGTGGGGATATGGTTTGTTGTATGGTGTACCGATTATTTGAGAAAACGCCGCTTTTACAAAACAGTGGAGAGTCATCTGTCTCATCTTGATCAGAAGTACCTTCTTCCGGAACTGCTTGAGTGTCCCGGTTTTCTGGAGGGTAAATTCCTGTATGATACGGTACAGGAGATGATGGAATCTATGAACTGGCGCGTGGGAGAATATAAGCGCAAGAGCGACGAGTACAAGGAATACATTGAGCTGTGGGTCCATGAAGTGAAGCTGCCAATTGCCACGGGAAAGATGATCCTGGAAAATAACAAAGACAGCTATAGCGAAAGCCTTGCGGAGGAGCTTGACAAAATAGACAACTTCACGGAACAGGCTCTTTTTTATGCCAGGAGCAATTACGTTGAAAAAGATTATATTTTGAAAAAGCTGAATCTGGAGGAAGTGGTCCGGGAGGTCATCCGCAAAAACAAAAAAGCGCTCATAAGCGGCAGATTTTCCATTGATCTTCATGATCTGGATGTATCGGTATACTCTGACAGCAAGTGGCTGGCTTTTATTTTAAATCAGATACTGGCAAACAGTATCAAATACCGGAAAGAGGACAGTGCGGGGATCGAGTGGTACGCAGTCAAAGAAAAGGAAAAGGTCATCCTCTGTCTGAAGGACAGGGGGATCGGTATACCAGTTATGGATGCAGGCCGCGTTTTTGAAAAAGGTTTTACAGGTTCCAATGGCCGCTCCGGCAAAAAATCCACCGGCATAGGTCTCTATCTGAGTAAAAAGCTCTGTGAAAAAATGGGACACAAAATCTGCCTGACCTCCAAGGAAGGGGAGGGCTGTGAAGTGCTCATCACATTTCCAAAGGGAAGTATGACCGGATTTCTGGAATGACTATTTTGACAATGTGACTCCGTTACGGAAATTTTATCTGAAACTGTGTATGATAAGCGCAATGAGAAGCAGCTATTCAACATCATAAAAAGGAGTGTTTCAGATATGTCAAAAAAGACAGTGATCATCGGAGGCGTTGCAGGAGGCGCCACAGCAGCGGCCAGACTGCGCAGAAGAGACGAGAAGATGGAAATCGTAGTTCTGGAAAAAGGAGACTATATTTCCTTTGCCAACTGCGGGCTTCCTTACTATATCGGGGATGTGATCAAGAGCAGGGATGCTCTTCTTCTTCAGACACCGGAGGCCATGAAGAAAAAGTTTAATATTGAGGTCCGCACAAGAGCAGAGGCTGTTGCCGTTCACCCAAAAGAGCACAAAGTCTCGGTCTGTGATCTGTCCACAGGTGCAAAATATGAGGAGTCCTATGACAATCTTATCCTTGCAACTGGATCTTCGCCTATAAAACCCCCTATCCCCGGAATTGACGGCCAGGGCATTTTCACCCTTTGGAACATTCCGGACACAGATAAGATAAAGAATTACATGGAGCAGCATCGTCCGGGCCGTGCGGCTGTCATCGGCGGAGGATTTATCGGTCTGGAGATGGCAGAAAACCTGCATGGCGCCGGTCTGGACGTGACCATCATCGAGATGCAGAATCAGGTCATGGCGCCTCTTGACTATGAGATGGCACAGATCCTCCATGAAAATATCCGCATGAACAACACCGAATTGATCCTAGAGGATGGTGTGGACCATTTTGAGACACAAAACGGCAGCACAAGAATCCATTTAAAAAGCGGCAGAACTGTGGAGGCTGAGATGGTGCTCCTCTCTATTGGTGTAAAACCAAACAGTTCACTGGCAAAAGCAGCAGGCCTGTCCCTGAATGCCCGGGGAGGCGTTCAGGTGGATGAATATTTAAGAACCTCTGAGCCGGACATCTACGCAGTAGGTGATGTTATTGAAGTAAACCATCTGGTGACCGGTGAGAAGACCATGATCCCCCTTGCAGGCCCTGCCAACAAGCAGGCCAGGATCTGCGCGGACAACATCACCGGAAGCCAAAAGACATACCAAGGCTCTATGGGAACCTCTGTTGCCCAGGTCTTTGATCTGACTGCAGCCGCAGTGGGACTGAATGAAAAAGCCCTTCTGGCATCCGGAAGAAAAAAGGGAACTGACTACGAGACTGTTGTGATCAACCAGAAATCCCACGCGGGCTATTATCCCCAGGCCACTCCCATCACCCTGAAGCTTCTCTTTGAAAAAGAAGGGAAGATTCTGGGTGCCCAGGCTGTAGGCCAGGATAAAGTGGATAAGAGGATTGATACTATAGCCACTGTCATGAGCATGGGCGGAACCACGGAAAATCTTGCAAAACTGGAGCTGGCTTACGCTCCGCCGTTTTCCTCCGCCAAAGATCCTGTCAATATGCTTGGCTTTGTGGCGGAGAACATCCTGAACAAAATGGTGTCCTTTGTTACCCCCGCAGAACTGGATCTGCTTCTGGACACAGAGGAGGGCAGCATAACCGTTTTGGATGTCACGGAGGATGCAGAGCGCATGGTATTTTCCATCCCCGGATCGGTGCACATTCCTCTGGGAATGCTAAGGGACCGCCTGGGTGAACTGAATCCGGATAAAAAGATCATCACCTACTGTTCCATTGGCGTGCGTTCCTATAACGCGGCCCGCATCCTTGCGCAAAACGGCTTTCGGAATGTAAGCGTCCTGGCAGGCGGTACGTCCTTCTACAAAACGTATCATCATACCGTTTCCGGTCAGATGCCCCCGGCTTTTTCCAAGACAAAAGAAAAAAGCCCTGCGCCTGAAAAGACAGCAGATAAGACGCCTCAGAAAATCCAGATCCTGGACTGCAGTGGTCTTCAGTGTCCCGGTCCCATCATGAAGGTGAATGAAACCCTGAAACAGATGCAGGAGGGAGCCAGACTTCAGGTGTCCGCCACAGATATGGGCTTCGCCCGGGATATTGATGCCTGGTGTCAGAGAACCGGCAACACGCTCCTGTCCACAGAGCGTCAGGGAAAAGAAAATATTGTAACCATACAAAAAGGCTCTGTTGCTGCAGACAGTGATTTTTCTGAGTCCTCCCCTTCAGTAAGTGCTGCCTCCTGTTTTTCCGCAGGTCAGGGGAATCAGGGCAAAACAATTATCGTATTTGACGGAGATTTAGACAAGGTCCTGGCTTCCTTCATCATAGCCAACGGTGCGGCAGCCATGGGCCGTCCGGTTACCATGTTCTTTACCTTCTGGGGTCTGAATGCCCTCAGAAAGCCCCGGAAAGTCAGGGTCAAAAAGCCTTTTGTGGAAAAAATGTTCGGCTTCATGATGCCCCGGGGTACCACAAAGCTGAAGCTCTCTAAAATGAATATGCTGGGCATGGGCACGAAAATGATGAAAAAAGTCATGAAATCCAAAAATGTCTCCTCTCTGGAAGAGCTTATCGAGCAGGCGCTTGCAAATGGAGTAAAGCTGGTAGCCTGCACCATGTCCATGGACGTAATGGGCATCACTCCTGAGGAACTCATAGACGGAGTGGAGCTGGCCGGGGTAGCTTCCTACCTGGGGGATGCTGAACAATCCAATGTAAACCTGTTTGTCTGATCCTTTTATCATACGAAATAAAGATGGGGCTGTAAAATAAGTCCTTAATTAAAAATCGCCAGTTCCAGCCAATTGCTGGTTCCGGCGATTTTTTGGTTTTATATCTATTATTTGAAGTAGACTGCAAAATCCGCAGTCCGGCGCGTGGCTGTCTCGGGACTGACCTGCATCTGCAAGGCAGAAGCAGTTATCTTAAAGGAACAGAGGTGTAAATACCACTGCAACAATGGTCATCAGCTTGATCAGAATATTGATGGAAGGCCCTGAAGTGTCCTTAAAGGGATCACCCACCGTATCTCCCACAACCGCTGCTTTATGGGCGTCGCTGCCCTTACCGCCGTGTGCACCTTCCTCAATGAACTTCTTTGCGTTATCCCAGGCACCCCCTGAATTTGCCATGAAAACAGCCATCAGTACACCTGTGACCAGTGCGCCTGCCAAAAGCCCGCCAAGCGCTGCCGGTCCAAGGACCAGCCCTACCAAAAGTGGTGCCGCCACGGCCATAATGCCGGGAACCATCATTTCTCTCAGAGCTGCCTGTGTAGAAATCTGTACGCAGGAAGAATAATCCGGCTTTCCTGTCCCTTCCATAATACCGGGAATGGTCTTAAACTGCCTCCTGACTTCCTCGATCATTTTGTTTGCGGCTTTGGAGACAGAATCCATAGTCAGTGCCGAGAACAAAAACGGCAGCATACCCCCGATAAACAATCCCACAATAACCTGTGGATTCAGTATATCAATGGTATCCAGATTTACCGCTTCCGCGTAAGAGACAAACAGGGCCAGAGCCGTCAAAGCCGCAGAACCGATGGCAAATCCCTTGCCCATGGCAGCCGTGGTATTGCCCACAGAATCCAGTTTGTCTGTAATATTCCGCACGGATTCATCCAGCCCGGCCATCTCCGCGATTCCTCCTGCATTATCTGCAATAGGTCCGTAGGCGTCAATGGCGATCGTAATGCCGGCTGTGGAAAGCATGCCTACAGCCGAGAGCGCAATGCCGTACAGTCCGCTGAAATGATACGCTGCCAGGATACCAACCGCAATAAAAAGGATCGGAAGCATGGTAGAGCGCATTCCCACAGACAGTCCGCTGATAATGGTAGTTGCCGCGCCTGTCTCGGACTGGTCTGCAATCTTCTGGACAGGCTTGTAATCCCCTGAGGTATAATATTCTGTTGTGATACCGATCAGCAGTCCGACGATCAGGCCGCTGATAATGGCGATGGCTGCCTTAAAATCACCAAAGAATACATGGCTCAGCACAAGCGAGAGCACTAATACAACTACACTGGAACCATAGGTTCCTATTTTCAGTGCTTTGCCGGGGTCATCACTGCTGCTGGCCTTTACCAAAAATGTGCCCGCCATTGAGGCCAGGATCCCCACACCAGCCAGTACCAGTGGAAATACCGCGCCGGAGCCTTTAAAATAAATAAGGCCGAGGGTGATGGCAGATACCAGAGAACCTACATAAGATTCAAACAGATCGGCTCCCATACCTGCCACATCGCCCACATTGTCACCTACGTTATCGGCAATAACAGCCGGATTTCTGGGGTCATCCTCAGGGATCCCGGCCTCTACTTTTCCTACAAGGTCAGCACCCACATCGGCGGCTTTTGTATAGATACCGCCGCCCACACGGGCAAAAAGCGCGATGGAAGAAGCGCCCAGACCAAAGCCGGAGATAATACCTGCGTCCTTTGTCACGAGATATACCAGGCTGATACCCAGAAGCCCAAGTCCGGTCACACACATTCCCATAACAGAGCCGCCTGAAAAAGCGACGGAGAGTGCCTGTTTCATGCCGGAATCCTTTGCTGCACCGGCTGTGCGCACGTTGGCCTTTGTGGCTACCTGCATGCCGCAGTAACCCGATACGGAGGAGAAAAGTGCCCCCATAAGAAAAGCGGCTGCTGTCATCCAGCTTTTCAGTGCGATTCCCAGGATCAGGAAAAACACCACAACAAAAATGACCAGTATCCGGTACTCAGCCATCAAAAAAGCCTGTGCTCCCTCATGAATATAGGAAGCGATCTCCTTCATCCTGTCATTCCCGGCCTGCTGTTTTTTTATGGTGCAGGTCAGAAAGAAGGCGAAGAGAAGTCCCAGTATCCCTATGACAGGGACAAGATAAAGCAGTTGTTCCATAATATAATTCCCTTCCTTTCCCTGTGCGGACATTTGACTGTGCAGGGGTGCGGAGGAGTTTCACCCGGCGCGGACGTGTGTCCTGTCACAAATAAGTTTTTATGATTCCATTATATAACAAATATGTCTAAAATACATAAAAAAACTTAAAAAAACATAGTATTTTTCAGTAAATCGCTTATTTTGTGAAATGTATCATTGAAAACCTTACAAATATGCAAGATAAATGTAAGTAAAATCGATGGGATAGATTTTTAAACAGTTGTACGATAGAATCATCAATCAAGGAAGGAGTTACCATTATGAGTACAGTATTAGAAGTAGCAAATGTGGAAAAATATTATGGAAATAAAAGTAACCTGACAAAGGCCCTGGACGGGATCAGCTTTTCTGTGGAGGAAGGGGAATTTGTGGGGATCATGGGGGCCTCAGGAAGCGGAAAGACGACACTCCTCAACTGCGTCTCCACTATAGACCATGTGACAAGCGGAAAAATCATTGTCAATGATATTGATGTGACAAAGCTCAGGGGAAATCATCTCAACCGGTTCAGAAGGAAGGAGCTTGGCTTTATATTTCAGGATTTTAATCTTCTGGATACCCTGACTGCCTATGAAAATATTTCTCTGGCGCTTACCATACAGCGTGTCAGCCCGGCAAAGATCCACAAGTCGGTAAAGGAAATTTCTGAAAAACTGGGAATTGAGGATGTTTTGGAAAAATACCCTTATCAAATGTCAGGAGGACAGAAACAGCGTGTGGCCTGTGCAAGAGCCATGATCACAAATCCCCAGATCGTTATGGCGGATGAGCCTACCGGTGCGCTGGATTCCAAATCTGCCAGAATGCTGCTGGAGAGCTTCCAGTACCTGAATCAGCAGATGGCAGCTACCATTCTCATGGTCACACATGACGCATTTACAGCCAGCTATGCCAATCGGATCCTTTTTATCAAGGATGGAAAGCTGTTCAATGAGCTGGTGAGGGGAAGAGATACGAGAAAAGAGTTTTTCAACCGTATCATTGAGGTGGTTACTCTCCTGGGAGGTGAGCTGAACGATGTTATTTAAGCTTTCGGTCAAGAATATCAGAAAAAGCCTGAAGGATTATGCAATCTATTTTATGACACTGATACTGGGTGTTGCCATTTTCTATATATTTAACTCCCTGGACTCCCAGCAGGCCATGACGGATTTGACATCCTCCACAAAAGAAATCATAAAACTGATGATCACTATGTTGAGCGGTATCTCAGTGTTTGTCTCCTGTATCCTGGCTTTTTTGATCGTTTATGCCAATAATTTTCTGATCAAGAGAAGAAAAAAGGAATTTGGGGTGTATATGACACTGGGAATGGGAAAGGGACAGATTTCCAGGATCCTTGTGGGAGAAACTTTTCTCATCGGCCTGCTGTCTCTGGCTGTGGGACTTTTTATCGGCGTGCTGGGCGCGCAGTTTATGTCTGTGCTGGTGGTAAAAATGTTTGAGGTGGATATGGAGTCTTATGTCTTTGTATTCTCCAAAACGGCTTTTTTCAAGACGATTCTATATTTTGGGATCATGTACCTGGCAGTGTTGGTATTCAATACAGTTACCATCTCAAAATGCAGCCTGATAGACCTGTTATCCGCCGGAAAAAAGACAGAGCAGGTGAAAATGAAAAAGCCCGCGGCCTGCATAGCATTGTTTCTGTTTTCCGCCGCCATTCTGGGAGTTCTTTACTACCTGGTGTCTGTTGTTCCGAATAAACTGGATACCAGGTCCTGCGGTATCGTGATCGCCCTGGGGTGTCTGGCCACTTTCCTGTTTTTCTGGTCCCTGTCAGGATTCCTTCTGCAGATGATGAAGAGAAACAGAAAATATTATCTGAAGGATCTAAATGCCTTTGTTCTCAGGCAGATCAACAGCAAGGTCAATACCACGGTATTTGCCATGACCATCATCTGTATCATGCTTTTTATGACCATCACGGTACTCTCCAGCGGTCTGGGAATGAATCATTCTTTCAGAGAGTCTTTAAAAGAAATGACACCGGTGGATGTGAACACGGAATACCTGCCGCCGGAAGGGGAAAGTGCCGGGATTTCTGTTTCAGATAAGCTGCGGGAGGAAGGCTTTGATCTGACTGCTTTTAGAGATGACTATGTGGATATGGGAATCTACGCCACAGATCAGCTAACCATGGGGCTTACCATTGGCGATAACATGGAAACAGTGACAAAAAACTTTATGTTTTTGAGCGCGGATCAGCCGGAGGATATAGTCAGGCTTTCGGATTACAACCGTCTTGCAAAGCTTTACGGCAGTACGCAGTATGATCTGAGGGATGACGAATATCTGGTGCTCTGCAATATGGACGAGGTGAAGCTGCAGAGAGACAAAATGCTGAAAAAAGGAGAAAAGATCCTGTTGGACGGTATATCCTACTCACCCAAATATGACCAGTGCCAGGATGGCTTTTTACGGATGATGACAAACCGTATTAACCCGGGGGTTTATATCCTTCCCGACCATGCCGTGAAAGATGAGTGGAGGATTGGCGGTTTTTTGGCCGCTGATTATGCCAAACAGGATAAAAAAAGTGTGGAGGAGACAGACATAAAACTCAATGATCTGCGAAGGGAGAGCGGTGTCTACAGCAATACCAGGACTGATATTGTGTCTGCCAGCATGGGCCTGTCTACGATCATCACATTTGTTGCCATCTATCTTGGGATAATATTCCTTATTTCGGGAGCCGCCATACTGGCTTTGAAGGAACTCTCCGAAAGCTCTGATAACCGTGACAGATATGAGGTGCTGCGGAAGATCGGTGCGGATGAGCGCATGATAAACCGCTCTTTGTTTAAACAAATTGGAATATTCTTCCTTATGCCCCTGAGTCTGGCAGTGGTACATTCCGTTTTTGGCCTGCAGTTTGTGAGAAAAATGATGATAACCATGGGAGAAGTGAACCGTTTTGGATCGATCATCACTACAGCGGCTATTCTGCTGGTTATTTACGGCGGCTATTTTATCACCACGTATCTGGGCAGTAAACGAATTATTCAGGGAAAATGAGAATAAGAAAAACCCTGTCCTGCCATACTATTTCTGTAGACAAAACCATGTCAGAACCACCAAAAAACAGAAATAGGAGGAAAATGTCATGACAGAACTTTCAGTACTTGACTTACAGAATCTGCGCCATCTGATCGGCGGATTGGAAACCAACCACTGCAAAATGCAGGATTATGCTCACGAGGCTCAGGATCCTCAGGTGAAACAGTTTTTCCAGAAGTCCGCACAGTCCGCAATGGAAAGCAAACAGCAGCTTATGCAGTTTTTACAGTAGGAGGTAGGAAGAGATGACAGATAAGACAATGGTAGCAGATACTCTGGTTGGCATCAATGGAGATTTAGCACACTTTGGACAAATGATCCCCCAGACAGAAAATGCTCAGTTAAAACAGACTTTAAAACAGATGAGAAACCAGAGCGAAATGTCACAGGAAGAGATCTATCAGATCGCAAGAGCAAAAAGCTATTACGTTCCTGCAGCAAAAGCAACACCGGAAGAAGTTTCTCATGTAAAGAACGTACTGACACAGTTATCTGCTCAGTAACAGTACAGAGAAACTGAAATGTCACACAGAAGGGACATCGGAGAGTAACAGTTCAGATTTCCACTGTCCCGCGAGGTGTTGCCTTGCATTTGCAAGGCAATCCCGAGGCAGCCATGCACACAGACTGGGGTTTTCGCAGTCTGTGTGCATGTTTTTGCTGCTATGAAGCTGAAAGGCTGGATAACAACCATCGGAGAGGATCCGGTGTCCTTTTTTCTTGACAAATCCTGTCTGATGCTACATACTTAACACATACCGTCAAAGGCAGTTCTGCCTTTTTTATTCATTCAAGCAGCATTCCGCTGCGCCGGTATTCCCATTGTAAAAAGAACGCGCAGAAAGGATGTGATGCGTATTGCAGGCAGGAAAATAACAGTTGACAAGGAACAAAAAGTGTACTATTATGATAAAAGGAATACGAACATAAGTTCGTAGAGGCGTTTTCTCACAGTCAGCACAGTATATGTGCGGATCTGTGGAATAGTTATTTAAGAAGGATCAGATAAAGGAGATTATAAATGGTCAAAGAAGATAAATTGAAAGCCCTGGACGCGGCTCTGGGACAGATCGAGAAGCAGTTTGGAAAAGGTTCTGTTATGAAACTGGGCGATTCCTCCGTACATATGAATGTGGAGACTGTGCCGACAGGTTCTCTGAGTCTTGATATAGCGTTAGGCCTGGGCGGAATTCCCAAGGGAAGGATCGTAGAGGTCTACGGACCGGAATCCAGTGGTAAGACCACCGTGGCACTGCACATGGTGGCTGAAGTACAGAAGAGAGGCGGAATTGCCGGATTCATTGATGCAGAGCATGCTCTGGATCCTGCGTATGCCAGGCATATTGGTGTGGATGTAGACAACCTCTATATTTCACAGCCGGATAATGGTGAGCAGGCCCTGGAGATCACAGAGACTATGGTGCGTTCCGGCGCTGTAGACATTGTGATCGTGGACTCTGTTGCAGCTCTGGTACCAAGAGCTGAGATAGAGGGGGATATGGGGGATGCCCATGTAGGCCTGCAGGCACGTCTTATGTCCCAGGCGCTCCGTAAGCTGACGGCTGTTATCAGTAAATCCAACTGTATTGTTATCTTTATCAATCAGCTCCGTGAGAAAGTCGGCGTAATGTTCGGTAATCCGGAGACCACTACAGGCGGCCGTGCGCTGAAGTTCTATTCCTCCATCCGTTTGGATGTCAGAAGGATCGAGGCTCTGAAGCAGGGCGGTGAGATCGTGGGCAACCGTACCAGGATCAAGGTGGTTAAGAATAAGATCGCACCTCCTTTTAAGGAGGCTGAATTTGATATTATGTTCGGCCAGGGAATCTCAAAAGCAGGAGATATTCTGGATCTGGCCGCAAGTCTGGGAATCATAAATAAGAGCGGTGCCTGGTATGCCTATAAGGATGGAAAGATTGGCCAGGGACGTGAAAACGCGAAGCAGTACTTAAATGAAAATCCGGAAATAGCAGATGAAGTGGAAGCAAAAGTCCGGGAACATTACGGACTTCTGGAGGGAAAGACAGAAGAAGAGAGCAGTAAAGATACAAAAGAAAAAAAAGCTGATGACAAAGCCGCTGCCGCAAAAGCTTCTGATGCGAAAGCCCAGGATATGAAAGCACCGGAAATGAAGGCAGCAGAGATACCTGCCGCCCAGCGTGCAAAAGAAGAAAATGAGGAAGTATAATGCTTGTCACTAAAATACAGGCTGTAACAAAACAAAAATACAGAATTGAGCTTGACGGACAGCCCGCCTTTGTTGTGTACAAAGGCGAGCTGTCTCGCTATGGAATAAAAGAAGGTCATGAACTCTCAGGGACGGTTTATGAGGAGCTTGTGGGACAGGTGCTCACAAAGCGAGCCAAGCTGCGGGCCATGCACCTTTTGGAGAGTATGGACCGGACCAGGGCAGAACTGGAGAAAAAGCTTCAATCAAGTGAGTATCCAAGAGAGGCTGTTGAGGCGGCACTGGAGTATGTAACGTCCTTTGGGTATCTGGATGACAAAAGATATGCCCGGCACTACGTGGAATATAAAAAGCAGGGCAGAGGAAAAGCAAGACTGAAGATGGAACTGGCTCAAAAAGGTGTGGACAGAAGCATTATAGAGGAAGTTCTGGAAGAGGCCGATCTGGACGACTGCAGGGATACGATCCGGGAGCTGGTGAGGAAGAAAAGAAGGGGTGACGGCCCCATGGATGACAGAGAACGGCAGAGGATTTACGGCTTCTTAATGAGAAAAGGTTTTTCCTCCTCTGATATTTTGTCCGTATTAAAAGAAAAAGAGGATTTTTGCTGAAAAATCTTGGACAGATTACACATACTTGTCTTTTAGAAAAATAGGTTTTATGTTGACTTTTCAGTAAAAACAGTATAAAATTAAACTGTTGTATTTGTACAATGAAAACTAAATAAGGAGGTGCTCCTGTGGCAATCTATGTAATAGTTGCAATTGTTGCTGTGGTAATCACGCTGCTGATTGCGGTTCCTGTTACAGCCAACATTTCAGTTAAGAAAAAAACTGAAAAAGACGCTGAAACCATCGGAACAGCAGAAGTAAAAGCAAGAAGCATTATAGATGAAGCATTGAAAACTGCGGAAACGAAGAAGCGAGAAGCTCTCTTAGAAGCAAAAGAAGAAAATCTCCGTACGAAAAACGAGTTGGAGAAAGAGACAAAAGAGAGACGTGCAGAACTTCAGAAGTATGAGAAGCGTGTTTTATCCAGAGAAGAAGCAGTGGACAAGAAGGCCGATGCCCTGGAAAAACGAGAAGCAGATTATACAGCAAAAGAAACTGAGCTTAAAAAGAAAGAAAAGAAAGTCGATGAATTACATGACCAGAGAGTACAAGAGCTGGAAAGAATTTCCGGTCTTACCTCCGAACAAGCAAAAGATTATTTGTTAAAAACTGTTGAGGACGAAGTAAAAATTGACACTGCGAAGCTCTACAAGGAATTGGAGAGCAAAGCAAAAGAGGAAGCCGATAAGAAGGCCAAGGAATATGTGGTGACAGCCATTCAGAAATGTGCGGCAGACCATGTATCGGAAGCTACAATTTCCGTTGTACAGCTTCCAAGCGATGAAATGAAAGGCCGTATTATCGGTAGGGAAGGACGCAATATCCGAACTTTGGAAACACTTACGGGTGTGGATCTCATTATTGATGATACCCCGGAAGCAGTCGTATTGTCCGGTTTCGATCCGATCCGGCGTGAAGTAGCACGTATAGCGCTGGAAAAACTGATTGTGGACGGAAGAATTCATCCGGCCAGAATCGAAGAGATGGTGGAAAAGGCACAAAAAGAAGTAGAGACCATGATGAGAGAAGAAGGTGAATCCGCTGCCCTGGAAGTTGGCGTACACGGTATTCATCCGGAATTGATCCGTCTGCTGGGACGTATGAAATTCCGCTCCAGCTACGGCCAGAATGCATTAAAGCATTCTATTGAGGTGGCACAGCTTGCCGGCCTTTTGGCGGGTGAAGTTGGGACAGACATTCGCATGGCAAAACGTGCAGGTCTGTTACATGACATCGGAAAATCCATCGATCATGAAGTGGAAGGTTCCCATATTCAGATTGGTGCTGACTTATGTAGAAAATATAAAGAGTCCCAGGTGGTTATCAACGCCGTGGAATCCCATCATGGGGACACGGAACCCACATCACTGGTGGCTTGTATTGTACAGGCTGCTGATGCGATCAGCGCAGCGAGACCTGGTGCTAGAAGAGAAACTTTAGAAACATATACCAACAGATTAAAACAATTAGAAGACATAACAAACTCTTTCAAAGGAGTGGACAAATCTTTTGCTATTCAGGCAGGTAGGGAGATTCGAGTGATGGTAGTACCGGAACATGTAACGGATTCCGATATGGTGCTGCTGGCACGGAATATTTCAAAACAGATTGAAGCTGAACTGGAGTATCCGGGACAGATTAAGGTTAATGTAATTCGGGAGAGCCGTGTTGTAGATTACGCAAAATAGGCTGGACTGACAGATATGCAGAACGCTGCAATGATATTTTTTATATCATTGCGGGGTTCTGCATTTTTTGTTGTACGGATGACGAGTGAAGCAGCATAGCAGGGGAGTAGCATTTGCGGTGACGGAACCGGCGGCCTTGGGAGAGACGTACTAATTGTATGGGGCGGGGCATAGAATATATAGGGTGAGATCATGAAAAAATATTTGAATGTGTTTTTCCTTCTGTATTTGGGAGGATTTTTAGCGGGGGTGCTGTGTAGTAATTTTTTGCGGAATTATGCAGGGTATCAGACCAGTTTGCTTGGGGTTTATCTGGCAGACAGGGCGGCGGGCAGTATTTCGGGCAGCGGGATTTTTTTGCGGCTCTTTGAAAAAAGAGGAGTTTGGTTTCTGCTGTATATGGTAAGCGGGGTCACACCTTTCGGTATTCCTTTGGTGCTGGGAGGACTGCTGTGGCTGGGCTTTTTGGGCGGAAATCTTATGACAGTTTTTTTGATGGAGTATGGGATTCGGGGGATTGGTGCGGCGCTTGCCTGCTTTTTCCCACAGGGGCTTTTTTATGTGCCCTCTGTACTGTTGTTTTTTTTCTTTATTGTGCAGATGAGCCAGAAGTATTGGGGGAAGGGAATCCGGGTGAAAGCAGATTACAGAGCATATCTGTTTTTTATGACGGGAATTGGTATATTATTCCTGCTTGCCCTTTTTATGGAAAGTTATGTCAACCAAAATGTGCTGAGCTTTGTGATTGAGAGGTTTTTATGAAAAATTAACAAAATATTAACAATTACAAATTCACCACATCTGGTAGACATAAATAGAGCTTTTTCGATATGTTGTGTAAATGTAAAAAAAGCCTGAAAAACAAGAAAAACTTTGGAAAAATCCGTTTGCTTTTTCTATGGAAGTTGATATATAATTTCATTATGATTTGGAAAGGTATGGCCTTTTACATTTAGCAGCAGTCTCACTGCTGTATTGTTCTGAGCGTTTTTTTGGACTTGGAATGCGGAATGAAATAACATAACGAGGGATAATCATACATGAAGTGCGAGATTGAAGAGTTTATAGCCTATTTACATAACACCAAAGGCACTTCCAAAAATACAGAAGTATCCTATGAGCGGGATTTGCGAAAGATGGAACAGTTTCTGCGGAGTGAAGGAGTGGACAGAGTTCAGGATGTGACTGCCACGACTCTGAATTCTTATGAGATGTATCTGGAGCGGGAGCGATTTGCTGCCTCCACCATTTCCAGGAGTATTGCGTCTATGCGTGCTTTTTTTCAATATTGCTGTCAGCATGGGCTGCTTTCGGAGAATCCGGCAGACATATTGAAGGCGCCTAAGATCGAGAAAAAGATGCCTGGGATTCTTACTGTAGAAGAAGTCGATTTGCTGTTGAACCAGCCTAAAGAAAATACAGCCAAGGGGGTCCGGGATAAAGCCATGTTGGAGCTTTTATATGCAACAGGTATCCGGGTGAGTGAGCTTATTGGATTGAAACTGGAAAATATTAATTTAAAATTGGGATATATCACCTGTGAAGCCAGCGAAAAGGAAAGGGTAATACCTTTTGGGAGCGCGGCGAAAAAGGCGGTGAGAGAGTATCTGGAACAGGCAAGGGAGGAGCTTTTAAACCATAAAGAAAGCGACTGCCTGTTTGTTAATTGTTCCGGAAAACCTATGAGCCGACAGGGTTTTTGGAAGGTTTTAAAGACCTATGCTGCATCTGCCGGAATCCAGCAGGACATAACACCGCATACGCTGCGGCATTCTTTTGCGGCCCATCTGGTACAGAATGGTGCGGATCTGAAGAGTGTACAAGAGATGCTGGGACATTCCGATATCTCTACAACCCAGATTTATTTGAATATGAATGTGAATAAGATCAGAGATGTGTATTTGAAAGCGCATCCAAGAAAATAGAGGACCTGAAAAGAGATGAGTTTTCGGGTCCTTTCTTTTTGGGATCCTTTTCACAAAAAAGGCATTTGCCTCCGAAAATGAAATTCGGGGACAAATGCCTTTTTGCTTAACACAGTTCTGCAATGGTGTAGAGGAGCTTCTCAGTCTCTTCCCAGCCAAGACATGGGTCTGTGATGGATTTTCCGTAGATATGGTCTGGACCGATTTTCTGGCAGCCGGAGACCAGATAGCTCTCGATCATGACACCTTTCACCAGGTGGCGGATATCACGGGAGACCAGACGGCTGTGCAGCACCTCTTTTACGATTCTGACCTGCTGCTCATATTTTTTGCCGGAGTTTGCATGATTGGCATCAATGATAACAGCCGGGTTTTCCAGATCCCGGTCATTGTACATTTCCAGGAGAAGCTGCAGATCTTCGTAATGGTAGTTGGGCAGTGTGTTGCCGTGCTTGTTTACCGCACCGCGCAGGATAGTGTGGGTAAGAGGATTCCCCTCTGTTTTGACCTCCCATCCTCTGGAGATGAAATCGTGTCCCTGCTGGGCTGCTACTACGGAGTTGAGCATAACGGAAAAATCACCGCTGGTGGGATTCTTCATGCCAACGGGAACATCTAGTCCGCTTACCATGAGGCGGTGTTCCTGATTTTCCACGGAGCGGGCGCCGATGGCCACGTAGGAGAGCAGATCGGACAGGTAGTGATAATTGTCCGGGTAGAGCATCTCGTCCGCGGAACTAAGGCCCGTCTCCTGCAGAGAACGGATATGCATATGGCGGATCGCTAGAATACCTGCCAGTACATCTGGTTTTGCCTCCGGGTCAGGCTGATGGAGCATGCCTTTGTAACCCTCACCGGTGGTACGCGGTTTGTTGGTATAGATACGGGGAACCAGCACCAGGCGGTCCTCCACTTTGTCCTGAAGTTGGGCAAGGCGGTTGGTGTAATCACATACAGAATCTTCATTGTCTGCGGAACAGGGGCCGACGATGACAAGAAACTTGTCAGAAGCACCGGTGATGACATCGCAGATCATTTTATCTCTTTTAGCTTTTATCTGTTTCAACTCTTCGGACACAGGTGCCTGCGCTTTGATCTCGTCCGGAGAGGGAAGCTGTTTTACGAATTTGAAGCTCATAGTTATCTCCTTTGTTTGACTTTCTAGTTGACTATTATAATACAAAACCTTCCAGTTGTCGACAGTTTTGAGTAATTTTTTGCTTTAAAGCGTTTATGCGTTTAAGTGATAAAGGATAAACAGCGTCGGGTCTATTCACCCGGCGCTGCTTTCATGTAGTCTTTTAAGAAAAACAGAGTGAGAAGGGTAATTGCCAGCTCACTGATCAGCAGACCCCACAGATATCCCAGAATTCCGAAACGGGGGATCACAAAGAAGACAAAGAGCAGGCGTATAGAAAGCCCCAGTAGATTCTGGGCAAAATATTTCCCTGTTTCCCCTAAGCCGTTCAGGATACCGCTGAGTGTGCTGGAGAGATACAGACAGGGGCAGATAAAGGACAGTGTTTTGATAAAAGTTCCCGCAAATTCATTTTTAAATAAAAACAGCCCCATAAAATCTCCGGTAAAATAAAAGATGGCTGTGGAGAGAAATCCCAGCAGCAGGCAGTAACGGGTTGTGGTGAAAATAAGATTCCGTATTTTTTTGTAATTTCCCACTGCCTGATTTTCCGCCACGGAGGGCAGGAGCATGGCTGAGACTGCGTTGGTGATGGCAGAGGGAAAGAGTATGAGCGGCAGCGCCATACCGTTTAGCACGCCATAGACAGAGAGGGCGGAAGCGCTGTCCATTCCGAAAAGCCGCAGATGGCCCGGTATCAGAACAGACTCCATGCTGTGCAGGATATTGATAAAAAGCCGGTTTCCGGTGAGCGGCAGGGACAGAGACACAATGTCCTTTAAATCCTTTCCGGGCGCATGGATATTGCTGATCTGGTAATGATACTTTCTGTAATCCCACATAATAAAAAGCAGGGAGAACAGCATGGAGACCAGTTCGCCTGCGAAAAGTCCCACCACCGCCAGCATAGGTGTGAGCGGATGGCCTTCCCCGGTCCATACAAGATACAGAAGATAGGTGGCACTCATGCGGGCTGTCTGTTCCACAAGTTGGGACCAGGCCGGAATTCCTGTCTTTTTCCTGGCAATATAGTAACCGTAGGCACAGGAATGAAAGGTACCCATGGGAATTGACAGAGAGGAGACGCGAAGCAGGTCTGTGCACTCCTCCTCCAACAGGATATGTACAGCAAACCAGGAGGCATGGCGGTACAGCAAAAAGGTGACAGCAAAGGATATGACCATGGACAGGGAAGTGGCGATCAGAAAAATGTCGCGGGCGCCCTGTTCATCCTTCAGGGCTACCCGTGCAGCCACGAACCGGGAAATCGCTGTCTGGATTCCTCCCACTGTCAGTGCAAAACAGAGGGTGTGGATAGGGAAGATAAGCTGATAGATTCCCATCCCTTGTGCACCAATTGTCTGCGACAGGAATATTCTATAGAGAAACCCAAGGATTTTTGTCAGGAAGCCGGCCAGGGTCAGGATGAGTGTTCCTTTCAGCAAAATATGTTTGTTATCCATAAGAAGTCCTTTATAAGTGACTATACACAGAGAGTGCCATAGTAACTCTTATAGTCTTTTTCACAATATATTCCAAAAAGCATCTTGACAGAACAGGATAAGAATGATATTCTACAATTAAATCCGAGTAAAACAGTCGGAATTTAAAAAGGATGGTGATGATTTGAAATTATCAACCAAAGGAAGGTACGGCTTGAGAGCCTTGATCGATCTGGCTTTATACAGTGAATCTGAGGCTGTTTCCATACAGAGCATTGCGACACGGCAGAATATTTCGGACAGTTATCTGGAACAGCTGGTGCGCAAATTAAAGAGTGCCGGGTTGGTTGTGAGCGTCCGCGGCGCACAGGGCGGATATAAGCTTGCCAGACCTGCCGGAGAGATATCCGTAGGAGACGTTCTTCGGGCACTGGAGGGAAGCCTGGATGCCGTTACCTGTAATGGAGGAGAAAAACATAGCTGTCAGGGTGCAGATTTATGCGTTACCCGTTATGTATGGCAGCGTATCAATAGTAGTATAAAAGAAACTGTAGATTCCATCATGCTGGACCAGCTCGTTGAGGAAAGCCGCAAAATGCGGGATAAAGGGCAGATTCAGGTGCAAAAATGTGACAATTAGGAGAGAGAAATTATGAAGACAACAATATATCTGGATAATGCAGCAACAACAAAAACAGCGCAGGAGGTTGTAGATGCCATGCTTCCGTACTTCACAGAAAGCTACGGAAACCCATCCAGCATCTATGAGATCGGTCAGAGAAGCAAAGAGGCCATCAACAAGGCAAGGGGACAGATCGCAGAGGTTCTGGGTGCCAAGTCAGAGGAGATTTATTTTACCGCAGGCGGCAGTGAGGCCGATAACTGGGCACTGAAAGCAGCATTTGAGGCATATAAAAGTAAAGGAAACCATATCATCACCACGAAAATTGAGCATCACGCAATTCTGCACACCTGTGAATATCTGGAAAAGCGCGGCGCAAAGGTGACATATCTGGATGTGGATGAAAACGGTATTGTTAAAATAGATGATCTGTTAAAAGCGATCACTCCGGAGACTATTCTGATTTCCGTTATGTTTGCCAACAACGAGATCGGTGCTATACAGCCCATCAAAGAGATCGGAATGATCGCCAAGGAACACGGCATTTTATTCCACACAGATGCGGTACAGGCATTCGGACAGGTTCCCATCGATGTGGATGAGATGAACATCGACATGTTAAGCTCCAGCGGCCATAAGATCAACGGACCAAAGGGAATCGGCTTCTTATATATCCGTAAAGGTGTAAAAATCCGCAGCTTTGTTCACGGCGGCGCCCAGGAGAGAAAGAGAAGAGCAGGCACGGAGAATGTACCCGCTATTGTGGGATATGGTGTGGCAGCAGAGCGCGCAGCCAGAACTATGGAGGAGCGCACAAGGAAAGAGATAGAACTCAGGGATTACTTTATCGGCAGGATTTTAAAGGAAATCCCCTATGTACGTCTGAACGGCGATGCAAAGAGACGTCTGCCAAACAACATTAACGTGAGCTTCCAGTTCATAGAGGGTGAGTCTCTTCTTATCATGCTGGATATGAAGGGAATCGCAGCATCAAGCGGTTCGGCATGTACCTCAGGTTCTCTGGATCCGTCCCATGTACTGCTGGCTATCGGCCTGCCTCATGAGATCGCCCACGGTTCTCTCAGAATGACCATCAGCGAGGAAACCACAAAAGAGGACCTGGATTATACACTGGATCAGATCAAGGAGATTGTGAACCGTCTGCGTGAACTCTCCCCATTATATGAAGATTTCGTTAAAAAACAGAAACAGAACAGAGCGTAATACAATATAAGGCGGCAGGAAATGTATCACGGATGCCGCATGAGAACCCTGAACAGTTAGAAAATGACAAATTATGGAGGAAATATATTATGTACAGTGAAAAAGTTATGGACCATTTTCAGAACCCAAGAAACGTAGGAGAGATTGAGGGCGCCAGCGGTGTCGGAACCGTAGGCAATGCAAAATGCGGGGACATCATGAGAATGTATCTGGATATTGACGATAACGGTATTATTCATGACTGTAAATTCAAAACCTTCGGCTGCGGCGCTGCAGTGGCAACCAGCAGTATGGCTACAGAGCTTGTAAAGGGAAAAACGATCCAGGAAGCTCTGCAGGTGACAAATAAAGCAGTTATGGAAGCTCTTGACGGACTTCCCCCTGTAAAAGTACACTGTTCTCTGCTTGCGGAGGAGGCTATTCACGCAGCACTCTGGGACTATGCTGAAAAGCACGGGATCAAGATCGAGGGCCTGGATAAGCCGAAGAGCGATATCTCCGAAGAGGAAGAAGAGGAAGACTATTAATGGAAAAAAAGAAGGTAGTTGTGGGGATGTCCGGTGGTGTGGACTCCTCTGTGGCGGCCTATCTGCTGAAGGAACAGGGATATGATGTCATTGGAGTCACCATGCAGATTTGGCAGGATGAGGACAATGCAGCACAGGAAGAAAACGGAGGCTGCTGCGGTTTGAGTGCAGTGGACGATGCCAGAAGAGTGGCAAACATGCTGGAGATTCCCTATTACGTGATGAATTTCAAAAATGAATTCAAGGAAAATGTCATCGACTATTTCATCGGGGAATATCTGGATGGCCGCACTCCAAATCCATGTATTGCCTGCAACCGTTATGTGAAATGGGAATCTCTCTTAAAGAGGAGTATAGAAATCGGCGCGGACTATATTGCGACAGGCCACTACGCCAAGATTGTACGGACAGAGAGCGGAAGATACTCTCTAAAAATGTCAGATGCCACTGGGAAAGACCAGACATATGCGCTGTACAATCTGACCCAGCACCAGCTCTCCCATACACTGATGCCTGTGGGAGTCTATGAAAAAGATGAAATAAGAAAAATTGCAGAACAGATCGGTCTTCCTGTAGCCAAAAAAAAGGACAGCCAGGAAATCTGCTTTGTACCGGATAAGGATTATGCCGGATTTATAGAAGAGAATACAGAACATAAAATTAAAGAGGGAAACTATGTGCTGGAGGACGGGACAGTCATTGGCCGCCATAAAGGGATCACCCACTATACCATTGGTCAGAGAAAAGGCCTCAATCTGGCAATGGGACATCCGGTCTTCGTGACAGAGATCCGCCCCGAGAGCAATGAGGTGGTGATCGGGGAAAATAAGGACCTGTTCAAAAGGGAGCTGGTCTGTGACAGGATCAATTTTATGTCCATTCCCGACCTGAAAGAGGATATGCGTGTCATGGCGAAGATCAGATATAATCACAGAGGCGCGTCTGCTGTTATCCACAGGGAGGACGAGGATAAGATCCGTGTCATATTTGATGAACCGCAAAGAGCCATTACACCCGGACAGGCAGTTGTCTTTTATGACGGAGAATATGTAGCCGGGGGCGGTATTATATTATAGCGGCGAATATGCAGCCGAGGCAGTCATTAATATTATAATGGCTCCAGAGATGGATATGCCTGGTAAACAGACTGTTATGCGGCCTGTTTCCCGGGCATTTTTTACATTCCTGTGCAGAAAATGTTTTTTGAAATATAGTGTATACGGCAGACAACAGGGCGGTCTAAAGTCATGATATGTACTGCAGAGAAGAAGATGTCTGAATGCCGGTATACCGCTAAGAAAAAGGATGAGCCGAATGGGAGGTATGGTCAAACATGAAGGTAAGAGCAGAACGACTGGATGAGGAGAGCATCCGATATGTATATAAAACCTATATGAAGATAGATTTTCCAAGGTCAGAACTCAAACCTCTGAAGAGTATTCTGAGCCTGATCCAACAGAAGAGAGGGGAGGGATACGGATTTTATGATAAAGATGAACTGACAGGATATGCCTTTTTGATAAAGGCTCCTTCAGGCAGGGCATATCTGATCGATTACCTGGCTGTGCTGCCATCCCTGAGAGACAGGGGGTATGGAAGCGCGTGTCTCTCAGCTCTTCAAAATATACGATAATGGTAGAATCTGAGGACCCATCCTTTGCGGCAGATGAGACGGAAAAGCAGGTTCGCAGAAGAAGGATCCGTTTTTATGAAAAGAATGGATTTTTTGATTCCCAAAATGTCTGCCGCCTCTTCGGAGTGGAGTACAGAATATTAGGAAAGACCTCCTGCATGACGCAGGAAGAACCAAGAAACATGCGCTGCAGGGAAGAATTGGACAGCATTTACCGTACCATTATTCCAAAGCTTGTATATCACAGCCAGGTGAAATGGATGTAAAGAAAGGCAGGGGGGAGAGGCAGCTCCACACCACACGGCAGCAGCAATCCCCCGATTCCTTTTAAAGCCGGAAGTCTTCTTACAGAGGAAGAAATTCCGGCTTTCTGTTCTTAAAAACAGTATAGTATTGAAAGCCGCATTCCTTTAAAAGTGTTCCTGCCCGTTCAAAATCGTAGGCGATATGTTCTGGCGCATGGGCGTCAGAGCCAAGTGTCAGGATTTCACCTCCCAGTTCCCTATATCGAATCAGAATTTTTTCTGTGGGATTGGGATGGCCGAGACCATATTTAAAGCCTGCTGTGTTGCACTCCAGGCCGATACCTTTTTGTACCAGGACGTGAAGGATCTCATCCAGGATATCCCTGTATTTTTCATAGGAGTAGTACAGATTGCGGTTGGGACCGTAGCGCACCACATAGTCAATATGGCCGCATACGTCGAAGCAGGAGAGAACCTTCAGGTTTTCCAAAAGGCAGGTAAAATAACTGCGGTAGGCCTCCTCCTCGCTGCGGTTATCAAAAAATATCCGGTCATAGGGGTCACACCCGTCTGCCACATGTACGGAGCCGATGACAAAGTCAAAGGGATAACTGGCTGCAAAGGACGGCAGTTTTCCTGTCAAATGGGGCTGAAGTCCAAGCTCAATGCCGAAATTTATCTCTATTTTATCCTTATACTTCTCCCGGAGTTCCATAAGCTTCTGCTGATAGGACGGCATATCCACGAAAAAGTCAAATTCCCCCGGAGGAAAATCAAAATCCATATGTTCGGTAAAACAAATCCCCGGCACATTTTTGTGAATGGCACTGAGGATCATGTGTTCCATTGGGGCTTCGCTGTCGCTGGAAAATGATGTGTGCATGTGAAAATCTGCGTACATAGATGACATCTCCTTTTCTTTTGCTGCCCTAATTATATAGGAAAGAAGCGGAAATGTACATAAAGAGAATGTAAAACTGGTACGATTTTTCATTTTATGCTTGAATTTTTGTCTCAGATTAGGTACAATATCAAATAGGTTGATGTTTCTTTAACAATCTTAATAGAAACCTCACGGAATACAAACACTTTTAGGAGGAATGAATAACATGGCAGTAAAAGTAGCAATCAATGGATTTGGACGTATTGGACGTCTTGCTTTCAGACAGATGTTTGGAGCAGAAGGATTTGAAATCGTAGCGATCAATGATTTAACATCTCCGACAATGTTAGCTCACTTACTGAAATATGACTCTACACAGGGAAGATATGCACTTGGCGATACAGTAACAGCAGGTGAAGATTCCATCACTGTTGATGGAAAAGAGATCAAAATCTACGCAAAAGCAAAAGCTGAAGAACTTCCTTGGGGAGAAATCGGTGTAGATGTTGTTCTGGAATGTACAGGTTTCTATACATCCAAAGACAAAGCAGAAGCTCATATCAAAGCAGGCGCTAAGAAAGTTGTTATCTCCGCTCCGGCTGGCAACGACCTTCCTACCATCGTTTACAATGTAAACCATGAGACCCTGACAAAAGATGACAATATCATCTCCGCAGCTTCTTGTACAACAAACTGCCTGGCTCCGATGGCAAAAGCATTAAACGACCTGGCTCCGATCAAATCCGGTATTATGTGCACAATCCACGCTTACACAGGTGATCAGATGACACTGGACGGACCGCAGAGAAAAGGTGATTTAAGAAGATCCCGCGCAGCTGCAGTTAATATCGTTCCTAACAGCACAGGTGCTGCAAAAGCAATCGGCCTGGTTATTCCGGAACTGAACGGCAAACTGATCGGATCTGCTCAGCGTGTTCCGACCCCGACAGGTTCTACTACAATTCTGACAGCAGTTGTTGACGGAACTGTAACAGTAGATCAGGTTAACGCAATCATGAAAGAGCAGGCTACAGAGTCCTTCGGATACAATACAGATGAGATCGTATCCAGCGACATCATCGGTATGAAATACGGTTCTCTGTTCGATGCAACTCAGACAATGGTTCTGCCGTTAGACAATGGCACAACAGAAGTACAGGTTATTTCCTGGTATGACAATGAGAATTCTTACACAAGCCAGATGGTAAGAACAATCAAATACTTCGGAAAATTATTAGAGAAATAATTATTGAGAATAAAGACTCATTAAAGGGTCCGGTCTGTTTTGGACCGGACTCCTTTCGTCTAATCATGACAATAATTGGGAAGTATTATTTAATAAGAACAAAGGTAACTGTAAGGGTACCGAACAGTTACAGAACAAATATTAAAGGAGGCATCATCCAATGCTCAACAAGAAATCAGTTGATGACATCAACGTAAAAGGAAAAAAAGTTTTAGTCCGCTGTGATTTCAACGTTCCCCTTCAGGACGGTAAGATCACAGATGAAAACCGTCTGGTGGCAGCCCTTCCTACGATCAAGAAGCTGATTGCTGACGGCGGAAAAGTAATCCTGTGCTCTCACCTGGGCAAACCTAAGGGAGAAGCAAAACCGGAATTGTCTCTGGCACCTGTTGCCGAGAGAATGACAGAACTGCTGGGACAGGAAGTGAAATTTGCGGCTGATCCGGAAGTTGTGGGACCAAATGCAAAAGCAGCTGTTGAGGCAATGAAAGACGGAGATGTTGTTTTACTGGAGAATACACGTTACCGTGCAGAAGAGACAAAGAACGGAGAGGCATTCAGTAAAGAGCTGGCATCTCTGTGCGATGTATTTGTAAATGACGCATTTGGTACTGCCCACAGAGCACATTGTTCCAATGTTGGTGTGACACAGTTTGTAGATACCGCAGTTGTCGGCTATCTGATGCAGAAAGAAATTGATTTCCTGGGAAATGCAGTGGACAATCCTAAGAGACCTTTTGTTGCAATTCTGGGCGGAGCTAAAGTTTCCAGCAAAATTTCTGTTATCAACAATCTGTTGGATAAGGTGGATACCCTGATTATTGGCGGCGGAATGTCCTACACCTTCTCAAAAGCAATGGGCGGACACATCGGAACTTCTCTCTGTGAGGATGATTATCTGCAGTATGCACTGGATATGATGAAAAAGGCAGAGGAAAAAGGCGTGAAGCTTTTACTGCCGGTGGACAACCGTATTGGTGATGATTTCTCCAATGACTGTAATATCCAGGTCGCAAAACGCGGTGAGATCCCGGATGGCTGGGAAGGCATGGACATTGGACCTGAGACAGAGAAAATTTTCTGCGAGGCTGTTAAAGATGCCAAGACTGTTGTATGGAACGGACCTATGGGATGTTTCGAGATGCCGAATTTTGCTCATGGTACAGAAGCAGTTGCAAAAGCACTGGCGGACACAGACGCTACCACCATTATCGGCGGCGGTGACTCTGCAGCAGCCGTTAATATCCTGGGATATGGCGACAAGATGACCCACATTTCCACAGGAGGCGGAGCTTCCCTGGAATTCTTAGAGGGTAAAGAACTGCCGGGTGTGGCAGCAGCTAACGATAAATAAGATTCCCGGCTTTGGCTCATGGCCCGCGGGAAGAGAGAATGGGACGCAAAAACCTGTTCTTATGAATAATAGAAAGAAGGAAATCCAAACATGGCAAGAAGAAAAATTGTTGCTGGTAACTGGAAGATGAACATGACTCCCAGTGAAGCAGTTGAATTAGTGAACACATTAAAACCTCTGGTAGCAAACGAAGAAGTGGACGTAGTATTCTGTGTACCGGCTATTGATATCATTCCGGTAGTTGAGGCCTGCAAAGGCACAAATATCCAGGTTGGCGCTGAGAACATGTACTATGAGGAGAAAGGTGCCTACACAGGCGAGATCGCTCCGGGCATGCTCACAGATGCAGGTGTTAAATATGTTGTTTTAGGCCATTCTGAGAGAAGAGAATACTTCGCAGAGACCAGTGAGACAGTAAACAAAAAAATGCTGAAAGCATTTGAGCATGGAATCACTCCAATCATGTGCTGCGGTGAGACTCTGGAGCAGAGAGAACAGGGTGTGACCATGGACTTTATCCGTCAGCAGGTTAAAGTAGGCTTCCAGGGCGTGACAGCAGACCAGGCTAAGACAGCAGTCATCGCATATGAGCCTATCTGGGCTATCGGAACAGGAAAGACAGCTACCACAGAGCAGGCACAGGAAGTATGTGCAGGTATCCGTGCGTGCATCGCTGAAGTATATGATGAAGCTACTGCAGAAGCCATCCGTATCCAGTACGGCGGATCTGTAAATGCCAAGACAGCTCCGGAACTGTTCGTTCAGAACGATATTGACGGCGGCTTAGTAGGCGGTGCTTCTTTGAAAGCGGAATTTGGCCAGATCGTAAATTATAAATAGTTGTGAAGCAGCAGCTTTGGCTAAAAATATCATGTAACAGCAAATCAGAAAGCCTTCCCGGAGGAAAATCCGGGAAGGCTTTTTTTACTACTTTTATATTCCATCTAAGTCAAAAGGAGGGGTATATTCCTCTTTGGCACTGCTTTTTTCCTGCATATATCCGTCTGTGAGACCCAGGCGAATGGCCTCATTCAGTACACTTTCATATTCATAGGTGGTGATCCTGCGATTGATCTCAGGATGCTCACAGCTTTTATAGAAAGGAGTGAACTGACTCAGCAGGCTTATGAGATAATGGTTGTCTGTAAGGTTCTCCTTTATCCAGTGAAGCAGCCGGATCGAGTCTTTTCGGCAGCCGGGAAGAACCATATGGCGGATGATGACACCTCTTTTTAAAAGCCCCTTATCATCAAATTCCGGGGCACCTTTTTGTTTGATCATGTACTGTATGGCTTTGGAGGCCACAGAAAAATAATCGGATGCCATTGAGTAACGCATGGACAGGGCCGGATCGTAATATTTTAAATCAGGCAGGTAAATGTCCACATAGTCGCTGAGGCGTGCAAGTGTTTCCTGCTTTTCGTATCCTCCGCAGTTGTAGACAATGGGAATATGCAGACGGCTTTTTACCCTGTCAAGCGCCGGCAGGATGGAGGGCAGATACTGGGTGGCTGTCACCAGATTGATATTGTGCGCGCCTGCGTCCTGCAGTTCCAGAAAAATTTCAGACAGTCTCTGATCTGTGATCTCTTTTCCGAATCCCTGGCTGCTTATGGAATAATTCTGGCAGAAGCAGCAGCGGAGAGTGCAGCCTGTAAAGAATATGGTGCCGCTGCCATTGGTTCCGCTGATACATGGTTCCTCCCAGTGGTGCAGCACAGCTCTTGCGGCTGTCAGTTTATGGCTACATTGACAGTAACCTTTGCGCAAATGACGGTCTGCATGGCAGTCCCTTGGGCAGAGTGAACAATTTTTATATTCGTCAGGCTGGTTCATCAGCGATTTTCCTCCAAACATTTCAATTCTCTTCCAAAACTGTTTCGTTTTATTAACATCATAATGAAAATTTCCTAAAATTTCAAGTGTGTGCCGGAAACCCCTTCCTTTTTGTCGTATTTTGCGTTAAAATAATCCATGTGAAACTTTTTAGGGGAGAAATGCGTCTAATAATTAAGGGTGTGAAAATGAGTAAAAAAACGAATGAAAAAAAGAAAACAGAAAAAAAGAATAAGGGAAAAAGTAAGGTTGTCAAAAGGATACTGATCGCTCTTCTGATCATACTGTTGCTGGCAGTGGTGGGGATTTATTTCGCGGTGGGCTACTACTATCAGGATAAGTTCTACAGCGGAACCACCATCAATGGCTATGACTGCAGTGAAAAGTCTGTGGATTATATCAAGGAGATCATTAAAAAGGAAGCTGAGACATATTCACTGACAATTAAAGAGAGAGATAACAAGCAGGATGTCATACAGGCCGCTGATATAAAACTTACTTATAAGGATGACGGAGAACTGGAAAAGCTTCTGAAGGATCAGAACTCCTGGCTGTGGATCTTCAGCCTGGCTAAAGATAAGAACTATGAGGTGAGTCTGGATAATTCTTATGATGAGGCAAGTCTTGACACGTTTATAACCAGTCTGCCATGTCTTGTTCCTGAGAATATGACAGCGCCGCAGGATGCGTATCTGGAAGATACAGGAGAAGCATATCAAATCGTTCCTGAGGTGGAAGGGAATACACTGGATCAGGAGAAGACAGTAAAAGCCATCAAAGATGCCGTGAACGGCAGGAAGGCAGAGGTCTCTCTGGAAGAGGCCCAGTGTTACCAGGCACCTGCGGTCCGGCAGGATGATGCGGCATTGACACAGGAAAGAGATAAGTTAAACGCATTGACCACTATGCAGATCGTTCTGGATTTCGGACATGGACAGGAAACTATCTCCAGAGATCTTCTAAAATCCTGGCTGAAGCAGGATGAAGCGGGCAGCTATTACTTTGATGAACCTACCGTTAAGCAGTACATCATTGATCTTTCCACGGTATACAACACAAAAGGGAAGGCCAGAGACTTTGTCACCACAGGCGGAAGCACGGTACATCTCACCGGCGGCGACTACGGATGGCAGTTGTGGCAAGACAAAACCACAGAATCTCTGATGGAAGTCTTAAATGCGGGGCAGAGTACGACCATGGAAGTGACATGGTTGTACAAAGCACAAAAGCATGATGGCAACGAGATTGACGGAACTTATGTGGAGATATCCATTTCTCAGCAGCACATGTGGTTCTATAAAAACGGAAGTCTGGTCGTGGATACTCCGGTAGTGACCGGTAATCCAAACACAGGCCACGCAACACCAGCGGGCGGTGTATGGAATCTGAAAGATAAGAGAAGTCCCTTTACTCTTGTGGGCAAGAAGCCCGACGGAAGCATTGACTATGAAGAGCCAGTTACCTATTGGCTGCCGTTCAATGGGGGCGTGGGAATCCATGACCTTGTGAAGAGGGATGCCTTTGGCGGTGATATATATCTGAGTAATGGTTCTCACGGATGTGTCAATACACCGATTGATGCGGTGCAGATGATCTATGATAATATTGAGATCAATACACCAATTGTAGTGTATTAAAGGGAAAGAGCCGGAGCGTTTTTGCTCCGGCTTTAAATATATTTCCTGATCGCACAGCCATACTTATTGCCGAAAGCGATTTTCAAACACACTCTGCAGGGTTTTTGGTGTTTTTCTGTTGAAATTTGCGTGCAAAGCTGATATAATGCTAATCAGTTGAATAAAAATACATAATATACATTAAAAATGCATAAAAATGAATGCATAAGGAGAGAGGAATATGAAAAAATTAGCAGCAGCAGCTTTAGCGGCAGCCATGGTACTGTCTTTGGCAGGATGCGGCAGCAGCACAAAGAAAATTGAGTCAAAAGCAGATTTAAAGAATGCCGTTATCGGTGTACAGCTTGGGACCACAGGTGATACCACGGTATCAGAACCGGAGATCGGGGCTAAAGAGGTAAAGCGTTACAACAAAGGCGCTCAGGCGATCCAGGCACTGAAAAAGGGCCAGATTGACTGTGTGGTAATTGATACGGAGCCGGCCAAGAAGTTCGTAGAGCTGAATGATGATCTGAAAATGATCGAGGATCAGTTTGATGATGAACAGTACGCCATCAGCATGAAAAAGGGAAACACAGAGCTGAAAGACCAGTTCAACAAAGCTCTTGGGGAACTGGAAGAGGAAGGTGTTCTTTCTGATATTGTGAATAACTACATTGGCGATGAAGCTGGCAAGAATCCCTATGAGTCACCTGCAGACGCTGACCGGTCCAAGGGAAAACTTGTGATGGCTACCAATGCGGAATTTGAACCGTGGGAGTATCATGACGGTGAGGCCATTGTGGGTATCGACGTGGATATCGCACAGGCTATCTGTGATAAACTGGGTTATGAGCTGGAAGTAGCTGATATGGAATTTGATGCGATCCTTCCTGCTGTACAGTCCGGAAAAGCAGATTTTGGCGCAGCCGGCATGACTGTAAATGAGGAACGTCTGGAGAGTGTTGATTTTACAGATACCTATGCAAATGCAAGCCAGGTAATTATCGTAAAGAAGTAAGTTGACCCATAAAAAGAAAAGCTGCTGACAATCCTGCCGGCAGCTTTACTTACGGGAGAAAGTAAGACAGGTGGAAAAATGTGTGTATTAGGAATTTCACAACAGCTTTATAACAACTTTATAAAAGATGACCGGTATAAGTGGCTGCTGGAAGGTTTGGGGAATACACTGCTGATCACACTTCTGGCAGTGGTCATCGGTATTATCATAGGATTTCTGGTGGCTATTGTGCGTTCCAGCCATGACAAAAACGGTTCTTTTAAGGTACTGAACGGAGTAGTTAAGGTTTATCTGACGGTTATCCGCGGAACGCCTACCATGATTCAGCTTTTGATCATGAATTTTGTCATTTTCGGCAGTGTATCTCTCAATCCGGTTCTGGTGGGAGGTCTGGCATTTGGTATCAACTCAGGTGCCTATGTGGCAGAGATCGTCCGTTCCGGTATTATGTCCGTAGACCAGGGGCAGTTTGAAGCCGGACGTTCTCTGGGGCTTAATTATTCCCAGACTATGAAGTCTATTATTATGCCTCAGGCGTTTAAAAATGTACTTCCGGCACTGGTAAACGAGATGATCGTGCTTTTAAAAGAGACTTCTATTGTGGGCTATATCGGAATGATGGATCTGACAAAAGGCGCTATGCTGATCCAGAGCCGTACTTATAATGCATTCCTGCCTCTGCTGGCGGCTGCACTGATCTATCTGATACTGGTTATGATTTTAACAGCGTGCATGAATAAGCTGGAAAGGAAGTTGAGGACCAATGAGCGATAACAACATTTTATTGGAAGTGCAGGGACTTAAAAAGGCTTTTGGAGATAATAAAGTGCTGGACGGTATCACCACAGATATCCGACAGGGTGAAGTGGTTGCAGTCATTGGACCTTCCGGTTCCGGTAAATCTACATTTCTTCGTTCCCTGAACCTGCTGGAAGTGCCTACAGGGGGCAGGATCCTTTTCGAGGGAACAGATATTACAGACCCGAAAGTGGACATCAACCGTCACCGCCAAAAAATTGGCATGGTATTCCAGCAGTTTAATCTGTTTCCGAACATGACGGTAAAGGAAAATATCATGCTGGCGCCTGTCAAGTTAAAGCTTATGTCACAGAGTGAGGCGTCAAAGAAAGCGGACGAGCTTCTGACCAGGGTAGGACTGCCGGAGAAGGCTGACACATATCCTGATATGCTCTCAGGCGGCCAGAAACAGAGGATTGCTATTGCAAGAGCTTTGGCAATGAACCCGGATGTTATGTTGTTTGATGAGCCGACTTCTGCCCTTGACCCTGAGATGGTAGGGGAGGTGCTGGAGTTGATGAAAGAACTGGCACAGTCAGGTATGACCATGGTGGTGGTGACCCACGAGATGGGATTCGCAAAAGAAGTGGCTTCCAGGGTCATTTTTATCGATGAGGGAAAAATTCAGGAAGAAAACAGTCCAAAAGAATTTTTTGAAAACCCCAAAAACCAGAGATTAAGAGATTTTTTATCAAAAGTATTATAACCCTTCAGACAGGACAGGAGAGATGGACATGGAATCTCCCTGTCCTGTCATATTTTTAACAAAATCCATCCAAATATTGCAATAGAGGATTGAAAAATTTTGAATTTCTGTTAAAATGAAAAAGGTACGCAGACATTTTGAACTGTTATGGAATTTGACATAGAAAGATAAAGGAGAGAAAATATGAGTAAAAAACCAACCGTATTAATGATTCTCGATGGATATGGCCTGAATGATAACTGTGAGGCGAACGCTGTATGCGAAGCCAAGACCCCTATTATGGACCAGTTGAAATCCCAGTGCCCCTTTGTAAAAGGCAACGCCAGCGGAATGGCAGTAGGTCTTCCAGAAGGACAGATGGGAAATTCCGAGGTGGGACATCTGAACATGGGCGCAGGCCGTATTGTCTACCAGGAACTGACGAGGATCACAAAAGAGATTGAAGACGGAGATTTCTTCCAGAATGAAGCGCTGCTGAAAGCAGTACGCAATGCCAAGGAAAATAATTCTGCACTGCATTTATTCGGACTTCTTTCTGACGGAGGTGTGCACAGCCACAATACTCATGTGTATGGAATTCTGGAGCTGGCTAAAAGAGAAGGACTTTCCAAAGTATTTGTACACTGCTTCCTGGATGGACGTGACACCCCGACCACAGCAGGTAAAGAATATATCAAAGAACTGAATGATAAGATGAAAGAACTGGGTGTAGGCCAGGTGGCATCTGTAATGGGACGTTATTATGCCATGGACCGTGACAACCGCTGGGACCGTGTAGAGAGAGCCTACAATGTTATGACAAAAGGAGAGGGCAATCATGCAGAATGCCCAGTATGCGCAGTTAAGGATTCTTATGCTGCAGAGAAGACAGATGAATTTGTAGAACCCACAGCTATTGTAAAAGATGGTCAGCCTGTTGGACTTATTGAGGATAAAGATTCTGTGATCTTCTTTAACTTCCGCCCTGACAGAGCACGTGAGATCACAAGAGCTTTCTGTGACAACGAATTTACAGGATTTGCAAGAGAGAAGAGACTGGATCTGACCTATGTATGCTTTACGGAATATGATCCTACTATCCCAAATAAAGATGTGGCCTTCCACAAAGTGGCCATAGACAATACCTTCGGACAGTTTCTGGCTGCCCATGGCATGACACAGGCACGCATCGCAGAGACAGAGAAGTATGCACACGTTACGTTCTTCTTTAATGGCGGTGTGGAAGAACCCAATGAAGGGGAAGACAGGATCCTGGTGAAATCCCCCAAAGTTGCCACTTACGATATGAAACCGGAGATGAGTGCTTATGAGGTCTGCGACAAGCTGACAGAGGCTATCCGTTCCGGCAAATATGATGTGATCATCATCAACTTTGCAAATCCGGATATGGTAGGCCATACAGGTGTGGAAGAGGCTGCTATCAAAGCCGTGGAAGCTGTAGATGAGTGTGTCGGCAAAGCCGTGGATGCTGTGAAGGAAGTGGGAGGACAGATGTTCATCTGTGCAGACCATGGCAATGCAGAACAGCTGAAAGACTATGTGACGGGTGAAACCTTTACCGCCCACACAACAAATCCGGTGCCCTTTATCCTGGTGAATGCAGATTCAGGGTATGGTCTGAGAGAGGGCGGATGCCTTGCGGATATTGCGCCTACATTGATCGAGCTGATGGGAATGGAACAGCCGAAAGAGATGACCGGAAAATCTCTGCTCATCAGGAAATAATTTTATAAGTATAACAGGGTTTTAAAGAGCACTGTTTCCATAGACGGTTTGTGACCGAGTGGGAACAGTGCTCTTTTTGCATGGATGGCTGCAGGCAGCTGTTCATTGACGCACAGGACGGATCAGGGAGATTTCTCAAAACCGGAAGGGTCGAAAAACTTGCGGTAGACAGCAGGGGTGAAATCCAGGTCTTTTTTGAAAGCGCGGATAAAGTGGGAGGTGCTGGAAAAGCCGCATTCTGCAGCGATGGTGTCTATGGACAGGGTGGTTTCCATGACCAGTTCTCTGGCACGCCGAAGGCGGAGGGTAGACAGATACTCATGGGGAGAAGAACCGGTCTCAGCTTTGAAGACCCGTGAAAAGTGATATTTGCTCAACGCGGTCTGGCGGGCAGCGTCTTCTACCGTCACAGGCTCCTGGAAGTGTGTTTCCAGATAGCGGCAGGCCTTTTGGATAGAAGGACTTAGGGGCTTCTGGGTTTTGGCCGCGAGAGAGCCAAACAAGGCGTGGACCAGGGAGGAGAGGCGGTGGTCGTCAGGCTGCGGAAGCCTAAGCTGGTCCAATAGCTGTTGGAACGTCAGTGCAGCCTCTGATTTATTCCGGAATAAAGCCCCGTTTTTCTGATAGAGATATTCACAGTAGTCAGGGGTGATATTGCCGTCAAAGTGAAAGAACTGGAACCTTACCTGCTTTGGCGTGTAGTAGTAGTGGGGATACATACAGTCTAAAAGGACAATATCTCCCGTTGAGGCCATAAAAGTCTGTTCTCTGTATGTAAAACGCAGTTCTCCCGATAATATGCAGAAGAAAAGATAGGAGTGCAGACCGCTTCTGCGTACCTGATAGGGCGGCACGCAGAGATATTCAGCACCCCAGTATACACAGAAGAGATGTTCTTTTGCGAATACTGAAGGGGAATGGAAGTAAATGCCTTTTTTGTTCATGATTCCCCGTTCTCCAGGAATCATACCTTCTTCATGAATTTTTTCTAACATCACAGATAGCCTCCTGACAGCACAAAATGTATATTAATGAGCATGAATGAGTAGTGAAATAACCTTAAGAATAGTATATATTATGAATTAGAAGCAAGCAAGATGGAAATGCAGAGACATGGGAATAACTAGTTTTCTCAGCGCACGTTTTGTTTATTTGTGGCTAAGTGCGCGCATTTTCTGTGGTGCGGGAAGGAGAGATATTTATGACATCCAGAGAAAGAGTTCGTGCGGCGTTTGAACACAGACAGCCGGATAAGGTGCCGGTGGATTTTGGGGGTATGTGCTGCTCTATGATCAATGCCATAGTGCTGAAAGATTTGCGGGCGTATTATGGGTTGGAGTACCGTCCGCCGAAGATCAATGACATGTCAACCATGACAGCTTTTGTGGAGCCGGATCTGGCTGACTGTCTGGGATGCGATGTGCAGCAGCTTTATAATTACGGGGATACTTACGGACATTTGAATACAGACTGGAAAGAGTGGAGATACCGCGGGGAGACAGTGCTGATCCCCTCCAATGCGGTGGTGAAGGATGATGGAAAAGGCGGATATTTTGTCTATCCGGAGGGGGATGATTCCCTGCCTCCGTCCGGCCATATGCCGGCTAATGGATTTTATTTTGACAATCTTACGCGTACACCGGAATTTGACGAGGATGAGGCTGATCCGAATGATAATGTGGAGGATTATACCCGCGTAACGGATGAACAGATCGCATACCACAAAAAAGTTCTGGCGGAGGTAAAAGGCTCACAGAGAGCCATACAGGTAGGCCCAGGCTATTTTGGGCTGGGTGACGCAAATAATATCCCGGGACCGAACCTGAGAGATCCCAAGGGCATCAGAAGCATTCAGGAGTGGTATATGGCGCCTCTTCTCTATCCCGATTATGTGGAGGAGGTTTTTGAGAAGGGAACGGATATTGCCATTGAAAGCTTTAGAAAATACTGGGATGCCTTTGGCTCGGATATTGATATTCTGTTTATCTGCGGCACAGATTTCGGAACCCAGAGAGGTCCTTTCATGAGTCCGGAAGTATTCCGTGACCTGTATATGCCGTATTATAAAAAGATGAATGACTGGGTGCACGAGCATACAACGTGGAAGACCCTGAAACATTGCTGTGGGGGGATTTTCCCGATCCTGCCCTACATGATCGAAGGCGGGTTCGATGCCATCAATCCGGTGCAGTGTTCCGCGGAGGGAATGGATCCCAGGACGCTGAAAGATACATACGGAAAAGATATTGTATTCTGGGGCGGCGGTGTGGATACACAGCAGGTACTGCCCTTTGGCAGACCCGAGGAGGTGCGCAGACAGGTTCTGGAGAGACTGGAAATATTTTCAAAGGACGGCGGTTACGTGTTCAACACCATACACAACATACAGGCAAATACACCTATTGAAAATATAGCTGCCATGATAGAGGCAGTGAAAGAGTTTAATGGAGACAAGTAAAAATATTTAGACAAAAATGCAGGGTGAAACAAGGCGGGAATTTGTGAAAGTTTCCGTCTTGTTTTTGTGAAATCCATATGCTATGATTTATCTACATTTCAAATCTCGGAGCTATTCCGAAAATCAAAATAGGCCATTCGGCCGAAATTTCCAAATGTAAAGAAAAAGCAGAAGGGGTAAAAGGCCTTTACAGGAGACTTTGCGCCCTGATGCGGAAAGGGGCATTAATTTCATGAAAAAATGGAGGAAGATTCTGGCAGCAGGGCTTCTTGCAGTCCTTTTTTCTCATGCTGTCTGTGAGCAGGCCGTTTCCGCCGGAAGCGGTAAGGAAACCGTGTATGCAGAGGCACGCGGTTTGACCCGGGAGACAGCATGGGAGGGCAAAGGTCCTCCGTCCGGAGAATCAAAGAAACAGGGAAATAGTCCACAGATCATGAAAAAGGAGGCAGGGACAGTTAAAAAGGAGGCTGCAGTTAGAAAGGAGGCAGCGGATAAAGCTGAGAAAGAAAAATGTCTGGCCGATATGGAAGAAACGGACAGGCAGAAAAATCCGACGGATACAGAAGAAACGAGCAGACAAAGAAATCCGGCTGATCCGGAGGAGGCAGATAGGCAAAGAAATCCGGCTGATCCGGAAGAGGCAGACAGGCAAAGAAATCCGGCTGATCCGGAGGAGGCAGACAGACAAAAAAATCCGGACGATTCAGAAGATAAAGAGGAACCTGTGACCATGGGTCCGGAAGAAGATATGCCTGATTCCGGCCATATGCTGCCAAAGGACAGCAGTATGTCCTCCAAAAAGAGCGATGCGGAGCAGGACCAGGAAAAGGAACAAAAAGAAGAGGGACAGGATACATCTGAGCCGGTATTGGAAGTGCAGGTACCGGGACAATATACAAGAATCTCTGACATGTATCAAAGAAGTGCGTCCACCAGTACCTTACAGGTGGGGTGGCAGGAATCTCTGGGATCTATTGACCCCGGTCTTCTGAGTCTGGACGATCCCTATAATGTTTCCATTAAGTATGTGGATTCCAGTGACACCAACAATCCAGATATGCGCGGAAAATGGCGTCTTCTCTACTGTGTGCAGTATCAGCACAACGCGCCGGAAGGACAGATCACCTGGGACGGGGCAGGGCGTGTCTCACCCTCTATTGCATATCTCATGTACTGGGGCTGCCGTTACTGGGGTAAAGAGAGCCTGTGGCCAAATTACAGGACAGGATACGGCTGGAAATATGATGCCCTGGCTACCCAGTACGCGGTTCACATAGTCAACGGGGAGTTCTCCCTGAACACATTATATGCTCATCTCAAAGGATCTAAAAAAGAACAATTCTACAGCATCATCAACAAAATGGTTAATGATGCAAAATATTCCCCCTATTACACTCCCTTTACCGATGGATGGAGAACCTTTGAATACACCTTGTCCGAGACAAGCGTCACCTGGACAGCCCAGGCCTACAACGGCAAGGAGGGATTTACAACAAAATGGATCAGCCAGAATCTGTCGGACGGCCTGACAGACTGCAGCGAGTATATTACATCCAAAAAAGGAACAGCAGACAACGGTGCCACAGTTATCTGGAAGGACAGCGGCGATGCTTCTGCATTCAGAATCTGGATTCCCAAAACACAATACCTGCTGCTGCAGGAAAAAGGTGCCAAAGTCACGGCTCAAATTTCAGGAAATCATTCCCTGTATCTGGCGGGCTGGGTCTATAAAAGCAATGATTCAAAATATCAGATGGTGACCATGCTGGAAGGCGGCGGCGGTTCTGCATCTCACAAGAAAACAGTCACGGCCCAGATTCCCAAAAAGGCAGTAAGCTGTTACATAGACCTTCAAAAGGCGGATAAGGATACCGGTGAGACAACCCCCCAGGGCAATGCTGAGTTTTCCGGTGCAGTATATGAAGTAAAGAATAAGAATGGCACTGTGGTAGATAAAATGACCACAAATTCATCGGGAAAAGCCACCAGCGTACCGCTCTCCACCGGAACCTATACAGTCAGGGAAGTTTCTGCCCCAAAAGGTTATGAACTGGATAAAAATACATACACGGTGACCTTTACCAATACAGACTTAAATCAGACGGTATACCGTAAAAGCGTACGCTCGGAAGAACCGGTAAAAAAGGGAAGTGTAACTTTGAAAAAGCTGTCCTCAGGGTCAGGCAAGGCTTTAAAGGGCGCAGTTTTTTATCTCTATACAAGCAAAAACCAGAAAGTAGGCGAGTATACCACAGATGATAAGGGATGTATCACGGTTGATAATTTACCCTGGAACAGTTATTTTTTCATCGAACAGACAGCACCGGAGGGATATGAGCTGTCCGATGAAAAGATAGGATTTTCTATAAATGAGGAAACATCAGGAAGGACAGTGGAGGTCACTGCAGTGAATAAGCAGAAAACAGTAAAGATAGTTCTGGAGAAAGAGATAGATGCCCATGAGATCAATTTTGCCAACGGTAATCCTATTTTCCTTTTTGAAGTGAAGGGTGAGGATTTGGAAGGGAAGACACATATCCTGCACGGGATTTTGGAATTTACCAAAGAGTATGTAGAGCAGAGGAAAGATGAGAGCGGTAAGGTGCGCAAAACAGTCACATTTCAGGAACTGCCTGCCGGCATTTATACGGCAAATGAGATGAAAGTAATGCGGTATTCACTGAAAGATATTACGGAAATATCAGGAGGCAGGAGAGAAAAAGACACCGTTGTATTTGATCTGGTCCAAAATGATGAGGGTCATGCAGTTTTTATCAACCAAAAGGATGAATGGCAGGATTGGTCAGACACATCTGTCTGCGAAAATATTATTTTGAAGAGGGAAAAGAAAGAAAATGAGTGAAGTCAGAAAAAGAGAAATGCTGAAAGATGGCGGGGCATTGCTGCTGCTGATCCTTCTGTTGACAGCGTCCGGCCTGGCTGTGGGCGTGGGGAGTGCCTATTTTAGTGACCAGGACGCACGCAGCAACAAGATCAGGCCAGGTGACAGCAATCTGGAAATAACAGAGGAATTTCATCCGCCGGATGAACTGAAACCCGGAGAGGTGATTGCCAAAAGTGTACAGATCATCAATAAGGGAAGATCAAACTGCTTTATACGGTGCAGGCTTCTCATGGATGATGAGGAGATTCTGCCATATCTGAGCCTGGAAACAGATACGGACAATTGGGAAAAGTCTGAGGATGGATATTATTATTACAAAAGTGCGCTGGAGATAGGAGAGATCACAACAGAACTGATGAAAGAGATCGTTGTATCAGAAGATGTGCCGGAAGAACTGCTGAAACGGGGATTTGCCCTGAGTGTCTATGCGGAATCCTATCAGCAGGGCCAGTTTTTAAAAGATGCCTGGCAGGAAGCCTGGAGACATTTTGAAAAAAATCAAAAATCAGGGAACGAGGAGAGGGATGTATGAGAAGTAAGAGATATTTTCCGCTGCTGTGCATTTGTTTCCTGCTGGCAGGAGCAAGCCTGCCCATCCCTGTTTTTGCAGGGCAGACGGGAGGCCTGGAGAAGGCAAAGGGGAAAGTGGATATCAGACTGGAAGAATTTACGCTGGATAAAAACGGGAGAGAGATACCCTGGAAGGACCTGGAGGCTGTAATGCCAGGACAAGAAATTGTAAAGATCCCCAGAGTCACCAACCTGCAGAATGAATGCGAAATCAGGGCTAAGATTGAGCTGGTCATGGGCAGGGAGGTGGAGATGCCTATAACGGAGGACATGATAAAAGGGATGCCGAAAGGATGGAAAAAGCGGGAAGACGGCTGGTATTACTATGAGAAAAAATTAAAGAAAGGAGAGAATATCCACATCTTCCGCTCTTTTACCATTCCTTCAGAATGGGATACAAAATATGACGAGAAAGGAAATATCAGAAAATATTATACAGAGAACAGTCTTGATATTATTGTGACAGTGGAAGCAGTGGGGGATGGAGACTGGACAAGTGAAAAAAAGACGGTACATTCTCCAAAAACAGGGGATGACGCAGCAGTGATCCTTACGGCTATTCTGTGTTTGGGATCTATAGCAGCATTTATTGCGGCGTGGAAATGGAGAAGACAATGAGAAGAGCATGTTATCTGACCGGAGAACTACTGTACTGGATCCTTTGTCTGACCCTGATACTCAATATTATTTTATGTATATTCGGTATTCGTCCTTTTATCGTAGTCAGCGGCTCTATGGAACCTGCTATTAAAACTGGAAGTATATCCTGGGTAAACTGCCGCGCAGATGCCAGACACATGGAGCGAGGGGATATACTGGCTTTTGAAAGAAATGACGGGGAACTGGTCCTGCATAGAATTGTCCGCAGGACAGAGGCGGGAGTGGTGACAAAGGGGGATGCCAATAAAGCGCCGGATGCGGCTTTGGTGAGGGCACATCAAATAAAGGGCAAGGTTCTGTTTACGGTTCCGTATGTGGGAAAAGCGTTTATGAAGAGCACAAAAGAGTTTGCCGCGTTTTTTATAACAGGCAGTTTAATTCTATTTATCACATTAAAAACAGTGAAAATTTCAGGAGGAACATATCATGAGAAAAATAACGTTAAAAAGTAAAAAACAAGCATTTATTTTAGGCCTGGCATTAGGGACAGTGCTTCTGATCGGAAGTGCCGCAGCCTATTTTACGGATACAGAACAGGTGAAAAATCATCTGACCATCGGAAAAGTAGATATTACACTGACAGAACCAAAATGGGATGCGGTACCGGAAAAAGAAAAACAGGATATAACGCCTAATAAAAAATTGATCAAGGACCCTAAAGTGACCAATGTGGGAATAAATGATGCATTTGTCTTTGTCACAGTGCAGGTGCCTGTTGCCAACGTCATTACCGCAAATCAGGATGGAAGCAGAAATCCTAAGGCACTCACAGAGCTTTATTCCTGGACAGTCAACAGCGGCTGGACAAAAATGGGAAATGCGGCTGATATCAAAAATGAGAGTAATATAGTAGTGGCCCATGAATATAAGTATGTATACGGAACAGAATCTGCCTGTACTGCGCTGGCAAAAGGCATCACAACACCGGAGTTGTTCAGCTCTGTAACCTTTGCCAATGTGATCGAAGGAGAGAAGATGCCTGATGGAACTTCCATGGAGGAGGCAGAGACAGATATTGATCTGAAGGCTTTTGCCATTCAGACCACAGACCTCACAGAGAAGGATGTGACAGACCCGGCAAATGTTTGGAAAATTTTTGAAACGCAGAACAAATCATGACGGAGTAAAATAATTTGTCAAGGCATATTTTTAACGGAGCCAGACAATACTAGTTTTGTATGAAGAAATTGCAGGAGGTAATGCCATGAATCGTTATTTACCAATACGAAAGGTATACGCCAGAGAAGTATTAGACTCCAGAGGAAATCCGACAGTGGAAGTAGAAGTGACAGTCGGTGAAGGAATAGTGGGAAAAGACGGGGTGACGGGAAGGGCCATTGTACCCTCCGGTGCATCTACGGGCAGGTTTGAGGCAGTTGAACTGAGAGACGGAGAAAAAAGGTACAGAGGCCTGGGTGTCCAGAAGGCTGTGAACAATGTCAACGTTAAGCTGGCAGATGCTGTGCTTGGAGAAAACGCACTGAGACAAAGCTATATTGACAGTCTTCTTCTTGAAGCAGACGGAACAGACAACAAAGAGCATATAGGTGCCAACGCAGTTCTGGGAGTATCCCTGGCTGTGGCAAAGGCGGCTGCCAAAGCACTGAAACTTCCTCTTTATCAGTATCTTGGCGGATGTCATGCAAAGAGAATGCCGGTTCCCATGATGAATATTCTAAATGGAGGAAAACATGCAGACAATACTGTGGATTTTCAGGAATTTATGATCATGCCCGTGGGAACAGAGAGTTTTCATGAAGGGCTGCGCATGTGTACAGAAATCTATCAGGCTCTGAAAAAAATCCTGAAAGATAAAGATTTATCTACAGGCGTAGGTGATGAAGGTGGTTTTGCGCCGAATTTAAGCAGCGCCCAGGATGTTTTTGAAATTTTGAATCAGGCTGTGGAAAAGTGCGGCTATGCACCGGGGGAACAGATCTGCTATGCTATGGATGCTGCGGCAAGCGAACTGTATGACCAGGAAAAAGACTGTTACTATTTTCCGGGGGAATCTCAGATGAGCGGCAGTGAGGTACAGAGAAGTTCCAGAGAGATGGTAGAATACTACAGGGATTTGCTCGATAAGTTTCCTATTGTTTCTATTGAAGACGGCTTACATGAAGATGACTGGGACGGATGGCAGCTCATGACTCAGGAACTGGGAGAAACGGTACAGCTTGTGGGAGATGACCTGTTTGTGACAAACGTAAAGAGGATCAAATGCGGGATCAAATTAAACGCGGGTAATGCGGTACTGGTGAAGGTAAACCAGATCGGTACTCTTACTGAGGCCATGGATGCTGTGGAAATGGCGCAGAAAGCCGGATACAGAGCCGTGATCTCTCACCGCTCTGGCGAGAGTGAGGACACTTTTATTGCGGACCTGGCTGTTGCGGTGAATGCGGGACAGATCAAGACCGGGGCGCCATGCCGCTCAGAGCGTACAGCAAAATATAACAGACTTCTCAGGATTGAAGACTCTCTTGGCGCACAGGCATGTTATGAAACACCATTCGAGAGATAACAGAGACAGCATAGATAGCAGAGTGCAGCGGTTTCCGGCCCGGTTATAGAGAAGGCCATTGTTACGGAACAGGAAACTTCACTTTCCACATACTGCGAACATCTGCTATTATTTCCAGAAACAGGTTAGAATCATTGAAAAACAGTTGAAATCTCGGAAATACTGTGATACACTAATTTTGTTTGACGATTAGGAGGTGTGATCATGGAAATTTTGAGAATTGTACTGACGATTTTATTCGTTATTGATTGTATTGGGTTGACCGTTATTATTCTGATGCAGGAAGGAAAATCTCAGGGACTTGGCACGATCGCCGGTATGGCTGATACCTATTGGGGTAAGAACAAAGGCCGTTCAATGGAAGGGGCACTGGTTAAAGCCACAAAAATCATGGGAATTTTATTCTTTGTTCTGGCACTGGTTTTGAATCTGAAATTTTAAGAGATGGCACTCTTGCAGTCACGCAAGGGTGTCATATTTTTATAGGCGAAAGACGCCTTTAGTTAGGAGTAAATATTTGAAAAAAAATGCACAGGTAAAAAAACGCAAGAAGATGCTGTATGAAATCATGTGCTGCAAGGAGTATACACCCATGAGGGCAAAAGACCTGGCAGTGCTTCTGCAGATTCCGGCCGGCAAAAGGGATGAGCTTCATAAAATCCTGGACATGCTGCTGGAAGAGGGAAAGATCAGCATCAACAAGCGGGGCCGCTATGAAGCGGTGAGAAAAGAAAATGGGAAGAAGCAAAAAGAACCTTCCCGTGAACAGGAGAAGAAGAGCAAAGGAAAACGGGAATTCTATCTGACAGGAACCTTTGTGGGCAATGCCAAAGGCTTCGGCTTTGTGGAAGTGGAAGGTGAGGAGGAGGATATTTTTATCTCCGAGGAACACACAGGAGATGCTCTTCACAAAGATACCGTTCAGATACGGATCATAAAAGAGGAAAGAGACGGACGCCGGAGAGAAGGCGCGGTAGTTAAAGTTCTGGAGCGGGGAATGAAAGAGGTTGTGGGCACATATGAAAAAAGTGACAGCTTCGGTTTCCTGGTTCCTGACAACAGAAAGTTTTCCAAAGATATCTTTATTCCCATGGAACACTCCATGGGAGCTGTCAGCGGTGATAAAGTGGTGGCAGCGATCCGTAATTACGGCAGCAGAAGCAGAAATCCGGAGGGAAAAGTAAAAGAAATTCTGGGACATAAGGGTGAAAAGGGCGTGGACGTTATGTCAGTGGCCAGAAGCTATGACCTGCCTATGGAATTTCCGGAAAAGGTACTGAACCAGGCAGATAGAATCAAGGAAAGCCTCAATGAAGGGGATTATTACGGCCGTATGGACTTACGGGACTGGACAATGGTCACCATTGACGGCGAGGACGCAAAGGACCTGGATGATGCGGTATCCATTACCAAAGAAGGGGAATTTTACCGTCTGGGTGTGCACATTGCCGATGTGAGCAATTATGTACAGTACAACAGCGCACTTGACAGAGAGGCTTTAAAAAGAGGTACCAGTGTCTATCTGGTTGATCGGGTGATCCCCATGCTTCCAAAAAAGCTGTCCAATGGTATCTGCTCTCTGAATGCAGGGGAAGACCGCCTGGCACTCAGCTGTCTGATGGATATCGACAAAAAGGGAAATGTGATCGGCCATAAGATAGCCGAGACCGTCATACATGTGGACCGGCGTATGACATATACAAATGTGAAAAAAATCCTGCTTCATGAGGATGAAGAAGTTACCATGGAATATGCGGAACTGGCGCCCATGTTTTTTCTTATGCAGGAGCTGTCAGGAATCCTGAGAAAGAAAAGAGGAAAAAGAGGAGCCATTGATTTTGATTTTCCGGAAAGTAAGATAAAATTGGATGAGAATGGCAGACCCACAGAGATATATCCTTATGAGCAGAATGTGGCAACAGAGATCATAGAAGATTTTATGCTTCTGGCAAATGAGACAGTTGCGGAGGAGTATTATTTCAGAGACATTCCTTTCGTATACAGAACACATGATGATCCGGACCCGGAAAAGATGGAGGCAGTCCTGACTATGATACGCGGAACCGGAATCCGGGTAAAAAAGGCAAAGCAGGAGATCCATCCCAAAGAGGTGCAGCGCATTTTAGATGAGATTGAGGGTATGGACTGTGAGCCGTTCTTTTCCAGACTCCTGCTGCGCTCCATGAAGCAGGCAAAATACACCATAGACTGCAGCGGCCACTTTGGACTGGCGGCCAGATATTACTGCCATTTTACTTCCCCGATCAGGCGGTATCCTGATCTGCAGATACACAGGATCATCAAAGAGACTATTCACGGAAGAATGACCCAGGAAAAGAAAAAGCACTACGCTGATCTCCTGGACGCAGTGGCAAACCAGTCCAGCACCCTGGAGCGCAGGGCAGAGGAAGTGGAACGGGAAACAGTTAAAATGAAGAAGGCGGAATATATGGAATCCCATATAGGTGAAGTCTTTGAAGGCACCATATCCGGAGTTATGGAATGGGGTCTCTATGTAGAACTGCCAAATACCATCGAAGGGCTGGTTCATGTAAATACTCTCACAGATGACTATTATATCTTTGACAGGGAACATTACAGCCTGACGGGTGAAAGCACAAAAAGACAATATATTATGGGCCAAAAAATAAAGGTTCGGGTGGAAAATGCAGATATTGTAACAAAAACAGTGGATTTTTCGCCCGTAACAGAGGAAAGCCAGGGAATGGCGGGAGGAAAGGAATAAAATTATGGGAAAAGAATCAGGGATTCGTCTGATCGCAAACAATAAAAAAGCCTATCATGATTACTTTATAGAAGATACCTATGAAGCAGGGATCGAGCTTGCAGGAACTGAGGTCAAATCCATGCGAATGGGAAAATGCAGCATCAAGGAATCCTTTATCCAGATCGACAGAGGAGAGGTTTTCGTCTGGGGCATGCATATCAGTCCTTATGAAAAAGGGAATATTTTTAATAAAGATCCGCTGAGGACTAGAAAACTTTTGCTCCATCAGTATGAGATCCGCAAAATCGCGGCTAAAATAGCAGAGAAAGGTTATACTCTGGTACCGCTTAAGGTTTACTTTAAAGGAAGTCTTGTAAAAGTGGAAATCGGGATCGCAAAAGGTAAGAAACTGTATGATAAGAGACAGGACATTGCCAAGAAGGATCAGAAAAGAGAAGCTGAGCGGGAATTCAAAGTAAAGAACCTGTAAGTGCTGCGCAGAAACAAATCCAGTGAAAAGCGAGGAGACCAACATGAAATTTTGTGACATGCCATATGAGAGAATTGACTTTGAGAAGGTAAAAGAGGAACTGTTGGAACTGATGGAGGCTTTCAAATCAGCCGGAAGTGCTCAAAAACAGTTTGAAATCCACAAAAAATACTATGCACTTTCAGATAAAGTTTCCACACAGGTCACCCTGGCATCTATCCGGCACAGTATGGATACCACAGATGTGTTTTATGAAAAGGAAAAGGCTTATTATGATGAACAGGTGCCTGCCTACAGCAATTTGACAGTTGAGTATTTGAAACTTCTGTATCATTCCCGGTTCAGGGAAGAGTTGGAGCAGATCATCGGGGCTGTGGCATTTAAGAACATGGAACTATCCTTCCGCTCTGTGAGTGAAGCTGTAATTCCGCTTATGCAGGAAGAAAATGCGCTGGTCACCGAATATGAAAAACTGCTGGCCAGTGCAAAAATAGACTGGGACGGGGAAGTTTTAAATCTTTCTCTTTTAGGTCCTTATCTCAAGCATAAAGACCCGGAAGTCCGCAAAAGAGCATATGAAAAACAAAATGCGTTCTTTCTGAGCATTTCAGATAAACTGGACGAGCTGTATGATAAACTTGTAAAAAACAGGACGCTTCAGGCAAAAGAACTGGGGTTTAAAAGCTATACGGAATTGGGATATCTGCGTATGCAGCGGAACAGTTACCAAAGAGAACAGGTGGAGAATTTAAGGCGTCAGGTGAAAGAGGTCTTTGTACCGTTTGCAGAGAGTCTGTATGAACACAGGAGAGAGCGCCTGGGTCTGTCAAAAATGTATTTTTCGGATGAACAGGTATATGGCAGAGAGGGAAATCCCCAGCCTTTCGGAACACCGGAAGAAATTCTGAAAGCCGGACAGAGAATGTATGGGGAGCTTTCAAAGGAGACCAGGGAATTCTTTGATTTTATGATGGAAAATGAACTTCTGGATGTGTTTGGAAGAAAGACAAAGGCAGTTGGCGGATATATGACATATATTCCGGATTATAAATCTCCGTTTATTTTTGCTAACTTTAACGGGACCAGCGACGATGTGAATGTCATCACCCATGAGTGCGGTCATGCCTTTCAGGGATATCTGGCTTCCGAGGATCCTATTCGTGAACATGCGGATATCGGCATGGAGACCGCTGAGATCCATTCCATGTCAATGGAATTTTTTACAGAACCTTGGTATGCCCTGTTTTTTGCAGGTGACAAGGCAAAGGCGTATCAGGAAATGCATCTGGAAGATGCGGTTTTATTCATTCCTTACGGCTGTATGGTGGATGAATTCCAGCACAGGATATACGATGAGCCTGACATGACTCCGAAAGAAAGAAAACTGGTCTGGAAGGAGCTGGAGCGTGTCTATAAGCCGCATTTGGATTACGGAAGTCTGCAGTTTTTTGCGGAGGGCGGTTACTGGCAGCGGCAGCATCACATTTACAGTTTTCCTCTGTACTATATTGATTATGTGATCGCGCAGCTCTGTGCTTTTGAATATAAAAACAAAATGCAGGAAAATTATGAGGAGGCATGGAGGAGCTACTTACAGCTCTGCAGACTGTCTGCATCTGACTTTTTTGAGAATCTGCTGCAAAAAGCCGGCCTGCGTTCTCCGTTTGAGGATGGATGTATCCGGGAGATCGTGGATAAATTACAGAAGGATATCCACAGCTAAAGGGCGGCGGCCGGGACAGCATCCCGGCCGCTGTAGGTGCCCTTAAGCCTGTCATTGAGCCCGCTCTGCGTGGGAGCTTCTGCGGCGGTATATGAGAAGGTATACGGCCATCCAGAGCATGCAGTGCAGCAAAAGTACAAAGATATATTCCCCTATCTGTCTGCCATCTCCGGTTATCAGGTCCAGGATCCCGTAAAATGCGGCACTGGACGGGAGCAGATATGTTGCGGTGTGAAGAATACTGCCTTTTGAAATGGTCAGATAGAACAGCACCGGGGGAGCCAGAAACAGTATCATTACCATTTTGATACAGATAATGCCCGACATAAGCCCGTCTGAAAAGTGTCCGATGAACAGTCCTGCAAGTGCGGCAAGAAAAGCGGACAATAAAATGATCAAAAACAGGGGAAAAACCATGCTCCATGTTGTGCGTATACAGATGAGTGCAGTAAAAGCAGCAGACAGCACGGCGCCTATATATCCAAGAGAAATTTTCTGTATCATATAGTCCATCTCAGTCATAGGTATCACTTCATTTACATATCCGATCCCTTCTTCTTTTTCACTGATTATATTCATTGCATTGAAGGTGCATCCCATGAACATTGCAGTTACCATGGTGATAGCTGTAAGTAAAGGCTTTAAGACGTCATGGTCATTGCTTTTTCCCGGTATAAGATTCACTTCACAGGAGGAAAGATTTGCTCTTTCTTCATAGAGCTGGGGAAGGATACCCCCAATTACAGTATTCACTTCCAATTCATCACCGGACAGAACAGAGGCGATCCTTTTTTCCTTTTGTATAACACCGATAAGCTGTGTGGCAGGCTCATTGATGGCGTTTTCAAACTCCTGCATATTATCCAAAATCTCTACCCGGCCTAGGCTTTTAAGCCAATTTATCGTATCAGAGGTAAGATTCCCTTTTACAGCAGCGAAGGCTGTTTCACTGACAGAGGAAAAACTTATGTCTGACAGGAGGTTAAGGGCCAATCCTGCAAGGATAGGCAGGAGAAAGGTCAGAATACACATTTTATCACGTCTTATATTTTTTAACTGATATTTTATACCTGTCATATTACCCCTCCTTTGCCATTTCCCGTACAAGTGCCCTGCGGACCATAAGAAACAGAGAGAAAACAGCAGTCACACAGGCAGCATAGTAGAGGATTCCCGCCGGCTTTATGCCAAAATATGCGTTTTTCACAGCCATGAACAAGTGATACATAGGATGGAATGAGATCCAATCCCATGCTATGCCGGTCTGCCCCGCAAGAAATACAGGGGTTGTGATAAATACGGCCAATATCAGATAAAAAAGTGAAAACTGCCGGAATCCCTGCAGCAATATGGCACATAAGAAACCTGTAAGTGCCATGATAAGGGACAGGATACCTGCCTGGACCAAAACTGCAGGCAATACGGAAAGTCCCTCAGAAAGCCCCAAATTCAGCAAAGTCAGCAAAAGGGTGAATACTAAATCTGCCAGCAGAAAGAGCAGCAGTTTTGATAATAGGAAGAAGGTCTCCCTGACGGGCAGCGTACTGTGCACCCGGATCACACCCATCTGTTTTTCCTTAAATAGTGTGGAGGCCAGACCGAGAAAACCTACGGCTGACAGTTCAAAAAAGAGAAATTCACAGGTGATCTCCCGACGGCTTTTCATTTCTTTGTCATTGCTTCCTATGATCTCGGCTTTGGAGGCAGATCCAGTGGAGAGCCGCGACAGGGCGTAGGCTGTCCGAAGATTGTCAGTGCTCTCAATACCGGAGGAGACTATATAGATTTCCGGGACTTTGCCCGAGGCATCAATTCCCACGGAATAGCCGTCCAAACAGGCTTGATGCAGTTGATCCAGGCTCTCTGTTTTTACGGTATCAGGAGATACGGTATTATAGACGCCATGAGGATCATAGAGATACACAGGATAGATTTGCTGGTCTAAACGAACATAGACCAGGTTAATATAGCAGGAATAGAGAATAAGAGAACCGAGTGTCAGCAGAAAAAACTTTGATGCCAGCATCAGACGGAAATCCTTTTTGACCAGAGAAACGATAGCATACCTCATTATATCAGCCCCTTTCCTGTATATTGGATGAAAATATCTTCTAATGTAGGTTCTATAGAGTGGATACTGATGATTTTTTCGTATGGGAAGGGAAATGCCTGGCTGATCCGGGTCAGTTCAAGACTGGATATGCATCTTTTCTGCTCATAAAGATATGCGATTTCCACTGTATGACTTCTCTTTTGTTCTTTTAATCTTTGGGGCGTGTCCAGTGCTTTGATCTCTCCGCCTGCGATAAAAGCAACCCGGTCGCAAAGCAGGTCAGCATCCATCATATTGTGGGTTGTGAGAAAGACAGTGGTGCCTTTTCTGCGCTCCTCCTCAATGATCCTTCGGAACAGCACGGCCCCTGCGGGGTCAAGTCCGCTGGTCGGCTCGTCCAGAAACAGCAGCCGGGGATTATTTATCAGTGCCCTGGCCATGCTGACACGCTGTCTCATGCCTTTTGAGTAAGAGGATACAGGCTTTTTCAGGAAATCTTTTTTAAATTCCAGCATGTCCAAAAGCTCCTCGGCGTCTCTTCGTCTGTCAGCCGGATAGAAAGAGGCGAAATAATCCAGATTGTCAAGAGCACTTAGATTCGTATAAAGATAGGGAAATTCAAAAAGGACACCGATCTGGCTGCGGAAATCCATTTTGTTATCCATGGGCATCCGGTTAAAAAGACGAAGCTCTCCCAGATAACCGCCCAGTATCCCAGTCAATATCTTTTGGGTTGTGGATTTGCCGGATCCGTTCGGTCCCAGAAAACCGAAAATTTCCCCGTCATCCACAGAAAAGCTCAGTCCGTGCAGGATTTCCTGGCCTTTCTTATAAGAAAAACGCAGATTTTTAACAGCAATCATGATTCATCCCCCCATTTATCTTTTTTTCCATTCTCTTTTTCACGCAGCCGTCTGTTCCACCACTTCACAAATTTAACTTTAAGAGGTATGGAGAGCGCAAAGATTACGGCCAGTATAAGCCACCAATACCATTCAAGTCCTAAAAACATAAATTCACCTCCCTTATATAGGAGAGCCTATACAAAGGAGGTGAAGTCAGTATGGGACTGGTGTGAAGTTTATGTGAAGAAATACTATGGATCATGTACTGATAGGAAAAGAGAAATAGAATTCTACTCCAGTATCTAAATTCCGGACACCATATGGAACCTGATAGACAGAGAGCACCTGGGCTACAATAGCCAGGCCCAATCCGGAACCGCTGCCTGCAGTATTTTCTCCGCGGTAGAATTTGGTCCAGATTTTTGAAAGCTCCTGTTCCGGTATAGGGCTGCACTGGTTAAACAGGGAAAAGGAGAGTTCCTTTTGGGTACAGCTTATGGCGAGGTGGATCTCACCGCCCTTTTCTACATTCTTTTTTGCGTTTTCTATGAGATTGTCCAGTACCTGTTCCATGCGCTTGGGGTCAGCATAGATCAGAATGGGATCATCTGGGAGTTGATAAGTAAAACGGTAATCTGTGTGGGGAGTGTCAAGAAGCAGACGGCCTGCAGAGGTCTCTGCCATTTCAAGAAAATCAAAGGTTTTGTTTGAAAGTTCTGCAAATCCCCCCTCTAGTGCAGACAGGTCCAAGAGTGATACCAGCATGTGATTTATCCGATCCCCGGCAGATAATATGGCGTCCGTATACTGCTGCTTTTTGGTTTCGTCCACTTCGTCTTTTAATCCCTCGGTATAGGCACGTATAAGCCCAAGAGGTGTTTTCATCTGATGTGACAGATTGTCCGTAAGCTCTTTTCTCTGAACCTGAAGGAGACGTTCCCTGCGCACTTCTTTTTCAAGCTGCGTATTTGCATGTTCCAGTTTTTGCAGAGCGTCCTGTAAATTGGCGGACATAGTATTTAAGCTTTGGGAGAGTCTGCCGAATTCATCATTGGAATCTATCCGGCACCGGGCCGTAAAGTCCAGAGAGGCCATTCGCTCTGCCTCCTGATTGATTTCATTGAGAGGTTTTGAAATCAGGCGCCCAAGCAGATGATCCACCAGAAGGACCATGGATGCCATAAGGAGGAACCATATCAGAAAAGCAAAACTGCGGTTTGTGGGCAGCTCCGAAGTAAACAGATAGAACAGAACAATGATGCCTCCCACTAATTTTGAGAGCAGGAGAGTTTTTTTGCGGACCGTGGTCAGTCCAAACGCGGACAATATTTTTTTCATGATCATACCTCGAACTTATAGCCGGAACGGATCAGGGTGACAATATGTCGTCCTTCGGATCCAAGCTTCTGGCGCAGAGTCTTGATGTGGGTATCTACGGTTCTGGTGGTTCCTTCAAAATCATATCCCCAGATACGGTTGAGCAGTTGGTCACGGGAAAAAACCTGGTTTTTATTCAGCATAAAAAGGCGCAGCAGTTCAAATTCTTTATGAGTCAGCGAAAGATCCATACCGCAGACCGTGACTGTGCGGGAGGACAGCTGCAGTACAATTTCACCTGCGGTTATCATATCCTGAGGGTTTGCGGATGCGGCACGGCGCAAAAGCGCATTGATCTTGGCAAGAAGTATTTTGGGACTGAACGGTTTTGTGATATAGTCGTCAGCACCGTATTCATAGCCCTTTAATTTGTCAGTCTCGCTGTCTTTTGCTGTGAGAAATATAATAGGAATGCTGCACATTTCCCTGGCAATACGGCATACGGAAAAGCCGTCCAGATGGGGCATCATAATATCCAGGACTGCCAGATCAACAGGATTATTTTTCAGTATTGTCACAGCGTCTATGCCATCGTCTGCTGTGATACAGGTATGTCCCCCATGGCGCATATAGTCAGTCAAAATATCCTGCATGCCTTTTTCGTCCTCAGCAATTAATATCAGTGCCATCGCTGCCTCCTGTCCCCTTTGATCTTCCGGTAAAAAGTTATATTTGCTGTATCAAAATTTTCTATGTCAGAAGTTTCTATGTCAAAAGTCATATTTTATTATATTACGTTACAAAAGGGAATGCAAACAGAAAGAAAAGAGCTGTTCCGGAAATAATTCAGCATTCTACTGTCCTGCGAGGTGTTGCCTTGCATTTGCAAGGCAATCCCGAGACAGCCACGCGCCAGACTGCGGTTTTGCAGTCTGTGTGTATGATTTTGTTGCTATGAAGCCGAAAGGCTGAATAATAATCTGGCCCGTCAACGGTTCAGCATTCTACTGTCCCGCGAGATGTTGCCTTGCATTTGCAAGGCAATCCCGAGGCAGCCACGCGCCGGACTGCTGGACTGCATTTCCTGCAGTCTGAGTGCATGCCCCTGCAGCTATGAGGCCAGATGGCTGAATCGAAAACTGACCCATACAGGCAGCTTTTTAGGAAATGAAATTAAGACCATGATCAGTCATGAAAAAGGCCGCGGCGCTTTGCCTCAGAGATTATTTTGTCAAGCAGCTCCTGTTCACTCTTGGTACTTTTGAAAGCACCTTCCAACCTGGATTCACACTTAGTTTCAAGCTTATCTTTTAGCCTGGATTCACACTTAATTTCAAGTTTATCTTCCAACTTGACTTCACATTTGGATTCTTCGCCGGTCTGCTTTTTTGTTTGGATTTCTGCCTTTTTCTCAGAGCTTTTCAATTGCTCACCCCTGATACCATTATAAAACTGTGAAATGTGTAGGTGAACTGGTAAATAATGGAAATAAAGCTGCCTATCTTAAGAGACTTATGTATTGCGGTATACTGTGTAGGCAATAATATCAATAAACTCACTGTTTGAAGGACATCTCAAAAGTTTACAGCCGGATAGTTCCTGCAGATAAGCTTTATTATTGTCCCAGCACTTTTCAATAACGGTCCGGATGTCCCGTTCTACACTGACTTTGGTAACCCCATATTTATGAGCGATGACAGGATAGATATCTTTTGTCACTTTGAGACATTCATCGTAATTCTCAGCGGCAATGTGTATGGCGTCGAGCAGATAGCGGTATCCCTTGTATTTCGATGTAATGCCAAATTGCCTTATGATTTTATCCTTTGTATGCATATTTATTTACCCTCCTCATGTTTTCTATAATATTATAGAGGAGAATGGCAGACAGGAAGGAAAGTTCGACATTATAATACAAAAAAAGACCTGAGAATCATAGTGGGGAGTACAATAGGGTACAGGGGGAGTACAATGGAATTCAGTATTTTTGGATGATTTAAGAACAAAAAAAGACCCGGATGCCGGTAAAACCGGGCATTCCGGGTAAATGAAAAGTGGACCTGGCGGGAATCGAACCCGCGTCCGAAAGTCTATCCCTTGAGGCATCTCCCATCACAGTCATTCTTTTAACATTCCCTTATACAACCGCCGGATGACAGGCTGATGTACTCAGTAGCTTCATGAATCTTTTACTTTCTCAAAGCTTTGAAAGTAAAGGGCCCTGCAAAGTCGATGCCGGATTCCCAGGCAGCAGGTGACCTGGGGCCGACAAGCTGCAATTAGGCAGCTAACGCTAAATTATTATTGTCTGCGTTTATATTTAAGTTCCAGGTTGTTGCGCAGTCCCGGAGTCTGCGGATGGCTTCCCCAACTTCAAAACCCCCGTCGAAACCAGTACAAGCCCATTACTGGACTTCACTATGGAAGTATACTATAGGATAGCGTTTTTTTTGTGTTTTGTCAAGGGGAAATGATAAAAAAAATTCCGGGGCGGTCAGCGCCGTTCAGAGCAGAAGACTTGTATTATTGCATGGTGAAGCACAGGAAAATCCCGAATCTGCCGGCCACAAAATGCGGACACCGGGATAAAGAGACCAGGCTTGACAGATAAATCTGTCTGGGATAGACTTATTTTAGATTCAGATGAAGAATAAGGGGAAAGCAGAGAATAGGGCTGTTATGGACCGTTTCTTTGCAGACAGGGGAAATATGAAGCTTTTTCATAAAAAAAGAAGATTCCGGTATGGTTTTTTGATGCTCTTTATACTCCTTACCGCGCTTGCAGTGCCTGTGTGGGGACGGGCCGGCGGTGGTGGAAGTTCAGGAGGCGGCGGAGGATCAGGCGGAGGAGGCGGATACAGCGGCGGTTCCGGCGGTAACAGCTACCACAGCGGCCGTTCCTCATCCCGCAGCAATTTAGTGGGAAACATTGTGTTCGGTGTCAATGCTGTTCTGATCACCTGCGGCGGCGCCATTGTATTTACCGTAAAATCTAAAAAAGCAGCCATGAAAAGTAAAAATCTCATGCGTCAGTACGAAAAAATCGGGGGAAACTGGGATTACAGGGAAGTACAGCGTCAGGTGGAGGAGGCCTACTTTGAAATACAGGAGTGCTGGAGACGGATGGATGCCAGTTATGCCGCAGCTTATCTAAGCACAGAACTGCTGGAGGATTTTAACATGAAGATCCAGTGGATGGAAGTGAGAGAGGAAGCAGTGGTACAGAAGCATGTAAAGCTGTTGAGCGCAGTGCCTGTCTGTGCCAGTGATGAACCGGGGGAGGAGAATGACAGTATCTGGTATCTGATACACGGCAGTATGGTGGGATACTATATTAACAGGAACACAGGAATCTGTGTGCGCGGCAATACGAAAAAAGAGAGCTTTTACGAATACTGGAGATTTATTTACCGCAATAAGCGCTGGGTCCTCCAGGAAATCAGGCAGCAGGACGAAATTGATATCAATCAGTTTATATAATAGTGTTTGTTCACAGATTCAACAAATATTTTTGTTATATTTATCAATAGACGGCAGGAGCCATCTGATCTCTTCCTATGAGGGGATAAGCAGCAGAGATAACGTGACTATTTTGCCCGCAGTTTCAGGTATGTGGCTGCGATACGGCACATAGAGCGGAAAAGGTACATAGAAAAAACGGACAGAAGGAGTCTGTGAGAATAGAAAGAGGTAATCTATATGGAGAAATGTAAGATACTGGTAGTGGATGATGAGAGCAGGATGCGCAAACTGGTACGGGACTTCCTGGTAAAGAAAGATTTTGAGGTGCTGGAGGCCGGCGACGGTGAGGAGGCACTGGACATTTTTTATGCCACAAAGGATATTGCCCTTTTGATCCTTGATGTCATGATGCCGAAGATGGATGGCTGGGAGGTATGCAGGGAAATCCGCAGGGACTCCAAGGTGCCCATTATTATGCTGACAGCCAGAGGAGACGAAAGGGATGAGCTTCTGGGCTTTGAACTGGGTGTGGATGAGTATATTGCAAAGCCTTTCAGCCCCAAGATACTGGTAGCAAGAGTGGAAGCTATCCTGAGAAGAGCCAATATCTGCGGAAGCAGTGATGTTCTCTCTGCCGGCGGCATTGAGGTGAATAAAGCTTCCCATATTGCCACTATTGACGGGGAGCCTATGGAACTGAGTTATAAGGAATTTGAGCTGTTGACATATTTCCTTGAAAATCAGGGGATTGCACTTTCCAGAGAGAAAATATTGAATTCTGTATGGAATTATGATTATTTTGGCGATGCCCGCACCATTGATACCCATGTGAAGAAACTTCGCAGCAAGCTGGGAGATAAGGGTGAATACATCAAAACAATCTGGGGTATGGGATACAAGTTCGAGGTATAAGATATGAGAAGATCAATTAAGGTGCGTCTGGCGGTTTCTTTTATTGGAATCATGCTATTGTCGCTTTTGTCCATCACGGCAGTGAACCGACTGTTTCTGGAGAAATACTATATCTCTAGAAAGGCAGATTCCCTGGAAACCGTTTATAAGGCATTGAATGAGCAGGCTTACAACGATCCGGAGGGAAGGACGCACCTGCAGGGACTCTGTATTGAAAAAAACATTTCCTGGGTTCTTGTGGATGTGAGTACCCAGGACTGGACCATCATAGCCAACGATGGGCGGAATCCGGACTTGCTGGCGACCAGGCTTCTCTTTGGATATATATGGGGTATGATGCCGGAAAACAGAGAGGTTATTTCAAATAATGATTCCTATACATTGGAGCAGAATACAGACGACAAAGAAAATGTGGTATATCTGGATATGTGGGGGATAATGGAGAACCGAAGCTGTGCATTCCTGATCCGTATGCCCATGGCGAGCATCAGGGACAGTGTGGAAATCTCCAATATGTTTTACATTTATATCGGACTTCTTGTGATCATGATAAGCAGCGGGGCAATCTGGTTTATGAGCAAGAGAATAACAAAGCCCCTGCTGGAACTGACGGAAATCTCCAGACGCATGAGCAACCTGGACTTTGAAGCAAGATATGAAGGCGGAGGGGAGGATGAGATCGGTACCTTGGGTGAGAATTTCAACAAAATGTCTGAGGAACTGGAGCATACCATATCTGAGCTGAAAACCGCCAACAATGAGCTGCAGGAGGATATTGAGCAGAAGAAACAGATTGATGAGATGCGCAAGGAATTCCTCTCCAATGTTTCTCATGAGCTGAAGACTCCCATTGCACTGATCCAGGGCTACGCGGAGGGATTGAAAGAATGTATCAATGACGATGCGGAGAGCAGGGAGTTTTACTGTGAAGTCATCATGGACGAGTCTGCCAAGATGAACAATATGGTGAAAAAGCTGCTGACTTTAAACCAGCTTGAGTTCGGCAATGACCAGACAGCTATGGAACGGTTTGATCTGACAGATCTTGTAAGAGGCGTAGTGCAGGCTGCACAGCTTCTGGCAGACCAGAAAGAGGCGCAGATCGCTTTCCCGCAGGTGGAGCCTGTATATGTGTGGGGCGATGAGTTTAAAGTGGAGGAAGTGGTGACAAACTATGTGTCCAACGCCTTGAATCATGTGGACGGGGATAAGAAGATTGAGGTCAAGATCATGAGAAAGGACAACCATGTGCGCCTCTCTGTCTTTAACACAGGTAAACCTATCCCTGAGGAGGATCTGGATAAAATCTGGATAAAGTTCTACAAAGTTGACAAAGCCCGGACACGGGAGTATGGCGGAAGCGGTATTGGTCTGTCTATTGTAAAGGCGATCATGGAGAGTATGCACCAGAAGTTCGGAGTTGTCAATTACGACAACGGTGTGGAATTCTGGTTTGAACTAGAAGAGAAATGATGGCAGGTAACAGTTCAGCCTTCCACTGTCCCGCGAGGTGCTGCCTTGCATTTGCAAGGCAATCCCGAGGCAGCCACGCGCCAGCCTGCAGTTTTTGCAGTCTTTGTACATGCTTTGTTGCTATGAAGCCGAAAGGTTGAATAGTAATGATGACAGAGCCGGTTCTGCGACACCTCCTTGCATTTTTCGATGGATTCTGCTAAACTAGAGAACATGATAAAAATGCAGGAGGGATGATTTATGCCGCCTTTACAGGGAGAATGGCTGGAGGCTTTAAAGCCGGAATTCGGAAAACAATATTATAAACAATTGTTCGCAAAGGTGGGGCAGGAGTACCAGACGAGAAAGGTATTCCCCGCACCGGACGATATTTTCAATGCATTTCATTTTACCCCCTTAGACCAGGTAAAAGTGGTCATTTTGGGACAGGATCCTTATCACAATGACGGACAGGCTCACGGCCTGTGTTTTTCTGTGAAGCCGGATGTGGAAATCCCTCCTTCCCTGGTGAATATTTACCAGGAACTGCAGGAGGACTGCGGCTGCTATATACCCAACAATGGCTATTTGGAAAAATGGGCAAAGCAGGGTGTTCTGCTTTTGAATACAGTGCTGACAGTGCGCGCCCATCAGGCTAATTCCCACAGGGGAATTGGCTGGGAGGAGTTTACGGATGCGGCTATCCGCATTCTGGATGGACAGGACCGGCCTATGGTGTTCCTTTTATGGGGGAGACCGGCACAGATGAAAAAGAGTATGCTCCACAATCCGAATCACCTGATCCTGGAAGCACCTCATCCCAGTCCGCTGTCTGCTTTCCGCGGATTTTTTGGATGCCGCCATTTCAGCAAGGCAAATGCCTTTTTACAGGAGCATGGCCTGGAGCCCATTGACTGGCAGATAGAAAACAGATAGAGGAATTTGGACAAATGGGTAAAAAGAATAGTAATACATTAGTGAAAAATGCGTCTTTTTTAATGGTTGCGGCGCTGATATCCAAGATCATCGGAATGATATACAAAAGCCCCCTGTCTTCGCTTCTGGGAAGAGAGAGCTTTGCCTGCTTTCAGTTTGCACAAAATGTATATTTTATTCTGTTGATGATCGCATCCTTCAGCATTCCCCAGGCTGTATCTAAGATCATGTCAGAGCGGATCGCATTCAAAAGGTATAGAGACGCGCAGAGGGTGTTTAAAGGCGCTCTTTTATACGCAGTCATAGCGGGAGGTATTGTGGCGCTCATATGTGTGTTCGGTGCATCTATCTTAGTGCCGGACAGTGTGGCAAATGCCAGACTGGCCCTTCAGATGCTGGCTCCCACTGTTTTCATATCCGGGATACTGGGTGTGTTCCGTGGATATTTTCAGGCATACAGAAATATGATGCCCACGTCCATCTCGCAGATCGTGGAGCAGATAGCAGTTGCGGTTGTGGCGCTTTTGATGGCTAACTTTATGGTAAATCATTTTGCAGGCGCCGGAGAAGATACACTGCAGAGATGGAGTGCAGCCGGAGCAACTATCGGTACGGGAGCGGGAGTCACGGCGGCGCTTCTTTTTATGCTGTTTGTATACAGTGTGAACAGGAAGACCATCAACCGGCGGATCGCCAGGGACAAAGTGTCTGTGGATGAGAGCTATCAGCAGGTTATGAGAAATATTGTGCTGATCGTGGCGCCTATTATCCTCAGTGCGTTTATTTATAATGTGAACGGTTATATCAATGGTGTGATGTACACCAGTATTTCTGATTTCAGAGGCATGGACAACAGTCAGGTAAAGGTGCTATATGCGGAATTTGGCTTTTTCATGACTCTGATCAATATACCTTTGACGCTTGCAAGTACGGCACCTACCTCCATGATCCCTGAGGTCTCCGCCCATTATGCTACAGGAGATGTAAAGGGTGCTATTGAGAAGATCAGCAATGCCACATGGATCAGTATGCTGATTTCCATGCCTGCCTCCGTTGGTCTGGCGGTACTGGCTAAACCTGTCACTTCCCTGCTTTTTCCCTCCACAGAGGGTGTGGCAGGACAATTGATGGTGCTGGGTGTTATCACGGTTATCCTGAACAGTACATCCAATATCTCCAATGGTGTTCTGCAGGGTATTGGAAGGGCAAACGTTCCCATGATCAATGCGGCTATATCCCTGGCTGTGGATGTGGTCTTTCTTGCGGTTCTCCTGTTCTTCACCAATACGGGAATCTACGCTGTGGTTATCGCTATGATCGTTTATGCCGTAGTTATGTGTGTTCTCAATGACAGAGCACTGAAGAAATACCTGGGATATCAGAATCCGTGGAAATACGCGTATCTGCCTCCGCTTTTGGCTACCATTCCTATGGGCGCCGTAGCATTTGCAGTGTACAAGGGAGTGAGATTTCTGACAAAATCTCTGCCACATTCCAATCTGCTGGCTTTGATCCCTTCTATCGCCTTGGCCGCGGCCGTGTACTTTGTGGCGTACCTCTTTATTGCAAAACCGTCCAGACAGGAACTTCTGTCTCTGCCGGGAGGAACTAAATTGGCTGTGCTGGCACAAAAATTGAAGATAATCTGAAAAATTCATATGTACAATGAATATGGAAAATAGACAAACTGAGAAGTAAAAAGAGAAAAACGGAGAAACGATCAGAGAGATTACCGGAGGAAGAAACAGAGAACGAATGGAGAAACAAACAGAAAAAGGCCAGTGGGCTGCGCTCAGAATGAGCGGCCCGCTGGTCTTTTTCTGTTTATCTTTCTATGCGATATCTCTTACGATCACTGCATTTTACTGCATTTTTTTAAATGCGGTAGAGAGCATCAGCTTAATACGGTTCAGCTGGTTTACTTCACTGGCACCCGGGTCATAATCTATAGCCACAATATTAGAGTCGGGATAATCCTTGCGGATGGCTTTGATGACACCTTTGCCTACAATATGATTGGGCAGACAGCCAAAGGGCTGTGTACACACAATATTCGGCGCTCCGCTGTGGATCAGCTCCATCATCTCTCCGGTCAGGAACCAGCCCTCTCCGGTCTGGTTGCCGATGGATACAATAGGGGCGGCCATTTTAGCCAGATCTGCGATGTTGGCAGATGGGGTAAAATGTCTGCTCTTGGCAAACTCTTTATTGGCGGCACCTCTGATAAACTCAATGGCTTTAATCCCCAGATTGGCTGTTTTTGCAGAGTTTTTCTTGAAGCCCAGATATTTTGCCTTGAAGTTCTGGTTATAAAAACAGTAACATAAAAAGTCGATCAGATCAGGGCATACAGGCTCTGCGCCTTCTTTTTCCAACAGCTCCGCCAGATGATTGTTGGCAGCAGGCAGGAATTTTACCAGGATCTCGCCGACAATACCGACTCTCGGCTTTTTCTCGTTGGTGATAGGCAGTGTATCAAATTCCCTTATCATCTGTCGGCAGATGCGGTTAAACTGGCCGAAGGTGATGTGTTTTGCGCTTATGAAGCGGATACAGCGTTTCTCCCATTTGCGGTGCAGGGCATTGGCGGAACCTTTGACTGCCTCATAGGGACGCATACGGTAAATACATTTCATCAGGATATCACCAAACACAGCGGCGAAAGCCAATCTGCAGGCTAATTTTGCTGTGATCTTAAATCCGGGATTCTCTTCCAGTCCGCTTAAATTGATGGAAATGACCGGTATGTAGGACATATTTGCCTTGGCAAGTGCCCTTCGGATAAATCCGATATAGTTGGAGGCACGGCATCCCCCTCCTGTCTGTGACATGATGATGGCTACTTTATGCAGATCGTATTTGCCTGAGAGGAGAGCCTGCATGATCTGGCCAACCACCATAAGGGAAGGATAGCAGGCATCATTGTTTACGTATTTAAGGCCTACATCCACGGCTTCCTTGTTGTCATTGGGGAGTACCTCCAGATTGTATCCGCTGGCGTTGAAGGCTGCCTGCAGGATAGAAAAGTGGATAGGTGACATCTGAGGGCAGAGGATAGTATAGTTTTTCCTCATTTCAGGTGTAAATACTACCTTTTTGATGGATGACGGCGATATTTTCCGCTTGATATGCTGCTCTTCCTTGACACGGAGGGCAGCGATCAGGGAGCGGACACGGATACGGGCAGCACCCAGGTTGTTCACCTCATCAATTTTCAGGCAGGTATAAATTTTGCCGCTGTCTGACAGGATTTCATTTACCTGGTCTGTGGTCACAGCGTCCAGTCCGCAGCCAAAGGAATTTAACTGGATCAGATCCAGATTATCCTTTTCCTTCACAAAGTTGGCAGCCGCATAGAGCCTGGTGTGATACATCCATTGGTCATTGACGCGCAGAGGCCGTTCAATAGGAGCCAGATGAGAGACGGAATCCTCAGTCAGCACGGCAATGCCGTAGGAATTGATCAAATCCGGAATACCGTGATGAATTTCCGGATCAATGTGGTAAGGTCTTCCTGCCAGCACAATACCCCGCCGTCCTGTTTTATCCAGATAGCGCAGGGTTTCCTCGCCTTTTCTGCGGATATCCTCCCGGCATTTGGCCATTTCTTTCCAGGCAGCATGGGCAGCATCAGAGATTTCCGTGGAGGGGATATCCTTAAATTCTTCCAACAGACGCTCTGTGATGGTCTCTTCATTGGTCATGGCTAAAAATGGGTTGTGGAATCTGATCTCCGGGTCATTCAGCTCATCAATGTTGTTCTTTATGTTCTCCGCATAGGAGGTGACAATTGGGCAGTTGTAGTGGTTAACAGAGTCCGCAAACTCTTCCCGCTCGTAGGGGATGCAGGGATAGAAGATATATTTGACACCCTGTTTGATCAGCCATGAAACGTGTCCGTGGGCCAGTTTGGCCGGATAGCACTCCGATTCACTGGGAATGGATTCAATGCCCAGTTCATAAATCTTTCTCGTGGAGGTGGGAGAGAGCACCACCTCATACCCCAGCCGGGTAAAGAAGGTATACCAGAAGGGATAATTCTCAAACATGTTCAGAACCCTGGGTATTCCCACCTTTCCTCTGGGGGCTTTATCCTCTGTCAGCGGTTCGTAGGAGAACAGCATTTTGTATTTATAATCAAACAGATTCGGGATATGGTCCTTATTCTTCTCCTTGCCGATGCCGCGCTCACAGCGGTTGCCGGAGATGTACTGGCGGCCTCCTGAAAATTTGTTGATGGTCAGCCGGCAGTTGTTGGTACAGCCCCTGCAGTTAGCCATGGTGGTTTTATACTGAAGGCTGTTGATCTTCTCAATGGGCAGCATGGTGGTTTCCTGTCCCGCTGTATAGCGCTCCCTGGCGATCAGGGCAGCACCGAAAGCACCCATGATCCCGGCAATGTCGGGTCTTATGGCCTCACAGTTGGCAATGCGCTCAAAGCTTCTTAAAACCGCATCGTTGTAGAAGGTTCCCCCCTGTACCACGATATGTTTTCCCAACTCCGAGGCATCGGATACCTTGATTACCTTATACAGAGCGTTTTTAATAACAGAGTAGGCCAGACCTGCGGAGATATCCGATACCTCAGCGCCTTCCTTCTGGGCCTGTTTCACTTTGGAGTTCATGAATACCGTACATCTGGTTCCGAGGTCAATGGGATTCTTGGCAAAAAGTGCGGCTTTTGCAAAATCCTGTACGCTGTAGTTCAGGGAATTTGCAAATGTTTCGATAAAAGAACCGCAGCCGGATGAGCAGGCTTCATTGAGCTGTACGCTGTCTACTGTATGGTTTTTTATTTTTATGCATTTCATATCCTGACCGCCGATATCCAGGATACAGTCTACCTCAGGATCAAAGAAGGCCGCTGCGTAGTAGTGGGATACTGTCTCCACTTCCCCTTCATCCAGAAGGAGAGCAGCTTTTATCAATGCCTCCCCGTATCCGGTGGAGCAGGAGTACGCAATTTTCGCCTCACGGGGCAGATGGCTGTAGATTTCCTGAATGGCACGGATACTGGTAGCCAGGGGATTGCCGTTATTGTTGCTGTAAAAGGAATAGAGCAGGGAGCCGTCTTCCCCCACCAGTGCAGCTTTTGTTGTTGTGGAGCCGGCGTCAATGCCCAGATAGCAGTTTCCGCTGTAACTGGAAATGTCACCGGTTACTACATTGTAATGGCTCTGCCGCTCATTGAATTTATCATAATCTTCCTTAGTGGCGAACAGAGGCTCCATACGGTTTACTTCAAATTCCATATGTATGTTGGCTGACAGCCTGTCACGCATGGCAGTGACGCTGACAGGAGGTGTGTCCTTTTTCGCGTTCAGCGCAGAGCCGATGGCGGCGAACAGGTGGGAATTGTCAGGAACAATGGTGTGTTCCTCATCCAGCTTCAGTGTGCGGATGAACGCCGTCTTGAGTTCGGATAAAAAGTGAAGCGGACCTCCCAGAAATGCCACATGTCCGCGGATGGGTTTTCCGCAGGCAAGACCGCTGATGGTTTGGTTTACAACAGCCTGGAATATGGAGGCTGAAAGGTCTTCTTTTGTAGCGCCCTCATTGATCAGCGGTTGAATATCTGTCTTGGCAAATACACCGCACCTGGCAGCAATGGGATAGAGTGCTTTGTAATCTTTGGCGTAATCATTCAGCCCGGCGGCATCTGTCTGCAGCAGGGAGGCCATCTGGTCGATAAAAGAGCCGGTTCCTCCGGCACAGATACCGTTCATACGCTGTTCAATATTTCCGCCCTCAAAATAAATGATCTTTGCATCCTCACCACCCAGTTCAATGGCCACATCGGTTTTGGGTGCCAGTTCCTGTAAGGAGGAGGATACAGCAATAACCTCCTGTACAAAGGGAACCTCCAGATGCTTTGCGAGTGTCAGTCCGCCTGAACCGGTGATCACCGGGAGGACGGAAAATTCCCCCAATTGCTTGTATGCCTTGTCAAGCAGTCCGGCCAGCGTATTCTGGATGTCTGCAAAGTGGCGTTCATAATCGGAGAAAAGAATTTCGTTTTCTTCATTTAAAACTGCAATTTTTACCGTGGTGGAGCCAATATCAATGCCAAGACGGTATACGACTGCAGTATTTTTATTATCTGCTGACATAGTCAGGAGACCTCCTTCATAAAAAATGGACGGTTTTTCGCCGTCATATATGCATTTCTTCTTATTTATATAGTGCGATTAAAAATCATTTAACATTATACGACAATATTTCTAAAAATACAATTGCTAATTTGAAATTGGATTATTTTAGTTATATATCCTCAGAAAAAGAAAATATTTCAGCCGGTTGCGTTTACATTTCCCATATGGTAGAATAAGCCAGACACAAGTGCCGGAAACAGCCGGTAAAAGAATTACATTTAGAAAGAGGAAACGGTTATATGTATAAGATATTAAAACAGGAAGGTATGGCAAAGCGCGCCCATTTTGAAACTGTGCACGGAGTGGTGGAGACACCTGTCTTTATGAACGTGGGCACAGTGGCAGCCATCAAAGGGGCCGTAGCCACAACAGACCTGCATGAAATAGGCACCCAGATAGAATTGTCAAACACGTATCATCTTCATGTGCGTCCTGGCGACCAGGTGATCAAAAAACTGGGAGGCCTCCATAAGTTTATGAACTGGGACAGACCCATTCTCACAGATTCCGGCGGATTCCAGGTGTTTTCCCTGTCAAAGCTCAGGAAGATCAAAGAGGAAGGTGTGTACTTCAATTCCCATATTGACGGGCATAAAATTTTTATGGGACCGGAGGAAAGTATGCAGATACAGTCCAATCTGGCTTCCACCATTGCCATGGCTTTTGACGAGTGTCCCTCCTCAGTGGCAGACAGGAAATACGTTCAGGATTCTGTGGACAGAACGACAAGATGGCTTGCAAGATGTAAGGAAGAGATGGCAAGACTGAACGCAAAGGAGGACACCATCAATCCCCAGCAGATGTTGTTTGGGATCAATCAGGGCGCAGTATATGATGATATCAGGATCACCCACGCAAAAGAGATTGCCAAAATGGACCTTGACGGCTATGCGGTGGGCGGACTTGCAGTGGGAGAGAGCCATGAGGAGATGTACCGGATCTTGGACAGTGTTGTTCCTTATCTTCCGGCAGACAAGCCAACGTATCTGATGGGAGTGGGCACACCGGCCAATATTCTGGAGGGAGTGTCCAGAGGCGTGGATTTCTTTGACTGTGTATATCCAAGCAGGAACGGCCGTCACGGACATGTGTATACAAACTTTGGAAAACTGAATCTCTTCAATGCCAAATATGAGCTGGACTCCCGCCCCATTGAGGAAGGGTGTCAGTGTCCGGCCTGCAGAAGCTACAGCAGGGCGTATATCCGCCATCTTCTGAAGGCAAAGGAAATGCTGGGCATGCGTCTGTGCGTGCTTCACAATCTGTATTTTTACAATACCATGATGACGGAAATCCGCCAGGCACTGGATGAAGGCCGCTATGAAGACTATAAACAGCAGAAGCTGGAGCGCATGGCAGCAGGCCCCAAGGCATAAAAATAGGAAAAACGTGTAAAATATATAAAAAAACCTGAAAAACACTTGAAGAAATAAGAAAAATTGTGTATTATTGTAATAACGTTCAAAATAGTATAATTTGCAGGAGGAACCCAAATGTTTTTAGGACAGGCAAGCGCAGGCGGTGCTGGCGCATGGGCAACCATGTTGCTGCCGTTGGTTGTATTTTTTCTTTTAATGTATTTCATGATCATGAGACCGCAGAAAAAGGAACAGCAGAGAGTGAAATCCATGTTATCTTCTATGGAAGTGGGAGACAGTGTGGTAACCACAAGCGGTTTTTACGGAATCTTAATTGATATTACAGATGAGGATGTCATCGTAGAATTCGGTAACAACAGAAACTGCAGAATTCCCATGAGAAAAGCGGCTATCGCGGAAGTTGAGAAAGCCGGCGACGGAATCGCAGAAAAAGATTGATCAGAAGATTGAAAAGCAAAACAGGTGTTGCAGGAAAAACAGTTCTGCGGCGCCTGTTTTTTCGTCTTCAACCATGCAGATTCAGAAAATAGAGAGGTGAGAATATGGCATTTATCAGTTTATTTGATGTGATCGGTCCGAATATGGTGGGTCCTTCCAGCTCCCATACGGCCGGCGCGGCATCTATGGCCCTTCTTGCCCGGAGACTTTTTCCGGGTAAAATAAAAAAAGTGCGTTTTACCCTGTATGGCTCCTTTGCCCAGACATACCGGGGGCACGGCACAGACCGGGCGCTTCTAGGCGGGATCATGGGATTTCAGACAGATGATCTGCGGATCAGGGATTCTCTGACACTGGCACGTGAACAGGGGATGGAGTATGAATTTATTCTCAGTGACAAGCTTGGTGATGAGCATCCAAACACTGCGGATATGGATATAGAGGGTACCTGCGGGGAACATCTTTTTGTGCGCGGCGTATCCCTTGGCGGGGGAAAAGTAAAGATTGTCCGGCTGAACCAGATAGAAGTGGATTTTACAGGGGAGTACAGCACTCTGGTGGTGAGCCAGACGGACAAGCCGGGTGTTGTGGCACATATCACAAAGGTTCTCAGCGAAAAGAACGTGAATATTGCATTTATGCGCCTCTATCGGGAGGAGAGAGGTGCCAGGGCATATACCATTGTGGAGTCTGATGAGAAAATACCGGAAGATGTGACAGAGAAAATAAGGGAAAATCCCTTTGTCTCCAATGTGATTCTGGTGCAGATATAGGAGGGTAGGATGGAATTTAATCAGGGCAGTGAATTGTTGGAAATATGCAGGGCACAGAATATGCCCATTTCCAGGGTTATGAAGCTTCGGGAGACAGAATTTTCGCAGATTTCCGAGGCGGAAGTTGAGAAGAAAATGAAAAAATCCCTGGATATCATGCGCCGTTCGGCAAAGGAGCCTCTGACAGATCCCAAGCCGTCTGTGGGCGGTTTGATCGGCGGTGAGTCCGGGAAACTTTACCGGCATGCGCAGGCAGGAAAATCTGTCTGCGGAACTGTGCTTCAGCGCGCGGTTACGTATGCCATGGCGGTTTTGGAAGTCAATGCCTCCATGGGAGTGATCGTGGCGGCACCTACTGCCGGTTCTTCGGGGGTGGTGCCCGGGGTGCTTCTTTCCCTGCAGGAGGAGTATGATCTGCCGGAAGAAGTGGTATTAAACGGTCTCTATACCGCGGGAGCCGTGGGGTATCTCCTCATGCGGAATGCATCTGTGGCAGGCGCAGAAGCGGGGTGTCAGGCAGAGGTAGGCGCTGCGTCAGCCATGGCAGCAGCCGCGGCCGCAGAGATGATGGGAGGCACGCCCGGGCAGTGTCTGGATGCGGCTTCTGTGGCAATGTCAAATCTGCTTGGATTAGTTTGTGATCCCATAGCCGGCCTTGTGGAATACCCATGCCAGAACAGAAACAGTGTCGGGGCAGCTAATGCGCTGATCTGCGCGGAACAGACACTGGCAGGGATACCGGCTCTCATCCCCTTCGATGAGATGGCACAGGCTATGTATCATGTGGGAAGAAGCCTGCCTTTTGAGCTGCGGGAGAGCGCACTGGGAGGCTGTGCGGCAACCCCTTCCGCCTGCAGGCGTACCTGCGAGATTTTTGGAAGCTGAGAGTTGGCAGATACATCTTGGATGCCGTTATTTTCCGTAGAAGATTTATCGGGCAGATTGGCCCCGGTTGACTTATAATATGGGTAAGGCAGGTGAGAATATGGATTGGATGCAGCGCATCAACCGAGTGATGGACTATGTGGAGGAACATCTCAGGGATGAGATGGATGAGGAAGAGATCAGCAGGATCATGGCGTGCCCGTATCAGAATTTTCAGAGTCTGTTCGGCCAGGTGACAAATATCAGTTTTTCCGAGTATATCAGAAGACGCAAGCTTACCATGGCAGCCTATGATCTGCAGAATTCTGATGAAAAGGTAATGGATATTGCACTGAAGTATGGGTATCAGTCAGGAGATGCTTTCCGTGTGGCATTCCGCAAAATGCACGGTGTCAACCCAACAGAAGTGAGACAAAATGCTGTTCCGCTGATGTTTTACTGCCGGCTGGAGTTTCAAGTGACAGTGAAGGGAGTGGAATCTATGAAGTATACGATTGAAGAAAAAGAAGCTTTTAAGGTATTGGGAACAAGAATGACTACTCCGTATGGGGGCGGAACCTGGGCAGTGGTCAAGAGTGACGGCACCAATGAAAAGATGAGAGAGATCAGCGGGGACTTTTTTGACCTGGGATTATGTTTCGGGTTTCAGGAGGACGGCAGCAACGATTATATGTGTGCAGTCCTCTGGGACGGTCCGGAGACAGAAGGGTTTGTGACATATGAATACCCTCCGGCAACATGGCTGATCTTTCGGACCAAAGGAAAGATTTCAGATAATGTACTGGGAAATCTATGGCGGCAGATCAATCAGGAATTTCTTCCTCAAAGCCAGTATGCGAAATGCGGGCTGCCCACCATTGAGAAGTATATTTTCTGGAATGAAGCTGAGGATTTAGGGGAAGTGGAGGTCTGGATACCTGTAAAGTAATCCTATGCAGTTGTTTTGTGGGCAGGTTCTGACTTGTAAATGAGGCTGCTGTACGATATAAAGAACTGTTTTTTGCCAAAAGGCAGAGAACAGTTTATATCGTGCGGCAGCCTTATTTTTGTATAAAAAGTTTGCGGGTCAACAGTTTTTTGTTTAAACATTGATAAAAAATAATCAAATAGTATTGACGATTTTGATGGGAAATGGTAATTTTAAGATATAACTATATCTGAGTGATCGGATAAAACATCAGCGTAACTGCCATATCATTCTGAGATAAAATGCGACGATTCAGCAGGTCTGCGTATTCACTGCGCTGACCGCAAGAAAACCCAGAATGTATATTGAAACAATTGGAGGTAGATATGAGCAGATTAAGTATCATTACGCAAAACAGTGCACAGCGGACAGTGGAGGAACTCTATAAGGATCTGGAACGGCGTATCGTTGCCAGCCCGCCTGGGTTATGTCCGGTGGACATGGCGGCATCATTTTTAAAAATGTGCCATGCCCAGTCCTGCGGAAAGTGTGTTCCCTGCCGTGTAGGGCTGGGACAACTGGAAAAGCTCTTTGATGATGTGCTGGATGGGGATGCCACTCTGGAGACTATTGAGGTCATTGAGAGGACGGCAAGGAGCATTTTCTATTCGGCAGACTGTGCCATCGGCTATGAGGCGGCCAAGATGGTGCTGAAGGGGATAAAAGGGTTCAGGGAGGATTTTGAAGAGCACATTGTAAGAGGCAGGTGTTCCTGCAACCTGAATCAGCCGGTGCCATGTGTATCCCAGTGCCCGGCCGGGGTGGATATCCCCGGATACATTGCCCTTATCCGGGAGGGAAGACCTGCGGATGCAGTGCGCCTGATCCGCAAGGACAATCCCATGCCTGCAGTCTGCGGCCTTATATGCGAGCATCCCTGTGAGGTGCGGTGCCGGAGAACCATGCTGGATGATCCCATTAATATCAGGGGGTTGAAGCGCTTTGCAGTGGAACATGCAGGGGAAGTGCCTGTGCCGAAAGCGGCTCCGGCTACGGGCAAGAAGATCGCGGTGATCGGAGGAGGTCCGGGAGGGATCAGTGCCGCCTATTACCTGGCTTTAATGGGGCATAAGGTGACTATTTATGAGAAGGAAAAGCAGCTTGGAGGCATGTTGAGGTACGGTATCCCCAGCTACAGGCTTCCGAGAGAAATACTGGATGAGGAGATCCACCAGCTCCTGAGCGTGGGTATTGATGTTATCACCGGAGCAGTTGTAGGAGAAAAGCCATATCTGATACAGGATATCAGACCTCAGTATGATGCCGTTTACATAGCCATTGGTGCCCATACGGATAGAAAGATAGGAATGGAGGGCGAGGACGCCGAAGGTGTAATGTCAGCGGTGGAGATGCTCCGCAGTATCGGTGACGGGGACATGCCGGACTTTAAGGACAGAGATATCATTGTGATCGGCGGCGGCAATGTGGCTATGGATGTGGCTCGTTCCGCAGTTCGTCTGGGAGCAAAACGTGTGCGTATTGCTTACAGGAGAAGAAAAGTGGATATGACAGCCCTGCCGGAGGAAGTGGAAGGGGCTATTGCAGAGGGGTGTGAGGTATTGGACCTTCATGCGCCGCTGTCTATTGAGAAGGACGATCAGGGCAAGGTTTCTGCGCTCTGGGTGCAGCCTCAGCTCATCGGCAGAATGAAAAACGGAAGACCCACACCGGGAGATGCGGATGTGCCCAAACTCCGCCTGCCATGTGACCAGATCCTGGTGGCCATCGGACAGGGGATCGATTCCCAGCACTTTGGTGAGTCAGGCATTCCCATTACAAGAGGTGCCGCTATTGATGCCTTTGACTGGAGCGGCGTGAAGGATGCTGCCGGTGTCTTTGCCGGAGGTGACTGCGTGACCGGACCGGCAACTGTGATCCGTGCCATTGCGGCAGGGAAAGTGGCAGCAGCCAATATTGATGAATTTTTGGGATACAACCATACAATAACAAGCGGGGTGGAGATTCCGCGGGTTCGTCTCCATGACCGCCCCACCTGCGGCCGCGTGAATATGAAAGAACGCGATGCGTCCGTAAGAGTGAAGGATATGGAACTGATCGAATGCGGTATGACTTCTGAGGAGGCATCCCAGGAGGCAAGACGCTGTCTGCGCTGTGACCACTTCGGTTTCGGTGTGTTTAAGGGAGGCAGGGTGGAAAAATGGTAAATACAGAGAGAGTGAAACTTACGATCGACGGCATACAAATAGAGGCCGACAGGCACAGCACCATCCTTCAGGCTGCGGCTCTTGCAGGAATCAGGATTCCCACTCTGTGCTATTTGAAGGATATCAATGAGATTGGTGCATGCCGTGTCTGCGTCGTAGAGGTGGAGGGATATGCAAAGCTGGTTACCGCCTGTAATAACAGGGTAAAAGAGGGGATGGTGGTCCATACCAACAGCCCAAAGGCCCGGAAAACCAGGAGGACAAACGTACAGCTTATCTTATCCCAGCACAACAGCAATTGTGCATACTGCGTCAGAAGCGGAAACTGTTCCCTGCAGAGTGTGGCCAATGATCTGAATATCATGGATGTTCCCTTTGTCAGGGAACTGCCAAAGAACTCCTGGGATATGGATTTCCCGTTGATCAGGGATTATACAAAGTGTATCAAATGCATGCGCTGCGTGCAGATCTGTGATAAGATCCAGTCTGTCAATGTCTGGGATGTGGTGAACACAGGTTCCAGAACAACTGTGGATGTATCGGGCAACAGAAAGATAGACGAATCAGACTGTGCAGTCTGCGGCCAGTGTATCACACACTGTCCGGTGGGGGCGCTCAGAGAGCGGGATGACACGGAGCGTGTGCTGGATGCCATTGCCGACAAGGATAAGATCACAGTGGTTCAGATCGCACCTGCTGTGCGCGCAGCCTGGGGAGAATCCATTGGCCTGTCACCGGAATTTGCAACGGTAAAGAGGCTGGCCTCTGCTCTGCGTAAGATGGGATTTGACTATATTTTCGATACGGATTTCAGTGCGGATCTGACTATTATGGAGGAGGGCAGTGAGTTTCTGGAGAAACTGAAAAACAAAGAGAATGAGAAGTTCCCCATGTTTACGTCCTGCTGTCCGGGCTGGGTGCGCTTTATGAAATCCCAGTATCCGGATATGGTAGATCAGCTTTCCACGGCAAAATCACCGCAGCAGATGTTCGGCGCTGTAGCGAAGACCTATTATGCGAAACTACTGGATGTGGACCCGGAGAGGATTTTCTGTCTGTCTGTTATGCCGTGTGTGGCAAAGAAGCAGGAGTGTGCCCTTCCGACCATGAGGGACGCAGGGGCAGGGCAGGATGTGGATGCCTCCTTGACTACCAGGGAGATCGACCGTTTGATCCGTATGTTCAATATACTTCCTGAGACGCTCAAAGAGGAAGAATTGGATATGCCTCTGGGGGTTGGTTCCGGTGCAGGTGTTATTTTTGGCGCCACAGGAGGCGTTATGGAGGCTGCACTGCGCAGCGCCTATTATCTGGTGACCAGTAAAAATCCGGAACCGGACGCATTTCGGGCAGTCCGGGGTATGGATGGCTGGAAGGAGGCAGAATTCAATCTGGCAGGCACCATTCTCAAGGTGGCGGTTGCCAGCGGACTGGGCAATACCAGAAAACTGATGAAAGCACTCAGGAAAGGAAAAGTTTCCTACGACTTTGTGGAGATCATGGCCTGTCCCGGCGGATGTGCAGGCGGAGGCGGCCAGCCAATCCACGACGGACAGGAGCTTGCGGGGGACAGGGGACAGATCCTGTATGGCTTGGATAAGGTCAGCAATATCCGGTTCTCCCATGAAAATCCTTCTGTCATAAAATGTTATGAAGATTTTCTGGAAAAGCCTTTGTCACACAAGGCCCACGAGCTGCTGCATACGGATCATCACAGATGGAAGATGCCGGGAGAAGGATAAATTCGAGAAAGCAGAAAAAATACATAAATCCATAGCCTTTGGGAAACACTCTGATACCGAGGTGAATGAAATGGATAAAAAACAGCAGGAAGCTTTAAACAGAAAGAAGTCAAATGAAACCTTCAACAGCATTACCCAGAAGGTAAAGCCGGAAAATCAGAATCAGCAGCACAATGCCAGGTCTGAGGCTGTGGAACCGAAAATCAGGCAGGTATAGAGAGAATTTCGGTATCTTATGGCTGAACAGGCGTCTTGATCCTTAGCAGGGAGCAGGATGCCTGTTTTTATGCGCATTATGTAATGCGTTATCAGTATATCGTAAATTAAGACAGTGAATAGAATGGTTATTTAATATACTTTGTACCATAGCTAATCGGTAAGCTGTAACAGGTTGATGTGAAGCTGTGGAGCAGATCGACATAGGGGAGAAGTTAAGATGATTTATTGCAAATATTATTACCGGAGACAAATAAAAAAGGCTGAAAACACTGTATATACAGTGCTTTCAGCTTTTCTCTAAGCAGATAACGGGAATCGAACCCGCCTCTCCAGCTTGGGAAGCTAGCGTTCTACCGATGAACTATATCTGCATACATGTATTATATAACTGAGGAAATTAAAATATCCCAAACGTGCACCAGCCTGCGCGTGTTCCTCCGGGATATTCATATGTGTGAACCGAGACACCGCAGATACGGGTGTAACCGCACTCCTCCCGGAACTGATGCGTTGAAGATATTATAATCCAAAATATTTTTATTTGCAAGAGGATTTTTGAACTGTTATGGCTTATATAACGAAAAAGCATAGCAGAGAGCCTTATTATGCCTTGAAATATAAGCGAAAAAGGATTATCATAATTAAAATACTATAATGCGATAACATACGACAACTGTACGACAGGAGGAGAATCTCATGAACTATAAAATTGCATTGATCCCGGGTGACGGAATTGGACCGGAAATTGTGGCAGAGGCTAAAAAAGTGCTGGATAAGGTCTGTGAAGTATATGGACACAGTTTTTCCTATGAGGAGGTACTGCTTGGGGGAGCTTCCATTGATGTGCACGGTGTGCCGCTGACTGAGGAAGCGATTAAGTCTGCCAAAGCTTCCGACGCGGTGTTGATGGGGTCCATCGGAGGGGATGCCAAGACATCACCCTGGTATCAGCTGGAGCCGTCAAAACGTCCCGAAGCAGGACTCTTAGCTATCAGAAAAGCGCTGAATCTGTTTGCAAACCTGCGCCCTGCTTATCTGTACGAGGAACTGAAAGGTGCCTGCCCCCTGAAAGAGGAAGTTATCGGCGATGGATTTGACATGATCATTGTCAGGGAGCTGACCGGCGGCCTGTATTTCGGTGAGAGGAAGACAGTAGAGGAAAACGGTGTGACAACAGCCGTAGACACTCTTACATATAATGAAAATGAGATCCGCAGGATTGCTGTCAAAGCATTTGATATTGCCATGAAGAGAAACAAAAAAGTCACAAGTGTGGACAAAGCCAATGTACTGGATTCCTCCAGACTCTGGAGAAAAGTGGTGGAAGAGGTGGCAAAGGATTATCCTGAGGTGACACTGGAACATATGCTTGTGGATAATTGTGCCATGCAGCTTGTGCATAATCCGGGTCAGTTCGATGTTATCCTCACAGAGAACATGTTCGGCGATATTTTGTCTGATGAGGCAAGCATGGTGACAGGCTCCATCGGAATGCTTTCATCTGCCAGCTTAAATGAGACAAAATTCGGTCTTTACGAGCCGAGCCACGGTTCTGCACCTGACATTGCAGGAAAAGGGATCGCCAATCCTCTGGCGACCATACTGTCTGCAGCCATGATGCTGCGCTACTCCCTGGATCTGGACAAAGAGGCGGATGCCGTGGAGGCAGCCGTGCAGAAGGTTCTTACAGAGGGATTCCGCACAGTGGACATCATGGCGGATGGTATGAAACAGGTGGGGACGATCGAGATGGGAGATCTGATCGCAGAGCGGATCTGAGAGCTGAACGAGAGTAACAGTTAAGCATCCGCTTATAATGGTGAAAATACAGAACAGTTACAAATAAGATCAAAAACGGACAATGGAATTCAGACAATAGAAAACAGACAACAGAAAGGATTATGAAAGATATGAGAAGTGATGCAGTAAAAACAGGTATGCAGCAGGCACCGCACCGTTCCCTGTTCAATGCTTTGGGAATGACAAAAGAGGAACTGGAAAGGCCGCTGGTAGGTATTGTCAGCTCCTATAATGAGATCGTGCCGGGCCACATGAACCTGGATAAGATCGTGGATGCTGTAAAATTAGGTGTTGCCATGGCCGGCGGAACACCGATCATGTTCCCGGCTATTGCTGTCTGCGACGGTATTGCCATGGGACATACAGGAATGAAATATTCCCTGGTAACAAGAGATCTGATCGCGGATTCCACAGAGGCTATGGCTATGGCCCATCAGTTTGACGCTCTGGTCATGGTACCGAACTGTGACAAGAACGTACCGGGACTCCTTATGGCAGCAGCCAGGATCAATGTCCCCACCGTATTTGTAAGCGGCGGTCCTATGCTGGCAGGCCGTGTACATGGCCAGAAGAGAAGCCTTTCTTCCATGTTTGAGGCTGTAGGTTCCTATAGTGCCGGAACCATGACCGCAGAGGAAGTGGAAGAATTTGAAAATAAAGTCTGCCCAACCTGCGGCTCCTGCTCCGGTATGTACACTGCCAACAGCATGAACTGTCTTACAGAAGTGCTGGGTATGGGATTAAAAGGAAATGGAACCATCCCTGCTGTTTATTCCGAGAGGATCAAACTGGCAAAACACGCAGGTATGCAGGTAATGGAGATGTACAGACAGAATATCCGTCCGAGGGACATCATGACAAAAGACGCGATCATGAATGCCCTGACGGTTGATATGGCACTTGGATGTTCTACCAACAGTATGCTGCATCTGCCGGCAATTGCCCATGAAATCGGATGGGACTTTGACATTACCTTTGCAAATGAAGTGAGCGCAAAGACACCGAATCTCTGCCATCTGGCACCGGCAGGTCCGACTTACATAGAAGATTTGAATGAGGCCGGCGGTGTGTACGCAGTGATGAATGAGCTTACCAAAAAAGATTTGCTGAATCTGGACTGTATGACAGTGACAGGAAAGACTGTGGGCGAAAATATTAAAAACTGTGAGAACAGGAATCCAGAGGTTATCCGCCCGGTTGAAAATCCTTACAGCCAGACCGGAGGCCTTGCGGTACTCACCGGCAATCTGGCACCGGACGGCGGTGTGGTAAAACGTTCCGCAGTCTGTGAGGAGATGATGGTGCATGAAGGCCCTGCAAAGGTGTTTGAGTGTGAGGAAGATGCCATTGACGCCATCAAAGGCGGTAAGATCGTGTCAGGAGATGTAGTGGTGATCCGTTATGAGGGACCAAAAGGCGGTCCGGGAATGAGAGAGATGCTGAATCCAACCTCTGCAATTGCAGGTATGGGGCTTGGCTCCAGCGTGGCTCTGATCACAGACGGACGTTTCTCCGGCGCATCCCGCGGAGCTTCCATTGGACATATTTCTCCGGAGGCAGCCGTAGGCGGTCCCATCGCCCTTGTGGAGGAGGGAGATATCATCCGCATCAATATTCCGGAAAACAAGCTGGAGCTGGCTGTTTCAGAAGAGGAAATGGCAAGGAGAAAGGCTGCATGGCAGCCAAGAGAGCCTAAAGTAAATACGGGATATCTGGCACGCTATGCGGCTATGGTGACCAGCGGAAACAGAGGAGCTGTTCTGGAAATCCAGAAATAAAAATAAAAAAGAAAAGATAACGGTTGGGAGGATTTCAATATGCAGTTGACAGGAGCAGAAATAGTAATCGAATGTTTAAAAGAGCAGGGTGTAGATACCGTATTTGGTTATCCGGGCGGAACCATTCTGAACATTTATGACGAGTTATATAAACACAGTGATGAGATCCATCACGTACTGACTTCCCATGAGCAGGGCGCAGCCCACGCAGCGGACGGCTATGCCCGTTCTACAGGAAAAGTGGGTGTATGCTTTGCGACCAGCGGCCCTGGCGCCACTAATCTGGTGACAGGTATTGCCACAGCCCATATGGACTCTGTTCCTGTGGTTGCCATTACCTGTAATGTCGGCGTTCCCCTTCTGGGAAAAGACAGCTTCCAGGAGGTAGATATAGCCGGTGTTGTTATGCCTATCACAAAACACAGCTTTATCGTAAAAGATGTGAAGAAGCTTGCAAAAACTATCCGCCGTGCCTTTGTCATTGCAAAGAGCGGCCGGCCCGGTCCGGTCCTTGTGGATATCACAAAGGATGTGACTGCAGCCAAGACAGACTTTGAAAATGCAGTGCCAAAGCCTGTGAAACCCTCCGTAAGTGAGATTGAAGAGGCAGATCTGGCTAAGGCGGCAGAGATGATCCGGGAGGCAAAGCGTCCGTTCATCTTTGTGGGAGGCGGAGCCATTGCAGCTAATGCATGGGAGGAACTGCGCACTCTGGCACATAAGATCCAGGCACCTGTAACGGATTCCCTTATGGGAAAAGGCGCATTCTCCGGAGAAGATGAATTGTATACCGGTATGCTGGGCATGCACGGAACCAAGGCTTCCAATCTGGGAGTGACAAAATGTGACCTGCTGATCACAATAGGCGCCAGATTCAGCGACCGTGTGACCGGCAATACCAGAAACTTTGCAAGAAATGCAAAGGTAATCCAGATTGATGTGGATGCAGCGGAAATCAATAAAAACGTGCTGGTTGACTGCAGCGTAGTAGGTGATGCCAAAGAAGTGCTGAAACGCCTGATCGATATGGTGGAGCAGAAAGAGCATAAAGAATGGTTGGAATATGTAGAGGAGCTGAAAGCGAAATATCCTCTGCGCTACAACCAGGAAGGCTTGAGCGGCCCTGCCATCATTGAAGAAATCTATCGTCAGACAAAAGGTGATGCCATTATCGTCACAGAGGTAGGACAGCATCAGATGTGGGCAGCCCAGTATTATAAATACAAAGCACCCCGCACATTCCTCTCCTCCGGCGGACTGGGTACCATGGGCTATGGTCTGGGGGCGGCTATCGGCGCAAAGATGGGCAATCCCGATAAGGTGGTTATCAATGTGGCAGGAGACGGCTGTTTCCGTATGAACATGAATGAGATCGCAACAGCCACCAGAAATGATATCCCGCTTATCCAGGTGGTCATCAACAACCAGGTTCTCGGTATGGTGCGTCAGTGGCAGACTCTGTTCTATGAAGGCAGATATTCTAATACAGTATTAAAAGATAAAGTTGATTTTGTGAAACTGGCTGAAGCCATGGGTGCAGTGGGTATCCGTGTGACGAAAAAAGAAGAACTGCAGGAGGCTCTTGCAAAAGCGATTGAATTAAACACTACCGTTGTTTTGGACTGCATGATCGACAGCGATGACAAAGTATTCCCAATGGTACCGGCAGGCGCCAATATTGAGGATGCCTTTGATGAGGATGATCTGAAAGCGAAACAGAAATAATGTGTCTTTTTCAGAAAGACAAATGTTTTTATTGACAATAATATAACAAAGAGGTAGAATACTTCTTGTCAAGCAATTTATGCCACGTGTCCCTAAATGGGGCATGTGGCGTGTTGTTGTTCAGCCGTTTGGCTTTTCAGCAGCAAATGCAGATAACCAGACTGTATTATAAGAGTAAAACAATAGAGGAGGAAACAACAAGTGAGCAGAGTTTATAACTTTTCGGCAGGACCGGCAGTGCTGCCGGAGGAAGTGCTGAAGGAGGCAGCAGCAGAGATGCTGGATTATAAGGGAACGGGCATGTCTGTTATGGAGATGAGCCACCGTTCCAAAGCTTTTGAGGATATTATACATACTGCAGAGGCGGATTTAAGAGAACTGCTGCATATTCCGGATAACTATAAAGTATTATTCCTGCAGGGCGGTGCCCATCAGCAGTTTGCCATGATTCCTATGAACCTGATGAAGAATAAAGTGGCTGATTACATTGTGACAGGCCAGTGGGCAAAGAAAGCATGGCAGGAGGCACAGAAGTACGGAACAGCCAACAAAGTCGCTTCCTCTGAAGATAAGACATTTTCTTACATTCCGGACTGTTCAGACCTTCCCATAAGCCCGGACGCGGATTATGTATATATCTGCGAGAATAACACCATCTACGGTACAAAATTTAAAACACTGCCCAATACAAAAGGCAAAACTCTGGTTGCAGACGTTTCCTCATGTTTCCTCTCCGAACCTATGGACGTGGAGAAATACGGCCTTATTTACGGCGGTGCACAGAAAAATATAGGGCCTGCCGGTGTAGTGATCGCCATCATCCGTGAAGACCTGATCACAGAGGAGGTTCTTCCGGGGACACCGACGATGCTTACCTACAAGACACACGCAGACGCGGAGTCCTTATATAATACCCCCAACTGTTACGGTATCTATATGTGCGGCAAGGTATTCCAGTGGCTGAAGAGACAGGGCGGCCTGGAGGCCATGAAGAAGCATAATGAGAAAAAGGCCAAAATCCTTTATGATTTCCTGGATGCCAGCACAATGTTCAAAGGTACAGTGGAACCGGATTCCCGTTCCCTTATGAATGTGCCATTTGTCACAGGAGATAAAGATTTGGACGCGAAATTTATCAAAGAAGCCACAGCCGCAGGCTTCGTGAATCTGAAAGGCCACAGGAGTGTAGGCGGCATGCGTGCCAGCATCTACAATGCCATGCCTATAGAAGGTGTGGAGGCCCTGACTGCTTTCATGGAAAAATTTGAAAAGGAGAATGCTTGATCATGTACAGATATCACTGCTTAAATCCAATTTCCAGCGTAGGACTGGAGCACTTCCCCGCCAAGTATGAGAGCACAGACAATATGTCTGATGCAGACGCCGTGCTGGTGAGAAGTGCAAATATGCATGAGATGGAGCTGCCAAAGAATGTGGTTGCCATAGCCAGAGCCGGCGCAGGTGTCAACAATATTCCGTTGGAGGAGTGCGCTAAGGACGGCGTGGTGGTCTTCAACACACCGGGAGCAAATGCCAATGGCGTAAAGGAAATGGTCATTGCCGGAATGCTGTTGGCCTCCAGGGATATTGTGGGAGGCATTGAATGGCTGGAGCACCAGGATGCCACAGAGGACATTGGAAAACTGGCTGAGAAGAAGAAAAAGCAGTTTGCCGGCTGCGAGATCAGCGGAAGGAAGCTGGGGATCATAGGCCTTGGCGCTATCGGTGTAAAGGTGGCCAATGCTGCGGTACATCTGGGAATGGAAGTTTACGGATATGATCCGTTTATCTCCGTGGACGCAGCGTGGAACCTTTCCAGAAGCATTCACCACATCAATGATCTGAACGTGATCTACAAAGAGTGTGATTATATCACCATCCATGTGCCGCTGATGGAATCCACAAGGAAAATGATCAGCGCTGATGAGATCGCCCAGATGAAAGAGGGCGTTGTCCTTCTGAATTTTGCAAGGGATCTGCTGGTGGATGAGGAAGCTCTGGCAGAGGCTCTGAGAGAGGGAAAAGTCAAAAAGTATGTGACTGACTTTGCAAACCCTCTGGTGACCAGCACACCAAACACTCTGGTAACACCCCATCTGGGAGCATCCACAGAGGAGTCAGAAGACAACTGTGCTGTGATGGCCGTAAGGCAGCTTATGGATTATCTTGAAAGTGGAAATATCAAGAATTCCGTGAATTATCCGGACTGTGATACAGGGGCTTGTATAGATGTGGGAAGGGTGACCATTAATCACAAAAATATTCCGAACATGATCAGCCAGTTCACAAAGGTTCTGGGTGACGCAGGAGTGAATATCTCCAATATGACCAACAAGAGTAAAGGCGATTTTGCTTACACCATGATTGATGTGTCCACACCAATTTCCGGTGAAGTTGCAAAAGAGCTAAAAAATATCCACGGCGTTTACCGGGTGCGAATTGTAAAATAAAAGAAATGGGGAAAACACCAGCAGGGAAAGAGAAAATCTTTCCTTGCCTGGTGTTTTTCTATTATTGTGTCTATTTCATTGTATTTTTAGACTATATACGGTATAATTTTACTATGGCGTTATAAAATGGCATGAATGTGTAACAGTTCAGACAGGTTTGTACGCTTACTGCGTTGACCATATGAACAGGTAGTGCCAACAGTCATCCGGCCTATCGTGAAGTGATTTTAATGGCCGGATGTGCAGCAGTCCGGCATGTCCGAACTACTACATCAATATATTTGGGGTGTGAAAATGAGCAGAAAAATGAAAAAACCGGAAACATTCATACAGAAGAGAGTACGCGGTGCAAAACGGGTAAAATCTTTCTGCGGTGCACTTAGAAGAAACCGCAGACGGCTGGGAAAGGTATTCAATGGTGTCTGCGAGATCGCTGCCCGTGTTATGGAGAAAAAATTATAAAGGAGAGCTGATAATGGCGGTAATAAAACCATTTTGTGCAGTGCGCCCTCAGGAAAACCTGGCTTCAAAGGTGGCCGCACTGCCTTATGATGTATATAACAGAAAAGAGGCGAAAGAGGAGACAGAGAAAAATCCATATTCCTTCCTGAAAATCGACCGGCCGGAAACACAGTTTCCGGATGATACGGATATGTACGCGCCGGAAGTGTACAAAAAGGCAAGAAAGATATTCTGGAAAATGATGGAAGACGGGGAATTTCTGCAGGATGTGGACCCGAACTTTTATCTCTATGAGCTTACCAGAAACGGACATGTACAGACCGGGATCGTGGCATGCGCGTCTATTGATGATTATCTGAATGGGGTGATTAAAAAGCATGAGAATACCAGGGTTGAGAAGGAACAGGACCGCATTCGTCATGTAGATGTATTGGAAGCGCAGACAGGTCCCATCTTTTTGGCTTACCGCGCAAATGCGGATTTCAGACATTTGATGGAGGTTAAGAAAAAAGATTTCCCCATATTTGACTTTGTGTCAGAAGACGGGATCCGTCACAGAGGCTGGATGATCTATGAGTCAGCCATGACCCACAAAATAGAAAAAACATTTCAGTCCATGGACAGCATATATATTGCGGACGGTCATCACAGGGCGGCTTCGGCCATCAAGGCAGGACTAAAGCGGCGGCGGGAGAATCCCAATTACACAGGCAGGGAGCCTTTTAATTATTTCCTGTGCACCCTGTTTGCCGATGAGGAACTGGAAATTCTGGATTATAACCGTGTAGTAAAAGATCTGAACGGAATTTCAAAGGAGGAGTTGCTGGAGAAAATAAAGGAGCGCTTCCAGGTGTCAGAACCGGGAATAGAGGCGGTTTCTCCCCGGGAAAAGGGAGAATTCGGCATGTATCTGGAGGACAGATGGTATAAGCTGAACATTAAGGATACATACCGCTCGGTGGATGTGGTGGATGGGCTTGACGTGGCCCTCCTTCAGAATAATCTGCTGGAACCTGTGCTGGGGATCCGGGAGCCGGCAAAAGATCCGCGCATTGACTTTATAGGAGGGATACGGGGATTGGGTGAGCTGGAAAGACGTGTACACACAGACTGTAAGGCAGCGTTTTCCATGTATCCGACTTCCATGAAGGAGCTTTTTGCCGTGGCGGATGCAGGCAGGCTCATGCCGCCAAAATCTACTTGGTTTGAGCCAAAACTCAGAAGCGGATTATTTATTCACAGGATATAAATTATGAAAGAGCATTTATTTGACAGTATTGACTGTCTGGAAGCAGGAGAATCCCTTGACAGGCAAACCCTCACAGCGCTGATCGAGGGGCGGAATGAGAAGCTTGCCGGATATCTGTTCGGCAAAGCAGCGAGGATGCGGGAAAAATATTACGGAAACCGCATTTACATCAGAGGACTGATCGAGTTTACCAATTATTGCAAAAATGACTGCTACTACTGCGGGATCCGAAAAGGAAACCGCAGGGCGGAACGTTACCGTCTGGGCAGAGAAGAAATTATGGAGTGCTGCCGAAAAGGTTATGCCCTTGGGTTCAGGACCTTTGTGCTCCAGGGGGGCGAGGACCCCTGGTATACGGATGACAGGATTGCAGAGCTGGTCATGTCCATAAAAAAGGAATACAGTGACTGTGCGGTGACACTCTCTGTGGGGGAAAAGGAGAGGGAGAGTTACCAGAGATTTTTTGACGCAGGGGCAGACAGATATCTGCTCAGGCACGAGACTGTGTGCGAGGAGCACTACGGCACGCTGCATCCACCCTCCATGTCCTATGCCCACAGGCAGGAATGCCTGAGGAATCTAAAGAACATTGGATTTCAGACAGGATGCGGCTTTATGGTGGGAACTCCAGGACAGACACCGGAGAATCTGGCAGATGAGCTGATGTTTTTAAAGGATTTCCAGCCTGCAATGGTGGGGATCGGGCCTTTCATTCCCCACAGGGATACTCCTTTTGGGAATAAGGCTCCGGGGAGCGCAGAGCTTACTCTGTACCTGCTGGGACTGATCCGGCTGCTGCTTCCCAAAGTCCTGCTTCCCGCCACAACTGCTCTGGGCACCATTGCCGGCGACGGACGGGAGCGGGGGATACTGGCAGGGGCCAATGTGGTCATGCCGAATTTATCGGCTTCCCTGGTACAGGGAAAATACGAACTGTACGACCATAAAATTTATACAGGCGCAGAAAATGCCGCCGAACTGGAACTTCTTCGCAGCCGTATGGAGAAAATCGGCTGTGAAGTGACTGTAGACCGGGGGGACACCAAAATGGAAACCCGGTAAAGAGAAAAGGAGAGGGTAAAATGAGTTACGATCCGAAATCACTGAAAGCAGAGGAATTTATTTCCCATGAAGAAATCCAGGAGACACTTGCCTACGCTGAGGCAAATAAGCACAATGAGGCGCTTATTGACCAGATCCTGGAAAAGGCAAAGCTTCGCAAAGGACTGACCCACAGGGAAGCTTCTGTACTGCTGGACTGCGACATCGAGGAGAAAAACCAGGAGATCTACAAACTGGCTGAACAGATTAAAAAGGATTTCTACGGGAACCGGATTGTTATGTTTGCGCCCCTTTATCTGTCCAATTACTGTATCAACGGCTGTGTATACTGTCCTTATCACAGGAAAAACAAGCATATAGCCAGGAAGAAACTGACCCAGGAGGAGATCATAAAAGAGGTAACAGCGTTGCAGGATATGGGGCACAAGCGCCTTGCTCTGGAGGCAGGTGAGGATCCTCTCAATAACCCTATTGAATATATCCTGGAGAGCATTAAGACTATTTACAGTATCAAGCATAAAAACGGCGCTATCCGCCGCGTCAACGTAAATATAGCGGCTACCACAGTGGAGGATTACAGGAAATTAAAAGAAGCCGGTATCGGCACCTATATTCTTTTCCAGGAAACCTATCATAAAGAGAGCTATAAAAAGCTTCATCCCACAGGGCCGAAGAGCAATTATGATTATCACACAGAGGCCATGGACAGAGCCATGGAAGGCGGCATTGACGATGTAGGTCTGGGCGTACTGTTCGGACTGGAGCTGTACCGCTATGAATTTGCAGGTCTTCTCATGCATGCGGAGCATTTGGAGGCGGTCCACGGTGTCGGGCCTCATACCATCAGCGTTCCGAGAGTAAAACACGCGGACGATATTGACCCCTCTGCCTTTGACAACGGCATTGACGATGATATATTCGCAAAACTGGTTGCCTGTATCCGTATTGCAGTGCCTTATACAGGTATGATCATCTCCACGAGAGAGAGCAAAGAATGCAGGGAAAGGGTACTTCACCTGGGTATTTCCCAGATAAGCGGTGCATCCAGGACAAGTGTGGGCGGTTACAGTGAACCGGAACCGGAGGATGAGAATTCCGAGCAGTTTGACGTGTCGGACAAGAGAACCCTGGATGAGGTGGTGCACTGGCTGATGGATATGAAATACATCCCCAGCTTCTGTACGGCGTGCTACAGGGAAGGAAGGACCGGAGACAGGTTTATGAGTCTCTGTAAGACAGGACAGATCCAGAACTGCTGCCATCCCAATGCACTGATGACGCTGAAAGAGTTTCTTATGGACTATGCAAGCCCTGAGACAAGAAAGATTGGGGAGGAACTGATCCAGTCAGAGCTTGTGAACATCCCAAGAGAGAGAACAAGGGAGATTGTTGTGGAGCGCCTGGCAAAGATTGAGAATGGAGAGAGGGATTTCCGTTTCTGAGAGGAGGATACACATGAGTCTGAATGCATCACCCTCTGCAAACCGGGTACATATCAGCTTTTTCGGACGCCGCAACACCGGAAAGTCCAGTCTGTTAAATGCGGTCACAGGACAGGATATGGCAGTGGTATCAGATGTGAAGGGCACCACTACTGATCCGGTCCAAAAAGCTATGGAGCTTCTTCCCATAGGCCCTGTTCTGTTCATTGACACGCCGGGGATGGATGACGACCAGGAAGGCCTTGGGGCGCTTCGGGTAAAAAAGGCGGAGCAGGTACTTCACAAAACAGATGTTGCAGTCCTGGTTGTGGAGGCAGGGAAAGAGTTGGTTCCTATGGAACAGCAGCTCATTGAGCTTTTTGAAAAGAGAGAGCTGCCGTATCTTGTGGTCTTCAACAAAATGGATCTGCTGGCAGAGGAAAGAAAACCAAAGACAGACCATGAAATCTATGTAAGTGCCCGGAAAGGCATTCATATCTTTGAGTTGAAAGAAAAACTGGGGAGCCTTGCAAAAGAAGGGCAAGAGCGTCCCCTGGTAAAAGATCTGGTATCACCGGGAGACTTTGTGCTCCTGGTGATACCCATTGACAAAGCAGCTCCAAAGGGAAGGCTCATACTTCCCCAGCAGCAGGTGATCAGAGAACTGTTAGACACAGGGGCGGTTCCCCTGGCAGTACAGGATGACAGAGTAGGGGAGGTGCTTGGACGCCTTGGGGAAAAGCCGCGGCTTGTCATTACGGACAGTCAGGTGTTCGGGAAGGTGGACAAAGCGGTCCCGGCTGAGATACCTCTTACCTCTTTTTCCATTCTCTTTGCCCGGTATAAGGGAATCTTGTCCGGGGCGCTGGAGGGCGCTTATGCACTTGACAGCCTGAAGGACGGGGATAAAGTATTGATCAGTGAAGGCTGTACGCATCATCGGCAGTGTAACGATATCGGCACTGTGAAGATGCCGGGCTGGATTGAAAAACATACGGGAAAAAAGCCGGAGTATGTATTTACATCGGGAACCGGATTTCCGGAAGATCTGACTCCGTACCGGCTGGTGATACACTGCGGCGGCTGCATGCTGAATGAGCGTGAAATGCAGTGGCGCAGAAATCAGGCCGGCTCCCAGGGAGTGCCCATGACAAACTACGGCATAGCTATTGCGCATATGAACGGTATTTTGCAGCGGAGCCTGGAAATATTCCGGTGATCAGTATATATGCGGGAGGGCAGCCGAATGGAATACGTTTCTATCAATGAGACAAACCGGGAATGCGTCAATGAATTTATAGAGAGCCAATGGCCCACAACAGAGATGGTCATTCGCGGAAAAATTGTGGATATGACCCGGACAGAGGGTATTGTTGTCCGGGAAAAAGGAAATATTGTAGGACTTCTGACGTATCTGATCAGAGACGGAATCTGTGAGATCATATCCCTGGACAGCCGTCAGGAGGGACGTGGGATCGGGAGAACACTGATCGGGAAGGCAAAGGAGACAGCAGTCAAGAGAAAATGCAGAAGGCTGACGGTTATCACAACAAATGATAACATCCAGGCAATCCGCTTCTATCAGCGCTGCGGATTTGATATGTCCCATCTGTATCACAACGCGCTGAACTATTCAAGAAAGCTGAAACCGGAGATTCCTCTGATCGGGGCAAATGGAATCCCTCTGATGCACGAGATAGAATTTGTGATGGATTTGTAGCCTTAACGTTACCTCGGAGAGCGGAGGAGAAGGGCATGACAGAACAGGAAATGATGGTGCCGCTCATTGTGGTGGAAAAACCATGATTTTTGGACAGAACAGGAAAAGGACATTCCGGCAGCCGAAAACGGCTATCGGAATGTCCTTTTCCTTTGGCTGTTGTAAAACATTTTCATGCCTTACAGCAGTAAGTTTTTATACAGCAGTATTGACCGCAGTTATGATCCGCAGCTCCGCAAAGAAGCCAAGTTCAGTTCTGTGAAAGCTCAGTTCTGTGAGCAGTGATCCATAGCAGTAATTAATAGCTGTCATTGTGCAGAAGTTCGTGTTCTTTTCCTTTTAATAAGGTATCATACAGTGACATGACAAGGGGGTTCTCGTCAGCCTTTCGGATACTGGTAACATTGTCTGCTTTGTAGAGTCCGTCTTTTCTGGCAGCTTTCGTGCGGTCACCGGCTCTCGGCGGCTGGCCGCCTCCCATGATACATCCACGGCGGCATGCCATGATCTCAACAATGTGATAGTGAGCTTCGCCGCTCTTGATCCTCTCCATGATAGCCTGGGCATTTGCCAGTCCGCTGGCCACACAGACATTCAGCGGGATGCCTTTGTAGGTGACGGAGAATTCCTTGATTCCCTCCTCACCGCGGGCACCTGTCTCGGCTACGGTATCCATGGTTGCTTTGTCGTGTTTGTCCGCAAAGCGGCGGAGCATAGCTTCTGTCACACCACCGGTCACGCCGAAGATAACGCCGGCGCCGGATCCGAAACCGAAAGGCATATCACAGGCTTCCGGGATCAGAGTCGGGAATTCAATACCGGAGTTCTTGATCATACGGATCAATTCTGTGGTTGTGATGACAATATCCGTGTTCTGCTCTCCATGGGTAAAGCTGTTCGGACGGATGGCCTCCATCTTCTTTGCTGTACACGGCATGATGGACACAACAACTGTCTTTTTGCCCTGGTTTTTCTCATATCCTCTGTAGTATTCTTTGATGACCGCGGAGAACATTTCCTGAGGAGAACGGCAGGTGGAGAGGTTATCCTTATATTCCGGATACTGGTCACAGAGGAATTTTACCCATGCAGGGCAGCAGGAGGTGAACAGGGGCAGCTTTGAACTGTCACCCAGGCGCTCCAGAAATTCCTTGGATTCCTCCATGATCGTCAAGTCAGCGCTGAACGCTGTATCATAAACCTCATCAAATCCCATGCGGTGCAGAACAGCCACCAGTTTGCCCATGACACTGTTTCCTTTGTCCAGGCCAAAGGCATCCCCAACTGCCACACGTACAGCCGGCGCTACCTGAGCCACAACTCTGGTATCCGGGTCTGCAATGGCTTCCCATACTTCATCCATATGAGTCTTGATGCTGATGGCGCCTGTGGGACAGTAGATACGGCACTGGCCGCAGCTTACGCAGTCTGTCTCAGCCAGAGTTTTATTGAAGGCAGGCATTGCCATGGCATCTGTTCCGCGGAAGGCGAAGCCCAGTACACCCAGCCCCTGGATCTCTGAACAGGCACGTACACAGTCGCCGCAGAGAATACATTTGTTTGGGTCCCTGACAATAGAGGGAGAGCTGGTATCTAAGGGACGGATTTCCCTTGTATTCTGGAAACGCACATCCGTGATATTCATTCTGTGGGCCAGGTCCTGCAGCACACATTCGCCGCTCTTTACACAGGTGGTACAGTCACGGCAGTGGGCGGAGAGAAGAAGCTCCACGATCAGTTTTCTGTATTTTTTAATTCTTCCGGAATTGGTATAGATGACCATTCCATCTCTGGGAACCTCTGAGCAGGAGGCAAAAGTACGTCCCCTGTCATCCTCCACAGTGCAGAGCCGGCAGGCGCCGAAGGTGGAAACCTCAGAGTGATAGCAGAGTGTCGGAAGATTGATTCCGGCTTTCCGGATGACGGAAAGTACATTCTTTTCATCGGTAAATTCAACTTTTCTACCGTCAATCGTCATAAATCCCATATTAAAACCCTCCTATGCTTCCACGTAAATGGCATCAAAGGCGCAGTTGTCTTTGCAGGCACCGCACTTGATACACAATTCGTTGTCAATATGATAAGCTTGCTTGCGCACGCCGGTGATCGCTCCAACCGGACAGTTCTTTGCACATTTGCCGCAGCCTTTGCAGAACTCAGGATTAATAAGGAAACGGCGCATAGCAGTACAGCATTTGGCGGCACACTTGTGTTCCAGAATGTGCTCCTCGTACTCATTGCGGAAGGTTTTTAAAGTGCTGATAACAGGAAGGGGGGCACTCTTGCCAAGACCGCACAGAGCCATATTCTTAACCATGGCAGCCAGCTCTTCCAGGGTGTCAAGATCCTCGATCTTTCCTTTATCGTCTACGATGCGTTCCAGGATCTCCAGCATACGTTTGGTTCCTTCACGGCAGGGAACACATTTTCCGCAGGATTCCCTCTGGGTAAAGCTCATGAAGAAACGGGCAACCTCCACCATACAGGTATTCTCGTCCATGACAACCAGTCCGCCGGAACCCATGATGGCATCGTATTTTTTAACACTGTCAAAATCCAGGCCTACATCCAGGTGTTCAGCCGTGAGACATCCGCCGGAGGGACCGCCGATCTGTACGGCTTTGAATTCTCCGCCGCCTTTGATGCCGCCGCCGATATCATAGATCATCTCACGCAGTGAGGTTCCCATGGGAACTTCGATCAGGCCGGTATTCTCGATAGAACCGGTGATGGAGAAGGTCTTTGTTCCGGGGCTGCCCTCTGTTCCTATGGTGCGGAACCAGTCAGCGCCTTTCATGACAATACCGGGAACATTGGCAAAGGTTTCTACATTGTTCAGAACCGTAGGTTTGGCCCAAAGTCCCTGGTCAACAGTTCTGGGCGGTTTTACACGGGGCATGCCTCTGTCGCCTTCAATGGAGGCAGTCAGAGCAGAACCCTCGCCGCAGACAAAGGCTCCGGCGCCGCGGTTGATATGCATATGGAACGAGAAATCAGTTCCCAGGATATTGTCTCCCAGCAGACCTTTTTCCTCAGCCTGTGCCATGGCGTGTGTGAGCCGTTCCACAGAGAGCGGATACTCCGCACGCACATAAATATAACCGTCCTGTGCATTGACTGCATAGGCGGCAATGGTCATTCCTTCGATGAGACGGTAGGGATCACCTTCCATAACGCTTCCATCCATGAATGCGCCCGGGTCACCCTCGTCACCGTTACAGACAACATAGTGTTCTTTTACGTCTGTGTGGGCGGCCACCTGTTTCCATTTTTTGCCGGTGGGGAATCCGCCGCCGCCTCTTCCGCGCAGACCGGATTTGTCTACCTCGTCAATGACGTCTTTTGGAGACATATCAAAAAGGGCCTTTGACAGAGCGCTATAACCGCCGGAAGCTATGTATTCATCCAGAGATTCCGCGTCAAAGCGTCCGCAGTTTTCCAAAGTGATCCTGGTCTGCTTGGCAATGAATGGGATATCATCCGGTGTGGGGAAGGATTCCTCGCCTTTTTTGTAGAACAGGCGTTCCACGGGTTCTTTGTTCAAGACGGTGCGTTTAAAGATTTCCTCACAGTCGTCCATCTGTACCTTTACATATTGATAATGCAGGGGTTCGATCCGCATCAGGGGTCCCAGTTCACAGATACCCTGGCAGCCGGTCTTCACAACTCCGATGTGAGGAACATGGCCTTCAAATTCTACGGAAACACCGGGCATGTCCTTACAGAGTTCCTGCATTCTTTCGTAAATTTTCTGTGAGCCGGTAGCAACACAGCCGGTTCCGGCGCAGATCAGGATACGGCATTCAAAAGAATCAATCTGTTTCCGGGCGGCCTCCTGCTCTTTTTTCAGAGACTCTCTGTTTTCGATAATCATACGCTATCACCTCTCAATTCTGTGAGTAATTCCAATGCTTTTTCCGGCGTCATGGTCGGGTGTACTTCATTGTTCACGGTGAGTGTAGGAGCCAGCCCGCAGGCACCCAGGCAGGAAACGGTTTCCACAGTGAAAAGCATATCGTCTGTGGTGTGTTTTTTCTTGCTCAGGCCCAGCTCTTTTTGAAGGGCTTCCAGAATGGGCATGGATTTGCGGACATGGCAGGCAGTTCCGTCACAGACTTTAATAATGTACTTTCCTTTTGGTTCAAAGGAAAAGTTTTCGTAAAATGTGGCAACACTGTAGGCCTTGGCCTCTTTTACCCCTATTTCTTTTGCCACGTAGGTCAGTAGTTCGCCCGGCAGATAACGATATTCTGCCTGAATGTCCTGCATGATGGGAATCAGTGCACTTGGCCTGCGGCCGTAATGGCTGATGATTTCGTCCGTCTTCTGGTAGTAGCTCTTGTCAAGCATTCAGATACCTCCTTTAGATTTGATCATTCATGACAACAGAAAGTTCACAGTAGGTGCTTTCTGTTGTTTACAGTACACTTCCGCATGTGCGTTTGGGTATTATTGCACATATACCTGTCCTCTAATTATATAATGATAAGAGGAAATACACAATGAAATTTTTGAAAAAAACACAAAAATATACAAATTAGTTAATGGTTTGCGGCTGTTTACAATCACTGTTCTGTAAGGTGTTTTTTCTGCGTCTCCCCAAAGACCGCTGCTTTTTCCTGGTTTTCGCGAACGGAAGGTGAGTGATTAACGGGGCGGCTTTAATTGCATATAGCTTATCATATGGCGTTCGCTGTAGTACTAGAGTATGTTTAAAAATTCATTCCGACAATCTGCACACTCTAATGCAGATGAATTTATTTATTTTACGCTTGACTTTAACTAACGATTGTTAGTATAATGGAGACTAACAACTGTTAGTAAAATTGTCTAAACAGGAGAAAAATATGAAAACGAAAGAAAAGATATTGAAGGAAGCTCTTTTTCTTTTTTCGGACCGGGGATTTCACGCGGTTTCCGTGCGGGATATAGCCAAAGCTGTAGGGATAAAAGAGAGTTCCCTTTACAACCATTTTAAAAATAAGCAGGATATCTTTGACAGTATTGTGGATATTCAGTGGGAGAACGCAAAGGCATATTTCCGGGAGAAGGAGCTGCCCTTTGCGCCGGAGGAGAAAAATGACGTTTTTATTGAGCGGGATTTTGACAGGCTGTCAGAGAAGGTGTTGTCGGTCTTTTCTTTTTTCTTTGAAAATGAGGAAAATGTAAGGTATCGGAGACTTTTGATCTTAAGCCAGTATGAATACCCCAGGGCAAAAGAAATTTATATAAAATTATATAGGAATTATATGCTGGAATTTCAGAGCAGCCTGTTTTTGTCTCTTATGGAGGCAGGCGTGCTGGAAAAAAGAGATCCGGATAAACTTGCCCTGGAATTCTATGGTCCTGTTTTTTTACTGCTACACACCTGTACAGGGCTTGAGGAGGCAAAACCTAAATTTGTGGAACATTTGAGACAATTTGTGGAAGTATATGGAAAGAAAGAGGAGAGCAAATGAATATTTTGGTGGTATACAGTTCAAAGACCGGATTTACAAAGAGATACGCCCAGTGGATCAAAGAAGTGGTCCCCTGTACCTGTGTGGAGGCGAAAGAGGCGGAGAAGCTTGAAGTTGGGAACTATGATGTGATTTTGTATGGAGGCGGTTTCTATGCGGGAAAGATCCATGGCGTGGAATGGCTGAAAAGTAGACTGCCAAAACTGGAGGGAAAGCGGACGGCAGTTTTTGCCACAGGCGCAACGCCTCCCGAGGCCCCGGAAGTGGAAAAGGCCATAGCACAGAATTTCACAGAAGAAGAATTAGGGAAAATTTCCTGTTTTTATCTGCGAAGCGGTATTAATTATGAAAATATGGATTGGAAAAGCCGGATGATGATGAAGGTTTTTGCGAAAATGATGGAAAAGAAAAAAGACAAAACAGAGCAGGAAAAGGAGATGGCATCCCATCTTGGAAGCTCCTTTGACGCTGCCGACAGAAAATATCTGGAACCGCTGATACGATGGGTCCAGGAGAGGTAGAGGGAGAGGACGCCGGACGGAGAAAAGAGAGCATCTGTTTTCATTGACAAAGAAGAACTGCCTGTGCTAGTATCAAGCATAACCAGTTACCTTTTTAGAGAGGAGTGGACCCATGCTTTTTCCGATTGACAGAATTCTGGCCAAGCCCTATGTATACGGAACCATATTCTCCCTGGCCAACAGGATGCAGTGTGTGGGGGACAGGCGGGACAGCGAAGTGACAACCATGCAGTGCTTTATGATGGCCAACCTCACCCTTTTTGAAGACTACCGTTTAAATCTGGGGGAGATGGCGCAGCTTCTTGGTACATCCAGGCAGAATGCTAGGAAGATGGCAGATCTGCTGAAAAGGAAGGGCTTTGTGGATCTGAAGAGAGACGGAAGAAATATACGGATCGCACTGACTGAAAAGGGGAAAACATATTATACTGCCAGGGAAAAGCAGGAATCCGCGTATTTGGAGGAACTGTTTGACGGAATGGATGAACAGCTGGTGGAGCATATGAAAGCAGGACTTACGGACTTACTTGAAAATGTAGCGAGATACGAAAAGAAGCTGGAAAATCAGCAGTCAGAAAAGGAGAATTGACATGGCATTTTATTATGAGGAGCCGTCCAGAACATTTAGTGAATACCTATTGATTCCGGGTTATTCGTCCACCCATTGTATACCGTCCCAGGTGAACCTAAAAACCCCTCTGGTCAAATACAGAAAAGGGGAAGAGCCGGCACTGTCCATCAACGTTCCTATGGTTTCTGCCATCATGCAGTCTGTATCGGATGATAATCTGGCGGTGGGCCTTGCGCAGGAAGGCGGCCTTTCCTTTATCTATGGCTCCCAGCCGGTGGAAAAGCAGGCGGAGATGGTAAAAAAGGTAAAGAACTACCGGGCTGGATTCGTAGTGAGTGATTCCAATGTTTCGCCGGAGATGACACTTCAGGATGTTTTGAGACTGACAGAGCAGACTGGGCATTCAACCATAGCGGTTACAGAGGACGGCGGACCGGGCGGCAGACTTCTGGGGATCGTTACCAACAAAGATTACCGGGTGAGCCGTATGAACCTTGACTTAAAGGTAAAAGAATTCATGACCAAGCTGGATGACCTTGTATATGCAGAGGAGGAGACGACTCTGAAAGAGGCCAATGATATTATCTGGGAACACAAGATCAACTGTCTGCCTCTGGTGAATAAAAAACAGGAGTTGGTGTATCTGGTTTTCAGAAAAGATTATGACACACATAAGAAGAATGAAAATGAGCTGATAGACAGTAACAAACGCTATATGGTAGGTGCGGGGATCAATACCAGGGATTATGAGACACGTGTTCCGGCGCTGGTGCAGGCAGGTGCTGATGTTCTCTGTATAGACAGTTCCGAGGGCTTTTCCGAATGGCAGAAGATCACCATTGATTATATCAGAAAAAACTATGGAAATGATGTAAAAGTAGGAGCCGGGAATGTGGTGGATGCGGAAGGGTTCCGTTTTCTGGCTGAGGCTGGCGCTGACTTTGTAAAGGTGGGGATCGGCGGCGGCGCCATCTGTATCACCCGTGAACAGAAAGGAATCGGCAGAGGACAGGCAACCGCGGTGATAGAAGTTGCAAAGGCCAGGGATGAATATTTTAAAGAGACAGGGATTTATATTCCCATCTGTTCAGATGGCGGCATTGTGCATGACTACCATATCACCCTGGCACTGGCAATGGGAGCTGATTTTATCATGCTGGGAAGATATTTTGCCAGATTTGATGAAAGCCCTACAAAAAAGGTTAATATCAACGGAAGCTACATGAAGGAATACTGGGGAGAAGGCAGTGCCAGAGCCAGAAACTGGCAGCGGTATGACATGGGCGGCGAGAAGAAGCTTTCTTTTGAGGAAGGCGTGGATTCCCTGGTGCCTTATGCGGGAAGCCTGAAGGATAATGTCAGCCTAACCCTGAGTAAAGTCCGTTCTACCATGTGCAACTGCGGAGCGCTCACCATTCCGGAGCTGCAGGAAAAAGCCAAAATAACATTGGTTTCCTCTACCAGTATTGTAGAGGGCGGCGCGCATGATGTCATGCTGCGGGACCAGAGATAAAATATAGATACCGTAGAGTCAGAACAGATTCTGTAAAAGGGGCCGTTTGAGTCGGAAAGCCCGCTTTTGCGGAATCTGTTCTTTTATATGCCTGTCCCATTTTGTTCCTTCCCGGGGACGTTACTATTCAGCCTTTCGGCTTCATAGCAACAAAAGCATGCACACAGACTGCACAAACCACTGTCTGACCCGTGGCTGCCTCGGGATTGCCTTGCAAATGCAAGGCAACACCTGGCGGGACAGTGGAAGGCTAAACTGTTACCCGGGGACCTGCCTGTTTTCATCCAAGGTTTACTTTTTAACGCTTTAATGATAAAATGTAACAAAAGGAGGGTGTTTTATGTCTGACAAATTATATGAATTGATGGATTGGCCGGAAATAGAGACGATTGTATATTCCGAGGAAAGCGAACCGCGCCGTATTCTGGGACCGCGTGTGACAGAGGACGGTATTTTGATCCAGTGCTTTTTGCCCGGTGCTGTGCAGGCAAGGATCCTGCTCACAAAAGAAAAACAGACTCATGATATGGTGATGGAAGATGAGGCAGGATTTTTTGCTGTCTTGATACCTGGAAATAAAATTCCGAAGTATAAAGTGGAAACAGAGGATGAGGAAGGTAAGAAAAAGCAGTTCTATGATCCTTATTCCTTTGAACCCAAGATCAGCCTTGACGAGGAACAGCAGTTCTGCGCAGGCATCTGCTATGAGATTTACGAAAAACTGGGTGCCCATACCATGACGATCAATGGTGTATCCGGTGTATATTTTGCCGTTTGGGCACCCAGTGCGCTCAGAGTCTCTGTGGTTGGTGATTTTAACCACTGGGATGGAAGGGTTCATCAGATGAACCGTTTGGCCGTATCAGGGATTTTTGAGATATTCATACCGGGGATCAAACCGGGCGCTCTGTATAAATACGAGATCAAGGCAAAGGGTTCTCTTGTATATCTAAAAGCAGATCCTTATGGAAATCAGGCGGAGCTGCGTCCGAAAACAGCTTCTATAGTGGCGGATCTGAATCACTACCGGTGGCAGGATGACCAGTGGATGAAAGACAGAAAGCGTATCAATGATGAAAAGAAACCTATGCTGGTCTACGAGATGCATCTGGGTTCCTGGATAAAACCGGAGGAAGAGGGAAAACTGTTCTGTAATTATCGTGACATTGCCCCGAAGCTTGCAGAATATTTAAAAGATATGGGTTATACACATGTAGAGCTTATGCCGGTTATGGAACATCCTTATGATGCCTCATGGGGGTATCAGGTGACCGGATATTATGCGCCTACCAGCAGATATGGCACCTGTGAGGACTTTATGTATTTCATGGATTATCTGCATCAGCAGGGAATCGGCGTGATCCTGGACTGGGTGCCGGCACATTTCCCAAAAGATACACAGGGACTGCCCAATTTTGACGGCACATGTCTGTACGAGCATTTGGACCCCAGGCAGGGGATGCATCCGCATTGGGGAACGCTGATCTATAATTACGGAAGGCCGCAGGTGAGAAACTTCCTTATTTCCAACGCGCTTTTCTGGATAGAGAAGTTCCATGCAGACGGTATCCGTATGGATGCGGTGGCGTCCATGCTGTATCTGGACTACGGAAAGAATGACGGGGAGTGGGTTCCAAATATCTATGGTTCCAATGAGAACCTGGAAGCGATCGAATTTCTGAAACACCTGAATTCCATCTTTAAGAAAAGGCATCCCGACGCGCTTTTGATCGCGGAGGAGTCTACGGCATGGCCTAAGATCACGGGCAGTATAGAGGATGATGGCCTGGGCTTTGACATGAAATGGAATATGGGCTGGATGAATGACTTTATTGACTATATGAAAAAAGACCCGCTGTTCAGAGGCGGCGCTCATGATGAGCTGACATTCAGCATGGTATATGCATATAGTGAAAAATTTCTCTTAAGCTTGTCCCACGATGAGGTGGTCCATTTAAAAGGTTCTCTTCTCACCAAAATGCCGGGGGATAAGGAACAGAAATTTGCAAACCTCCGCGCCGCATATGGGTTTATGGCTGTGCATCCAGGAAAGAAGCTGCTGTTTATGGGACAGGAATTTGCCCAGGAGAGAGAGTGGTCTGAGGAGAGAAGCCTTGACTGGGAGCTTCTGGAACAGCCGGAACACCAGCAGCTTAAAAATTATGTGAAAGCTCTCTGGAATTTCTATAAAGAACAACCGGCATTGTTTGAACTGGATTATGACCCGGATGGGTTCGAGTGGATCAACCACATGGAATCTGAGAAAAACATGCTGACGTTTATCAGGAAGACAAAAAAGAGAGAGGAGCTTTTGGTGATCGTATGTAACTTCTCACCTCTTGCATATGAAAAATATCAGATGGGAGTGCCGTATCCGGGCAAATACAAAGAAATCTTCAATAGTGATACAGCAGAGTTCGGCGGAACCGGTGTAAGAAATGCCAGGGTAAAATCCTCCAAACGGGCAGAGCATGATGAGAGAAAGAACTCCATAGTCATTGATGTGGCACCTCTGTCAGTTCAGATCTTCTCTTTCACAAAAGAGGAGAAAAAGACAACTGCAAAGGCAGGGACAAAAAAGGCAGTGAAGGAAACTACAGGTGTTAAGAATGCCGCAAAAGGAAAGAGCAGGGCGTCCGGGACAGGAAACACTGCTGAGAGTAAGACAAACCCTGCGGTTTCAAAAGTCCGGGCAGAGCTGGAAAAGAAGATCGAGGATGAGCGCAAAAAAGAACTGGAGCGGCAGGCGCTGAACCTATCCGCAGCGGCGGAGGCTGTCAAGGCGGAGGCCGGAAAAGAAACAGCCAAAGCGGAAACAGAGAAGACAACCGCAGGAACAAAGGCAAAAAAGACAGCAGCCAAAGCGAAAAGTAAAAAGACAACATCCAAAACGGAAGCGGAGAAGACAGAGGCAAAACCGGAAGTTAAAAAGACAACATCTAAGGCGGATGCGGAAAAGATAGAGGCAAAGCCGGAGGCTAAAAAGACAGCATCCAAGCTGGAAGCCGAGAAAATAGAGGCAAAGCCGGAGGCTAAGAAGATAGCATCAAAACCGGAAGCTGAGAAAATAGAGGCAAAGCCGGAGGCGAAAAAAATAGCGTCTAAACCGGAAGCCGAGAAAATAGAGACAAAATCAGAGCAGACACCTGTTGCTGACCAGGCGGCGAAAGCAGATGAGACAGAAAATGCGAAGCCGGAAACCGGCAGGACAGCTCCGGGTAAGAGAACAACGAGAAAGACGACAAAGAAGAAATAAGGATGAACTAAATGATAGGATTTTTGGCAAAAAGTATTAATATAGAAAAAATCTGGAACCGCATCAGTGCCCAGATTCCCGCCGTGGAAGCCTTTGCGTGGAAAGTAATACTGGCAATCGTTATCTATTTTATAGCCAGTAAAGTGATCATCAAGATATGCGCCCTGATTCGGGCGGCCATGAACAGAGCAGGCGCGGATACCGGTGTGATCCAGTTTTTGACTTCCTTTGTAAAAACAGCCCTTTACTTTCTGCTGATCGTAAGTATTGCAGTCCGTTTTGGAATCAAGGAATCCTCCATTGCGGCATTGCTGGCATCCGGTGGTGTGGCGATCGGCCTGGCACTGCAGGGCGGTCTGTCAAATCTGGCAGGCGGAGTGATCATCATGCTCCTGAGACCTTTCACAGTGGGAGACTACATTATAGAAAACACCAACAAACAGGAGGGCACAGTGGTGAAGATCGATCTGTTTTACACCACCCTCTCCACTGTGGACAACAGACGGATCACCATACCCAACGGAAATATCACCAATTCCAGTATTGTCAATGTGACATCCCAGGATAAGCGGAAGCTGGAGATCAAGGTCATGATCGGCTACCAGTCGGATCTGAAAAAAGCAAAAGGAATTCTGGAAACTCTGCTCCACGAGGATTCTGCAATCATGTCTGAGCAGGAGATGCTGGTGTTCGTGGACGAATTGGCGGATGACGGCGTGATCCTGGGATTAAGGGCATGGGTGAAGACAGAGGATTACTGGCCTGCTAAATGGAGACTGAATGAGGAAATCAAACTGACATTTGACGAGGAAAACATTGATATTCCATATCCGCAGCTTGATGTGCATATCAAGTCCGGATTGCCGGAGGCTTTCGGCAGAGAGGAGCGCAGCCTATGAAATACAGAAATTTATGTCTTGCTGTCCTGCTTAGCGCCGCAATGATATTTGGCACTGCAGGATGCAGCAATGCCCAGGATACAGATGCGAAAACCCAGACAGAGTCGAAAGAGAGTCAGAAGGATACTGAACAGGATAAGAAGGAAACCCCAGATCAGAAAGCAGAGAAAGAGACAGAAAAAGAAGATACTCAGGCAGATAAAAAGGATAATGCAGAGTCGAAAGATGAGACTGCAGAGAAGGACACAGAGAAAAACGCAGAAACCGGCAATGCCGGCACAGAGAACTCCCAGGAGGAGAGCACACCGGTACAATCGGGTCAGGCGTTTATCTATGTTCCCGACGACAATGCTGAGGGATGGGATATCAAACAAGTGGAAATTGCCCAGGTGACAGCCGATGCTCTGATCGGCCAGCTTGTGGGAGCAGGGGTTCTGACGGACAGTATAACAGTTCAGAACTTTGAGGAGACAGAGGAGGAGGGACGGTATGTCCTGAAACTGGATTTGTCCTCTAATTTTAAGGACAGTGTCCGCTCCATGGGTACGGCGGGAGAAATCCTCACCATAGGGGCTGTTGTCAACTCTTTTTTGGACACCTATCAGGCAGAAGCTATCCAGATCACAGTGGACGGAAGCACACTGGAGACAGGCCATGAGATATACGAAGGATACATGACACATATGGATTATCAGTAACTACAGGTGCAGCGCCGGGAGGATTCCGGCTGCTGCATTTTCAGATTGGACGGGAGTGGCTGACTATGAAAAAATTATTTGAACCATTACAAATTAAGAATGTGAAGATCAAAAACAGAGTTTGTTTTCCCCCTGTGGTATGTTATGCGTGGGGGACAGAGGACGGCTACGTGACACAGGAGAATGTGGAACATTACAGAAAGGTGGCAAAAGGACAGGCAGGGCTTATCATACAGGAAGCTACCTGTGTAGATAAGAACGGTAAGCTTGTGGAAAACCAGCTTGGTATCTGGGAGGATGGGCAGATCCAGGGGCTGTCTGAAATTGTGGATGCGGTACACAAAGAAGGATGTCCCATTTTTATCCAGATCCATCATGCCGGTGTCTCGGGACTGGACGGAGAGCTTGCCTGTCCCAGTGATTACAGTTTTTCTAAAAATGGAGTGAAAAAAACAGGCAAAGAGCTGACAGAGGAAGAAATACATAGGATCCAACAGGAATTTACAGATGCCGCGGTCCGAGCCTGGAAAGCAGGATATGACGGTGTAGAGCTTCATGGATGTCATCAATACCTCATGTGCGAATTCTTTAACCGCTGGGTAAACCGCAGACAGGATGCGTACGGGGAACACAGGGAATTGTTTGCTGTGGAAATCCTGCGGGCCATAAAGGAAAAGGTGCCTGAGGATTTCGTGGTGGGAATCCGTCTGGGAGGATTTGAACCAAGACTGGAGGATGGGATCAGACATGCGGTGATACTGGAAAAAGAGGGCATAGATTTTATTGATGTGTCCTATGGATTTTCCGGGGAGGATGATCCGAAAGCGCCTGTGGACTTTCCCTATGAGAAATGTATCTATGCAGCGGAGGAGATCAAACGCAGCGTATCGGTGCCTGTTTTTGCGGTAAACGGGATCACAAGTCCTAATATGGCACAGGAGATTCTGGAGCGCACCAATGTGGATATGATCGACATTGCCAGGGGGATCATTGTGAATTATAATTGGGCAAAAGATGCCATGGAGGGCAGGGATACCGGAAAATGTCTGCACTGTAAGCGCTGTCTGTGGTGCGAAGATCCGGATACCTGCGCGGGCAGAAAAGTTCTAAAGAAGAATCTGCGGGGGAAAAAGGAATTTATAGACAATTTATAATTTTTAAGAGTCAGGAAATATCTATTTGTCTGCCATCGTGCTATTATTATTATATCGTAAAAATGAGAGAGGATGATACCACATGAAGACGCAGGTATTGTATAAAAGCAGAACGGGCAATACGGAAAAGCTGGCAAAGGCCATATTTGCAGCAATACCGGGCTCGGATAAGGACATTGCCCGGCTGGACGGGCAGACAGACTATGATATGGCGGACATTTATTTTATCGGATTCTGGACGGACAGAGGGAGTGCCAGTGTAGAAGTGCTGGATTACCTGGGGGCCCTCCAGGGGAAGAAGATTGCATTGTTCGGCACCTGCGGAATGGGTGAGAGCCAGGAATATTTAAAAAAGATAGAAGAGAATATCCGGGTTTTCATAGAGGATGACAACGAATATCTGGGTGCTTTTATGTGCCAGGGCAAGATGCCTATCCAGGTCAGGGAAAAGTATAACCGTATGCGAAACGGTGACAACGGCAGGCAGGTTGACGCTATGATACGGAATTTTGACATGGCTATGCTGCATCCCGACATGGATGACCTGGAGCATGCCCGTGAGTTTGTAGGCAGAATATATGAAACATTAGAGAAGGATGGGATTTGACGATCATGAAAGAAAAATTTGCAAAGTTTATGGCAGGGCGTTACGGCACAGACAGACTGAACCAGTTTATGCTCATTGTGCTTCTTGTCTGTGCTGTCATCAATCTGTTTATCAGAAATGGATATGTTTCCATACTGCTGACTTCCTGGGAGGTTCTTCTGATCGTTTTCATATATATCAGAATGTTTTCAAGGAAGCTCACAAAGCGCTATGCAGAGAACCAGAAGTACCTGGCTGTGGAAAACAAGGTACGCCATTTCTTTGGCCAGAAAAAATATATTCAGCAGCAGAGAAAGGACTATCACATTTATTCCTGTCCAAGCTGCAAGCAGAAGATCCGTATTCCCAAGGGAAAAGGCAAGGTAAGCGTGCGCTGTCCAAAGTGTGGAACGGAATTTGTGAAAAATAGCTGATGCAGACAGCAAAGACCAGACAATGACCAGAGTGTGCCGGAAGGAATTTTCAGGCACACAATGAGCTGTACAGTATGATACGGACGGAATCATACGGCTGGAACCAGTAAAGCGTAAAAAAGCGTAAAGCCCCGTAAAAGGCTTTACGCTTTTTATGTAAAAGCTGGAAATGAGACTCGAACTCACGACCCCTTCATTACGAGTGAAGTGCTCTACCGACTGAGCTATTCCAGCTTGTGTTACACACAAATGATATTATACACGATTTTGAGAAAAATTCAACTGTTTTTTACAAATTCTGTCTTATGTTTTGTAACAGTTCAGCTAGGTCTGCGCATTTACTGCGCTGACCGTATGAACAGGTAGTGCCAGCAGGCATATTTAGAGTGTGTCGGAAGGAATTTTCAGATACACTCTGGTACAGAATACAGGAATGGATTATTTGAGAATAAAATGGATGAATTTTCTCTGAATTATTTGTCGGGAATTGACAACGCCGAACATTTGTGCCATTATATACCAGAGATAGTTTAATAAGAGGCGGCTGTGAGGGGACTGAACAGCTGCGATAAGATAAAGAAGGATACAACATGAGTGAGATACGACACCCGCAGGGAAATCCCGCAGATTCTGTTTCGGCAGATGCGGGGAAAGATAAGTTACTGGAATTAAAGGGGATCAGCAAGAGCTTCGGCACAACAGACGTGCTCAGAGATATTGATCTCTCCATAGAAAGAGGAGAGTTCATCACATTCTTAGGTGCCTCCGGCTGCGGAAAGACCACAACGCTGCGCATTATCGCCGGATTGGAAATGCCTGATAAAGGTCAGGTGATCCTGGAGGGCCGGGATGTGACTGCGCTGGAACCTCATCAGAGAGATGTGAACACAGTGTTTCAGAACTATGCTCTGTTTCCCCATATGAATGTGGAGGCAAACATTGGCTATGGTCTGAGGATACGTAAGGTTCCTAAAAATGAAATTAAGAAAAATGTAAAGAAAATGCTGGATCTTGTTCAGCTCTCAGGCTATGAAAAGCGTATGCCCTCAGAGCTGTCAGGGGGACAGAAGCAGAGAGTTGCCATTGCACGCTCCCTGATCAACAGTCCGAAGCTGCTGCTGCTGGACGAGCCTTTAGGCGCACTTGACCTGAAGCTGCGCAGGGCCATGCAGACAGAGCTGAAGCGGCTCCAGAAGAAGCTGGGCATTACCTTCCTGTACATAACCCATGACCAGGAGGAGGCCATCAACATGTCTGACCGCATTGTGGTCATGCGTGACGGACAGTTTGAACAGATCGGTACCCCGGATGAGATCTACAACCGTCCAAAAACCAGCTATGTAGCTGATTTTGTGGGCAATGCCAATATTATCTCCGGTATTGTGGAGAATATAGGTGAGGAACTGACAGATATCCGTGTGAACGACTGTCACATTTCAGCCGGAACTGTGGAGGGACTGAAAAAAGGCAGCAGGGCAGTGGTAGCTGTGAGAAGGGAAAATATCAAAGTCTGCCGTGAGTGCAAAAAAGGGCTTCCGGCAGTGATAACAGATAAATCCTTTAACGCGGGACAGCTCCACATGGCTTTCAGACTGGAGGACGGCAGAGAAGTGGTTGCCAGCCATTATGGCATAGACACAGATCTGACTGTGGATCAGAAGGTCTGTGTGGGATGGGAGCCGGAGCACGCCGTCTTTGTGGATATGGATGAAGGCACACAGGGGGCGTGAGATGGAGAAAAAGAAAAGATCGGGACTGTTTCTGACCGTTGCACCCCTCTATATCTTTACCCTTGTCTTTGTGGCCGGACCACTGGTCTATATGATAGCGCTGAGTTTTGCCACAAACAGCGACGGGTGGGGCACCGTGTGGAAATTTACCCTGGAAAATTATAAGAAGATAGCAGACCCTGTCTATCTAAAAAGCTTTACCCAATCCTTCCAATTGGCCTTTACCAGTACCATCTGTATTACGCTGCTGGGATATCCCTTCGGATATTTTATGGCAAAGCAGTCAGATAAATGGAAAAAGAGGATCATGCTGCTGGTCATGGTGCCCTTCTGGACCAGCTCTCTGATCCGCATGTATGGGTGGATCATTCTGCTCCAGGCAAAAGGTGTGTTCAACACTCTTTTAATGAAGCTGGGCATTATTCAGGAGCCTCTGAAAATTCTCTATTCCTATCCGGCAGTTGTCATCGGTATGGTGTATGCACTGCTGCCGTTTATGGTGCTCTCCGTGTATTCCAGCGTGGAAAAGATGGACTGGTCATTAGTGGAGGCCGCAAGGGATTTAGGCGCCAGCCGCCCAATGTCATTTTTGACGGTAACCCTGAAGCTGACGCTGCCGGGACTTCTGACCGGTGTGATCCTTTCCTTTGTGCCGTCTATGGGCCTGTTCTTTATCGCGGACATTCTGGGTGGTAATAAAATTGTTCTGGTGGGAAGCGTGATCCAGGATCAGCTCACAAGAGGAAGCAATTGGCCATTTGCAGCAGCCCTCGCAGTGGTGCTCATGGCTCTTACTTCCATTATGATTTATCTGTACAGGAAAATCACCCACGTGAAAGATTTGGAGGGATTCTTTTGAGAAAAAAACATAAGCTGTCAGGCATTTATCTGGCTGTTCTGCTGCTCATTATGTATCTCCCCATTGTGATGGTGGTGATATTTTCTTTTAATGAGTCCAAGCTGACAGCCAGCTTTACAGGATTTTCTTTGAAATGGTATGAAACTCTCTGGCACGACAGAGATATAAAGGAGGCGCTGTTCAACAGCATACTTCTGGGTGTCATAAGCTGCGCCATCTCTGCGGTCATCGGAACTTTAGGTGCCGTTGGTATGGCACGGGCGGATTATAAGACGAAAGGCATGATGGAATATCTTTCCACAGTCCCTATCATGATACCGGAGATCATTCTCGGTATGGTATTTCTTGCCTTTTTCTCCTTATTAAACCTGCCTTTTGGTATGACAACCCTGGTAATTGCGCATACTACCTTTTGTATTCCCTATATATTTATGATGGTGAAAGCAAGGCTTGTGGGAATTGACAGGTCGTTAGAGGAGGCGGCCCGGGATCTGGGAGCATCTCAGATACGGACGTTCTTTGATATCACACTCCCGCTGATCATGCCTGCGGTTCTGTCGGGAAGCCTGCTTGCCTTTGCCATGTCTTTTGATGATGTGGTCATCAGTATTTTTGTAAACGGTCCAAGGCTCAATACACTTCCGGTAAAGGTCTATACCCAGTTAAAGACAGGGGTTACCCCGGAGATCAATGCGCTTTGTACCATAATCCTAGTGGCTATCGTTCTGGTTCTTGGCATCTCTTCTTTGGTACAGAAGAGGCAGGAACACAGGCGGGGAGAACTTTCAGAAAGATGAGGTAAAAATATGAAGAGAAGATTAGCAGCTCTTACACTGTGTTTTGCGATGGCGGCTTCCATGCTTGCCGGATGCGGCGAAAAAGAGGAAGACGACAACAAAGAACTGGTACTCTACACCTGGGAGGGTCTGTTCCCCCAGGAAGTCCTGGATGGTTTTGAGAAAGAGACAGGGATCAAGATCATCAGCTCCAACTTTGACACAAATGAAACCATGCTGGAAAAGATCCAGCAGACAGACGGAAAAGACTATGATCTTGTTGTGGGCGATGACTATATCATTGAACAGATCGTAAAGAACGGTCTTGCAAAAAAACTGGACAAAACACAGATCGGCAATTTTAACAACATCAATCCACTGTATCAGAGCCAGTTTTATGATCCGGACAATGAATATACAGTTCCCCACGGAGCTGGTATCCCCCTGATCGTATATGATCCGGAGCAGGTTGATTTTGAGATCAAGGGCTACGAGGATCTGTGGAATCCAAAGCTTGAGGACAAGATCGCTATGATCGGCAGTTACCGTGCCGTCAACGGATTTGTACTTCAGACCATGGGGAAATCCATGAATGAGGAAGATGTATCTGTCATTGAGCAGGCTGGTGAGAAATTAAAAGAACTGGCACCAAACATCCGTATGATCCAGGACAGTGATACACAGAACGCACTGCTGAACGGCGAGGCAAGTGTTGCTTATCTCTATACATCCCAGGTGACAGCAGCCCTTGCGGAAAATCCGGACCTGAAGGTGGTCTATCCTGAAGAGGGGCTGGGATTCGGCATCATGAATCTGTTTATTCCAAAAAACGCGCCGGATGAGCTGAACGCGTATAAATTCCTGGACTACATTTTAGAGCCGGAGACAGCGGCAAAATGTTTTGATGCCCTTGGTTATTACTGTACCACAAAGGCTGCTGACGACCTGGTAAATCCGAACCTGGTAGTGCCTGATTCTGTGACAAAGGGTGAGATCGTACAGAATGTGAGCGCAGAGGCCAATGAGGCGTATGAGAAAAACTGGACAGAATTCAAAGCGGCATGTGACTAAGAAGGGAGGAGGTACATACAATGCAGACAAAAGTGACAAGAGAAGAAGCGTTAAAGCTTCTGAAAAAATACAACAAAGAGGAATTCCATATCCTGCATGCGCTGACTGTGGAAGGCGTTATGCGTTGGTATGCCGAAGAGATGGGGTATGGCCATGAGGCGGAGTTCTGGGCATTGGTGGGCCTGCTTCACGATGTGGATTTTGAACAGTATCCCGAGGAGCACTGCAAAAAAGCACCGGAGCTTCTGGCGGAGATTGACGCCAAGGAGGAGCTTGTACACGCGGTTGTGAGCCATGGATACGGACTTTGTTCTGACGTGAAGCCGGAACATCTTATGGAGAAGATCCTGTTTGCCTCCGATGAGCTTACAGGACTTATCTGGGCGGCAGCAAAAATGCGTCCTTCCAAGAGCGTTATGGATATGGAAGTGTCCAGTGTAAAGAAAAAATTCAAGGATAAGAGATTCGCAGCCGGCTGTTCCAGGGATGTGATAAAGGACGGTGCCGAGATGCTGGGATGGGAGCTGACGGAATTATTTGACAAGACGATCCAGGCCATGCGTTCCTGTGAGGTTTCTGTGGCCCGGGAGTGCGAAGAGCTGGCAGTACAGTGATATGAAGGATAAATATGTTGTGAATGAGGGCAAAAGGGATGCGGAAGCATCCTTTTTGCCTGCTTACTATTATTCCCCATGGAAAGAGGGGAGGACAAAAGAGGAACAGGAAACCCTGCTTCATGCCGAAGAGATGGAGATCGCCGATGGTGTGGAGGAGATCGGAAACTATACTTTTTACGGCTGTGGAAATTTAAGAACCCTGTCCTTCACGGATTCCCTGAAGCGCATCGGCGGCGGTTCCTTCACAGGATGCTCCGCACTCAGGAAACTGTATGTGCGGATGGGTGAAGGGGCCAAGAGCTGTCTGGCGGATGTGGTGGCTGAAACCTTTCACGAAGTGTTTGTGACGATCACGTTTAGGGAGACAGAACACTGCGCGAAACTGGTATTTCCGGAGTATTATGAGGAAGGTGTGGAGAACACGCCGGCCAGGATACTGGAGACACATTTTCACGGTTCAGGCTATCGTTACCGCCAGTGTTTTACAGAAAAACATGTAGATTATCACCGATATGACAATTTATTTGAAGTGGCAAAGGTGTATGAGAAGCCGGAGATCCTGATTCCCATGGCCATGGGGCGCCTTATGCATCCCTGGGAATTGGGGGAAGCTGCAAAAAAAGAGTATGCCGCATATGTGGAAGAACACCTGGCAAAGACAGGGGACTATTTTCTTGGGCGTAAGGACTGGCACAGTGCTCTGTGTTATCTGGCAGAACAGGTGGTGCAGAGCGCTGAGGAGATGGAACTGCTCTTAAGTCTGGCGTCAAGAAGAGGACAGACAGAGGCGGTGAGTGTATTGATGGAGATGAAGAGGAAACGGTTTGGCAGGGCTGTAAAGTCCTTTGAATTTTAAAAATGGAGTAAAAAGATGGCACAGGAAATGGAAAAACGAATCAATGAAGTGTGTGTCAGAATACTGGCCGCTTCCAGAAGTGAGCTGTATCTGCACATGCGCTTTTTAGATGTGGCACTTTCTGCGTTTTCATATGTGCAGAACCCGGAGATGGAGGCCCTGGGAACAGACGGTGTGGGGCTTTATTATAACCCTGCCTATCTGGGCGGCCTGTACCGGGAGGGTCGTGTATGGGTGAACCGGGCATATCTTCATATGGTGTTCCACTGCATTTTTGCCCATCCGTGGAAGGATACGCGTCTCAGAAAAAAGAGAGCATCCAGGCTGGTTGAGGAAAACCTGGCAGATCTTTTGTGGGATGTCTCCTGCGATATTGCCAGCGAAGCCATGATCGACAGCATTCCTCTGCACTGTGTGCGCCGTCCGGCGTCTGCTTTCAGAAGAGAGACTTACGCGGAGCTTGGGAAAAAGCGCCGTGTTCTGAATGCAGAGGGGGTTTTTACGGCACTTTTGGAGGTGAGGCCCAGCCGGGAACAACTTCGCAGATTGAGCCAGGAATTCTATGTGGATGACCACCGGTTCTGGAGCGGGGGAAAAAGAAAAACACCCAACCAGAGACCAAAGGAGAATTGGGATGACATCCGCAATAAGATGGAGACAGAACTGCAGAGCTTTGGACAGGATTCGGCCACCGGAGCTTCGGAGGGAATACTGGAACAGATCAAGGTGGAGAACAGGGACTCCTATGATTACCGCAGGTTTCTGCAGAAATTTGCGGTGCTGAAAGAGGAGCAGCAAATAGACCCGGATTCTTTTGACTATGGGTTTTACAGCTATGGACTTTCCCTGTACGGCAATATGCCGTTGATCGAACCACAGGAGAGCCGGGAGGTAAAAAAGGTGGAGGAATTTGTCATAGCCATTGACACCTCCATGTCCTGTTCCGGTGAGCTGGTGAAGGCTTTTTTGAAAGAGACGTATTCCATCCTTCGGGAGACGGAGAGTTTCTTTCGGAAGATCAAGATCCACATCATCCAGTGTGATGAGATGGTGAGAAAGGACGACAGGATCACTTCCCGGGAGGAACTGGAGGCATATATGGAACAGCTGGAACTGCTGGGGCAGGGAGGTACGGATTTCAGGCCGGTTTTTACCTATGTGGAGGAACTGATGGCAAAAAGAGAATTTACAAACCTGAGAGGACTTTTGTATTTTACTGACGGCAAAGGGATATTTCCCCGGAAAATGCCCCGGTATGAGACGGCGTTTGTGCTGATGCAGAAAGAATATGAAGAGGTTGATGTACCCGCCTGGGCCATAAAAATATATCTGGACCAGGAGGAAATGGAAGCATATAAAGAGGGAATTACTGATGAACATTAAACGAGCAAAACAGGAGATCAAGGACGCTATAGAGGCATATCTGATCAAAGATGAATATGGGGAATACTGTATTCCCTCCATCCGGCAGCGCCCCATTCTGCTTATGGGACCTCCGGGGATCGGCAAGACACAGATCATGGAACAGATCGCCAGGGAATGTGAGATCAACCTGGTATCCTATACCATCACCCACCACACCAGGCAGAGCGCTGTGGGACTTCCCTTTATCAGGGAGAAGGAGTACGGCGGGGAATCCCACTCTGTGACGGAATATACCATGAGTGAGATCATTGCCTCTGTGTACGACAAAATGGAGGAGACAAAGATTCCGGAGGGAATCCTCTTCATTGATGAGATCAACTGCGTGTCCGAGACGCTTGCCCCAACCATGCTGCAGTTTCTGCAGTGCAAGACCTTCGGAAACCAGTCTGTGCCAAAGGGGTGGATCATTGTGGCGGCGGGGAATCCTCCGGAGTACAATAAATCCGTCCGGGAATTTGACGTGGTGACCCTTGACAGGATACGCAGGATCGATGTGGAGGAAGACTTTGGCGTATGGAAAGAGTATGCCTATGGTGCCGGCATACATCCGGCTGTGATTTCTTATCTGGATATCCACAAAGATAATTTTTACCGCATGGAGACCAGTGTGGACGGTCGTATGTTCGCCACTGCCAGAGGATGGGAGGATCTGTCCCAGTTCCTCTATGCCTATGAAAAGCTGGGAAAAAGGGCGGACAGGGAAGTCGTGGGGCAGTATATCCAGCACGGCAAAGCTGCCAGGGATTTTGCCAATTATCTGGAACTGTTTGAGAAATACAAGACTGATTATCAGATCGATCAGGTACTGGCAGGCCACTTTGAAAACTTTGCGGTGGATAAGCTGAAACTGGCATCTTTCGATGAGAAATTCAGTGTGGTGGGTCTTCTTGTGGGCCGCCTTGGGACCGGATTCTATGCATATTATGAGATGGATCTTTATGTTACAGCCCTTTATGACAAACTAAAAGTCTGGAAGCGGGAGATGGGAGAGGGAAAAGCCCCATCCGGTTCCCTTGGGGATATCCTGAGATGGGAGCAGGCGGAATATGAGAGAAAGGAAAATGCAGGCCAGTTCACCGCTCCGGCGCGCCATGCGGCTGTTAAGACCATGGAGTTTTTAAAGGCACGCCTTTTGGAGTCGGAAATCTGTGAAAAGGACGGCTTGTCACCAGAGGAGATCTTTGCCGGGGCCGCGAAGCATTTCAGACAGGAATCCGAGGAGCGGGAGCGCGTGATCTTAGAGACCGGCAGGGCTTTGCAGAATGCCTTTGATTTTCTGGAAAGCGCTTTTGGCGACAGCCAGGAGATGATCATATTTGTCACTGAGTTGAATACGAATCCGTACAGTATCCAGTTTATCAGTGAAAATGGATGTGACAGTTATTATAAATATAATAAAAAGCTGCTCTTTGAAGAGGAGCAGATGAGTATCTTAAAAGAGCTGGAGGAAATTGAGACGGACTTGTAACTACTTGTGTGCCTTTTTCCATACTTTATGCAGGAGATATTGAGCAGGAGAGAGAGCCGGGATATAATAAGACAAAGCGGATAAAGACGACAGGAGGAGAAAGATGCGTATAGCAGTGTGTGACGACGACGAGACTGCAGTATCTTTTTTAAGAGAGCTGATAGAGAGTTATCCAAAGCAGAAACTAAGCGCGGACGGATACAGCAGCGGGGAGGACCTGCTCAGGACCGGGAATATCTATGATCTGATCTTCCTGGACATTGATATGAAGGGCATAGACGGGATCGAGACTGCCAGGAGGATTCGCATTCATGACAGGAAAGTGAAGATCGTATATGTCACCTCTTACAAGGAATATGCAGGAAAGGCTTTTTCTGTCCATGCATTTGGATATCTTCTGAAGCCTGTAAAGCAGGAGAAGATCTGGAAGCAGATCGAGGATGCCCTGCTCTGGCAGGAGGAAGAGGCGCCGGAGGTAAAGCAGGTGGAGTTCACTGCCGTGGAAGGGCTTGTGAGGCTTCCTGTGGATATGATCTATTATTTTGAATATCAGAACCGGCGGATCTATATGAAGGCAAAAGATACCACCTATGAGATGCGGGGGAGGATATCGGATATTGCCGGCAGGATGGAGGAGTATGGATTTTCCGTGCCCCATAAAAGCTTTGTGGTGAATCTGTATCACGTAAAAAATATCAAGGGGTATGAAATCCTCATGATGAACGGAGAGTGGATTCCCTTGTCGCAGAAACAGGCAGTGCAGTTCAAAGAGAAGCTGAGTCTTTATCTGGCGGATAAGATGGGGTAGGAAGAAGGTGGCAGCAGGGTGTTTCAATATATTCTGACAGCGGCGGATTTATTTGTACTGGGATTTCTGTTTTACTGGTTCATGAACAGGATCGGGGAACGGCGTCTGAATAAGGTGTGGATCTATCCGGCGGCTTATGGGGCTTTTTCAGCATTTTGTCTGCTGACCCAGTTTTCACGGAGTAACTGGATCATCACGATTTCGATCGTATTGGCAGTGCTGTTTTTGGAGACAGTGCTGTTTAAGCCCACCGGGGCGGCATATTTTTACTGTGTGGTATATTGTTTCGGATTTTTCCTCTGTCAGATCACGAGTATCTATGCTGTGCAGTGGACTTATATGAATATGACTACATGGAATCTCCTGCGGATAGGACTGGAGAAGATAGACAACATGCGGATCGTCCTTCTCCTGATAAAATGGTTTGCGGAATTTTTCTGGACCTTTTTTATTCTCATGATCATAAAAAAAGATGAGGAGAAGGAAAACCGATTCTTTCTCTATAAGCGCCAGTATTTTTTCTTTATGCTGCTTCCCATTTTTTCTGTTGTCTTCATGCTGTCTATTATCTGGATGAGCGCGGATTTTTTTGTACTCAGGTATGGGTACGGTCTGGTGATACTTAACATCCTTCTGATCTTTGCCATAAATCTGCTGCTTTTGTACCTTTTCAAAGAGACCGGGAAGGGCAGCCGGGCACTCAGGGAGGAAAAGCTTTACAAGCAGGAGTCAGAGCTGCTCTATCAGCATTATAAAACCCTGGAGGAGAGTTACCAGAATTCCAGAAAAGTCATACATGACGCCAGGAATCACATGCAGGCCGTGGCACGTCTCTACGAGAGCGGAGAGACAGACAGGGCAAAGGCCTACGCCGAGGATGTTTTCCATCTGCTGAACCAGACAGGACACACCTGGTATACGAACAACAGGATGCTGAATATCATATTAAATGAGAAGCTGGGACAGGCGTCCATGCAGGATACAAGACTGGAATTGGATATCTGTGACGGCTGCCTTGACAGGATACGTGAGATTGATATCACCACGATCTTTGCAAATCTTCTGGACAATGCGGTGGAGGCCATAGGGGAGGGGGAGGAGAAACGCCTTTCCCTGCAGATACAAAACATACACTCCTTTCTTGTGATCAAAATGGTGAACTCAAAGGGAAAAAAGAAGGAGAGAGCAGGACAGAAGCATCAGCAGCTGGGGCTGCAGAATGTAAAAAGTGCCCTGGGCAAATATGATGGGACCATGAAAATTTCCCAGACGGATACAGAGTTTCAGGTAAGCATCATGATACCGGATGAACAAAAAGAAATGTAAAGAGGAGGGGATGACCATGAAGAAAATCCGAAAGAGAGGTCTTCTGTTCTGCGTGATCTGCCTGATCGGGGTACTGGCAGCGGGATGTGGAAATAAGCTTTCTGACAAATTTGATGAGGACGAAGTGAAAAAGGCTGCCGAAAATATGGTAGATCAGGTAAATGCCGGAGAATTGGAGGATATATATGAGAACACCTTTGCCCCTGTCATGCGGCAGGCGATCGCTTATGAACAGCTCCAGGAAAATCTGGATTATGTTTTTGACAAGCTGGGAGAGTTTGAATCCTTTGAGAAGGTAAGCGTGGCGGGAGGCCAGGACAAGGATACGGAGACACCTTATGCAGTGGCGGTTCTTCTGGCAAAATATAAGGATGGAAAAGCCCAGTATACCATCACTTTTGATACGGGTATGAAATGCATTGGATTTTACGTGAAATAAGAACAACAGCAGTGAAGAATATGAAAAGAGTCCGGTTTGTGCCGGACTCTTTTTAAAGTCTGTCTGTTATTTGAAGAATTGATCTCCGTAGCCGTAATGTTCTACCACATAGTCGATATCTTTGTCACCGCGTCCGCTTAAATTCACAAGAATGGAGCCCTGCTTCATCTCTTTTGCCTTACGCATAGCATAGGCAACCGCATGGGCGCTCTCGATGGCCGGGATAATGCCCTCTGTGCGGGACAGTTTGAAGAATGCGTCCATGGCCTCCTCATCGCTGACGGTATCGTACTGCACTCTGCCCAGGTCACGGAGGAATGCGTGCTCCGGTCCGACAGAAGGATAATCAAGTCCGCTTGCTATGGAATATACAGGAGCCGGTTCGCCCTTGTCGTCCTTTAACATGATACTCTCGAAACCGTGCATAACGCCCTTTTCGCCATACTGCATGGAGGCTGCGTGGTCGCCCATCTTGGTGCCTCTTCCCAGAGGCTCCACGCCTACAATGTCCACAGGCTCATCCACGAAAGGTACGAACATGCCGATGGAATTGCTTCCGCCGCCTACGCTTGCGCATACCACATCGGGCAGCAGGCCTGTCATTTCCTTAAACTGGTCTTTGGCTTCCTCGCCCACTATGTACTGGAAGTCCCTGACCATGAGAGGGAAGGGATGAGGGCCAACTGCGGAACCGATACAGTAAATAGAATCCTTGTAATTCTTAGCATAAGACTCAAAGGCAGAGTCAACCGCCTCTTTCAGTGTCTTGTTGCCGTGTGTGACAGGCACCACCTTGGCGCCCAGGATCTTCATACGTGTCACGTTGGGAGCCTGCTTGGCAATATCCACTTCACCCATGTGCACTTCACACTCTAATCCAAAGAACGCTGCCGCTGTAGCGATAGCCACGCCGTGCTGACCGGCTCCGGTCTCCGCGATCAGGCGCTTTTTGCCGATGAATTTGGCCAACAGTCCCTCGCCCATGCAGTGATTCAGCTTATGGGCGCCTGTGTGGTTCAAATCTTCTCGTTTCAGATAGATCTGACAGTTGCCGATAGTTCTTGAAAGGCGCTCGCAGTGATAGACCGGTGTGGGTCTTCCCTGGAACTCCTTGCGGATGCGGCGCAGCTCACTGATGAACTGGGAGGAGTGGCAGATGGTCTGGTATGCGTCTGCGATCTCCTCAAAGGCGGGAACCAGCTCCTCTGTCAGGTAAGCACCGCCGTAAGGACCAAAGCGTCCGTTTCTGTCAGGGTAATGTCTCAGGTATGTTCTGTAATCTACTTCCATTCTTTTTCTCCTTTATGTGAATTCAATATTTTATTCCTGTTCGCCGTGCAGGGCGTCTTTTGCCAGCTTGAAGCCGTTCTGAGCGGCTTTTGTCAGCCAGAGGTCTGCCTTATCTTCATCCTTTTCAACACCTTCTCCGTAGCGGTAGAGGATTGAGAGGTTATACTGCGCGGCAGGTATATTGGCGTTGGCAGCCTTTTCAAAGAGCTGGAATGCCCGCTCCGTGTTGGGAGGGACTGCCTGGCCGCTTAAAAAGTAACCGCCCATGCAGCACATGGCTCGATAATCCCCCTGCTGCCCTGCTTTTTTATACCAGCCAAAGGCTTTTGAGTGATCTTGTTTTGTACCGATCCCTTCCTCATAACACCTGGCCAGGTTGTACTGGGCATTTTTATTGCCGGTTTCAGCGGCGCGTCTGATATAGGTAAACGCTTTTTTTTCGTCTTTGTCCACGCCTTTTCCCTGGGCATAGAGAAATCCCAGGTGCAGCAGGGCATCCACATGGTCTTTTTTCGCTGCCTTTTCATACCACTGGGCTGCCTGTCCGAAATCTGTCAGGGTGTGTATTCCGTTTTCATAGTAATAGCCCACGGCATACTCCAGATCCTTCTGACCGTTTTCTGCCAGGATTTTCAGTTCTTCCAGAGTAAAATCCATATTTTTTGCGTCCATTGAAAATATCTCCATTTTTCTTTTGACAAATTTTGTAATATAGTGTACTGTTTTTGTAGGAATTAAATCCACGGTTGGAGCCTGTATGATCCGGCCCATTGCTGATATTATAACATAGGAATCGGGATTTATAAACATAAAAAGATGAAGATGACATCGGAGGGATTGAAAAATGCTGGAGCTTAGGGATGTCTCCTTCAAAGTAGAAGAGGAGACAAAGGAGAAAGGGATTCTGGAGCATGTAAGCTTTACTCTGGAGGACAACAGATTTATAGCCATCACAGGGCCCAACGGCGGAGGAAAATCAACGCTGGCAAAAATCATCGCGGGTATTGAGAAGCCCACAGAGGGAAGACTTTATCTGGATGGTGAGGACATCACGGACCTGAACATCACGGAGAGGGCAAAGAGGGGCATCAGCTATGCCTTTCAGCAGCCGGTACGTTTTAAAGGCGTCACCGTGCTTGATTTGATCCGGCTGGCATCCGGGGAAAATATTACAGTCACCGGAGCCTGTCAGTACCTCTCTGAGGTAGGGCTGTGCGCAAAGGACTATATTAACAGAGAGGTCAATGCAAGTCTTTCCGGCGGAGAAATGAAGAGGATCGAAATCGCCACCGTCATGGCAAGAGGCACCAGGATGTCCGTATTTGATGAACCTGAAGCGGGGATCGATCTGTGGAGCTTCCAGAATCTGATCCATGTGTTTGAAAATATGCACAGGGAGATCCACGGCTCTATTCTGATCATCTCACATCAGGAGCGTATCCTGAATATTGCGGATGAAATTCTGGTGATCGCAGACGGAAAACTGGTGAGCCGGGGAAACAAAGAGGAAGTGCTTCCCGCATTGCTGGAAGGCGTAGATGACTATTCCGGCTGTAAAATCTGGAAGGACGGGGGAGTAAAATAATGGACGCGATTCAGAAACAGTTATTAGAGGCAGTTGCCGGGCTGCATGAAATCCCGGTAGGTGCGTACAACATCCGGGCAAACGGAAAGAGCGAGGGCAGGAACAGCACAGAGCATATAGAGATCACCACAAGAGAAGAGGGCGACGGGATCATTATCCGCATCAAGGACGGCACCAAAAAAGAGAGCGTCCACATTCCGGTCATCATGAGCCAGGCCGGGCTTGAAGAGGTGGTCTATAATGATTTTTATGTGGGTGATGACTGCGATGTGACCATCATCGCGGGCTGCGGCATTCACAATGGCGGAGATGCATCCAGTCGTCATGACGGGATCCACAGCTTTTTCATCGGCAAAAATTCCAGAGTGAAATACGTGGAAAAGCATTACGGCAGCGGAGATGGAAAGGGACAGCGCATCATGAACCCTGAGACCATCATTGAAGTCGGGGAGAACAGTGTCATGGAGATGGATACTGTGCAGATCAAAGGCGTGGACTCCACAAAGCGCATGACCAGGGCAAAATTAATGGATGGCGCCAGTCTGAAAGTTATGGAACGTCTTATGACCCACGGGACCCAGGACGCGGAGAGCCGTTTTATCGTGGATATGGACGGAGAGGATTCAGGTGCCAATATTGTGTCCCGCTCCGTGGCAAAGGATGATTCCCATCAGCTTTTCCAGTCCGTGCTCAACGGAAACGCGGCGTGCAGCGGACATACGGAATGTGATGCCATCATTGTGGGCAATGCCAAGATCAGCTCTATCCCGGAGATCACTGCAAACAGTTCCGACGCAGCGCTCATCCACGAGGCTGCCATCGGCAAGATCGCAGGAGAGCAGATCATAAAGCTTATGACACTGGGGCTTACAGAGGAAGAGGCGGAGGCCCAGATCATCAATGGTTTCCTGAAGTAAAACAGTAATACGACGCAACATCAGCCGGGCAGGTATACGGGACAAAACCGTATACAACTGCCCGGTTTTGTGCTATAGTTGAAATAGAAACGGCACATTGCCATTGGGGAACAAAAAACATATTTATAGGGAGAGGTTTTTATGATTTACAACAATGTACGCCATGAGTGTAATCTGTATAATTTTTTCTTTGCACCAAGAGGAAACCGAAGGATGATGGAGCTGGGAAGGAAAATTTCCCAGATGTATCTGAACCCCTTTGACCGTATCATCGGTATCATAGGAGCCAAGGATTCCGGAAAAAGTATGATGATCAAAGGTATGTTTCCGGGAATCCAGGTGGTGGACGGAGATGATGAATATGACATCACCAATATGCCCCTGCTGAACGCGGAGGATGTGGGATTCTATACCCCGCGTACTTTCCACGTAGACGCCAGGGCGGCAAGGAAGTATGTGGATCTGGAGACCATCGCTGAGGCTGTGATCAGGGTGACTTCCCAGCACAAGAGGGTGATCGTGGAGCATTTTGAGATCCTGTACCCTGTTTTGAAAAGGAATGCGGATCTGATGATAGGGATCGGCGAGGAGGTCATTGTGACAAGGCCGTCTCTGTTCGGCCCGCTGCCCCAAAATATTGCTGATATTGTGTTTAAATCTCTGATCTACAGAAAGATGGCGCACAGTGCGGAGGATCTATTCGGGTATGTGGTCAGGGATATTGAGCGTCCAAGCTATGTCCGGGCAGATATACGCCATGGATTTATGCTGGATTATTCTGAGAAGCCGGTGAATTTTGATCTGGTGGAGATCGAGAAGAAGATGAAAGAGCTGATCGCCCAGGATCTGCCTATTACATATCATGATGAGGAGCACGTGAAGATCGGAGATGATATTATCTCCTGTACCGGACCGCTGATGCATGTGAGCAGTACGGGAAAGATCGCGGGATTTTCTCTGGTGAAAGAGTTTTTCTATGATTCCAAGTTTGGCTACTACATTGTGGCAGGTACTGTGGGACATAAGGAAGAGGAGGACAGCGATAAGCTGAATACCATTGATATACAGGCTGAAGTATAGAGAATAACTGAAAGGCCATTCGGAACCGGAAGACGGGAACGGATGGTCTTTTCTATTGACATATATAATATTAAGATGTATTATAATGATATCAAAAAGATATCAAAAAAAATACTGCCGGAGGCAGCCTTTCAAAGAGGAGGAAAAATCATGGAAGAAAAAGATGGAACCAGCCCAATGAATAAGAACGTGGAGGAGAGGATCCTGCATCCCAAGTCAGGTATGGCAATGCTGTTTCTGCTGATCGCGGCCATTGTGGGCAGTATTGTGCTGATGATATTTTCAGGGGCAGTTATCTCTCGGAACAGCAGTCTCCTGGCCGGTATCTGTGTGACGGCCGCCATCCTGATCCTGTGTGCAGCTTGTGTGGCACTGGCGGGCCTGAAGGTGATCAACCCCAACGAAGCACTTGTTCTGGCTTTGTTCGGAAAGTATTATGGAACCCTCAATGAGAATGGATTTTACTGGGTAAATCCTTTTGTGACAGGGATCAATCCCACAGTGAGAGCAGCCGGAAGCGGAAGCTCTACTGTGCTGAAAGGCATGGGGATCGAGGCGGAACAGAAGAACACGGAGACAAAAGCGAATAAAAAAGTTTCACTGAAGACCATGACGCTGGACAATAAAAAGCAGAAGGTAAACGATGAACTGGGAAATCCCATCGAGATCGGAACGGTTGTCATATGGAAGGTGGAAAATGCCACAAAAGCTGTATTCAACGTGGAGAATTATAAGGATTATCTGTCAATCCAGTGTGATGCCATTACGAGAAACGCAGCCAGAAGATATCCCTATGACACAAGTGAGGGCGGTGATGAGCGTTCCCTTCGGGGAAGCAGCCAGGAGGTAGCCAGCATCATGCAGGAGGAACTGCAGGAGAAAGTGGTGGAGGCAGGGATCAAGATCCTGGAAATGCGCATCACCCACCTGGCATACGCGCCGGAGATAGCGTCAGCTATGCTGCAGAGACAGCAGGCGGCAGCGATCATAGATGCCCGTCAGAAGATTGTGGAGGGTGCTGTGAGCATGGTGGAGATGGCCCTCCAGAAATTAAACGACAAAGATATCGTAACGCTGGATGAGGAGCGCAAAGCGGCCATGGTCAGCAACCTGCTGGTTGTCCTCTGCGGTAATAAGGATGCCCAGCCCATTGTCAACAGCGGTTCCCTGTATTAGAGTGGAGTGAAGCCTTCATGGAAAATAAATCGAAGGAAAAACAAAAAAAGCAGGTCCCTCTTCGGCTCTCCGCGTCTCTTTACAATGACCTGGCACAGTGGGCGGAAGATGATTTCCGCTCCGTCAACGGTCAGATTGAATATCTGCTGACAGAATGTGTAAAGCACCGGAAAAAGAGCAGGAAGGGTTCCCCTTTGGAATCTGAAACAGAATAAAAGAAAATCCAGGCAGCGGCCAACAGTTGTGCCGCACTCGCCTGGATTTTTTGCTTTGTCAGAAATGTTTTCTGTATTTTTTCTCTGCCACATTGATCAGACTGTATAAAACGGCTGCAATGATACATAGAATAACAATGCTCATGATCATGGTATCCAGCTTGAATACCTGGCTGGAATAGATGATCAGATACCCCAGACCCCGTTTGCTCCCGATCATCTCTCCGATGACAACGCCGATCAGACAGAGACCGATGTTGACCTTCATAATGCTTAGGATGAGCGGTACAGAGGAGGGGAGGACCACTTTAAAAAGGGCATCCTTTTTCGTGCCCCTCAGTGTGGAAATCAGTTTTAATTTATCCGGGTCTGTGCCGCAGAAGCCTGTGTACAGGTTCAGGATCGCCCCGAAAATAGCTACAGACAGACCGGCAACGATGATGGTCTTAATATTGCTGCCCAGCCACACGATTAAAAGCGGTGCCAGGGCTGATTTTGGCAGGCTGTTCAGGACTACCAGATACGGTTCCAAAATGGATGAGAGCTTCGGGAAACACCACAAAAGCACTGCGATGGCAATGCCGAATACTGTCACCAGGGCGAAGCTGGCAATGGTTTCCCAGAGCGTGACACCTGTGTGTACGGCAAGGGTTCCGTCCAGTATCATGTGATACATGGCCATAACCACCTGGGAAGGGCTTGAAAAGATAAAGGAATCAATAAGACCCAGCCTTGCGCTGCCCTCCCAAAGCGCCAGAAAAGCCAGAAATATGAGGATGCGGATGATCCGCACGATCTGGGAATCACGCCTTAATTTCCGCAGATAGTTCCTCTGTCCTCTGGACATAGAAGTCATTTCAGCCATTGTGGTTTAGCTCCTTCCATATTTCATTAAAATAATTTTTGAATTCCGGAGCGCTGCGGGAAGTAAAAGGCGTGCGGTTGTCAATGGTGAGCACAATGGAGATGATCTTTGTAATAGAGGCCGGACGCTTGCCAAGCACGATAACGCGGTCAGCCATGCTTATAGCCTCCGATATATCATGGGTCACAAGAATCGCGGTTTTTTCCTCCCGTTTTATGATCTTTCCGATATCATCGCCTACGGAGAGGCGTGTCTGATAATCCAAAGCGGAAAACGGTTCATCCAGCAGCAGCAGATCAGGTTCAAGAGCCAGTGTGCGGATAAGTGCGGCGCGCTGCCGCATGCCGCCGGAAAGCTGTGAGGGGCGTGATTCTTTGAATTTATCCAGGCCGTAATCAGCCAGCAGATGATTGACTTTTTCTTTGGTGTTGGGAGAAACCTTTTTTTGGATCTCCAATCCTAACAGTACATTGCTGTATATGGTGCGCCATTCAAAGAGATGGTCCTTCTGCAGCATGTATCCGATGTTGGTCACCGATTCGCTGAGGGGTTTCCCGTTTAAAAGGATTTCCCCCTCCTCCGGGGTAAGCAGGCCGCAGAGCATATCCAGCAGTGTGGATTTTCCGCATCCCGAGGGACCTACGATGGCCAGAAATTCTCCTTTTTTCACAGAAAAAGATATATGGGACAAAGCGGGTGTTTCACCGGATTTTGTGTGATAGGCATAACTGACATCTTTTACTTCTAAAAGAGGTGTATCCATAAGTTGCCATTCCTTTCTTTTTTCCATCGGCAGGCAGGTGTGAGACTGTCTGTTTTTGGGGTCGGTATACAGTATCATATGATGAAGAGCCGGGGGTTGACATATGGGAAATGGAGGCACTTGTGTTTTTCTTTGATTATTGATAAAATAAGTACGGATTGGGAAACCTATCCTGTAACGGAAACTTTGTTTGACAAGAACAGGAGGCAAAACTATGAGAATTTTATTTTTTGACACCAAAAGCTACGACAGGGCATCCTTTGATAAACAACTGGAACATTATCCGGGAATGGAGATTGATTATCTGAAAACAGATCTGGCACCGAAAACAGCGCCTTTGGCAAAAGGCTTTGACGCTGTGTGTGCTTTTGTAAGCTCCGATGTGGGGGCTGAGACTATGACGGCTCTCCATGAGGCAGGGGTGAGGCTGGTACTCATGCGCTGCGCTGGCTTCAACAATGTGGATCTGGAAAAAGCGGCAGAGTATGGCATCCGGGTTATGCGCGTGCCGGGGTATTCTCCGGAGGCAGTGGCAGAACATGCCATGGCCCTGGCGCTTACGGCAAACCGCAGGATCCATAAAGCTTATGTAAAAGTGCGGGAGAATGATTTCAGCCTCAGCGGGCTGATGGGATTTAACTTTTACCAGAAGACGGCAGGTATTGTGGGAACAGGAAAGATCGGCGCTGCCATGGCAAAGATCTGCCGTGGTTTTGGTATGAAGGTCATTGCCTATGATGTGTACCAGAATCCCGATCTGGATTTTGCAGAATATGTCTCTCTGGATGAGCTGCTTGAGAGAAGTGACCTGATCTCCCTGCACTGCCCTCTGATGGACAGCACCTACCATTTGATAAACCGGGAGACGATTGCCAAAATGAAAGACGGTGTGGTCCTGGTGAACACATCCAGAGGAGGTCTTGTAAAAACAGAGGATCTTATTGAAGGGATCCGTGCCCGCAAGTTTTTCGGCGTAGGCCTGGATGTATACGAGGAGGAGACAAAGAACGTGTTTGAGGACCGTTCCGATGAAATCCTGGAACACTCCACAACGGCAAGGCTTCTGTCCTTCCCCAATGTGATGATCACCTCCCATCAGGGATTCTTTACCCAGGAGGCTCTTGCCGCTATTTCCCAGACCACTCTGGACAATGCTGTGGCCTTTGAAAAGGGTGAGACAAACAGCAATGAAGTTCTGAAAAGGGAATCATAAAATGGAACAGAAAAGAAATTACCAAAGAGAACTGGAAAAAATCCTGGAACAGATAAAAGAAGAGGGGAAAGTACCCACTTTGTTCCTGCACAGCTGCTGCGCACCCTGCAGCAGCTATGTGCTGGAATATCTGTCACAGTATTTTGAGATAACGGATTTTTTCTACAATCCCAATATATCTCCGAAAGAGGAATATGAGAAACGGGAGGAAGAGCTGGAGCGGCTTATAGGATCCATGCCTTTTGTACATAAGCCAAAACTGTTAAAGGGTGAGTATTGTCCCGAGAAATTTTATGAGATGGCAAGAGGCATGGAGGATATTCCGGAGGGCCATGAGCGCTGTTTTGCCTGCTATCAGATGCGCATGGAGGAGGCGGCAAGGCTGGCGGCAGAAGGCGGATACGATTATTTCACCACAACCCTGTCCATCAGTCCCTTAAAAAACGCGGCAAAGATCAATGAGATCGGAGAAAGCCTGGCTAAGAAGTACCATGTCCGGCACCTGCCCTCGGATTTTAAGAAAAAGAACGGATATAAGCGCTCCACAGAGCTTTCAGGGGAATATGGCCTTTACCGTCAGGATTTCTGCGGCTGTGTGTTCTCAAAAAGAGAACGTGACAGGAGAGAGGCGCAAAAGTCATAGACGTGGCGGACAGGGAAAATTTTCTTGCATGGGTCTGCAGATAATGATAAACTGTTACCCATAAGCCGTATATTGAAAGAAAATCAATTATAAAAAAGTGAGGTACAGAAGATGGCTCAGTTATGGGGAGGACGTTTCACCAAGGAGACGGACCAACTGGTATATAATTTTAACGCGTCATTGAGTTTTGACAATAAGCTCTACAAACAGGATATTACAGGAAGTATGGCGCATGCTGCAATGCTGGCAAAGCAGGGCATTATCACAGAGGAAGAGAGAGAGACGATCCTGGAAGGCCTGAAAGGGATCCTGGGGGATATTGAAAGCGGGAAGCTTGCCTTTTCCCCGGAGTATGAAGACATCCACAGCTTTGTGGAGGCAAACCTGATCGACCGCTGCGGGGATGTGGGCAAAAAGCTGCACACAGGCAGGAGCCGCAACGACCAGGTGGCTCTTGATATGAAGATGTATGTGAGGGACGAGATCGGAGAGATCGACATCCTTTTAAAAGAATTACTGGAGTCTGTCTATAAGGTCATGGATGAGAATGTACATACTTACATGCCGGGATTTACCCATCTGCAGAAAGCGCAGCCTGTGACACTGGCACACCATTTCGGCGCGTATTTCGAGATGTTCAAACGCGACAGGAGTCGTATGGCAGATGCGAAAAAACGACTGAACCTATGTCCTCTCGGAAGCGGTGCCCTGGCGGGAACCACGTATCCTCTTGACCGGGAGTTTACAGCAGAGGCACTGGGATTTGACGGACCCACCTTAAACAGTATGGATTCCGTAGCTGACAGGGATTACCTGATCGAGCTTTTGTCAGGCCTGTCCACCATTATGATGCACCTGAGCCGTTTCTGTGAAGAGATCATCCTCTGGAATTCCAATGAATACCGTTTTGTGGAGATCGACGACGGCTACAGTACGGGCAGCAGTATCATGCCCCAGAAGAAGAATCCGGATATTGCCGAATTGGTACGGGGAAAGACAGGCCGTGTCTATGGCGCGCTGATGTCTATCCTGACTACCATGAAAGGCATTCCTCTGGCGTATAATAAAGATATGCAGGAAGACAAGGAATTCACCTTTGATGCTATTGATACGGTAAAAGGCTGTATTGCCCTGTTTAACGGCATGATCGCCACCATGTCCTTCTGTAAAGATAATATGGAAAAGAGCGCCAAGAATGGTTTTACCAATGCAACAGACGCGGCAGACTACCTGGTGAACAATGGTGTGCCCTTCAGGGATGCGCACGGCATTGTGGGACGTCTGGTGCTTGCCTGCATTGAGAAAAATATCTCCCTGGATGAGATGAGCCTGGAAGAGTATCAGGAGATCAGCCCGGTATTCAAAGAGGATATCTATGAGGCTATCAGCATGAAAAACTGTGTGGAAAAGAGAAATACCATTGGTGCTCCGGGTGAGGCTGCCATGAAGCAGGTTCTGGCACTGCACAAAAAATATCTGGAAGAAAACTAAAAAATGCTTGCTTTTTTCCTGGATTTGTTATAGTATTGTTTAGGAAAAACAAATGTGCGCACAGGGAGAACAAACCTTCCGCACAGAATACATAGACGAGGAGAATTGCCGTATGAGTGAGAAATTAAGAGTTGGTATATTAGGTGCAACAGGAATGGTGGGACAGAGATTTATCTCTCTGCTTGAAAATCATCCATGGTTCGAGGTGGTAACTGTGGCAGCCAGTGCAAGAAGCGCAGGCAAAACATATGAGGAAGCCGTAGGCGGACGCTGGAAAATGGATACTCCCATGCCGGAAGCTGTGAAAAAGCTGGAAGTCATGAATGTATCCGAGGTGGAGAAAGTGGCATCCACAGTTGATTTTGTATTCTCTGCTGTTGATATGAGCAAAGAGGAGATCAAAGCCATTGAGGAAGCTTACGCAAAGACAGAGACACCGGTTGTGTCCAACAACAGCGCACACCGCTGGACACCGGATGTTCCTATGGTAGTGCCGGAGATCAACCCGGAGCACTTTGATGTCATCGAATTCCAGAAAAAACGTCTGGGAACCACAAGAGGCTTCATTGCCGTAAAACCCAACTGTTCCATTCAGAGTTATGCGCCGGTACTTACAGCATGGAGAGAATTTGAGCCATACGAAGTAGTGGCAACCACTTACCAGGCAATCTCCGGAGCAGGCAAGACCTTCAAAGACTGGCCGGAAATGGAAGGAAATGTGATCCCCTTCATCGGCGGTGAGGAAGAGAAAAGTGAGCAGGAACCTCTTCGCCTCTGGGGCGAGATCAAAGACGGCGTGATCGAGAAGGCGGCAGAGCCTGTCATCACTACACAGTGTGTGCGTGTTCCGGTACTGAACGGACATACAGCAGCCGTATTTGTAAAATTCAGAAAGAATCCCACAAAAGAGCAGCTGATCGAAAAAATGGTGAACTTCAAGGGTGCTCCCCAGGAATTAGACCTGCCAAGCGCTCCGAAGCAGTTTATCCGTTATATGGAAGAAGACAACCGTCCCCAGGTTACCCTGGATGTTGATTATGAGAACGGAATGGGTGTGACAGTGGGACGTCTGAGAGAGGACAGTGTATATGACTACAAGTTCATCGGCCTTTCTCACAACACCGTGCGCGGCGCTGCCGGCGGTGCTGTCCTTTGTGCAGAGACACTGAAAGCCAAAGGATTTATCACAAAAAAATAAAACTTAAAGTCAGACCGGGGAGCTCCCTCCGGTCTGATTGCATGGAAGAGGAGCTTTTATGAGTAAATCTTTATTTATTGCAGAAAAGCCCAGTGTGGCACAGGAGTTTGCCAAAGCTCTCAAGGTCCAGACTTCCCGTCATGACGGATATCTGGAATCAGAGAATACCATTGTCACCTGGTGTGTAGGCCATCTGGTCACCATGAGCTACCCGGAAAAATACGACGTGAAATATAAAAAGTGGAGTCTGGAGACCCTGCCTTTTCTGCCTGAAGAATTTAAATACGAAGTCATACCGTCCGTATCCAAACAGTTTCAGATCGTGAGCGGACTTTTAAACCGGGAGGATGTATCCACCATTTATGTCTGTACCGACTCCGGACGGGAGGGAGAGTATATCTACCGCCTGGTTGCCATGATGGCAGAGGTAAAAGACAAGGAACAGAAGAGGGTGTGGATCGATTCCCAGACAGAGGAAGAGATACTCCGTGGAATCCGGGAGGCAAAAGATATCACGGCCTATGATAACCTGTCCGCGTCCGCTTATCTGCGGGCCAAGGAAGACTATCTGATGGGCATTAATTTTTCCCGGCTTCTCTCGTTAAAATACGGAAATGCCATATCCAATTATCTGGGCAGCAAGTACCAGGCCATATCCGTAGGCCGTGTCATGACCTGTGTTCTGGGCATGGTGGTGCGCAGAGAACGGGAAATCCGGGAATTTGTAAAGACTCCGTTTTACCGTGTGCTGGGCAGTTTCTTGGCAGGCGGACACCCCTTTGACGGGGAGTGGCGTGCCGTGGAGGGCAGCCGGTATTTTCAGTCTCCTTATCTCTATAAGGAAAATGGATTTAAAGAGAAAAAACACGCGGAGGAGCTGAAAGCCATCCTGTCCGCTCATCCCCCATACAAGGCTGTGGTGGAAAAGATAGAGAAGAAAAAGGAGAATAAAAACCCGCCCCTTCTCTTTAACCTGGCAGAGCTTCAGAACGAATGTTCCCGTATGTTCAAGATCAGTCCGGATGAGACTCTGAAGATCGTACAGGAACTGTATGAGAAAAAATTGGTCACCTATCCCAGAACGGATGCCCGTGTGTTGTCCACAGCAGTGGCAAAAGAAATACATAAAAATATCGGAGGCCTGCGGGGGTATGTGCATGGGAAGGCTTTTGCCGAAGAAATCCTGGCAGAAGGCAGTTATAAGAATCTGGCAAAGACAAGATATGTGAATGACAAGCAGATCACAGACCATTATGCCATTATTCCCACAGGACAGGGAATGGGAGCTTTGGGCAGTCTGCATCCTTCTGCGGCAAAGGTCTATGAGACAGTGGTGCGCAGATTTTTAAGCATCTTTTATCCGCCTGCTGTGTATCAGAAGGTGAGTATTGTATCTGTCATTGAGAAGGAGAGACTGTTTTCTTCCTTTAAGATCCTGGTTTCAGAGGGATATCTGAAGGTGGTACAGAATTCTTTTGCAAAAAAGAAGGAAGAGAGTGTCCAGGAGGAAGGGGAACAGACAGAGGACACCAGTTTTCTTGACATACTCCAGACCATCAAAAAAGGCAGTGAGCTGGATATCACAGATTTCCAGATAAAAGAGGGGGAGACATCCCCGCCCAAGCGTTATACCTCAGGTTCCATGATCCTGGCCATGGAGAATGCGGGACAGCTTATAGAGGATGAGGAACTGAGGGCACAGATAAAGGGAAGCGGCATCGGCACCAGTGCCACCAGAGCAGAAATCCTGAAAAAGCTCATGACCATCAAATATCTGGCGTTGAATAAGAAAACGCAGGTTGTCACACCCACTCTGCTTGGAGAGATGATATTTGACGTGGTCAATGCCTCCATACGCTCTTTACTTAACCCGGAGCTTACCGCAAGCTGGGAAAAAGGCCTGACTTATGTGGCTGAGGGGGAAATAACCCCGGACGAATACATGGAAAAGCTGGAGAACTTTGTAAGAAGCAGAACCCAGGGCGTATTAGGACTCAGAAATCAACTGGCCCTGAAACAATTTTTTGACGCAGCGGCCGTATACTATAAAAAAGCCGGAAAATCCGGCGGAAAGAGGTAAAGTAAATGGAACAGCTTAAGATCAGTGAATTATTCAGCGATTTGAATCAGACAATGGCGAAAGAACTTCTGGAAAGCAAGACTTATCCCTGGGAAGTGCTTCCTCTCATCAGTGAATTTATTTTGAAATTGGGTAGTACGCTTTGTGAGGAAGAGTACGAGAAAAGAGGGGAGAATGTGTGGATCGCCAAGTCCGCAAAGGTTGCTCCCACAGCATTCATCAACGGTCCCGCCATTATCGGCAAAGACGCGGAAGTCCGCCACTGCGCCTTTATCCGCGGCAATGCACTGGTTGGAGAAGGGGCTGTTGTGGGAAATTCCACTGAGCTGAAAAATGTGATCCTGTTTAACAAAGTGCAGGTTCCGCACTACAATTATGTGGGTGATTCCATTCTTGGATTTAAGTCTCATATGGGAGCAGGTTCCATCACATCCAATGTAAAATCCGATAAAAAGCTGGTGGTTGTGAAGGGTGCTGCAAAGAAGATCGAGACAGGTCTGAAAAAATTCGGCGCCATGCTGGGTGATGAAGTGGAAGTGGGATGCGGCTCTGTGCTGAATCCGGGAACTGTGATCGGAAGCCACAGCAACATTTATCCCCTGTCCTCAGTGAGGGGTGTGGTTCCGGCAGACAGTATTTATAAGAATAAGAATGAAGTGGTTGAAAAAATAGAAGGATAGATCATAAGAGGAATTTTTTGACGCTCATACTCCATGAGGGTATAGCGTCCAACTAATTAAAGTAAAAAGCCCAGTCAAGAATGCTTCACACCATCTATGGTGGCAGATTCTTAATTGGGCTTTTATTATATAGAGAAGATTGTTGACAGAATATAAAATAAGAGATACAATCTATATGACTAAATTAAAATATTTGGTCATATAAAGCGGAGGGATGTTTATGCCAAAGTTTAGCGAAACTGAAAAAGAAATAATAAGGGAAAAAATGCTGCAGGAAGGTGAAAGATTATTTACCTTATTCGGCATAAAAAAAGTATCTATTGATGAAATCGTTCAAGCTACAGGTATAGCTAAAGGTTCTTTCTATTCGTTCTACCCTAATAAAGAATCACTTTACATGGATATAGCAGGTAATCTTCAAATGAAGATGTGGTCTGAGATGGATGAATTTTTAAATGAAAATAGTTCACTGCCTCCCAGAATACTTTGCAAGAAGTGTTTTCTCTGCATGTTTAATGGATTACAAAAATATCCTATGCTAAAACAAGCTGATAGTGAAACGGCAGAATATTTATTTCGTAAGTTACCACGTGAAGTAATAGAAGCTCATTCAAGAGATGATAGTCTTGAGATAATTAAATTGCAAGAATATGGTATCCATTTTAATTGCAGTATTGATATTGCAACAAAAATATTGCAGACATTAGCAATTAGTTTTTTAAATCTACAAAAAGATACTACTGAAGACCAACAAGTTATTATGGAGGTTATTTTAGATGGTGTATTAAAAGAAATTATTTGTGAAGAAAGTAATGGCAGTTAAACGGAGGTGAATGAATGAAAAATAACGAGCCTAAAACCATATCATTATCAAAGTCATTTTCTATTTTTATGATTGCAGGGATACAATTTTATGTTGTTATAAAAATTATTGTCCCTTGGTTGTCAAAATGTCTAAATACGACAGAATATATAGTATGGATGTTTGCAGGAACATTTTTACTTTTTATCCCAATATTTTCTACCGCAATTCTATTATTGAAAAGAGATGGATATGCGATGGATTTTAAAACGATCAAGAGTGCGCTTAATTTACATAAATTAAGCAAAAAAGACTATCTATGGATCATAATAGGTTTAATAATTGCAGGATCATTATGCTGTATCATCATTCTTTTACTTATGAGTTTTTCGAGGACTTTTACAGTAGAAAGTCTATACAGTATTTCACCCATTGCAGTATCTCCTTTATATGGAAATGAGCTATGGTATGCAGTTTTTCTGCCTGTATTCTTTTTCTTCAATTATGTAGGGGAAGAAATACTATGGCGAGGATACATTTTACCAAGACAGTTAAATTCTAATTATGGAAAGTATGCTGTACTAATAAATGCTTTGTTTCACTGCAGTTACCATTACGTTTTTGGTATAAAGCCATTGATTATAATGTTTCCCATGCTCGTTCTGATGCCCCTTATAGTTTCAAAGACTAAGAATACATGGACATCAATCATAATACATACTTTAATAGGAGCACCTACCCAGATTATGATTATTTTAGGGGTGCTTGGGAATTGACGCTTTAGCCCAATTTTGAAATAAGAGCTGATCATTTGAGAAAAATGGTCAGCTCTTATTGAACACAGGCAAACGCTGTTTCTTAAACAAAATACATGGAATATAAAAGAAGCAGCACCATGACAGAGAGAACCGCCAGACCTGCGTAAAACAAAGCTCTGCTCACCAATCCGCTGGCATGGCACAAGTCCAGGCTGATGCCGAATTTGAGGGGGTATAAAATACGCACATTCTTATAGTTGAGCATATCGATCATCATGTGGGAGAGCATGGCAGTAAAAAAATAAGGGGTGAGATCAGGGAAGATTCCATATACAATACCGCTTAGGATCACCAGCGCAGGCAGAGAATGCATGAAGGACCTGTGAGGCTGGTTCTTTCCAAAGGTGCACACACCAAGGAATATCATAAAACTTACGGCAAGTCTGTATAGATTACTCTCTTTTTGAAAACGATACCGGATTCCCACATTCCATTTCCACTCTGCAAAGAGCAGAGCCGCTATGACCAGTATGGTGAGTATGGAGATTTTATTTAACTGTTCCCTGGATTCTGAGGTGGTTACGTCAATATCGCTGATCACAGAGCCGATGGCGGCTGTGCCCAGACATAATAATAAACTGCTGAGGGTTTGAGGCTGGGTCACGCAGACGGTAGCCGCAGTGCCCACAGATAGATGTGTTTTTCCTGTCATATGTACTCCAATTCTTAATTTCTGCTATTTAAGATTTCTGTTATTTAAGTCGTGTATGAATGCCCTCTCCACAGTCCGAAGGGCCTTTTTAGGGACTGTGGAAAGAAAGGGATATCAGTATTTCAATTGGGCATAGCGTATGAGGAAGAGCAGCATCAAATGTACCGGGTAAAAGAGATAGAAAAAGTATTTGATCTTTCGGCCTCTCTGTCCGTTATACATATTGATGGGGATAAAAGCCAGGCAGGCGGGAGCCTCCCACAGCAGAGAGAGACAGCCGGCAATGGTCCTTTCCAGGGGATAACTCTGGAACAGGTACAGTACGATAATGAGAATGACACCCTTATAACTGTAATCTGTTTTTAAAAGGTATCCAAGCAGAAGACCGGCTCCGGCAGCCACAAGTGCCAGTGCGGGCATCCTTTTGCGTGCTTCATCCATGGCCATGAGTGTAAGGAAACCGATCAGCAGGGTGACCATTACATTTTGATAAGAAAACTCAAGGGCACTGCCGTTAAAGCATAAATCAAAGGGGATTTCCGAGAGAAGAGCAAACAGGGCCAGCCGCAGTGCGTACTTCTTTCTGTTTGAGGTGTGGATAAACCCTTCAACAAGCAGAAAACAGAAGATGGGAAAGGCGATGCGGCCTGTTTTTCTGAGTACCCAGTCAACTTTCCATATGAGAAGCGTGTTCTCATAGGACAAGGCCTGAGGCAGATTCAACTGGTAGGCCTGTATATATCCGTTTTCCAGGATGACGGCACCAATATGGTCGATCAGCATGGTGATTATGGCAATGATCTTCAGCGTGGACCCTGAAAAAATAGGGGGCAGAAGCTGCCAGCGGGATGGTCGGAATGATTTTTGGGGCATATTGTGTCTCCTTTATGTAATATTTCCTATCTATCATATAACTGAATCGGGTATTTTGGCAAGATATGTTTCACAATTTATAGATACATAGCTCTGAATCTTTATGGGTAATGTATTTCGGTGTTACTGTACAAAAACTACACTTTTAGCATACTATGAACAGTAACATTTCGGCGATGTCTGATGACATTTTTTTTATTTTTCTACTTCCATTTTTAATAACTATATGCTATAATAACATCGTTGTAAATCTTAAGGGGCATTAGCGCAGCTGGGAGCGCGCCACAATGGCATTGTGGAGGTCACGGGTTCGAATCCCGTATGCTCCATATCTGATCTGTAACCCGCTGTATAGCGGGATTTTTTTTGTTCAGAAATAAAAATACCCCCTAAGCAGATATTGGTTATTTTCCCTGTCTGCTTAGGAGGCAGCATATCAGTCAAAAGTAAGATGCTGACATGTTGACCGGCTTCGGGCTGCTGCCAGGAGCCGGTATTATTATTTCATAGATCAGTAATTACTGAAGCGTTAAAACCATAGTGTCCTTTTGGCCGCTAAAAGAAAATGCTTCTGATACATCAAGTGTAACATCTGATAAATCGCTGATTTCAAATGCCAGGGCGATGTTCAGAGTAGTTCCGGGCTGAATATTTTTATCATAATTTGATACGGATTCGTTCTCGCTTGAGTCATAATATGCGGAATTACATTCTACCCCATTTTGGTAAGCTGTGATACCGGTTGTGACTAAAGAACTTGTATTATCTGATGAATTATTTGTAAAGTCAAAATAGACCAGTAAGCATTGATTTCCCTCATAGTCATAGGACAGTTCATGATTCGTATATTTTATTGAAAAATCATCACAGGTAAAATCAATGGTTCCGTCGTCAGGAGAAAACTGGACATTGGATTCCTCTGCCGGCTGACCATTTTCATCGGAAAAAGAATTTGCCATATCTTCGCTTACTTTGTTAAAATTTGAAGTTACTACGTTGAGAAAATTATCATCCAGATCAGATATAACCCATTTATCATCTTCCTTCACACATTTAAAATCTATTGAAATTTCATCATATGTATCTTCCAAATCCTGGGTCTTTTCAGAAAACATATCACCTAACATTTTAGTTGCTTCTTCGTCAGATATTTCTTGTCCGCTTAATGCGATCCCCATAGCTTTTGAAAAATATTCCCCCATGATCTGTGATATTAAATCTGTCCCGTCATAGTATTTAATATCAACAGGTACGGTTGCATTGTCACCGTCGATTTTACTTTCCCCCACTGTGTAGGTCATTTTCTCAAGAGTATTGGTAAAGAAATCCTGCATGGATTCTTCGCCCATCAGGTCCTCATCCTCACCTTTCCAGTCAGAGTCTTTGACGTAACCGGCCATGTCCTGCCAGTCAACTTTTTTTAATGATTCCATGAATTTTGTCACGGTTTCCTCTGGTTTTGGTTTGGATTCCCCACATCCAGCCAATAAAACAGCAATGATCAGCAGTGGCATAAATAGCTTGAGTTTTCTCTTTTTCATATGTTTTCCCTCCGTTAAAATGTTTATTAAAACGCCGAAGCGAATTAATCAGCGATACGTTTCTGACGTGTAATATAAAATAAGTATACATGATACACACAAGAATAGCAATATGCCGGTTTATGGGGATTAGAGGATCAGTAGCAGCCCCCCCAACAGATGCTTTATGCAGGAACACAATCAATTCTTACAACTTTCTTTAGAAAATTTTTAAAAATCCGCCGACCATTTCTTTAAGTCTAACAGTTAAGATAAGATCAACCTAAGGCAAAGAGAAAACAAAGGGGGACTTTTGATGAAGATATTAATTACTACGGACTGGTACGAACCTATTGTCAACGGAGTAGTCACCTCTGTTCTCAATCTGAAAAGAGAATTAGAAGCGCGCGGGCATGAGGTGAAAGTTCTGACACTTTCCGAGACCGGAGCTTCTTATAAATATAATGAAGTATACTATGTGAAATCTATGGATCTGGGATACATTTATCCCAATGCAAGAGCAGTTCTTCCCTACAGGAATCCCTATGTTGGGGAGCTGATCGACTGGGAGCCGGATGTGGTCCATTCCCAGTGTGAATTTATGACATTTCAATATGCAGTTAAGATCAGCAAAAAATGCGGATGCCCGCTTCTTCACACATATCACACCATTTATGAGGATTATATGCATTATCTTCCGGGGATGTTGGGCAGATATACGGCAGGCCGGAAAGCAGGGAAAAAAGCAGTGGCCGAATTTTCCAGAACGGTTCTGAACAAAACAGACCGTGTGATCGCACCTACAGGTAAAGTGAAAGACATCCTTTCCACCTATGAGGTAAAGCCGGAGGTGGATGTGATCCCAAGCGGCATTGACCTGAGCAAGTTCAAAAGAACGCTGACGCAGGAAGAAAAGAACCTGAGAAAAGAAGCTTTAGGCATTCCAAAGCAGAACAGGGTCCTTGTCAGTGTGGGAAGACTGGCTAAGGAGAAGAATCTGGAGGAAATTCTGGAATACTTCGCCAGACTTCTGGAGGAAGGAGCAGAAAACATGACTCTTTTGATTGCAGGGGACGGACCAAACAGAGAAGATCTGCAAAATTTGTCAATAAGTCTGGGGATTGGAGATCATGTCCGTTTTACAGGAATGATCGCTCCGGATGAAGTGTGGGCTTACTATCAGTTAGGCGATGTTTTTGTATGCGCGTCCAACAGCGAGACACAGGGCATTACCTATATTGAGGCTCTTGCAAGCGGTGTTCCTGCGCTTTGCAGAAAGGACGAATGCCTGGAAGGTGTCATAACGGATGGCTGCAATGGTTTTCAGTATGAGACGTATGAGTATTTTCACATGCATCTTTCCTATCTTCTGGAGGATGACGCAAGAAGACAGGAGATGGGGGTAATGGCAAGAGAAATGGCTGAGGAATTTTCAACCTGGAACTTCTGTACTATGGTGGAGCGTGCTTACAGAGCGGCCTGCCGGGAAAAAGAGCAGATTCCCGTATATGGAAGTGCAGAACGCACTGCCTGGGGGCGTACCATGATGAAACGTATGATGAGGAGGGCTTCTTAATATGATGAAAATTAATATGATGTCAAAGGCAGATATGGTAAAGGGACAAGGTGTTCTTTCCGCACATGATGAGCAGGTGGCTCTGGCAGGGCAGGTTTTGAAAGGGCAGTTTGAAGTGCTGAACAACGCGAAGGGATCCTGTGAGATCACGCACTATCATTCCATCAATCCGGAATTTTATCTGGGCATAGGCCGCAGAAAACGGCAGGGAAAAACAGTAGGTTATGTGCATTTTCTTCCGGAGACAGTGGAAAACAGCATTCATCTTCCTCGGTTTATGAAAAAAATCTTCTACCGCTATATGCTCTCCTTCTATAAGAGGATGGACAAATTGGTGACGGTCAATCCCTATTTTATTGAACGCCTGGCTCATTACGGAATTCCAAAAGAGCGGGTGACCTATATACCGAATGTAGTGTCTGAGGAGGAATTTTATCCCCTTCCCCGCGAGGAGAGAGCACGTATCCGCAGGGAATACCGCATCAGCAAAGACGCTTTTACGGTACTTTGTGTAGGCCAGCTCCAGAAACGGAAAGGTGTGGTTGATTTTATAGAGGCAGCAAAAAAGATGCCGGATTGTATGTTTATCTGGGCAGGAGGATTTTCTTTTGGAAGGATTTCAGACGGCTATGAGGAGATTAAGAAAATGATGAAGCATCTTCCCTCCAATGTGCGTTTCCTGGGAATCGTGGACAGGGAGAAGATGAACGAGATTTACAATATGGCGGATGTGATGTTCCTTCCGTCCTACGAGGAATTATTCCCTATGACGATATTGGAATCCATGAACTGTGCAGTTCCGGTTCTGGTGCGGAACCTTCCTATATATGACCCGATCCTCTTTGACTATGCACTCAGGGGAGACGGTATGGATGCTTTTGTCAGCACCCTGAAGCAGCTCAGGGAAGACCCTGATTTTTATCAGAGAAGCGCCCATGCATCCTTTGCAGGTCATGAATTTTACAGCAGGGAGCATGTGGGACAGATGTGGAAAGAATTTTATGAAAAAACGGCAGCGGAGGTAAAGCATTCAGCTCCTGCGCACTGGAAAGGAGGAAGAGTATGGAGACAAAAAGAACGGCAGTTCTCATGAATATATGCACCATTGCAGGCTTGATAGGAATGGGGATTTTCATTTTTTATGGGATACAAAGCGGGATTTTTGTATCTAAAGAGGCCCTGGAACTCTTCCTCAATAACTGTGGTGTGTGGGCGCCGGTCCTGTTTGTTCTGATCCAGATCGTGCAGGTGGTGATCCCTATACTTCCGGGTGCCATAGGGTGTCTGGGCGGAGTGCTGATCTTCGGGCCTGTGTGGGGATTTGTGTATAATTATGTTGGTATCAGCATTGGTTCTATACTGGCTTTCATGCTCTCCAAACGGTATGGCAGACCATTTGTGTGGAATATGATAGGGGAGAAAAATTATGACAAATACATTGGATGGCTGAGCAAGGGAAACGGGTTTGACAAGGCCTTTGCAGTGGCAATTTTTCTCCCGGTGGCACCGGATGACCTGCTCTGCTATATTGCAGGCCTGACCAGGATGACACTGAAGAAATTTACAGCGATCATCCTTTTGGGAAAGCCCGGCTCCATTCTCTTATACAGTTTGGGACTGACCGGTATCATGGAAGTATTAAAAGCAGTCTTTTGACAGGGCTGACGTCCTTTCTGCAAAGCATTGAAACGCGGCAGAAAGGGCGTTTTTTCTATGTATATTATGTAGAATCAGAGCAGTTACAAAGATACAGTGTGCAGGGGTGTGGAGCAGTTATTGTAGGAAAATTACAAATAAAAAGAAAAATTGAGGAATGAATATTGTATAAATCCAATGATTCATGTATAATGAAATAGATAATTCTAAGTAATATTGACGAATCTGCACGATACTGTGCGGAATGACGGAAAAGGAAACTATGTGGATTCTCAAATTTAAACCGGTAGACTGTAAAAATTGTTATAAATGTGTCCGCCATTGTCCTGTGAAGGCGATCAGGATCAAGGACCATCAGGCGCAGATCATGCAGGATGACTGCATTCTGTGTGAGAAGTGTACGATCATCTGTCCCCAGCATGCAAAAGCAGAGAAGAATGATGTGCCCAGCCTGAAAAGGATGATCGCCGAGGGATGTCAGCTTGTGGCAAGTGTAAATCCCGCCTATGCGGCAAAATACGGACCAGGCAGTTTTCCGGCACTTCACGAAGCATTTCTGAAATTGGGATTTACAGATGCCAGAGAAGCGGCGGAGGGCACTTATCTGGTGAGAAGGGAATATGAGCGGATACTTGGGGAAGGGCAGATGGATGTGATGATCACTTCCGTATGTCCCGCGGTTGTGCGTCTTGTGCGGAGCAAATATCCGGAGCTTGCCAAATATTTACTTCCGGTATTATCACCCATGCAGACACACGCAAAGTATCTGAAAGAGAAGAACAGAGACTGCATTCCCGTATACATAAGCCCGTGCATATCTCCGGTTGCGGAGATTTCTGAGAAAAACAATTATTCTGCCTATGTCATATCCTTTGAAGAATTGGACGCCTGGCTGGAGGAAGACAAAATCCAGGTAGAACCAAAGCAGGAGGTATCAGATCCAAGGCTTTCCAGGATGCGCGCCATGAGCGGCGGCATTACAAGAATTATCAGAAAAAATGAAGATTATACCTATCTTAGCATAGATGGTGTGGAAAACTGTATGCAGGTCCTGGAGGAACTGCGGGAGGGGAAGATACATAAGTGTTTCCTGGAGCTTAATATCTGTGAAGGAGGCTGTATCGGAGGCCCATCCTTCCAGAAAGACAAGAGCCGCAGAATGAAAGCTTCCATGGATGTGATGAAAGCCTCCATGAAAGACTCGTTTCGCCCGGACGATGAAGCCGATTTTAATCTGCCCGTGGGTATGAACCTGGAGCGGGAGTTTATTGAAAAAGAAGTCATCCATCCCAATCCAACAGAGGAAGAACTTCAGGTGATCTTAAAAAAGATGGGAAAGGCTACCCACCAAAAGGAATTAAACTGCGGTGCCTGCGGATACAACACCTGCAGGGAGAAGGCCGTAGCTATTTTTCAAAACAAGGCAGAAATCTCCATGTGCATTCCCTATATGAGGGAGCGTGAGGCCAGTTATGCCAACAAGATCATCAATTCCATGCCGGGAATGCTGGTGACGGTCAATACAGATCTGGAAGTGGTGCAGCTTAACAAAGCGGCCATGGATTTATTCGATATCCGAAGGAAAAAGGCTATTATAGGGCAGCCGGTGTCAAAGCTTATGGATGATTACGCCTTTGTGAATATGCTGGCATTCGGAAAAGGATTTACCCAGGATAAGATTTTTGTGGAGGAATACAAGGTCTATCTGGAACGGGTCCTTACGTATGATAGGAGTAACGGGCTGATCATCTGCATCATGAAAAATGTCACAAAAGAGGTGGCACAGCAGCAGGAGGTGCGCCGCACCAGGATCATGGCGGCCCAGATGGCGGATAAGCTGGCGGATGAACAGCTCCGCATTGTCCATCAGATCGCGGAGCTTTTAGGGGAGACAGCAGCCGACACCAAGGTGGCTGTGGAGAAGCTAAAGGAGACGATCCTCACAGAACAGGAAAAGTCCGGGACTGATCATCCGGAGGAATGGTTATGAAGATACATTTTGACAACCTCTTTGCGGATTTTGGACATGTGAGCCTGAATAAAAAGAAAGAATCCCTCTGTGGAGATTTTTACATTACCGAAGAAAAGGGGTCGGATACGGTCCTGGTCCTTTCAGACGGCCTGGGCAGCGGGGTGAAAGCCAATATACTGGCAACACTCACGGCAAAAATGCTCTGTACCATGATGATAAAGAAACTGGCGCTGGATGATGCGGTGGAGGCCATTGCCAAAACACTTCCGGTGTGTCATGTGCGGAACATGGCGTACTCAACCTTTACTGCCCTGAAGATCAGCGGCAGACAGGCTTATCTGGCTCAGTATGACAATCCCGGTGCCATCCTTTTAAGGGATGGAAAGTCTGTGGGATATTCGGAAACCTCACACTATATCGGGGAAAAAGAGATCCGGGAGGCAGAGCTTACTCTTCAGAGAGACGATGTGCTCATCCTCATGTCAGACGGCGTGACCAATGCCGGAATGGGAAAGACGACAGACGGAGGATGGGGGCGGGAGGATGTAGTCCGTTTCTGCGAACAAAAATATAAAAAAGAAATGTCAGCTCAGGAGCTGGCAGCCCATATCGCCAGTGCTTGTGTAGACCTGAATTTAGATGAGACAGATGATGATATCACGGTTCTGGTGATTAAATTATGTGAGAGGGCAGTTACGAATCTGATGATAGGGCCGCCCAGTCAAATGGAAAAAGATGAGGCGTTTTTAAGACTGTTTTTTGAGTCACCCGGAAAGCACATTGTGTGCGGAGGGACCACAGCAGGATTTGTGGCGGATCATCTGGGGGAAAATTTAGTTTCGCTTGAAGACACCAGATGTGACGATGTTCCGGCCATGTCCGCCTTAAAAGGCGTGGATCTGGTCACTGAGGGACTTCTGACCATCCGGCGTTTGAATATATATGCCAACCGTTATTTAAAAGACGGGCTGGCAGTGCTCGGTTTCGGCAGGAAAAAGGATGCGGCCGCAAGGCTTCTGGTGGAGCTTTTTGAAAATTCCACAGACATCCGCATTTTTTTCGGAAACGCCAGGAACCCGGCAAACACAGAACTTCACATAGACGCAGGGGAAAAACTGCGTCTGACCTACCATTTAAAGGATTGTCTGGAGAAGGCGGGGAAAAAAGTGAAGATGAAAATATGGTAGTCATTTGATACTTTGTAAGGCCGTACCATCATGGGAAATCTGCATCTGAACAAAATGTGCAGACAGGCCTGCAGGGCGTCAGAGGTAATATATTATATATAGGAGGGTAATATATGTTAGACCAATCTTACTACGAAAAGGCAGATGAGATCATTGGGCGGTACGGAAAGAAACCGTCATCCCTGATTCCAATCATGCAGGACATTCAGGGTGAATACCGCTATCTGCCGGGAGAACTGCTCACTTACACTGCACAGCAGATCGGGGTGACAGAGGCAAAGGCTTACAGCGTTGCAACTTTTTATGAGAATTTCTCTTTTGAGCCAAAGGGAAAATATGTCATTAAAGTATGCGATGGTACGGCATGTCATGTTAGAAAATCTATGCCGATCCTGGAGGCACTCTACAAAGAACTGGGACTGAGCAAGAAGAAACACACCACAGAGGATATGATCTTTACTGTGGAAACAGTATCCTGTCTGGGTGCGTGCGGGCTGGCTCCCACACTTATGGTCAATGAGGAAGTGCATCCCAAGATGTCACCGGAAAAAGTAGTTGCGTTAGTGCAGGAATTGAGAGGTGAAGGCGCATGATGATTTCAAACAAAGCAGAACTTGACAAGTGCAGGGAAGCGGCAGAACAGGAACTGCAGTCATATGGATGCAGGATCCTTGTCTGTTCCGGTACAGGATGTATTGCAACGGGTTCCGAGAAGATCTATCGAAAAATGATGGAGATTGTTGGGAATACCCCGGATGTCACAATTGAATTTGCCCCTCATGATGAGAAAGAGCATGTGGGTGTAAAGAGGACAGGCTGCCAGGGCTTCTGTGAATTCGGTCCTCTGGTGCGTATCCAGAAAGGTGACAAAGTGGTGCAGTACATAAAGGTTCAGCCGGAGGACTGCCAGGAAATCTTTGATAATACAGTCATGGGTGACGCCCTTGTGGACAGACTGCTTTATAAGAAAGCGGAGCAGACCTATGTACAGCCGGATGAAATTCCTTTTATCGCAAAACAGACACGCGTGGTTTTGGAAAACTGCGGAAGATTTGACGCAGAGTCTATTGACGAATATATTGGTGCCGGCGGATTTAAAGCGCTGGAAAAAGTGCTGTTTGATATGAAACCTGAGGATGTCGTGGAGGAAGTGGACCAGTCCGGCCTGCGCGGCAGAGGCGGCGGCGGATTCCCGACCGGAAGGAAATGGAAACAGGTGGCTGCCCAGGAAGAAAAAGAGCGCTATGTAGTCTGCAACGGTGATGAGGGAGACCCGGGAGCATTCATGGACGGCTCCGTTATGGAAGGCGATCCTTTCAAACTCATTGAAGGTATGATGATCGCAGGATACGCAGTTGGTTCCTCTGAGGGATATATCTACGTGCGTGCCGAATACCCCAACTCTGTGGCGAGACTGAAACACGCCATTGCAGTCATGGAGGAGAGAAATCTTCTTGGAGACAATATTCTGGGAACGGATTTTGCTTTCCATATGCATATCAACCGTGGTGCCGGTGCCTTTGTCTGCGGTGAGGGTTCCGCGCTGACAGCTTCTATTGAGGGCAACAGGGGATTCCCGCGTACCAAACCGCCGAGAACCGTTGACCATGGTCTGTGGGCAAAACCAACCGTTCTGAATAATGTGGAGACCTATGCCAATGTCCCGAAGATCATCCTGAAGGGCCATGAGTGGTTCCGCACCATCGGAACAGAGGGAAGTCCGGGTACCAAGACCTTCTCCCTGACAGGTTCCATTGAGAATACAGGTCTGATCGAAGTGCCCATGGGGACAACTCTGCGGGAGATCATCTATGAAATCGGCGGCGGCCTGCAGGAAGGCTCTGAATTCAAGGCTGTACAGATCGGCGGACCATCCGGCGGATGTCTGACTACACAGCATCTGGATGAGCCTCTTGATTTCGACTCCGTTAAAAAGTTCGGTGCCATTGTGGGTTCCGGCGGACTTGTTGTTATGAATACAGACACCTGTATGGTGGAAGTGGCAAGATTTTTCATGAGCTTTACCCAGAGAGAGTCCTGCGGAAAATGCGTTCCCTGCCGTATCGGTACCAAGAGAATGCTGGAAATCCTTGAGAAGATCGTAGCAGGCAAAGGGGAAGTGGAGGATCTTGACAAATTGGAAGAGATCGCCAAGAGCGTAAAAGACCTGTCTCTGTGCGGCCTCGGCAAGAGCGCACCGCTTCCTGTACTGAGTACCATCCGTATGTTCCGGGATGAGTATATGGAGCATATTGTGGATAAGAAATGTGCTTCCCATACCTGTACAGCGCTTCGGAATTATTATATCAATCCGGAAAAATGTAAGGGATGTACCAAGTGCGCGAGAAATTGCCCGGTTGGTGCCATCACCGGCGAGAAGAAAGAGCCGCATACCATCGATACCGCAAAATGTATCAAGTGCGGAGCATGTATAGAGAACTGCAGTTTCGATGCGATCGAGGTAAGATAGGAGGAGAGAGAATGATTCATGTTACGATAGACGGAATTCCTGTAGAAGTTGAGAAGGGTACTACCATCTTACAAGCTGCAGAGAAAGCCGGTGTGAAGATCCCTACATTATGTTATATCAAAGACCTGCTTCCTGACGGTTCCTGCCGTATGTGTATGGTGGAGATCGAGAACAGAGGAAGAAAGAAAATGGATACCGCATGTTCCTGTCATGTCAGCGAAGGCGATGTGATCGAGACCATGAGTGAGAAAGTAGTGGAGTCCAGAAAAACTATTCTGAACCTGTTGTTGTCCAACCACAAGACGGACTGTTTCTCCTGTGCTCAGAACGGCAGATGTAAGCTTCAGGATTACTGTGTGGAATACGGCGTGGAAAGAACCACTTACGAGGGCGAGATGACAGAGTTCCCGGTGGATGACTCCAACCCGTTCTTTACTTATGACCCTAATCTGTGTATTCTCTGCCATAGATGCGTGAATACCTGTAATCAAGTGGTGGGCCGTGGTGCCATTGACACCATGGAGAGAGGTTTTGAGTCCTCTGTGGGAACACCGTTTGGTGTGCCGATCAGAAAGAGTACCTGTGAGTCCTGTGGAAACTGTGTGGAGGCATGTCCTACCGGAGCACTTTCCTCCAAGAGAAGAAAATCCTTCCGCCCGTGGCAGATTGACAAAAAAGTCCTGACCACCTGCCCGCACTGCGGTACTGGATGCCAGTTCTATCTGGTGGTAAAAGACAACAAGATCGTGGACGTGGAACCGGCCAACGGACCGTCCAATAAAAACCTTCTCTGTGTTAAGGGACGCAGCGGTTCCTTTGACTTTGTCCATTCAGCGGACAGAGTGAAATATCCGCTCATCAAGAACAAAGAGACCGGAGAGTTCGAGCGTGCAAGCTGGGATGAGGCACTGGATCTGGTGGCCTCCAAATTCATGGAGATCAAGAAACAGTACGGTTCTGAATCCCTGGCAGGTTTTGCGTGTTCCCGTTCCCCGAATGAGGACATTTACATGGTTCAGAAGATGGTGAGGACCTGCTTTGGAACCAACAATACAGATAACTGCGCGCGTGTATGTCATTCTGCATCTGTCGCGGGTCTCGCTATGACCCTCGGCTCAGGAGCAATGACTAATCCGGTTGCGGATATCACCCAGAAGCCGGACCTGATCATGATGGTAGGTTCCAACCCGGAGGAGGCACATCCTGTTATTGGTATGCAGATCCGTCAGGCTGTAAAGCGGGGCTGCAAACTGATCGTGGTTGATCCCCGTGACATTGATCTGTCCAAGAAAGCAGATATCCATCTGAAATTGAGACCGGGTACCAATGTTGCCTTTGCCAATGGCATTATGCACGTGATCATCGAAGAAGGCCTTCAGGATATGAAGTTCATTGAAGAGAGAACGGAAGGCTATGAAAAGATCAAGGAGATCGTAAAAGATTACACCCCGGAAAAAGTCGGGGAAATCTGCCATATAGACCCGGATGACCTGAGAAGGGCTGCCATCATGTATGCAAAAGCAGATAAGGCTCCGATCATCTACTGTCTGGGTGTAACCGAGCATTCCACCGGTACAGAGGGCGTTATGTCCATGTCCAATATGGCTCTGCTGGTAGGTAAGCTGGGCCGCGAGGGCTGCGGCGTCAACCCGATCCGCGGACAGAACAACGTACAGGGCGCCTGCGATATGGGAGCCGGACCGAAGGATTACCCGGGATATCAGAAGGTGGAAAATCCTGAAGTACGTGAAAAATTTGAAAAAGCCTGGGGCGTGAAGCTGAATCCAAACAATGGTCTGCACTCCACAGAAGTGTTCCCTGCAGCCATTGAAGGCAAGGTAAAAGGTCTTTACATTTACGGTGAGGATCCTATTGTTACAGACCCGGATACCCACCATATTATTAAAGCGCTGGAAAATCTTGACTTCTTTGTCATCCAGGAGCTGTTCATGACAGAAACCGCACAGTATGCGGACGTTATCCTTCCCGGTGTCAGCTATGCGGAAAAAGAAGGTACCTTTACCAATACAGAGCGCCGCGTGCAGAGAGTACGCCCGGCAGTGAAGCTGGACGGCGATATGAGACTGGATACAGATATCATCATTGACCTGATGAACCGTATGGGTTATCCGCAGCCGCATCTGAACTCTGCTGAGATCATGGATGAGATTGCATCTGTGACGCCAAGCTACGGCGGAATCAGCCATGCAAGGCTGGATGCAGGTGAGACACTTCAGTGGCCATGTCCTACCAAAGACCATCCGGGAACCCCCATCCTGCATGTGGGCAAATTCTCAAGAGGCCTGGGTATGTTCTACCCGGCAGAGTATGTACCGTCTGCAGAGCTTCCGGATGAGGAATATCCGATCATCATGATGACAGGCCGTATGCTGTATCACTATACCACAAGGGCCATGACCGGAAGAACACCGGGACTCATGGAGATCCAGGGCACCTCCTATATTGAGATGAACTATAAGGATGCAGACGCACTGGGAATCAAAAATGGCGACAGGGTAAAAGTATCCTCCAGACGTGGTCAGATCGAATCCACCGCAAGAGTGGGACGCAAGGTTTCCCAGGGTGAATCCTGGATGCCATTCCACTTCCCGGATGGAAACGCAAACTGGCTGACCAACGCAGCACTGGATAAATATGCAAGAATACCGGAATACAAGGTATGTGCGATCAAGATTGAAAAAGCATAAGTAACTATACTTACAAGCATAACGGAGACAACAGATATGGCACAGAACTATCCAAAGAGAATTGAAATGAAGGAAGGCATAGACCTGCTTCTCTCTCACGCAGAGAGGATGGGGACGGAAAAGGTGGAGATCAATGAGGCTTACGGCAGGATTTTAGCCTGCCGGGTACGGGCGAAAGAGAACATTCCGCCCTTTGACCGCTCACCCTATGACGGCTATGCCATCCGCTCTGCGGATGTTGCAGGTGCAGGACATGATTCGCCGGTGACTCTGAGAATAATCGAAGAGGTACCGGCGGGGCATGCCCCCGAAAAAGTGATAGGGCCTATGGAGGCGGTAAAAATACTGACCGGAGCGCCTATCCCTCAGGGAGCCGATGCTGTGGAAAAATATGAAGACACTTCCTTTACTGAAAAGGAAGTGTGTTTCTTTTCTCCCATTGCTTCGGGGAGCAACATCGTAAAAGCAGGAGAAGATGTAAAAAAAGGCGAGATCGTCATGGAAGAAGGCGAATATTTAAGCCCGGCATCCGTGGGACTTCTTGCGGGCCTTGGGTATGGAGAGGTGGAAGTCTTCAAAAAACCCAGAGTCAGGATCATCAGTACAGGGGACGAGCTTCTGCAGGTATCTGAGGAGCTGAAACCGGGAAAAATAAGGAACAGCAGTGCTTACATGCTGCAGGGTTTTCTGCGGCAGTGGGGTGTAGATGCAGATATCTACGGAATTGTAAAGGATGATGAAGAGTCCATCAAAGAGGCGCTGAAGGACTGTCTGGCAGAGGCTGACTGTGTGATAACCACCGGAGGCGCATCTGTGGGAGATTATGACCTGGCGCTTTCTTCTATGGAAGGGATCGGGGCAGAGGTATTGTTCTGGCAGGTAAGGATGAAGCCGGGAATGGCAACTCTGGCAGCGGTAAAGGACGGCAGGCTTTTATTAGGACTTTCCGGCAATCCCAGCGCGGCGGCAGCGGCTTTGTTCCTGCTTGGGCTTCCCGCATTTCGCAAGATGTGCGGCAAAAGGGAATACAAAGTGCCCTGCATACCCGTGTGTCTGCCGGATGGGTTTCCAAAGAAAAGCCCGGGAGGAAGGATCGTTCCCGGAATTCTGGAATTCGACCAGGGCAGAGTCTGCTTAAATACCAGGAAGAATCAGGCGAACGGCATGGTCAGCCCATGGGGCGGCTGTAATCTGATCGGAATGATCCCAAAAGGTTCCGGTGCACTTTTGCCCGGAAGTATCATCGAAGCTTTGTATCTGGGTGAGAATTAAATTTGCAGGAATTAGATCTGAGTGAGGTTTAGGGTATGATAAAAATAGCAGCAGGAATCCTGGCGGGAGGGAAGAGCAGCAGAATGGGGAGCGATAAAGCCTCCCTGACATGGAACGGAAACACATTTCTGCACACGCTTTTGGATGTCTGCCGGGATTTTCCTGAAATTTATGTCTCAGTGGATGACAGGGAAAAGTACCGGGATTTTCTTGAAATTTATGTCTCAGAGAATGACAGGAAAGAATACCGGGATCTGCATTGTACATTTGTGGAGGATGAGGAAAAGGAATACGGACCGCTGGAAGGTATCTATCAGATATTAAAACAGATGGACGCGCAGTACGCCGTGATGCTTGCCACTGACATGCCTATGATAAGCCGAGAATTCCTGAAGGAACTGGTGTCCCATGTTACCGGCGAGGAAGACTGTCTGGTTCTCAGAAAAGAGGGGAAGCCTCAGCCTCTGTGCAGTGTGTACGGAAAAAAAGTGCTTCCCATTGTGGATAAGATGCGCAGAAATAAGGAGCACAGACCCAGGCTTCTGTTTCAGCGGGCGAATACGCGATATCTGGATATTGAAGAGTTGGGATTTGGAGAGGCAGTTATCGCAAATGTGAACACCCCCGAAGAATATGAACAGCTCTGTTTTCAATACGGCAGAAAGCTCCAGGAATTTGCCCCCTGTGTCAGGGAGAAGTTAAGGCATGGAAAGGTACTTGTCTGTTATCTGGACGGGCTGGGATACCACATGTATAAAAATGCCGCGGACAATGGTTTCATACCCTTTATAAGCCGGAATTTTTCAGTGATCCCTGTGAGAACAGTGGAGCCTCCGGTGACAAATCCGGCTATGGCTACCATGATAACAGGGGAACTGCCCGGTGTACACGGTGTATATTCCAGAAAAGACAGAGAAGTGATGGTCCCCACTCTGTTTGCCGGCAGGAGCGCGGAAAACACTGCTTTTTTGGAGGGCGATACCAGGATTCTAAAGACAGAACTTTCGCCCAGGCTTCATGCTGCGGCAAAGGGAAAAGGCTGCGATCATTGGATCTGCCGGGATGCATGCAGAGCGGTTTTGGAGGGAAAAGAATTTATTTTTGCGCATTTTCATGAGATTGACGATGCGGCTCATGCAGAGGGACCGGTAAGCCTGGCATGTATGGAAAAATTAAGAGAGACAGATGCATATATAGAAGAGCTTTCCGGGATTTTTTCAGGAGAGATCCTGCTGATCAGTGATCATGGGATACATGAGACAGAGGACGGCGGTGATCATGGGGAGAATCCGTGTTGCGATGCCGCAAATCCTTATGATATGGAGGATATGCTGGCAGTCTGGGGGGAGCGTATATGAAGGTAGAAGAAGGTTTGTTTGAAGGCATGATCCCTGTGAAATTGGAAGGGAAGCATGCAGATGGAGCAGAATATTCCTATCAGGCCTTTTCGGTGAGTGAGGTGCTGGGCAGCGTGTCTGCGGACAGCCTTGTGGAATTTATAAGCAGGGACGGCAGGGATGTGGCCGTGTCCGGCGAGGAGATCCTTGCAGGGGATGTATACCTGGTGCTGGACGGGGGAGCATACCGCCTCGTCATTCCAAAGGATACACACCGAAGGCGCTGGTGTAAATATATAACAGAAATACAGAGTGATCAAGGAGGGTGACAGTTGAAAATCTGTACGATCGTAGGTGTGAGAAAATCCGGCAAGACTACAACGGTCACCGGACTTATTAAAGAATTAAAAAAACGGGGATACCGGACAGGAACAGTAAAAAGTGTGTTCTGTCCAGAATTTTCCCTGGACACTTCTGACAGCAATACATGGAGACACAGGGAGGCCGGTGCTGACCTTGTGTGTATAAAGGGAAAAAAGGAGACAGACATTCTGCTTCCGGCGGACAAGAGCGGGGATTTCTATGAAAAACTGCCTGTGGATTTTCTCATACTGGAAGGGGAATATGAACTCTGCGTGCCCAGGATCATCTGTGCGCATAAAGATGCAGAGGTGCAGGAGCGGCTGACAGAGGAGACCATAGCCATAGCAGGCAGATTGGCTGGGGAAAAGAAAACCTGGGAAGGCTTCAGGGTCTATCACTCTGTGCATGAGATCTGTGAGCTGGCAGATTTGTTGGAATCACTGCCGGATGCGGAATTTCCGCTGAAAAAACGTCCCATGCTCCAAAAGGCGGCGGCTTTTTGTCAATGTGGATGTCATAAGGCAGAAAAAAAGCTGGCCGGTAAGAAAAAGCTCACGGCCCATCCCTCAGGCGCTGAGCGGAAACATATTTTCCTGACCGGGGAAAAGGGGATCGGCAAGAGTACACTTTTGAACCGTATTGTGGAAGAATTGGGAACAGAGCCTGTGGGCTACCAAACCCTGCCTTATGAGATCGGTGGTGTTCAAAAAGGATTTTACCTGCACAGCCTGGTACCCATGGGGGAGTTTCAAAATGACAGCCCGATCCTCATACGGACCGGCAGAGGAAAGAAGATATCCATACCGGAAACCTTTGAGACTCTGGGCACTGCGGTGATGAAAAAGGTGAAGGACATGCCTGAAAAAACAGTTGTGATAGATGAGCTGGGAAAAGCGGAGGCAGATGCTCCGGGTTTCCAGGAGGCACTGTTCTCCTGCCTGGATACCCAGAGCCTTGTCATCGGTGTCTTGCAGAAAAATACAGGTGCGTTTACACAGGCCGTTGCAGAGAGACCCGACGTAAAAGTTTTTGAGGTTACAGAAAAAAACAGGGACAGCCTCCTGGAAGCTATCTGTAAAAATATCAAAAAAATGAAATAAAAAGCTTGACTAAAATAGTCGAAATAGGTATTCTTATATTAGAATATGTCTGATGAATGAGACAGTGTCTAATGACAGACATTATAAAAAAATAAAGGGGCAAAACTGTCGTAAGGCAGTGACGCAAAGCCACGGGTCCCAAGGGAGGGACAGCCGGGCTGCAGACAGTGATGGACAGGTATACCCTGTCTGTCTGTTGTCTTTGTGAAAAAACGGTATCCCTGGATACCGTTTTTTTGGCCCTGTAAGGGGAAGGAGAATAGAAATTGAAAATGAAAAAGTTATGCGCTTGGCTGCTCATATCCGGTATGATCTTGCAGACACCGGGAACTACCGCATTTGCCGCTGTACAGGAGCAAAATACAGAATCTTATAAAGCCGGCGGACAGGTTCAGAGCAAAGAGGCAGACAGCGGTCAGCAGGAATCTTCCAAACAGGAAGGGACAACAGGAGAACAGCAGGAGGTGCCCAAGCAGGAAGAGCCTGCAGGAGAACAGCAGGAGGTGCCCAAGCGGGAAGAGCCTGCAGGAGAACAGCAGGAGGTGCCTAAGCGGGAGGAGGCTTCGGGTGGACAGCCAGGAGCCTCTACGCAGGAAGGTACAACAGGAGAACAAGCAGGAGAGGCCAAGCAGGAAGAAACACCGGGAGAACAGACCGGTGCGAAGGCGGGACAGAGCAATAGCCAAGAGTCACTAAAAAGTCCAGAAGCACAGAAGGAAGACGGAACACTGCCGGCGGATGGGAGCACAGTACAGAAAGGCCGGCTCCATCTGAGTCTGATCTACAGCCTTCCCTACAGCGCCCCGGAGACGCTGAACAGTGGGCTGCAGGCAGTCCTCACAAGAGAAGGGCAGCAGTTGGAAGCCTCTTTTTCCATGTTGGAAGGGGAGAGTGTGTCAAAAAAAGCAGAGGCCTCTTTTGTGGATCTGGAACCGGGACAATATCATCTTCGTATAAGCGGAAGCCATTTTGCCGTATATGACCAGGATGTGGAGATCCAGGCAATGGATCAGAAGATGCAGTTTATGGATGTCTACACCGGCATGGATTTTTCTGACATGGAGAGACATCCCGGTGTTATGGGATATGGGGATGTAAATAGTGACGGTGTTATTGATGAGAATGACAAAACAGAGCTGATCCGGGCCATTCATCTGGAGAGCACAGACAGCGCGTTTGATCTTAATCAGGATCAAAAGGTGGATCTTGTGGATCTGCAGTGGCTTTCTTACAGCTATGGATTCGAGAAAATGGAATCCTATGTGACAAGAAGTTATATTCTGGAAGAGATATCAGCAAATGTGGGCGAGACAACCCAGGTTGCAGAGGGAAGTGTTGAGAGTATCCTGGGAGACGGCGGCAGTGTTTCCCTGAAACCTGCGAATGACGGGGAAATCTCGCCGGAAAATCCGGTGGAACTGCAGCTTGATCTGGAAAAACGTTCCGATATCCAGGCAGGGGCATTGGTTTTGTCGCCTCCGAGGGACTCCGGTAATATCATTCAGGCAGGGTCAGTGACCGTGGATTATGTGGATGAAGTGGGACAGAGCCAGACCATAGAAGTTCCCATAAGCAGCGTATCCATGTTCGCCCTCACTGCGGCGCAGGCAGTCATTGAGCCGGACGGAACCATAATCATCAACTTGGGAAAACAGGTAGCCATTAAAAAGGTAACCATCAAGGTGACAGATACGGGAGGAAGCAAGCTGGCGGATATCTCCAAGGTGGAATTCCTCAATGGAATGGAGGACAGGATCCCTGCACCGGTCATGAATATTCCTGACCAGGTAAAAGCAGAGCCGGGAGATAAGAAATTTACCGTGACCTGGAACGCCCAGACAAATGTAGCGGGATATGAAGTCATGGTGAAAAAAGACGGAAAAAACAAAGTCTATCCAACAGCAGAGAACAGTATCCTCATCACAAGCTTTGGGACTGAGAAAATAAAAAATAATGAGGAGTACACAGTACAGGTCAGGTCCGTGAACGGGGACTGGAGCAGTGCTTATTCGGAAACGGTGTCTGTGATCCCGAAGCCGTCAAAAGCGCCTGATGCGCCGGAGAATGTGAGCATTTCCGGAGGATATAGAAAACTGGATATTACCTGGAAGAAGATGGAAGACACGGATTCCTATACACTCTATTACAGAGAACAGGGAACCGAAGTGTTTGAAAAGAGAGAAGACATCCAGCAGAATAAATATCAGCTCACAGACTTAAAAGACAGCACAACCTATGAAATCTGCCTTACAGGAACAAATGAAATGGGAACCAGTGGAAAGTCAAAGCTTTATGCGGGAGAGACAACAGATATTGATCCTGCAGTCACCTCCAATTACAAGCTGATCAACACGCCTCAGAAAGGGGGAGGACTGACCGCCCACATTACATCCATTGAATATCCGTCATCAGGACCGGAGATAAATGAAGCGGTGGCAGATAATGATTACACCACTTCCTGGAGTCTGCCGTCCTGGGATGCAGGCGGCTATAATTCGGGCAAGCCATCACCTATCATTACCTTTGACCAGAGCTATGAGATGGACAGGCTGGTGGTAGTCCCCGATGAAAAACAACAGTATGCATATGGCTATGCAAAAACAAGATACTGGGATGAAGAGGGAAAAATATCTACAATAGATGGTCAATTTACACAGAAGAAGAGTGTAAACGGTAAGGTATATTACGAATTTAATTATTCCCAGCCTTTTAAGGCAAAACGGATACAGATAAACTTTGCCATGGCATGGGTTCCTGTGAATGGGAGAATCTCTATAGCGGAGATGAAATTTTACTATTATGACAGCCTGGAAAAGGATGTTGATGCACTGTTTGCGGATGCTATGCATGTGGAACTGCAGGAAGATGTAACTGCAGAGACGATAGAGGCGCTGGAGAACAGAGCCAACACTCCGGATGAAGTTACCGGGGATTTCCATCCGAAAAGAGAGCTGCTGCTTTCTGATCTGGCCTATGCAAAAGATCTTCTCAATGACAAGAATGCCGGCAGGATCATGAAGGTTGATACAACAGTGACCAAGAAAAAAGACGGCGCTCTGGGCTTCTCGGGAGGTCTGAATGCATGGCAGCCTCTTGGCATCAGTGCCCATGCAGGGGAAGAACTGGTTGTATATGTAGGCAGAGATGACGCGGAATTGGGAGCCAATACCAACCTGAACCTGATCGCAACACAGTATCACGCGGAATCAGGAAGCTGGAGCAGGGTTGTGGTGCAGAATCTGAAGAATGGCAAAAATGAGGTAACCATTCCCCAGATCAGCAGTCTGAGCACAGAACACGGCGGCAGTCTCTATGTGGAGTTTACAGGAAATAATGATACACTGAACATGAGTGTTCGTGTCAGCGGAGGACAGGAGATACCCAAGCTTGATATCTCCAATGCAGCGGATGAGACTGAGGCCAGGGAAGCTGTCAGGGCATATGTGGAGAAACTCAATGCATATGTTCCACAGATTTCTGAACTGCACAAAAAACTGCATGAAGGCAATAAAGAAAGCAGCTGTGATTACAGCTATGACAAGCAGAACTGCATTTTGGGAGCAACGGACATTGTGCTGAATCAGATGATGTATTCGGTATCGGCAGAACAGATCCTGAACGGCATCAACAATAAGCTGAAAAACCAGGGGAAAGAAAAGAATCTGGATAATCAGACAGAGGTACTATATGAGTCCTGTCAGGCTATGGAACAGATGGTGACACTGTTTTACCAGCACAAAGGACTGGGTGATTATAATGGAGACAAGGCACTGACTGCCCAGTATGGCAGCAAAAATAATCTGCCGTCCAGTCGTCTGAACATACGTTACATGAGAATGTTTTCCGGAGCCTTTATGTATGCCGGCGGGCTTCATGTGGGTATCGAATGGGGCAGTGTGAGCGGCCTTGCAGGCGGTGTACCGGTTGAAAGTGATAATGGAAAATATGTGAGCGGACAGCTTTTTGGCTGGGGAATTGCCCATGAGATAGGCCATATCATCAATCAGCCGTCCTATGCCATCGCCGAGATAACCAACAATTATTATTCCATTCTGGCACAGGCAAAGGAGACAAATGATTCTGTACGCTATAAATATGAGGATGTGTATAAGAAGGTCACTTCTGGTACAAAAGGCCGTGCGGAAAATGTGTTTACAAGTCTTGCCATGTACTGGCAGCTCCATCTGGCCTATGATGACGGATATAACTATAAGACTTATGAAACTTATGAGGAGCAGTTTAACAATCTGTTTTTTGCAAGAGTGGACGCGTACGCAAGGAATACGGCCATTGCACCTGCTCCGGAGGGAATCGCACTGACGATTCCAAAAGATGTGGACAATACCCTGATGCGGCTGTCATGTGCGGCTGCCGGGAAGAACTTACTGGAATTCTTTGAACAGTGGGGAATGACACCGGACGAGGATACCATTGCATATGCGTCACAGTTTGAAGCAGAGACGAGAAGGATCAGCTATATTACAGATGAGGCAAGGGTATACCGCATAGAAGGTGGAGAAAGTACAGCCGGACAGACTGCAGTAAGTGCAGCGCTTACATATGTTCCTAATTCTGCTCAGGTGACTCTCACACTTTCCAATGACGCGGCTGACCAGAACTCCATGCTGGGATATGAAATATACAGAAATGGCAAGGTGATCGGATTTGCAGAGGCTAAGGACGGCTCTGTGACATATACAGATACCATTGCATCTATGAACAACAGAGTGTTTACTTATGAAGTGGTGGGATATGACAAACTGCTGCAGCAGACAGAGAAAGTTACAGCGGACACTGTGAAGATTTCCAATGACGGAAGTGTGGCAAAGGATGGATGGAATATAACAACGAATATGACCTCCTCCAGTGACAGACAGGAAAACGGCAGTGAGGAAAACCCAGAGGGAACCGTTATTTCGGGAATCAGCAGCATATATAACAATGATTATACAGATGTATATACCGGAGAAGCAAAATCCCCGGAAATCATGATCAGTTTTGGCAGAACCCTTCAGGCAGCCGCCTTCAAGATCACAGCCGCTGATGAAAAAACAGCAGTGAAGAATTTTGATGCCTATGTGAGTCAGGACGGAAACCAGTGGACGCTTGTGAAATCAGGAAGTCTGTCTTACTCGGAGAATACGGCTGTTTCCTATTTCAACAAAGAAGGTGATTCCTGGCTGTACACCTATGATGCTGCTTATCTGAAGCTGAAGATCAAAGGGCAGAGTACAGTGTCTCTGTCTGAGATAGATATTTTAGGCCCCACAGGAGACAATGTTGAGTTTTTGGAAAACGGTATCGGTATTCTGGATAAAAATTACAGCTATGATGAAAGCGGAGGTGAGATACCTGTCGGTTCCCTGATCTTCACAGGCGAATATAAAGGAAATCCTTCCTATAATGTGGTAAAATTGTACGACCAGAATGGAAATATCCTGGATGGTTCCCAATTGATCTTTGCGGAGGTTCCGGCTGAGGGAGAACTGGGAGAAGTTTCATCTGGTACATGGATCTATTATATGGAACCGAATCAGATCCCATCCGGTGTGACCAGTGTCAGGGCGGAATTATACCGAGTGGATGATGCGCATACAAATGAAGGGGAGCGTCTTGTAAGTGATACAATGCCCATGGCTGTGCCGAATCCGCTGCCGCCGATTCAATTGACGGATAAACATGAGGAGGGGAACTGATGAAGAGAATAAAGAGCTTATGTATTGTTTTGGTTCTGGCGCTGTTTGCGGCTTATATGCCTGTACAGGCTGCCAAACAGGATGATACAATGATCAAAATGCAGCAAAAGGATGCGGGCCAGGTGGAACTGGCCCTCTACCCCAATGGGGATATGATAAAAAACCATGCTACAACATACCGGATCCAAATGAAGATAACAGAGATTGAAAGCGGAAGTATCGGTGATATTACCTTTACTTTCTCAGAAGAGATACAGAACAAATGCAGGATCCGGGAATATATTTATGAAAATGGTGTCCTGGATATCTATTTTTCATTACCGGTTACGGTTTTTGATCAGGCCCGGGATGTGTCGGTCGGTACCATATCAGGCACTCCAAAAAGTGAAATGTTTCAGGCATCCATCGTGCCAAAAAGTGTTGTGTTTGTTGACCAGAGTCATCAAATGAATACCGTGGATGAAGGGGTACTGCAGGGCATATCTTATGACTGGGCAGTAGGAGAAAAAGTCCCGGATCCGGACAATCCAGATGATCCGAACAACCCAGATGATCCAAATAACCCGGGGAATCCAGGCAGCCCGGATGTTCCTGTCTATCCGAACGGAGTATGCACAGCCACTACATATGAAGATTTAGAGAAGGGGCTGGCGGATTCCAGCGTGACCAGTCTGATATTTAAAAGCAAAGATGGTAATGGTTTGACAGAAGAACAGCAAAAGGCATTGTTCAAGAGCCTGAAAGGAACAGAGAGAACATTGACCATCATGGCAGAAGACAACGGAGTGCTTCAGTATTCATGGAAGTTTACCGGAACAGGAATAACAAACGCAGATGCTGCCATGGATTTTGGAATTGTACAAAAGAAAGAGAATAAGGATGCCGGCAGCCTTATGGCGAAAGATTCAGAGAACCTGTATCTTGAATTTGACTATGAGGGAGAGCTCCCGGGATTGGCGGAAGTTGAAATCTATGCAGGCAGCAGTTTTAAAGACGGACAGAACCTTTATCTGTATTATTACAACGCAAATAAGAAAGCTGCCGAGCCTGTACAGAAGAATATCAAGGTAGTGAACGGATATGTGACCATCCAGATTGAACATTGCTCCACATATGTTCTCACTACAAAGCAGGTTCGTAAGAACGAGCAGTTCCCGGCAGTGTCTGTGAACAAACCGGATGATAAGAAAAAAGCACCGGTAAAACCGGCTGCAAAGACTGCGGCTAAGACTGCAAAAACGGGAGATGATACACCGGTGGAAGGACTGATCCTGTTGGCAGGGCTTTCAGCAGCAGCTATGTTTTTCATGTGGAGAAGCAGAAGAAGGCATATTTAAGCAGCAGAAAGAATATTTCATGAGGGAAGATATTTCATAAGGAAAAATATTTCATAAGAAAGAATATTTTATAAGAAAGAGTATTTCAAAGACAGCATCGGGCATATCAAATAGATATGTCCGGTGCTGTTTTTCATCTCCATCATGCGTGCGGGAATACGGCAGATCAGATTTTTTAACGAAGACAGAGTATACAGCAAAATCAAATCTATCTGTATTGTATCGCCATATGTATCCGTAACCTTCCATCACCCCGAAAACCGTGGTGATTTTTAAATAGCTGTTGACAAACATGTATCTAATGTATATAATGAGTATATACAATAAATAATGTATATACACGCGTGCACAGAAAGTTGAGAAGTAAAGATGAATATTATAATCAGCAATACAAGCGGCAAGCCCATATACGAACAAATTACAGAGCAAATGAAGCAGGCAATTATGAGAGGCCAGCTAAAACCGGGGGAGTCACTTCCCTCCATGCGCCTTTTGGCAAAAGAACTTCGTATCAGTGTGATCACCACAAAGAGAGCCTACGAAGAATTAGAGAGAGACGGATTTATTTGTTCTCAGGTTGGCAAGGGCAGTTTTGTAGCAGATACAAACCATGAGCTTGTGAGAGAGGAGCAGTTAAAGGAAATAGAAGGTTTGCTTGAAAAAGCTGTTGAAAAAAGTAAAATCAGCGGAGTAGAATTGGATGAATTGACGGAAATGCTTAAAATGCTCTATGAGGAGGAATAAAAATGGAAGCAGCTATCAGAATGGAGGGTCTGGTGAAGCGCTATGAGAAGTTTTCACTGGATCATATCACTATGGAAATCCCAGCGGGCAGTATTGTAGGACTGGTTGGAGCCAACGGAGCCGGGAAGACTACTCTGATCAAGTGTATTCTTGGAATTATAAAGAAGGATGCCGGTGAGATCTATGTGGACGGGGAGAAACTGGAGGAAAAGGATGACGACTGGAAAAATCAGGTGGGCATGGTACTGGCGGAATCCAACTTTCATGAGACTATGAACGCATTCCAGATAGGCAGGATCATGGAAAATATTTTCAGTCAATGGGATAGGGGGCTGTACGAAAAATATCTGGATGATTTTAAACTGGAATCTAAAAAGCTGATCAAGGATTACTCCAGAGGAATGAAAATGAAACTGCAGATCGCAGTGGCGCTCTCGCACAGAGCGAAGATACTTATCTTTGACGAAGCCACCAGCGGCCTTGACCCTCTGGTGAGGGATGATCTGCTGGATATTCTGCTGGAATATATTCAGGACGAGGAAAATACAGTGCTTTTATCCTCGCATATTATCAGCGATCTGGAGAAGGTATCTGATTATATAGCATTTATCCAGAACGGGCATCTGCTGTTTATGGAAAATAAAGATGAACTTCTCTATCACTACGGTGTGGGAAAATGTTCAAAAGAAGATTACAGTGCACTGGATAAAAAGGGAATCATGAGACTGAAAAGAGGAGCTTTGGGATATGAATTTCTTGTGAGGGACAAGCAGGAATTCTTAAGCAGGTATCCTGATATGATAATGGACGCACCGGATATCGAAGAAGTTCTGCTGCTTTTGGAGAAAGGTGAGGTGATATCATGAAAGGGTTGATATTAAAGGATATATACGGCATCAGAATTACTCAAAAAACGTATATCTTGTTATTCTTGTTTTTGTGTATATTTGGATATATTATGAAAAGCCCGGGGTATGTGGGGGTCATGTGTATTGTGGTATTTGCAACATCAATTCTCAGTCTGTTTAATGCTGACCAGTATTACCATTGGGACACATATGCGGCTTCCCTTCCTCTGGGGAAAAAGACAGTTGTGCGTGCAAGATATCTGTTAGTCATTGTTATGTCAGTGGGGATTGCCCTATTTACGGCGGTAATCACAGGGATAACGGCCGCGCTTTTGGATGCGGATGTGGCTAAGGAGATATTCAGTTCCGTTTCTGCCTGCATAATCATCCCCATTTATTCGGGAATTATTATTCCTGTCATATATAAGCTGGGCGTTGAAAAAGGAAGGGTAGTTTTTGTGATGCTTTTTTTTGCTCCAACTATAGTGATGTTGCTTATAAAAGATATAATACAGGGGACGAGAATGGAATCTGCGCTGATCGGTCTTCTGCAGAATCAAAATGGAAAGATGATAATTGTGGGAATGGCTCTGGCAGTAAGTATTCTGGTTTTAGCAGTCTCTTATGTGATATCGGTCAAGATTTACAGCAGGAAGGAATTCTGATTCAGAAAAGAACTCCGTTTGCTCTGCATTGTCGTACAGATGCGATAATTGTTTTCTTGACTTTAAAATTGCACAGTGATACATTATTCTTGATAGAATAATTGAATCAACAAAGTACGGAGGAGTTGGGAAAATGTCACAGGAAGAGAAGCTGCTGCGGGCAAAAGAGATCATTGAAAACAGCAGATATCTGGTATGTCTGTTGGGAATGCGGGTGAGCAGCCAGTGCGGATGCACGAACTGGAGGTCTGATCAGGACGCGTATGACATTGAAACCAGATACGGATGTTCCCCTGAGGAAATGTTCAGTGCTGAGTTCTATAATACGAGAGTGACCCAGTTTTACGACTTTTACAAACGAGAAATCCTCAGCAAAAGAGGAAGGATCAATGAGGGCATGAAGACTCTGAAGCGTTTGGAAGACAGAGGAATCCTGCAGGCTGTCATAACCCGTGATATCTATTCTCTGCCAAAGAGGGCAGGATGTAAGAAAGTATTGGAAATCCACGGAAGTATTTATCGGAATGTATGCCCCAAATGCAGGGCGAAATACCCCATGAAAGCAGTGGCAGAGTGTGCAGGGACTCCTAAGTGTACGAAATGCGGCACAACTATCCGCCCGGAGGTTTGCCTTCGGGGAGAAATGGTTAACAATTCACTTTTGACACGTGCTGTGGATGAGGTGGGAATGGCAGATACCCTGCTTCTTCTGGGATGCAGTATGCATTCCCAGTTGGCGAAAACATATGTGAAATATTTTGACGGGGATAAGATCATCCTTATCAATGACCAGGACCATTATGCGGATGATACAGCGAATCTGGTTATTGACGGAAAGGCTATGGATGTAATGAGTAAATTGGGTTTGTAGTATGGGAAAAGTAAAAAGGGGTATGATGGAAAGACTTGCTTAGATTTGAAAATTGATTTTATACCCAAAAAGACGGCAAACTTTAAAGCGTGAAAAGACATAATGTAATGGCAGATCATCCGTTTACTATCTTAATGCGGAAGAGGACTAGAAAGGAATCATTGTGATTATCTGCCACATCGTAAAAGAAAATAAGTTGTTCGCTATATTAATAAGTGGATAGATGTAAAGTTGAATGAAATGCTCCCAAAATGCAGCTTGAGCAAAAATAAATTGTGGTTTATGGCACATTTGGAGCGGAAACAATTGAATAAACTTTGTAATAACGATGCTGTCAGGATTGATTTTGGCGTACATAGCCGGATATGTTATGCTTTAGATTGTGATATATCAGATATATTGATATATAAGAAACCTGAAAAGATATAGAAACGTATAAAAAAGAATATCTGGTTGATAATATCAGATACTCTTCCTATATCTTTTTCTATACATCAAAAGGTATATATTCTGCTATATCTTCAATTCTACAGTTTAATATTGCACATAAATCATCGATAGTTGTAGTATTAACAGGTTTGTTATGTCGTAATTTATGCAGGGTAGCACTTGAAATTCCATAAGAATTAATTAAAGTATAAGTGCTCTCACCAGATTTTTCAAGGGCCTTCCAAAACGGCGTATATGTTATCATATTTTTATCAACCTTTCTTTAATTATAATAATATATAGTTTTATTCTTGACTATAGTCATTATATTGACTATGATTGCTATATTAAATTTTAGAAAGAAGATTATTGTTTGGAAAAAGCCAAAGATAAAGGAATCTTACAACTAACGAATTGAGGTGCTTTTTAATTTGGATATTTTCTAAGAAAAAATTATGGAAACAAAATATTAAACATTTTAGGAGAAATCCTGAAGGAACAGATGATACTATGAATAATTGCTGCTATAACAAACTTGAGAAATACTGCTTCTGGGCGTACTTATATGTAGAAAGAAGATACTGGAGACAAGGTCAAAGAGTTACAGCATAAGTTAAATCAATATGGCGGATATAGATTATCCGATGATGGAGACTATAAACAAGCCACAGAAAATGCTGTAAAGCAGTTTTGAATGAGTTTGGATTGGCGCTTGATGAACAGGCTGGATGCAAGTTGCCATCTGATAAAAATCAATACCATTGTTTTTAATATATCTTTTTTTGTTTTTAATATTTGCGAAATACTAACCTGCATACATAACAAAACCCCGGCTTTTATGCAGGTAAATCCTTGATTTTGTAGTCTTTCTTAGAATTTACCTTCTTTAGCAGCTTCCTCAACAGAGACTACAACCACAGATGGAGGTAATGTATATATGTTTGTAGTAAGAGAGATTGGTAACAGAGATTATGGTAATTGATGTGCTGCTGGCACAGGAGATTCTGGGTAGCCGTGGCTATTACACCGGAGAGCTGGACAAAGGTTTTGGGCCGCTGATGGAGACTGCCACCAAAAAGTACCAGTCTGACTGCAATGGAGCCTGTGGATCTGCTGACAGTATCATGAAGCCAAGACCTGGCAGGATATGATCCCGCTGTGATTCGTCAATACGAGACAAAGAAAATTTGTAAAAAGGGATTTCCCCGGCTTAAGCCGGGGAAAGTATTTAATCACAAACAGGGTTTTCGATTAAAGTCGCAACGATAAAGTCATGTTTGTGTCCTGCGTCCATTGAAGTGCAACCTTTAATAAGGTGTACGTGTTTTCCACATCCAACATCAATAGCTGGCGAGGATGTGCCGCAAAATTCATGGGTATGCCCGTTGCAGGAATCAGTCTGAAATTTCACTTCATGCACATGAGTGCCATCACAGGGAATCGCTTCGCTGGAGACAGTTGCAAATCGGTGATTATGGGCATATTCACAGCATCCGGCAATTTTAACGCTTCCTGTTACTTCATGAACATGTTGTTTAGGATGGCAAGGCTTTTTTATATCTTCATTCATAATTATAATCCTTTCGATTGAGTAATAATATGTGTTGCAATAATTATATTATGCTGGATAAATATATTTGTACCCAATACAATTTTGAGATTGAAAGCAACATAAATAATGGCCGATACCATTAAAGTGTCGGCCAATAAGTCAAATCAGAGACTACCCATATCTCTGGTTACAAGCTTATGATATGATATAAAAGGTAGAGATGCAATATGTAGTATCAGACATTTTTCGACATATATTAATAAAAATCCCCGGTTTAATCCGGGGATTCGTTATATTGGCTAACAAGTAAACACTAACAAGTAACTAACAAATAGTGCTAATTTTGTTAGTTTTTTCTGCATCTATGTGCTCCGTAAATCCTTGATTTTATAGTCTTTCTTAGAATTTACCGTCTTTAGCCGCTTCCTCAACAGCAACAGCAACAGCAACAGTCATACCAACCATCGGGTTGTTGCCTGCGCCGATCAGACCCATCATCTCAACGTGAGCCGGAACAGAAGAGGAACCAGCGAACTGTGCATCAGAGTGCATACGTCCTAAGGTATCAGTCATACCGTAGGAAGCAGGGCCTGCAGCCATGTTGTCCGGATGCAGAGTACGTCCTGTACCACCGCCGGAAGCAACGGAGAAGTATTTTCTGCCGGCTTCGATACGCTCTTTTTTGTAGGTACCTGCAACCGGGTGCTGGAATCTGGTTGGGTTGGTGGAGTTACCTGTGATGGAAACGTCAACGTCTTCCTTCCACATGATAGCAACACCTTCACGTACATCGTTAGCACCGTAGCAGTTAACTTTTGCACGAAGTCCCTCAGAGTAAGCTTTTCTGAATACTTCTTTTAACTCGCCTGTTGTGTAGTCATACTCTGTCTCTACATATGTAAATCCGTTGATACGTGCGATGATCTGGGCAGCGTCTTTTCCAAGACCGTTCAGGATTACGCGCAGAGGCTCTTTGCGGACTTTGTTTGCTTTCTCGGCGATACCGATAGCACCCTCAGCAGCAGCGAAGGACTCGTGTCCTGCCAGGAATGCGAAGCACTGGGTATCTTCTTCCAGAAGCATTTTGCCTAAGTTTCCGTGTCCAAGACCTACTTTACGCTGGTCAGCAACGGAACCCGGGATACAGAATGCCTGAAGTCCTTCACCGATAGCGGCAGCAGCATCAGCAGCTTTTCTGCAGCCTTTTTTGATGGCAATGGCAGCACCTACAGTGTAAGCCCATTTTGCATTCTCAAAGCAGATTGGCTGGATGCCTTCTACCATTTTGTAAACATCGAGACCGGCAGCTTTTGTAACTTCAGCAGCTTCTTCGATGGTGTTAATGCCGTATTCATTGAGAGCGGCAAGAATTTGTTTTTCTCTTCTTTCATATGATTCAAATAAAGCCATTAATTTATCCTCCTATTCTTTCTATGACAGATCTTACAGCGTATGTATAATTATTCTTTTCTCGGGTCAATGATCTTCACTGCATCGTCAACGCGGCCGTACTGTCCCTGAGCTTTTTCAAATGCTGTGTTGGCGTCATCGCCTGCTTTGATGAAGTCCATCATTTTTCCGAAGCTTATGAATTTGTAGCCGATGATTTCATCATCTTCGTTTAAAGCGATGCCAGTAACGTAACCGTCTGTCATTTCCAGATAACGAGGTCCTTTTTTCAGTGTACCGTACATAGTACCAACCTGAGAACGAAGGCCCTTTCCTAAATCTTCCAGACCCGCACCGATAGGAAGTCCGTCTTCAGAGAATGCACTCTGGGTTCTTCCGTATACGATCTGTAAGAATAATTCTCTCATAGCAGTATTGATAGCATCACATACAAGGTCAGTGTTCAGAGCTTCCAAAATGGTTCTTCCTGGTAAAATCTCAGATGCCATAGCAGCAGAGTGAGTCATACCGGAACATCCGATCGTCTCCACCAGTGCCTCCTGGATTACACCATCCTTTACATTCAATGTTAATTTACAGGTACCCTGCTGTGGTGCGCACCAGCCCACACCGTGTGTTAAACCGGAGATATCCTTTATTTCTTTTGCCTGTACCCATTTTGCTTCTTCCGGGATTGGAGCTGCGCCGTGGTTTACACCCTGATGTACCTGACACATTGTTTCTACTTCGTGTGAATAAATCATTTTAAAACTCCTTTCAAGAATATATTTACTTCAAGTGCGTTAGAAATTTAACGTCCTATTCCAATTCATTTTCTCACAAAGTGACAAAAAAATCCAGACTTATTTTTTAAAAAAACAAAATTAAGAGCTGTCTGTCCCTGTAAATGGAAGAATGTGGTGAGACACAGATTTTTCACACATCAAAAACCTGTTCTTTTAGGTTCATTTAAGGTTGATTTTTTATACTGAAATCCAAAACAGACGACAGAAGGGAATGAATAAAAACGAAAAAACAAATAAATATCAAAGGAAAATGGAAACAATTACCGAAAAAGAAGAAAATAGCGGCAGGGGCGGTCACTGTGGTGGTAATCGCGGGCATATCCGGGTCAGTGATCCTATGGAACCATAATAAGAGCGGTGTACCGATTATGGGAAGCCAGGCAGTAAAAGAGGCGTCCGCAGAGAAGGGGAGTATTTCCAAAACCATAGTGGGAACCGGCAACCTGGAGGCGGACACACCGGTAAATGTGACTGTGCCCTCCGGTGTGGTCATTGATGAGGTGAAGGTGGAGAGCGGTGACCATGTTTCGGCAGGGGATGTGCTGGCAACTGTGGACAACGCCTCTGTGCTCAGCGCCATGAGAGATGTCCAGGAGAAAATTGAAAATCTGGATGGAGTTATCAATGAGACAAAAGATGAGACAGAGGCCGGAGAACTTACAGCCAGTGTGGACGGCAGAGTGAAGCGGATCTATGTGTCCCAGGGCAGCAGCATTGCGGACAGTATGTTGGAAAACGGGGCGGTCATGCTTCTTTCCATTGATGGTAAAATGGCTGTAAAACTGGAATTGACCGGTGCTGCCGCTGAAGGTGACAATGTCACAGTGCTCCTTTTGGACGGAAGTGAAAAAACAGGAACCATAGAGTGTATTGACGGCAGCACCTGTGTGATCACCTTTTCAGACAGCGATGTGGGTATAGGGGAAAATGTATCTGTTACGGACGCAGAGGGAACAATCCTTGGCAGCGGAGAAGCGTACATACACCAGCAGTTAGCTGTGACAGCTACGGGAGGCACGGTGGAGGAAATTAAAGTGTCAGAGGATGAATCTGTCAGTGCTGACACCACGCTTCTGACACTGACAGAGACTACGCAGTCTGTAAAATATTTGGAGGCCCTGGCAGAGCGGGAGGCCTATGCAGAGACTCTGCAGAAGTTAATAGAGCTTTCCGGAAGCGGTTCTGTCAAGGCGGAGATGGATGGTACCATTCAGAGTGTCAATGTATCAGCCGGCAGTTCAGAGAGCAGTCAGAACAGCAGTGTCTCTCAAACATCTGTATCAGGAAGTTCATCAGGCAGGGTGAGCAATATGTCATATCAGGCATCAGATATGAGGGGCTATTCCTACGAGGTGATCACCCTGGCAGATACCGGGGGAAAAATGGAGGAGAGCAGCTTTTTGACAGAGAGCAGTACGGAAGCGGAAACACGTTTGGCTGCGGCGGAACAGGAAACAAAAATACAGTTGGAGGTAGCTGGTGAAGGAGAGAGTACATCTGCTCTTTTAGCCCTGGCAGCACCCAGAGCCGGAGAAAAGCCGCAGTCAGATATTGCCGCTGCAGATGGCAGTTATACGGGAACTGTGACATATCAGCCGGGGGATGATCCCTTTGCCGCTGATACGGTCTATCAGGCACAGGTACAGCTTACGGCCAATGAGGGATGGTATTTTCAGGTAGACAGCATTTTCCGTATTGAGAGCGGTGCGGTATCAGGAATAACAGTGTCATCTGATAACAAGATACTTTCCTTTACCATCACCTATCCTGCCACAGAAAAGAACAGCGGTAATGACTCCGGAACAGGCACAACAGACCAGAACGGAGACGACAGCGGAACAGGAAGCAGCGGAACAGGTACCGACGGAACGGGGAGCAGCAGTACAGGAAACAGCGGAGCAGGTACTGGCAGCACAGGAAGTAGTGGAACAGGGAGCAGTGGAACAGGGAGCAGCGGAACAGGTACTGGCAGCACAGGAAGTAGTGGAACAGGGAGCAGTGGAACAGGGAGCAGCGGAACAGGAATCAGCAGCACCGGAAATAACGGCGGAATCGGTAACTCTGGCGGAATAGGAAATGACGGTAGTACCAGCGGTACTGACAACAGTACCGGAAACGGTACAGGTACGTTAGGACTTGGAGAGACAGGGACAGGAAGTTCTGGCGCAGGAACCAGTGGTTCGGGGACATCAGCTGCTGCATTGAGCAGCAGCAGCTCGTCAAGCGGCAGCTCAGACAGCACAGACACAGCACAGGCATCCCAGTACAGCACAGATGTGGCGGCATTTACTATATCATCGGATGACAATATGGTTTTATCCGTAAATGTAGATGAACTGGACATTAACTCTGTGTCAAAAGGCCAGACAGCCGCACTGACTTTTGATGCCATCGAGGATAAGGAATTTGAAGGAGAAGTTACGAAAGTGGGCAGCAGCGCAAGTGCCAGCGGCGGTGTGGCAAAATACAGCGTGAATATTACAGTGGCCCGGGATTCCCGGATGAAGACAGGCATGAACGCTTCCGCCACTATCACAGTGGAGAGCAGGGAGGATGTCATTACCATTCCGGTAGATGCCATTCAGGAGAAAGGAAACAGGACCTTTGTCTATACCGGCAGGGACGCAGAGGGAAATCTAAGCGATGAGACAGAAGTGACAACAGGCCTCTCTGACGGAAGTACAGTGGAAATCACAGAGGGACTGGCAGAAGGAGACACGGTATATTATCAGAGAATATCCTCTGACAGCAGTTCCGGCGGCCAGAGCGGCGGTATGTCCGGTGATTTCGGCGGTATGGGCGGCGGCATGATGGAAGACAGGGGCAGCGGTTCCGGGGGAAAGGGAAACATGCCGGATTTCGGCGGACAGGGACAAATGCAGTCTCCGCCGTCTATGAACTAAGGCGGTGATGAAATGATTATATTAAAAGATGTATCTAAGATTTACCGTATGGGAACCAGTGAGGTCCGTGCTCTTGACCATGCTACCATGGAGATTGAGAAGGGAGAATTTGTAAGCATTGTAGGCCCGTCAGGGTCCGGAAAGTCCACGGTTATGAATATTATCGGATGCCTGGATACCGCGGATGAGGGGGCATATATCCTGCACGGCACTGCCATAGAGCAGTATTCGGAGACGGAGCTTGCCAGGATAAGAAATAAAAAAATCGGGTTCATTTTCCAGAATTTCAACCTTCTTCCCCGGCTGAGCGCGGAAGAAAATGTGGAACTCCCCATGATCTACCAGAAAGTAAAGGCTGCGGACAGGAAGAGAAAGGTGAGAGAGGCCCTGGAGCGGGTAGAACTGACACACAGAATGCACCACCGCCCTACGGAACTGTCCGGCGGGCAGCAGCAGCGGGTGGCGATCGCCAGAGCCTTGGTGACAGAACCTTCCCTGTTCCTGGCAGATGAACCCACAGGCAATCTGGATTCCCGCACAGGCGAGGAGATCATGGATCTGTTCCATGAACTTCATCAGGCAGGGAACACCATTGTCCTTATTACACACGATGATCAGGTGGCAGATGAGGCAGAGCGGAAAATCTGCATCAGAGACGGCAAAGTGAGCGAGGTGAGGATATGATGATACAGTCATTGAAAATGGCCTGGAACGCGGTCTGTTCCAATAAGATGCGGACATTTCTCACCATGCTTGGCATCATCATCGGTGTGATCGCCCTGGTGGTGCTGGTGTCCATTGCGGACGGGGCCACCTCTTCGGTCACGGATCAGATATCCGGTATGGGCTCCAACTATCTGACCGTGACCATAACAGATGACAAGGAGAATCCCCTGCGCCTTTTAGAACTTTCTGATTTTACGGAAAATGAAAATATTGAGGAGACTGCTCCGTTTTCCAGGACCAGTGTCACAGCCAAAAGCGGATATGTGGACGGAACCATGACACTGATAGGAACCACGGGCAGTTACCTGGATATTCAGAATCTGGAACTGGCATACGGGCGGAACATCAAGAATACAGATGTGGAGAACAATTCCTATGTGGTGATCCTTACAAAAGATTCCGCCAAAGAGCTTTTTGGCTATGCGGATGCAGTAGGCGAGACAGTAGCGCTGGATGGAAGGAGCTTTCTCGTGATCGGAATCCTGGATGAGGAGGAATCCGCTTCCGCTGCACAGATGTCGGCCGGTTCTGAGGAGGAGAGCAGCAGCGTCATGCTGGAGGGATATATTCCCTACTCCACCATGACCCGGATCGCTGACAATATTCTGTATGTGACACAGTTTTATGCCTCTGCATCCAGTGAAGACACTATGGATTTTGCGGAGCTTTCTATGGAACAGATGATGCTGGAACGGTTCGGCGGTGATGAGGATGCCTTTTCCATTGTCAGCCAGTCTGAGCTGATGGAAACCATGGAGAGTGTGACCAATACCCTGTCACTTATGCTGGGCGGTATCGCTGCTATTTCCCTGTTGGTGGGAGGCGTAGGCATTATGAATATTATGCTGGTGTCCGTGACAGAGAGGACCAGGGAGATCGGCATCCGCAAAGCCATCGGAGCAGGCCGCGGGAGTATCATGATGCAGTTTCTAATAGAAGCGCTGCTGGTAAGTCTTATGGGCTGTCTCATAGGGATCGGTGCATCCTGGGGAATATTGAGGTTGATCGGAAAAGTGAGTCAGGACGCTATGAACTTTTCCATGGCTCCGGAGGTAGTATGGGCAGCAGTGGCATTTTCAGGAGTGATCGGTGTGCTCTTTGGATTGTATCCGGCCAATAAGGCGGCAAAAAAGCGTCCCATAGATGCATTGCGTTATTCGGGATGAGTGGGAAAGCGGTTAAGATTTGAGTTGACAAAACCATTTGCTCCTGTTAGTATGGTTAAGCAAATTTAATTAAATTTGCAAAACTAATATACAAGGAGGACGCAGATGGATATAGTAAAAGGTGTTAACGATTTCTACTATCACATGTCACTCTATGAGCTGCAGGTGATGAATGGAAACGATTATTATAACGGACTTTCTTACAACAGCATTCTATATATCAACGTAATGGAACAGATGGAGGAGTGTACAGTCAGCAAGATCGCAGATGCCCTGAAGATCACAAAGTCCGCTGTGACCCTGAAGATCAATGAACTGGTAAAGCAGGGTGTGGTAATAAAAAAACAGAGTGAAAAAGACAAGCGAGTTTATTATCTGGAGTTAAGCCCTCACATGGAGCAGGTTTTAGGGATATACGACCAGGTATTTTACAAAATAGAGAGGGAATTGAAAGAAAAATATTCGCAGGAGCAGCTTGATACGTTTGGGGAAGTGCTGAAGACCATATGCGGATATGAATGGAGGAACATGCAGGATGATTGATCAGGGACTTGAAAGAAAAATAACAATTCCCTCTATCCTGAAATTCGCTCTTCCCTCCATGGTCATGATGGTTGTCATGTCCCTGTATACAGTGGTGGACGGTATGTTTGTGTCAAGGCTTGTGGGCACGGACGCCTTCTCCGCCGTCAACATTGTTTACCCCTTACTCAGCTTTGTTATTGCTTTGGGTACCATGTTCGGAACCGGCATCACAGCCATTGTTTCAAGAAAGCTGGGTGAGGGAAAGCAGCAGGAGGCCAATGAAAATGTGACCTTTATCACTTTATTTGCCGTAGGGCTTGGCATTGTGATCACGATCCTCTCCTTTGTCTTTCTGGAAAAGATCATTTATATGCTGGGAGCAAATGAGGATATTTACGCATACTGTTACGCCTATGCCTTTCCTCTGCTCATCTTCCAGCCGGCCAATATTCTGCAGTTGGAATTCCAGAGCCTCTTTGTGGCAAACGGAAAGCCCCACATCGGCCTTACCGTCACAGTGGCAGGGGGTCTGGCCAATGTGGTACTGGATTATGTATTCATCGGTGTATTCCATATGGGGATTGCCGGTGCAGCGGTGGCTACAGGTATCGGCTACTGCATTCCCGCATTTTTCAGCATTTTTTACTTTACCTTTAACCGAAAGGCACAGCTTCATTTTGTAAAGCCTAAGATGGATTGGAGGGTACTGCTCAATTCCATGACAAATGGTTCCTCAGAGATGGTGAGCAATCTGTCGGGAAGTATCACCACATTCTTATTCAACATCATCATGATGCGCCTGGTGGGAAATGAAGGCGTTGCGGCAATTTCCATTCTCCTGTATCTGGACTTTGTGCTGATCGCCATAAGCCTTGGTTATTCCATGGGAGTGGCGCCGTTGTTCAGCTATAATTACGGAGGCGGTCATGTACGGAAACTGCGAAAACTCTATAAGATCAGCGTCGGGTTCTGCATGGGGGTAGGTGTGGTGATGACTGTGGGAACCCTGCTGTTCTCCGGAACACTGGCATCTGTTTTTGCTGAGAGGGGAAGCCGGGTATATGAGCTTGCCACTGCCGGACTTATGGTTTACGCTTTCGGATATCTGTTCAAGGGCTACAATATTTTCAGCTCGGCCATGTTTACCGCTTTTGGAGACGGGAAGGTTTCCGCAATCCTGTCTTTTATGCGTACACTGGTATTTCTGGTCGCTTTTTTGATCGGTTTCTCTGTTTTATTCGGTGTAAACGGTGTTTGGAGCGCGTCTCTGGCAGCAGAATTTATGGCATTTGCCCTGGCAGTATTCTATACCATTAAGAAAAAATCAGCCTATCACTACCTTCCCTGAGAGGGAATCGTGGACGTGGATGTAGGAATATAGTATACTATAAGTATGTAAATTCTGAAGTCGTAAAGGAACTGGGGGAGGCGGTGTGTGCTTGAGAGGATGGGATATGCTTCTGCTGCCGGCAGCGGCAGCTCTTATGGTTTTTCTGGGAACTGCGTATGTGAGAAAAAAGCATGAAACAGGCAGAAAGGAAATCGGTTATAAAGTCTCTGCAACGCTGATGGCGGTGATCCCGGCTCTTTGTCTTGCAGTTCGGGAACAGAGCAGAGTTTCCTGGCTCATAGCAGCGGGAACTGTCTGCTGTATGGCTGCCGATGGACTTTTGGAGGTGTGTTTTGTGGCAGGGGCTGCTGTGTTTGCCGCGGCTCATCTGTGCTTTATCGGGGGAATGCTGTGTATGGCATCACCGGATCGGTTTACGCTGCTCTTATTTGTCTGTGTATATGCAGTGCTCTTTGCCATACTCAGGTCCTATATCAGAGAGCTTGATAAGCTGGCAGCCTTAGGTGCGCTGTATGTGGCATTTCTCTGTGCCATGTTTTCCATGGCAGGGACTGTGTTTTTTGAAAATCCGGGACTATCCGGCGCAGCAGCGGCTCTTGGTGGGGCGGCGTTTGTGGCGTCGGATACGATACTGGCGGTGAACTTATTGGGTGAAAAAAACAGCAGGAGATTAGATAAAATACTTCTGGTCCTGTACTACGGGGCAGTTTACCTGCTGGCTGTGTGCAGATATCTGCCGGGATGAGGTTAAAAAGGAGGAAAGCTGCGCGGACAGCTTTCCTCCTTTTTAACTGTAACTGTGATCTACCTGGATAACTGCATAGTAACTGCCCTGCAGTCCCCGGATCTGCTCCTTGACCCGATTTACCACGTCCACCTCTGTCATGGAGAAATCGTGGGGAATGACCAGATCGAAGATGAGATTGGAATGTGTGGGGCCTTCCACCACACGGAAATCATGCATAGTAAGCCTGGGTGAGATTTGGCCGATGATACGGCTCACCTCAGCTTTCAGATGATTGATATGGACATTGTCTGTGACGACCGGGTCCATATGTATGGTGGCGGAACAGTTGAGTTTCTCCTGAAGTTCTTTCTCGATATTATCTATTTCATCATGGATCTGCAGGATATTGCCGTTTGCAGGCACCTCTGCGTGCAGGGAGATCATCAGTCTGCCGGGACCATAATCGTGGACGATCAGGTCGTGAATGCCTTTGACCATGGGATGGGCGGTGACGAGTGATTCGATGTTCTTTACAAACTCCTCCTTGGGCGGCTGTCCGAGAAGGGGATTCATAGTTTCCCTCAAAGCCTGAATACCGGTGTAAAAGATAAAAAGTCCAACCAGAATACCACACCATCCGTCAATGAGCACCCCTGTCAAACGCCCAACCAAAGTGGCAGCCAGTACAACGGCTGTGGATACGGTATCACTGAGGGAATCGGCAGCGGTGGCGGACATGGCGGCGCTGTCCAGCTTCCGGCTCAGGGATTTGTTATAGTATGCCATATACATTTTGACCAGAATAGAGACACAGAGGATGGCAATGACCAGAGGACTGCTGTTCACCGGTTCGGGGCTGCGCAGCTTTCCAATGGATGATTTCACAAGCTCAAAGGCCATGATCAGTACAGCTACGGACACGAAAAGACCGGATATATATTCAATCCTTCCGTGACCAAAGGGGTGTTCCGGGTCCGGCTTCTGGCCTGACATTTTAAAACCGATGAGGGTGATGACAGAGGAACCGGCATCTGAGAGGTTGTTGAAGGCGTCAGCCGTGATGGCAATGGAACCGCTCAGCATTCCTGCGACAAGCTTGCCTGTGAACAATATAATATTGAGAAAAATTCCTACAGCACCGCTTAAAATGCCGTATGCCTGGCGCACCCTGGGTAAAGCGGTGTTTTTATGGTCTTTGATAAAAAGACGTGAAAGTAACTGGATCATATCTATTCCTCCAAATATAGGTTTTGTGAAATCCTCTGTTTATTTTATACGAAAGTTTGGAAAGACGCAAGAAAGCAGGAAAAAGATTTACATTCCCGGGTGTGAATGATATGATAAAAGGAATAATAGTGACTGTGAGAGGGCTGATCAGTTACCAATCATATTACAATATCTGAGGGAGAAATACATATGAAAAAGAGAATGAAATATATTTGCTGTCTGCTGCTGGCAGCTTCACTGACCGCAGGCCTCATGGCAGGATGCGGTAATGAGAACGCCGGGACACAGGAGAAGAATCAGGATCAGCAGGAGGAAAAAGGAGAAGGTGAAAAAGGCAGTACCCAGGACGCGGTCAAGCTGAATCCGGACAAACCAATCTCCATTACAATATGGCATTATTACAACGGTGCCCAGCAGGTGGCTTTTGATGAGCTTGTCAATGAATTCAATGAGTCGGTGGGAAAAGAAAAAGGCATCTTTGTAAAAGGCTACAGCCAGGGAAACGTAAATGATCTGGAAGATGCGGTGATGGCATCCCTGAATGAGGAGGTTGGTGCCCAGGAGATGCCCAATGTCTTTTCTGCCTATGCAGATGCCGCCTATACTGTGGACAGCAGGGGGAAGCTGGCGGATATTTCTGCTTATATGACCAAAGAGGAGCTGGATGAATATGTGGATTCCTATATTGAGGAAGGCAGGATCGGCGAGGGCAATACGCTGAGAATTTTCCCGACGGCTAAATCCAGTGAAATCTTTATGATGAATAAGACAGACTGGGATAAATTTGCGGAGGCGACAGGTGCCGAGCTGGATGATCTGGCCACCCTGGAAGGGGTGACGGAAATGGCACAGAAATATTACGAGTGGACAGATTCCCTGACTCCGGATGTGCCGGAGGACGGAAAAGCTTTTTATGGCAGGGACTCAGTTGCCAATCTCTTTGTCATCGGTTCCAAGCAGTTGGGAAAGGAAATCTTCCAGGTGGAAAACGGCAGGATGTCCGTCATGGCGGATAAGGATATCATGAAGAAGATATGGGATAATTTTTATGTGCCGTTTGTAAAGGGATACTTTACAGCATACGGAAAATTCCGCTCAGATGATGTGAAGATAGGGGAAATTCTTGCATTTACAGGCTCTTCTACAGCGTCCATGTATTTCCCGGATGAGGTGGAACAGGAGGACGAAGTCTATCCTATTGATTATGTGGTCCTGCCTGCGCCTTCCTTTGCGGAGGGAGAGGACTATATTGTACAGCAGGGAGCAGGAATGGTTGTCACTGAGGGAACAAAGGAGGAGGAGTATGCCTCAGTGTTGTTCCTGAAATGGTTCACAGAATCAGAGAACAATATCCGTTTCAGTTGCGCATCGGGATATCTTCCGGTGAAGAAAGAGGCAAACAGCCTGGCTGCGGTTGACAAGGTAGTGGAGGAACAGAGCCTGGAGATTCCGGATAAGACCTACGATGTCTTAGACAGCCTGTTTGGCACCCTTGAAAAAGCCACGCCTTATACGACCAAGGCTTTTGAGAGAGGGACAGAGGCGCGGAAGATCCTGGAGTATAATCTGGCTGACAAGGCCGCTGAGGACAGAAAGGCTGTACAGGAGCTGATCGCCCAGGGACAGACTCTTGAAGAGGCATGTGCCGCTTATGTATCTGAGGAATCTTTTACGAACTGGTATGATGACTTTGTGACAGCTTTGCAGAATACAGCGAATAAAGCAGAATGAGGCGGAATAGAAAATGAGGAAAAGAAAGTGGACTATATTGGCTTTGTTTTGTATCCCTCTGATTGCGGTACTTGTGATACAAAGCCTTCTTTCATACGGAACAGTCCTGATCGGCGGTACCATGCGGCTGCTGGACTCCTATGCTGTGGGAATGATGGAACAGACAGTGGAGAACAGGAAAATCACGTTGGAAAATAATATGGTCCAGCACTGGATGGAAGTCAGTGAAAATGAAGATAAAATTACCAGGGAGCTGGACAGCCTGCTGACATCCAACAGGATTTCAGTGGAAGACTTTATGGATAACAGTGAGCTTCAGAAACAGCTTCTGCAGAATACTGCCATGTCCAGCCTCTACCAGCTCAGAAAAAATGAAGTGACGGGAACCTTTCTAGTCTTAGCCAATAAGGCCGGAGAAAATGAAAATAGCAGCATGACCTGCAAGGGATATTATTTCAGGGACACGGATCCGTCTGCAAATTCGCCGGATTACTCTGATGTGCTCATAGAGCGCGGAGGCAGGGATATTGTCCATCAGACAGGGGTTGCCCTGGACAGCTACTGGACTACAGATTTTACCTTTGAACCTCCGGGGCAGAATTCCAGGGATGACTTCTTTTATAAACCCTATGAAGCGGCCAAGGAAAATCCGAAGGCCAGTTATGCAAATCTTGGATACTGGAGCGATCCGTTTTCATTGAACGAGGGAAAGAGCGGCGGGGAGTACCCGGCTATCACCTATTCTGTGCCTTTGATGAAAGACGGTATGGTGTATGGTGTCATGGGAGTGGAGGTGTCCGGCAGTCATATTCAGGATATGCTTCCGTCCAGCGAGCTGAATAAAAATGAACAAAGCGGCTATATGCTGGTGAAGAGTACAGAGAAGAACCGGTGGAGGCCTCTGGTAGCCTCGGGAATCCTGGGAGAACGGCTCAAGGCATTAGGCACGGTCCTGAATGTGGAGGACAGCAAATTTGACCAGGTCTACATTCTGAATGAGGATAAGGCAGACGGAGAACTCTATGCATCAGCAAAAAAGCTGCATCTTTATAATACCAACACACCTTTTGAGGAGGAAGAATGGTTCCTTGTAGGTATACAGAAAAATGAAGCTATTTTTGGAATCGGCCGGCAGATCCTGTGGAAAGTGCTGGCAGCTATCCTGGTAGCACTTGTATTCGGGATTATCTGCACCTATCTGGTGGCTAATCACGTGACAGACCCGATCCGGCGTCTGGCAGAGTGCATACGAAGCAGCGCCGGAAAAAGCCTGGAACAGTTTAAGGCATCAGGTGTGTCGGAGGTGGATGAGCTTTACGACGTTGTGAGAAATCTGACCAGCCGTCAGGAACAGGCTGAGAGAGGCCTGACAGAGGAGAAGGAGCGTTACAGAATCGCGCTGCAGAGCAGTGATGATATTTTCTTTACCTATGATCTGGGAAGAGAAGAAATCGAACTGTTCAACTATCCGGATCGTGGCGGTCAGGCTGTCAGATATAAGATAACAGAGGATATGGAACTGCTAAAGGAACATATATTTGGTGAAGATTACCATAAGCTTAAAAAAGCGTTCGCTGTCAGAGGAGACGAGATCTATGCGGAGTTCCGCGGAAAAAAGGAGTCCACTGAAGAGTACCGCTGGAGGCTGCTGAAAGGTGAAGTGATTCAGGATGAAAATGGCAGAAAGAGCAAGATCATCGGCAGCGTACGTGATATCCATGAGCAGAAGATGCAGGAGCTGAGGGAAATCGAATCGGCAAAGCGGGACCCTATAACAAAGCTGCGCACACAGCGGGAGGGGCGCCGTTATCTGACGGAAGTGCTGGCCAGAGGCGGAAGCGGAAGTATGGTGCTTCTGGATTTGGATGAATTCCGGATACTTAATGAAACTTACGGACTTATCTTCGGGGATGTGATCCTGGAAGAGATCGGCAGCCTGCTTCTGGCAAAAAAGGAGCAGGTGGAGCAGACAGAGAAAAAGGAAATCATACTGGTGCGGCAGGGTGGTGATGAGATCCTCATCTGGCTCTCAGAATTCACCAAGGAGCAGACAGAGGCGTTTTTGGATGAAGTGCGAAGAGCGATCGCGCAGCTTTATCAGGAGGCGGATTTCAGCATTCACGTGTCTGCAGGTGCCTGTATGAGAAACAATTCCAATCTGGGATATGTCCAGCTTCTGCGCAGGGTGCGGTGTGCCCTGACCTTTGTAAAGCAGAAAAAGGACGGCAGGGTGTATTTCTATCGGGAAATCCCAAGCCAGACCAAAGAGAATATGCTGACGGAGATCAACGATATAGCCAGCATAACCAGCGGTCCCCAGCTCAATATGGTATCCCTTACTCTGAATTTCTTTGACAAAGGCGGAGATATGACTTCCATTTTGGCAGTGCTCTTTGTGAAGATGGGGCATTACTACGGGGCCACGGATATTCTGATGACCTCCGTGGACCGGGATTTTCATACGGCCTATATTTCCCATCAGTGGCATAAAAACGCAGCAGATCATCAGGAAAAGGATATGAAGCGTTTTACCGCAGAGGAGTTCAAGGCACTGACAGAGCAGTACGGTACGGAAGCCTCCATAGTCAACGGGCAGACCATGACAAAAGAACAGCGGAAATTTCTCATGATGCCGGAGACAAAACAGGGCTTCAGTGTTCCCATGACTGACGGCGGAAAATACATAGGTTCCATTACACTGATGGCAGAGGCAGGTGCGGTTCTGTGGGATAAAAAAGAGCAGAGCAACATTCAGGAGTCTGCCAAGATCATAGAGAACAATCTGAATAAAGTACATTATGATCAGGCCAGCAGGGCAAAAAGCGAATTCCTCTCCAGAATGTCCCATGAGATCCGTACTCCTATGAATGCAATCATTGGGATGACGGAAATTGCCATGCAGGATGAAAATGTACCCCGCAAGGTACAGACATATCTGGAAAAAATCAGCACCTCTTCGGACTATCTTCTTTCGCTGATTAATGATATACTGGATATGTCCAAAATTGAAAGCGGCAAAATGAAACTGGAAATGCTGGATTTTGATCTGGAGCAGTGGGTGAGGAATATTGATGATCTGATCGTTCCTCAGGCTGCCCAGAAGGGGATCCTCTACACCACAGAGACTCATTTTGAACAGAAATGGGTGGTGGGAGATGCCATGCATCTGAAACAGGTGCTGATCAATCTTTTGGGAAATGCCCTGAAATTCACGGGAAAAGACGGGCATATCCTGTTTGCGGTGAAGCAGCGCCGGACAGCACCAGATAAGACGGAGATTTCCTTTTCCGTGGAGGATACCGGAATCGGGATCGATGCGGAGGATCAGAAGAGGATTTTTCATTCCTTTGAACAGGCAGGCGAGAGTACAGCGCGCAGATTCGGCGGAACCGGCCTGGGTCTCGCCATCAGTAGTCAACTGGTGCAGATGATGGACGGTGAGATCAGTCTGGAGAGCCAGCCCGGCAAAGGCAGCAAATTCTCCTTTGCAGTTGTTCTAAGCGATGGCACAAAGCAGGAAGAGGAAGAGACAGCTCCAAAGGATATGGATATTCTCCGGGACAGAAGGGTTCTGGTGGTGGAGGACAACGAACTGAACGCAGAGATCGCCGGCTCGATCCTGAACCTTCATGGCATCCGTTCGGAGCGGGCGGACAACGGGCTTTTGGGCGTGAAGGCGTTTTCTGAGAAGGAGCCGGGATATTACGATGCGATCCTCATGGATATCCGTATGCCCGTCATGGACGGCCTGGAGGCCACAAAAGAGATCCGGAAGCTGCCCAGGGAAGATGCCAGGACCATACCCATTATTGCCATGACAGCCAACGCTTTTGATGAGGACATGAAAAAGTCTATAGAGAGCGGCATGAACGGTCATCTGGCAAAGCCCATAGACTTTAAGGAACTGCTGAATATGCTGATCAAGGTCATAGGCAGCAGAAAACAATGATTTATTTTGGTAACTCTTATCTGCCATGCAGATGATAGTTAATAGAATTCACAGGAGGTATTGATTAATGAGAGCAGAATTTGATGAGACACTGGTAACCGGCAATGACATGATTGATTCCCAGCACAAGGAGCTGATCGGTAAGATCAACCAGCTTCTGGAGAGCTGTGAGGACGGACAGGGTAAGGTAAAGGCAGTCAAAATGCTGGATTATCTGCTGGACTACACAGAATTTCATTTCAGTGCAGAAGAAAAGCTCCAGGAGGAGATCGCATATCCGGGGCTGGAAAAGCATAGGGAAAAACATAATGAATTCCGCCAGGCAGTGAAAGAGCTTCAGGAGATGCTGGAGGAAGAGGAAGGACCCACCGAGAACTTTGTAAAACAGGTGGAGAAAAATGTGGTGGACTGGTTATATGACCATATTAAAGGGTTTGACCGTTCCGTGGCTGAATACAAGTTTATGCGCTCCAATCCGGAGAGACTGTAAGAGGATAAGGGGGGCGGGAGGCGGCAGGCATCCCGCTCCCTTTCCTTAAGCTTTGTAGAAAGGATAAGAAGAATGAGCGAAGAAAAATATTGGGAAGGGAAGCAGTATGCATTTTTCAGCCATAAGGACTGTGAATACTTTCCCTGCCATAAAACAAATGACCCCGAAAATTTTAACTGCCTTTTCTGCTACTGCCCCCTGTATGCCCTGGGTGACCAGTGCGGAGGTAATTTCCATTACACAAAAGAGGGCATTAAGGACTGCAGCAAATGCGGCCTTCCCCACAAGAGGGATAATTTTGGCTATATTACAGGCAAATACAACGAAATCATGGAGATTGCAAAGAAGAACCGCAGGAATCCAGATAAGGGATAACCTGGGATAAATCTTCACATATGATATCACAGAACGGACGGATGCCGTCATCTGCAGGTGTCAGATCCGGTACCATACAGGATAAGGCGCCTGCGGCTTTGGCGGCGCGGATGCCGTTCAAGCTGTCCTCCAGGACCAGACACTGCGCCGGCGGTGTCTTTAATTTTTTTGCGGCGGTCAGAAAGATTTCCGGATCCGGCTTTCCTTTTGTTACCTCGTCTCCGCATACAGAGGCGGTGAGGTAGGGGGTAACCCCTGCCATATCCCAGTAACGGGAGGCTTCCTTTCTGGCAGTGGAGGTGGCCACGGCAGCCGGAATCCTCCGCTCCTTCAGGTATGTGAGAAGTTCCATCAGGCCTTTTTTCACAGGCACACCGTATTTTTCTATATGATCTCTCTGATATCTTGTCCGGATAGCACGGCCCTGGTCGTAATCCACAGTTCCGTGGAACCACTCCTCAAAAAGCCGGCTGCTCCGCTCCCTTGTTCCCCCGCGCATCTGGCTCAGATGGTATTCTGTCAGGGTAAATCCCATTTCACGGCAGGCTTCCTCCCATCCGGCCTTCATCAGGCGTTCAGTATCAAACATCAGCCCGTCCATATCAAAGATCAATGCGTTTATCATCATTTCTATCATCTCCTGTAAATATTTCTCAGACAAAAAAAGCAAATACATTATAGCACAAAAACAAAGAATATGCTAAACTTTTCGCAGGAAGAGAAAAGCAGCTGTAACAGTTCAGCATTCCACTGTCCCGCGAACTGTGGAATACTGAACGGCTGCAGAGAAAGGACTGCATATGAAGATAATTATTTCCCCGGCAAAAAAGATGAATATTAATACAGATGAACCCTTTGAGACCACCGTGCCTGTCTTTATAAAGGAGGCAGATACCTTACGGAACAGGCTGAAGGAACTGGACTATGGGGAACTGAAAAAGCTGTGGAAGTGCAGCGATAAGATCGCCGAAGAAAATTTTCTGAAACTGAAGGAACTGGACCTTTACAGCAATGTGACTCCGGCTGTTCTGTCCTATGAGGGAATCCAGTATCAGTATATGGCGCCTCAGGTATTTTCCGCGGAGCAGTGGGATTATGTGAGAGAGCACCTGAGGATCCTGTCAGGGCTTTACGGGGTGCTGAGACCCATGGACGGGGTGATACCATACCGCCTGGAAATGCAGGCAAAATTAAAGATGGGCAGTACACAGGATCTATATGCCTTCTGGGGAGACAGGATTTACAGGGAGTTGGCAGAGGGGGAGGATTTCTTACTGAATCTGGCTTCAATAGAATACAGCAGGGCAGCAGAAAAATACATAGACCGGAAAACGCGTTTTGTCACCTGCGTTTTCGGAGAGCTTTCAGATGGAAAAGTAAAGGTAAAGGGGACTATGGCAAAGATGGCCAGAGGAGAGATGGTGCGCTGGCTCTCTGAAAAGAATATCACGGAACCGGATGAGATGAAAGAGTTTACGGGCCTGGGTTATGGATTTGATGCTGCCCGGTCCACTGACAAGGAACTGGTTTTTCTGAAATAGGCCCCAGGCGCCGCTCCCCGGCAGGAGAATCCTGCAGGCAGGACTCTCTTTTTGCGATACACAGGAGGCGGCTGTTTGGGGAAGAACAATGTATCAGAAATCCCTGGTAATATTCTGAAGCCATTTATAGCTTTTATAGTGCTTGTAGATAAAAGGCATTTTGACAAATTCATCCAGGCAGATGAGAAAATATACCCACATAGGCGGGAGCTTCAGCAAAAAGGCGCTGATAAAGCCCAGAGGGACGGCGAACAGCCACATATCAATAAAATCACATAGAAATCCCCACCGGGAATCCCCGCCGGAGCGGAAGATACCGCAGATCACTGTGGTGTTCATGGCCTGTCCGAGTACATAGTACATGTTGATATAGAGCATGGTGCTCAAATAGGACTGGGCAGTTGGAGTCAGGTCAGCCATGTTCATAAACAGGGGACGCAGAAGGAAAATTATGATCCCGCCCGCAATTCCGCTTAAAAATGTGATCTTGCAGAACCGTGTGGAATCCTCCTTTACCGTGTCCATGAATCCGGCCCCTATGGATTTGCCGAGAAGGATAGCGCCTGCATTGGCAAGCCCAAAGCATACCACTGTGCCCAGGTTTCTGGCTACAATGACCACTGCATTGGCGGCAACCATGTCGCTTCCCAGGTGCCCCATGATGACTGAGTACATGGAGAAGGCCACACCCCAGGAAACTTCATTTCCGAAGGCCGGCATAGAGTAGCGGATAAAATCCTGAAAGAGCAGTTTATGGCGTTCTATAATGGTCTTCGGCCGGAAACGTATGGTTTTAAAACGACATGCATCCAGCAGGCATATGGCCAGTTCCACACCTCTTGCTATGGTGGTTGCCATGGCTACCCCTACGATTCCCATTTGGGGAAGTCCGAACAGGCCGAAAATAAAGACCGCGTTCAATAAAATATTCAGTCCCAAGGCAGACGCGTTGGTGGCTGTGGCAAAGATGACCCTCTCAATGGAGCGCATGGTGCACAGGTAAACCTGTGAAATGCTCATGAACAGATAAGAGATTCCCACGATCCTGAGATATGGAATACCTGCTGTTATAAGCTCCTGGTCGGAAGTGAAGATCAGCATGAGCAGTCTGGGAAAGAAACAAGCCAGCACGAAAAACAGGGAGGATATGAGGATAGACAAACGCATGCCGATTCCCATGATGCGCTCGATGGTCTCGGTATCCTGCTTGCCCCAATACTGTGCAGCCAGCATGATAACCCCGGATGCTATGCCGGAGTAGACCAGATTCAGGATAAACATGATCTGACTTGCCAGAGAACCGGCTGACAGGGCAGTCTGGCTGACCCAGCCCAGCATGATCACATCGGCGGAGCTGACTGCTGTGGTGATCAGGTTCTGGATGACAATAGGCAGTGCCAGCCGGAACATGTCTTTATAGAAAGTAGATTGTCTTGATGCTGCGATTTCCATTATGTAAAACCTCTCTTGATCCATTTGATATTTTTTTATGTTACCTTCCAGTATAAAGGATTTTCCTGAAAATGTCATACAATAATTGGTGAAAAAGCTATAATATTTTGACCTGTTCTTGTTTTTGCGGGGGTTTTTGTCTATAATGGAAAAATAAAGCTGTTGTTCACGGCATTGAATCAGATAACCGTGTTCAGCAGCAAATGACTGCTAAGGGAGAGAATAACATGTATCAAGTATTGCTGTTTGACCTGGACGGTACGCTGACTGCATCCGGGGAGGGAATCACAAAATCAGTCCAGTACGCTCTGCGTAAGCTTGGAAGAGAGGCAGATGATCTAAAGGCTCTGGAGGTATTTGTAGGTCCGCCGCTTCTGGAACAATTCATGCGCTACTGCGGAATGTCTGAGGAGGAGGCGGTACAGGGCGTCCATTACTACCGGGAGCGGTATAATGTGACCGGTCTTTTTGAAAATCATCCCTATAAGGATATCGAAGAGATGCTGGAAGCACTGCGGGAGAAAGGATACACCCTGGGGGTTGCATCCTCAAAACCGGATGGCATGGTAAAAAAGATCCTTGAACATTTCGGATTGGAAAAATATTTCTGTGAAATTGTGGGCAGTGATCCAAATAAGATGAAAATGTCCAAGGCAGATGTCATTGAGATCATCCTTGAAAGGCTGGGATACCGGGATAGAAGAGCAGAAGCCGTCATGATCGGTGACAGGAATCAGGACGTATACGGAGCACAACAGGCAGGGATTTCCTGTATTGGAGTCACATACGGATATGGCAGTTATGAGGAGCTTTTGCAAGCGGGAGCGGACAAGATCGTGAAGAGTGTAAAAGAATTGGAAGAATATCTGCTTCTGAACGGAACAGACCACAGGGAAAAGAGGGAGAATATATGACAGTAAAGAAAATGTATGATATAGGAAAAGAGCTTTTTTCCACTCCATCGTATCCGGGTGACCCGGTACCGGGGAAAATGCCCTATTATCAAATAGAAAAGGGCGATGCCTGTAATCTGACAGTGCTCACCATGGGAAGCCATAACGGGACACATCTGGATGCCCCAAAGCACTTTTGTCAGGGAAAGCATGGAGTGGACAGGATCCCTCTGGAAAAATGTATGGGAATGTGCAAGGTCGTGAGTATCACAGGCACTGTGCAGGCAGAGGACATGGAACGGCTCCTCGCTGACGGGACAAAAAAGCTGCTTCTGAAAGGAGACATCCTGCTGACTCCGGGCGCTGCTGATGTGTGTGCCGGGGCAGAGCTGGATCTTATGGGAGTGGAGGACCAGACTGTGGGAAACCCGGATACCCAGAAGGAGATACACAGGATACTGCTGGGAGCGGAGATTGTGATCTTAGAGGGGCTTGTACTTGGAGCAGTGCCGGAAGGGACATATTTTTTGGCTGCCCAGCCCATGAAAATGGCAGATTTGGATGGTTCACCGGTGCGGCCGGTGCTTCTGGATGTGTAAATAGGATTTTTGTCTGTGACTGTGAAGATATGGAACGGTTATCGGACTTATGAACAATACATGTTAAAAAAAGATGTCGGCTGGATGCGAGGGCACTGAAAAACCATGATTTTTCAGTGCCCTCCTGGATGCCGGCATCTTTTTTGTAAGAATAATAATATTGTATCTTTTCTGATTTATCTGCCAGGTTCAGCGCACCGTTTCCCCTTCCAGAGTGCCTGCTGCTGTCCCCTGCTTTTTAGGGCTGACCTGCGCCAGAATGATGGCAGCGAACATGAGCACACAGCCGGTGATCTCCTTTGCCGACAGGTTCTGGTGAAGGATCACCCATCCTGCCAGAACAGAGACCACGGATTCCAGACTCAGGATCAGGGAGGCGATTGTGGGGTCACAGCCTTTCTGACCGATGATCTGGAAGGTGTAGGCCACCCCGCAGGACAGGATCCCTGCATAGAGAATAGGGAGCCATGCCTGTAAAATATTGCTCATACGCGGCGTTTCCAACAGAAACATGGGAATCGCAGACAGTACGGCAGTTACGAAGAACTGGATACAGGAGAGCTTGGTTCCGCTGACCTTCTCTGAAAAGTGGTCTACAACCATTATATGGATAGAAAAACAAAAGGAGCAGATCAAAATGAGAAAGTCACCTTTGCTCAGGGAAAGGCTTCCTGTCATACACAGAAGATACAGACCTGCCAGTGCGATCACCACGCTGATCCAGATACGCAGTCCCGGCTTTTTCTTCAGGAAGATTCCCAGTATAGGCACAATGATGATATACAAAGCTGTGATAAATCCCGCCTTGCCCACGGTAGTATACTGAATACCCACTTGCTGAAGGGAGGTGGAAATAAAAAGCATGATACCGCACAGGCCGCCGCCGATCATCAGATCACGGGGACGGTCCAGCGCTTTTGACGGCTGATCCTTTTTGCCGTCCTTCCGGGCATTTTTTCTGCCCAGAAGGAAAATACAGGGGATGAGTACCAGCCCGCCCAGCAGTGTCCTCACCATATTGAAGGTATAAGGACCTACATAGTCCATGCCTACGCTCTGTGCCACAAAGGCAACACCCCAGATGACTGCAGCGGTGAACAGGAGCAGAAAATTCTTGGATTGTTTCGCTGTCATGTAGGAAGCTCCTTTTTACTGTTCCAGACTCTTATGATATTCCTGAAGGGATTTCAGGGAGCCGTTTTCCTTACGGATCACAGCGGCAATGCCTTTGGCGCTTGCCAGAGCTGCGGACATGGTGGTAAGGTAAGGTATTTTCTTGTTGATGGCTGTTTTTCTCAGGTAAGAGTCATCGTATTTACTCTGCTTTCCGGCAGGGGAGTTTACGATCAGATCCACTTCGCCGTTTACCATGGCATCATAGATGTTGGGGCGGCCCTCTTGCAATTTCTTGAGAATCTTACAGGGCACACCGTTTTCGGTGAAGTATTGGCCGCAGCCTTCGGTGGAAACAATGGTAAAGCCCAGCTCGTGAAGCTGTCTTGCAACTTCCAGTGCCTGAACCCTGTCGCCTTTGTTGACGCTTACCAGTGCATTGCCGGAGAGTGGAAGCTTGGCGCCTGCTGCCTCCTGTGCTTTGTAGTAAGCCAGGCCAAAGGATTCACTCAGTCCCAGAACTTCACCTGTGGAACGCATTTCCGGTCCCAGCAGAGGGTCTACCTCAGGGAACATATTGAACGGGAACACGGCTTCTTTTACACCGTAGTAGGGATGTGCCTTTTCTGAGAAAGAGGTTACATCCGGGCGTTCTCCTGTCAGTTCATATGTCATAAGCTTTGTGGCGATATTGGCCATGTTGATATTGCATACCTTGGATACCAGCGGAACTGTACGTGACGCACGGGGATTGGCCTCCAGAACGTAAACCTTGTCCTCACAGATGGCGTACTGCATGTTCATCAGGCCTACAACGCCCATCTCACAGGCAATAGCTGTGGTGTATTCACGGATGAGCTTTTTGTTCTCCTCTGAGATTTCCACGGAGGGGATCACACAGGCAGAATCTCCGGAGTGTACGCCGGCCTGCTCAATGTGCTGCATAACAGTGGGGACAAACGCGTTGGAGCCGTCAGAGATTGCGTCTGTCTCGCATTCCAGGGCATTCTGCAGGAATCTGTCCATGAGGATAGGACGCTCCGGTGTCACATCAATGGCTGCCGCCATATAGTCACGGAGCATGTTGTCATCATATACCACTTCCATTCCGCGGCCGCCCAGTACATAGGAAGGACGTACCATCATAGGATAGCCGATGCGGTGGGCGATTTCCAGCGCTTCATCCACATTGACAGCCATTCCTGATTCCGGCATGGGAATATTCAGCTTCTGCATCATGGCATTGAACTGATCACGGTCTTCAGCCATATCAATGACAGCCGGAGAAGTACCCAGGATATGAGCGCCGCGTTTTTCCAGTTCCGCTGCAATGTTGAGCGGTGTCTGGCCGCCGAACTGTACAATAACACCCAGTGGCTTTTCTTTATTATAGATAGACATGACATCTTCCACGGTAAGAGGCTCAAAGTACAGCTTGTCGGAGGTGTCGTAGTCTGTGGATACGGTTTCAGGGTTGCAGTTTACCATGATGGTCTCAAATCCCAGATCTCTCAGAGTAAAGGCAGCGTGAACACAGCAGTAGTCAAATTCAATACCCTGTCCGATCCTGTTAGGACCGCCGCCCAGGACCATGACTTTTCTTCCGCCAGACACAGGGGCTTTGTCCTCCCCGTTGTAGGTGGAGTAATAGTATGCGGCAGGTTCTTTTACACCGCTTACCGGAACTGCATCCCAGCGCTCGTTCATGCCCAGGGATTCTCTTCTCTTGAACAGCTCCCATTCGTCAACGTCCAGAAGCTCTGCCAGATATTTGTCTGAGAAGCCGTCCTTCTTGGCCTGAACCAGAAGCTCGTCAGAGAGATGACCGCCGCGGCAGGCCAGGATTTTTTCCTCCAGGTCAACCAGTTCCTTCATCTGCTCCAGGAACCACATTTTGATATGGGTCATCTCGTGAAGCTTGGAAAGAGGAGCGCCTTTTCGGATGGCTTCGTACAGAATAAACTGTCTCTCACTGGTAGGCTCTGCCAGCTTTAAGTACAGTTCATCCAGAGAAAGCTCATGAAAATCTTTGGCAAATCCCAGACCGTAGCGGCCTTTTTCCAGGGAACGGATGGCTTTTTGAAGGGCTTCTTTATAATTCTTGCCGATGGACATCACTTCACCCACAGCTTTCATCTGTGTGCCCAGTTTATCCTCCGCTTTTTTGAATTTCTCAAATGCCCAGCGCGCGAATTTGACCACAATATAGTCACCGGTGGGTTTGTAGTCTGCCAGGGAACCTCCCTTATAATAAGGAATCTCTGAGAGTGTGAGTCCTGCTGCCAGCAGTGCGGACACATAGGCAATGGGGAAACCGGTAGCCTTGGATGCCAACGCGGAGGAGCGGGAGGTTCTGGGGTTGATCTCAATGATGATGATCCTGTCTGATTTGGGGTCGTGGGCAAACTGCACATTGGTTCCACCGATGACGCCGATGGATTCCACAATGGCGTGTGCCTGTTTTTCCAGACGGTCCTGTACTTCCTGGGATACAGTCAGCATAGGGGCAGAACAGAAGGAATCACCTGTATGTACGCCCATGGGGTCAATATTTTCTATGAAACAAATGGAGATTTTCTTGCCTGTTGCATCGCGGACAACTTCCACTTCCAACTCTTCCCATCCGATGACAGACTCCTCAATGAGGATCTGGTTTACCATGGATGCTGCAATACCGCGGGCTGCCACTTTGCGGAGTTCTTCCTCATTATATACAATACCGCCGCCGGTACCGCCCATGGTATAGGCAGGACGGATCACGCAGGGATATCCCAGTTCAGAGGCGATCTTCACTGCCTCCTCAACGGTGTAAGCCGGTGCGCTCTTTGCCATCTCAATGCCCAGTTCGTTCATGGCCTGTTTGAATGCGATGCGGTCTTCGCCGCGGTTGATGGCATCAACCTGAACACCGATAACTTCTACCTTATATTTTTCTAAAACGCCTGCGTTGTACAGCTCTTCACAGAGATTGAGTCCAGACTGTCCGCCCAGGTTGGGGAGCAGGGCATCCGGTCTTTCTTTTTCGATGATCTCTGTAAGCCGGTCTACATTCAGCGGTTCGATGTAAGTGACGTCAGCTGTTGCCGGGTCTGTCATAATGGTTGCCGGGTTGGAATTGACTAGTACAATTTCGTAACCAAGGCTCTTTAATGCTTTGCATGCCTGTGTTCCGGAATAATCAAATTCGCATGCCTGTCCGATGATGATAGGGCCGGAACCGATAATCAGAATTTTGTGAATGTCATTTCTCTTTGGCATAGCTATCCTCCATTTTTCTTTGTGCTTAATCCTCCGCCATGTTAATTTGGCGGAACATGATAATAGAAGGCCTGTGTATCACGCCTTCAGTCAGGGACAATTATAGCATAGTCATATATTTTGCCGCAAGTATAAATAGCTCGAAAAAAGTAGATAAAATTTACAGATTGCGGTATACTCTACAGGAAACCTGTATCAAAAAGCCTGTGAGGACTGACTGATACAGCAGGAGAACATAAGAACAGGAGTGAAGACACATGATAGCAGATAAGGAAGAGATCCATATCGGACAGGTTATCGTACATATTTTGGATTCCACAGTGGGTATGCCGGTGCTGTCCGACAAAGTGCTTGACTATGGTTCTGATTTTGCGGACTTTCTGAAAGCCCATATTTTCAGGATCGATACCAGTGACGAGATACGAAGCTGCAGCTTTTCTGAGGAGGAGTCCAGTATTTATAAGTATATAGAGGAGTATGACACGGAAAATTTTGTGGAGATTTCCAAGAAGATCGCCCAGGAGCTTTTCACCATCATGAACCAGAACATTGAAATCCCGCCGGCAGACCTTCTGACAGCGGAATTTCAGGTGGACAGACATAAATACCTGGCTCTTTTGAAGATGAACTACCGTACATCCTACACCCATCTGACAAATGCGGACCCCTGGGGCAACAACAACGATATCATAATGCAGAAAGCCATCCTGCCGGGGGAGACCCAAAAGCTTTCCGAGGCGGCGCTGCTTGATCTGGGGGCGCCTAAGTATGTGCGTCTTGTGGAGAAGAAGTATGATGTAAACGGCGTAAAGACCAATTATTTCTCAAAGCTGTTTTTAAAGTGCCAAGGCTCTCTTTCCGCCAAGACACGGCTTTCCATTGTAAATAAAGCGGTGACGGATGTGCAGAAAAAATACTACAATGAATCTGAACAGTTTGAGGTGCAGATGGAGACCAAGAGTATCATCAATCAGGAGCTTTCCAGTGAGGGTGCCTTGGATGTGCCTGTGGTCATAGAAAAGATATTTAAGGAGCATCCCCAGATGCGGGAGGAGGTGCAGGAAAAGTTGGAAAAATACAACCTGGCAGAGACAAGAGTGGAGCCTCAGAATCCCACCACCACCAAAAAGTTTACGAAACAGCACCTGCTCACCGATACGGGAATTGAATTAAAAATCCCCATGGAGGAGTACAATAACAAGGATAAAGTGGAATTTATCACCAATCCTGACGGGACGATCTCTGTTCTCATAAAAAATATCGGAAGTATTGAGAGTCGTTAATAAAATTGTGGCGTTTTATCAGACATTGTGATACAATATTTCAGCCGGAAGAGGAAACTTCCGGGATAAAAAATAATGAGGTTGAGGAAATATGGAAAGAGAAAAATTTTCTTCCAGACTGGGTTTTATCCTGATATCCGCAGGATGTGCCATCGGTCTCGGAAATGTATGGCGTTTTCCCTATATAACGGGAAAGTACGGCGGTGCGGCGTTTGTGCTGATATACCTGTTTTTTCTGTTTATTCTTGGGCTGCCTATCATGGTCATGGAATTTGCAGTGGGCAGAGCCAGCCAGAAAAGTATTGCCGTGTCCTTCAATGTGCTTGAGAAGAAGGGAAGCAAATGGCATATTTACAGATATTTCGGCATGGCGGGAAACTACCTGCTGATGATGTTCTACACAACCATCGGCGGCTGGATGCTGGCTTATTTTGTGAAGATGGTGAAAGGTGATTTTGTGGGACTTGACACAGAAGGTGTGGGTGCGGCGTTTGGAAGCCTTTCCACGGATATGCCCCAGATGATCTTCTGGATGGTTCTGATCGTGGTCATCGGTTTTGCAGTTTGTTCCATGGGACTGCAGAAGGGTGTGGAGAAGATCACCAAGATCATGATGGTGGTGCTTCTGGCGCTGATGGTACTTCTGGCTGTGCGTTCCTGTACACTGGAAGGCGCGTCTGAGGGGCTGAAATTCTATCTGCTGCCTGATTTCGGAAAATTGTCTGAGTACGGCATTCAGGATGTTATCTTCGCGGCCATGGGACAGGCTTTCTTTACCCTGAGTCTGGGGATCGGGGCACTGGCTATTTTCGGAAGCTACATAGGCAAGGAACGCAAACTCACCGGTGAGGCTGTCAGTATTACGATCCTGGATACCATGGTGGCTTTGATCGCCGGGCTTATTATCTTTCCCGCCTGCTCTGCCTTCCAGGTGAATCCGGGAGAAGGTCCGGGCCTTGTGTTTGTCACCCTGCCCAATGTGTTTAATGCCATGAAAGGGGGAAGGTTCTGGGGGGCTTTGTTCTTCCTTTTCATGTCCTTTGCAGCACTTTCCACCATTATAGCTGTGTTCCAGAACATTATATCCTTTGCCCAGGATCTGTGGAACTGGAATGTGAAAAAAGCGGCGCTCATAAATGGGATCGCGATCTTCCTCCTGTCCCTGCCCTGCATTTTCGGCATGACTGTCTGGAGCGACTTTACAATCCTCGGCAAGGACATTATGGGATTTGAGGACTTCCTTGTGAGCAACAACCTGCTCCCTCTTGGCTCCCTTGTATATCTGCTGTTCTGCGTGACCAGATACGGATGGGGATGGAAGAACTTCCTCAAAGAGGCCAACACGGGAGACGGAATCTCATTTCCCGGAAAAATAAAGGTTTATCTCACCTTTATCCTGCCGATTATCGTCCTTTATATATTTGTGCAGGGATATTGGAGTTTGTTTCAGAGTTTATAGAAAATTCCCTTGAAATCAGTAAATTTTACAGGTATACTAGGGATAGAATAAAAATCCGGGTTACTGCTCTTAGTTTAGAAGGAGCAGTGACAAATCCGAAAGACAGGTAAATGCCGCAGCAGCAGATGCTGTACCGGGAGAATATATTTTCCGGTATATAATAGGAGAATGTATATGGAACATGTAATGTTGACCAAACTGCGTGAAGCGGGATGTGACATGGATGGCACACTGGAGCGTTTCATGAACAACGAAATGCTGTGCATGAAGTTTTTAAAAAAGTTCCCCCAGGATGTAACCTTTGGAGCAATGAAAAAAGCCTTTGCACAGGGCGATGCAGATGAATTTTTTAAAGCAGCCCATACCATGAAAGGTGTGTCCGGCAATCTGGGACTCAGCAGTCTTTACGATAAGATGCAGCCGGCAGTGGAAAAAGGCAGGAGAGGCGAACTTCCTTCCTGTGAGGATATGGACGAAATTGAAAAGCAGTACAATGAGATAATAAAGATCATCACAGAAAATCAATAGTGAAGAGGAAAGACAGATGAAGAGAATTTTACTGAAACTGAGCGGAGAAGCGCTGGCGGGTTCCAAGAAGACCGGATTTGATGAGGCGACAGTTATGGAGGTTGCCCGTCAGGTTAAAGTTCTGGTGGATGAGGGGATTCAGGTGGGTATTGTGATCGGCGGCGGCAACTTCTGGAGAGGCCGCACCAGTGAGAACATGGACAGAACAAAAGCAGACCAGATCGGAATGCTTGCCACAGTCATGAACTGTATCTATGTATCTGAGATCTTCCGCACAGCAGGCATGAGGACCAGTGTCCTGACTCCCTTTGAATGCGGCTCTTTTACGAAATTATTTTCAAAAGACCGTGTCAATAAATATTTTGACCGCGGCATGGTAGTCTTTATGGCAGGCGGCACAGGCCATCCCTATTTCTCAACAGACACAGCCACTGTATTGCGTGCGGTTGAGATTGAGGCTGACATGATTTTCCTGGCAAAAGCAGTGGACGGTGTGTATGACAGCAATCCCAAGAGCAATCCTGACGCCAGGAAGTATGATGAGGTGAGTATTCAGGAGGTCATAGACAAGAAGCTGGCAGTTGTGGATATGACCGCATCCATTCTCTGTATGGAGAACAAGATGCCCATGCTTGTGTTTGGACTGAATGAAAAAGACAGTATTGTGAACACCGCTCACGGTAAATTTACAGGAACAAAAGTATTAGTATAATTTGGGAGGAAATGAATATGGCAACTGATGAGAGAATCGCAAAATATGAAGACAAAATGAACAAGACAATGGATGCCCTGGTAAAAGAACTGGGAACCATCCGTGCCGGACGTGCAAATCCGCATATTCTGGATAAAATCACCGTAGACTATTATGGGACCCCTACACCACTGCAGCAGGTGGCAAATGTAACTGTGCCGGAACCCAGAATGATCCAGATCCAGCCATGGGAGTCTTCCCTGATCAAGGATATCCAGAAAGCCATCCTGACATCTGATCTGGGGATCAACCCCAATAATGACGGCAAGTCTATCCGTCTGGTACTGCCTGAGCTTACCGAGGAGCGCAGAAAAGAGCTGGTGAAAGACGTGAAGAAGAAAGGGGAAGCTGCCAAGGTAGCTGTCCGCAATATCCGCCGTGACGCCAACGAGGCATTTAAAAAGCTGGCAAAACAGGATGTTTCTGAGGATGAGATCAAAGAACTTGAGGACGTGATCCAGAAACTGACAGATAAGTTCGGAAAGAACATCGATAAGACAGTGGAAGAGAAATCAAAAGAAATCTTAACAGTATAATTTGAATCAAGAGGGGCACATACAAGAAAAAAGTATTGTGCCTCTTTTATGCGTAGGAGGAGAAAAACATGGTGATTCCAAATCATGTGGCGATCATCCTGGACGGCAACGGCCGCTGGGCTAAGGCCAAAGGGATGCCAAGGACATACGGGCATGTGAAAGGCTGCGAGAATCTGGAAAAAATATGCTCCATAGCTAAGGAACTGGGTGTGAAGTATCTCACAGTCTATGCCTTTTCCACTGAGAACTGGAAGCGTTCCAAAGATGAAGTTGACGGCCTGATGAAGCTGTTCCGCAATTATATGAAAAAGTGCCTGAAAATAGCCAGGGATAATAAGATGCGTGTCCGCGTGATCGGGGAGCCTTCTGTCTTTGATGAGGATCTGCAGGCAAGGATCAGGGAGCTGGAGGAGTATTCCAGCCAGTTTGACGAGCTGCATTTTCAGATCGCGCTGAATTACGGCAGCAGAGATGAGATCAAGAGGGCTGTGCAGGAGCTGGCCAGGGACGTGAAAAGGGGCGCACTGGACCCGGAGTTGATCACAGAGGAGACCATATCCGGTTATCTGGATACAAAGGGTCTGCCGGACCCGGATCTGTTGATCCGCACCAGCGGGGAGGAACGCCTTTCCAACTTTCTCATGTGGCAGCTTGCCTACACGGAGTTTTATTTTACCGATGTGGCATGGCCTGATTTTAACAAGGCAGAATTTGAAAAAGCCATTCAGAAATTCAATCAGAGAGACCGCAGATACGGCGGCGTGAAGGAGGAATAACCATGTTCAAGACAAGGCTGTTAAGCGGAATTGTGCTGGTCATCATTGCCCTTGCCACCATTATACCGGGAGGGATCGTGCTCTTTGTCACTCTGGCGGCTATCTCCCTGATCGGCATGCAGGAACTGTACAAAGCCATGAAGGTACAGGAAAAGGGTGTGGGCGGTCTGGAACTGGCGGGATACGCAGGGGCAGTGATCTATTATCTGACCCTTCTGCTGGATAAGGAAGAGTTCTCACTCATTGCCATTTTATTTGCGTTGGTCCTCATCATGTCTGTGTATGTATTTACATACCCCAAATACCATGCGGATCAGATCATGGCTGCCATGTTCGGCGTCATTTACGTGACAGTCATGCTTTCTTATATCTACAAGACCAGGAATCTGGAGAGCGGTGCCTGGCTTGTGGGGCTTATCTTTATAAGCTCCTGGGGCAGCGACACCTGTGCTTACTGTGTGGGAATGCTGATCGGAAAGCACAAAATGGCTCCTGTTTTAAGCCCGAAGAAATCTGTGGAGGGCGGTATAGGCGGTGTTGCGGGTGCAGCGCTTCTGGGTGCCCTTTACGCGGTGGTCATTGTAAAATGGAACCCGGCTTCCGGCCACACAGCGCTTATGTATGCCCTGATCTGTGCAGTGGGCGCCCTGATCTCCATGGTTGGTGATCTGGCGGCATCGGCGATCAAGAGAAACAAAGAGATAAAGGATTACGGCAGGCTGATCCCGGGACACGGCGGCATTCTGGACCGTTTTGACAGTGTTATATTCACGGCACCGTTCATCTATTTCCTGGCAAATGTGCTGCTGTAAATGAGGTTGTGATAACATGAAAAAAATTGCGATATTAGGTTCCACGGGATCCATCGGCACGCAGACCCTGGATGTGGTGGAGAGCAATGAGGACCTGCAGGTGGTTGGAATCGCTGCGGGCAGCAATATTGATATGCTGGAGGAACAGATCCGGCGCTTTCATCCGAAGCTGGCGGCAGTGGGGGATGAAAAAAAAGCGGCTGAACTGAAAAGCAGAGTCGCGGATACAGACTGTACCGTGACAGGGGGCATGGAAGGCCTTCTGATGTTGGCAGCCATGCCGGAATCGGATATACTGGTCACAGCCATTGTGGGTATGATCGGTATCCGGCCTACCGTGGAGGGTATCCGCGCCGGCAAGGATATTGCCCTTGCCAATAAGGAGACACTGGTGACCGCAGGGCATATTATCATGCCCCTTGCAAAAGAGTACGGTGTACGGATCCTGCCGGTTGACAGTGAGCACAGTGCCATATTCCAGGCTCTTAACGGGGAGGACCCTGCCAGGATCCACAAGCTGCTGATCACCGCCTCAGGCGGACCGTTCCGGGGGAAAAAGCGGGAGGAGCTTCTCAACATCCAAGTGGAGGATGCGCTGAAACATCCAAACTGGGCCATGGGACAGAAGATCACCATTGATTCCGCCACCCTGGTGAATAAAGGGCTGGAGGTCATGGAGGCCAAATGGCTGTTCCACATGGATCTGGAGCAGATACAGGTTGTGGTGCAGCCCCAGAGTGTGATCCACTCCATGGTGGAGTTTGTGGACGGGGGCATCATTGCACAGCTGGGAACTCCGGATATGCGGCTGCCCATCCAGTATGCGCTGTACGGAGGTGAGAGGCGTTACCTTCCCGGTGAGCGCCTGGATTTTGCAAAGCTTGGCTCCATTACCTTTGAGGAGCCGGATATGGATACATTTAAAGGACTGCCTCTGGCTATGGAGGCTTCTAAAAAGGGAGGTTCCATGCCAACTGTATTCAACGCGGCCAATGAGAAGGCAGTAGGTATGTTTTTAAACAGAAAAATCGGTTTCCTGGATATTTATTCAATAATTGAAGAAGCTATGGTAAGACATAAAGTGATCAAGAATCCTGATGTAGATGTGATCACAGACATTGAACAGGAGACTTACAGATGGATTGAAGGCAGGTGGTAGATTGAGTTTTTCTGGAATTGTAAATATTTTGATCGCGGTCATTATCTTTTCCCTGATCGTCATTTTTCATGAGCTGGGGCATTTTTTGCTGGCTAAGAGAAATGGCATTGCAGTGACAGAGTTTTCCCTAGGTATGGGTCCGAGGCTGATCTCTACAGTGAAAGGAGGCACCAGGTATTCCCTGAAGCTGTTTCCGATCGGCGGTTCCTGCATGATGGTGGGGGAGGATGATGATGACAACAGTGCAGGTTCCTTTAACAACGCCTCTGTGTGGGCCAGAATCTCTGTGGTGGCGGCAGGTCCTATATTCAACTTTATCATGGCATTTGTATGCGCCATGATCATTACCAGTGTGGTAGGGTATGACCCGGCCAGTGTTACAGCGGTGCAGGAGGGTTCAGCAGCGGAAGCGGCAGGACTGCGGGAAGGTGATGTGATCACGGAATTCAATGGAAAGCATATTTCCATAGGCAGGGATCTGAGCCTTTACCAGACACTGCACGGGTATCAGGATAAGGCCATTGATATGAAGGTAAAGCGGGATGGAAAGATCATTGATATTTCTTTTACCGCTGACAGCGTAGAGAAGAAGATGCTGGGCTTCACCTACAGCAGTGAAGGGCCGGCCCAGATCATGGAGATCTACATTGACAGCCCTATGATGAAGGCAGGTCTCCAGGCCGGTGATGTCATAACAGGCATCGCGGGAACAAAGATATCGGATGGTCAGGAACTTCAGACTTATATGGAGGAGCATCCGCTGACAGGTGAGGAGATAACTCTGACTGTGGAGCGCAACGGCAAGGAGCGGGAGGTTACGGCTAAGCCCCAGATGCGTACCGTTGTCAGCAGCGGATTTGCCTATAACCTATACAGAGAGAAGACAGGATTCTTAGGTGTGCTCAAATACAGTGCTGTGGAGGTCCGCTACTGGATTTCCAGTACGGTCCAGAGCCTGGGTCTTCTCATAAAAGGCACATTTTCCGTAAATGACTTATCCGGTCCTGTGGGGATCGTGGATGCGATCGGAGATTCTGTCCAGGAGGCAAAATCGGAGGGGTCTGTCATTTTGGGAATGCAAATGCTGTACTGGGTGATCCTTCTGTCTGCCAATCTGGGCGTCATGAACCTGCTGCCGATCCCGGCACTGGACGGAGGGCGTCTGGTATTCCTCATTATAGAAGCCATACGGGGCAAAGAGGTGAACAGAAATGTGGAAGGCATGATCCATTTTGCGGGATTCGTTCTGCTGATGCTGCTCATGGTGTTTGTCCTGTTTAATGATATTAAAAGGATCTAGCACATCGTTCATTACTGCAAAAAGAAATCCGGAAGGGTTGGGTACAAAGAATCTGTACCCGGCCTTTCCGGATCTTTTTGTTATACCAGTTCCGCGATCCTGGTGACGCCCACGTAAATCTCCTGGATCTTATACCAGGTGGGATAATCCACGATGCCGGTAACGGGCAGGCTGAAAATTCGCTGAAAATCCCGTACAGCCCGCTGTGTGCCCTCGCCGTATATGCCGTCCACAGTTACGGCAGGCAGTGCGGGATAGCCCTGGCGGATGGCATTTAACTGTTCCTGGAGCTGTTCCACCTTGTCGCCTGAGCTGCCGATATCCAAATTGCTTCCCGGCCAGGAGATGGGAATGCCTGCAATCTCCTCAGCAGTGTTGATGTACATGTTGCTGCCGTAGAAATTCCTGAGGATTTCAATGGCGGTGTAGCCCTGGTCGCCCAGATATTTGGAGCCCCATTGTGTCATCCAGTTCGGACAAGTCACCCGCTGTCCGTCGCAGTATTGAGTGAGAATAGGCTGTCTTACGCCCGGTCTTGAGAGATAGTCAGCGAACAATTCATCCACAACCTGGGAGATGCTGTCAAAGATATTCCTGCCGTTTATCCACTTGTGGTCAAAAGCAGTGGAGGAGGTGATAGTAAAATCATAGCCCTTGTTGCGGTACCATTCGGTATAGACACGGTTCAGGGTAAAGGACATGATCGCCAGCACATTGGCACGGATGGTCTCTGTGGGCCATGTGGCGTAAATCTCACTGGAAGCCACGTTTTTGATGTAATCCCGGTAACGCACATAATAATTCTGAGCAGTAGGGTCTGTGGGGGCGCCGTCATGCACCACTATGAACTCCGGTACGACCACCCGGCTCAGAACGATCTCTCCGGATTCATCCATGGGTTTGATCTCATCCTCGGGTATCTTTTGCGGATATGTGCCGAACAGGGTATGTGCCGGAATGACAATACTCTGAAAGGTGTTTTCCGGGGTCTGAGCCTGAAGCCTTGCTGTCTGCAGCGCGGTGACTTCGGGCAGTATTTCCGCGCCGGAGATATCCACAGGTTCAAACCCCTCCGCTTCGATGTGGAAGGTGTATTCTGCGTAGGGCTGGTACTCCGAAGGCTCCATGCTGTACTCCAGGGGCGGTGCGGGAAGGAGGATCTCCGCTGTCAGGCCGTTGGCATCCGTTTTCAGCTCATCAATGACAGAAGAAGGGTCTCCTGTATAGGTGATATCTATTGTGGCGTTTTCAATAGGAGTATTCCTGATGGCGGAGAGCACGGAAATTCTCAGACCCCCTTCATCCGGGTGATCCGTCTGCATGGCTCTAATGGGAAAATAATTCATAGGTAAAACCTCATGGCAGTTCGTTGGTTTAGGATATGCAGGCAAATGAAAAATGTGACAGAATGATTGACAGAAACCTTTCTTTGTGCTAGAGTGTGATTCGATATAAAGATTTACGGACTGGAGGGCAGATCATCATGAAAAAGATGCAGAGTGTTTGTTATATGGTTGCATTCTTTCTTTGTGTTCTGTGCCTCTTTTTTGTTTTCTCACAGAGACAGGACAGCAGAGGCGCGGAGGGCGGACCTAGAGACATCACCGGTCAGACAGCCATCACCCGGGCCGGTCATGGGGAATACCCGGACTGCTTTCAAAAAGAAGAAACGTTTTCACGCCCCAATCTCGGAGAGAATAAGGGAGAAGAGGATCATTTCCTCAGGCTTCTTCCTTTGTTTTTGGTACTATTTTCCTGTGCCCTTGTTTTTCTGTTTTCCGGAGAGACAAAGGCTTCTCTTTATGCCTTTTTCAGGCTCAGCTTTCTGCTGAACGATCCCCCTTTAAAACGGATTTTTATTGTCCAGTACAAGGACGGAAAGAAGAGACTTCCCCTTTTTATCTGATTTATAAAAAATGAAAAGTAGCGTTTCAGCGGCTCTATGGGTACGGAAGCGTTACGATCAGAACAGAAAGCAGGGAAATCATGAAAAATAAAAAAACACATATTTGGATAGCACTGGGAATCATTGCTGTCTTTCTTTTCATTGCCTTTTTTGGCTGTGGAAGTGATATAAAAGGAATCCGGGATATGCGGTTCGGCATTGACATCAAGGGCGGCGTGGAGGCAGTTTTTGAGCCGGTGGGAATCACAAAAAAGCCCACACCCCAGGAACTGGAAGCTGCCAGAAATATCATGGAAGGACGGCTGGATGCCAAAAATATCCTGGACCGGGAAGTGACTGTGGAGAAGCAGGAGGGCAGGATACTTGTCAGGTTCCCCTGGAAATCCGATGAAAAAGACTTTGATCCCCAGCAGGCCATAGCGGAACTGGGAGAGACGGCAAAACTGACCTTCCGGGATGAAAACAACAAGGTGCTGGTGGAAGGGCAGGATGTTTCCAGCAGCTCTGTGGTACAGAGCAGGGATACAAGGGCATATGAGGTAGAGCTTCATTTCAACAAAAACGGCACGGAGAAATTCGCCAAAGCTACGCAGGATAATCTTGGAAGGAATATAGGGATCTATATGGATGACACTCTGATCTCAAACCCTGTGGTACAGCAGAAAATAGAAGGGGGAGAGGCAGTCATAAACGGCATGGCATCCAGGGATGAGGCACAGGCGCTCTCTGATAAGATCAATGCAGGCGCCCTTCCGTTTTCCATGAAGACCAGCAATTACAATACCATCAGCCCCACACTGGGAGGCCGGGCCTTAACATCCATGGTGGCTGCCGCGGTGACGGCTATGGTTTTGGTGTGCCTGTTTATGAGCTTTTACTACAGACTGCCCGGGATACTGAGCTGCATCACGCTGCTGTTTCAGATGTCCCTGCAGGTGCTGGCCATATCGGTTCCTCAGTATACCATTACACTGCCGGGAATCGCGGGGCTGATTCTCTCAGCAGGTATGGCGGTAGATGCCAATATCATCATAAGTGAGCGTATCAGTGAGGAGCTGATGCATGGCTTATCGGTAAAGGCAGCAGTCAAAAAGGGATATCAGCGGGCTTTCTCCTCTGTGCTTGACGGCAATCTCACCACAGCGGCTGTGGCTGTTATACTTATGATATTCGGTTCGGGAACGATGCTGAGCTTTGGCTATACCCTGCTTACCGGAGTTGTGATCAACCTGTTTGCAGGCGTATGGATGTCCAGGACTATGCTCACCTCTGTGGTGCAGTATGAATTTTTTAAACGTCCATCCATGTTCCGCAGGAAAAAGGAGAAAAAGATCCTGGATTTTTCAGGAAAGCGGAAATGGATCTTTTTATTTACAGCCTGTGTGCTCCTTACAGGAACCATACTTAGCTCGGTAAACGGTATGAAGCTGGATACACAGTTCACAGGAGGTGTGATCCTGAAATATACGTGTTCGGGGAAGGCCGATACAGAAAAGCTGAGAGAGGATGTGGAGGCAGTGCTGGACCGGCCTGCCAATATCCAGATCACAGAGGACCCGGCAAGCGGGCAGCAGAAACTGGCGGTGACTTTGGCCGGCAACAAGGGGATTTCACCAGAGGAGCAGCAGGAAGTGACAAAAGCACTGAACGGGGAGGAGGGACAGGAATACAAGCTGTCGGAGACTTACGCGGTGGAGCCTTATATTGGGGCAAAGGCATTGAAAAATTCCATCATTGCCATTGTACTTTCCGCCCTGTTTATTGTCATATATATAAGGATACGGTTTTCCGCTATGTTCGGGCTTGCAGCGGGTATCACAGCAGTTGCGGCACTTCTGCACGACATTCTCATTGTGTTGTTTGTGTTCGGCGTGTGCAGGATTCCGGTGAACGATGCCTTTGTGGCAGTGACTCTGACCATTATCGGCTATTCCATCAATGACACCATCGTTTTGTACGACAGGATCAGGGAGAACCGGAAGAACAGTAAAAAAGAAGAGACGCTGGCAAAGCTGGTGGACAGAAGTATCACAGAAACTCTGGGGCGTTCTGTCAATACGGCATTTACGGTTGTGGCGTGCGTGTTCATTATTTATCTGTTCTCCGTATTTTACCATATAGAATCCATTCAGGTATTTTCCCTTCCGCTTTTGGCGGGGATGATCAGCGGATGCTACTCCTCTGTATGCATTGCAGGCCCTCTCTGGGTGTGCTGGGAAGAGCATAAGCAGAAAAAGAAGAAATAAAGGAAAAGGGTGTTTGAGATGAAGGAAACACAGAGAGAGACAGGAATACCTTTCAGTGCAGGTGCGGTCCTGATTTCTGTGGGAGTGGTTTACGGGGATATCGGAACCTCTCCCATGTATGTTATGAAATCCATTATAGCAGGAAACGGGGGAATGGCCGGGATGGGAGAGAACGTCATATACGGAGCGCTCTCCCTGGTCATATGGACCATTATCCTGCTGACAACAGTCAAATACGTACTGATCGCCATGCAGGCGGATAACCATAATGAGGGCGGCATTTTTGCCCTGTTCAGTCTGGTGAAAAAATGTGGAAAATGGCTGGTCTTTCCCGCTATGATAGGAGGAGCCGCGCTGCTGGCGGACGGTATTTTAACACCGGCGGTGACAGTCACAACAGCCATTGAAGGCCTCAGGAGTATTCCGTGGGTCTACGCAGTGCTGGGAAAGGATCAGGATAAGATCGTGGTCATAACCCTGGTGATCATCGCTGCGCTTTTTCTGGTGCAGAAAGCGGGAACCAGCTCCATTGGAAAAGCGTTTGGGCCGGTCATGACCCTGTGGTTTCTGTTCCTGGCAGCAGCCGGGTGCTTTCATATCATGGGAAATCCGGGGATCATCCGGGCGCTGAATCCATTGTGGGCCTTGAAGATCCTGGTAAGCCCTGATAACCGTATGGGATTCATGATCCTTGGAAGCGTGTTTTTAGCCACCACAGGGGCAGAGGCACTATATTCGGATATGGGGCATGTGGGCAGGCAGAACATCTATGCCAGCTGGCCTTTTGTGAAGGTGTGCCTGATCCTGAACTATCTTGGACAGGGAGCCTGGATGCTCTCAAACCGCACCGGTGAAAGCCTGGAGGCAATACCGGATATGAATCCATTTTTTGAAATGCTGCCTGAGGAGATACGGCCTGTGGGGGTGATGCTGGGAACTGCTGCTGCGATCATCGCGTCCCAGGCTCTGGTCACAGGTTCCTTCACTCTTGTTTCTGAGGCCAGCAGGCTGGATCTGATGCCTCATATGCAGATCGTGTACCCATCCATGATCAAGGGGCAGATATTTATCCCATTGGTGAATCTGGTACTGTGGGTCTCCTGTTCTCTGCTGGTGCTCTATTTCAGGACCAGTGCCCATATGGAAGCGGCATACGGTCTTGCGATCACACTTACCATGCTGATGACCACCCTGTTATTGTTTGTTTACCTGAACAGGATCAGGAAAAAGTCTTGGTCTTCCTGGCTGTTTCTGCTGTTTTTCGGAGGACTGGAGGGAACCTTTTTCCTTTCCAGCCTGAGCAAATTTCAAAGGGGCGGCTATGTGGCCTTGTTTATCGCTGCTGTGCTCTTTGGAATTATGGTGGTGTGGTACAGAGGAACCGCCATAGAGAATTCTCAGGCGGTTTATCTGAAAGTCCGGGATTTTGTGGGACAGTTGGGCAGGCTGAAAGAGGATACCAGTATACCGATCCAGACGGATAATCTGGTTTATATCACAAAAGAAACACGGGTTGAGGAATTGGACCGGGATATTCTGTATTCTGTTCTGGACCGTCCAAAGCGCGCCAAAGCTTACTGGTTCATCAATATACAGGTCACAGACCAGCCCTATACCAGAGAGTATACGGTGGAGAATTTCGGAACGGATCATATATTCAAAATCCAGCTCCGTCTGGGGTTTAAAGTGGACCAGAGGATCAATGTGTATTTGAGGCAGATCGTGGAGGAGTTGATCGACAGCAATGAACTTCCCTCCCAGGAACCGAAATATTCCATCTATAAGGACGGTGAGGTGGGCAGCTTCCAGTTCTGCCTGATCCGGAAACTGCTCATACCGGAAAGTGATATCTCTCCTGCAGGGCGCGCTGCTGTCTCATTGAAATATGCCATACGCCGAGTGGCCGGCTCCTCTGCCAGATGGTATGGCCTGGAAAATTCTGCCTTGATCCTGGAATATGTTCCGCTTTTCATTAAGATGAAAAATCTGCGTCCCCTCAGGCGGATCTGATCGTTAAAATATGAATAAGTAAATGCAAAATAAAAGTTTATATTAAAACTATAAAAATAGTCATAAATAAGATATGGATACGCACTGACATTTCCTGCAAAATAGTAAAAAAGGAGGAAATGACATGAGCGAAAATATCAATGCACAATTAATGGAGCTGGGGCTTAACATAGCCTATTACAGAAAACTGAAAGGGATGACACAGGCACAGCTGGCGCAGAAGGTTGGTATCAGCAGGACACATATCAGCAATATTGAAGCACCTAAGATGGCCACACAAATTTCAGTGGAAACACTGCTGAAAGTGGCTGATGTACTGGAAATTAAGACATGGAAACTGTTCGCATTCCGCAGCGATATCAATATATTATAAAGGGATGAGAAAAATACTGATATTTGTTGTTGAAAAATACCATTGGAAGCGCTAAAATAGGAATCAGATAAGAGACAGAAAGGACAAAGAATTTATGAAACGTTCAGAAATCAATGCAGCGCTGAAAGAGATGGAGGAGATGGTCAACAAGTGCTGTTTCAAGCTTCCGCCATTCTGCCATTTCACCCCGGAAGACTGGAAGGAAAAAGGCGGCGAGTACGACGAGATCCGTGATAATATGCTGGGCTGGGACATCACAGATTACGGCCTGGGCAGGTTTGATGAGGTGGGATTTTCCCTCATTACCCTGAGAAACGGCAATCTGAAAATGGACAAGTATACAAAGACCTATGCAGAAAAGCTGCTGTACATAAAAGAGGGACAGATGGCCCCTATGCACTTCCACTGGAACAAGATGGAAGATATTATCAACAGAGGAGGCGGCAATGTTCTGATCCGTGTATATAACTCCACAGAGGACGGCCAGTTTGCTGACACGGATGTGACGGTAAACTGTGACGGCAGGGAATTCACAGTACCTGCGGGAACCCAGGTTAAGCTGCAGCCCGGTGAGAGTATTACGGTCTATCCGTACATGTACCATGATTTTGAACTGGAGCCAGGCACAGGCCCGGTACTTTTAGGTGAAGTTTCCATGTGCAATGACGATGAGAATGATAACCGTTTTTATGAGCCTATCGGAAGATTTCCTGAGATAGAGGAAGACGAGACACCATACCGTCTGCTCTGTACAGAATATCCGAAGGCAGAATAAAGCTCGAGGAGAATTGAGACAAAGAGCTGTCAGGCCGGAGAGAGGAATTCTTTCCGGCTGGACAGCTTTTGTTTGTGAAACCTTTACTATGTTACTGCCGGCGCCCGGGGAAGTGCCGGTGAGAAAAAACGGAGGATTTTTACATATGGCAAAATACATAATGGCCTTGGACGCAGGAACAACAAGCAACCGATGTATTCTTTTTAACGAGAAGGGCGAGATGGTGAGTGTGGCCCAGAAGGAATTTACACAGTATTTTCCCAAGCCGGGATGGGTGGAGCACGATGCCAGTGAAATCTGGTCCACACAGCTTGGCGTGGCTGTGGAGGCTATGCAGAAGGTAGGCGTGGAGGCAAAGGATATTGCGGGGATCGGCATCACGAACCAGAGGGAGACAGCCATCGTCTGGGATAAAAATACAGGGGAGCCGGTATATCATGCCATTGTGTGGCAGTGCAGGCGGACCTCAGAGTATTGTGACTCCCTGAAAGAGAAGGGGCTTACTGAGGTGTTCAGAGCCAAGACAGGGCTGATCATCGACGCCTATTTTTCAGGTACCAAGGTGAAGTGGATCCTGGATCATGTGGAAGGGGCCAGAGAGCGCGCCGAGAGAGGAGAACTGCTTTTCGGAACCGTGGAGACCTGGCTTATATGGAAGATGACCAAAGGTGCGGTCCATGTGACAGATTATTCCAACGCATCCAGAACACTTCTCTATAATATAAACAAGCTGGAGTGGGATGAGGAGATATTAAAAGAACTGGGGATTCCCAGATGCATGCTGCCTGAGGTGAAGCCTTCAAGCTGCGTCTACGGCATGGCAGACGCAAGCTTTTTCGGCGGAGAGATTCCCATTGCAGGTGCTGCCGGGGATCAGCAGTCCGCTCTGTTCGGACAGACCTGTTTTTCAGAGGGAGAGGCAAAAAATACATATGGCACAGGCTGTTTTCTGCTTATGAATACAGGGGAGAAGCCTGTATTTTCAAAAAACGGGCTTGTGACCACCATAGCGTGGGGACTGGACGGCAAGGTGAATTATGCGCTGGAGGGTTCCGTGTTCGTGGCGGGAGCAGCGATCCAGTGGCTTCGGGATGAACTTCGCATAATCGACAGCGCGGAGGATTCCGAATATATGGCAAAAAAGGTGAAGGACACTCACGGCTGTTATGTGGTGCCTGCGTTTACAGGACTGGGGGCACCCTATTGGGATCAGTATGCAAGAGGGATCATTGTGGGACTTACAAGAGGGGTGAACAAATATCATATCATCCGTGCTACCCTGGAATCTCTGGCCTATCAGGTGCATGATGTGGTGAGGGCTATGGAGGCAGATTCCGGGATACCTCTTGCTTCCCTGAAGGTGGACGGCGGTGCCAGTGCCAATAATTTCCTTATGCAGACACAGGCTGATATGGTGCAGGTTCCGGTAAAGAGGCCGCAGTGTGTGGAGACCACTGCCATGGGCGCTGCGTATCTGGCAGGGCTGGCTGTGGGTTATTGGAAGGACAAGAATGAGATCGTGAAAAACTGGGAGATCGAGAGAACCTTCCATCCGGTTATCTCTATGGAAGAACGGGATAAGAAAATGAAGGGCTGGGAGCGAGCCGTGAAATGTTCTTATGGATGGGCAAAAGAAGAAGAGTAATTTAGTTGGCAGTGCCGGCAGAGTAAACAGGCAGAAGTCCCCGGATAACGGGGATTTTTGCTGTGAATGAAAATGGAAAGGAAATGTGGTATGAATAGAGAAATGATGAGGAAAACAGGCAGTATGCAGCAGATGGCATATGTGAGAAAGGTGACCTTTGAAGAAGGGGCAGCAGCGGGGCTTAGGGCTTATGAGGTGAAGGCAGGGGAACTGGCTTTTACGGTGGCTGCTGACAAATGCCTGGATATTGTGGAAATGTCATATAAGGGGATAAACCTGAATTTTCTCAGTAAACCGGGTCTTATGAACGGGCAGCGGTTTGACAGCAGCGGGTTTGAGGCTCAGAAGAGTATTATGGGAGGTATGTTTTTTACCTGCGGTACCAGCAATGTAGGCAGGCCGGATCTGACACCGGACGCACCTCTTCCCATGCATGGATATCTGCGGTCAACGCCGGCGCAGCATGTGTGTGCGGATGCTTTTTGGGATGGGGATGTGTACCACATAGTGATCTCCGGGGAAATGCGTCAGGCGGCCTTGTTTGGAGAGAATATTGTGCTGAGAAGGACTATTTCGGCAGAGCTTGGAAGCAGTGAGGTTAAAATACATGATGAGTTTGTAAATGAGGGATTCGGGGAGGAACCCTTTATGCTGCTCTACCACTGCAATGTGGGATATCCTCTGCTGGATGAGGGAAGTGTGATCGAAGTACCGGCACTGGAAACTGTGCTGAAAGGGGAGAGAGAAAAGACAAGGCTTCCCTGGAACTGTGTGGAAGCGCCGGAGGATCTGGTCCCGGAACAGGTGTTTTACCACAAAATACGGTTTGACGAGAACGGCAGGGCATGTGTTAAAGTGAAAAATCCAAAACTGGGAATGGGAATCTGTGTGGAATTTCCAGAGGAAGAGCTGCCGAATTTTACACAGTGGAAGTCCATGGCTTCAGGGGATTATGTTATAGGGCTTGAACCCTGCAACTGCCATGTGGACGGACAGAAATGGGAAGAGGAGAACGGGACCCTTCGCAGAATCAGAGCGGGGGAGAAAAAGACCGTGGAGCTGGTGATCCGGGTGGAGTGAATCAGGTGAAAAAGGAGGATATTTGTGTCATGATAAATGGGGATGAGAAGGAAGCCGGGGAGCGTCAAGTATTAAAGGAGAAGGGGAGTATAGCTGAAAGGGACAGGATGTTTGGAGAATGCCATGCACATATTTTTATGGATGGAGTGAATTACAGACATGCTGTAGAGCGGCATTTGAACGGCGTGGATGATCGCGTGATCCGGTGTCACTTTAAGAGGTATCAGGAGAAGGGCATCACCTTTGTAAGAGACGGGGGAGATGCTCTGGGAGTCTCCAAGAGGGCCAAGGAGATTGCCGGGGAGTATGGAATTGATTACAGGACGCCGATTTTCGCAATTCACCGAAAGGGGTGTTATGGGGGGATCGTGGGGATGGCGTATGAAAATTTAAAGGAATACGCAGATCTGGTAAAAGAAGTGAAAGCCCATAAGGGAGACTTTATTAAGATCATGACAACAGGTATCATGGATTTTGATACAGATGGAAGGATCACAGGGGAACCGCTGCCGTATGGGGAAGTAAAAGAGATGGTGCATATTGCCCATGAAGAGGGATTTGCTGTCATGTGCCATACCAATGGTGCCGGTCCTGTGGCGGACTTGGTGAGAGCGGGAGCAGACAGTGTGGAGCATGGGAATTATGTGACAGAGGAGACACTTCAGATGATGGCGGAATCTGATATTGTCTGGGTACCCACCATCACTGTGGTGCCGAATATGTTTGGCTGCGGCAGATTTTCAGATGAACTGCTGCATGAGATTTATGAGAAGGGGAAGAAGAACATCAGGAGGGCATTAGAGCTTGGAGTGCACATGGCTTTGGGCAGTGACGCGGGAGCTTATCTGGTTCCCCATGGCCAGGGACTGCTGGATGAATGGAGATGTTTTCAGGAATGTGCGGAGGATGAAACTGTCTTAAAAGCACGTATTTTTGAGGGAGAGGAAAAAATTAGAAAAAAATTCAGATTTTTTTAGGAAAAGGTATTGACGAATACAAAATTTGGTGATATACTTTCACTTGTCGTTCGGAAGTGATAACAAAGAGCGACAGAGAAAAGCGGGAGTGCTGGAACTGGCAGACAGGCTAGACTAAGGATCTAGTGGTCGCAAGATCGTGTGGGTTCAAGTCCCATCTCCCGCATTAGAGATGCCCTGTATCTGAGAAGATACAGGGCTTTTTCTGCCCTGAAATAAAAGGCTGTTAATGTGGAAGACTGCGGTATTCGGAAGGGGTATACCCTTTATGTTTCTTGAAGGTAATGCAGAAGCTGTTTTCACTTTGAAACCCACAGGCAAAGCCGATGTCTTTTACAGTGCGGTCTGTGGTCTTCAGATAATAGACTGCCTGTTGGAGGCGTATGGAGATCAGATAGCTGTGTGGCGTCATACCTGTTTCTTTTTTAAAGCACCGGATGAAGTAAGACAGGTTCAGGGACACATGATCCGCAAGCTCTTCCATGGTCAGGTTGGAGGAGAACCTTTGCTGCATATAGGATATGGCACGTTCACTCACTGTATTGTCACGCTCACTGACTGCATTGTCTGATGAGGTGAAAAGAGTATAGTCCGGCATTTCAAGGAGAAAAGAGAGCAGGTCCGTGATATATTTGGAGAGCCAGATTTCATTATAGGGGACATGCATGGCAAAAATGTCCAGCATGTGCTGCAGAGGTCTCAGAGCCTGCATGGTCTGGCTTTTGGGGAGCTGAAAGACATATCCGTTCTGCTTTATGATCCATTGGTAATAGCTTCCTGCGGAAATGCCGTCAAAATGGATCCACTGGATCTCCCAGGAGGAATCTGTCCCATAGGTATGGGGCTGATAACAGTCGATACAGCAGAACTCATCTTCATTCAGATGAAAATGCTTTCCGGCATAAGTCAGATAACCGGAACCGGACCGGACATAGAGCAGCAGAAAGCTGTCATAGCTGGAACGCTCTACGTGGTAGGTGCGGTCACAAAAAAAATGTCCCAGACAGATAGGATATAAGAATTCCCGGCGGATCAACGCTGTTGGGGTACAGAAATAGATCTGTGATCCTGGTAAAGGGGTTGAAGCAGATGTTTCCATAGGTTTAGCCTCCTGACTCTTTTTACACCTTCTAAGATATAGATTTTTTTTACAGGAGTCAATGGGAATCGGCAGTATATAGTCAATTTTTTTATATATAATGTCAATTCACTGTAATGAAAAACCTTTTAGTATGGGTTATGATATAGAAAATTGACAAGTGTTCTAAAGTCAATAACAGAGTGTAAAAGAGAGAACAGGGAGTAAAGGAGAATACTTATGGAATACGGTATAAGCAGCGCGGATAAGCTGATATTACGTGAGGTGGCTAAAAAACATAAGGAACTTGCAGCGCAGGAGAGAAATGCAGTCCTGAAAGAAAGGTGGTACAGACACAATGCCCTTCAGGGGGAAATTCCCATGGTGGTGCTGGAGTCATGGGGATTCAACAATGAGGTCATCACCCCCAGACTGAAATGCACCGGGGATTTTGCGAGAAAAGTGGAGTTTGATCTGTATCAGGATTTTGTGGGTCAGGAACTTTTTGATGATGACAGAGTGACGCCGGACTGCTTTGAGATGAATAATGATACTGAGTTCAAGTTGTACGGATTGGACATGAAGAAAGAGTTTGCCACAGGAAAAGAGGAGGAGGATAGTGCAGGCATCAGTGTACGTTTTCTGCCGGTGATCGAGAATCTGGAGGATGATTTTGAGAAAATAGGGGCAAGTGTGTTTTCTGTGGATCTGGACAGCAGCAGGAAGAAGCTGGAGGCTGTGACAGATGCTGTCGGTGATATTCTGCCGGTCAGAAGAAAAATGGACTGTCTCTACAGCGTACCCACCCAGATGCTGATCCACTTGATGGGAATGGAGAATATGATGCTGAACATTGCCCAGTATCCGGAGCTTTTTAAAAGGATTATGGACCAGGCTGCGGATGATACACTGGCCTATTATGATCTGCTGGAGGAAAAGGGCTTGATCCTTCCAACTACGGAATACGAAAGTGTGGGCCAGGGAACTTTTGCTTTTAACACAGAGCTGCCAGGTCAGGAGACCTTAAAGGAGAGAAAGCTGACCCGCAGGGATGTATGGGGATATATGGATTCCCAGGAGACACTGAGTATCTCCCCGAAGATGTTTGAAGAGATCATTTTCCCCTGTTATGAGAAGATTGGTTCCCAGTTTGGCCTGCTTTCTTATGGGTGCTGCGAGCCGGTTGACAAGGTGTGGGACCGCTGCATCAGCAAGTTTAAAAATCTGAGGAAGGTCTCCATCTCTCCCTGGTGCGACGAAGAATTTATGGGAGAACGGCTGCGCGGCAGCAAGGTGATCTACCACAGAAAACCGGCAGCTACCTTCCTGGGTATCAGCGGTAAAGAGCTTGATGAGGAGGCATTCCGGTCCTATATAAGAAAAAGCCTGCATGCGGCCAGAGGATGTAAGATGGAGATCACTCAGAGGGATGTCTATACCATTGACAGGAATGTGGAGAAAGCACGGCGCTACATACAGGTCATCAGGGAAGAGATTGAGGACCATTGGAAATAGACCGGGAAATAGAAAATATCATTTGAAATGAAGACAGAGAAGAGCGTCTGCGCAGATACTATGCGCAGGCGCTTCTCTTTTTCCCCAAAAGTGTATCGCTCTCATACAGTGATTTTCAGATATGTTCTGGAGAGTTGTGGAAATGAGCGGATATTATACAAATGAGCCGGATATTGGATAGGATGGAAATGGGTTTTTTGTTATGATAGTTCTATCAAGAGAGAAAGGCAAAGGAGGAACGTGGAGATGAAAAATTTAAAAAAGATTTTAAGCCTGGCGCTGGTGGGAACCATGGCTGTGTCTGTATTGGCCGGATGCGGGGAGGCGCCGGATGACGGCAGCGGCAAAAAGGAAGAACAGGGAACTGTAGAGAACAGCGGGGACGGCGGCAAAGTTGTTTTGTCTTATTGGGGATGGGACTCCAACTTCTATAAGCCTATGATGGAAGCTTTTCAGAAAAAATACCCGGATGTGGAATTTGAGATCACAGAGGTAGCTTCCGCTGATTATGTGACAAAAGTACAGCAGTGTATCGCGTCCGGAATGGAGCTGCCGGATATCTTAGTGTCAGAGGCTAATTACAGAGGACAGATGCTGAGTATTGATATGTGGGAGGATTTGACCAAGGAACCTTATAATCTGAAAGATGATATGTTTTTTGACAGTTACCTGAATCAGATGAAAAATGCGGAAGGAAAGATTTTGTGTGTGGATCAGACGGTGTGTCCGTCAGCATTTGCGTATAAAAGAGATTTGGCTAAAGAGTATCTCGGCACAGATGATCCGGATGAACTGGCTGCCATGCTGCCGGATATACAGGGGTTCTGCGATGCGGCCCAAAAGGTGCAGAAGGAATCAGGAGGCACAGTGAAATTGTTTTCAACGATCGGAGCAGTGGCAGAATGGCTGCGGGGAAAAGAAGCGACATCACTGGTGAATGAAAGTGGTGAAGTAGATTTTACAGGAAAGTATAAACAGACCATTGCGGATGCCTGCCAGCTTCGCGATGCGGGGGCTATTGATGTGATCGAGCAGTGGTCCGCTCAGGACAATGCCGCTTATGCAGAGTCAAACCATATTTTCTTTCCGGCAGCTAACTGGTCCCTGGAGTTTTCCATCAAACCCAATGATCCGGAGGGAAGCGGAAATTGGGGAATGTTCATCCCAGAAGGAAACAGCTTTTCCTGGGGAGGAACTGCAATGGGAATATCCAAAGAGAGTAAGAACAAAGAAATGGCATGGAACTTCATAAAATTCTGTACTATGGAAGACGAAGGGATTCAGGAAATGAAAGAGAAGGTGGATTATTATACCCCTTACAAAGCCCCATATGAGAATCCGGAATATACTTCAAAAGTAGATGCGTATTTTGGAGGCCAGGATGTGGGAAAACTGCTCTATCAGGATATTATGCCCAAAATGAAAATTGCTCAGAGAACAGAATACGATGGCGTGGCCAGTGAGGTGATGACCCTTGTATTGAATAATATTATTGCGGATGAAGGCGTGACGGCGGATCAGGCATTGGCACAGGCTTTGGAGGAAATGCAGAATCGTTTGCCGGACGTGGCTGTGAAATAAAAGATGACGGCAGAGGCTGCTGCACAAAAATCAGGATTGATTCTTTGCTGCAGCAGCCTTTTTATGACAACGAAAAAATCTCAGGGCATCTTTTTTGTTGTCTATATGATTGGTAAAGGAGAATGTTTATGAATAAACTGCAGGCAGGTTCAAAAGGGCTGAGAAAGTATACACTTTATTGGCCGCTGTTTTTTCTTGGTCCGTTTATTATCTGTTTTTTGGCATTTAATCTGTTTCCTATTCTGTTTACTCTGCGGACCAGTTTTTTTGAATGGGACGGTATGGCAGATAAGGTATTTGTGGGATTGGCTAATTACAAAAGAGTTCTATTGGAAGACGCTAATTTTAGAAAGTCTATTGTATATACGCTGAGGATCATGCTGCTTTCGTATCCCATATCCATTTTTCTGGGGCTGTTGATGGCGGCGTGTCTGAGTAATCTGAAGAGAGGGAGACATGTGGCTCAGACCGTGAATTTTCTGCCTTATATTACAACCCCGGTAGCCATAGGTCTGATATTTTCCTTTCTGTTTGACTGGTCAACCGGTATTGTGAATAAGATTCTCATGGGGCTGGGGCTGATCGACAAAGGGATGAACTGGCTGGGGGATCCAAAGTTGGCATACTTTGTAGTAGCCTTTATGATCATCTGGAAGAGTACCGGTTATTATATGGCAATATACCTTGCAGGAATCACGTCCATTTCGGAGGATGTGTTTGAGGCAGCCAGAGCGGACGGAGCCAGCGCCTGGAAAATATTCTGGAGAATCACCATTCCCATGCTGAAGCCCATCACGGTTTTTGTTGTGGTTACCAGTATCATAAGCGGGCTTCAGATGTTCGATGAACCAAACCTTCTTTTTAACGGCAGCGGTATGGGATCAGCTTCTGTGGGAGGGCCAAACCGCTCCTGTCTGACTATTGTCTGGAATTTTTATGATGTTTCATTTAAAACTACCAGCAGGCTGGGATACGGCTCTGCGGTTGCTATTGTGTTGTTTGCTTTAATTGTGCTCTGTGCTGTTATCGGCATGAAACTGATGAACCGGAAGGAGGAAGGATAAATGAAAAAAAGAGTTGCCAAGATATTCGCAGCAGCAGCATTGCTTCTGGTCTCTATCATATCTCTGTACCCGTTTTTTACCATGATACTCATGTCAACTTATAAGACGGAAGAGATATTTAAAGGGATTCCATTTCTTCCCTCTGATTATTTTATGAAAAATGTGAGCATTGTCATGGAATCGGGGTTTGTAAGAACGTACATAAACAGTCTGATTATCTCTGTTTCAGCCACCATAGGCTGTATACTGATAAGCGCTATGGCAGGATACGCTCTGAGTGTATATCCTTTTAAGTGGAAAAAGGCTCTTTTTAGTTTTGTTATGATGACAATGATGGTTCCGTCACAGATTGGAATCATCGGCTATATGATTGAAATGAAGACGCTGCGTCTTGCAGGTACCTTATGGCCTATGATTTTGCTCTGGCTGGCTTGTGGTTTTGGCGCCTTTTGGATGACACAGTTTATTCAGGGAGCATTGCCCATAGAGATCGTGGAATGTGCGAGGATAGACGGGTGCGGGGAGCTGAAAATTTTTTTCCGCATTGCTCTCCCATGTATGGTATCCGGTATTACCACACTGGCCCTTTTGATCTTTCTATGGTCCTGGAACAGTTATCTTGTCCCATTGGTGTTTGTCAATAGTCCGAAGCTTTATACCATACCTGTCTACATCAGGAGTCTTGGTAATGCCTATCGGACAGATTATGCGGCACAGATCACAGGACTGCTGCTTGCAACAATTCCCCTGATCTTAATGTTCATCCTCGGTTCCAAGAGTTTTATAAAGGGTTTGACTGCAGGAGCAGTCAAGGGGTGATGAGACTTGGTAAATAATACCTGAAATTGTATTGGGGAAGGCAGGGTGGTATGATGAAGGAAAGGAAAGTTACCATGACAGGATAAGAGGTGTTTTAATCTATGGAGCAAATCAGGATTTTTCTTGTGGATGATGAACCTATGGCGATCCGCCATATAAAAAGGGTACTGGGTGAAGAGCAGGAAACTTATCAGATTGTAGGGACTGCAGAAAACGGCAGGCAGGTTCTCGAGAAACTGGAAGCCTGCCGCCCGGATATGATCTTGGCAGATGTGTGTATGCCGGTTATGGACGGGCTTGAACTTGCAGGGGCAGTGAAAGAGCATTATCCGGAAATCAAAGTGATCCTCCTGACCTCCTACAAGGATTTTTCTTTTGTGCAGCAGGGGATTGCCCTGGGAATCGCCGGCTATATGATCAAAAATGAGATCACAAAAGAACAGGTGGATTCGGAAATAAAAAGGCTCTTTCTCCAATCAAAAATGGAGAAGGAGAAAAACAGGACGTATTTTGAAAAAAACTTACTCAATTTTTTAAACCATGGGGAAAAGAGTATTGTCACATTTACCGCGCCGGAGGGCTGTGCAATCAGTTATGCGGTAATATCCATTTTTCGGAAGACACCTATCCGTCTCTCAGAAATGGAAGAGAAAGAATTCAGACTGGATGAAAATCAGATAGAGACCATTGTCCACTCAGAGAATATGAAGTGCAGAGCTGCAGTCAAAGTGTCATCCGTCTCTTACTGTCTTATTTTTTATGTGAGAAATCTGCCAAGCGAAAGGCAGCAGCAGGAACAACTGTGTGCCGTGGCCGGCCAGATAGAAGGATTTCTAAAAGAACAAAAGGAGGAATACATGCTGCTTGTTTCTCCTGCCAATTTAACATTTGATGAAATACCGTCTTGTTTTCAGAGGCAGAGAGTCTGGGAGAGATATACACATATGCTGAATAAGGGGCACGTGTGGTATTCCTGGGAATATGAGAAGGAAAAAAACATGGGGCAGCAGGTGGATATCTGGAAATGGATGGAGGAAATTGTGGACCCTGTCAACAGGGAGTGGAAACTGGACACAGCCGTGGAAAAACTCCGCAGATACAGAGATACTATGCCTGCGGAAACATTTCTCCATATCGCAAAGCTTTTGTACCAGGAGCTTTTGGCAAAAAGGAAAAAATCCTGTCTCTCCACTAATGAGCTGGAAAAGAGGATAAAATACGATTTTCAGAATGCCGAAGGACTGGAAAACTGGCTGTCCGAAGAAATCAAAAAGACAAACCGTGAAAGTGAGACAGAAGGTGCACAGTCCTATTCTGAGTATATAAAAGGCGCACTGGACTATATTCACGGAAATTATGAAAAACAGATTTCACTGGAGGATATCAGCAGATATATAGGAATCAGTGAGAGCCATCTCAGAAGGAGCTTTCGCAGGGAAACCGGTATGACGGTGGTGGACTATATTACCAGATATCGGATTGAAAAAGCAAAAAGACTTCTGGAGACAGGACAGTATGTAATCGGCGAAATCTATGAAAAAGTGGGGTTTTCAACCAGTCAGTATTTCAGTATAGTGTTCAAGCGATATGAAAAAATAAGTCCGGGGCAATATCAGAAAAAGTGGAGCAGTCAGCGGGAATGAAGAGAAAAGGTATTAAATCCAAAATATTAAACCATATACTGTCCCTGATCCTTTTGTCCTTTCTGGTAATTGGGGCTGTCTGTTTCTACTCGGCACATATTATATTAAAAGAACAGGCTGTCAGCGGTGAAAAGCAGAAATTGGAGCAGTATGTACAGCATGTGGGATATATCCAGGAAACCACGGAAAACCTGGCACGTTTAGTAGCCCTTGATAAGACCGTGCAGGGATTGTTTGGCAAGAACACGGAGGATTCCTTCAGCCGTCTGCGTTACAAAGATGATCTGGAGAGGAAATTAACGGAATACATGCTTTCCCAGATAGATTGTGTCTGCATTTCCATTCTGGGAGACAGTATGTGTTACTCAAAGGAAAGAACCAGCTATGATTTTGAAAATGCTGTATGGTATCAGAAATTTAAGGAGTCAGGCAGCAGGACAGGCTTTGCACCTCCGGGAAACATAGCTGTCATAAAAGCACGTTATAAAGTTGATGTGCTGCCGTACATTTTGACCTGCTATGATGCTACGGGAAAAAGCAGTGAGCCTGTTGACATTGTGGTGGAGATACGGAAGGAGCAGTTTGCACAGGAGACAACCATTGACGATGGTCTGGTCCAGGCTTTTTTATTGTATGACGGGTACGGAAACCTGCTTTCAGAAAAAGGAAAAAGTACAGTTGCCTATAAGGAACTTCCGGAACTGAAAGAGAATGGGAATACAGTCGTAACAGAACTTGACAATGGGAATATTCTTCTGGTCAACGGCAGTATGAAAGGGGAATGGAGATGCGTGGCGGAAATATCCGTACAGTCCATGAACAGAAAGATTGGAGATTCCTTAAAGTTTATCCCTATCTGCATGGGAATTACAGGACTGCTGCTTTTGATCATCCTGTATCAGGATGTGGACAGGATCACACGTCCCCTGCATAAACTGTCTGCTGCAAGTAAGTGTATAGGAGAGGGAAATCTTGACACAAGAGTAGAAATCAATACCACAGATGAAATTCAGGAATTGGGGGATACCATCAATACTATGGCAGAAAACCTGCAGCGGTACATAAAGAAATCCATTGCGTATGAAAAGGATATGGTCAATATGGAAATTGACCGGCTGATGCTGCAGATAAATCCGCACTTTATTTATAATACGCTGAGTACGATCTCTTATATGGCGGAGGAGGAGGGAAATGACAGGATTGCCCGATTTTCCAATGCGTTTATTGTCCTTTTGCAGGATACGCTGAGAGCAGACACAGACAATTATTTTACTACACTGCAGCAGGAGATTAAAAACGTGGATAATTACGTTACTCTCCAGAAATTTAAATATGAGGACAAGGTGGAAGTGTTTTATGAAATTCCCCATGAACTGTTGGAATGCAGAGTTCCCAATATCTTACTGCAGCCCATTGTGGAAAATGCGTTATTTCATGGAATCGTTCCCAAGACAGGGCCAGGCATGATCATCATTCTTGCATACCATGACAAGGGCAGACTTTGCATCTGTGTTCAGGATAATGGAGTGGGAATGGAGGAGGAAAACCTGCAGGCAGTTTTGCAGGACAAAAAGCTGACCACAGGAACACAGCGTAAGATCGGTGTGGGAAATGTAAGAAACAGAATCCAGTATATTTACGGAGAAGAATACGGATTGGAGATAAAGAGTATATTGGATGTGGGGACAAGTGTTATCCTCCGTCTTCCGTGTGAATATGAGGAGAAAAAGGAAAACATGTAAAGGAAATTTCAGAAAGGCTGTTTTTTAAATCAGATTTCGTGTATAATATCCTGGACGGTCATAAGAAGGAACCGTCAGGAGGAAAAAATTATGCTTACGATCGGATGTCATTTATCCTCAGCCAAAGGATACGAGGCTATGGGGAGAGAAGCGGTTAAAATACAGGCGAATACCTTTCAGTTTTTTACCAGGAACCCCAGGGGCGGCAAAGCAAAAGAGATTAGCCCGGAGGATGTGGAAAGATTTTTAAAGCTTTCTGAAGACCAGGGATTCCCCTGTATTCTTGCCCACGCGCCCTATACATTAAACGGCTGTTCCGCAGATGAGGGGATCAGGGAATTTGCCAGGAATACCATGGCGGATGATTTGAAACGGATGGAGTATACACCGGGAAACTGTTATAATTTTCATCCGGGCAGTCATGTAAAGCAGGGAGTGGAAGCGGGGATTTCCTATATCGCGGATATGCTGAATGAAATCCTGACAGCCAAACTGAGGACCACAGTGCTTTTAGAGACCATGGCAGGGAAGGGCAGTGAGGTGGGCAGAACCTTTGAAGAGTTAAGAGAGATCCTGGACAGGGTGGAACTGTCAGAGAAAATGGGGGTCTGCCTGGATACCTGCCATGTGTATGACGGCGGATATGATATTGTCAATGACCTGGACGGGGTTCTGACAGAATTTGACCGGGTCATTGGACTTGACAGGCTGAAAGCCGTGCATTTAAACGACAGCATGTTCGGACTCGGGAGCCACAAGGACAGACATGCGAAGATTGGGGAGGGGAAGATCGGATTTGAGGCTGTGAAGCGGATTATCAACCATCCCAAACTCAGGAAACTACCCTTCTATCTGGAGACTCCCAATGATCTGGAGGGATATGCAGGGGAGATTGCCATGCTGAAAGAGGCCTATATAGAGTAAAATTACGGGAAGTATGAGTGAATTTCCCGGCAGAGGAAAAAGTTTGACTTCTCTGCCGGGAATTTTTTGCTGTTTATGAGGTAATGTGCGGGGAAAGAAAAAAAATGCGATTTTTTTGCCGGAGAAAAAGGAAATCCCTGTTTTATGCGTAATAATGAATATGAGAAAGTTTTTTTACTGGCTTTGCTTTTGAAGAGAGAAGGTGAGCTGCCGAATGAATATCCGTGAGGAAATGGAACAGCGGGAGATGGAACTTTTAAGTCCTTACGCTGCCCACAGCAGGGACAGCAGGGGCAGGGACCGTTATGAGGAGGAGTGTGATATCAGGACGGTCTATCAGCGGGACCGGGACAGGATCCTGCACTGTAAGTCATTTAGGAGGCTGAAGGATAAGACACAGGTGTTCCTGGCACCTCAGGGGGATCATTACAGGAACCGTCTGACCCACACCCTGGAGGTCTCCCAGACAGCCAGAACCATTGCAAAGGCTCTGAGGCTGAATGATGACCTGGTGGAGGCCATTGCCCTTGGACATGATCTGGGCCATACGCCCTTTGGACATGCGGGGGAGAGGGCACTTGACAGGGTATGTCCCCTTGGATTTGCCCATTACCGGCAGAGTATCCGGGTGGTGGAGCGCCTGGAGAAAAACGGCGCGGGACTTAATCTTACCTGGGAGGTGAGGGACGGGATCCTGAATCACAGAACCAGCGGTTCTCCTCATACCTTGGAGGGACAGATCGTACGGCTCTGCGACAAAATTTCCTACATTCATCACGATATGGATGACGCTCAGAGGGCAGGGGTTATCACAGAGGATGATATTCCCATTACCCTGCGGCTTTTGCTGGGTGAGAATACAAAAGAACGGCTCAACACCTTCATTCATGATATTGTGGACAACAGCAGAGGGAAGGATGCCATAAGCATGTCCCCTGAGATCGAGGAGGGACTGCGGGACCTTCGGAACATTATGTTCCAGAATGTCTATCTGAATCCCATTGCTAAAGAGGAAGAGGAAAAGGCAGAGAACCTGGTGGAAGCCCTCTACGGCTATTACAGTACCAGACCGGGCAAAATGTCCGAAGAGTACAAACGGCTGCTGGAGGACGGTGAGGAGATGAACCGGGTTGTCTGTGACTATATTTCCGGTATGACGGATCAGTATTCCATGGAGAAATTCAGGGATATTTTTGTTCCGAAAGGATGGAGTGTTTACTAGATGTATTATTCCGATGACGTAATTGAAGAAGTCCGCATGAAAAATGACATTGTGGATGTCATTTCCGGTTATGTGCGGCTGCAGAAAAAGGGCAGCTCCTACTTTGGCCTGTGCCCTTTCCACAATGAAAAATCACCCTCCTTTTCCGTAAGTCCGGGTAAGCAGATGTATTACTGCTTTGGATGCGGGGCAGGAGGAAATGTGTTCACCTTTGTAATGGAGTATGAGAATTTTACCTTTATCGAAGCCGTCAAATATCTGGCAGAGCGGGCCGGCGTGAAGCTTCCGGAAGGGGAATACTCAAAAGAGCAGAGGGCTGCCTCGGATCTGAAGACAGTTCTTCTGGAGGTGAACAAAAAGGCTGCCTCCTACTACTATTATCAATTGAAGCAGGAGGGCGGCAGGCAGGCTTATGAATATCTGAAAAACAGGGAATTGTCAGATGAGACCATAAAAAATTTTGGACTCGGCTATTCCAGCAAATACTCGGACAGCCTGTACCGGTATCTGAAAGGAAAAGGCTATTCTGATACTATTTTAAAAGAATCCGGACTTTTCTCCGCTGATGAGAGATATGGAATGCACGACAAGTTCTGGAACCGTGTCATGTTTCCCATTATGGATGTGAATAACCGGGTGATCGGCTTCGGAGGCCGTGTTATGGGCGATGCGAAGCCCAAGTACCTGAATTCTCCGGAGACGAAGATCTTTGATAAGAGCCGCAACCTGTACGGGCTTAATATTGCCAGAAGATCGAGAAAAAACTATCTGATCATCTGTGAGGGGTATATGGATGTGATCTCCATGCACCAGGCGGGCTTCACCAATGCGGTGGCTTCCCTGGGAACTGCCCTTACAAGCGGGCATGCCAGTCTCATGAGCCGTTACACAAAGGAAGTGCTTCTGACCTATGACAGCGATGAGGCCGGGCAGAAGGCGGCACTCAGGGGAATTCCCATTCTCAGGGAGGCGGGCATCAAGCCCAGAGTGGTGAATCTGGCTCCTTATAAGGACCCCGATGAATTTATCAAGGCTCAGGGACAGGAGGCTTTTGAAAAGCGGCTTACTGAGGCCATGAATTATTTTCTGTTCGAGGTCCAGGTCATGGAACGGCAATATGATCTGGCGGACCCGGAGGACAAAACAGAATTTTACAGAGCCATTGCAAAAAAACTGCTGGAATTTCCGGAGGAACTTGAGCGTAACAATTACATGGAGAGTATTTCCCGGAAATACCAGATTCGTTATGAAGACCTGCGGCGCATGGTGAATAACCTGGCGCTTTCGGGCACGGCGATCTCGGCTAAGCCCAAGACACCGGTAAAAGAGCGGAGACAGGAGAAGAAGGAGGACAGCAGAGATGCTTCCCAGAAGCTGATGCTGACCTGGCTTACTTCCTATCCGAAGATGTTTGATACCATAGAGGGGTATATAGGCCCTGAGGATTTTACTACGCCCCTGTTTCATCAGGTGGCAGAGCTTTTATTTGAACAGCACGAACAAGGGGACGTCAATCCGGCAAAGCTTTTGAACCGGTTCACTGACAGCGAAGAACAAAAGGAAGTTACATCCTTATTTCACGCAACCCTGCATCTGGAAAATGACCAGGAGCGCATGCGCGCTCTTCGGGAAACCGTCTGCAGGATGAAACGGGACAGCATAGCGCACCAGAGCCAGACTCTGGCGCCGACGGACATTGCAGGCCTGCAGAGACTTGTAGAGGCAAAAAAACATCTGGAAGAAATTGAAAGTGGAAAGGTAACACTGCATATTTCTTTTGATTGAGGCAAAGATATAATTAAGTAATGAGAGGATGGAACATTTTATGGAAATGAACATGGCGAAATTCAGCGAGAAACTGCAGGAACTGGTGGAGCTGGGAAAGAAAAAGAAAAATGTCCTGGAATATCAGGAGATCAATGACCATTTTAAGGAAATGCCCCTGGACCCCGACGCCCTGGACAAAGTATTTGACTATCTGGAGTCCTGCGGTATTGACGTGCTGCGTATTCCGGATAGTGATGAGGATGTTTTTATCATCAGTGATGATGACGGTATCAACCTGGACGAGGAAGAAGAGGTTGATGTAGAGAATATTGATCTTTCTGTCCCGGAAGGCGTCAGCATCGAAGACCCTGTCCGTATGTATTTAAAGGAGATCGGCAAGGTGCCTCTTCTGTCCGCGGAGGAGGAGATCGAGCTGGCAAAGCGCATGGAAGAGGGTGACGAGGCAGCCAAAAAACGTCTGGCAGAGGCCAACCTGAGACTGGTTGTCAGCATTGCAAAACGTTATGTGGGACGCGGTATGCTGTTCCTGGATCTGATCCAGGAGGGGAATCTGGGTCTTATCAAGGCAGTGGAAAAGTTTGACTACAGAAAAGGATACAAGTTCTCCACATATGCTACCTGGTGGATTCGCCAGGCGATCACAAGGGCCATTGCAGACCAGGCACGTACCATCCGTATTCCTGTGCATATGGTGGAGACCATCAATAAACTGATCCGTGTGTCACGTCAGCTTCTTCAGGAACTGGGCAGAGAGCCGCAGCCGGAAGAGATCGCTGAAAAGATGGATATGTCTGTGGACAGAGTCCGTGAAATCCTGAAAATTTCCCAGGAACCGGTATCTCTGGAGACACCGATCGGTGAGGAGGAAGACAGCCATCTGGGAGATTTTATCCAGGATGACAATGTGCCGGTGCCGGCAGATGCCGCTGCCTTCACACTTTTAAAAGAGCAGCTTGTGGAGGTGCTGAACACTCTTACAGACAGAGAGCAGAAGGTTCTCCGCCTGCGTTTTGGCTTAGATGACGGAAGGGCCAGAACCCTGGAGGAAGTGGGCAAGGAATTCAATGTGACCAGGGAGCGTATCCGCCAGATCGAAGCAAAAGCACTCCGCAAACTGCGTCATCCCAGCCGCAGCCGCAAGTTAAAGGATTACCTGGATTAAGGATGGGCAGTATGAAGAATGTGCAGCTTTCGGACAGGCTTCGCGCTGTGGCATCCCTGGCGGCACCCGGCAGCAGGATTGCGGATGTGGGGTGTGACCACGGCTATATTCCTATTTATCTGTATCTGGAAGGAAGGATACCGGGAGCCATTGCCATGGATGTGAACCGGGGTCCTCTTCTTCGGGCAGAGCAGCATATCAGGGAATACGGTCTGGGAAAATACATAGAAACCCGCCTCTCTGATGGTGTCAAGGCTCTTGCACCGGGTGAGGCGGATACGGTCATCATAGCCGGCATGGGCGGTCCCCTCATGGAGAAGATCCTGACAGAGGGCAGAAGTGTCCTGGAAAGTGTATCGGAACTGATCCTCCAGCCCCAGTCTGAGATCGGCGCGTTCCGGCATTATCTGCTGGAGCATGGCTACAGGATCACAGCCGAGGATATGGTTTTTGAAGAGGGAAAATATTATCCCATGATGAAAGTCCTTCACGGGGAACAGAGCTATGGGGATGAGACGGAATATCTCTTTGGCCGAGGCCTTCTTGACAGCAGGAATCCGGTTCTTGAACAATTTCTGCTAAAGGAGCAGTCATCTGTGGAAAAGATCATGGGGCATCTGAAAAAGACAGACACCAAAGCAGGCAGGGAGCGGCTTTCGGAACTGGAACAGGAGCTGTGCTATATCAAAAAAGCACTTGCGCGCTTTTAAGAGCAGGAATCACAGTTTACAGAGGAATCACAATTAACAGAGGGATCAGACGGAGGATAGAATATCCGGTGTCTGTCATTGACATGTGAGGCGGCAAAAATGAAATGTAAAGATATCATAGAAATTCTGGAAAGAGAATATAACCCGTCCTTTGCGGAGAGCTGGGACAATGTAGGCCTTCTGGCAGGGGACAGGGAGAGAGAAGTTAAAAGGGTTTTTCTGGCGCTTGATGTGACGGATGAAACCCTGAAAGCGGCCATTGATTTTAAGGCGGACATGATGATCACCCACCACCCCCTTATCTTTTCCGGTATGAAGCGTGTTGTGGCGGAGGATTTTATCGGCCGCAGGATCATTGGCCTGATCAGCAGCCATATCAGTTATTATGCCATGCATACGAACTTTGATATTCTGGGTATGGCGGATTTGAGCGGGGATTTTCTCAGGCTTTCAGATCGTGAAGTGCTGGAAGTGACATTTGAGGAGGGGAATCGGAGAGAGGGGATCGGAAGGATCGGCTCTCTGCCAAAAGAAATGACACTGAGGGAATGTGCGCTCTTTGTAAAAGAACAGTTTCAGCTTCCCCATGTAATCGTTTACGGAAATCCGGATACCCGTGTGGAACGGGCGGCTGTCTGTACAGGCTCGGGAAAGAGTCTGATGGGAGATGTCATTGGCAAAAAAGCACAGGTTTATATTACCGGTGATGTGGATTACCACACGGCCATTGATGCTGTGGCACAGGGAGTGTGCGTCATTGATGCGGGACATTATGGAACCGAGTATATATTTATGGAATATATGAGACGGGAGCTTGCCGAAAAGCTGCCGGAACTGGAAGTGGGCAAGATGGAAGTCCTGCATCCCTGTACGGTTCTCTAAAGGCCGTCAGGATGCAGCCGCGCAGTTTGTCTGAATTGTCAGACCTGATACACCCGGCAGGCAGGGACAGAATAACTGACATGTAAAGTGCATAGACTGATATAACTGGTTTGATCTGTAATGCACCATAACAGTTCAGCCTGTCTGAACTGTTACGATGCACAGGCGAAACAGAGGAGGTATACATGAGCGACAGAAATATAGCGGTGAAGATTTTGGGAAAGACAAAAGAATATCCGTACGGCACTCCATACGCAAAGATCGTGGAGGAATATGAGGGGACAACCCGATACCCCATTGTGCTGGTGATGAAAAACGGCAAGCTTTGTGAGCTGCATAAAAAGCTGAAAAAACCGGGTACTCTGGAGTTTGTGACCACTGCAGATGAGATCGGGCATAAGACATACAAGAGAAGTGCCTCTCTGCTGGTTCTGAAGGCTGTCTATCATGTGGCAGGCCATGAGAATATAAAGAAGGCTGTTCTTCATTATTCTGTCAGCTCAGGATATTATTTTACCATTGACGGAAATGTAACGGTAGATGAGGAATTTTTGGCTGAGGTCAAGAGATACATGCTGCAGCTTGTGGAGGAAAAGATACCGATCCTGAAGCGGAGCGTAAGCACGGACGAGGCGATTGAGATATTCCACAACCATGGTATGTATGACAAGGAGAAGCTGTTCCGCTACCGCAGGGTATCCAGGGTGAATATTTACAGCCTGGATGATTTTGAGGATTATTTTTACGGCTTTATGGTAAATCACACAGGATATCTCAAATATTTTGACCTGTATCCCTATGACGAGGGTTTTGTACTTCAGCTCCCGGAACAGAAAGATCCGGAGAGCGTGCCGCCGTTTTGTCCGCAGCCGAAAATATTCCAAGTACAGAAGGAATCCGGTCGCTGGGGAGAAATGATGCAGACGGACACGGTAGGCGACTTGAACGGTCAGGTGACACAGCAGGGGGCCAATGAACTGATCCTCATTGCCGAGGCGCTGCAGGAGGGCAAGATATCCAAGATAGCAGACCAGATCGTGGCGGCAGGTGATAAGAAATTTATTATGATAGCAGGGCCGTCCTCCTCGGGGAAGACCACATTTTCCCACAGGCTCTCCATTCAGCTCTCAGCACACGGACTTCATCCCCATCCCATCGCTGTGGACAATTATTTCCTGAACAGGGAGCAGACACCTTTAGACGAACACGGGAATTATAATTTTGAATGCCTGGAGGCTATTGATATCAGGCAGTTTAATGAGGATATGAACGCCCTTCTGCGCGGGGAACGGGTGGAACTGCCGTCCTTTAATTTTAAAATCGGCCAGAGGGAATATAAGGGGGATCATCTGCAATTGGGAGCAGAGGATATCCTGGTGATCGAGGGTATCCATGGGCTGAACGACAGACTCAGCGAGAACCTGCCAAAGGAGAGTAAGTTCAAAATCTATGTGAGCGCCCTGACGCAGATCAATATTGATGAGCACAACAGGATTCCCACCACAGACGGCAGGCTCATCAGACGGATCGTCAGAGATGCCAGGACCAGGGGAACCTCAGCAAAGCACACCATTGCCATGTGGAACTCGGTGAGAAGAGGGGAGGAGCAGTACATCTTTCCCAATCAGGAGTCAGCGGATGTGATGTTCAACTCAGCTCTGATCTATGAGCTGGCCGTGCTGAAAATGTATGCAGAGCCTCTGCTCTTTGGGATCACGCCGGAGGAGCCGGAGTACAATGAGGCAAAGCGTATCCTGAAATTCCTGGATTACTTTGTGGGAATGCCCGCTGATGCTGTTCCCCATAATTCCATACTTCGGGAATTCATCGGCGGAGGATGTTTTGATGTCTGATTTTTGCTGTTTACAAATTTGCGTCACTGTGTTAAAATGACGTTTGTGTCAAGTAGAATGAATAATCGCGGCTGGCAGGACCGAAAGGGGCCAGGTGAGGAAAGTCCGGGCTTCGCAGGGCAGGATGCCGGATAACGTCCGGTGGAGGTGACTCCAAGGATAGTGCAACAGAAATGTACCGCCAGTGGTTCACTGGTAAGGGTGGAAGGGCAGTGTAAGAGACTACCGCCTCGCTGGTAACAGGGAGGGCATATGTAAACCCCATCCGAAGCAAGACCGAAAGAAAAGCAATGTGGCTGCCCGTCACGCTTTTAGGTGGGTCGCTTGAGTCTGCTGGTGACAGCAGAACTAGATAGATGATTATTCATGACATAACCCGGCTTACAGTTCTGCTTGGGATATGATAACGGATGTAGAAAAACGGCGGGGATCCGGATCAAATCTGGTCAGATCAATATGTCAGTTTTATATGCAGCCGTGATCCATAAAACGCCTGGTATGTATGGCTGATCTGGACTTTAACAGGTTCACATCAGATATGCATACCAGGCGTTTTGCGTTTTATGGTTCTTACTGCTGTCCTAAAAGGTAGTCGATAAACTGCTGGGCGGTGCGGCCGGAGAAGCCTCCGTGCTGGAGTTCCCAGGCATTGGCTTTTAAGAGAAGCTCGTCCCGGTCCATGGTGATGCCGCTGCGGGCAGCCAGAGAGGTGACGATTTCCTGGAATTCCTTTTTATCCGGTGAGCCGAAATAGATGGTGACACCAAAGCGGGAGACCAGGGAAAGCTTTTCCTGAACCGTGTCGTTTGTGTGCAGGTCATCGTTTCTGTCCTCTTTGTCACTGAAACGTTCACGGACCAGATGGCGGCGGTTGGAGGTGGCATAGATCAGGATATTGTCCGGTTTTTTCTCCAGACCGCCTTCGATCACGGCTTTCAGGTATTTATATTCAATTTCAAAATCTTCAAAGGATAAGTCATCCATATATATAATAAACTTGTAGTTTCGGTTTTTGATCTGGGCGATCACATCATTTAAATCCTGGAACTGGTGTTTATAGACTTCAATAATGCGGAGACCCTGGCTGTAATACTGGTTCAGGATGGCTTTGATGCTGGAAGATTTTCCTGTACCCGCGTCGCCGAAGAGCAGGCAGTTGTTTGCCCGTTTTCCCTGGATAAAAGCCTCTGTATTGTCTATGAGCTTTTTCTTTGCGATTTCATAGCCTACCAGGTCATCCAGTTGTACATGGGCTATTTTGGTGATGGGGACAATGCGGACATTGGCTTCTGTCTGCAGATGTTCCAGGCGGAAGGCTTTGTGCAGACCCAGCTTGCCCACACCGAAATCCTTATAAAATGCCACCATGTCATCCATGAATTCTTCCACGTCGTCCGCCTGGCCAAGCCGTCTGCTGAGGGTACAGATGCGGTCACGGATGCGCTTGTTGAACAGCTTGCTGTTCTCGTCCACATTGGTGTAGTCGCAGATAAGGGAACAGCAGGAGGTGCCAAGGACATTGTCAAGGACGGTCAGGTCAAAGTCGAACAGCTCCTTAAATATGGAGAAATCGTGTCTTGCAAAGTCATTGATGCTGCCTTTTACAGGGCCTACGATCTCACAGGCGGTGCTGAAGGCATTTTCGTGGTTGACAAGGAGAAAAGTCAGATAGTTGTGCCAGAGATTACCGGCAAAGCCAAAGGAGCCTGCCATCTCTACCAGCTGGCCTGCGCATTGGCAGAACAGCTCTTTTTGTTCCTTTAAGGACGGGTCTTTTGCTTCACAGGCGGAGAGGATGGAGAACATACTCTCCAGTGTCTCTGCCCGGTCAAAATTGCGGTATATGATGCATTCGTTGATGTTTTTCATGGTTCTTCCTTCTTTTGTTTTAATAGTTTCCGTGTACACGAAGATTTTGGGCCTCGGACTTCAGTCCCCGCAGGGCATTTTTAACGGTGCTGTCGCTTAAATTCCCCTCAAAATCCACGAAGAAGCGATATTCCCAGTTGCGCTCCATGATGGGGCGGGATTCAATCTTTGTCATATTCAGTCCATTGTAGATAAAATGGGAGAGACTGTTGTACAGACTTCCGCTCTCATGGGGAAGTTCATAGCTGACGCTGATCTTGCGGGCATCCCGGCAGTATATTTTCTTTTTCGTTACGATAATAAAGCGTGTGGAGTTATTTACATTGGAGTAAATGCCTTCCTGAAGGACAGCCAGGCCAAAATGATCGGCGGCGTAACGGCTTGCAATGGCTGCCTGGGACGGGTCCTTGTCGCCGGCTACTTTTTTGGCGGCGGCAGCGGTATTATTCCACTCCATCTGCTGCCAGTCCCTGTGCTCCTCCAAAAACTCTCTGCACTGCATAAGGGCCTGGGGATGGGAGTAGACGGTGCGGATATCAAAGAGAGATGTGCCTGGAAGTCCCATAAGTACATGCTCGCAGGGAATGATCTGTTCCCCCACGATCACATGGTCATACTCTGTGAGCAGATCATAGATATCCTGGACAATGCCTGCTGTGGAATTCTCAATGGGGAGTACGGCAAAGTCAGCCTTTCCTTTTTTGATCTCTTCCATGGCATCCTTCCAGGTGTCCACATGAAAGCTTTTGATCTGATCGCCAAAGAACGTGTGCATGGCAGCAAAGCTGTAGGCACCCTCCACACCCTGGAATACAACCGTGGCGTTTTCCTTTTTCAGGTCCTCTATTTTTACAAAATCTGATTTTTCCTCGATGCCGTTTTCCTGCAGCAGTTGATACTGACGCTTGCGGCTGATGGACATGATCTGTTCAAACAGTTCCTGCACACCGCATCGGTTAAAATCATTGTGCGCTTTGCTGCCAAGGGCCTCCAGCTTTTCCTGTTCTCTGTTTTTATCAAAGACAGGTTTTCCTGTCTCAATCTTAAACTGCGCCACATCCTCACAAATTTTCATCCGCTCCTCAAAGAGCTTTACAATCTGGGTGTCGATCACGTCGATGTCCTTACGCATTTTTTGTAAATCCAACATACTTTTGTAACCTCTCCATTTCTGAAATTAAATCCGCCCTGTTTTTTCAAGAGAAAAGAAAGTACGGCAGGCGGACTTTCTTTTCTTTATCATACACCGGCACTTTACAGTACGCAAGTCTTTTATATAATTTCGTAACTGTTGCCAAATGAATCTTACAGCAACTGTAAGTGTATTTTTTTATAAAGCTGTGCTATGATCTGAGCAGAAAGCACAGGAGGTAATCTTATCTTATGGAACCCATTTTAAATATTGAAAACCTGACAAAAACATATGGTACTTTGCCGAACCAAACCAAGGCCCTGGATGGGATCACATTTCAGGTGATGCCCGGAGAATTTCTGGGGATCATGGGAAGCAGCGGCTCCGGAAAGTCTACGCTGCTCAACTGTATTGCGACGGTGATCAAACCCACCGGCGGCAGTATCGTGATGGATGGCAGGAATCTGCAGTCCATAGGCGGCAAGGCATTGGCGGAATACCGGGGAAAAACCGTGGGCTACCTGTTTCAGAACTTTGAACTGCTGGACAATCTCACCGGCCGGGAAAATATTCTGCTGCCTGCTTCCCTCCACAATGTAACAGAAAAAGAGAGTCATATGCGTCTTATGCAGTTGGCGGAATATCTGGAAATTACGGATGTACTTGACAAATTTCCCATGCAGATGTCCGGCGGTCAGCAGCAGCGTGTGGCAGCAGCCAGAGCTATGATCCTCCTTCCTAAGCTGATCCTTGCTGATGAACCTACAGGCGCATTGGATAGTAAAAGCGCGAAAAATATCATGGAAAAGCTTTCCGGTCTGAATGGGGATGAACAGGCCACTATTTTGATGGTGACCCATGATACCAACGCCGCCAGCTTTTGCAGACGGATCCTGTTCATCCAGGATGGAGTGATTTTTCATGAGCTTCGCCGCGGCGATGAAAGCCAGCAGGATTTCTACCGGCGTATCCTGAAAGTTATGGCTCAGTTGGGAGGTGGCAGCTGCAATGTTCTCTGATCTGATACTTAGAAACAGCAGACGCAGCCGCAAAGAAAACGGGCTGTTTTTCGGTTCTTTAGTCATTTCTATTGTGGCTTTTTATATAATCCTCTCCATATCCAAGCAGGATGTGATGATTTTTCTTGCGAAAATGGAAAGTGATGCGGTAAATCGTCTGCTGCTGATGATACCCGTTTTCTACGTGATAACATTGGGAATCTTGTTTTTCTTGATCTATTTTGCCTGTAAATATCAGATGGAGCGCCGCAGAAAAGAGTTCGGCGTCTATCTGATGATGGGGATGCGCAGAAACAAGCTCTTTATTATGCTTCTTGTGGAGGATATTTTGAGCAGTAGTTTGGCTCTGGTCATGGGACTTCCGCTTGCGGTGCTGCTCTCCGAACTCATCAGTCTTGTCACAGCCAAGCTTGTGGGCATGGGGATCATCGGACATCAGTTTACCTTTTCTCTGTCTGCTGTATGTTTTACCATTGCGGGATTTCTCGCCATTAAGCTGACAGCGTTTTTGATCCTCAGCGGCAAGGTCAGCCGTCAGGAGATTGGCACTCTTTTGGCTCATTCTTCCGGTAATGAAGAAAAACAAAAGCCGGCATTTGTCTACGGGATTTGCGCAGTTTTAGGCATCATAATGCTGGTAGCTGCCTATACTATGGCTATTCGGGGGATTGCTTGGTACGCGGCAAAAATGATGCTCCTTACCCTGTTTCTGGGGCTGTTGGGAACAATTCTTCTGTTCTATGGAATGCGGGCGGTGATCGCCTTACTGGTAAAAGCGGGAAAAGCAAGTCGAAGGCTTCATGTCTTTTCATTCCGTCAGATCCAGGAAACTGTCATCCGCCAGTCTACGTCTATGGCCATCAGCTCTCTGTTGATCTTGGCAGCGCTGTGCTGCTTTGGCGCCGGTATCGGAATAGCAGGTACCAGACAACTGGCAGGGGATCATGTGCTGGATTATACTTTTTACGATTATAACACAGAGGAGCCGCAGGATATCCTTCCCAAAATACAAACAGTGTTGAAGAAAAACAAGCTTGAAAGTCAATTTTCCCAGCTCTTTGAAATGCGCATAGGATACGTCCAAACCACAAAGGATTACAGCGATGTGTTTCAGATGGATTCTGTTATGGAGTCCCTTAACAGCCTCCCGCAGTCGGAGGATCGGGATGTTCTTTTAAATAATCTGAGCTATGATAGTAATCCGCGCCTTATCTGTCTGTCAGATTATAACTGTCTGCTGAGGGCCGCTGGTAAGCCTGTACTGACACTGGCAGAGAATGAGGCTGCCGTCTATCGGGATCCCGGATTCACGAATGTGTCCAGAACAGCCATGCTCAATAAGATCCTTTTGGGCCATCCCCAGGCCGTGCTGAATGGAAATCCCGTGTATCTGACCGGGGAGATCCAGTCTGTGGATCTGGTGACAGACCAATCTATCACCTTGTCTTTTGCACTGATCCTGCCTGACGAGCAGTTTTTACAATATACAAATGGAGACTATGAGGTTTATATCAACGGCATCATGAATAGGGAAGCTGCCGGGGCCGGCAGCCTGATGACCGCAATCTCTGACATGAACACCCGGCTGGATGGGATCTGCCTTCCGGAAATGGGAATTGAATATGAAAGCTATCTGCAAAATATGGGGCGGCAGTTATTCTACATGGTGGCAGCCAGCTACATTACCATCTATTTGGCCATTATCTTTCTGGTGGCAGCCAACACCATCATGGGCGTTCAGTTCCTGATGGATCAACAGAAGACGGGCCGCAGATATCAGACACTGGTACATCTTGGCGCTGCCTACAAGGATATTTGCGCATCTGCCCGGAAACAGATCAACTGGTTTATGGGGCTGCCTGTCTTTGTTGCGGCAGTCAGCAGTATCTTTGGAGTCAAGGCATTGTTTGCAGGTGTGCTTCCCTCCCTGATACAGGGAGCACAGGGAGAAATGCTGGTGGTGTCTGCCGCTATGATTTTTCTGCTGTGTGTGGTAGAATATATATACATGGCCGTTATCAAGCGTTCCAGCGACCGGTATTTGCTGACGCTGATGCAGCCGCAAAGAGAAGAGTGACGAAGGAGGGCTGTCATGAAGAGGATTGCAGTTGTGGAGGATGAAGTCTATATGCGGGAAGAACTCTGCAGTATGCTGAAGAAGGCAGGGTACTCCGTTTTGGAAATAACTGCATTTGAAGATGCCGGGGAGCAGTTGACAGTCATCAATCCTGATCTTGTGATCCTGGATCTCAATCTGCCGGAAATCAGTGGTTTTCAGATTTGCCGGGATCTCAAGCAGAAAACATCCATTCCTGTTCTGGTCTTGACTTCCAGAGACCAGATGGCCGACGAATTACATGCCCTCCGGCTTGGAGCGGACGAATACCTGACAAAGCCCTGCCGTAAAGAGCGGCTGCTGGCCAGGATCACTAACATTCTCAAGCGATACGAAGGCCGCCATAATCTTCTGGAAGGGCAAGGGTTCCTGCTGGACCGCGGGACGTATACTTTATATATAAACAACACTTCCGTGGTGCTTCCAAAAAATCAGGGAAAGCTTCTGGAAGCATTACTTTTTGGGGGAGAGGAGCTGGTAACTTCTGAGCAGCTATGCAGGGCACTCTGGGATACCACGGAGTTCATAGACGAAAACGCGCTGCAGGTTAATTTGACCCGTCTAAAGAAAACCATGGTGAATTTAGGCATGAAGCAGAAAGTGGTGGCTGTCCGTGGGCTGGGCTACAGACTGGAAACGGAGGGCAAGCCATGAAACAGTTCTGGAAAATCTTAAAAAGATATGCTCCGTGGCTTCTTCTGCTGCTGCTCATAGACGGCTTTTCCACATTGCTCCTCTGGCTTTGCGACGCCCAGGCATTTCAGTTTCTTATGGGACTCATTGTGTTGGCAAGCCTTGTGCTTTTTTCAGCAACCGTGCTGTTTTTTTACATCAAGGAGCGGCAGAAGCAGGCATTCTTTCGGGATTTTTTAACGGAGCCGGATGCGGTGAGCACGGAAAGGCTGCTGGGTGCGGTGAGTCAGCAGGAGCAGGAACAGCTTCATCTTCTGGCGTCTGTGCTGCAGGAAAAGCAGAGCAGGATTCAGGAGATGGAGAAATCTCTTCGGGATTATGAGGACTATGTGGAGGGATGGGCACATGAGATCAAAACTCCGCTGTCTCTGCTGACCATGATCCTGGATAATCGGGGTGATGAGCTTTCTCCTTCTTTGCAGGCAAAATTAGACTATGTGCGAAGCCAGCTTCAGGAGGACATTACCCAAATGCTTTACTACGCCCGGTTGGGGAGCAGTACAAAAGATTACCGGTTTGAGGCGGTTGATCTTCAAAGTGTCTTGGAAGAAATCATGGATGATCATGCACCTCTTCTGGAAGAAAAGCAGTTTGTTGTTGAAAACCGGTTGCAGTCTGAAACCGTCTATACAGATCGCCGGGGCCTTCAGTTCATGTTGGGACAGATCTTCAGTAACGCTATCAAATACAGCGGTGATGCCCCTCGCCTTACCATATCCGTGCAGCACGCCGCAGCGGCGGAAATTCTGACCATTGCAGATAACGGTATGGGAGTCAGAAGTTACGACCTGCCCTATATTTTTCAGAAGGGTTTTACCGGCGACTCCACCGACGGCCGGAAGAAGGCCACCGGCATGGGATTGTATCTCACAAAAAAGATGGCAGGTGATCTTAATCTGCAGTTGGAAACAGAATCCCAATGGGGAGAGGGATTTTCAATTTCTATTATTTTTCCCAGAGTTCAAATTAACTGAATAGTTACCTGAAAGGTTACATAATTTCAGCTTTTAGAATCCATAATAATAAGAAAAAACAGGAGATAAAAGCATGAAAAAGCATACCTTTCTGCTCTGCGGCACTGCCGGCTGGTGTATGGAGATTTTATGGACCGGGGTCCATGCTATTCAGAAAAAGGACTTCCGGCTGATCGGACAATCCTCTATCTGGATGTTTCCCATTTACGGAATGGCCGCCTGTATCAGGCCGGTATCAAAAAGCCTGAAAGGGTGTTCCACCTTTCTGCGGGGCAGTATTTACATGACCGGAATTTTTGCGGCGGAGCTGACCAGCGGCGCCCTGCTCAAGCGTTTTCATATGTGTCCCTGGGACTACAGCAAGGCAAAGCTGAATTACAAAGGGCTGATCCGTTTAGACTACGCACCGGTATGGTTTGTCACAGGGCTTTTTTTTGAGAAAATACTGTCCGATAATTCTTGAAATTACCCCTGAACTGGTATATGATAGTACATGGTAATCACGCAGGAAGAACGTTTTTGTGTGACTGCAACATGAAAATCATATACACAGAGTTACGATCCGCAGGACTGCCAAAGCAGCTCTGGGGATAGAGTAATTACACAGGAGGTAATCTATGAGACACTTGATGAGTCCGCTGGATTTTTCCGTGGAAGAGCTGGATAAAGTCTTAAATCTGGCCAATGATATTGAAAAGAATCCGGAAAAGTACGCTCATGCCTGCGACGGCAAGATCATGGCGACTTTGTTTTATGAACCGAGTACAAGAACACGTTTGAGCTTTGAATCCGCTATGCTTCGTCTGGGCGGCAAGGTTCTGGGATTTTCCAGTGCAGATTCCAGTTCCGCGGCAAAAGGTGAGAGCGTTGCCGATACCATCCGCGTAGTTTCCTGCTATGCAGATATCTGTGCCATGCGTCATCCGAAAGAGGGTGCACCGCTTGTGGCATCCATGGCATCTGAGATCCCTGTCATCAACGCCGGAGACGGCGGCCACCAGCACCCGACACAGACCCTGACCGATCTGCTCACGATCCGTTCTTTAAAAGGACGCCTGGACAACATCACCATCGGTTTGTGCGGAGACCTGAAATTCGGCCGTACCGTTCACTCCCTGATCGAGGCTCTGGTCCGCTACACAGGTGTAAAATTTGTCCTTATCTCTCCGGAAGAGCTTCGTGTCCCGGATTACATTAAAGAGGATGTGTTAAAGGCCAGCGGCCATGAATATGAAGAAGTGGAGCGTCTGGAGGAAGTCCTTCCCAAGCTTGACCTTCTCTACATGACAAGAGTGCAGAAGGAGCGTTTCTTCAACGAAGAAGATTACGTCCGCATGAAAGATTTCTACATTTTGGACAAAGCCAAAATGGATCAGGCAGGACCGGACATGCTGGTACTGCATCCCCTTCCAAGGGTAAATGAAATTTCCACAGAGGTGGACAGTGACCCGAGAGCCGCCTATTTCAAACAGGCGCAGTACGGAGTCTATGTCAGAATGGCATTGATCCTCACACTACTGAAGGAGGTGGACTTATGTTAAATGTTGGCCGTTTAAACGAAGGTGTGGTACTTGACCACATCAAAGCCGGAAAATGCATGACCATTTACAAAGACTTGAAGCTGGACAAGCTGGACTGCTGTGTAGCCCTCATCAAGAATGCCAGAAGCAAAAAAATGGGCAGAAAAGACATCATCAAAGTAGAATGCCCCATTGACACCCTGAACCTGGACATCCTGGGCTTCATTGACCACACCATCACCGTAAATATTATAAAAGACGGGGAAATCGTCCAGAAAAAAGAGCTTGAGCTTCCAAAACAGATCACAAATGTGATCCAGTGCCGCAACCCCCGCTGCATCACCTCCATCGAGCAGGAATTAGACCACGTCTTCATCCTGGCCGACCCGGAGAAAGAAGTCTACCGCTGCAAATACTGCGAAGAAAAATACCGCGGCAACCGCAATAAATAATCCGATGCTTTAAAAAACCAGGAGGAGCCGCGCCGGAGGGTGCCGGGGGCTGGGGTCTGTTGGCGAGGCTAAGCGGAGCTGCCCGAAGATCCACTGGCTGTGAGCACTTAGTGAAGAAGGCTCTCCTGATGAACTTAGTGCGAACGCCAGTTAGCTGAGGGAAGCGCAGCCTCGAGCCAACAGACCCCAGCCCCCGGCACCCTCCGGCGCGGCTCCTCCGTCCCCCTTTTTAAATCACCCCTTCATTCTTCTCTTCCAACACCCGGATCCCATGATAAAAAAACTCATTCAAAGGCGTCTCCACCCCCACTTCTTTCCCCATGCGGATCACAGCCCCGGCAAAAATATCCACTTCCGTCTTCCTCCCCGCCTCAATATCCTGCAGAGTAGAAGGTTTATTCTCATAAGGGATTTTCGGAAACAATTTCCTCTGGGCAATGATGTCATCCTCAGACAATGCAATCCCCTTTTTATTGGCAATGGCCACCACCTCTCTCATGGCTGCCTCCCGGATCGCGTTGGCATGTTCACTGACAACCCATGCCCCGAAGGGGATCCCGAGGATAGCCGCGCTCTGGTTTTCGCTCACATTGCACATAAACTTATGCCACATATCATAGACCATGTCCTTTGGCACAATACATTTTATCTTTGCCCGGTCAAACAAATCTTTGACTGCCTGTACCTGGGGAGAGATGACTGTATTGTCCTTTTCGCCGATTTCAAAACGTGCCGATTCCTGCCGGAAGCTGACTTCATTTCCCTTCATTACCACACTGACCCGGGCAATGGAGTAGAGCAGATGTTCCCATCCGTAAGTCTTGGCCACCACCTCTTCGCTCTCCACACCGTTTAAGGGACACATTAAGATCGTGTCAGGCCCCACCTGGTTTTTTACATCCTGTACGGCCTGTTCAAGACCGCCCATTTTTGTGATCAGAATCACCAGATCGGCAGGCTCCATTTCCTCCTCCGGGGATACCACATGGAAATACAGAGGTTCCCCATTGACGATAATACCGTTTTTCTCCAGCCGTTTTTTGCGCTCGCCTCCCGCGATGATACGCAGATCACTGTATTCCAGCGCGTATTTAAAATGGGATGCCAGAAAGCTTCCTATGGCTCCCAGTCCGATGAGTGCAACTGTTTTGATCTCTCTCATATGTCTGTCCTCCAAAACAAAATATTAGATTCTTTTTTATTTTATCCTTAATTGACCGGTTCTGCAAGAAGTATCCGAACAACAGCAGAACTCTGCTGTGAAGCCGGATGGCTGAATCGCATCATATCCAAAACAGAACTGAATTATGGATATGGAAAAAGAGATACGGATGTGTTAATATGTATTACAGTTGGCTTTAAACTGTAAGGGTTGGGACTCTTGCAGTTATAGGCTGCTTTTTATGTCTGGAAGCCATGCGCACAGCATGTCCCGGACAGAATGAAATTACTAAAGTAAGGATGGCGCAGAGATGAAACAGAAAAAAGAGACAGATTTGGGCAGGGAACCTATAGGACGGCTGTTATTTCGGCTGTCAGTCCCTGCCATTACAGCGCAGGTGGTCAATGTGCTCTATAACATGGTTGACCGAATGTATATCGGACATATCCCCGGCTACGGAGCACAGGCGCTGACCGGTGTGGGTGTTACGTTTCCCCTTATCATGCTGATTTCCGCATTTGCGGCACTGGTGAGTATGGGAGGCGCGCCCCGTTCTTCTATCATGATGGGAAAGGGAAAGAAGGATGAGGCGGAGGAGATCATGGGAAACTGTGCTATGGGGCTTCTCATAGCGGGAATTCTGCTGACCTTGTTTTTCTTGATATTTTCCAAGGATCTGCTGCTTTTGTTCGGGGCAAGTGAGAACACGATCTCATATGCCACCGCGTATATGCAGATTTATGCAGTGGGTACTTTGTTTGTGCAGGCGGCACTGGGTATGAACGCATTTATTACAGCCCAGGGATTTGCCACAGTCAGTATGCTGAGTGTGGTCATCGGGGCTGTGTGCAATATTGTCCTTGACCCTATTTTTATTTTTGCAATGCATATGGGCGTGCGGGGGGCCGCGCTGGCCACGATCATTTCTCAGGGTGTGTCTGCTGTGTGGGTGATCCGGTTTTTATGTGGAAAGAAGACCACCCTCAGACTTAAAAAGAAATATTTAAGGATCTCACCCAGGGTGTTTTTTCCGTGTATGGCGCTGGGGCTGTCACCATTTATCATGCAGTCCACGGAGAGCATACTGAATATATGTTTTAATTCTTCTCTGCTGAAATACGGAGGGGATATGGCAGTGGGTGCCATGACCATCCTGTCCAGTGTGATGCAGTTTTCCATGCTGCCCCTTCAGGGACTGACACAGGGATCCCAGCCTATTGTGAGTTATAATTTCGGGGCAGGGAATCCGGACCGGGTGAAAAGGGCTTTTTTCCTGCTGTTGCGTGCCTGCGTTCTGTATTCGGCAGCGATTTGGGCAGTGGCAATGTTTGCGCCGGGAGTGTTTGCGGCTGTCTTCACAAGTGATCCGGAGCTGACACGGACTACAATATGGGCCATTCGGATCTACATGGCAGTATCCTGTATATTCGGGATCCAGATCGCCTGCCAGCAGACGTTTATCGCGCTGGGAAAGGCAAAAGAATCCATTTTCCTGGCCCTGCTCAGAAAGGTGATCCTTCTGATCCCCCTGATCTATATACTGCCGCTATTTTTTGCGGATAAGACAATGGCGGTATTTTTGGCGGAGCCGGTGGCGGATACCCTGGCAGTGACAACGACTGCGATCCTGTTTGGAGTGCAGTTTCGGAAGGTGCTCAGAGAGATGAGAACAAGAAAGGCCCGGTAGGGCGAAGATGCAGATAACGGGAAGGGAATGTCCTCAAGGGCGATCCCTTCCCGTTTGAGCGTTTTGGGGAAACAAGGCAGGGATGAAGAGAATACAGTATTGACAGAGGGACCCGATGTGAGTATAATGAACGTTGTTCAGTTTGAGACGGAAGCAGTTCGGCATAGATTTTTGCCCGTGACCGTGAGGGGGTCAAACTGCTGTGACGTATATACAAAGAACAGGAGGGTACAGGCTTGAATACAGTTGTGACGTCCCGGGAGGACATATTGAAGACAGCCGGGGATATGGTGAAGGAGGGGAAGACGGAGAGGATCAGCATGAGGGGACTCGCCAAGGCATGCGGGATCTCGGTGGGGTCTATCTACAACTATTTTCCCACGAAGAATGACCTGATGATCGCTGTGGTTGTGGAGCTGTGGAAGGAGATTTTTTGTGTACCTCTGAGTAATATAGAGGGAGAGAGCTTTCTGGGAGTTGTGGAGTTCATTGCAGAGAGGATCAGGAAGAACAAAGGGGGAAATCAGGGGTTTTTGGCAGAGCATTCATTCGCCGTGGGGGATAAAGAGAAGGGACATTTGGTGATGGAGGAGTATCTGGGACATATGAGAGGTGAGCTTCTCGGCGTGCTTGTGGAGGATAAAGCTGCCCGGAGGGACATCTGGTGTGAGGGGTTCTCGGCAAAGGCGTTTGTGGAGTTTGTGGTGGATTTTCTGGTGGAGGATCTGATGAGAGGCAGAGAGAGATCTGTATTTTTAAAAGAACTGATCCTGCGTGTGGTCTATGGAAAAAATCAGGAGGGCTTGTTATGAAAGTGAGAAAAAATTATCTGCTGCTTATTGCGGCGTTTGTCTGGGCAGTGGCCGGGGGAAATATCCTTAGGATCGGTGTGGAGGCTTACGGGGCGTATGTGGGAGTGCTGAATGTCCTGTTATCGGCTGCGGTTTATCTGGTGTTCCAGGTTTTTGTATTTGGTAAGATGGTTCGGAAACATACGGTGAGGATCGTGGGATATGAAGAAGAAATGCAGTTTTTTCTCAAGTTTTTTGATAAAAAGGCATTTTGTATCATGGCGTTCATGATGACATTCGGGATTGGCCTAAGGGTGTCAGGATGGTGCCCGGAGGTGTTCATAGCTGTGTTTTACACAGGACTGGGGGCTTCGCTTTTGACTGCAGGTGTTTTGTTCCTGGTGAATTTTACCGGTGTTATGAGAAAGAGTGTCCGGGAAGCGTAAAACGGAGGAAAATAAATTTCAGATAGGCATTGAAAATTGAAAACACTGGTGCTATACTTGCTTTCAAACACGCTCTAGGCTGATAAGCCGGTTCGGTTTGAAACAGGCGGCTTTATGAATAAGTGTTCCGGCTTGTCCGGAGCACTTTTCTATGCACGGGATTCTTTTTGCAGGCCTGCGGACATCGGGCACTCTCCAGCCGGAAAAATCACATCATAAAAAGGAGACTATGGCAGTTATGGAAAAAGATATGACAAAGGGCAGCCCCTTTCGGCTGATCCTGGCTTTTACGGTTCCCCTGATCATCGGAAATGTATTTCAGCAGCTCTATAATATGGTGGATGCCATTATTGTGGGACGTACGGTGGGGGTCAACGCGCTGGCGGCGGTGGGCATGTCCGGCAGTGTTGTGTTTCTGATCTTGGGATTTTTGAATGGACTGACAACAGGATTTACGGTGCTCACCTCAAGGACTTTTGGAGCGGGGAATATAGACGGAATGAAGAAATCCGTGTATTCGTCCTCTGTGCTGGCTGTTGTGGTTACCGTGGTCCTGACTGTGATCAGTGTGGCCGGGCTGAAAGGCCTGCTGCATTTGATGAATACACCGGAAGAAATCTATCAGGATGCCTATCAGTATCTGTTTGTAGTGTTTCTGGGTATCTGGACCCAGGTCCTTTATAATCTGCTGGCAAGCTTTTTAAGGGCACTTGGGAACAGTAAGATACCTCTGTATTTTCTGATTTTGGCTGCAGTGCTGAATATTTTCCTGGACCTGTTTTTTATCTTAGTTATGAAGATGGGAACAAGAGGCGCAGCCGTGGCCACTGTGATCTCACAGGGGATTTCCGGTATCTTATGTCTGGTGTACATAGTGAAAAAGGTACCGCTTCTGCATATGAAGAGGGAACACAGAGTTCTGGAGAAAAATTCTGTCCGCTTTCAGATCAAGGTGGGCATTCCCATGGGACTTCAGTTTTCCATCACCGCTCTGGGCATCATGATCCTGCAGAGCGCGCTCAATGGATTCGGAGCCAGGGCAGTGGCGGGATTCACTGCCTCCACAAAAGTCATGCAGCTGATCAATCAGGCCATGATCTCTATCGGCGTCACCATGGCGACCTATTCCTCACAGAATATCGGGGCGGGAAGGTTCGACCGGATCAGAAAAGGGGCCAGAGTTTCCACTGGGATGTCTGCTGCCTATGCAGTGCTGGTTACGGTGATCCTGCATTTCTTTGGAAAATATATGGTGCGCATGTTTATTGACGGAGGCCAGACAGATGTACTTGGATACTGCGAGATGTATTTTTCCATCATCGCGCCGTTTATGCTGATTTTGGGAACTATTTTTATATACAGGAACATTCTGCAGGGAATGGGATTCGGTTTTGTGCCTATGATGGCAGGGGCGGCTGAACTGGCGGCGAGGACAGCCGCAGCCTTTACCGCCCGTCATTTTGGCTCCTTTGAGGGAATCTGCTGGGCGGATCCGCTGGCATGGGTGGCAGCGGCAGCGCCTCTTGTGATCACGTACCTGTGGAGAATGAAGAAATTGGAGAGGGAAGCATATGAGAGAAAATAAAAAGACAGCGGGACATCTGATGGCTTTGTTTACCGTAGTGGTGTGGGGAACTACTTTTATCTCCACAAAGGTACTGCTTCGGGAGTTTACTCCTATTGAAATTCTGCTCTTTCGGTTTCTCATCGGTTTTGCGGCACTCTGCCTGGTGGATCACAAGAGATTGAAGACAAAAAAGGAGAGTCATGAGCTTTTGTTTGTGGCTGCGGGGATCAGCGGTGTCACCCTGTATTTCCTGCTGGAGAATATTGCGCTGACTTTTACCTATGCCTCTAATGTGGGCGTGATCGTGGCAGCAGCGCCTTTCTGCACGGCTATTCTGGGATTTATTTTCCTGAGGGATGAGAAGCTGAAGGTTGGTTTTTTAGTGGGATTTGTGATCAGCATAGGGGGGATCATCCTACTCAGCTTCAACGGACAGAAGTCCTTTCACCTGAATCCAAAAGGGGATGTGTTGGCGCTTCTGGCCGCGGTGGTGTGGGCCTGTTATTCGGTGCTCATAAAGAAGATCAGCGGCTATGGGTATCAGACCATTCAGATAACCAGGCATGTGTTTTTCTATGGGATCCTTTTTATGCTGCCGGCCTTGTGTTTTATGGATTTTCACTGGCAGTTTTCCAGGTTCAAAAATCCGGTGCTGCTGGCCAATATCCTGTTCCTGGGACTGTGTGCCTCTGCCCTGTGTTTTGTGACCTGGAATCTGGCTGTGAAGATCGTGGGGGCTGTGAAGACAAGCGTATACCTGTATCTGGTTCCGGTGGTTACCATTGCGGCGTCAGTCCTGGTCCTCCATGAGAAAATTTCCGCAGTGTCTGTTCTTGGCACTGCAATGGTACTGACAGGACTTGTATTGTCAGACAGAGGCCGGGCCGCGGCGAAAAATAATTAGAAAATGTTGGCAAAACAACTTTTTTAATTGAGTGAAAAGTGTATAATGATAAAAAAAATAAAAACCGTTTTTCGGGCTGTCCGAAAGACGGTTTTACAATATTGGGAAAAGCGGGGATAAGCAGAAATGAGAGAGATAGAGACAACAAAAGCGGCAGGACATATTCTCTGCCATGATATCACACAGATCATAAAAGGAGAAAAAAAAGGACCTGTGTTCCGGAAAGGCCATGTGGTCAGGGAGGAGGACATTCCTGTCCTTTTATCAGTGGGCAAAGAGCATCTGTATGTATGGGAAAAGACAGAGGGGATCCTCCATGAAAATGAGGGGGCCCAGATCCTCCGGGATATCTGTAAGAATGAATACATGAGCGAGTCGGAAATAAAAGAAGGCAAAATAGAGCTGACGGCCCAGACAGACGGGCTTTTCAAAATAGACAGAAAGAAGCTGCTGGCAGTGAACTCCCTGGGAGAAATGATGATCGCTTCCCGCCATGGGGATTTTCCGGTTAAAAAAGGAGACAAGCTGGCAGGGATGCGCATCATTCCCCTGGTGATCGAGGAAGAGAAGATGGAGCGGGCAAAAGAGGCAGCAAAAGGGGCGCCTGTTTTTCAGATCCTGCCCTACAGGGAGAAAAAGGCAGGCATTGTGACTACGGGCAGTGAGATTTCCAAGGGCCTGATACAGGATACCTTCGGACCTGTGATCGAGAAAAAGCTGGGCGAGTTTCCAGTGGAAATCATGGGACAGGTGTATCCGGGCGATGACAAAGAGAAGATCACAGAGGAAATCCTTGGGTTTATTGAGCAGGGCGCAGATCTGGTGGTCTGTACAGGGGGAATGAGTGTAGACCCCGATGACCGCACACCCGGAGCGATCAAGGATACAGGCGCTGAGATCATTTCCTATGGGGCACCGGTACTGCCGGGAGCCATGCTCTTAGTAGCCTATTACAAAAAAGACGGGAAAAACATTCCTATCGTAGGGCTTCCAGGGTGCGTGATGTACGCCAAGAGAACGGTATTCGACTTGGTACTGCCCAGGATCATGGCAGATGACCCTATTGAAAGAGAAGAACTGGCAGCTCTTGGAGAGGGCGGACTGTGTCTGAACTGCGATGTCTGTACCTTCCCCAACTGCGGATTTGGAAAAGGAAGATGATATATGGCTGACAGAGAAATGTATCTGCAAATCGCCGGACTGTTTGCCGGGCGGGATGAGATCACCATTGAGACCACCCTTTCAGGCGGACATGCAGGAGAGAAAAGAATTCTGACCGGGGAGGAGCGGATGCTTCCTCCGGGAGAACATGTATACAGGGAGACCCTTTATGGGAGAAGCCGGGCGGTCGTCTGCGGCGGAGGCCACGTCTCCCAGGTACTTGTACAGTTTTTAAAAATGCTGGACTTCTATGTGACTGTGATCGACGAAAGGGAGGAGTTCGCCAACAAAGAACGGTTTCCCCATGCGGATGAGATCCTGTGCATGGATTTTGATGAGGGACTGGAAATCGGAAGCTTTGGAGAACATGCCTATTACATTATTGTGACCAGAGGGCACAAAGATGATTACCGCTGTCTATGTTCTATTTTGAAAAAGAAAAGAGATTATGTGGGCATGATCGGCAGCAGAGGAAAGGTTGCCCTGTCTTTTGAAAAATTGCGCCGGGATGGTTTTGAGGAGGAAGAGATCAGGAAGATCCACGCTCCTATCGGCCTTGCCATCGGTGCGCAGACGCCTGCGGAGATCGGCGTGAGCATCTGCGCGGAGATGATCCAGGAGAAAAATAAATACCCCCGCAAGACTCTGGAGGAGGATGTTCTTAAAGGAATCAGGGATGAAAATGCGGTGACTATGGTAACTGTGGTGGAAAAATCCGGTTCTTCCCCCAGGGGAGAGGGGACCAGGATGGTGGTGTGCAGGGACGGAAGCATATACGGAACCATCGGCGGCGGTCCCATTGAATTTGCCGCTGTGAAAGAAGCCCGGGATTTTTCTGATCCAGGGGGCTTTTCCATCCGGGAATATGACCTCTCCAATTCCAAAGCGGCTACTCTGGGAATGGTCTGCGGCGGAAGAGTCAAAGTGTTGTTTGAAAAGCTTTGAAAGCAGGCTGATCGTTTTATGTCCGCCGGGCGGGATGTGCACAAGAGATTTGACGGACAGAAAAACAGCGGCCGGCTTTGGCTGAGCTGGGAATAACACGGAGATTGACAAGAGTCAGGGAGGATGTATTTATGAAAAAAAGAACAGCAGGTCTTTTGGGTATTTTTTTGGCGGCAGCCTTGATGACTGCAGGATGCGGCAGTGACAGCGGCCAGGATACGACAAAAGATACAGAGCAGAAAACAGAGGCAAAGGACAGTGCCGAATCGAAGGACACTGCAAAGGAAGATGTCAGTGCAGCCGATGAGAAGGCGGATGATACGGACAAAGCGGACACGGAGGAGCCTGTCACCATTTTGATGGCAGCAGCAGCCAGTCTGGAATATTCCATGAAGGATGAGCTGATCCCCATGTTCCAGGAGCAGCATCCGAATATCACGGTGGAAGGGACCTATGACAGTTCAGGAAAGCTTCAGACACAGATAGAATCCGGAATTGACGCTGATCTATTCTTCTCTGCGGCGGAAAAGCAGATGACAGCCCTGAAAGATGAAAACCTGATCGACGGGGATTCCATACAGAATCTGCTGGAGAACAAGATCGTGCTTGTGGTTCCTTCCGATAAAAAGGACGCGTACACGAAATTTGAGGATGTGGTGAACGCAGAGACCATCGCAGTGGGAGACCCTGAGAGCGTGCCTGTGGGACAGTATTCCCAGGAGGCACTCACAAGCCTGGGACTCTGGGATCAGGTATCAGCAAAAGCCAGCCTGGGAACCAATGTGACAGAAGTGCTGAACTGGGTATCTGAGGGAAGCGCTGATGCCGGTATTGTTTACGCCACAGATGCGGCTACCAAGAAGGACAGTCTGGCTGTGGTTGCGGAAGCGCCTGAGGGAAGCCTTGCGCAGAAGGTGCTTTACCCCGCAGGTATTGTGTCGAGTTCCACAAAAAAGGATGCAGCACAGTTATTCCTGGACTTTTTAGCTTCTGACCAGGCATCTAAAGTGTTTGAGGAGTATGGATTTACACCAGTGAAATAGAAATCTGGTGTGCTCCTTCACAGGGATCAAAATTATGACGAACAGGCATGGCCGGTATGCATGAACCGGCTGTGTCATTATTCTACAGGGGGATAGGCAGATATGGATTACTCACCGATATGGATATCAGTTAAGACGGCAGCACTTACGATTGTCATCGTTTTCTTCATTGGCTTGGCGGCAGCCAAGCTGGTGGCGAGGCTCAAAAACGAGAAGGCAAAGATGGTGCTGGACGGTATTTTCACCCTGCCTTTGGTTCTCCCACCGACTGTGGCCGGATTCTTCCTCCTATATTTATTTGGGATCCGGCGCCCCATCGGGGCTTTTTTTGTTGAGTATTTCGGAGTCAAGATCGCATTTTCCTGGGGGGCAACCGTGCTGGCGGCAGTGGTGATCGCATTTCCGCTCATGTACCGTTCTGCCAGGGGCGCCCTGGAACAGGTAGATGAGAATCTGATATTTGCAGCCAGGACCCTGGGATTTTCTGAGTGGAGGATTTTCTGGAAGATCATGTTTCCCGCAGCGCTGCCGGGAATCGCAGGCGGCGGAATTCTGGCATTTGCCAGAGGACTGGGTGAGTTCGGGGCCACGGCTATGATCGCTGGAAATATTGCCGGCAAGACGCGGACACTGCCTCTGGCTGTCTATTCCGCAGTGGCGGCAGGGGATATGGAGACTGCTAACAAATATGTGGCCATCATTCTGCTGGTCTCTTTTTTGGTGGTGGTCCTTATGAATTATTTTACGGCAAAAGAGAGAACATACGGAAAGCGGGGAAAGAAAGCATGAGTCTGCAGGTGGATATCAAAAAAAGCTGGAAGGGTTTCTCCCTGCAGGTACGGTTTGAGACAGGGGAAGGACTTCTGGGTATACTGGGGGCTTCCGGCTGCGGCAAGAGTATGACCTTAAAGTGCATTGCGGGGATTGTGACACCTGACGAGGGGAGAATTTTATTAAACGGCAGGACGCTTTTTGACTCGGAGAAAAAAATAAATCTGAAGCCAAGAGACAGGAAAGTGGGATATCTTTTTCAGGATTACGCCCTCTTTCCCAATATGACGGTGAGGCAGAATATAAGCTGTGCTGTCAGGGGAAAGGAAAAGGAGAAACTGGCACAGGAGCAGATACATAACTTCCAGTTGGAGGGATTGGAGGACCAGTATCCGCATCAGCTTTCCGGCGGACAGAAGCAGAGGACTGCCCTGGCCCGTATGATGGCCAATGAGCCGGAAGCCCTTCTTCTGGATGAACCGTTCTCTGCCCTGGACTATTATCTGAAGGAACAGCTTCAGGTACAGATGCTGGATTTTTTGAAGGGATGCAGGAAAGATATGATACTTGTCACCCACAACAGGGACGAAGTGTACCGCCTGTGCGGGAATCTGATGATCATGGACAGTGGGGAGAAGATCAGTATGGGACCCACAAAAGAAATCTTTCGTTATCCCGGCTGTGTGGCTGCCGCGCGGCTGACAGGCTGTAAAAATTTTTCCAGAGCCAGAAAGCTGGATGACACCCATGTTGAGGCCATAGACTGGGGTTTTGTGCTGAGTGCAGAGAAGCCGGTTCCGGATGCCGTTTCTTTTGTGGGGATCCGGGCACATTACTTTACAGCATCCAAAGACGGCAGCCGGGAAAATACCTTTCCCGCGGAACTGGTGGAGACTGTGGAATCACCCTTTGAGATGAACGTGGTCATCCGGAAAAAAGGTATGACAGGGAAAGAGAGAAGCGAACAGATCTGGTGGAAGATGGCAAAAGAAAAGTGGGCGGATATGGAAGGAAGGATTCCAAAATTCCTCCATGTTTCTCCGGAGGATGTACTGCTTCTCACAGATCACTGATCACAGGGGGCTGCCCCGGAGGGGCTTTTGCCCGGCAGGAATCTCAAAAGGCCATGGGGCCAAGGGTTTAAAGATATTTGACAACAGACTGATTACGGCGTAAACTAATAAAAACATTTATGCCGAATCCATACAGACCTGCGCGGCAGAATGTCCGGGCAGGCTTTTTATGTTTTGGTGCACATAAAACAGGCGGAGAATATGAACGCCTTGTGGGACAGGAGAGGATTATATGGAACAGGATTTGAGAAGACAGGTTTTAAACATTCTGGAAAAAAACAGCAGGCTTTCCCCAGCAGAGATCGCAGTCATGACAGGTACAGATGAGCAGACAGTGGCAGATTTGATCTCCACACTGGAAAAAGAGGGGATCATCTGCGGATATCACACGCTCATCAACTGGGATAAGGAAAATGATGATTCCGTGACAGCCCTCATTGAGCTGAAGGTGACACCCCAGGGAGGGGACGGATACAACAAGATCGCAGAGCAGATATACCAGTATCCCCAGGTGGAGACACTGTATCTCATGTCAGGCGCTTATGATTTTCTGGTGCTGCTGAGGGGAAAGAGCATTAAGGACATTTCACTTTTCGTCTCAGAAAATCTGGCATCTATTGAGGAGGTGCAGAGTACAGCCACATATTTCACCCTTACAAAATATAAGGAGCAGGGAGTCAACCTTGCAAGGAAAAAACAGGACGGAAGAATGGTGATCACTTTATGAGAGAATTTGTCACAGAAAAAGTAAAACAGATCAAGCCATCCGGTATCCGGAAGTTTTTCGACATTGTCAGTGAAATGCCGGATGCCATCTCTTTGGGGGTGGGAGAACCGGATTTTGACACGCCCTGGCATATCCGTGAGGAGGGAATCCGTTCCCTGAAGGCCGGGAGAACATTTTATACCTCCAATGCAGGATTGATGCCTCTAAGACAGGAGATCAGCCGATACATAAAGGACAGACTGCAGCTTGACTATGACCCGGAATCAGAGGTCATGGTCACAGTGGGGGGAAGCGAAGCCATTGACATTGCCTTCCGTACAGTTCTGGAACCTGGGGATGAGGTGGTCATCCCGGAACCTGCCTTCGTGTCCTATGTGCCCTGTGTGCAGCTTGCAGGGGGCGTGCCGGTGACCATTCCCTTAAAGGCTGAGAATGAATTCCGTCTGAAGCCATGGGAACTGGAGGCCGCCATAACACCTAAGACAAAGGCGCTGCTTTTATCCTATCCGAACAATCCTACCGGTGCCATTATGACAAGGGAGGACCTGCAGGCACTTCTGGACATCATTGAAAAGCACGATCTTCTGGTGATCTCCGATGAGATATACAGCGAGCTGACTTATAATTCCAAACATGTGAGTATTGCGTCCCTTCCGGGAATGCAGAGAAGATGTGTGGTCATCAACGGATTTTCAAAGTCCTATGCCATGACAGGCTGGAGACTGGGGTATGCCCTGGCGCCCCGGGAGATCATGGAGCAGATGGTGAAGCTTCATCAGTTTGCCATCATGTCGTCCCCCACCACAAGCCAGTATGCTGCCATAAGCGCCTTGAAAAACGGGAATTCCGACGTGATGGAAATGCGTCTTGCCTATGACCAGAGAAGGCGTTTCCTCCTTCACGAGATGGAAAGGCTGAGGATTCCATGCTTTGAGCCAAGAGGGGCTTTTTACATATTTCCAGATATCACAGAATTCGGCATGAGTTCTGAGGAATTTGCCACAGAGCTTCTCAGGGAGGAGAAGGTGGCAGTGGTTCCGGGCAGCGCCTTCGGTGAGTGCGGGGAGGGATTCATTCGGATATCCTACGCTTATTCCATAGAGGAGCTGAAGGCCGCCCTGGCCCGGATCGAGGCTTTTTTGAAAAAAATACGTCAAAATAAGTAGAAAATACTGGACAATTGGCGGATCAGATTATATTATAAGTTTTATACTTTAACCTGCAAAAGAGGCCGTGGGCCGGCCTCTTGGTCATTCTGTTCCGGTACATAAGACCAGAATGCGGATTGGAGAATAAGGAGGATATGAAAGTAATGAGAAAAGTAGTAAAATTCGGCGGCAGCTCCCTTGCCAGCGCAGAACAGTTTCGGAAAGTCGGCGATATTATCCGCGCTGACGAGAGCAGAAGATATGTGGTGCCCTCTGCACCGGGAAAGCGTTTTTCCGCAGACACGAAAGTCACCGATTTATTATATCAGTGCTACCAGGCAGCAGAGAAGGGCGGAGCGGAGTTTAACGCTGTTCTTTCCGAGATCAAGAGCCGTTATCAGGAGATCATAGACGGCCTGGAGCTTTCCATTTCCTTGGAAAAGGATTTTGGCATTATAGAAGAAAATTTTAAAAAACAGATCGGGGAGGAGTACGCAGCCTCCCGGGGTGAGTTCTTAAACGGCAAGGTTATGGCGGATTACCTGGGCTTTGAGTTTGTGGACGCTGCCCGTATCATCCGTTTTGACGGGGAGGGACAGTTTGACGCGGAGATGACCAACCGGCTTACCAGAGAGTGCCTGAAAAATATGGAGTATGTGGTAGTACCCGGCTTTTACGGCGCCATGGAGGACGGTACGGTTAAGACCTTCTCAAGAGGCGGTTCCGATATCACAGGATCCATTGTCTCCGGCGCGCTGGATGTGGACTTATACGAGAACTGGACAGATGTATCAGGCTTTCTGGTGACAGACCCCAGGATCATCAAGGAACCGAAAGTTATTGACACCATTACTTATCGTGAGCTGCGTGAGCTGTCCTATATGGGGGCCACAGTGCTCCACGAGGAAGCAATCTTCCCAGTAAGAAAAGCGGGGATCCCCATCAATATCAGGAACACCAACGCGCCGGATGACGCGGGAACCATGATCGTGGAGGATACCTGCAAGAAACCAGCCTATACCATCACCGGTATTGCGGGCAAAAAAGGGTTCTGTTCCCTCTTTATTGAAAAATCCCTGATGAATTCAGAGATCGGCTTCGGCAGAAAGGTGCTGCAGGTTCTGGAGGAGCAGGGTATCTCTTTTGAACACGTGCCCTCAGGCATTGACACCATGACGGTATTTATCCATCAGGATGAGTTTGCGGAGAAGGAACAGCAGGTGATCGCAGGGATTCACCGCATGGTAAACCCTGATTATATGGAGCTGGAATCAGATTTGGCACTGATCGCAGTGGTTGGCCGCGGCATGCGTTCCAACAGAGGAACCGCAGCCAGGATCTTCGCAGCACTTGCCCATGCCAACATCAATGTCAAGATGATCGACCAGGGCTCCAGTGAGCTGAATGTCATCATCGGCGTGAAGAACGAAGATTTTGAAGGGGCAGTCAAAGCCATCTACGATATTTTCGTGACAACACAGCTTTAAGAAAAGAGGATATAAAAACAGCATGAAACTGGTTATCATAGAGCCGCTTGGGGTGGAAAAGGAAAAACTTCTGGCAATAGCCCGGGAATATGTATCTGCCCAGGTGGAAATTATATATTATGACACAAAAGTCACGGACACGGCATCCCTCATTGAGAGGGGAAAAGATGCGGATATCATTGTTGTATCTAATCTTCCCATGAATGGGGAGGTGATCCGCGGATGTGAAAAGCTAAAGCTTCTCTCTGTGGCATTTACCGGCGTGGACCATATTGATCTGCAGGCGTGCAGGAAAAAGGGTACTGTGGTGTGCAACTGCGCCGGATATTCCACGGCTGCGGTTGCGGATCTGGTGTTCGGCATGCTGATCGCCCTGTACAGGAATCTGATCCCCTGTAATGAGGTGGTGAGACATGAGGGAACCAAGGACGGCCTTGTGGGTATGGAGCTGGAAGGGAAAAAATTCGGAGTGATAGGCACCGGAGCCATCGGTATGCGCACAGCAAGGATCGCCCAGGCTTTTGGCTGTGAAGTCTTAGCTTGGAGCAGAACCAAAAAAGATATGCCGCAGGTGGCCTATATGCCGCTGGAGGAGCTGCTGGCAGCCTGTGATATCATCTCTCTCCATGTGCCGCTGACAGAGGAGACACGCGGGCTCATCGGAGAGAAGGAATTGGCTCTTATGAAGGAGAGCGCAGTGCTCATCAATACAGCTAGAGGCCCGGTGGTGGACAGTAATGCCCTTGCAGAGGCACTTCAGTCAGGAAAGATCGCGGGTGCCGCTGTGGATGTGTTCGAGACAGAGCCTCCTGTTGCGTCCGACCATCCGCTTTTGCAGGCTAAGAATCTGATCGCCACTCCTCATGTGGCGTTTGCCACAAAAGAGGCGATGGTGAAGCGCGCGCATACGGTCTTTGAAAACGTAAAAGCCTGGGAAACGGGAAAAGCGCAGAATGTAATATAGAGCTGACAGTAGGAGGAAGCAAAATGAACAAATATATGAATATGAACAACAAAAACATGAGCAGGAAAAACGGAACCCTGAAGTGGGTGGGGCTTGTGGAGCTGATCATGGGTGCTTTGAACTTGTCAAACGGTCTGTTGTCCATGTATGTCCTGTTCTCACAGGGCCAGGCAGTGCTGGATGAGATACAGAAGAATAATAATATTACAGTGACCATGTCGGAAATGACCATTTCTGTTTTGGTGACAGTGGTGCTGGGAGCCGCTATGCTGGCTGCAGGTCTGATCGCCATGATGTTTAACGGCATCAAAGGAAAAGAGAAGCTGCCGTTTGTCATGGGGATCATTCTTCTGGTATGCATCCTGGCATCCAATATCATCAATATTGTCATGCTGAGAAGCTCGTTCAGTCTCTCCTTTATCTTGTGGGTAGTGATCCACGGCCTGTATCTGTATGGCGCTTACCGCAACAAGCAGAATATAGAGACTGAGAATCTGTAGAAGAGAGTGGATAAAATGGAAGTTTACAGACATAAGACCCAGTATTATGAGACGGACCAGATGGGCATTATCCATCACTCCAACTATATCCGCTGGTTTGAAGAGGCCAGGACAGACTTTCTTGAGAAGCTGGGGATGGGATATGACAGGATGGAGGCAGAGGGGATCATAAGCCCTGTGCTCTCCGTGTCCTGTGAGTACAGGACCATGACCCATTTCGGGGAGACTGTGGCTGTTGCCGTTGCCCTCACAAAGTATAACGGCGTCAGGCTGGAGTTGGAATACACGGTCACCAATACCGACAGCGGGGAAGTGCGGGCAGTGGGAACCTCAGAGCATTGTTTTTTGGACAGGGAGGGCAATATCCTTTTTCTGAAGCGAAGCAGTCCTGAGTATCATAAAATGCTGGAAGCATATGCGAAAAGATAAAAAAATTTCCGGATACTCTTGACAAGAGGCCGGAATTTTTTTATACTGTAAGTGTACTAAGACACATAGTACACTGGATACACACAAACAGGAACAAGAAGAAAAGAGGAAACTCTATGATTGTGATTGATTACCAGAACCGAAAACCCATTTACGAACAAATTGTAGAGCGTTTTCAGATGCTGATCGTAAGAGGCGTGCTGGAACCGGATTCTCAGATGCCGTCTGTCCGTTCTCTGGCAACGGAGCTGTCCATCAACCCCAATACGATTCAGAAAGCATACACCATTCTGGAGCAGCAGGGATACATTTACCCCGTTAAGGGAAGAGGGAATTTTGTGTCCGGCGGCAGGAATCTTGTGGAACAGAAGAAGGAAAACTTCTTCCAGAAGCTGAGGATCGTTATCAGAGAAGGGATTGAACTCGGTGTAACAAAAGAGGAGTGTGTGGGCCGGACTGCGGCGCTGTACGAGGAGGTTAGCCATGATTAGAGCAGAACATTTGTCTAAAGCCTTTGGGGAGATAAAGGCTGTGGACAACATTGACATTGAGATTCCGGATAACAGCATATTTGGCCTGGCGGGAACAAACGGTGCAGGAAAGAGTACCTTTCTGCGTCTTTTATCCGGTGTTTTGAAACCGGATCAGGGGAGTATCATGATAGACGAAAAGCCTGTCTACGAGCAGGAGGAGATAAAGCGGGAGATTTTCTTTCTGCCTGACAGCGCATATTTCATTCCCAATGCCACAGGACGGTCCATGGCGGACTGGTACGCAGTCTATTATCCAAAATTTGACAGGAAGCGGTTTGACGAGCTGGCGAAAAAGCTGGATTTGGATACCGGAAGAAAGATACATACCCTTTCAAAAGGAATGAAGCGTCAGGTATCCATGCTCCTGGGCGTCTGTGCGGGCACAAAGTATCTCTTTTGTGATGAGACCTTTGACGGTCTTGACCCGGTGATGCGGCAGGCAGCCAAAAGTATTCTGGCCTATGAAGTCACAGAGCGGGAGTTTACCCCTGTGATTGCCTCCCATAACTTAAGGGAGCTGGAGGACATCTGTGACCATGTGGGGCTTCTGCACAAGGGCGGTGTTCTTCTGTCAAGGGAAGTGGAGGATATGAAGCTTCACATCCACAAGATCCAATGTGTGATCCAGAATCCTGTGCTGGAAGAGGAGCTGTTAAGGGAACTGGAAGTGATACAGCACGAGAAACGGCTGTCCCTGATGACTCTGGTCGTCAGAGGGGAAAAAGACAGGATCATGGAGATCGTGGAGAGCAAGTTCCCGGTATTCGCGGAGATGATTCCGCTGACCCTGGAAGAAATCTTTATCAGTGAAACGGAGGTAGCGGGATATGACATCAAAGATCTCTTTTACTAAGATGGTGCTGCAGAATGTGAAGGAAAGAGGTGCATGGCTTCTTGTCTCATTTCTGGCAATGCTGATGGCGCTTCCGGTCCAGACTATGATGCGGCTGGACAATGTGGCTGCTTACGGCCTGAAACCAAAGGAGCTGGAAAAGGAAGCAGCCAATGTATTTTTGAATGTCACAGGATTTGACAATATTTTTCTGCTGCTTTTGGTGGTGGTCTCTGCCTTCTGCCTGGGAATGACCGGTTATATGTACCTGTACTCCAAGGAGAAGACCGATTTTTATCACAGTCTGCCCCTGAAGAGAGAGCGGATGTATTTTGTGCCTTACGTGAGCGGGATACTGATCTTTGCCCTGCCTTATCTTTTGAACCTGCTGCTGGCACTGCTTGCGGGAGCTGTCAAGGGGACTTTTCCCGAGGGCGCGGTTTCCATGGCCTTTGGCGCGTTTTTGAACCATATAGTGTTCTTTCTGGTATTTTATCACGTGGCTATACTGGCTGTGATGCTCACCGGGAATCTGTTCACAGGCGCAATGGCATATGCCGCTTTTCTGAGTTATGGATTTATCATAAAAGAGGTTTTTATAGGAATGTCGGAACGGTTTTTGCAAACCGTGGTGCCTTCCATGCTGCAGGGCGGGTCTGTCAGCATCTTCAGATTATCCTTCCACACAGGCGGATGGACGTTTTCCCCGCTGTATGCCTATTACCGGGCAATTTCGGATGCGGTAGGCATATCGAGCAGAAATATCCCATGGCTGTATATGGGGATCGGAGCCGCATCCGCTATTGTGGTTTTGGCTCTTTGTATTCTGGTATTCCGTCTGCGTCCGTCGGAAAGTTATCACAAGGCAATTGCTTTTAAGAAGCTGGAGCCGTTTATAAAGACGGCAGTGGTATTTCCCTTTTCTGTTTTGTTTGCCCTGGGCATCAGTTCAGGGATCGGAAAACACGCATTCGGGTGGTTTGTGGTGATCCTTGTGTTCACTGCCTGGGTATTATCCACTGCCATGGACTTTTTGTACCGTATGGATATCCGGGAAAGTCTGCGGCCCCGCATCTCAACAGGTGTAGTCCTGGGAATGCTGGCGGTCACCACGATCATTTACCGCTTCGATGTTCTGAAAGCAGATACCTATCTCCCGAAAGAGGACAAGATAGAATCTATGTCTGTCTATATTGAAAAGATGAACGGTCTCTACAGTTATCCGTATGATTCTGCCTATAACAGAGGAAGCAGCCAGATGAAAGCGTATCTGGACAACACCAAATTTGAAAAATTCCAGGATATTTACAGCCTGGCAAAAATGGGTGTGGAGGTCCAGAAGGATAACGACGGTTTCCTGAAACTGAAGGATGAAGAGTCAGTTCTCTATTACTGTGTGAGATATCATTTGAAGTCAGGAAGAGATGTGTACCGGTACTATGAGATCAAGCAGGATGATGCGGCAGTTTCCCTGATGGGAAAGATTTATGACAGTTGGGAATATAAGGAGCAGACCCTTCCTGTGGAATTTATAGATGAGGAGAAGATCACAGAGATTTCTCTTAAAGATATCCACACTACCAATAAACAGGTTACAACCTCAGAAGAAATGATGAGGAAAATATTCAAGACCTACAAAAATGAATGGGAGAGCCTGAGCTTTGAGGAGAGTACAAGTCAGCAGGTTGTGGGATTTTTGTATGTGGACAGTCTTATGGAGGATAAGAACCTGAAAGATTCGGATTCCTCTGTGGACTATGGAAGTGTACAGACACAGTCCCTCCCTCTGTATGAAGGATTTGTGAACACCAGAAAGCTTTTGGAGGAGGCAGGATGCCCTGTCTATACTGCAGAAGATGTGGACAAGATAGAAAAAGTGGTGCTGACTTCAGCAGATGAGGTTGGAAATGAGGAGGACTTTACCTTCACAGAACCGAAGGATATAAAGGAAATACTGGAAAAATCCATGTTTGACCAGTACAGCAATCCCGCCACGGACAGCTATCCTAATTATTCAAAGAGTGTCCGTATTTACTGGAAGGATGATACAGGTGAGTCAAAAGACAGAGTTTATCTTGGCAAAGACCTGCCCTCCTGTGTAAAAAAGGTACTGAAAACCGAAGATTGACGAACCGTCTGATATAGATAAAAACAGGGGCTGCCGCAGGAATATGCGGCGGCCCTTTGTCGTGGTTGACAAGGCGGGAACAAAGAGGGTAAAATATAAATATCAATGATTCCGGCCCCAGTGATATCCGGCGGAAGGAAGAGGAAAACAACATGAAGAGACAATTATCCTTTGAGAATGAAAAGGAACTGATACTGGTGGGAAAGGCACTCTCCTCGGAGATCCGGATCCGGATCCTGAAGCTTCTGGACGAAAATCCCCTGTGTGTCAATGAGATCGCAGAGATCCTGCAGATCCCGCCCTCCTCAGCAGCTTTAAATGTGCGGGTGCTGGAGGAAGCTGGGCTGATCCGGACTGAACTGAAACCGGGAGTGCGCGGCTCTATGAAGCTCTGTATTCGACAGAACGAGGAACTGGTGATCCATCTGCAGCAGTTGAGAGGCAAAAAGCATGAGGAGATCATCTCCATGCCTGTAGGCAATTATGTGGACTATAAGATCACGCCCACCTGCGGTATGGTCAATGACGAGGAGTATATTGACGGAGAGGACGAGCCAAGGTGTTTTTATGACCCCAGGCGGACCACGGCAAAGCTGGTCTGGTTTTCTTCCGGTTATCTGGAATACCGGTTTCCAAATGCGGGGATCCAGGGGAGCCGGGTGAAGCGTCTGGAAATTTCCGCGGAGCTGTGCTCTGAGACAGCGGATTATGATCTGGACTGTCCCTCAGACATTACGCTTTGGGTCAACGGTGTGGACGCGGGAACCTGGACCTGTCCAAGTGATTTTGGAGGCAGAAGGGGCAAACTCAATCCTGACTGGTGGGAGGATAAGAATTCCCAGTATGGTAATCTGAAAAAATGGGTCATGGACCAGAACGGAACCTATCTGGATGGAGAGAAGGTGAGCAGTGTGCCCGTATCCGGGTATGACCTGGTGGAAGGCCCTTACATTTCCGTGCGTATCGGTATTAAGGAGGACGCGGCCCATATCGGTGGTGTAAATATCTTCGGCAGCAGTTTTGGGGACTTCCCACAGGATATCCTTATGCGGATTGAATATTGAAAAAAATATTTCCTGTGCTATAATAAAAGAACAGGAAAAATGTTTTAAAACAAAATTATTATAACGAATGCCCTGACAGACGGCACTCGTTGTATAGGAACATAGGAGGTAGGGAGGATGAAGCGAAAACTGCAAAACCGGTTTTGCGAGCTGTTTGGCGCTGACGGCGACATCCGTTTCTATTTTTCACCCGGCCGTGTGAACCTGATCGGGGAGCACACAGACTACAATGGAGGACATGTATTGCCATGTGCCCTCACGAATGGTACATATGGAGCGGCAAGGGTCCGGAAGGACCGGAAGCTGCGCCTTTACTCTGAAAATTTCAGCAACGCGGGGGTTTTTGAGACCAGTCTGGATGACCTGGCATATCATGACAGGGCGGGATGGACCAACTACCTGAAGGGGGTCATCTGGACATTCTGCACCAAGGGCTATCCTGTGGAGAAGGGTCTTGACCTGGTGATCGGGGGCAATATCCCCAATGGCTCAGGGCTTTCCTCCTCCGCCTCCATAGAGCTTCTTATGGCTATGGTTTTAAAAGATTTGTATGGCTTTTCTGATCTGACAAAAACAGATATGGCACTCTTTGGACAGTATGCGGAGAACAAGTTCTGCGGTATGAACTGCGGGATCATGGACCAGTTTACTGTTGCAATGGGGAAGAAAGGCCATGCCATTTTCCTGGATACCAGCAATCTGAATTATGAATATGTGCCCGTCAAACTGGGGAATGCGTCCCTTATCATTTCTGTCAGCAATAAGAAAAGAAGGCTGACGGATTCCAAGTATAATGAGAGGCGAAGGGAATGCGAGGCAGCGCTCAAAGAGCTTCAGTCAGCAGTAAATATCCGTTCTCTGGGAGAGTTGACGGGGGAGGCCTTTGAGGAGGTCAGGGAGATCATCAAAGACCCGGTGCATTTAAAGCGGGCACGTCATGCAGTCTATGAGAATCAGCGGACCATACAGGCGGAAAAAGCGCTCAAAGAGCGTGACCTGAAGCTGTTCGGCAGGCTTATGAATGAGTCACACATCTCGCTGAGAGATGACTACGAAGTTACAGGAAGGGAACTGGACACCCTAGCGGAAGCAGCCTGGAACCAGCCCGGTGTACTGGGATCCCGCATGACAGGGGCAGGCTTTGGCGGCTGCACGGTCAGTATTGTGGAGAATGGCTTTGTAGACGCGTTTATACGGAATGTTGGCTCTTTTTATAAGAAAAAAATCGGTTACAGTGCGGATTTCTACAAGGTGGAGATCGGTGCGGGTGCCGGAAGAATCGGATAACAGGAAGGGGAAATACTATGTTGAACAACAGTATTAAAAAACTTGTGCAGTACGGATTGGAGACAGGCCTGGTGCCTGCGTGTGAGAGAAATTATACCATCAACCTGCTTCTGGACCTGTTCCGTCAGGACGACTACGAGGAGCCTGAGGAGGAGTACAGAGATGTGGATCTGGAGGAAACCCTGGACGAGCTGCTTTGCGAGGCTGTAAAACGCGGTCTGATCGAGGACAGCATCGGTTACCGCGATTTGTTTGACACAAAGATCATGAACTGTCTCATGCCGCGTCCGGCACAGGTGCAGGCTAAATTCTGGAAGGAATATGAGAAATCCCCGGAGACAGCTACAGATTTCTTCTACAAGCTGAGCCAGGACAGCGATTATATCCGCCGCTACCGTATTAAAAAGGATAGAAAATGGACAGTGGACAGCCCTTACGGCACCATTGACATCACTATCAATCTTTCAAAACCGGAAAAAGACCCAAAAGCCATTGCAGCGGCTAAAAACGCAAAACAGAGCAGCTATCCCAAATGCCTTCTCTGCATGGAGAACGAGGGATACGCAGGCCGCCTGAACCATCCGGCCAGAGAAAACCACAGGATCATACCGATCACCATCAATGAGAGTGGGTGGGGATTCCAGTATTCCCCTTATGTATATTACAATGAACACTGCATCGTGTTTAACGGACAGCATGTCCCTATGAAAATCGAGAGGAACGCTTTTGTAAAGCTCTTTGACTTTGTAAAACTGTTTCCTCACTATTTCCTGGGGTCCAATGCGGATCTGCCCATAGTGGGCGGCTCTATCTTAAGCCATGATCACTTCCAGGGCGGACATTATACCTTTGCCATGGCGAAAGCACCCATGGAGGAGAGTGTTGTCATACCCGGGTATGAGGACGTGGAGGCAGGCATTGTACACTGGCCCCTGTCTGTGCTTCGTATCCGCCATAAGGACGAGAAGCGCCTTATAGATCTGGCAGCGCATGTACTTGAGAACTGGAGAGGCTATACAGACGAGGAGGCCTTCATTTTTGCTGAGACGGACGGGGAGCCTCACAATACCATCACCCCCATTGCCAGAAAAGTGGGAGATACCTTTGAACTGGATCTGACACTCAGAAACAATATCACCACAGAGGAGCACCCCCTGGGTGTCTATCATCCTCATGCGGAGTACCATCATATCAAGAAAGAGAACATCGGTCTCATTGAGGTTATGGGGCTGGCGGTACTTCCCGCAAGGCTGAAAGACGAGCTGGAACTGCTGGCATCCTACATTCTGGAGGGCAGAGATCCGGCAGAAAATGAGATGCTGGAAAAGCATGCCGACTGGGTAAAAGAATTCCTGCCAAAATACGGGGATATCAATGAGAACAATGTGATGGATATTCTCCAGGAGGAGGTAGGACAGGTCTTTGTCAAGGTGCTGGAGGATGCAGGCGTGTACAAATGCACTCCTGAGGGAAGGGCTGCGTTCAAAAAATTCCTTGCTACATTATAGATTATTGGTTATAATAAGATACAAAAAAGACAGGTCGAGCGCCTGTCTTTTTTGTTAAAGATATGCTATACTAAACTATATTGCTGACAGAAGAGAGTGTGAATACAGAATATGAAGGAAAAAAGAGTGGCAGATTCCCAGACGGAGCAGACGTATCTCATGCGTCCCAAGTATCTGAATGGCTACGGCAAGCTTTTCGGCGGGCAGCTCATGGGCTGGATCGACGAGATCGCCAGTATTGTAGCCATGCGGCACAGCGAATCTGAGATCACGACTGCTGCCATAGATAATTTGAATTTTAAGGAGAGTGCCTCTGTGGACGATGTGATCGTCCTGAGAGGAAAGATCACCCATGTGGGGCGTACTTCCATGGAAGTACGGGTGGATACCTATGTGGAGAGCCGCCAGGGGACCAGAAAAATCATTAACCGGGCCTATGTAGTCATGGTGGCGGTAGACGACTGCCAGCATCCCATACCGGTGCCGGGACTTCTGGTAGAGACTGAGGCGGAGAGAGCCGAATGGGAGGGCGGAGAGAAGCGCTATGCCCTCCGCAAACAGCGGCGGATAGAAGGATATTGACCAAGAAGGAGATTAAAATGAGCGAAAAAATCCTGCTGATAGACGGACACAGTATACTGAACAGAGCTTATTACGGCCTGCCTGAACTTACCAACGCAGAGGGGCTTCACACCAATGCCATATATGGTTTTTTAAACATTCTGTTCAAGACCATAGAGGAGGAGAAACCGGATTATCTGACGGTGGCTTTTGATCTGCACGCGCCTACTTTCAGGCATGAGATGTACGATGCTTACAAAGGCACCAGAAAGCCAATGCCCCAGGAGTTAAGGGAGCAGGTACCGGTGATGAAGGACGTGCTGGCCGCCATGGGTGTCTGCATGATCTCCATGGAGGGGTATGAGGCAGATGACCTCCTTGGAACCCTTGCAAAGAAAAGTGAGGCAAAGGGCATGGAAGTGACCGTCCTCTCCGGGGACAGGGATCTTCTGCAGCTTGCCAGCAGCCATATCTGCATCAGGATCCCCAAGACCAGGTTTGGCAAGACCACAGTCGAGGATTATTTCGCAGATGATGTAAAGGAAAAATATCAGTTAAGCCCGGAGCAGATCATTGAGCTGAAAGCACTCATGGGCGATGCGTCTGACAATATCCCGGGGCTTCCGGGAGTGGGAGAGAAGACGGCAACGAAAATCCTGCTGGAATACGGAAGTGTGGAAAATGCCCACGCCCATGCAGAGGACATTAAGCCCAACAAGGCAAAAAATGCTTTTCTGGAGCATTATGATCTGGCTGTTTTAAGTAAAAAGCTGGCTACCATCAACACGGACAGCCCTGTGGAGTACGACTGGGAAAATGCGCGGATCAGGGATTTTTATACCCAGGAAGCCTATGAGTTTTTCAAAGAACTGGAATTCAAAAACTTCCTTTCCCGTTTTGAGGATACCAGTGCCCCGGCAGAGGCTCAGAAAAGCTTTTCCACTGTGACAGAGCTTGATAAAGCAGAGGAAATCTTTGCAAAAGCCAAGAAAAAACCGGAGCTGGGACTTCATATTTTGAAGGAAAACGGGGCGTTTCTGGGACTGGGTCTTGCCTGGCAGGAGGAGGACAGTGTTGTGTCATACTGCTTCCTGCCCCAGGGATTTCTGACAGAGCCTTATCTGCTTGAACAGGCACAGATGCTTTGCCGGGAGGCTGCCATGGTCTCCTCCCTTGATGTAAAGTCCATGCTGCGCCAGATGGATCTGGAGAACCATACAAAGATGTTTGATGCGGGGATCGCAGCGTATCTGTTAAACCCGCTGAAATCTTCCTACACTTACGACGACATTGCCAAGGAGTACCTGGGAGAAATGCTTCCCGCCAAGGAAGACCTGCTGGGAAAACTGAATTATACAAAGGGAATGAAAGAACAGGAGGAACAGGCTGCCTTATCTGTCTGCTACATGGCATATGTGGCCCTGAAAAGCAGGGAACCCCTTAAAAAGGCCCTGGAGGAGACCAAGATGCTGCACCTGTTCACTGATATAGAGATGCCGCTTCTCTTTACCCTCTCCGATATGGAGAAGGAGGGAATCCGTGTAAATGCCCAGGCCTTAAAAGAGTATGGGGACCAGCTCTATGTGAGGATCCAGGAGCTGGAAAAAGAAATTTACAGGGAGGCAGGGGAGGAATTCAATATCAATTCTCCAAAACAGCTTGGAGTCATTTTATTTGAGAAGCTGCAGCTGCCCGGCGGCAAGAAGACAAAGACAGGATATTCCACAGCAGCGGATGTGCTGGAGAAACTGGCACCTGATCATAAGCTGGTGGCCGATATCCTGGAATACAGACAGCTTGCAAAGCTGAAATCCACCTATGCAGACGGTCTTGCAGTCTATATCGGGGAGGATGAGAGAATCCATTCCACCTTTAACCAGACCATCACCGCCACGGGGCGTATCAGCAGCACAGAGCCGAACCTGCAGAATATCCCCATTCGTATGGAACTCGGAAGGCTGATCCGGAAGGTGTTTATCCCAAAAGACGGATATGTGTTTACCGATGCGGATTATTCCCAGATCGAGCTTCGTGTGCTGGCCCATATGTCAGGGGATGAAAAGCTGATCCAGGCCTATCAGGAGGCTCAGGATATCCACCGTATGACTGCGTCCCAGGTATTCCACGTGCCTTTTGATGAGGTGACGGATCTGCAGAGGCGCAATGCCAAGGCTGTCAACTTTGGGATCGTCTATGGAATCAGTTCCTTTGGCCTTTCCCAGGATCTGAGCATCACCAGGAAAGAGGCGGCCCAGTATATAGAAAAATATTTTGAGACATACCCGAAAATCAAAGGATTTCTGGACGGGCTGGTGGCAGAGGCAAAAGAGAAGGGATATGTGACCACCATGTTCGGCAGAAGACGTCCTGTTCCTGAGTTAAAATCCAGCAATTTTATGCAGCGATCCTTCGGCGAGCGTGTAGCCATGAATTCGCCGATCCAGGGGACCGCGGCTGATATTATCAAGATCGCCATGATACGGGTATGGAAAGCGCTGAAAGAACAGAATCTGAGATCACGTCTGCTTCTGCAGGTGCACGATGAACTTCTGGTGGAGACAGCAGAGGAGGAAAAGGAGCAGGTATCCGCGATCCTGGAAAAAGAGATGAAAAATGCCGCCAGTCTGGCTGTATCACTGGAGATTGATATGCATACAGGCAGCAACTGGTACGAGGCAAAATAAATACGCAGATCAGATCAGACACGGCAGCTCAGATACCTGAACTGTTATAAGGGGAGTACAACGGATAAAGGAGGAATTGTTATGAGAGTCATAGGTGTGACCGGAGGGGTAGGCTCCGGAAAAAGCTTTGTACTAAATTATATTGAAGAGCATTTTGACGCGCGGGTGGTAAAGGCAGATGACGTGGGGCATCTGCTGATGATGCCCGGACAGGTGTGCTATGAGCCGGTTGTCCGGCTTTTTGGAGACTGGATCGTGAATGAGGACGGGTCTCTCAACAGAGAAACCATCGCGCAGATCGTATTTGAAAAGAAGGATATGCTGGAAAAACTGAATAAGATCATTCACCCGGCAGTGAAGAAATATATTGTCAAAGAGATCGAACGCTCCAAAAAAGAGGAGACAGAATTCTTCTTTATTGAGGCAGCTTTATTATTAGAAGATAATTATGATGAAATTTATGATGAAATGTGGTATATTTATTGCGAAAAAGAAGTGCGCATGGAGAGACTTCGCCGGGACAGGGGTTATTCTGAGGAAAAAGCCCAAAGAGTGATGGAAAATCAGCTGTCTGAGGATGAGTTTGAAGCCAGGTGTGACTTTTTACTATATAACGACGAAGATGTGGCGCATACCTATCTTCAGATTGAGCGAAGGATGAGAACATATTATGAATCTATGTAGTATTGCCAGCGGAAGCAGCGGTAATTGTATTTATGTGGGCAGCGACAAGGCGGGCATTCTGGTGGATGTGGGGATCAGCGGCAAGAAGATCGAAGAGGGACTCAACACCATTGACCGTACCACTAAGGACTGTGACGGTATCCTGATCACCCATGAGCACTCTGACCACATCAAGGGTTTGGGCGTTATCTCCAGAAAGTATAAGATCCCTATTTACTGTACCCAGGGAACCATGGAGGAGATGCAGCGAATGTCTACTCTCGGCAAGATGCCGGAAGGCCTGTACCGGGTTATACGGGCAGATGAACCCTTTTCCATAGGGGATTTGGACATACATCCCTTTGACATCTCCCACGACGCGGCAGAGCCGGTGGGCTACAGGGTGAACCATGGAGGCAAGTCAGTGGGGATCGCCACGGATTTGGGCAAGTATAATGATTACATAGTGGAACAGCTACAGGGACTGGATGCCCTTTTGCTGGAGGCAAACCACGACGTGAATATGCTGCAGGTGGGAAGTTATCCCTATTACTTAAAACAGAGAATCTTAGGAGAAAGAGGCCATCTGTCCAATGAGTCCGCGGGCAGGCTTTTGTGCCGTCTGCTCCATGACAAGATGAAACAGATCATGCTGGGTCATCTGAGCCGGGAGAACAACTACGAGGCACTGGCTTATGAGACTGTATGCTCAGAGGTGACCATGGGGGAAAATCCATGGTGTTCCTCAGATTTTAAGATTTCCGTGGCGCACAGAGACTGTGCATCGGAGCTGATCACCGTATAAAAGATTGCCGTAACGGTTCAATATACACTCGGTTACGGTCAAAATTCACCATACAAATAAGAATACATCTGCGAGGAGAAAAAAATGAAGAAGACAATTATCAGTGTAGTAGGACAGGATACCGTAGGGATCATTGCCAGAGTGTGTACATATTTGGCAGAGAACAATATTAACATCCTGGACATTTCCCAGACCATCATTGACGGTTATTTTAACATGATGATGATCACAGACACCAGCAGATCAGAGAAGAAGCTGGACCGGATTTCAGAGGAGTTATCCAAACTGGGTGAGGAGATCGGAGTTATGATCCACGCACAGCATGAGGATATCTTTACGAAAATGCACAGAATCTAAGCTGGAGAACCCGGGAAAGGACAAGAGAAAAATATGATTAACATTTTTGAAGTAAATGAGACCAATAAGATGATAGAGCAGGAAAATCTGGATGTGCGTACTATTACCATGGGTATCAGCCTTCTGGATTGTATTGATTCCGACCTGCAGCAGGTAAACAGAAAAATCTACAATAAGATCACCACCCTGGCAAGGAACCTGGTGGAGACCGGCGATGAGATTTCCGGAGAGTACGGGATCCCTGTTGTGAACAAGAGAATATCCGTAACCCCCATTGCACTGGTAGGTGGTGCGGCCTGCAAAGCGCCGGAGGATTTCGTGACGCTGGCAGAGACTCTGGACCGGGCAGCAAAAGAGGTAGGGGTAAACTTTATCGGCGGTTATTCCGCTCTGGTCTCAAAAGGCATGACAAAGGCGGATGAAATGCTGATCCGTTCCATTCCGGAAGCCCTGGCAGCCACAGAGCGGGTATGCAGTTCCATCAATCTCGGCTCCTCCAAGACAGGCATCAACATGGATGCCGTGAAGCTCATGGGAGAGATCGTACTGGCCACTGCCCAGGCTACAAGGGAGCAGGATTCCCTGGGATGTGCAAAGCTGGTGGTGTTCTGCAACGCCCCGGATGACAATCCTTTTATGGCAGGCGCTTTCCACGGAGTGACAGAGGCAGATGCCATTATCAACGTAGGTGTATCAGGACCGGGTGTAGTGAAGACGGCTCTGGAAAAAGTGCGCGGAAAAGATTTTGAGGTTTTGTGTGAGACTATCAAGAAGACAGCCTTCAAAGTGACACGTGTAGGCCAGCTGGTAGCCCAGGAGGCGTCAAAGCGTCTCGGAATCCCCTTTGGCATTGTGGATCTGTCCCTGGCACCTACGCCGGCCATCGGAGACAGTGTGGCGGATATTCTCCATGAGATCGGTGTGGAATATGCAGGCGCGCCCGGTACAACAGCAGCCCTTGCGCTTCTCAACGACCAGGTGAAGAAGGGCGGCGTTATGGCCTCCTCCTATGTGGGCGGCTTAAGCGGTGCGTTCATTCCGGTCAGCGAGGACCAAGGTATGATCGATGCGGTTAATGCCAATGCCCTGACCATAGAGAAGCTGGAAGCCATGACCTGCGTCTGCTCTGTGGGCCTGGACATGATCGCCATACCGGGTGACACCAAAGCAAGCACGATCTCCGGCATTATTGCAGATGAATGCGCCATCGGTATGGTGAACCAGAAGACAACGGCTGTTCGTCTGATCCCCGTTATCGGAAAAGGTGTGGGGGAGACTGTGGAGTTCGGAGGGCTTTTGGGCTATGCGCCGATCATGCCTGTGAACCAATACTCCTGTGAAGCATTTGTAAACAGAGGCGGAAGAATACCAGCTCCTATCCACAGCTTTAAGAATTAAAAACAGAGTGATAATACAGGGACCGGGTTCCGTTGATGGACCCAGGTCCCTGTATTTTTTTAACTCATGGAAATTTTCACCAGAAAAAGTGAAAAAGTTGTTGACAAATTATGTTAGCGTGTGCTAACTTATAAGTAGTTAGAAAAACCTAACTTCGATGACGATGGATAATGAAGGAGTGATGAATATGCCTTTGACTATGGCTTCAACAGGAGAGACAAAGCAGATCAAAAAAGTAGGCGGCAGAGAAGAGATAAGACGTCACCTGGAGAATCTGGGCTTTGTGACAGGTACTGACGTGACCGTTGTTTCCCAGTTAGGCGGAAACGTGATCGTCAGCGTGAAGGATTCCAGGATCGCCATCAGCAGTGAGATGGCCAACCGGATCATGGTTTGACACAGGTTCCGGTTCTGAGATAGATTTGGGCCGCGCCTGATCAAAGGCGGGGTTGTATAGGAAGAGGAGGATATGCAGACATGGAGACACTGCGGAATGTAAAATGCGGACAGAGCGTTAAAGTGGTTAAACTACACGGAGAAGGCGCTGTGAAACGCCGCATCATGGATATGGGGATCACAAAGGGAACGGATGTCTATGTGAGAAAAGTAGCGCCCTTTGGTGACCCGGTAGAGGTTACGGTGAGAGGCTATGAACTTTCCCTTCGGAAGGCAGACGCGGAGATGATCGAGATTCAGTAGATATGCTGCCGGCTTAAGAGCTGCGGCATTTTTTCAGGGCTTATGGTTAGAATACCCTAACCATATTTTTTGAAAATAGGTTAGCGAAAGCTAATCTGGAAATACACAAAGGGGTGATAAGCCCGCCTTATGCACAAGGATCCAAAACATTTATGCAGAGGGAGAGAGATAGAGGAGGAAGAGAAGATGTCAGTTAAAATTGCGCTTGCGGGCAACCCGAACTGTGGTAAGACTACGTTGTTCAATGCCCTTACAGGGTCCAACCAGTTTGTGGGAAACTGGCCCGGTGTTACAGTAGAAAAAAAGGAAGGAAAGCTGAAAGGAAACAAGGATGTGATCATCATGGACCTTCCGGGGATTTATTCCCTGTCTCCTTATACACTGGAGGAAGTGGTGGCCAGAAACTATCTGATCGCAGAGCGCCCTGACGCCATACTGAATATTGTAGATGGCACGAACCTGGAGAGGAATCTGTATCTGTCCACCCAGCTTATGGAGCTTGGCATTCCCGTGATCATGGCAGTGAACATGATGGATGTGGTGGAAAAAAACGGAGATATCATAAAGATTGGAGAATTATCCAGACAGCTTGGATGTGAAGTGGTTGAAATCTCCGCTTTGAAGGGAAACGGGATCAAAGAGGCGGCTGACAAAGCGGTGCGTATAGCCGGAAAGAAAAGTGCAGGCGCGCCGGTCCACAGATTCCAGAAACGTGTGGAGGAAGCGCTGGATGAGATCGAATCTTTGTTGGGCAGCAAGATTCCGGAAGGTCAGAGACGCTTTTACGCAGTAAAGCTGTTTGAGAGAGATAATAAAATCGGTGAGACCACAACAGGACTGCCGGATGTGGAGGCGATCATCGCTGCTGTGGAAAAAGATTTGGATGATGACTCGGAAAGTATAATCACCAATGAGAGATATACATATATAGGAACAGTTATAAAAAAAGCATACACGAAAAAAAGCAGAGGGAAGATGACCACCTCAGATAAGATTGACGGGATCGTCACAAACCGTTTCCTTGGCCTTCCTATCTTCTTTGCTGTGATGGCACTGGTATATTATGTGTCTGTCAGCACCGTAGGCGGATGGGCCACAGACTGGGTGAATGATGGCGTGTTTGCAGACGGATGGAATTTCCTGGGTATCTCTTCTCTGCACGTCCCTGCCATACCCGAACTGCTGAACAACGGATTGGAAGCTGTCAACTGCGCAGCATGGCTTCAGAGCCTGATCGTGGACGGCATCGTTGCCGGCGTTGGCGCTGTACTTGGATTTGTGCCGCAGATGCTGGTACTGTTTCTCTTTTTAGCCTTCCTGGAGGGATGCGGATACATGGCCCGTGTTGCCTTTATTATGGACCGTATCTTCCGTAAATTCGGCCTTTCGGGAAAATCCTTCATACCGATGCTGATAGGGACAGGATGCGGTGTTCCGGGGATCATGGCCTCAAGGACCATAGAGAACGACAGAGACCGCAAGATGACCATTATGACCACCACATTCATTCCGTGCAGCGCAAAACTGCCGATCATCGCCCTTATTGCAGGTGCCCTGTTCGGCGGCGCATGGTGGGTGGCACCCAGTGCCTACATTGTGGGTGTTCTGGCTATCATCTGCTCCGGTATCATTTTAAAAAAGACCAGGAAATTCTCCGGGGACCCGGCACCTTTCGTTATGGAACTGCCGGCATACCATATGCCTACCGTGGGAAATGTTCTGCGCAGCATGTGGGAGAGAGGCTGGTCCTTTATCAAAAAAGCCGGTACGGTGATCCTTCTTTCCACTATATTTATCTGGTTTACTCAAGGATTTGGATTCGAGAACGGCTCCTTCGGCATGGTGGATGATATGGATCATTCCCTGCTGGCAGCCATCGGAAAAGGCATTTCCTGGCTGTTCATCCCTCTTGGATGGGGAGACTGGAAAGCGGCTGTGGCAGCAGTTTCCGGACTGGTTGCAAAAGAAAATGTGGTCGGTACCTTTGGTATCCTTTACGGATTCTCAGAAGTGGCAGAAAACGGTGCGGAAATCTGGGGAACTCTTGCGGGCAGCTTTACAGCAGCAGCAGCTTACTCCTTCCTGGTGTTCAACCTTTTGTGCGCGCCCTGCTTTGCGGCAATGGGAGCGATCAAACGTGAAATGAACAATGCAGGCTGGTTCTGGTTTGCTATTGGATACCAGACACTGCTGGCTTACTGCTCAGCCCTTGTGATCTACCAGATGGGACATCTGCTGGAAGGCGGAGCGTTTGGAATAGGAACGGCAGCGGCAGTCATTATCATAGCAGTATTTCTGTATTTGCTGTTCAGACCCTATAAAGAAAAAAATGCTTTGGATATAAAAATGAAAACAGGAAAAGCCGCGAAGGCGTAAATGCCTTCCGGCCTGTCCGGAAAGGTGATATCGTATGAATGCTGGAACTATGATCGTGCTTCTGATCCTGCTCTGTGTTGTGGGCCTGGTGGTAAGGAAAATGGTAAAGGACAAAAAGGCAGGCAGGACATGCGGAAGCTGCGGCGGAAACTGCAGCTGCTGTCATGGAACAGAAAAACAAAAGTAAATACACACGCTATAGGATAACGGGAGGTTTTTGTATGTCATTTACAAAAACTGTCCCGTTTTTTTGTGTGCGTACAGTCTCGTACAGGTTGGAAGCAAACAAGTCCTGTTCAAATTTTCTCTGAGCCGAATCAGACAGAAGCTTCCGGTGATCCGCTGCTTTGGTGATAAGGGGAATCCTTGTGTTTGCCTTGATCTCCCGAAGGAGGCCGCTGCCTGCTCTGCTGAAACCTAAAATCCGGGCGTAAGGGACTGGGGAAAGCGGAGACATATCCTCCTTTATGTTGAGAAGTACATGCAGAAGCGCGCGGCTGATCCGTGTATATGTCAGCTCCCTTGTCTTTAACAGTGATAAAAACTGGGAGAAGCTTCGGAAGTCATTCAGACGGGCATGGATACGCCTGGCTAATTCCGGAGATAGATCCGCGTATGTGCCAAGTTCCTCTGGTGATTGCAGCATCAGTCTGTAACGGAGCAGCAGGGAAAAATCATCCTCCCAGACCGGAGATTCGCAGGAAAGCCTGCGGGCTGCCAGCAAAGCGGCTGACTCCGGCATGGTTTTTGTGAGGATTTCTTCGTAATTGACCAGTGATCTTCCATTTTCAATAGAATTTTCCCTTAAATGTTTGCGGATCGCAGTGGCGCTTGAAAGAGAACCGGACAGGTGGCCGTCATGGTATCCGGCACCGGCACGTTTCAGGGCAGTTGGCTGTATGTGGCTGTTTGACCGCAAAAGAGCCTTTATATATTCCAAACCGAGGATATTGTTGGGGGAATCTAAAAGCTCCGTGAAACATTCCGGATGATGCAGTGCGGCAAAGGCACTTTTCCGGGCAGCGGGAAAGGAATATCCTTTTTTTAAGAGAGAACGAAGCTGCTGCTGATAAGCTGTATCCTCCTCTAAAAGGACTTTTGCACACGCAGTCAATGCCCTGACATCCCCGGATTCACTTCCGAAGCAGAGGGCGTTTACACAGCCAAGCTGATCCAGCACAGAGACTGCGCCGGAGGCAAAATACTCCGCGCTTGCACATGCGATGGAAACAGGAAGTTCCAATACCAGATCTGCGCCTTCCAAAAGAGCCATACGGGTGCGAAGATACTTATCAAACAGTGCAGGGGCACCTCTCTGTACGAAATCACCGCTCATGACGACGATAAGATGATCCGCGCAGGTCAGTTCTCTGGCCTTCTCAAGATGGTATGCGTGTCCCTTATGAAAAGGATTGTATTCGGCAATGATTCCGGTGATTCTGCTCATATGATCTGTATTCCCTTCTGTGTTCTCTTTTAATCTTATGATTAAATATAACAAATTTTCTGTCTGCGGACAACTGTTCCGTATCCTCACATTACCATTTTATATTATTTATATCCATGTTCCCAAAAGAATACAAAATTTCCCCGTAAATTTAAACGGTGCCCTTGTACCATTTTTTGAAAAGATGTATAATGATACCAAACGCGGCTGTTTCAGCCGTGAAGATGTATGATAACGGAGGAAAAAACATGAACGTATTAGTAGTAAACTGCGGAAGTTCATCCCTGAAATTCCAGTTGATCAATTCTGACACAGAAGAAGTAGCCGCAAAAGGATTATGCGAGCGTATCGGTATTGACGGAAGACTGGTATATCAGCCTGCAGGCGGTGAGAAAGAGACAACAGAAGCAGCAATGCCCACACATACAGAGGCCATCAAAATGGTTCTGGACGCATTGGTAAATCCGAACACAGGTGTATTAAAGAGCCTGGACGAAGTAGAAGCCATCGGTCACCGTGTGCTGCACGGCGGTGCCAAAATCTCTGACTCCTGTGTGATCGATGACGAGGTTATCTCTGTTATTGAAGAGTGCTGCGATCTGGGACCTCTGCACAACCCTGCAAACTTAATGGGTATCCGTGCGTGTATGGAACTGATGCCCGGCAAGCCCAACGTAGCTGTATTTGACACAGCATTCCATCAGACCATGCCGGAGAAAGCATACATGTATGCGATCCCTTACAAATATTATGAGAAATACAAGGTCCGCAAATACGGTTTCCACGGAACTTCCCATCGTTTCGTATCCAAAGAGACTATTAAATTCCTGGGACTTGACCCGGACAACTCCAAAGTGATCGTAGCTCATCTGGGCAACGGTTCCTCCATCAGTGCGGTTGTGAACGGTAAATGTGTGGACACCAGCATGGGCCTGACTCCTCTGGAAGGCCTTGTAATGGGAACACGTTCCGGTGATCTGGACCCGGCTGTCCTGGAGTTTATCTGCGGAAAAGAGAACATCGATGTAAAAGAGATGGTACGCATCCTGAACAAAGAATCCGGTCTGTTAGGACTGTCAAAAGGCCTGTCCAGCGATTTCCGTGACTTGAACGAAGCGAGAGAGCAGGGCAATCCGGATGCCAAGAGAGCTGTTGACTGCCTGTGCTACCGCATTGTAAAATACATCGGTTCCTATGCGGCAGCTATGAACGGCGTGGATGCCATCGCTTTCACAGGCGGTATCGGTGAGAATGCCATCCCGGTCCGTGAGACAGTGGTTAAGAGCCTTTCCTATCTGGGTATCACTCTGGACGAGGAAGCAAACCAGAAGCGCGGGGAGAACGTGATCATCTCCACAGCAGATTCCAAAGTGAAAGTTGCCGTAGTTCCCACCAACGAAGAGCTTGCAATCTGTCAGGAAACAGCAGAATTAGTCAAGAATCAGAAATAATAGTTGACAAATAGAAAATCCCTATGTATAATTTACTAGGTGTGATTAGGAGACTATTATGCTAATTGATTTATCAGAAATTTTATCCCTGGAAGGAAAGACACAGGTCATAGAAGCGCCTGTTTCCATGGATTCCTTTCAATCGAAACTGGGCAGCTTTCCTGTGAAGGATAAAGAGCCTGTGATTCTTACCATTACGAATACTGGCAAAAAGGTTCTGCGTCTGGAAGCAAGAGGCAGTGTTACTCTGTCCATTCCCTGCGACCGCTGTTTAAAAGAGGTCCTGGTGGATTTTCCATTTACACTGGAAAGAGATATGGATATGAAGGTTTCGGAGGAAGACAGGATAAAAGACTTAGATGAAATGAATTATGTCACAGGTTGTAGCCTGGATGTTGAGCAGTTAGTGCATAATGAGATTTTAATCCGTTGGCCTTTACGGGTCCTGTGTAAAGAGGACTGCAAGGGAATCTGCAGCCATTGCGGCAAAGATTTAAATGACGGCCCCTGTTCCTGTGAGCAGGAAAGCCTCGATCCGAGAATGGCAGCAATCCGTGATATATTTAGCAAATTTAAGGAGGTGTAACTATGTCCATCTGTCCAAAAAATAAAACTTCTAAAGCAAGAAGAGATAAAAGAAGAGCAAACTGGAAAATGAGCGCTCCGAACTTAGTAAAATGCAGCAAATGTGGAGCTTTAATGATGCCACACAGAGTATGCAAAGCTTGCGGAAGTTACAACAAAAAAGAAATCATCAAAATGGGTGAAGAATAATCAGAACTATTCGGCTGACCGAATAGCTGCGGATCCTTCATGCATGAGAAAGGCCTTCTGGACAACCAGGAGGCCTTTTTGTAATATTTTTGTAATAAAATCATAAAAAACCTTGCGATTTATGTGAAAACAAGTTAATATATAACTGACATTACGCAGAATAGTTATTGCTTTTCTATTAAAAGGAGGAAGACGAATGAATAAATGGTTGAAGAAAGGGATTCTGCTTCTTGCAGTCGGATGCCTTACTTTTGCCGTGACGGGCTGCAGCGGGGAAAAGGTGATGGACAAGGTGCTGGAGAAGACAGACCCCAAGCCGGATAATACAGAGAAAAATAGTGATAAGGAAGAGGAGAATAAGACTCAGGAACCGGAAGTTGAAGTTGCAAAACCGGAATTTACCGCGAATCTGAGTGGCTCCGTTACGTATAAGACAGGAGACAAAGCTGAGGCTCTGAAGGTGGAGGCAAAGACATCAGATAAAGGTGTCATCACATACCAGTGGTATCAGAGCCAGACCAACACTAACGGAGGCGGAACTCCGGTGGAAGGTGAGACAAAGAATACATTCACACCGCCCACAGGTGAGGCAAAGACTATGTATTATTACGTGGTGGCAACCAGCACCATCGGTTCTTCCACCAATGGAATAACCAGCGATACGGCAGAGGTTATCGTATCCGACGATGCGGAAAGCAAAGATGCCGAGAAGAAGGCAGAGGATAAGAAGAAAGAGAAGAAGGAGGAGAAAAAGACCTCCGGAACCTGGACAGAATCAGATAAAGGCTGGTGGTATGATTACGGAGACGGCACATTCCCAAAGAGCCAGTGGCTGGAGATCGACGGCAAATGGTATGCCTTTGATGATCATGGCTATATGAGAAAAGGCTGGTATCAGGAAGGCAGCACCTGGTATTATCTGAAGGATGACGGTTCCATGGCAGTAGATACCGACGTGGAAGGCTATCATCTGGGCAGTGACGGGAAGATGCAGTAAATACGCAGATCTGCGAAATAGTTAAAAATCGTGAACAGTAATGGCGGCTGCTGTAAAAGATACTTCTTTTACAGCAGCCCTCTTGCGGTTTTATGGGATGTCTGGTAAAATTATTTGCAGAATACAGGAGGCATAATATGGAGAATATGACAATTGTGGCAGTGGATGCCATGGGAGGCGACAATGCACCGGCGGAGATTGTCAAAGGTGCAGTGGACGCAGTGAAAGAAAAAGCAAACCTGAAGGTACTTCTGGTAGGCCAGGAAGAGGCCGTAAAAAAAGAACTGGAGGCCTGCGGCAATCCGGGGGAGAGGATTGAGATCGTCCCTGCGTCCCAGGTGATCGAGACAGGAGAACCGCCGGTAGCCGCGATCCGGGGCAAAAAGGATTCCTCCATTGTAGTGGGAATGAAGCTGGTAAAGAAAGGGGAAGCAGACGCTTTCGTATCCGCAGGAAGCTCCGGAGCCATCCTGGTGGGAGGGACAACCATTGTGGGCAGGATCAAAGGCGTAGAGAGAGCGCCTCTGGCTCCGCTGATCCCCACAAGAGATGGTGTGTCTCTCTTGATAGACTGCGGTGCCAACGTGGATGCCCGCTCTTCTCATCTGGTACAGTTTGCCCGCATGGGTTCCATTTACATGGAACATGTTATGGGTGTCAAAAAGCCCCGGGTGGGAATCGTGAACATAGGCGTTGAGGAAGAAAAGGGAAACGCCCTGGTAAAAGAGACCTATCCGCTGCTGAAAGAATGTGAGGACATTAATTTTATCGGAAGTATTGAGGCCAGAGAAATCCCAAACGGCGCGGCGGATGTCATTGTTACGGAGGCCTTTGTGGGCAACGTGATCCTGAAGCTATACGAGGGTGTGGGAGCCACTTTGATCTCAAAGGTAAAGCAGGGCATGATGACGACTCTGCGCAGCAAAATAGGTGCCCTTCTTGTAAAACCGGCACTCAAATCCACATTAAAAAGCTTTGATGCCAGCGAGTACGGCGGAGCGCCGCTTTTAGGACTCAAGGGGCTTGTGGTGAAATGCCACGGAAGTTCAAAGTCCATGGAGGTAAAAAACTCCATCATACAGTGTATCTCGTTCAAGGAACAGAATATCAGTGAGCGGATCGGAAAGAATATCATTTCATCAATATAAAGGGTGGCCGCATTCCGTGAAAGTACCGGAAGCGGACGGAAACAGATAAAAAGAAAGAAACATAAGGAGGAAAAGAGATGGAACTGGAAAAATTACAGAAGATTATAGCAGAGGTTTTAAATGTGGACACACAGGAGGTTACCATGGAGACCACATTTGTAGAAGACCTGGGAGCCGATTCTCTGGATATTTTTCAAATCGTCATGGGTATTGAGGAGGAGTTTGATATTGAGATCCCCACTGAGCAGGTGGAGAAGATCGTATCTGTGGGCGATGCGGTGGAAGAGATTAAAAACCTGATTGGTTAATGACATATCGGATGCCCTAAATCCGGCTGCCAGATTCAATCTGAATCTTCCAGGGGTTTGGCGGCATCCTCTTTTGCTTATAATATTAGAAGTGCGGGACAGATCCCGGAAAGGAAAGCTATGAAAAACTTGAAAAAACTCATGGAACTGGAGGCAAAGACAGGATATAAATTCCAGAATTTTGATCTGCTCATAAATGCCATGACCCACAGCTCCTATGCAAACGAGCACAGGATCTCCTATGTGGGCAATAATGAACGACTGGAGTTTTTAGGGGATGCAGTGCTGGAACTGACATCCAGTGAATTTTTGTTTGAAAAATATTCCCAGATGCCTGAGGGTGAGCTGACAAAGAAGCGCGCCAGTATAGTCTGTGAGCCTACACTGGCCCTCTGCGCCAGAGAACTGTCACTTGGGGAATATCTGCTTCTGGGTAAAGGCGAGGAGGCCACAGGAGGCCGCAGGAGAGATTCCATTGTGTCTGACGCCATGGAAGCGCTGATCGGTGCTGTTTACCTGGATGGCGGTTTTGCTAATGCAAAAGAGTTCGTTCAGAAATTTATCCTGAATGATATTGAGAATAAACAGCTCTTTTATGATAGCAAGACTACACTTCAGGAAATCGTACAGGGCAGGTATGAGGAGGATGTGCGCTATGTGCTTCTCAAGGAAGAGGGGCCTGACCACAACAAATCCTTTTACATGCAGGCACTTCTGGGAGAAAAGGTGCTGGGAGAAGGCTGCGGCCACACAAAGAAGGCGGCTGAACAGCAGGCAGCTTACTGCGCCATCAAAAAACTGAAAAATGACAAAGGTGATTTATGTATCTAAAGAGCATTGAAGTGCAGGGATTTAAATCCTTTGCCAATAAGATAACATTTGAATTTCATAACGGCATCACCGGCATTGTAGGGCCAAACGGCAGCGGTAAGAGCAACGTAGGCGACGCGGTCCGCTGGGTACTGGGTGAGCAGAGCGCGAAACAGCTCCGAGGAGGCAATATGCAGGATGTTATCTTCTCCGGTACGGAGACGAGAAAACCTCTGGGATTTGCCTATGTTGCCATTACCCTTGACAACAGCGACCACCAGCTCCCTATTGACTATGAGGAAGTCACCATAGCCAGAAGGCTGTACCGTTCCGGGGAGAGTGAATACCTTATGAATGGTACCTCCTGCCGGTTAAAGGATGTCAATGAGCTGTTCTATGACACCGGTATTGGAAAAGAGGGGTATTCCATCATCGGACAGGGCCAGATCGACAAGATCCTAAGCGGCAAGCCGGAGGAGAGAAGAGAGCTTTTCGACGAGGCAGCCGGGATCGTGAAGTTCAAGCGGAGAAAAGCCTCTGCCCTGAAAAAGCTGGAGGAGGAACAGCAGAACCTGACCCGTGTCAGCGACATTTTATCGGAGCTTACAAGACAGTTAGCGCCGCTGGAACGCCAGTCTGAGACTGCAAGGGTGTATCTGAAGAAAAGAGAGGAATTAAAAAGTCTGGATACCCAGATGTTCCTCTCCGAGATGGAGCGGATCAAAGGGCAGCTTCGTGAGGTGGACGGCAAGTATACAATTGCCCAAAATGACCTGGTGGAGACCACAAAAAGCTTTGAAACCACCAAGACAGAGTATGAACAGTTGGAAAAAGAGCTGGAAGACCTGGAGGAGAAGATACAGCAGTTTCGGGAGGAGTCAACCCAAAAAGCTCTTCTCAAGCAGCAGTTGGAAGGTCAGATCAATGTCCTGAACGAGCAGGTCCTCTCAGCCAGACAAAGCGGTGAGCAGTACCGGGAACGGGTAAAGCACCTGGAAGGGGAAATCGCCAGACGCCGGGAGGATGCGGAGAAATATACCAGGGAAAAAAAGGAACTGGATGCGGGTCTTGCCCAAGCGGAGGCAGCACAGGAAACGGCAAAAAAAGAATTCCGGGATCTGGCCATAGAAATACATAAGTTGGAGGAAAAAATTGAGGAGGACAAGAATGAGATCATAGAAATCCTCAATATGCGGGCCTCTACCAAAGGAAAGATGCAGCGTTATGACGCCATGATGGAGCAGATTTCCCTCAGAAAGACAGAGTTAAACCAAAAGCTCCTGCGCCTGAAGAGCGAGGCAAGCCAGCAAAAGGATGTCAAAGAGCGCTATGAGAAGGAACAGCAGGAGATAGAGGAGAACATAGAAAAGCTCACCAGACAGAGTAATAACAGTGAGGATGAGATCAAACGCTGCCAGGCACAGATCTCTAAGGCCGGCAGGGAGCTGGACATTGGACAGACAGCCTATCACAGAGAGGCATCCCGTCTGGAATCCCTGCAGAACATCACAGAGCGCTACGACGGTTACGGCAACAGTATCCGCCGTGTTATGGAGCAGAAGAAACATGTTCCGGGCATCCGGGGTGTTGTGGCGGATCTGATCAAAGTCCAGAAGAATTATGAGACAGCCATTGAGACGGCTCTGGGAGGCAGTATTCAGAACATAGTTACAGACAATGAGGGAACCGCCAAGGAACTGATCACCTTCCTGAAACGCAATAAGTACGGCCGCGCCACCTTCCTGCCTCTTACCAGTATGAAAAATAAAAAGCCCTTTGCCAATGCCGCGGCTTTAAAAGAGCCTGGGGTCATTGGGGTGGCAAGTGAACTGGTGACTGTGGACAAGGAATATGAGGGACTGACCAATTATCTGCTGGGCAGAACTCTGGTGGTGGATCACATTGACCACGGGATCGCCATTGCCAGAAAGTACCAGTATACCATTCGGATGGTGACTATAGAGGGTGAGTCCCTGAACCCGGGCGGATCCTTGACCGGTGGTGCGTTCAAGAATAACAGCAATCTTCTGGGGCGCCGAAGAGAGATCGATGAGCTGCAGAACAGCGTGGAGATGCTGAAAAAAGATTTAGAGGAAAAGCAGGCAGAGCTGGATGGTTACCGGGAAAAGAGAAATCATTTCCGGGACGAGGTGGCACGCCTGGGAGAGCTTCTGCAGGAACAGTATCTGCGTGACAACACCGTGCGCATGAATCTGCAGTCCATGTCTGCCAAAAAGCAGGAGATTGCAGACAGCTATGAAAGCCTGAAAAGGGAGAATGCGGAGCTGGAGAAGCAGGTGGCGGAGATCTCAGAGAACAGTGATTCCATCCGTCTGGAGCTGGAGACGAGCGCTGCCCAGGAAAAGGCTCTGGAGGATGCCATCACCGGGAATCAGGAAATCCTGGATGAGAAGAAAAAGCTGGAGTCAGAGCGCTCCAAAAGTCTGGAACAGGCACATCTTGAGACTGCAAACCTCACGTCAAAGCGGGGATTTTTGGAGGAAAACCTGTCAAGGCTGAAAGAGGAGACGGATGATCTACAGTCCCAGATGGAATCTCTGCAGGGCAGCCTGGAAAACGGCAGGGCTGATATGGAGAAAAAGGTCAGGGACATTGAAGAGATACGGCAGACCATTGCAGAGGCAGAGAAGGAGGCCGTGGAGGACGAGGCAAAAATGCAGGAATACCTCCAGCGCAGAGATGAGATGAACCGTTCCCACAAATCTTTCTTTGACAAGCGCGACGAGCTGTCGGCCAGAATGAATCTTCTGGACAAAGAGTGTTACCGCCTGACAAGCCAAAAGGAAAAACTGGAGGAAAACCAGGAGAATCAGGTCAACTATATGTGGGAAGAATACGAGATGACCTATGGCCAGGCACTTGGCCAGGCTCCGGGGGAACTTCTGGAACGCTCAGAGATCAAAAAGGCTCTGGGAGTTGTGAGAGATGAGATCAAAAAGTTGGGCAATGTGAATGTGAATGCCATTGAGGAGTACAAGGAGCTGTCTGAGCGCCACACCTTCCTGAGCACCCAGCACGGGGATCTGGTGCAGGCGGAGCAGACACTTCTGGGGATCATAGATGAACTGGATACGGGAATGCGGAACCAGTTCGAGGAGAAATTTTCACAGATACGTGTTGAGTTTGACAAGGCGTTCAAAGAGCTGTTCGGCGGAGGAAAGGGTACGCTGGAGCTGGATGAGGACGCGGATATTCTGGAGGCAGGCATCCGCATCATATCCCAGCCTCCGGGGAAGAAGCTGCAGAACATGATGCAGCTCTCCGGCGGTGAGAAAGCGCTGACGGCCATTGCCCTGCTGTTCGCCATCCAGAATCTGAAGCCGTCCCCCTTCTGTCTGCTGGATGAGATCGAGGCGGCCCTGGACGATTCCAATGTTACCCGTTACGCAAAATATCTCCACAAGTTGACAAAAAATACACAATTTATTATTATTACACATAGAAGAGGTACCATGACGGCTGCAGACCGTCTGTACGGTATCACTATGCAGGAAAAAGGTGTGTCCACACTTGTTTCCGTCAATCTGATAGAAAATGATTTGGACAAATAGGAGGGCATATGGCAGAGGAGAAAGAAAAAAAAGGCTTTTTTCAGCGCCTGGTGGCGGGACTTTCCAAGACCAGGGCGAATATTGTATCCGGTATAGATTCTATTTTCAGCGGATATTCCAGTATTGATGATGATTTTTATGAAGAGATAGAAGAAATCCTTGTTATGGGGGATTTGGGGATCAACGCAACCACCCGTATTGTGGAGGACTTAAAAGCCCAGGTGGCTGAGAAGAAGATCAAGGACCCGCAGGAGTGCAAGCAGCTTCTCATGGACAGCATCAAATCCCAGATGGCTGTGGGGGAGACTGCCTATGAGTTTGAACACCGCAAGTCTGTGATCCTTGTTATCGGCGTCAATGGGGTGGGCAAGACCACATCTGTGGGCAAGCTGGCAGGCAAGCTGAAGGACCAGGGGAAAAAGGTCATTTTAGCGGCGGCAGATACCTTCCGCGCGGCAGCGGGGGAGCAGCTCACCCAGTGGGCAAACCGGGCCGGTGTGGAGCTTATCGGAGGACAGTCAGGTGCTGACCCTGCAAGCGTGGTCTATGACGCCATTGCGGCGGCAAAAGCAAGGGACGCGGATGTGCTTCTGTGTGACACAGCAGGACGCCTTCACAATAAGAAGAACCTTATGGAGGAGCTGAGAAAGATTTACCGCATCATTGAGCGGGAATATCCGGAAGCTTATCTGGAGACCCTGGTTGTTCTGGACGGCACCACAGGGCAGAATGCGCTTTTACAGGCCAGACAATTTAATGAGGTGGCCAATGTGACAGGTATTATTTTAACGAAACTGGACGGAACGGCAAAAGGCGGAATTGCAGTTGCAATCGAATCTGAGCTTGACATTCCGGTGAAATATATAGGAGTAGGAGAGAGCATTGACGATTTACAGAAATTTAATTCCGATGAATTCGTAAACGCGCTTTTCGACATCAAGGAATAAAGGAGAAAAATTATGCTGACTCTGGAGAAATTTGAAGAAGCGTCTGAAACAGTAAAAAAAGTGACGCAGGACACCAAGCTAGTCTACAGCGACTATTTCAGCGCGCAGACCGGCAACAAAGTTTACCTGAAACCGGAAAATATGCAGGTGACAGGAGCTTACAAGCTCCGCGGCGCCTACTATAAGATCAGTACACTGTCTGAGGAGGAGAGGGCCAAGGGCCTGATCACCGCCTCCGCAGGCAATCATGCCCAGGGAGTTGCCTACGCCGCAAAAGCTTTCGGCGCAAAAGCTGTCATTGTCATGCCAACCACCACTCCGCTGATCAAAGTGGAGCGCACCAAGAGCTACGGTGCGGAGGTAGTCCTCTACGGAAACGTTTACGATGAGGCCTGTGAGTATGCCTACAAGATGGCAGAGGAGCACGGATATACGTTCATCCATCCCTTTGATGACCCGGCAGTGGCAACCGGACAGGGAACCATCGCTATGGAAATCATCAAGGAACTGCCTCTGGTTGACTATATTTTGGTACCTATCGGCGGCGGCGGTCTGGCCACAGGGGTTTCCACCCTTGTAAAACTGTTAAACCCCAATATCAAGGTTATCGGCGTAGAGCCTGCAGGGGCTAACTGTATGCAGATGTCCTTAAAAGAGGGAGAAGTGGTGACACTGGACGGTGTCAACACCATTGCGGACGGCACAGCGGTAAAACGCCCCGGCGACCATATCTTTCCGTATATCCAGAAGAATGTGGATGAGATCATCACAGTGGAGGATTCAGAACTGATCGTGGCATTTTTGGATATGGTTGAGAATCACAAAATGATCGTGGAGAACTCCGGTCTTCTCACAGTAGCTGCCCTGAAGCATCTGAAATTTACAGGTAAAAAAGTGGTGTCTATTTTAAGCGGCGGTAATATGGATGTGATCACCATGGCCTCAGTCGTTCAGCTTGGACTGATCGCCCGTGACAGGATCTTTACAGTTTCTGTTCTTCTGCCTGACAAGCCGGGTGAACTGGTGCGCGTGGCTACTGTCATTGCACAGCAGCAGGGCAATGTAGTCAAACTGGACCACAACCAGTTTATCAGTGCCAACCGTTCCGCCGCTGTGGAACTTAAAATTACGATCGAGGCATTTGGTACGGACCACAAGAACCAGATCATCAAAGCTTTGGAGGATGAAGGGTACCGTCCAAAACAGATCACAGCAAACCTTTAATTACTATGAAGGGGTACATAAATAAAATTGCTCCCGCTAGTTTGGTATTGGCATTGGCTCTGCTCCTGAGTGGATGTAAAAATACAGAAGATGTGGGTGTGTACGTCCAGGCATGTCTCGACTACCGGTACCAGAAAAGCGCAGAAAAGTATTGCGAACTGACGGGTATTTCCCTCTCGGAGGCGGAGGAGGATTCAGCAGAGCTTTTGGAGAAAAGTGTCTTAAGGGCAAGAGAACTGAATTTTTCCTCTGATGAGAAATACACAGGTTTTGCAGATGCATGCAGGAAGATACTGAAAAAGGCTGATTATCAGGTGGGTGAGACGCAGAAAAAGAAGGCAGAAAAAAGCAGCTACCTGGTAAATGTCACTTATCATCCTTTGAATGTGGAGGAAACCATAGGTATGGAATACGATTCCGCTCTGGAGACGGAGAGTATACCGTCAGACGGAGAAACGCTGTATCTGGGGGATGTGATGACAGAGGTTCTTGACAACACGCTGGAGACGGTGGAGTACGGGGAAGCGGAGTCCATGGAGATATGTGTGAAGGAACAGAACGGCAGACTGGCCATTGAAGAGGATGAACTGGGCAGGCTGGATGAGGCATTGTTCGGAATCACCGAAGTGCAGGATGCAGACTGAATAATCTTTAAAAGCAAAAAAAGACGAGAGCTGCCGGAAATGAAACCGGACAGCAATCGTCTTTTTTTATTTTTATTTTTTGCGGTCACGCAGATATGAAAGCAGAACTCTTATTTTACAGTGATCAATTCATATTCTTTCTGTCCGAGTCCAATCTTCACTGCGTGCTCAATGGATGATTCCCAGTTGGTCTCAGGGAAAATGGTGTGGAAATGGTCATGGTGATGACCTTCCTCAGATAACTCTCCGAGAACACTGTTCTTGATCTCCGGCTGTGCGTTGACTGCGTCAGCGCAGGCAAGATCCAGGGCTACCGGGTCAAAGGACGCAAACATACCGATATTTGGTACGATCGCCGCATCGTTTTCCGCGTGGCAGTCACAGTATGGGGATATATCGATCACAAGACTGATGTGGAAGCTTGGACGGCCATCCACAACGGCTTTTGTGTACTCTGCGATCTTGCAGTTTAAGATGTCATTGGACTCATCGGAAGCCGGCTGTACGGCATCCTTGGGACAGACACCGATACATCTGCCGCAGCCTACACATTTGTTGTGGTCAATATAAGCTTTTTTGTTCTCAAACTGCGGAGCATCATGTGCGCAGACTTTTGCACACTGCTTGCATCCGATACAGAAATCCTGGTCCACATGAGGCTTTCCGGCACTGTGCATTTCCATTTTGCCTGCACGGGAACCGCAGCCCATACCAATGTTTTTTAGGGTACCGCCGAATCCGGTGGCTTCATGGCCCTTAAAATGGGTCAGTGAAATAAATACATCTGCATCCATTACGGCACGGCCGATTTTTGCTTCTTTTACATACTGGCCGCCCTCTACTGGTACCAGAGATTCATCCGTTCCCTTCAGGCCGTCTGCGATCAGGACCTGGCAGCCAGTTGAAATGGGGTTAAATCCGTTCAGATTAGCGCTGTCCAGATGGTCAAGTGCGTTTTTCCTGCCGCCCACATATAAAGTGTTGCAGTCTGTGAGGAATGGCTTTCCTCCCAGTTCTTTTACCACGTCTACAACAGCCTTTGCATAGTTCGGGCGAAGGAAAGCCAGGTTTCCAGGCTCTCCGAAATGCATTTTGATCGCAGCGTATTTGTCCTCAAAATCAATTTCACCGATGCCGGCTGTTTTAATCAAACGCTGAAGTTTTGTCAGCAGGTTGTCACCATTTTTTACACGAAGGTCTGAGTAGTATACTTTAGATGCTGTCATTTGTTTCTCCTCCAATCTATGTATTCTGGAGATAATTTTAGCATTTAACATTATAAGATACAAGACAAATTATAAAAAACCGCAATATTTGAACAGTATCCGGCACAAATGTCAATTTCTGACGTTTTCAGTCCACTAAAAATGTGATAGAATAAGTATCAGTGTGAAAAACAAAAAGTATGCCATACGTTTGAGGAATAGAGAATTGCAGTTGTGATGCAGCTTGTGATAGACTGAGTTGTAGATATATAAGAATACCGGTTTTTGAAGATGAGTAAATTAGTTCTTAAAGATAAATAAACCGGATTTTTGAAATACTTTGGAATCGGTTTCCTAAAATACACAAAGACAGGAGAAGAAATATGAGCAGAAAATTATATTTGGAATGTTATTCAGGAATCAGCGGGGATATGACAGTCGCCGCCCTTACTGATTTGGGAGTGGAAGAGTCCTATTTAAAACAGGAGCTTGAAAAGCTGCATCTGGACGGATATGAGATCAGAATTTCCCGGACAAAGAAAAATCAGATCACAGCGGCAGATTTTGATGTGCTGCTAGCAGAAGATGGAGAAACGCACAGCCATGACGAGGCCCATGCGCATCACCATCATCATCACCATCATTCCCACAACAGCGGCTCTGCTCCTGCCGATGTGAAGGAGCATGGTCATGAGCACGGGCACAGTCACAGTCATTCCCACAACAGCTACAGGGAGATTTATGAACTTATCAGCCAGTCGGAATTGAATTCTAATGTGAAGGATATGAGCCTGAAAATTTTTCGTGTCATTGCGGAAGCGGAGGCCAAGGTCCACGGAATGCCTGTGGACCAGGTGCATTTTCATGAGGTGGGGGCTGTGGATTCTATTGTAGATATCACGGCAGCGGCTATCTGTATGGATAAGCTGGGATTTGACAGCATCATAACCTCTGAACTCTGGGAAGGGAAAGGGACTACCTGGTGTCAGCATGGCAGAATTCCCGTACCGGCGCCTGCAGTGTTGGAGATGATGGCAGAGCACAGGGTTCCGGTCAAGTTCGCTCCGGTGGAAGGGGAAATGATCACCCCAACAGGTGCGGGGATCGTGGCGGCACTCTCTGAAAAAGGAAAGCTTCCCGATGGCTTTGTCATTGAAAAGGTGGGTGTGGGCGCAGGAAAGAAGGATTTCCCACATGCCAATATTCTGCGTGCCATGATCCTGAACACAGATGCAGATGTGGCCTGGAATAAGAAGAAGGAAACAGAACCCGCAGAAAAGCAGAAGGATGATGCAGATGATAAAAAGCCCGTTCAGGTGACAGGGGAAAGCGGACCGAATGGACAAAATACAGTTTCTGTGCTGGAGACAAATGTGGACGACTGCTCCGGTGAGCAGTTAGGGTATGCCATGGAATGCCTGCTTGAGGCAGGCGCCCTTGATACCTCCTGTATACCTGTATATATGAAAAAAAACCGTCCTGCCTACATGCTTCAGGTCATCTGCAGACCGGAGGATGAAGAGAAAATGGAGACAGTTATTTTCCGGGAGACTACCAGTATCGGACTCAGGAAGTACAGGGAGGAGCGCAGTATCCTTCCAAGAGAAATGATCACAGTTACTCTTCCGGGAGGGCATGAAGTCAGAGTTAAAAAATGCAGCCACCACGGACAGGAATTTTACTATCCTGAGTATGAAGATGTGAGGGCTGTCTGTAAGGAGACAAATCACAGCTTTTTGGGGATTTGCAGAGAGGCTGCGGTGTCGGCGGATAAAAAGAAAATGGGAGGCTGAAGATGAAGCGAGACTTTACAGAAAAAGAAGAAAAATTGTTTTCCATCATGAGACAATACACCAGCCGGGATGTCTGCATTGCTTTTTCCGGCGGTACGGACAGCAGTCTCCTTTTGAAACTGGCTGTGGAATGTGCAAAAGAAGATATTAAAATATATGCCGTAACCTTTGATACGGTACTGCATCCATCCTGCGACCTGGAGATCGCAAAAAAGGTGGCAAAGGAGATGGGAGCCATACACAAGGTAATATTTATCAATGAACTGGAGGATTCAGGCATCAGGCATAATCCGGTGGACAGGTGCTATCGGTGCAAGAAGCTGCTGTTTGAAAAGCTCATGGATTTTGCCGGGGAGATTTGTGCGGGTGAGGTTCTGGAGGGAACCAATGAGGATGACCTGCATGTATATCGTCCGGGGCTTAGGGCTGTGCGGGAGATGGGGGTGAAAAGTCCTCTTGCCGAAGCCGGCCTCACAAAACAGGAGGTGAGAAGCCTGGCAGAAAAGCTGGGAATCTCTGTGGCGAACCGCCCGGCAGCGCCCTGCCTTGCCACACGTCTTCCCTATGGAGCAGACTTACAGACAGATATTCTCAGAAAGATAGAGGCCGGAGAAACATATTTAAAGCAGGCCGGATTTCCGGTGGTAAGACTGCGTCTTCATGAAAACATTGCAAGAATTGAGATTCCAGTATCTGACTTTTCCTCTTTTATAGAAAAAAGGCAGGAGATAACAGAGCGTCTGAAACAGACAGGATTTTCTTATATTACTTTGGATATGGAAGGTTTCCGGAGCGGAAGCATGGATGAAACACTGCCGGAGGCAGGAACGGAAAAATAATACATGTTTCTTCAGCTAAAGCATGGATGAAATGCGGCGGGAGGGTTACTGTTCAAAAACTACACTTTCAGTATACTGTGAAAAGCAGCGCCGGAGACAGGAAATGGAAAATATTATACGTTTTTGCTTGCAGGCAGGAGAAAAATGGTATATCATATAGGCAATGGAAAAGAAAATATAAAATATCTCAAAAACGAGGGCGCTGTGAAGCTATTAGGCTGCACAGTACCCTCGTTGTACTTCCGGCAAACGTTTATCTATGTAATAGGATACTTCCACTTTTTAGGAAAGCCTTTACTTACTTTTCAGGAAAATCTTTGTCAGGGAAGCATAAGAATATGGGTATAGTCAAGTCGTGCAAACACGTCATTGGCTTTTTTTTGATTCTGCAAAATGATCGCAGGGCTTAATCCCGCAATCCGGACAGCGATGGTGGGAAGCAGGTCCAGCAGCCTTTGGAAATCACTGCTGTTTATATCCACATCTTTGTTCTGCAGTATTAATTCACGTCTGGCACCGTACTCTGCGGCTGCGCACCAATAGTAGGATTCGGGTGTAATATCCACATGAAAATATTTCAATATTTCCACCTGCTTTTTCCTGACCACCTGGTGGAATTCAGGGGGAACCAGATTGCTCTCGTTGACTTCCAGGTGAAAGGAAAGTATACGGGAATCGCGGAAAATCTGTGTCATCATAATATTGGACTGGAGCATGTGGGCCTGCAGCTCATTTTCAAGAAGCCCCTGGGCCTGTATTGCAAGAAAGTCCTTGATCTGATAGAGATAATCCATATATATTTTGTTCAGAAGTTCCTGTTTTTTAAAATGATAATTCACCAGGCCCACCGGGACATCTGCTTTTTGGGCAATCATCTGGTACGTGGTTTTTTTATATCCGTTTTCGTACATCAGACGGCGTGCAGTCTGATAAATCAATTCCTTTGTCAAAATTCCGTTGGCATACTGCATGTAATCCCCCCTTATTTTTCTGCGTAACTGTTACTTTTCTGCATCCATTTTTTACATAATATCACAGATTACGTGGACATGACAATGGAAACCTGATATAATGAATATTATATAAAATTTAATTTATTCAAAATTGAAAGGAGGAAAAACAGGCAGAGCCGCTGTTCCTTTTGCGTTTGGCGGTGTGCTTTGCCATGCGCAGGATAAGGCTGTATAGGACAACTACAAACGAACAGCAGCCGTGTAACTTTCAACGGTTGGGAGAAGGAGGATAAAATGGGAGAGCGAAAAGAAAAACTGGGAGGATACCTGAAAGTATCCTATGGTCTAGCGGATTTAGGATTTATCTTTATGGTTACCATGTCGAATACTTATCTGCTCATGTTTTATACAGATGTGGCAGGCATTACGGCAGCGGCGGCGGGTACACTGATGATGGTGGGAAGGATCATTGACAGCTGCAGTCCGCCGGTCATCGGCGCAGTGATTGAAAAGAGTCATATGAAATGGGGGAAATACAGGTCCTGGCTGATGATCGGTGCACCTCTTATTTTTATTACCAATGCGCTTATGTTTTTGAATAACAGCATTACCATGCCGGCAAAGGCGGTTCTGGCCTGTATTGTCTATGCGGTATTCTGTATTTCCACTAATATAGCCTATACAGGATATACCTCTATGAATTCATCGCTTACCAATGACCAGAAAGAAAGGGTTCAGCTCTCTACCTTCCGGGGTCAGGGAAATGCCCTTGGAAAATGTCTGGCCGGTTTTCTGCTGATTCCGATGATCACCATATTGGGCGGTGAAAAAGAGATGAATGCCCGGGGATTTTTCCTGGCCTCGCTTGCAGCCGGACTCATGTGTGTGCTTTTGTACGGAAACTTAGCCTGGGCTTCCAAGGGAAAGGATATCCAGAGTATACCGGGGAATACAGGGGCAAAAGACAGCCTGAAAGTGGGAGAAATGCTGGGACTTGTTTTTAAGAACAAGAATCTGATGCTGCTGTTTTTGACAGATGTGGCCCGCATTCTCAGCATGTTGGTCATGTATGCCATGTTTCCCTATTTTTTCAAATATGTGGTGCATGATATCAACGGTGCGGCCCCGTTTTTCGGGATCGTCAATATTCTGGCTTTTGTGGGGGCCACCAGTGTACCCCTCGTGACCAGATATTTATCCAAACGGAACGCCTACATAACAGGTAATCTGATACTTGCGGCGGGGATGATCTTGGCTGTTTTATTCAGCAGCAGCGTCACGGCTATCATTGCCCTTATCTCTATGGGATATATCGGTTATTCCTGGGGAAATGTGGTGAACACATCTATGTATGCCGATACTGTGGATTACGGAGAGTGGAAGACCGGAAAAAATGCCAGAGGTTTGTACTTCTCCATGTTCCAGCTCTCCATCAAGATAGCAGCAGTGTTCAGCACCGCCATTGCCGGTTTTGGGTTGTCCATGGTTGGATATGTGGCGAACACAGAGCCGACGCAGCAGGTCGTCCACGGAATCCGTGTCATTTCCATGGGGCTTCCTGCAGGACTTTTGATCTTGGGGGCAGTGCTGCTTATGTTTTATGATCTGAGTCAGAAGAAGATGGACAAGATCCGGGAGGAACTGGAAGAGAGAAAAAGCTGATGCCTGTTCTCTGCATGATGCAAATTTATAATAGATATATGCTTCATCCGGCAGGGAATACATATACAAAATAGCAAAAATTACAGGGGGTTGAAAGCGGGATTTTTTGTGATTATTACATATTGTCTGATGCAGGTGCTTATGATATGTTAAAAGAACAAAAGGTACTGCGGATATGGATGTAAGTGATAATATCATATTGCTGATGGATGATGTTACAACAAGCGGTAATTCTCTTTATGCATGTAAGGAGATCCTTATGGATCATGGTGCTAAATCTGTGGAGATGTTCGCTCTTGGAAAAGCAATATAGGAGGTATTATATGTATCAGAACTTTTCTGAAAAAGATAGACAAAAGGTGGAAGCTGCTGAAATATTGTCATCCCAGAGCCGTAAATTAGGAATCGAATATTGTACAACTGCCGATGATAAATATCCCGTCAATCTGAAAAAAATAAAAAGCCCGCCGCCGGTCTTATATTATAAAGGAAATATAGAGGTTCTTAACAGAAGAAAAAGTATAGCTGTAATTGGGACAAGAGATATCTCGGCGGCTGGTACAGAATTGGCCAGGGAAGCAGGAAAGATAAGCGGAAACCGGGGATTTAACCTTGTAAACGGTTTAGCTCTTGGATGTGACAGGGAAGCATTTGTGGGATGCCTGGATGCAGGAGGATGTCTGGTAAGTGAATATCCGATCAGCAGTCAGCCTAAAAAGTACACATACGTAGAGAGGGACCGCATACAGAGTGGAATCAGTAATGCAGTGATCATGGTGGAGGCAGATCTGAAAAGCGGCACCATGCATACCATTGACTTTGCCAGAAGCCAGTCGAAAAGATTGCGTGTTATTACCATGAATTGTTAAGACATAGAACAGGGAATGAATTCCTTTTAAAAAATGATCTGGCGGAAAAAATTTCGGACCGTGAGCAGCTGTCTTCATTTTTAGAAGAGGTAAACTGCGAGAAGGAGTTTACACAGCTTACACTGTGGTAAGAAAAGCGCCGCTTTTGCAAATATATGACAGATAAAAAAATTTTGATTCTGTCAAGAAAAAATACTTGACACCGATAAAAAGATGTTGTATGATACACAAGGTGATGATGAGTGGAAAAAATTGTAGAACAGACTTTATTATACGATTTCTACGGTGAGCTTTTAACAGAGCATCAGCGCAGAATATATGAGGATGTAGTGCTCAATGACTATTCTTTGAGTGAGGTGGCCGAAGTTTTGGGAATCAGCCGGCAGGGTGTTCACGACAATGTGAAACGCTGCAGCAAAATCCTGCAGGATTACGAGGACAAACTGCATCTGGTGGAGAAGTTTGTGAGCATTAAAGAAAAAATCCACCGCATCCGGGAATTGACCGGACACTGTGAAGCCATGAGTAAACAGGAACTGGTCACAGAAGTGGAACACATTTCCCAGGAAATATTAGAGGAGTTATAGCAGATGGCATTTGAGAGCTTAACAGATAAACTTCAGAATGTATTTAAAAACTTGAGAAAAAAAGGCCGTCTGACCGAAGCCGATGTAAAAGCAGCGCTGAAAGAAGTAAAAATGGCACTTCTTGAAGCTGATGTAAGCTTCAAGGTGGTAAAACAATTTATGAAATCCGTTCAGGAGCGGGCAGTAGGTGCTGATGTCATGTCAGGATTGAATCCGGGCCAGATGGTGATCAAGATTGTAAACGAAGAGCTGGTCAATCTGATGGGCAGCGAAACTGCAGAACTGGCGTTAAAGCCGGGAAGTGAGATAACGGTTATCATGATGGCCGGTCTCCAGGGTGCAGGTAAGACCACCACAACAGCAAAGCTGGCCGGCAAGCTGAAGTCAAAAGGACGCAAACCTCTCCTCGCAGCATGTGATGTATACCGTCCGGCAGCTATCACCCAGTTACAGGTGAACGGGGAAAAACAGGGCGTGGAGGTTTTCTCCATGGGCGATAAGCAGAGACCTGTGGATATTGCGAAAGCGGCGTATGAGCATGCCAAAAAAGAAAAATTCAATGTTTTGATCCTGGATACCGCGGGCCGTCTTCATATAGATGAAGACATGATGAAAGAGCTTGCAGACATTAAGGAAGCCATTGAAGTGGACCAGACCGTTTTGGTAGTAGATGCCATGACAGGTCAGGACGCGGTAAATGTGGCAGAGACCTTTGGAGATAAAGTAGGCATTGACGGTGTGATCCTCACCAAACTGGACGGCGACGCCAGAGGCGGTGCGGCATTATCCATCAGGGCGATCACAGGCAAACCTATTCTCTTTGTGGGTATGGGTGAAAAGCTTTCGGATCTGGAACAGTTCTATCCGGACCGTATGGCATCCCGTATTCTGGGAATGGGCGATGTTATGAGTCTGATCGAGAAAGCCCAGGCTAATCTGGATGAAGAGAAAGCCAAGGAGATGGAGCAGAAGTTCCGTAAGAATTCCTTCGGTTTTGACGACTATCTGGAGAGTATGAACCAGATGAAGAATATGGGCGGTTTATCCAGTGTCTTGAACATGATACCGGGTATGGGCAGTCAGATAAAAGATATAGACAGCATGGTGGATGAAAAAGATATGGCGAGAAAAGAAGCCATGATCCTGTCCATGACACCAAGAGAACGCTCTCATCCGGAAATCCTGAACCCATCCAGAAAAGCGAGAATCGCAAAAGGTGCAGGAGTGGATATGGCGGAAGTCAACCGTCTGGTCAAACAGTTTGAACAGGCCAAGAAAATGATGAAACAGATGCCCGGACTTATGGGCGGAAAAGGTGGTAAAAGAGGAAAATTCAAACTTCCCTTTTAACATATAGAAGAAAATAAACCAGGAGGTGAATGAGATGGCAGTAAAAATCAGATTAAGAAGAATGGGACAGAAAAAGGCTCCTTTCTATAGAATCATCGTTGCAGATTCCAGATCCCCGAGAGATGGTAAATTCATCGAAGAGATTGGAACATACGATCCGAACCAGGATCCCAGCGTTTACAAAGTAGACGAGGAGGCAGCAAAAAAATGGCTTGCTAATGGTGCACAGCCTACAGAAGTTGTTTCTAAAATCTTTAAAGCAGCTGGTATCGAAAAATAGGATTCCGGGAGGTAGCTTGTAATGAAAGAATTAGTAGAAGTAATTGCAAAGTCTCTTGTAGATTATCCGGATGAAGTTGCGGTAACGGAAACAGAAGAGGACAATGCCGTTCTGGTAGAGCTGAAAGTGGCTCCGGCAGACATGGGCAAAGTCATCGGACGTCAGGGAAGAATTGCCAAGGCAATCCGTACCGTAGTGAAAGCTGCATCTTCCAAAAGCGACAAAAAAGTAGTCGTAGATATTTTACAATAACTGTACCGACTGCCTTCCTAGAGTGTGTTTGTCAACACACTCTAGGCATATTTTTGGTACAGGCGAGGAATACGGCGGATGATATCCGTCTTGTGTAAGCGGGAGCTGTCGCGGTAAGTTTACTGCACCAGCCCCCTTTTTTCATTACAGAGGAATACGGCTGTAACTGGCCTGCCCCGGTGCGAAAGTCTGGCTGTCAGTACCCTTTATTCTGATAGCGCGATGTATTTATAATAGGAAGGAATTCGATTATGGAAGATTTGTTACAGGCAGGTGTGATCACCACCACCCACGGAATCCGCGGCGAGGTAAAGGTGTTTCCCACCACTGATGATGTGCATAGATTTGAAGACCTGGACAGTGTACTGCTGGATACAGGCAGGGAATATATGAAACTGGAGATTGAGAATGTCAAATATTTCAAACAGTATGCCATACTGAAATTCAAAGGAATTGACAACATCAACGATATAGAAAAATATAAGGGCAGAAGCCTCTATGTGACCAGAGACCAGGCCATTCCTTTGGAAGAGGATGAGTATTATATTGCGGACCTCATGGGACTTGACGTATATCTGGAAAGCGGAGAGAAGTTTGGTGTCCTGAAGGATGTGATGGAGACCGGAGCCAATGACGTTTACATTGTGGAGACAGAGGAAGGGAAAGAAGTGCTGATCCCTGCGATCCATGAATGTGTATTGGATATTGATATTGAGGAGAACCGGATGGAAATACATCTGATGGACGGGCTTCTGGATTAGACTGCCCATTGATTTTGCGGCGGGCAGAACAGCAGGTTGAGAATATCTGCGTTGATATATTGGTTACTATTTGTGCTGCCAACCGGCAGCGGAACGGAGAATACTATGAATTTTCATGTGTTGACCCTATTTCCGGATATGGTACGGCAGGGGCTGGATACCAGCATAATCGGCCGAGCCATGAAAGAAAAACATATTTCGCTGGAAACTGTCAATATCCGGGATTTTTCCGATAATAAACATAACAGAGTTGATGACTATCCATATGGCGGAGGAGCCGGCATGGTTATGCAGGCGGAGCCTGTCTACAGGGCTTATTGTTCCGTTGCTGAAAAATCCCTGGCAGCGGGCAAGAGCAGAAAGCCCCGGTGTATTTATCTGACTCCCCAGGGGAAGGTATTTAACCAGACTATGGTGGAGGATTTTGCCCAGGAGGAGGAGCTTATTTTTCTCTGCGGACATTATGAAGGGATAGATGAGCGGGTTTTAGAAGAAATCGTGACGGATTATGTCTCCATTGGAGATTATGTGCTCACAGGCGGAGAACTGGCATCTATGGTCATGATAGATGCCATCTCACGTTTTGTACCGGGTGTTTTGAGCAATGAGGAATCCGCCCAATTTGAATCCATGCAGGATAACCTGCTGGAATATCCTCATTTTACGCGGCCTGAGACCTGGCACCATAAGAGCGTGCCGAGGGTTCTTCTGACCGGTGACCATAATAAAATTGAAGCCTGGAGATGGGAACAGTCTCTGAGGCGTACAAAGGAGAGGAGACCGGATCTTATGGAGAAAAACAAAACTTTGACAGTGGCTTATTTCAGTCCCACAGAAGGGACAAAACGTGCAGCAGAAATTCTGGCGGGCATGTTGTCACAGAATCCGCAGTATTTGGATTTGACCAGGAGAAAATTGAGAAAACAAAAACAGAGTTTTACAGAGAAGGATCTGCTGCTTGCCGCGGCCCCTGTTTACGGCGGACAACTGCCCAGAATGAGAGAAGCGTTATTTGTAAATCTGCATGGAGAGAATACGCCCTGTATTCTCATGTCAGCGTACGGAAACCGGCATTATGACAATACTCTGGCTCAGATGCAGAAGATCCTTGAGGACAGAGGGTTTTACTGTATCGGGGCAATTGCACCGGTTATTCCGCATATATATTCTGAAAAATTGGGAAATGGGCGCCCGGATGAATTGGACATACAGGAAATCCGTAAGTTTGCGGTGACAGTGAAGAAACGTCTGGAAGAGAAGTTTCATGGACCCATAGAGCTTCCGGGAGTAGCAGAGCCGGAACCAAAGCAAATGAAGCCTGTGGCAAAGTTCTGGGATTCCGAAAAGTGTAATGGATGTCAGGCCTGCGTTCAGAAATGTCCCGCTGCGGCTATTGACAAAGAAACGTACACAGTGGATGAGAGCTTGTGTATCAACTGTATGAGATGCGCAAAAATCTGTCCCTCAAAGGCCAGAAGTTATGACTGTGGGGATGTTCAGAAATATCTGGAGTCTAATTTTACGGCGAGACGGGAAGTTGAGTGGTTTTAAATCGGTGAAATCACTGGAAGCATAGTATTTTAACTTTGCTTTCAGTGATTTTTTATGGAGCCGTGTATTTAGGAAAACAGAGAGAAGCTTGTCTGCTGTTTTCATTTGTATCACGTATTGGAGTCGGAACAGTCATCCGGAAAGCTGCTTCCAGGTTCCGGGTCTCCGTGCAGCCGGTTGATTTGAACCAGACACATTAACAGAATTCCAAACATGGAGCCGACCAGGAATGATATAGCGATAAAAACAATCATAGGATAAACCCAGCCCTTCTTATCATAATATTTGTGAATAAGTTGTTCTAATATATATTATATTGCAAATACGGGATGTTTATTCAGTAATAGGAATATTAGAAGGATAATCTGACAGATTTATATTTACAATAAGTTTTCTGGAACCAGTGAGAGGAGAAGTTCTTTATCTGTGTCTGTTTAAGGAATATGGTATTTAGTTTACTGCTTTTAAATATGAAGTGATAATGTCGATCAAATAGGTTAATTTATCCGATGGACAGGTTTCAATCAATGTTTTGACAGAATCGGAATCATTAAATGATTTCTGTTCACCAAACAACAGATAATCCGTGTTTATATGTAGAGCGGATTTGAGCTTGCACAAGGTTTCCAAGGACATTCCTTTTTGCCCTAATTCTAAATCATAACAGAACCGAGGTGTGATATCCGCCATTTCAGCCAGCTCTTCCCGGGTATATCCCATTAGTTCCCGTTGCTGCTGAATCCTTTTTCCTATACTAAGCTTATCTAGTGTACCCATTTTTTATCCTCCGTATATTTTTTTAGTGGAAAAATATCCCTTTGACTACGATACCAGAAATTAAATGGTTAAAAATGAACTGCAAGGAGATAAAAAATGTGCTCAAGGTTCGTTTTCATTACCGCTGTAAAAAGATAAAATCAAAGTTGCAATAAAATGTAATTTTTTGACAGGCACTTCTAACCGTTTTATATATTATGATGCTGAAAGTGCTGTTTTTTATGCAAATGGATTATCGAAAAGAAACATTATATAAAGAGCGGTGCCGCTTATGAAGAGAATGCAGGAATGTGCCTCATAATTTGATCACGGGGAATAAAATCCCTTGTATTCAAAAGAAAAATGGCGGAAAGCTCAGTTTCCTTAATTTGACGAACGGAGGGTGAATAATTCATGGATTACATTTTAGATGGCCGGAAACCATAAAAAGACAAGAGGGCTTTTATGTTTTTTGAAGAAAAAGAGGAACCTGCAGAGAGTATTTTACAGTGATCCGAAAATAGATGTATAGGAAAAGATGCATCCCGTTGCTTGACATAATATGTCAAACGCGATAGAATGTACAGGAACAAAGGAAAAAATAGGTGATTATTGGCTGGCGCTCCGTGTGAAAACAGCCCTAGGTTACAGGGTGGGGTGGTCAGCTTTTCCTATACGGCTGGGTTAAATGTACAAGATTATCGGATAATTGTATAAGACGATTCTGCCAAATGCTGTAGGTTACAGCAAAATCATTGAGGGATTTGGGAGTCAGTTATGTATCAGAAAAATGGAAGTAGTTGGTTAAAGCATTTGGATTTCATCGTACTGGATTTAATCTGTATGGAAGTTTCATTTCTGCTGAGCTATGTCTTTAGAAACGGGAAAATGTTCCGATTATCCGATGACAATTATCGTGACGTAGAGATCATCCTGTTCTTTATCTTTTTTGTTGTTGTGTTTTTTAATGAGAGCTATAGTGGCATTTTGAGGAGAGGTTATTTCAAAGAGTTCGTAGCTGTATTTAAACACGTGACTTATATTATTGCCATCATGCTGGTATATCTGTTTTTTATACAACAGTCTTCTACATATTCCCGTGTTATTTTTATCAGTATGTGGGGCATTTATGTTGTGTTGTCCTATGTAACAAGGCTGGCATGGAAAGAAAATATTAAGAAAAGAGTAGATAAGCAGGAAGGTAAGCGTTCCCTGCTGCTAGTGACATCCGCAGATGTGGCATCTGAAGTTGTGAAGACAATTCTGAGAAATAATTTTGAGAACTTATATCTGGATGGGATTGCTATTATTGATGTGGATATGATAGGTAAGAAGATTCTGGGTGTACCTGTTGTGGCGGATAAGGACAACATGGTTTCTTATATCCAGAAGAACTGGGTGGATGAGGTGTTTTTTAATCCATCAGAAAAGACAGTTATTTCTAATGAAATGATTAAAAGCTGCGCAAGTATGGGTGTAACGATACATATGAAGCTGGCTAAGCTGGAAGTTCTGGGCAATAACCAGATCGTGGAGAAGATGGCCGGTTATACTGTGCTATCAAGCAGTATTAAGATGGCCTCACCGAGAGACATGTTTTTTAAAAGAACAATGGATATTGTTGGAGGCTTTGTTGGTGTTTTGATGACCGGAATACTGACTTTATTTATTGCGCCTATTATTAAGATAAAATCACCGGGGCCTGTATTTTTCTCACAGATTCGAGTTGGAAAGAATGGTAAGAAGTTCAAGATTTATAAATTCCGTTCCATGTATATGGATGCTGAGGCGCGGAAAAAAGAGCTGATGGAAAAAAATAAGATTCAGGATGGTCTGATGTTTAAGATGGATGATGATCCCAGAATCATTAAAGGGATTGGGAATTTTATTCGGAAGACTTCACTGGATGAGTTTCCTCAGTTCTGGAATGTGCTGAAAGGGGATATGAGTCTTGTTGGGACAAGGCCGCCGACAGTGGATGAATGGGAGAAGTATGAGGTGCATCATAGGAAGAGACTGGCCATTAAACCAGGTATTACCGGGATGTGGCAGGTTAGTGGGAGAAGTGAGATTACGGATTTTGAGAGGGTTGTGGAGTTGGATACGGAGTATATAACTGGTTGGAGTTTGGGGTTGGATTTGAAATTGTTGTGGAGGACTGTTGTGGTTGTTTTTAGAGGGGAGGGGTCGATGTAGTTGTCAAATATTATTAGATAAGTAATAAATTATATTAACATAAGCATATTTTCAAATGTTTTAATTGTCTAAGGAAGAGATGTGCCGCAATGGTTGGATGATATATCTTATATTTTTTATGATATTCAAAAAGATACAAAGTTCCAAAATAAGAACAAGATTACAAAAGTGGTGAGTTTCATTTTACATCGAGTAGTATATGAGGGAGAAATTATTAATTATGGCGGGTAAGAACTCTAAAGGGGATAACATTTTAAAAAGTGACTATAAAAAAAATCTGAGCATTGCTATGTTAGGCCATAAACGAATTCCTTCCAGGGAGGGTGGCATTGAGATTGTTGTAGAGGAATTAGCAACTAGAATGGTTAAACTTGGACATAATGTTACATGTTATAACCGTAAAGGACATCACGTAAGTGGTAAAGAATTTGATTGTGACCAATTAACTGATTATAAAGGCGTTAGACTTAAATCAGTTTTTACTTTAAATAAAAAGGGACTTGCTGCTATGACAGCGTCAGTTGCAGGTGCGTTTTGCGCGGCTTTCGGTAAGTACGATGTGGTGCATTTTCATGCTGAAGGACCATGTGCTATGTTATGGTTTCCTAAATTGTTCGGAAAAAAATGTATAGCTACTATTCATGGATTAGATCATCAAAGAGCTAAGTGGGGAAAATTCGCAAGTACATACATCATGCTGGGAGAAAAGTGTGCGGTAAAATATGCAGATGAAATTATTGTTCTTTCTGAAGGAGTGCAAAATTATTTTATGAAGACATACGGAAGAAAAACCAGATTTATTCCTAATGGAGTTGTGAGACCTCAGATTAGAAAAGCCGATATCATCAAACAAAAGTATGGCCTTGAGAAAGATAGTTACATTTTATTTCTGGGAAGGCTAGTTCCTGAAAAGGGATTAAGATATTTAATTGAAGCATTTAAGAAAGTAAAGACAGATAAAAAGCTAGTTATTGCAGGTGGAAGCTCAGATACAGAGGAGTTTACAAATGATCTAAAAAAAATGACAGAAAATGATAGAAGAATTCTCTTTACTGGGTTTATTAGGGGACAGGAATTGGACGAGATTTATAGCAACGCATATATTTATACATTGCCTAGTGATCTTGAAGGAATGCCTCTCAGTTTATTGGAAGCAATGAGTTATGGAAACTGCTGTTTGGTTTCTGATATAGAGGAGTGCGTTTCAGTGGTTGAAGATAAGGCTTTAGTATTTAAGAAGTCTGTTGTTACAGAACTTCACAAGAAATTGCAAAGCGCGTGTGATGACGAAACAATGGTAGCAGCATATAAAAATAAAGCAGCGGATTTTATATGTAGTAAATATTGTTGGGATGATGTTGTTGAGAAAACGTTAGAAGTATACAGAGGGTGAAAGAGCGAATGAGTCCTTCACACTAATAGGGGATTGGAAACAAAGCAAGGAACACAGAGAAGAATAACGATAAGGAATCGAAAATATGCGAACTCTATTTGTGAATAAATTTCTGCATCCCAACGGTGGATCAGAAACCTACATTTTTAAGCTGGGCGAGGCACTGGAACAGCACGGACACGAAGTCCAGTACTTCGGTATGGAACACAAAGGTCGTTGCGTTGGCAACCGGGCCAATGCTTATACAAGCGACATGGACTTCCACGGCGGATCGAAACTGAGTAAGCTGACCTACCCGATCAAGACGATTTACAGCAAAGAGGCACGAGTACAGCTGCGGAAAGTTCTGGACGACTTCCAGCCGGATATCTGCCACCTGAACAATTATAACTACCAGCTGACACCGTCCATCATTCTGGAAATCGTGAAGTGGCGGAAAGAAACTGAAAAAAACTGTAAGATCGTTTTCACGGCGCATGACTACCAGCTTGTCTGTCCGAACCATATGCTGAACAATCCTGTGACCCATGAGAACTGTGAGAAGTGCCTCGGCGGTCACTTTATGAACTGCACTAAGGGCAAGTGCATCCACGGCTCGACTGCAAAGTCTGTAATTGGCACGATGGAAGCGGAGTTCTGGAAATTGAAAGGAACATATCAGTATATCGACACGATGATCTGCTGTTCTGAGTTCATGAAGAACAAGATGGACAGGAATCCGCTGTTTGCGACTAAGACAGTGGCAATGCACAACTTCATCGACAAGGTGGAGTGGAAGGATGTGCAGAAGAAGGACTACGTCCTGTACTTCGGCCGCTTCTCTGAAGAAAAGGGCATCGGCACACTCATCAAGGTCTGCAAGGAACTGCCGGATGTGCAGTTCATCTTCGCCGGTACTGGTCCGCTGGAGGAAAGTATTAAGGGTGTAAGCAACATCAAGAATGTTGGTTTCCAGAAAGGTGAGGCACTGGAAAAGCTGATTCGAGAGGCACGGTTCTCCATTTATCCGTCTGAGTGGTATGAGAACTGCCCGTTCTCTGTGATGGAATCCCAGATGTACGGTACGCCGGTGCTGGGGGCTGACATCGGAGGTATCCCGGAACTGATTCAGGTCGGTAAGACCGGTGAGCTGTTTAAGAGTGGTAGTACGGAAGAGCTGAAGAATAAGATTCAGAAGCTCTGGAGTGATAAGAAGCTATGTGAAAAATTTAGCGAGAACTGCAAGGGCATCAGCTTCGATACAATCGATGAGTATTACGAGAAAATTATGAAGGTGTATGGTGGGAAAGTTAAGTAAGAATGAAAGTACGGTGTTGAACCATTATCCAGGGTTGGATGTAGTGCGTGTTGTAGCAATAGTAGGAATTGTATTAATGCACGTGCTGTCTAATGGAGAGTATGGACTTAAAGGATTTCTGTTTGAGAAGATTATCGGGACGGCGGGGAATTTTACCATTTTATTTATGATGGTAAGTGCTTTCGGCATGTGTTGCGGATATTATGAAAAATTTAGAAACAGAACAATCGATATGGAAAGATTCTATAAAAGAAGATACGAGAAATTGTGGCCTTTTTTTGCATTGCTTTGCATTTTGGATGTGGTCATTTCACCAAGCAAAAATAGTTTATACGAAGTTTTTGCAAATTTTACATTAGTGCAAGGACTATTGCCAAATCCACAGATTAGTGTAGTTGGTGTGAGTTGGACGCTGGCAGTTATCTTTGTGTTCTATCTACTGTTTCCGTTCTTCTGTTTTTTACTGGGCACAAAGCAGAGAGCATGGGCGGGGCTTATTATTGCCGGAATATATAATGTGCTTTGTCAATTGTACTTTTTCGATGAACAGCACATATTGAACAACTTTATAGAAAGAGAAAATATTCTGTATAGTGCTGTGTTTTTTATGGCAGGTGGTTTGATTTATCTCTATCGAGAAAAGTTGAGCAATTTAAAATCTGTGCCCGCGATATCTCTTGCATGTGCAGCCGTTGTTTATTATTTTTTAAACCAAAATGACTTGGTTATGACATTTTTTTCAGTGACGATTATTGCTTTTGCAATAACAAGATCTGGAAAGATTGGAAGTGGCAAGTTGGTGAAGTGGCTAAGTTCTATAAGTTTTGAAGTTTATCTGAGCCATATGATGATTTACCGGATTTTGGAAAAGTTGAAAGTTAATCATCTGTTTGGTATAAATGCAGTTTCGTATGGTTTTACTGCGGCTTTAACTTTAGCAGGTGCAGTTGCGTTTTCCTATGTGGCAAAGCAGCCAATATCGAAATTTATGAAATATAAGAAAGAGAGAGTTGATCATGTCTGAAGAAAAGAAATTAAATGGTACGGTCATAGTCACTTACCGTTGCAACGCTCGTTGCTCCATGTGCAACCGTTATAAAGCACCTTCCAAGCCGGAAGAGGAAATCAGTATCGAGACTATCAAGAAATTGCCGAAGATGTACTTTACGAACATCACCGGCGGTGAGCCGTTTATCCGTACTGACCTGAAGGATATCGTGCGTGAGCTGTATAAGAAGTCTGACCGTATCGTTATTTCCACTAACGGTTTCTTCACAGACCGTATCGTTGATCTGTGCAAAGAGTTCCCGCAGATCGGTATCCGTATTTCCATCGAAGGTCTGGAGCAGACCAACAATGAGATCCGTGGCCTGCAGAACGGCTATCAGCGTGGTTACGGTACGCTGAAGAAACTGCGTGAGATGGGCATGAAGGATGTTGGTTTCGGCATGACCGTTCAGGACAAAAATGCTCCTGACCTCGTTCCGCTGTACAAGATTTCTAATGAGATGGGCATGGAGTTCGCAACCGCTGCTCTGCACAACAGCTTCTACTTTGTTGAAGGGAAGAACATCATCCATGACCGTCCGATGGTTGCTAAGAACTTCGAGAATCTGGTCAACGAATTGCTCCGCAGCAACAGCCCGAAGAAATGGTTCCGCGCTTACTTTAACCATGGTATGATCAATTACATCTATGGTCAGAAACGCCTGCTACCGTGTGACATGAGCTTTGATACCTTCTTCATTGATCCGTATGGCGATGTTATGCCTTGCAACGGCACCAAGGATAAAGAAGTCATGGGTAACCTGAATACCCAGAGCTGGGACGAACTGTGGAACAGCCCGGAAGCAGAGAAGGTTCGTGCAAAGGTTCGTTGCTGCGACCGTGACTGCTGGATGATTGGCTCTGTTTCCCCGGCAATGCACAAGTACATCTGGAAGCCTGCCACTTGGGTTCTGGTACATAAATGCAAGGCACTGTTCACCAAGCACCCGTACTCTATGTACGAGCTGAAGATTTGCCGCGATTATCGTGACGGTAAAGTCACAAAAGAGGAACTCGACAAGTGCAGCACCTGCGATATGAACTGTGTGATCAACAATGGTCTGAGTGAAGCAAGTAAAGAGCAACTGAAGCATAAGACCGGCGAGGAAATCGTGGATGCTGATATCGCACATCAGATAGAGAATAAATAAGGAAGATAATAATATGACGGTAACAGTTTTAACCCCTACTTTTAACCGAGGGGGGGGATTGGAAAAGCTTTACGAGTCGCTAAAAAGACAGTCTTGCAAGGATTTTGAGTGGCTTGTAGTTGATGACGGAAGTACTGACGGTACGGATAATTTGATTGGACAGTTGCAAGAGAAAAGCGAATTTCCAGTACGATATATTTATAAAAGTAATGGCGGAAAACATACGGCTTTGAATGTAGGAATCCAAACCATTTGCAGCGAACTTACATTTATAGTTGATTCGGATGATATTGTGACAGATGACGCAATTGAATCGATTCTAAAAATCCACAAGAAATATAGAGAACAGAACAATATCTGTGGATATGCGTTTCTTAGGGCGTTTCCTGATGGAAAAGTCAACGGTAAGAAGTTTGACATAGATGAACAGATTGGTTCCTATATTCAGGTGCGTGTAAATGGAAATGATACCAGTGCGGACAAAGCCGAAGTATTTAAGACCCATTGCTTAAAGGAATTCCCATTTCCTGAGTACCCAAATGAAAAATTCTTGGGTGAAGATCTTGTTTGGGTCAGAATGGCCGGAAAATATGAAATGGTACATATTAACAAGGTTATTTATATAGGAAATTATCTTGAGGGCGGTTTGACGAACAATCGACGTAAGCATAATATTGCTTCGCCGGTAGGATGCGTACACCGCGCAGAGGAGTTTATGGAGCTAGACCTGAAGATTAAGTACAGGATCAAGGGTGGGCTGCAGTATATCGCATATGGGAAATTTGCACGGTTTAGTGTTGTCGATTTGATTCGCAAATCAAAACACAAAATTCTTGTAATAGCGTGTGTGCCGGGTGGTTTGTTCTTGCATTCTAGATGGAGTAAAGCGCAGTAATCGAATTGTTGATGCCCTGATATCTTTCGTCAGTAAATGATGGGAGATATTTAATGAAAGTGCTTGTTATCAATCCGATTATGTATACATCGGAAACCAAAAATATAAAAAGAGCTGTGTCAATAAAAGACACAATGATGTATGATTTTGCTTGGCATTTCACGAAATGGGGCATTCGATAACGCTGGTTGGTGGAGAGCCATTTATGCCGGAGACGTATCAATATATTAAAAACAATTGTTCGGAATATGACCTTATTATTACGAGCGAGGTCTTTTCTCTGAATTCTCTGATGGCATACCGAGCTGCACCAGACAAAACAATCATTTGGCATGAACTTGCAAAGCATAATACTATTATGAAGAAAGTGCCATCAAAAATTTGGTACGGGATTGTAGCAAGATTTCTTATGAAAAATGCGAAGGTTGTGGCACGATCTGCTGAGGCAAGAGATTTTGTAAAACAGTATTGCTGGAATACAGATGATAATGTAATCAATCACGGTGTTAATCTCGACAAGTTTAAGGCGGTCACAACGAAAGAAGATTGTTTTGTTGTTTGTTCACAGTTGATTGAACGCAAGAAAATCGATGGAATTTTAGAAAAGTTTGCAAACTACTTGAAACAGTATGATGCAAGCTGCCAGCTGTACATTATTGGTGAGGTGAATTAAAAGAGAAACTTCAAGCAATGGCACAGACACTGGGCATTGCGCAGAATGTGACCTTTACCGGGAAAATGACGCATGATGAATTGTTGCCGATTCTATCTAAAGCAAGAGCAATGCTTGTAAATACGGTAAAAGACAACAATATGATTTCCATTGTCGAATCAATTGCGGTGGGAACGCCTGTTGTGACAACAGATGTTCCGTTGAATGCATCGTATATAAAGGAATATGGCTTGGAATTGCAAAAAAACAATGGGATGAAAATGATTTGCACGATGTAGTTCTCAACAATGCAATGTATGTTGGAAATTCCATGGAATATCGCTATAAACTTTCTACGAAACAGAGGGTAGAACAGTTCTTGAATGTAAAAATGTCAATGTGATTATGGAGGAAGAAATGTATTCGATAGCGTATGTTGTGCCCTATTTTGGAAAGTTTCCAGGGGGATTTCAGTTTTGGCTTTTAGGCTGCAAATGTAACCCATCAATTGATTGGCTGATTTTTACGGATGATAAGACTCCCTATGATTATCCGGAAAATGTGAAGGTTACTTACTGGTCGTTTGATCAGATGAAGAAAAAGGCGCAGGCAATTTATGATTTTCCGATTTTTCTGGAACGCCCGTATAAGCTGTGTGATTTTAAGCCGGCGTATGGTGAGATTTTTGCAGAGGAACTGAAAGGATATGATTTTTGGGGTCACTGCGATATCGATTTGGTGTGGGGTGATATTCGGAAATTTTATACAGATGATGTTCTAAGCTGGTATGAAAAAGTAGGCTTTAATGGACACTCTAATCTGTATAAGAATACGCCAGAAGTGTGTGCTCGGTATAGAACTCATATAGATGGAAAAATGTACTATAAAGATGTCTATTCTGTTGATAAAGGATTTGCATTTGATGAGCCGGGAATGGATGACATCTATGAAGCACTCCATATTCCGGTTTATAAAAAAATTGACTTTGCAAACCTGCTAAAGTATGATTATGGATTCTTCCTGGACTGGGGTAAGGAAGAAGATGCTTACAAGAATGAGCATCAGGTTTTTACATGGCATAATGGAACACTTCTCCGCCATTACTTGGACCATGGTAAAATAATGGAAGAAGAATATATGTACCTGCATTACTGGTGCCGTCCGACGACTTTTGCCATCAAAGAATATAATGAGCAAAAGAATTACCTGATTTATGCGGATACAACTACAGATAAACCATTTGTGTTGACACCTGAACTGATTCTGAAAAGAAGTCGCCGTAGCAAAGTGAAGTATTATGCGAAGGTGCTGTGGTTTAATCGGAAAAAAATTACTTGGGAAAGAATTGTATTCAATGTAAAGGGTATGCTGAACTATAAAAAATCTGAAGAATAAGGAGGAACCAAGAAGTGGGATTATATAATGTATATGATAAATTTCGCAGATATTGGCGACAGATTCATATGCTGACGATCCGGGATGGATGGAAAAAGATGGCGTATATAAAAAAACATAATATGTTTGGCGCGGTGGGTGAAAATTGCTATTTCCAGTCTAACGTGTTACCGGCAGAACCATTCTTGGTTTATCTCCATGATAACGTGGCCGTTTCAGCTGGTGTGAGAATTATAACGCACAGCGCCTTGAACACTGTGTTCAACCATGAGGAAAAAACAGATCAGTATTTGTGCCGTTTTGGAAAAGTTGAAATTGGCAATAACGTTTATATTGGAGCAGATGCAATTATCAATTATGGAGTGACTGTGGGAGACAATTGCATTATTGCAGCCGGCGCAGTGGTAACAAAAGATGTTCCTGCGGGAAGTATTGTTGGCGGTGTACCTGCACGTGTGATTGGTACATATGAAGATGCAAAAGAAAAGGCAAGAATATTTTCAAAACCGTTTTTCGAAAAGGGTTTGAGAGAACCTTGTACCGTCGAGGAAATGATGCATGTCCAGTAATATAAAATCTAAAAGATATCTTTGGGTTGACAATTTAAAACTTTTTGCCTGCTTATTGGTTGTTGTGGGTCATTTGTATATGTCTATAATGGCAGGTGGCTGGATTAGTGAAAACAATATTCTATACTGCTGGCCAGTTCAGACGGCATACACATTTCATGTACCACTGTTTTTTGTTTGTAGTGGCTTTTTATATCAAGCAACTGCTCCGGATAACTGGAATGCAAAAAAACATATTGGGAATATCAAGAAAAAGGCAATTGCTCTTGGAGTGCCTTATGTGACTTTTTCATCAATTACGCTCTTAATGAAAAATGTGTTTTCCGCAGAAGTTAACAATGCCGCGCCGCCTTTTTTGAAAACACTTTTTTTAGAACCGATTGCGCCATACTGGTATTTGTACACACTGTTTTTGCTGTTTTGCATAATTCCGCCAGCGGTGGGCAGAGGAAAAAGGAATACGCTTGTCAGGATGACTGCTCTATCATGCCTGATTAAAGTCATTTACGTCGGTTGGCTTGCAAATAAGGCACTTCCAGATTTATTGGCTAAAGTTATGACAAGCGCACTTTGGTTCTGCATTGGAATGTTGATCACAGAATTTCCTTTCAAGAAAAGCAAAAGGGTAAGTGCTGTAGCAGCAGGAAGCATATTTGCGGCAGTTGTTATTTCTTATTTTGTTTATAGTTTGCCAAATGAAAACAAGATGGTTCAATTTCTCTTTGCGGCTGTTTTTGTGGTGACAATTACATACTTTTTTCAAAGCAAAGAGCATTACAAAGAAAATGGTTTAGTCAGTCGTAGCGTAAAATATTTTATGCCGGTGTATGTTCTGCATACAATCGTAACCGCTGGCATGCGGACCGTTCTGCTGAAAATCGGAATTACTTCAGGAATTTTACATTTTGTGATTGGCCTTTGTGTAAGCATTTTTGTTCCGATTGGTATTTACGCGATTGCAGAAAAGCATTGGTGGTTGCTCCTGTGGTTTGAACCAATAAAGGCAATCAGAATCAAAAAGCAGGGAAAAATCAAAGGAGGAATATCATGAAGATAAAACAGCTCGTAGAAAAAAGCATTCGGCAGAAGACGCTGTTCACTGATGCTTTCGGGTATTCATTAACCAAGACGGGATTTGCGGATAAGTATCTTGCAGGTCAATTGACTATGTATAAAGCCTACTCGTGGCTGAAGACGCATTTTGAAAAAGAACTAGATAAAATTCAAAACGACAATTCATGGGAAGAAGCTTATACAAAAGCTGAAAAGCGTGTGTGGATCTGTTGGTTTCAAGGAATGGAAAAGGCCCCGAAAATTGTGCAGGAGTGCTATCAGTCTGTTTGTTATTGGATGAAGAACTGGAAAATAACGGTTATCACTGCAGATAACATGAATGAATATGTAAAGTTCCCGGACTTCATCCTAGAAAAGTGGAGAGCGGGAATTATCAGCAACACTCATTTATCAGATTTATTAAGAATTGAACTTCTTATTCGATATGGTGGATTGTGGCTAGACAGCACAACATATCTGACAGGAAAAATGCCATCTTATATTATCGATTCGGATTTCTTTGTGTACAGAAATGGCTGGATGGATATGGAAATGATTAATATGGGAAGTTGGTTGATCTATAGTGAATATACAAATAACAGACTTCTTTGTGAAACACAAAAACTGCTATACGATTATTGGAAAAAATATGATTACATTAAAAACTATTTTCTGCTCCATATGTTCTTTCGGATGGTAACAGATGCAAACCCGGCGCTGTGGGAAAAAGTACCCTTAATCAACCATATTGATTCACATTTGCTGATGCAGGATCTTCCAAAAGCGTACAATGAGGATCGGTGTAGGCAAATTATGAAACTTACATCTGTGCATAAATTAACCTATAAGGTTGAAACGCCAACTGAATCAACGGCGGAGCAGTTGGGGTGGTTGTTTCAGAATAAGGGAGAACAGGGATGAGAACATATAGTGACAGAGGAAAAGTGAAAATTAAAGACCTGATCTGGTATATTATTGTTACTTTCCCGCTTACATCTATTTTGAAAGTGTATGTCGGACCGCTGAATTTGATCCTGACAATTTTGCTGTTTGCACTCTTTTTCTATAATTATTATAGAACGGAGATGTTCAAGGGTGAAGTGCTTCTGTGTTTTTATGCAGTGCTTGGCGTTGGAATGAATGTGGTAATCAACAGTTTCCATTTTTATAGCACAAACATGGTATTTTATTTTCCTTTTTTAATATTATATTTCATGTTTTTTCTGAAGTATCAGAGTGATTCAATTGATTTTTTCAGGAATCATAAGCAGTATGTTGATTTTATTATTGCGTTATGGACTATGACGATTCTTGTTTCACTTCCGCTTTCAAGCAGCTATGTTTATGAAGGTGAAACAAGAGGATTTGTCTCTTTTGCAGGGACGACATTCTTGCTTTGTCCAATCGCTATCTTTGCATTTGCATTAATGGCTGTTCAGTACAATCTTTGGCATAAAAAAAGATATGTGATTGCAATGTTTGTGCCATCGTTGTGTATTATGCTTGGTACAACAAGAACGTATCTGGGCGTTCTGGCGTGCGCATGGATGCTGTTTCTTTACACGCAGATAAAAAACAAAAAAATGTACTTTGCAGTAGTTGCTATTGCAGGAGCCGTTTTGCTGGGGGTTATTCTTCTTTCTCCGATAAAGCAAAAATTTATTGCAGCATCAAGCCGAACGGAAATCGGAATCAATCCGTTGGCTGCATTTACAAGTGGGCGGTCAACTTTTTGGACGTATGATATTTTAACAATGATAAAGAACAATCCGATTCGTATCTTATTTGGAAATGGAGTAAATTACTTATTTAAAATTAATTATGCTCACTTTGGAAATCCCCTTTGGGCACATAATGACTTTATCCAGATCTTTAGTGACTATGGAGTATTGGGCTTACTGGTTTATCTCGGAATGTTCAAAATGCTGTTTAAAAAGACATTTCGAGAAATAAAAATATCAAAGATGGCTGCAATGATGTTGATTGCCATCTGGGCATTTAATGCGTTTTTTAATATGTTCTATACATACTTTTGTGCGACGCTTTCTTATCCGTTCTATTGCATGATTATTAAAATCGACGCAATCAAACGGGGGGGGGTAACCCTTTGCAGATGGATTAGAAAAATCATCAGGAATCTGTTACATAGATTGACTTGTGCTATCCACATTCAGCTTGGCAATTATAAAATAATTGCGGAATGTGAGGCGGCAGCATGAGTTGGTATGTAAAGATTGGGCGAAAAAGCTATCATTCACATACGGTAATCAGCATATTGGTTCTTGCCACGATGATATATTTTGAAATGTGTGGTGGTAGAAGCTATTTTGATGAAGGCTTGGCACTCGTCTGCATGGTTTATGTCACGATTCTCTTGATAAAGAGGAAATTGGACGCAGCAGATCAGATATCGGTGTTTCTTTTAATTGCTGTGATAGTCATTGGTGTGGTATCTAATATTCTGAGCAAACTTGCTTATACATGGTTTTCGGTTTTTGTTGATGTTATCTCGGAAACTAAATTTTTGTGGACGCTGTTTGCTTTTAAATATTATATTATATCTACGGTGTATGAGGATATGTCTCGAGCGTTGAGACCGCTTGCAAAATGGTTCTGCTATCTGGCTGGTGTATTTGCCGTTATCTCACAGTTTGTAAATCTTGGCATGACAGAAAACGAAAGATATGGAATTAAATCTTATAATTTTATATTCCCGATGAGTTTTCAATTCCTGGCAGTTGCATTGGTTGCCATTGCGGTGCTGTCCAAATCAAAGGACAATAAAAGTAATCGAATGCCTTATGCAGCTGTTTGTATTGGCTTGATCCTGGCAACAAAAAGTTCGCCGCTGTTGTTTTCTGTAATGTTTGTGTTCCTTTTGATTTACTTCCAGAAGAGAGCACAGCTTAAGACACGGACGGTTGTTTTTATGGCAGTAATCGTTCTTCTTTTAGGAACTTTCCAAATCCAAACGTATCTGATGAATGTCAATGCGCCGCGCTATCTGTTCTTCTATTATGGAGGAAAGACGGCAAATACATATTTCCCATTTGGATCAGGCTTTGCAACGTTTGGATCGGATCAGGCAGCAAGAAATTATTCACGACTGTATTATCAATATGGATTTAATAGCTTATTTGGAATGAACACAGAGGATGGATCTTTCTTAAGTGATACATTCTGGCCAATGGGCATTGGACAATTTGGGTGGATTGGATTCGTTTTATATGTGTTAATTTATGTAAGAATTTTCTTCTCGTTTAAGAGAATGAAGTTGAACTCAGAACAAAAAGCGTTTTTGTATGCGGGTTATATGCAGTATATCATTCATGCAGTCGGTTCAGCGATTCTTTCCGCATCGGCAGGTATGATTGGTGCAATTGCGCTCGCGGCTGTGATGAAACCTGCAAATGAAAAAAGAATAACACAGGAATAGTACATAGGAAGATTATGGAAAAATACAAATATCTCTTAAAAAATGTTGGCATCATGACTTTGGCCAACTTCGGAACCAAAATATTATCCTTTTTAATGGTTCCACTTTACACAAATGTTTTGTCAACAGAGGCATACGGGGCATTTGATATATATCAAACGACGCTCTTTTTGATTGTTCCAGTTCTGTCTTTGAATATTGCAGATGGAATTATGCGCTTTTCATTAGATGAAGAATATGATAAGCGAGAAGTTTTTATGGTCGGCGTTCGACGGTATGTTGCAGCTTGTCTCTTATGTGTTTTGATTGTTGCAGTTAATCAAATCTTTTCCATAATCGAAACACTGACATTGTTTCCACATTTTTTTGTTCTATATTTTGTCACAAGTTTGATGTCGGATATTCTAAACAACTATGCACGAGGAATTGAAAAAGTGTCCGATGTTGCTGTGGGCGGTATCATGGGCTCTGTTTCAATGCTGTCGCTGAATGTTTTATTCCTTCTGGTTTTTAAGCAGGGACTTGTTGGATATTTTATTGCAAATTGCTTATCGTTTGCATGTACAGATCTTTATTTGATTATCAAGCTAAAGATTTGGAAAGTAATCCGTTGGAAAAAAGAAAACCAGACATTGAAGAAAGAGATGATTGCATACAGCGTTCCTATGGGTCTGGGTAATATCGGATGGTGGGTCAATAATGTTTCAGACCGATATATCGTAACATGGATTTGTGGTCTGGCGGCGAACGGAGTGTATTCAGTTGCATATAAAATTCCGTCGCTTCTATCAATGTTTCAGCAGATCTTTAATCAGGCATGGATAATATCGGCAGTAAAGGAATATGACCAAGACAGCGCTGAATTTTATAGCACGATTTACAAAGCCTACAATATGTGTATGGTGATTACATGCTCCGGATTGATACTATTTGACAAGTTGATAGCTAAAATCCTTTTTGGAGCAGATTTTTATGCGGCTTGGAAATATGCGCCTTTCCTGATGATTTCTGTGGTTTTTGGGGCAATGGTTCAGCTTTTGGGAGGTATTTTTTCAGCCGCAAAAGAGTCAAAAGCATTTGGAAATACGATATTGATTGGCGCTGTGGCCAATACAGTTATGAATGTTGGACTTGTGTATGTATGCGGACCACTTGGTGCGGCTATTGCAACATCTTTGTCATATATGTTGATTTGGATGCTGAGACTTTATAAAGTTACACGCCGCATGAAATTGAATATTATATTGCATCGGGACGTTATGAGCTATATCTTACTGTATGTGCAGGCAGCGCTGCTAGTGTATTATAGCAATGGCTGGCGAGGATATAGCATGCAGCTTGGAGTAGTTATTTTAGTTATTGTACTTTATTATAAGGACATCAATAGAATTTTGAAGAAGATATTAGCGCGAATCAAAAAATAAGGTTGCGGAAAGGAAAATTACGAAATGCAGAGGGAACGAAATTCAAGCATTGAAATTCTCAGGATTCTGGCCATGCTTGGGATCGTAATAATGCACACAAACGGAACGGTTATGGAACATAGTGTTGGCTGGAAATTAGGATATTGTTTCAATGGAGAATCTCTTCTGCAGATTGTAAAGGCTTTTATACCTGTATCAACGAATCGCTATTGGTTTATAACCTGCTATATTCTGTTAATGCTGTTTGCGCCTTATCTGAATAGCGCAATTGATTTGATGAATCAAAAACAATTTACACAATTGTTGATGAGTATGATTTTGGTGTTCGTCGTTGCACCGACTGTATTATATTACAGTGTTCTGGGGGGAGAATGTTATAAATATGCTCCTGCTGTATTTTCTTGGAGCATATATAAAAAAATATAACTACTGTGACAAATTTAGGAATAAGCTGCTTGTAAAGATTTTTTGTTTTACAACGCTGGCAAATATTGCACTGAATCTATTAATAAGTATGCTTGCTGGGGGAAAAGCACATATTCCGTTTGCAAGAGACTGCAGTGCATTTGTTATGATAGAAGCCACAACACTTTTGATGCTTTTTTTGAAACACGAGTTCCATTCGGAATCTGTTAATAAAATTGCTAAACATGTATTTGCAGTATATCTCTTTGAAGGGGCAATCCGGCAGACTGCCGTGTGGCATTCTCTGGTCTGTCTGAATCCGAGAAGGCCGCCAATGCGGAAGCACTGGTCGGTAAGAACGCCATGTCCGGCTTCCTTGCTCTGATGAATGCCAGCCAGTCGGATATCGAAAAACTCAGCGGTGCCATTGAAAACTGTGATGGTGCTTCTGAGAGCATGGCGGAAACCATGCAGGTCAACTTAAACGGTCAGCTCACCATTCTGAAATCTCAGTTGGAAGAGCTGGCCATTTTTTTGCCGATCTTCTGATGCCTGCCATCCGCAAGATCGTATCTGCTGTGCAGGGCTTTGTGGACAAGCTCAACAGCATGGATGACAGCACCAGAGAAACGATCATCAAGATCGCACTGCTGGTGGCATCCATCGGACCGTTGCTTATTGTTCTGGGTAAAACGATCTCGACTGTGGGAACAGCGATGCGCGGCTTCAGCTCTCTGGCAAAAGGCATTCGGCTGCTCATCACCCATGTGGGCAGTGCAAGCGGTGTATTCGGAAAGTTGGGAGCTGTGCTGGGCGGTCTGTCCGGGCCAGTTGTTGCAGTGGTAGCAGTCATCGGTACGCTGGTGGCAGCTTTTATGAACCTCTGGAATACCAACGAGGAATTCCGTACTGCCATTACCGGCATCTGGAACGACATCGTTTCCAAGGTGAAAGGCTTCTGTGACCAGCTGACCCAGCGGATCAACGGTCTGGGCTTTGATTTCAAGGACATCACCGATGTGCTGAAGACCATCTGGGATGGCTTCTGCCAGGTGCTTGCACCGCTGTTTGAGGGCGCATTCCAGAATATTGCTACCATCCTCGGCACTGTGCTGGATACCCTGATCGGTCTGTTTGATGTGTTCTCCAATCTGTTTCAAGGCAACTGGAGCGGGGCATAGGAAGCGGCAAAGGGAATCTTCTCCGGCATCTAGGATGGAATCAAGTCCATCTTCTCTACAACACTGGATGCTTTGAAAAGCGCACTGGATATCTTCCTTGGCCTGTTTGGTACAGACTGGCAGACCGTGTGGGGAAGCATCAAAAGCTTCTTCGAGACGGTATGGAATGGCATCAGCAGCTTCTTTTCTGGCACAGTTTCTGCCATCCAGACGGTGGCAACCACTGTGTTTACGGCAGTCTCCGGATTCTTCACGACTGTCCTGACCACGATCCAGACGACCTTCAGCACCATTTGGACTGCCATTTCCACAGCGGTTTCGGCCGTGCTGAATACGATCCATACCACGGTGACGACTGTGTGGACAGCGATTTCTACCGCGATTACCACGGTTATGAACACCATCAGCACTACGATTACTACGGTGTGGAATGCCATCGTTGCCTTTATCACGCCGATCCTGAATATACTTCAGACGATTTTTACCACGGTCTGGACAGCAATCCAGATGGCTATTTCCACGGTATTGACCGCTATTCAGACTGCCGTGACGACCGTATGGAACGCCATCGTGTCGTTCCTGTCTCCGCTTCTGACCGGAATCCAGACCCGGATGACAACGGCATGGACTGCCATCAAGACGGTTATTTCCACCGTGCTTTCTGCCATCCAGACGGTGGTTTCTTCCATCTGGTCGGCAATCAGCAGTAGGATCAGCGGAGTGGTGGAAGGCATCCAGACTGTGATTTCTTCTGGCTGGAACGCCATGAAGACAACGGTCACAAATCTCAGCAATGGGATCAAGACAGCGGCGACCAATGCTTTCAATTCTATGAAGTCTGGTATCTCGACCACGATTTCTGGAATCACCACGACCATCTCGACTGGCTTCAACAATGCGGTTTCCTTTATCAAGGGGCTGGCAGGGCAGGCGTTCTCGTAGGGCTCCGATATGATTGGCAACATCGTATCCGGTATCCAGTCGAGGATTCAGGATGTAGCAAGTGCGGTCACCGGAGTTGCAGATAAGATCCGTTCCTTCCTGCATTTCTCTGTGCCGGATGAAGGACCTCTGGCAGACATGGAAAGCTGGATGCCGGACTTCATGCAGTGGCTTGCAAACGACATCAACGCTAACACCAGCCTTGTGACAGCAGCGGCAGAGAATCTGTCCAGCACGTTGTCCAACGCCATTACCAATTCTATGAAAGGTGTGGAGCAGGCATACAGCCAGAGCTGGGCTGCCATCAGCCAGACCGTGAAAAGCGGCACATCTGGTGTAAGCGCAGCGATGAAGTCGGCGTGGAGTGCCATCACGACCAGCACAAACACATCCTGGAATAGCATCAAGTCCAACATCCAAGCCAGCTTTAACGCTGTGAAGGCTAATGTGACATCTGCAACGGCGGCAGTAAAAACTTCCATGACGAGTGCATGGGATGCGGTGAAATCTCTGACCACTTCCAGCTGGAACGGGATCAAGTCTGTGATCGTGACAGCGTGGAATGGAGTCAAGAGCCTGACCACTTCGGCAACGGCAGCGGTGAAAACTTCCATGACAAGCGCATGGAATACAGTGAAGTCGCTGACAAACACCAGCTGGAACGGAATCAAGACGGTCATCACGACTGCATGGAACAGTATCCGAAGCCTGACGACTTCTTCTGTGAGTGCAGTCCGCACGTCAGTGACAAGTGGATGGAGTGGGGTGCAGTCTTCGACCAGTTCCTCTTTCAACAGTGTGAAGTCCACGGTTTCCTCGGCGATGTCGAGCCGCGCTCTACGGTATCTTCCGGTGTGGCGAATATCAAGAGCAGTTTCAATTCACTCAGCTCGATTGCATCTTCTGCTTACCGCTGGGGTGCAGATATCTGTTCCCAGATGGCGGCAGGTGTCCGGGCAGCGGCAAGCTCTGTGATCGCAGCAGCAGAATCGGTGGCATCCAGAGTCCGGAGCCTCCTGCACTTCTCTGTGCCGGATGAAGGACCTCTGTCCGATGCCGATGAGTATATGCCGGACTTCATGAAACTGCTGGCAACCGGCATCAAGAAGAATGTCAAGAGCGTAGTCAAAGCGGTGCAGGGGCTGGCTGGCTCCATGAGTGATAACCTCACGACCCCGGTCGACTCACTTGGTGACTGGATGGATTCGGTGGTCGGCAGCTTTGCTACGACCATCCGCAGAAGCCAGAGTGGTTTGGTTCGGCAGCAGGAAGTGTGGGACACGGCATCCAGTCGCAGCTCATGTCCGGACTGTCTGGTCTGAAGACACAGTTCCAGGGAATCTGGACGGATCTGCAGAGTATCACCAAAGCCGCAGTCAGCAACATGAGTGAGGAAGTCCAGCAGGGATTCTCCGGAATGAAGAACGCTATCGGCGAACTCAGCCAGCAGACCAGCTCTCTTGGCAGCTCGATCCGCAGTCTTGGCGATACCTTCAACTCGGATTTCCTGAAGAATGTAGGCAGCGGCATCAACAAGATCGGCAACACGGTCAATGATGTCATGGGCATCGTGGATAAGCTCGGCTCCATGAAAAACACCATCGGAAACCTTGGTGACACGATGAAGAACCTCGGCAATGTGCTGGGAAGTGAATCTGGCGGTGGTCTGTTGTCGAATATTGGCAGTTTCCTGTCGAAGATCGGAAACGCAGACGGCGGGCAGATCGTCTCGAAGTTCGGGAACCTGATCTCTGGTCTGACCTCGAAAATGGGAGGACTGGGAGAGGGAATCTCCGGGGTGCTGTCCAAACTCGGAAGCCTTGGTTCCAGCGGTGGTGGTATCCTATCCAATCTGGGCAGTCTTGCGACCAGTGTTATTTCTAAACTCGGCGGTGTCGGTCTTGGCATCAAGGCTCTGTGGGATAACTGTGACAGCTTCCGTGATGGTGTGACGAATATCTGGAACGGTATCAAGAACACCTTTGCCAACGGGCTGAATGCCATTAAGAAAGGTGTATCGAATGCCGCTTACTTTGTTGGGAATATTGCTTCTTCCATCTGGGGCGGCATCAAGAATGTAGCTTCCTCGGCATGGAACTGGGGCAAAGATATCGTCAGCGGCATTGCTGGAGGTATCAAGAAAGGCGTGAGCTGGGTCGGAAATGCAGTCAAGAGCGTGGCAAACGGTATCCGCTCGTTCCTGCATTTCTCGGTCCCGGATGAAGGACCTCTGGCAGATGCAGACACCTATATGCTGGACTTCATGAATCTGCTGACCAGCGGCGTGAAGAAAGGCGAGGGTAGTCTGATCGACCAGATCAGGTCGATGGCGGCAAAAGTACAGCAGGGAATGGATGGTATCAGCTCGTTTACTCTGCCGGAACTGACCCTGCCGCAATTGATGACTCCGGTTGGAACTTTCCGCAGGCGGCTCTTGCCGGTGGCGGAACCACGGAAACCACAAACCTTGGCGGTGTGTATATCACGGTCAACGGCTATAACGCTCGCAACGATGACGAACTGGCACAGACTGTGGCAGATAAGATCAATGGAATGATCCATGAGGATGATTCTGTATTCAAGTAAAGGGGGAGATGCGTATGGGCTACAATGCTCCAAATCAGGTGGTATCGCAGTTTCAGCTCAAGGGCAGATATGCCAGACAGTATCTGTCTTTTGCAGGAAAGTCCAGTAAGGACTTCCTACTCTATCTGTCTGGTCCCGGTGTGTACGATACCCCAGCAGCGGATGTGGAAAGCACTCCTGTTCCCGGCCGGAATGGTGACATCATTACGGAAAAAGCGAAAGCCGGACAGCGCAGATACCAGAACGTGGATATCAAATACAAAGCGTTTTTCTTCAATGGACTGCCGGCCAAGACCGCAGCGGTCAAGGCGTGGCTGCTTTCCCCGGCAGGGTATCAGAAATTGCAGGACACCTACGACCCGGATTTCTTACGTATGGCAGTTTGCAAGGTTGCCATTGCCTTTGATGTGACAGCACAGAAGGCAGCTGAAATGGAGCTGACCTTCAATTGCAAACCCCAGAGATGGAGCGTGGAAGGCCAGAGGACAATCGTGCTGGATGGAAGGACAACGCTGAGGAATCCGTTCTCTTTTCCGGCACAGCCTATCTTCAAAGTCTACGGAGACAGCGGCGGCGTGTTGTATGTGGGAGAGCAGAAGATCACAATCCACAGCATTCAGGACTATGATTGCTCAACTGTGAGACACATAATGCCTATAATGCCTCCGGTTTTTGCAATGAGACCATCCTTTCGGATGATTTCCCAGAATTGCCGGGGGAAAAACGCAGATTGCATGGACAGGCGGTATCCGGACAGTGGAAGTCATTCCACGCTGGTGAACGCTTTGAGGGGAGGGACAGCCGGTGATTCCATGTTTATATGATTCCAGAGAAATGACCTTTGACCATAATGGGATCGGAAAACTGGCAGATGCACAGTCCTGTACGGTGACGGAAAAACGAAACGGAAGCTACGAACTGAAGCTGGTTTGTCCGGCAGATGGCATCCATGCGGAAAGTCTGGAGGAGGGAAATATCATCCTTGCAAAGCCATCCGATACCGGGCAGAGCCAGCCGTTTCGCATCTATAAGGTCACGACCCCAATTGATGGAAAGCTGGAAGTGCAGGCAAGACACATCTCTTACCAGCTCAACTTCATCACGGTTTCGCCATTCTCGGCGGGCGGATGTCAGGCAGCTCTGAGCAGCTTGAAAAGCCATACTGCTTCGGACTGCCCGTTCTCCGTCTGGACGGATGTGGAATCGAATGCGACTTTTGCGCTTGGGTGAGGCGTTGGAACAGCATGTGAATGAATTAGAGCCTTATGCGTTTTATATTGTGGACAGCTTTGGCATGATGAAACGCAAAGATTTGACCAGGCTCTTTTATTTGGTTGAGCACAATCTGAATGAAAAAATTAAGATTGGTTTCCATTCGCATAATAATATGCAGTTAGCATACTCGAATGCGCAGAGTTTGGTTGATCTGCATTCTGATGTTGATGTTTGTATTGCAAATGAAGAAGATGAGCGAGATGGATATTTATCCAATCTACCCAAAGATGGATCTCTCTAAACCAATGTATGTCTTTACCTACTTCGTAATGCCATTATAGACGCACCAAATCAGACATGGTCTATTGACATTACATATATTCCAATCAGATACGGATTTCTGTATCTGACTGCTGTGATCGACTGGAGTAAAACCGGGCAGAGATATCGGACATGTGTTAATATGTGCATACAATTCCAAGCTCATATACATATAGCGGATTTACATTTTGACGCTATCTTTTTCTTGCACCTTATAATATTTAAGGGTAAAATACTATAAAGAAAGCCACATAAACTGTCTAGTGTAGTGACACCAACCTTGACGAGTAAAAAATAAATTTTAAAAAACCTCCCACTTTACGTGGGATTGCGAGATAATAAAACTGACCAGAGAATTATTTCTTCGCAACCGCATAAAGAAAGCAATTTGGTGATATGTCAAGAGGAAAATGAAAAAGATTTTCTGGGAAAAGGGTAACCTTAATAGACCTACGGCCTGGTGAGAGCGTAAGTTCGATATTTGATATGGATTACCTACTCTTTTCCGGAGAGTAGAGTTGGCCCTTGTCCAGCAGACCAAAGAGCAGACGTATCAATTTACGGGAAGTCAACGCGAGTGCTCGTTTATGCTGATGGTTTCTTGTTTCAGCATATTTCTTGTCATAGAAGGTTTTGTATTCAGGACAGTGTCTTATAACACTTCCGGCAGCTTCTATGATGTAGTAGCGCAGGTATCTGTTGCCAGCTTTGCTCATGTGTTTGTCTTCGGCTACGAAGTCGCCAGAGTCATTATCGTTCCAAACGATACCACAGTATTTTGCGAGAGCATTGGCATTAGGAAAAGCCTTAATGGAACCCATTTCGGCTAAGATACCGGCTGAATAAACTTTGCCGATTCCGGGAATGGAATTCAGTACAATGCTGTCTCCGAATGAGTATTATCAATATATAACAAAGGAAATTATCCTTTAAAAGGGATAATACAAGAACCTAAAAAGGAATAAGAAATGTAGCAATATCTATACAGAACATATTATCCCGTCTTCTTAAATTTGTCCTTGACATGGGGTACACTTTACCAGATACGTTTTGGATAAGAGTGCAGAACGAAGGGAGGTGAGTCCGGAACCGGTAGAACAACAGGATCGTAACGGAAAATCCCAGGGAGCTTGTGTGCTTTTATAGAACCGAAAAGGAGAACAGGCGTGAAAATGCAGAATGAAACTGGGATCATTCCATTAAAAATATATTTACTCGTCAGAGCTGGTAGTGACACGTTGATAATTGAACTAATTGTTTTTGTTTGATATAATTCTCATAGATGATAAAATATGTCTATGGAGGATATTGCTATGCAGAAAAAATCGTACTTGTCATGGATAATTTGAACATACACAATCCTGCGTCTCTGTATAAAGCATTTCCACCAGATGAAGCCCGGCGGATCATAAAACGATTTGAAATACACTATACACCAAAGCATGGAAGTTGGCTTGATATAGCGGAAATCGAATTAAATGTAATGACAAGGCAGTGTCTTTCCAGGCGAATCGCTTCTATTGAACATCTTCAAAAAGAACTGTCTGCATGGGAAAAGGAACGTAACAGCAGTCAGGTTAGCGTGAACTGGCAGTTTAAAACGAACAATGCACGTACAAAATTGGTCTCCCTGTATCCTGATTTGTAATCAGGATACAGGATTGTTAGTTCAAATATCATCGTGTCGATACACTGGATAATTATACCTTAAATAAAGAAAGGATTTCCACATGGATAACTCAGCTGAAACAATAACCCTTAACAATCTATGGGAAGTAATCGTCTCCCATCAGGGAGAAACCTTCTACACAAAGAAAATGCTTCCCTTTACTTATACTATCAAAGGTGGTGAAATGTTTACAGACCGCAGGGAACGTTCCATAACAAAAAGTACTTTTGAAACAGCGTATTCAAAAATAAGAGAAAATCCAGGTAAAATAACCGGTCCAAAAGCCCTAAACATGTACGGCGCACCCTATGTATGGGCTATATTATCAAAAGTAACAGACATATGTAATGCTTAATGACAAAATATGTACATCAAATAATATCCCATTAGAACCTGAAAATCTATGACCCTACATCCGTATTATAAGTGAGGTGACAATAACCATGCCCGGCTACATCATCCACCTAACTGCAGCGAATTTCTTCCTGAATTCGCTGCCATTTTCCCACTCCCTAAACCAACCAAAAGCCAAAAACGCCTTCCTGGTTGGCAATTTACTTCCTGACACTGTAAAAGACAAATTCCATTCTCATTTCCGAAGTCCTGACACACTACAGGAAATTGTTCAATATCCCATACTGCAAAAGTTTCTCAATAAATATCAGGGACTTCTATCAGACTCCAGTGTCCAGGGCTATCTCTTTCATCTATACACAGACTACCGTTTTTTCACCGAATATATGCCCCGTATCGTGCGCTATACGGACAGCAGTGGAAGAGAAACCACAAAGAAAGACGATATTGTCTGGGCAGAGATCCAAAAGACAAAGAAAAAAATAAAAGTAACGGACTTTTTTTCTGAAGACTATTACTATGGCGACTACACCTGCATGAACACCTGGCTGGTGGTCCATTACAGGCTGCCTGTTCAGTTGGATACGAATGTACAGAATCCCGGTATTGAAGAGGTATGTTATTCAGATATATCAGAAATCCTTGAGGAATTAAAGTCCTACCTCCTTATGCCTCCGGAGGAGGCAGATCATCTTGCTGTTTTTAATAGGAAGGAACTTCTTGATTATATTCATTTCATTGCCAATCCTAAAGAATTAAAAAAAGTAATTGATTAATGATTTGTGTAATGTTAATATAATAATGTTGTTTGAAATGGGAAAGAATAGAAATTATGGTATAACTGCTCAGTGGATCCGCGCAATTATTCGCTGACCGCAAACAACCTTGAGCAGCAGACAAAAATTCTATTTCCAAAAGTGATTTTGTACGGATTTTTGTCCGTAACTGTGAAAATATTGGACAGTTACATGACAGCAACACTTTCTTATTTTAAATATATACGAGAGGAATGGAAAGAAGATGAAAAAAGGATTAATTGCTGCAGCAATTATAGTATGCATCGGAATTACAGCTGGTACCGTATTTCTGGTACTTAATCGGGACAAGACAGCACCGGAGATAAAAGTTCCCGCGGACAATACGCTGACTTATGTGGCGGGACAGGATAAAAAGCTGCTCCTGGAAGGTGTGACTGCGGTAGATGACAAGGATGGAGACGTATCAGATACACTTATGGTGGAATCGGTTAAACCAACTTCTGATGGAACCCAGGCTGAAGTGACTTATACGGCCATGGATAACAGCCGCAATGTTGCAAAAAAGAAAATTCTAGTAAATTATAAGGCGTCCGGTGAGCCGGCTCCGGCAGAAGATGGTCAGACACCGGAAGGTACAGACGCAAATCCTGAAAATGGAGAAGCAGGGGCAGAAGCCCCGGCTCCTGAAGATGAGGGCGAGGCGCCTGCGGATGTTCCGGCAGATGCGCCTGTTGACCCAGCCGCTGCAGAGCAGCCTGCGCAGGACACAACAGGGAGTGCAGAAGCAACTGAAGCGGCAATCGCACAGCTCCCGGCCGGAAGCCCCCAGTTCAGGCTGAACCAATATGAGGTGACTTTGCCTGTGGGAAGCAAGTTTGATTACAGTACATATATTCAGGATATCACTGATGATAAGGACGACAGAAGCACTCTTTTCAGACAGATACAACTGCAGAATTCTGTGGATACAAATACACCCGGAAGTTATGAAGTTGTCTATTATGTTATTGACAGCGATGGAAATCAGTCAAATACTGCCATTTTAAAGGTAAATATCCAGTAGACAAACAGAGCGCTTTCATTTATAATGGTGGGTGAATTTATGGTAAAGGTGGGTAAGATTATTGATAATAGACACACACTGCCACATTTTGCCCGGTGTAGATGACGGAGCAAAGAATGCGGATGAGACACGCAAGATGCTGCGAATGGCATTTAAAGACGGTATCGATGAGATCATTGCCACGCCTCATTTTAACTGTGATATGGATGCATCCGTTCTGGAGAAAAGGATGGGGGCGTATCTGCGTACCTGCAAATATGCCAGGGAAATGAATCCAAAGTCCAGGATATATCTGGGAAATGAACTGTTTTACAGTGAAGATGTGGTGGATGCCCTTGACAGGGGCGATGCACTGACTCTGAATGAAACAAAATATATTTTGGTGGAATTTCCCGTTTACGCGGAATTTCGTTATATACGGCACGCTGTGCAGCATCTGCAGTATGCCGGCTATATGCCTGTGATCGCTCATATAGAGCGGTATCAGGGGATGAAGAAGGAAGATCAGGTTGCAGAGCTGGTTGGAATGGGAGCCTGCATGCAGGTCAATGTTTCCAGTGTCATGGGCAAAGCAGGCTGGAGCACAAGATGGTATTTATTGAAATTAATGAGGCACGGACTCGTTCACGTACTGGGCACAGATGCCCATGGAGCGGCACACAGACGTCCGGAGATGAGAGACTGCCTTTCTTATATAGATAAGAAAATTGGTAAGACATACAGGGAAGAAATCAGCACAATAAATCCGTCAAGAATTATCAGAGGAGAATACATAAGTGGATAAGTTAGAGATCAAAGGAGAAATTTCATTATCAAGCCGGGAACGAGAAGTTTTCCGTACTTTGAGAACCAACCTGGAGTTTACAGGTGTGGAGAACCGGGTTATTGCAGTTACGAGCTGTACACCCAACGATGGAAAAAGTACAGTTGCTTATAATCTGGCACTGACTTTGGCAGAAAGCGGCAGAAACACGCTGCTTATTGACGCGGATATGAGAAAATCCGTATTGGTTCATCGTTTGAGAGTTGAAGGAGTCCTTAAAGGACTCAGCCATTACCTTTCCGGTCAGGCTGAATTAGGGGATGTGGTATACGGAACAAATAAGAGAAATCTTTTTCTGCTTCCAACCGGAATTTTCCCCAGCAATCCAACAGAGCTTCTTGGGAATGAGAGACTTCAGAAACTGCTCACAGGTCTGAAAAATACATTTGATTATATTATAATTGATACACCGCCTCTTGGAAGCGTGATCGATGCTGCGGTAATTGCCCAGGTATGTGATGGATCTATTCTCGTACTGGCGTCAGATAATTCATCAAGAGCAGAGGCAAAGGGCGTAGTTGGACAGCTTAAGGCGGCCAATAGCAATCTCCTCGGTGTTGTTCTCAACAAAGTGGATGTACATACAGGAAGCTACTACGGTAAGAAGTATGGCGGATATTATGGAAATAAATACGGCGGATACTATTAAGATCAACAAGACACCGTAAGAAAAATTTTCAATGAAAGAGGAACAAAATGAATAATAAAGAATACGATGACGAAATTGAGATTGATTTAGGTGCCCTATTCCATGTACTGCTGCGCAAGTGGTGGCTGATCGGTATTTGCGCAATTATGGGCGGAGTGATCGCGTTAGGCGGTACAGCACTTCTCATCACGCCTAAGTATGAATCAAAGGCCCAGCTTTATATTTTGAATAAGACTACAAGCGTTACATCTCTGGCAGATATTCAGATCGGCAGTGAATTGACGGCCGACTTTGAGGTGATCGCCACCAGTAAGCCTGTTATTGATGCCGCTATAGAGCGTATTAAAGAAGAAGAGGATAAAACATTTTCCAGGGAAGAGATATTGGATGTTCTTACGGTAGTCAATAAATCCGGTACACGAATTCTGGAAGTTAAGGCTGTAGATGAGAATCCAGCAGATGCCTGTATTATTGCTAACGCAGTTGCTGAGGAGACGGCAGACAGGATGGCATCCATAATGAAAGCCGATCCGCCAACAACCGTAGAGAGTGCTGAAGTATCAGAAAAGCCGGTCAGCCCCAGCCTGATGAAAAATACTGCGATCGGTATTTTACTGGGTATCCTGCTTGTATGCGGAGTGCTTACCGTGAGGTTTATCATCAACGACAATATCAAGACAGAAGAAGATGTTGAGAAATATCTTGGTCTTTCCACATTGGCTATTGTTCCTTACGTGAAAGGCAAAGATAAGAAGAAAGATGAGCTTCGCAAACTGAAAGAGGCAGACAATGGAAAAGAAAAGAAGAAGTAAATGGTTCTGGGTATTTTTGATCATATTCCTGGCGGCAGCAGCTTTTGCTGTTTATTACTACGTAAGCCAGCAAAAGAAAGAAGAGGTCTATGATAAGCTGAAAGAAAACAATAAGACAGAAGAGCCGGAAGTCAAAGAAGAACCAAAACAGGAACCGGTGCAGGCGGTACCGGAAGAGCCTGAGGCAGAGCTTGTGGACATTCCCATTGATTTTGCCGGACTGCAGGAAATGAACCCAGAAATTTATGCATGGATAAGGATTCCGGGTACAGAGGTAGATTACCCCATCGTGCAGCGTCCTGAAGATGATGCTTATTATCTGGATCACACCATAGAAGGGGCTGAGGGACTGCCGGGATCTATTTATACAGAATCCCTCAATAAAAAGGATTTTACAGACAAAAATACAGTGATTTACGGACATAATATGAAGGACAATACCATGTTTGGCAGTCTGAAGGATTATAAGGACAGCGCTTATATGGATGAGCATTCCGAGGTGTATATTTATACACCGGAACATATTTTTACCTATAAAATCTTTGGGGCAGTTACTTATGACAGCAGACATATTATGGTGGCTTTTGATTTTGCCCAGGATGAGCAGTATCAGGCATATCTTGATTCCCTCAGCCAGGTGAGAAACATGGCGTCTTATATCAACACCGATATACCGGTCACAACAGCTGACAGGATTATCACAATGTCAACCTGCAACGGAAATAATGACCAGCGGTTTCTTGTAGAGGCGGTATTGATTGATGAAAAGTAAAGAAAAAAAGAGACTGGTTGTGATTCTGGCGGTTGTTATCCTTTTACTTTTGATCGCGGCGGTTGCCTTATATGTTGTAAAGAATAACAGCAGGGCCAAGGCAGTTACCGAGAATATGAAGAAAAGTACAGCGGCGTCGGTTTCTCAGGCCGGTGACGATACCATTACTTACGATGGTCAAAAATATGTGTATAATAAAAACCTTACCAATATTTTGTTCATGGGTGTGGATAAAAAAGAGACAGTCACTTTAAAGGATACTCCGGGAGTGGCAGGTCAGGCAGACTGTATTATGATCATATCTCTTGATAAGGAATCACAGACAGCGCGTATTTTGCAGATTTCCAGAGATTCTATGACAGATATTGATATCTATGATGCCAATGGAAATTATTATACATCTGTCAATGCGCAGCTTGCCACCCAGTATGCCTACGGCAATGCAGAGCAGAGCAGCTGCTGGGCTATGAAAAAGACTGTTTCGGAACTGCTTTTTGATCTGCCTATTGACGGATATGTGTCATTGAATATTGATGCCATAAGTACCATGAACGATGCTGTCGGTGGAGTTGAAATCACCATACCGGAGGATTATACGGTTATTGATCCTGCATTTGTAAAAGGTGAGACAGTGAAATTGACCGGAGCACAGGCGGAAAAGTATGTACGCTACAGGGATACTGACCAGCAGGGCAGTAATAATGGCCGTATGCAAAGGCAGGTACAATATATTCCGGCCCTGATCTCAGCTCTTCGGAATAAAGTCGGAGCGGCCGGTGATTATTATGAGGCGTTTTATCCTGTGATCAAGCCTTATCTTGTTACAGATTTGAGTGCAGATCAGATCAATGATTTGGCGCGCTATCAGCTTGATGACAGCGGGACAGAGTATGTTCCCGGGGAAGCTGTCGCAGGGGAAGAGCATGAGGAATTTCATGTGGATGATGAAAAATTGCAAAAATTATTGATAGAAATGTTTTATAAACTGCGAAAGTAGTGTTGTTACCTGATTTTCGCAGGAAGAACAAGTGAACAAACCCGTGATTCCGGTAATAAAAAGGGATTGCGGGTTTATTTTTGTCCTTGTCGCTAAAAGTAAGCTATCCTTGACTAAGTGCGCAAATCTTCACGTTTATCAGCGGACAGACATACTGAAAACATATTTTAAGAAATAAGAACAGCCCTCTTATTCAAAAATATTATGCGGCTGTCACAGACGGCTTTTTGGAAAACAGGGATGGTCAGTCTTGAATAAACCGGTGTTTTGATAAAGGTGTTTATATGAGTCTGTTTTTGAGTTTATTCAGACAGCTTGTTTGCTATAGTCCATTATAAATAGGGTGAAAAATAGGAAAAATTTATCCTGAACACGCACATATGGTAGTGTGGAACTGCAGGAACACAATATATCCCCTGGGAGGCGATTGTGGGGGAAGAGCAGGAAGAATTTGATGCAAATGGTGAAAAATTACAAAAATTAGTGATAGAAATGTTTTACAAATTACGAAAGTAGTGTTATAATAACTTCAAGCTTGTTAAATGTAATAAAGCAAGAAGAAACAAAAGGAGGATTTTATCATGAAGAAACTCATTGCTTTAGTGTGCGCAGCTGTTATGACTGTTAGTTCAGCCGTTGCAGTATTCGCACAGCCAAGTGTACAGGTTACAGGTGTTGTAACCAAGGCTCAGTCCGCTACAGACGCTAGTGGTAACGCAGTTACTGTAGAGATCAAAGCGGTTTCTGACGAGCACAAAGCAGCAGTTGAGAACATTAAGAAAGAGGAAACTCTGAAAGAGGTTCTCGGCGCTGACTTCAAAGAAGGTATGCAGGTTGTAGATGTTAAAGACATTTCTGTTCCGGACGGAACAACTTTCCCTGTAACCATCACATTTGAGGTTGCTGGTGTTACAGAAGGTTCTTCTGTTGCAGTTCTGCACTACAACGGAAGCGCTTGGGAGAAAGTAGAAGCGAAAGCTGGTGCTGGTACAATTACTGCTACCTTCACATCTCTGTCTCCTGTAGCATTTGTTGTTGACAAAGATGCAGCAGCAAAAGCATCCACATCCCCTAAAACAGGTGAAACAAATGTTATGATGTGGACAGGTATCGTAGCTGTTATTGCAGTAGCTGGAATGGCTGTTACATACAAAAAAAGAAGAGAAGCATAATTTATAATGCTTAAGAACCCGGGCGAAAGCTTGGGTTCTTTTTTTTGTTTTTAACAAAATTAAAAAAAAATCCTTGACAGTGACCTTACGTCACCCTTTATAGTAACCTTATCAGAGAAAAAGTAAAGGAGAATACTATATGAAAGTATTAGTAACAGGCGGTGCCGGTTTTATCGGAGGAAACTTTGTACATCATATGGTGAATAAATACCCGGATTATGAGATCGTGAATTTGGATCTGCTCACCTATGCCGGCAATCTGGAGACTTTAAAACCAGTAGAAGATAAACCGAATTATAAATTTGTCAAAGGTGATATTGCGGATGAACCGTTTATTATGGATTTGTTTGAGAAAGAAAAATTTGACATTGTAGTGAACTTTGCGGCGGAGAGCCATGTGGACCGTTCTATAGAAGACCCGGGAGTTTTCGTTCAGACAAACGTTATGGGAACGAGAGTGCTTCTGGATGCTTCAAAAAAATACGGTGTAAAGCGTTACCATCAGGTTTCCACAGATGAGGTTTACGGAGATCTGCCTCTTGACAGACCAGATCTGTTCTTTACAGAGGAGACACCTATACACACTTCAAGCCCGTATTCATCCTCAAAGGCCAGCGCGGACCTGTTTGTACTTGCCTATTACAGAACTTTTGGTTTGCCGGTGACCATATCCAGATGCTCCAACAACTACGGACCATACCATTTTCCGGAAAAACTGATTCCGCTGATGATCAGCCGCGCGCTGGCAGATGAAGAGCTGCCGGTATACGGAAACGGTGAAAATGTGAGAGACTGGCTGCATGTATCAGATCACTGCGAGGCCATTGACCTGATCATCCATAAGGGCAGAGTCGGTGAGGTTTATAATGTGGGCGGACACAATGAGCGGACCAATCTTCAGGTGGTACAGACCATCCTCAAAGCCCTGAACAAACCGGAAAGTCTGATCAAATATGTAAAAGACCGTCCGGGACATGACATGAGATATGCCATTGATCCTACTAAATTGGAAACAGAGCTTGGATGGAAACCGCAGTATAATTTCGATACAGGAATCGCCCAGACCATCCAGTGGTATCTGGATAATGAAGACTGGTGGAAACACATATTAAGCGGCGAGTATTCCAATTATTTTGACAGCATGTACGGAGAGCGTCTGGCGTAAGAAGAGATATCTGTGGTCACCGAGCGGACAGCAGTCTGTAAGCAGAGGCAGAATGGAGGGATTCTATGGCGCATTATTATACCACCGGAGAATTTGCCCGTATGGCACATGTGACGATCAGGACGATCCGATATTATGATAATAAAGGTCTTTTAAAACCCAGCTTTGTCAATGAATCGGGATACCGTATGTATTCTGATGAGGATTTTCTAAAACTGCAGAAAATCCTCTCCCTGAAGTATCTGGGATTTTCTTTAAAAGAAATCTCCAATATGACCATCCATGACACCAGTTCTGACATTCTGCAGTCCTTGAAGATGCAGATCGATCTGGTGCAGAAGAAAATGGAGAATATGAACCAGATGGAGCATGCACTCCAGAATACCATGCAGATTGTCCAGCAGACAAATCAAATCGACTGGAATGAAATCCTGAATCTGATCCATCTCACAGATATGGAGAAAACGTTGGTGGAGCAGTATAAAAATGGAGCCAACCTGAACATCCGTATCTCCCTCCATGAGCAGTATTCTACCAACCCCAAAGGATGGTTTCCCTGGCTGTATGAACAGATTGATTTTACCGGAGTGCAGAATCTTTTGGAAGTGGGATGCGGCAATGGAGAACTTTGGAAACAGGTTCCCGACAATGTACTCCAGGGGAAATATATCTGCTTATCCGATGCGTCGGGAGGGATGGTCCATGACGCGGCGGTGAATATCGGCAGAGAAAGAAAAAAGTTTTTTGATTTCAGAGTCCTGGATTGTCAGGAGCTGCCTTTTCCTGACGGTCACTTTCAGCGGGTGGCAGCCAATCATGTGCTTTTCTATGTGCAGAATATGGCAAAAGCGCTGGAAGAGATCAGCCGTGTTTTAAGCGGAGACGGAGAGTTTTACTGCAGCACATACGGAACAGGCCACATGCATGAGATCACTGAGCTGGTGCAGGAGTTTGACCCAAGGATTTCTCTGTCGGAAGTGGCCCTGTATAAGCTGTTCGGTCTGGAAAACGGGCAGAAACTGTTGGAGCCGTATTTCTCCTCAGTGGAGAAACGCATGTATGAAGACAGTCTGTGGGTGGACAAGCCGGAGCCGCTGCTCGACTATATTTTATCCTGTCATGGGAATCAGAGTGAGCTTCTGTATCCCAGGCAGAGAGAGTTTAAAAAGTTTTTGGAAGAAAAGATCCGGAGGGATGGGGGCATTTCCATCACAAAGGAAGCGGGGATTTTTATTTGCAGGAAATAGATTTTACCCGCAATTGCCAGGATACCAGACAATTGCGGGAAGAGAAAGGATGAAGGTTATGAGAGTTTTAGTGACAGGTGTAAAAGGACAGTTGGGACACGACGTAATGAATGAATTGGCTAAGAGAGGCCACGTGGGCGTTGGTGTTGATGTAGAGGAGATGGATATTACAGATCCCCAGGCATGCAGAAAAGTGATAGGGGAGGCAGATGTGGAAGCTGTTGTCCACTGTGCCGCTTATACTGCGGTCGATGCCGCCGAGGATAACATAGAGGTCTGCCGGAAAGTGAATGCATACGGCACAGAGAATATTGCGAAGGTCTGCCGGGAACTTGGACTGAAAATGATGTATATCAGCACAGACTATGTGTTTGACGGCGAGGGAACAAGACCCTGGGAACCGGATGATGAGAGAGAGCCTTTAAATGTATATGGACAGACCAAATATGAGGGCGAAGTGGCAGTTACAGACAATGTGGAAAAATTCTTTATTGTGAGGATAGCCTGGGTATTTGGCGTGAACGGCAAGAACTTTATTAAGACTATGCTGAATCTGGGCAAGAACCATACGGATATCAATGTAGTGGAAGACCAGATCGGATCTCCCACTTATACCTATGATTTAGCTGTTCTTCTTGTGGATATGATCGAAACTGAAAAATACGGCTTCTATCATGCAACCAATGAAGGTCTCTGCAGTTGGTTTGATTTTGCCTCTGAAATATTCCGTCAGGCAGGTATGAATGTAAAGGTACATCCTGTAAGTTCTGAGGAATTTCCGGCAAAGGCAAAAAGGCCTCATAACAGCCGGATGAGCAAAGATAAGCTGGAGGCCAATGGCTTTAACCGCCTTCCCGCATGGCAGGATGCGCTGGCCCGTTATCTGCAGACAGAAGAACTGCAGAAGCTGCTTCATGATAATTGATGATATAAGGTAACTATTCAGCAGGTCTGCCCATTTACTGCGCCGACCGTAAGAAAACCTTCAGCAGCCAGGCAAAAATCCTATAGACAACGGCGGTTCTGTGTGGATTTTTGTTTGTAACTGTGAAGGCACAGTTAAATATGCAGCAAAAGAGGAGGAATACTGACACTGGAAACAAAAAACGGTATTCACGCCTCTTTTGACCGAAATTTTAAAATACAGGAAGAAACAGAGGTACAGAGTATGAAGGGAATTATTTTAGCAGGCGGATCAGGAACAAGACTGTATCCACTGACCAAGGTGACATCAAAACAGCTTTTACCTATATATGACAAACCCATGATCTATTATCCGCTGTCCGTACTTATGGAAGCAGGGATCCGTGAGATCCTGATCATATCTACGCCGGAGGATACTCCCAGATTTGAGGCTCTTTTAGGCGATGGACATCAGTTCGGTATTGAGCTGTCTTACGCAGTACAGCCAAGTCCGGACGGACTGGCGCAGGCCTTTGTCATTGGTGAGGACTTTATCGGAAATGACGGGGTTGCCATGATCCTGGGCGATAACATTTTCTACGGACATGGTCTGAAAAAGAGGCTGTGTGCTGCCGCTTCCCGCACAGAAGGCGCTACGGTGTTCGGCTACTATGTGGACGATCCGGAGCGGTTCGGGATTGTGGAATTTGACAATGACGGAAAGGCAGTTTCCATTGAAGAAAAACCGGCACAGCCAAAATCCAATTACTGTGTGACAGGTCTGTATTTCTATGATAACAAGGTGGTAGAATATGCCAAGAATCTGAAGCCTTCCGCAAGGGGAGAGCTGGAGATCACAGACTTGAACAGGATCTATCTGGAGCAGAATGAATTAAATGTGGAACTTCTGGGACAGGGATTCACCTGGCTGGATACAGGGACACATGAGTCACTGGTGGAGGCGACTAACTTTGTAAAGACCATGGAAGACCACCAGCACAGAAAAATCGCCTGTCTGGAGGAGATCGCTTACCATAACAAATGGATCTCCCGGGAAAAGGTTCTGGAAGCATATGAAATTTTGAAAAAGAATGAGTACGGTGCTTATCTGAAAGATGTACTGGATGGAAAATACCTGGTATAGCGGAAGGGAAACACATTCTGAAAGCTGCAGAAAAAGGACGCTTTGGTGAGACACTGACAGAATAGGAGTACCTAAAATTGGGACAGTATGCAGAACAGTTGATTCGCTGTGTGATACAGGATGTGGCAGATGTGGGGAAATATTTTTTTGCCGGGCTTGCTGTATTTCTGGCGGCTGGGATTTTTTCTGCTCTGGCAGTAAAAGTACGGGGAGAGAATGGAAAGCGGATCAAAGGCTGCCTGGGAACCGCTGTCATGGCAGGTTACCTTTGTATGCTGCTGTTTATTACCTTCTTGTCAAGAGAGCCGGGAAGCAGGGGTGGAATTGACTGGATTCTCCTTAGTACACTGGGCAGCGGCCCACGGGGGGATGCGTTTGTCCTTGAAAATGTTCTGCTGTTTATACCGTTTGGAGTGCTGTTGCCGGCAGTCTCTGTAAAAATGAGACGATTTGGGCGCACTTTTGGAGAGGGCTGTATACTCAGCCTCTTCATTGAGTGTTTCCAGTTTATCACAAAAAGGGGATATGCCCAGACAGATGATGTGATCACGAATGCGCTGGGAACAGCTTTGGGATATCTCTGCTTCAGGATTTTCTTTCACTTTTTTACTAAAAAAGCTGTGGAAAACGGAAGGTAAGAGGAAATTACAGGCAGGCATAAAGATATTCGGCAGGACGGCGGCTGTCTCGGTATTTTCATGCGCAGGCCTATAAAAATACCTCCCGGGACAGTGGCTGTGAAGAGTAACGAACTGTTACCGATTACAGAATATAATAGAAAAAACTGCTTGCAATCTCCAGCTGTTCATAGTATAATTATACTCGTTGTAAAAAAGAGATGGTCCTCTGCTGCTTACTGCATTAAGAACATCCAGAGTATAAGGAGAAAAGTCATGAACGAAATTATCAAAAACATCGAAGCTGCTCAGATGAAAGCAGAAGTTCCGCAGTTCAATGTGGGAGATACCGTAAGAGTACACGGTAAGATCAAAGAGGGTAACCGCGAGAGAATCCAGATTTTTGAAGGCGTTGTGCTGAAAAAACAGGGCGGAAGCAATCGTGAGACCTTCACTGTAAGAAAGAATTCCAACGGAATCGGCGTTGAGAAAACATGGCCTCTGCATTCCCCGAATGTAGAAAGAGTGGAAGTTATCAGACGCGGTAAAGTAAGACGTGCAAAACTGAACTATTTAAGACAGCGCGTTGGTAAAGCAGCTAAGGTAAAAGAATTAGTAAAATAATAATGTATAGAAACAGGGACACATACTTATGTATATGTCCCTGTTTCTAAATGGATAAGAGGATGCTGCCATGAAGAAAAAAGAAAGTAAAGGACCGGAGTTTTCCAAAGACGGCAGGATGCGTCCGCTGCTTTTATGGGTATTCGAGATAGCAGTTGTCCTTGTACTGGCTGCAGTGGTGTCCATTTTCTTCTGCCAGACCATTGTCATGCAGGAGGGCGGTATGGAGCCTACTCTGGCTACAGGGGACAAGGTATTGATCAATAAAGTGTCGTACAAGTTGGGAGAACCCAAGAGAGGTGATATCATTGCCTTTAAGAAGGACGCCAAGGAGCACTCCAGTATGCATGTAAAACGGGTCATCGGCCTGCCGGGGGAAACGGTGCAGATCAAAGACGGGCTGATCCTGATCAATGGGGAGACCTATATGGAAAAGAAAGATTTCCCCAAGATCAGCAATCCGGGCCTGGCAGAGACGCAGGTCACACTGGGGAAAAATGAATATTTTGTACTTGGCGACAACCGGAACAACAGCGAGGACAGCCGTTTTGCAGAGGTGGAAAATGTAAAGCAGAAATATATAGTGGGCAAAATATGGCTGCGTGTTTTCCCCTTTGGAAAAATTGGTTTTATCAAGAGCTGACAGACAGAGAGGAACAAATATGAATTATCAATGGTATCCTGGACATATGACGAAAGCAAAACGTATGATGCAGGAGAATATAAAGCTGATCGATCTGATCATTGAGGTGGTGGATGCCAGAATCCCTGTCTCCAGCAGGAATCCTGACATTGATGAGCTGGGCAAAAACAAAGCCCGGCTGATCCTGCTGAATAAATCGGATCTGGCGGATGAGAGGCAGAATGAAAAGTGGACCCAGTATTTTATGGATAAGGGATTCTGTGTGGTAAAGGCAAATTCCAAGAGCGGAGCAGGCATCCGCCAGGTACTTCCTGTTATCATGGAGGCCTGCAAGGAAAAAATCGAGAGGGACAAGCGAAGAGGAATCAAAAACCGTCCCATCAGAGCCATGGTAGTGGGTATTCCCAATGTGGGAAAATCCACATTTATCAACTCTTTTGCAGGAAAAGCCTGTACCAAAACGGGAAATAAGCCGGGTGTCACAAAAGGAAAACAGTGGATCCGCATCAACAAAAATGTGGAGCTTCTCGACACACCGGGAATTCTCTGGCCAAAATTCGAGGACCAGAGCGTAGGCGCGAAGCTGGCCATGGTTGGCTCTATAAAGGATGAGATCCTGAACCTGGAGGAACTCTCCCTGGAGCTGTTGGGATATCTCCATAAATATTATGAAGGTATCTTAAAGGAGCGCTATGATGTGGAGGAATCCGATGACCGTGTAAAAATGCTGGAGGCTATTGCTGTAAATAGAAATTGTCTGCAGAAGGGCAGCGAACTTGACTATGGAAAGGCGTCCAATATTCTGCTGGAGGAGTTCCGAAACGGAAAAATCGGCAGAATCACGCTAGAACAGGTTTGAAACCCGCAGTAAAGGGCACATATAAGCAGAATATACTGCACGGCAGTTCAGCACTCCTTGTGATGTGAGAGGCATCTGTGAGATGCTGGACGGTAAGTGTGAAGCAAAGGATGAGACAAAAGATGAAAAGTATTCAGGAAATCCGTGCAGAGTTTCAGAATGCGGCAGAGACAGAGCTGGATGCTCTTTGCCGTGTTTATCTGGAAGATGAGCGGAAAGGCGTACGGGCTCTGATCGAAAAGGTCGAAAAGCGCCGGGAAAGGCTGGAGACGGAGCGGGTACGTATTGAGAAGATGAAAGCCTATGAGTATCAGTATGAGCATTTGGGCTATGTCTGCGGAATTGATGAAGCCGGGAGAGGCCCTCTTGCCGGCCCCGTAGTTGCGGGAGCCGTAATCCTTCCAAAGGACTGCAGGCTCCTCTATTTAAATGATTCCAAGCAGCTCTCAGAGAAAAAGCGGGAAGAGCTGTATGAAGTGATCATGGAAAACGCAGTCAGCGTGGGTGTGGGTTATGCAGGACCTGCCAGAATTGATGAGATCAATATTCTGCAGGCTACATATGAAGCTATGCGGGAGGCGGTTTCCAAACTCACGGTCCGCCCTCAGATCCTTTTGAATGACGCGGTGACCATACCCCGGATGGATATTCCCCAGGTTCCTATTATAAAGGGGGATGCCAAGAGCATTTCTATTGCGGCTGCCAGCATTGTAGCCAAGGTGACCAGGGACAGGCTCATGAAAGAGTATGATAAAGTGATGCCGGAATACGGGTTTGCCTCCCACAAGGGATATGGGGCTGCGTCTCATATAGAAGCCATTAAGAAATACGGCCCGTCTCCCATCCACCGGGCTACTTTTATCAAGAATTTCGTAGACTGAGGATGACAGCATATGAAAAATTCCACAAGAGAGACCGGGACCCGGTATGAAGAGAAGGCGGCTTTGTTTCTGGAGCAGCAGGGATACCGGATACTGGAGAAAAATTTTCGATGCCGGAAAGGCGAGATTGATCTGATCGCTATGGATCAGGAGTACCTTTGTTTTGTTGAAGTAAAATTCAGGGAAAGTTCTGACTGCGGCGGTCCGTTTCTTGCAGTGGATAACAGAAAACAGCGCCGGATATGTCAGACGGCGCTGTTTTATCTTATGAAAAGAGGAATGTCAGAGGATACGCCCTGCAGATTTGATGTGGTGGGGATCACACCGGATGACACTGCACTTATCAAGGACGCGTTTCCTTATCATATATAGAACATATAGAAAAGAAGGGAGAGAGGGGAAATGAAAACGGATACAGGCGAAAATATAGAGATCAAATGGAAGACCGGTGTAAAAGGCCGTATGAATGTCCGCCAAGCCAGCGGTGTCCCTTACCTGACGTACCCGGTTTTTGAACAGATCCCGGGTATCATACACGGATTTTCCACCAGACTTGGCGGAGTGAGCCGGGGGGACTGCATGTCCATGAATCTGAGCTTTTCCAGAGGTGATCTTGAGGAGAATGTGAGGGAAAACTACAGAAGGTTTGCCGGGGCTGTGGGCTTTTTTCCGGAACAGATCGTCTGTTCTGACCAGACACATACCACAAATGTGCGTGTAGTCACTGAGACTGACCGTGGAAAAGGGATTGTAGTCCCCAGGGATTATACAGACGTTGACGGACTTGTGACCGATGTTCCGGGCCTGGTGCTGGCCACATTTTATGCGGACTGCGTTCCCTTATATTTTGTGGACCCTGAAAAGCGGGTCATCGGCCTGTCTCATTCCGGTTGGAAGGGAACTGTGGGCAGGATAGGAAAGGTTACTGTAGAGACAATGCAGAGGGAATACGGATGCAGACCAAAGGATATTCTGGCGGCCATAGGGCCTTCTATCTGCCAGGAATGCTATGAGGTCAGCGAGGACGTGGCAGAACAGTTTATGAGGGCATTTCCGGCTTCAGAGCATGGGAAAATCCTGAAAGAGAAAGGCCATGGCAAGTATCTTCTGGATCTCTGGGCGGCCAATGCACTGATATTTGCGGAGGCAGGCATCCTTGCTGAGCATATTTCATATCCGGGAATCTGTACCTGCTGTAATCCTCAGTTTTTGTTCTCCCACAGGGCCAGTAAGGGAAAAAGGGGAAACCTGGGAGCTTTCCTCGGATTACGCGAATTCAATTGACTTAATGCATAAAATTCATGGTAGTTTTTTTGTGAATATTACATAGTTGTTACAAAAAATGTAAAAAAGCTTTGCATTTAGTAATCGATGTGTTATAATTAGGCTCGTAATAAAAAAGGAGCTTAGAATATGAGAAATAAAAAATGTACAAGCTTATTTTTGACATTCCTGATTGCAAGTCTTACCATAACTCCGGTATACGCTTCTGCAACGCAGAAAAAGATCACAGAAGCGGAACAGCAGAAAACTGAGACACAGAGTAATTTGAACGCCTCACAGGATAAGATTAGCTCTCTGGAAGCCAAAAAAGGTGATCTGGAGGCATATCTTACGGAGTTAAACCAGCAGCTTACGGACCTGAGTAAGAACCTCTCAGATTTACAGGAAAAGTCAGATGCTAAGCAGGCAGAGTTACAACAGATCGAAGAGGAACTGAATGATGCCAAGGCCCGCAGGGAAGAGCAGTATGAGAGCATGAAGCTTCGTATTCAGTACATGTATGAGAACGGCAATGATTCATACATGACTATGCTGACAGAGGCAAAGGACTTTACTGATTTTCTGAACAAGGCAGAGAACATTATGCAGCTCACAAAGTACGACCGGAAGATGCTGGATCTCTACAAAGAGACGCAGCAGGAGATTGAAGAAAAAGAAGCCGGTGTTAAAAAAGAGCAGGAAGCGCTTGAAGAACTGAAGCAGGAAAGTATGGACAAGCAGGTGGAGGTTTCCGACCTGGTGAGAAATACAACCAAGCAGATCGATACATATAGTTCACAGATTGACAGTGAGCAGAGCGCGGCAAAGGAGCTGCTTGAGAAAGTTAATTCTCAGGAAGCCGTGATCGACAGTTTGATGAAACAGCAGAAGGATGAAGAAGCGGCAGCAGCGCTGGCAGCGCAGAAAGCCCAGGAGGAAGCAGCAAGAAGGGCAGAGCAGGAAGCCGCAGCACAGCAGGCGGCCGCACAGCAGAGTGCCTCACAGGAATCCTCCCAGAGCTATGATGAAGTACAGGAAGAGACTTCCTCCAATATAGAGGGGTCACAGGAAAGTACAGAGCAGGAAAATACCTCCTCAGATAATTCCCAGGGTTCCTATCTGGGCAGATTCAGGCTGACCGGGTATTGTAACTGTGCCCTCTGCCATGGACAGGGATACACAGCCAGCGGTACAGTTCCCCAGGCGGGAAGAACCGTGGCTATGAACGGTATTCCCTTTGGAACAAAGCTTCTGATCAACGGAAGTGTCTATGTGGTGGAAGACAGAGGTGTACCTTACGGCAATGTAGATATCTATCATGACACACATGACCAGGCACTTTCATTTGGTGTGGGATATGCAGACGTATATCGGCTGAATTAAAAGAATACCTCCGTACAGGCGTTTTGATGCGCTGTGTGCGGAGGATTTTTTGTTACAGGTAAAAAAGAGGAAGCGGGATACGGATTTAAGAAAAACGATTCAGAAGCTTATTGATCTTCTTAGTTGTTGAGCGTACCTTTTCTACAGAAAGGTCATGATTCAGGATATCCATGATACTCGCCAGATATTTGCTCATATCTGCTTCCAGATAATACGGACGGTTCAGAAGGTCAGGATTCCTGTAGTTCAGGTTCGTGGTGATGACCCGGTAGATATACTCTTTTTCATAGTATTCATCAAATTTTTCCAGACCGTCAGTGAAGAGTCCGAAAGTGGTGCAGACAATGACGCGTCTGGCCTTACGGTCCTTTAACTGTTTCGCCACATCCAGCATACTCTCCCCTGAGGAGATCATGTCATCTATGACGATCACGTCTTTTCCTTCCACGGAATCCCCTAAGAATTCATGGGCAACAATGGGGTTTTTGCCGTTTATGATGGTGGAGTAGTCACGGCGTTTGTAGAACATTCCCATATCTACACCCAGAATATTGGAAAAATATACAGCGCGCTGCATAGCGCCTTCATCCGGGCTGATGATCATCAGGTGTTCATTGTCGATCCTGAAATCATCAATAGATGCGCACAGTGTTTTTAAGAACTGATAAGTGGGCATAAAATTGTCAAACCCGGAAAGAGGGATGGAATTCTGTACCCGGGGATCATGGGCGTCAAAGGTGATGATATTGGACACACCCATCTGCACCAGTTCCTGCAGAGCCAGAGCACAGTCCAGAGATTCTCTTTTGCTTCTCTTGTGCTGGCGGCTTTCGTAGAGGAAAGGCATGATGACATTGATCCTGTGTGCTTTTCCGGTAGCAGTGGCAATGATCCTTTTCAAATCCTGGTAGTGGTCATCCGGGGACATGTGGTTCACATGTCCGCTGACTTTATAGGTCAGGCTGTGATTGCATACATCCACCATGATAAAGAGGTCCGTGCCGCGCACGGATTCATTGATGATGCCCTTCGCTTCACCTGAGCCGAAGCGCGGGCACTTGCAGTCAAGTAAAAAAGTATCTGCTGTATAACCGCGGAAATTAAGTCCGGACTGATTGTGAGAATCTAATTCCTTTCTGAATTGTACCAGATGGGAATCCACCTGCTGGGCCAGCTCGTTGCAGCTGTCCAGGGCTGCTATTTTAATAGGAGCCACCGGAATGGACTTCTCCAGTAAACTGATATTGACCATAATGACCTCCGTTAGAGTTTTTTTGACATATAATTACACATTAAGTTATAACATCTGAAAGTGAGCAGCGTCAAGGAAATTATTGCTTTTTTTATGCTTTATTGGTATGATAATAAATAGCGGGCATAAAAAGACCCGTTTAGAAATGAGGAGAAATTGTGAAAAAATGCAGACATATCATCCGGGAAGTGGAAGCCGGGAGCATTGCCGAGGAGCTGGAGCTGGCTGCTGGGGATGAGCTTCTGTCTGTCAACGGACAGGAGATCGAGGATGTCTTTGACTATCACTATTTGGTGAATGATGAGTATATAGAGGTTCTTGTACGAAAAGCAAATGGAGAGGAATGGGAGCTTGAGGTTGAAAAGGATTACCAGGAGGACCTGGGAATCGTATTTGAGAACAGTCTCATGGACGAATACCGTTCTTGCAGCAATAAGTGCGTCTTTTGTTTCGTTGACCAGATGCCTCCGGGTATGAGGGAAACTCTCTATTTTAAAGATGATGATTCCCGTCTTTCTTTTCTTCAGGGGAATTATGTGACACTTACCAATATGAGTGACCATGATATTGACAGGATCATCCATTATCATCTGGAGCCTATTAATATTTCATTCCACACTACCAATCCGGAGCTTCGCTGCAGAATGCTGCACAACCGTTTTGCCGGGGATATATTTTCAAAGGTGCAGAAACTGTACGAGGCAGGAATCGAGATGAACGGCCAGATCGTGCTCTGCAAGGGGCTGAATGACGGCAGAGAGCTTGAGAGGAGTATTGAGGAGCTGGCAAAATACCTGCCCCATTTGAAAAGTGTTTCTGTAGTACCTGTGGGACTCAGTAAGTACAGGGACGGATTGTATCCTCTGGAGTCATTTGGAAAAGAAGATGCCGAAAATGTGATTTCCATGATTGAAACATGGCAGAAACGGTTATATGAAGAATATGGGTTACATTTTATCCATGCAAGTGATGAGTGGTATCTGACGGCAGAACGGGAGCTGCCCCCTGAGGAGAGTTATGACGGCTACCTGCAGCTTGAAAATGGCGTGGGAATGCTGCGGCTGCTGGAAGGTGAAGTGCAGGAGGCAATGGCCAGGCTTTTGGGAGATGGAAGGAAGCTGGAGGTATCTTTTGCCACTGGTCATCTGGCATATCCGTTTATCCGCAGGTATGCGGACCGGATCGAAGCGCTTTATCCCAATGTGAAGATCCATGGATATTGTGTGGAGAACCATTTTTTTGGAGAGAAGATCACAGTGTCCGGGCTATTGACCGGACAGGATATTATGGCACAGCTCCATGGGAAACCTCTTGGAGAATACCTGCTTCTGCCCTGTAATCTTTTGAGGAGCGGAGAGAATGTATTTCTTGATGATGTAACCGTAGAGCAGGTGGAAGAACAGTTAAATACTCCCGTCAAAATCGTGGAAGAGGACGGCGCCTCCCTGGTGTCAGCTTTTCTGGAAAAAGAGGCGGGAAAAGCACATAGAAGGAGACAGATGTATGAGCAAACCGATAGTAGCAATTGTTGGACGACCTAATGTGGGAAAGTCCACACTTTTTAACGCCCTGGCAGGAGAGAAGATCTCCATTGTAAAGGATACGCCGGGTGTGACCAGGGACCGTATTTATGCGGATGTGAGCTGGCTGGATAAATCCTTTACCCTGATCGACACCGGTGGTATTGAGCCGGACAGCAAGGACATTATCCTGTCACAGATGCGGGAACAGGCACAGATCGCCATAGATACCGCGGATGTGATCATTTTTATCACCGATGTGCGCCAGGGTCTTGTGGATTCAGATGCCAAGGTGGCAGATATGCTTAGAAGAAGCGGCAAACCTGTTGTCCTGGTGGTTAATAAGGTGGACAATTTTGACAAGTTTATCATGGATACCTATGAGTTTTACAATCTGGGGATCGGAGAGCCGGTACCGGTTTCCGCCACCGGAAAGCTGGGTATTGGCGATATGCTTGAAAAAGTGGTGGAATATTTTGATGAAGACGCGGACGACGGCGAGGAGGAAGAGATTCCTAAAATTGCGGTGGTGGGAAAACCCAACGTGGGAAAATCTTCTTTGATCAACAAGCTGATCGGAGAATCCCGCGTCATTGTATCTGATATTGCCGGAACAACCAGAGATGCCATTGATACAAAGGTGGAGTGGAAGGATAAGGAATACATTTTTATCGACACGGCAGGACTGAGAAGAAAAAGCAAGATCAAAGAGGAGCTGGAGCGATACAGCATCATCCGTACAGTGACGGCTGTGGAGCGGGCGGATGTGGTGGTCATGATGATCGATGCCACAGAGGGCGTGACAGAGCAGGATGCGAAGATCGCGGGAATTGCCCATGAGAGAGGCAAGGGTGTCATCATTGCAGTGAATAAATGGGATGCCATTGAGAAAAATGACAAGACGATCTACAAGTTTACAAATAAAGTGAGAGATGTCTTATCCTACATGCCGTATGCGGAGATCATTTTTATTTCCGCGGAGACAGGGCAGAGAATACCGAAGCTTTTTGAGACCATTGATATGGTGTTAGAGAATCAGACGCTCAGAGTACAGACAGGTGTGCTCAATGAAATCATGACAGAGGCCGTTGCCATGCAGCAGCCGCCTTCTGACAAGGGAAAACGCCTGAAACTGTTTTATATTACCCAGGTGGCGGTCAAGCCGCCCACATTTGTTATTTTTGTCAATGACAAGGAACTGATGCATTTCTCCTACACAAGATATCTGGAGAATAAGATCAGGGATACCTTTGGATTTAAGGGAACTTCCCTGAAATTCATCGTCAGGGAACGCAAAGAAAAGGAGTAGGATGACAAATGCTGGTACGAATTGTAAGTCTGCTGATTGGTTATGCGTTTGGTCTGTTCCAGACCTCTTATATTTACGGCAGAAAAAACGGAATTGATATCCGGGAACACGGAAGCGGAAATGCGGGGACCACAAATGCGCTCCGCACTCTGGGCAAGAAGGCAGGGGCTGTTACCCTTCTGGGTGACTGCCTGAAATGCGCCCTGGCGATCCTGGCAGTCTATCTGCTCTTCGGCAAAAGCCATCCGCAGCTGGTAAGGCTGCTGGAGCTGTATGCCGGTGCTGGATGTATACTGGGTCATAACTTCCCTTTCTATCTGCATTTTAAAGGAGGAAAAGGGATCGCAGCCTCTGTAGGTCTGGTGGCAGCTTTTGACTGGCGTCTTTTTTTGATCTGTGCCGTGGTATTTTTTACAGCTTTTTTCCTGAGTCACTACGTGTCTCTGGGATCTCTGCTGGGATATTTCTTTTTTGCGGTAGGCGTGATCGTCTCAGGGCAGATAGGCAGATATGATGTAGACCCGGGCGTTTTGCACGAGATGTACATACTGGCGCTGTTTCTGATGGCATTGGCCTTCTGGCGGCACAGGCAGAACATTGTGCGTTTGATCCGCGGCAATGAAAATAAAATTTATCTGGGGAAACATTAAACAGTTTTGATGGAGGGATAGCATGGCAAAAGTAAGTGTGATTGGTGCAGGAAGCTGGGGAACCGCCCTGGCTATGCTGCTTTGCGGCAACGGACATGACACGGTTCTGTGGTCCCATAGGGAGGAACAGGCAGAAGAGCTTCGCAGGACAAGGGAACATAAGGCGAAACTGCCGGGTGTCAGACTGCCGGAGGGTATCACGATCACCAGCAGTCTGGAGGAGGCCCTGGAGGGAAAAGATGTGATCGTCCTGGCAGTGCCTTCCGTGGCAGTCCGCTCTACTGCCAGGAAGATGAACCCTTATATCCGTTATGGCCAGCTCATTGTAAATGTGGCGAAGGGAATCGAGGAGCATACGCTCACAACGCTTACGGATATGATAGAGGAAGAGATACCGAATTCCCAGGCATGCGTTCTCTCGGGACCAAGCCATGCGGAAGAAGTCAGCAGGAATCTGCCTACCACCTGTGTGGTGGGGGCAAAAAGAAAAGAAACCGCGGAATATCTGCAGAATATTTTTATGAGTACTTCGTTCCGTGTGTACATCAGTCCCGATATGCTGGGAATTGAATTGGGCGGCGCTCTGAAAAACGTTATTGCCCTGGCAGCAGGAACAGCGGACGGACTTGGATATGGGGATAATACAAAAGCAGCACTGATCACCCGCGGTATGGCAGAAATCGCAAGACTGGGAATTGCCATGGGAGCGAGTCCTGATACTTTTTACGGACTTTCCGGAATCGGCGATCTGATCGTTACCTGTGCCAGTGTCCACAGCCGTAACCGAAAAGCGGGATTCCTCATGGGACAGGGGCGTACCATGCAGGAGGCCATGGATGAGGTGAATATGGTGGTGGAGGGTGTTTTCTCTGCAAAGGCGGGAAGAGAACTGGCAGAAAAATACCAAGTGGAGATGCCTATCATTGAACAGGTGAACCGGGTGCTCTTTGAGGGGAAAACCCCGGCGGAGGCAGTTTCGGACCTGATGGTAAGAGATAAGAAAATTGAATCCTGGGACTGTAGTTGGAAATGAGGGCGTGGTATGCCCTCATTTCTTTTCTAAAGAATTCTTTAGATAACGTTTAGAAAAGTTTTCGGATTTCCAAATTGACAACTTAAGAATTGTGATGTATTGTTGTACTAATGATGTAGTACAATGATGAAAATTGCACTGCATTGGAAGATGCAGGGGAGGATGTGTGTATGGAAAATAATACAGAAGTGAAAAGAGAAGATACAGTGCAGAATCTGATACAGCTCTCCGGAATCTGCAAAATATACAATCCGGGTGAGAATGAAGTGCGGGCGCTGGACCATGTGGATCTGCAGATCGACGAGGGAGAATTTGTTGCGATCATTGGGCAGTCCGGTTCAGGGAAATCCACACTTATGAACATGCTGGGATGCCTGGATGTGCCCACGGAGGGATCGTACTGTCTGCATGGGCAGGATGTTTCCCACCTGAGGGATAATCAGCTTTCAGAGATCCGCAACAGAGAGATCGGATTTATCTTTCAGGGTTTTAATCTGATAGCGAATCTGAACGCCCTGGAGAATGTTGAGCTTCCTCTGATCTACAGAGGTCTTGGCAGACAGGAGAGAAGGCAGCTTTCCCGGGAAGCCCTGAAAATGGTAGGTCTGGAGAACCGTATGGATCACAAGCCGTCTGAGATGTCCGGCGGGCAGCAGCAGAGGGTTGCCATAGCAAGGGCCATAGCCGCCAGACCTCCCGTGATACTGGCAGATGAGCCTACGGGAAATCTGGATTCTGCATCCAGCAAAGAGATACTGCAGATCCTCAGGGGACTTCACAATGAGGGCAGGACAGTGATCCTGATCACCCACGATGACGGCATTGCGGAACAGGCACGCCGTATTATCCGCATTATGGACGGAAAAATCGAATCAGACAGATTAAATGACCAATACGAGGAAGGAGCACATCATGTTGAGAAAGAATAAGGAGAATCTTCCCGACACTGTGAATACAGGAAAGAAAAAGAAAAAAGTGCCGCTGATCATCGGCGGTGTTGTTGTTGCTATTGTTGTTGTGAGCTTTGCGGCGTCCAAATTGACACCAAAGGCTCTGCCCCAGGTACCCGTAAGTGCTGTGACGAAAGAGGATCTGACGGCAAATGTGGATACTAGCGGTACTGTGGAGAGTCTCAAGACCAAGACGTACTTCTCCCCTGTGAATGCCACCATATCCCAGTATCCCTTGAAGGTAGGAGAAGTGGTAAAACCGGGGGATTCCCTGGTTGCATTTGATGTATCCACGCTGGAGCAGGATAACCAGAAGGCACAGCTGAATGTGAGCGCTACGGTTAACGGCGCAAAGGACAGTGTGGCAAAAGCCGCAGAGACACAGCAGAAGGCAAATGAAGCTGCCGGTAAAGTTCCTACACTCCAGGCTAATGTGGACAGCTACCAGGATTATGTGGCATCTTTAAAGACAGCCATTGCGGACAGGACAAGAGAACTAACCGACTGGGCAAAACAGGAATCTACAGATGCCAGCGTAGCGCTGACCCAGGCACAAGCAGATTTGACCAAATTGCAGCAGGATTTGGAGGGCCGGAAAGCAGAGCAGCAGCAGTTAAATGCTCAGGCAGAGGAACTGAAGGCTGCGATTGCAGAGGCTGAGAAAAATAATCAGGATACCGCTGAGTTAGAGAGACAATTAAGGGATTTAAATGCTCAGGCAGAAAATATGAATCCCGCCATTGATGATCTGACTTCGCAGATGAATGACAAGAACGATGAAGTGACGCAGCTTCAGATCAACCAGATCGAGAGCCAGTCTGCCTCAGACCCCACAAATGACGCACAGATCGTAGCGTGGCAGAATGAGCTGGACAGTGCCACTACAGAACTTTCAGATATGCAGTCAGAGCTTGCGGAGCAGAAAAGTCTGGCAAAAAGTGCGGACGGTGTACAGGTAACGGATGCGGCCAAAGCACAGATGCAGGCCACCAATAATATAGCGGAGCTGGAAGCGGCATCCTTAGAAGAACTGCTTGAAAAAGGAAAACAGGGGCTTCAGGCAGAGTTTTCAGGGATCATATCCAAAACGGATGTATCACAAGGCTCTGCGGCCTCACAGGGTATGGAGCTGATCACCGTTGCCAGCAATGAAGAAGTGGCTGTCAATGTAACCGTGTCCAAATATGATTATGACAAGCTGAAAGAAGGCCAGAAGGCAGCCATCACCATAGCGGATCATACATACAAGGGAACCGTCTCGCGCATCAGCAAGATGGCTACCACCAATGAAAAAGGCGCACCGGTGATCTGGGCAGAGGTTAAGATCGACAATCCGGATGACAATATCTTCCTGGGTGTGGAGGCAAAGGTTTCAATTGAGACAGGCAGCGCAAAAGGTGTTGTGAGTGTTCCCGTCAATGCAGTGAATACAGGCAAAGACAGCACTTTTTGTTATGTGGTCAGGGATGGTGTGATTGCAAGACAGGATGTGGAGACCGGAATTTCTTCCTCCGAGTATACAGAGATCAAGAGCGGTCTGAAGCTTGGTGATTCCGTGATCTCTGAGCTTCCGGATGGATTTACGGAGGGCATGAAGGTGGATGAGAAGGCTGAAGGCAGCACGTCCGGCGCGCAGACTGCAGATGCGGTAAAGGAGTAGCCTATGGCACAGTTAGCAGAATACTTGAAGATGGCCCTGCAGAACATCAGGGCAAACAAAGGCCGCTCCCTTCTGACCATGCTGGGAATTATCATAGGTATTTCCTCTGTCATCACCATTATGTCTGTGGGTTCCGGATTTCAGGGCGAGATGAACAGGCAGCTTAATTCCATTGCAGGAGGACAGATATGTATTTATTCTAATGAGGAAGGAAGCAAAAGAGAGGAATACATGAATGCGGAGGATTTCGCCGCCATTGAACAGAAGATTCCGGGAGTGACAGGAACTTCCCCGGTATTTTCAGATACAGGGACCACCCAGTCCGGAAAAGGACAGTTTGATTTGGCTGTAACGGGCGGAGGAACGGCACAGCAGGAGATTTCCAAGTGGAAAGTTGTAAGCGGCCGTTATTTTAATCAGAGTGATATTGATACAGGGAATAAAGTTTGTGTTATCACGAAAAAAGACGCTGTTTCCCTTTTCGGCACGGACGATGTTCTGGGAATGAATCTGGAATTCAGCATTTATCAGAATACTGTGGATTTTACTATTATTGGAATCGTGGAGCAGGAGAATCTGGGAAATATGGTCTCCATGGATTATGGTGACACGAAAAGGATTTCAGCGGACATCCCTTATACGGCCATGGAAAACTTTGGCTACGATACTTCAGAGACCAGTTATCTGTACATTACAACAGATGGCAGTGCAGATACAGGTGAGGTGGCAAATGAATCAATCGCGCTTCTGAACCAGCGCCACTACAGTCAGGGAAAGTCATACTTTGACATGGAAGATTTCAATGATCAGATGCAGCAGATCAACTCCATGCTGAATATGATCACAGGATTTATCGCTTTAGTGGCGGGAATCTCTCTGCTGGTAGGCGGTATCGGCGTTATGAACATTATGCTTGTGTCCGTGACAGAGAGAACAAGGGAGATAGGCATCAGAAAATCCCTGGGAGCCAGAACCTCCTCTGTCATGGTTCAATTCCTTGCGGAATCTGCCATTATTGCATGCATCGGAGGTGTGATCGGGATCATTATCGGTGTGCTGCTGGCCTATGCGGTCTGCTCCATACCTGCGCTGGGATTTGCGCCCGGGATCAAGGTGTCTACCATTCTGGTGGCCACACTGTTTTCCTCCGGTATCGGTATCCTGTTCGGTGTATACCCTGCCAGAAAAGCAGCTATGCTGAGTCCCATCGAAGCACTGAGGAGAAATTAAAAAATATCAGAGATGAGAATAAAAAGTACCGCACAGAGCAAAATACTCCTGCGGTACTTTTTTGTGTAGGAAAACCCAATATGTACAATGAGTCAGGATATCAGTCCTTATAGTAGGGAATCATATCCTCAGGAATGCCGGCAGTACGGTGGTGGGCATCCATAGCAGTTATGGCTTCCATCTCTTCCTCGGTCAGGGAAAAGTCGAAAATTCCTGCATTTTCCTGTATGCGTTCTTTATGTACGGACTTGGGAATGACAGATATCCCCTGTTGGACTGCCCATCTGAGTCCTATCTGAGCAGTGGTTTTCTGATACTTTCTGCCGATCTCCAAGAGCAACTGGCTGTGCAGATAAGCACCCCGGGCAAGAGGCGCATAGGCCTGTACCGCAATTTTGTTGTCTCTGCAGTAGGACAGCAGTTCCGGCTGATTGAACAGCGGATGGAATTCAATCTGGTTGACAGCGGGAACTACATCGGAAATCTTTTTCAGCATTTCCAGGTCGTGGATATGAAAATTAGACACGCCGATGGATTTTACACGGCCTTGGGACTGAAGCTTTTCTAGGGCCTTCCAGGTGTCTGTATAACATCCCGGTACAGGCCAGTGGATCAGATATAAATCCACATAATCAAGTCCCAGGCGTTCCAGGCTTCTGTTGAAGCTGTCCTCCACATCGCCGATCCTCTGTGCGGTATTCCATATTTTCGTGGTAACGAATAATTCATCTCTTGGTATGGTAAGTGCCTTGATCCCGCGTCCGACACCGTCTTCATTTTTGTAAACAGAAGCGGTATCAATGAGACGATAGCCGGCATCTGCAGCATCAGCGATCGCCTGTTCCACTTCGTTCTCACCGACGGCTTTGTAGACTCCCAGACCCAAAAGCGGCATCTGGCGGCCATCGTTCAGCATGATTTTTTCGTTGAAAGACATAACAGCCCCTCCTTTAAATATTACCTTAAACACTTAGACAGTTTACCATAGAAATGTGAAATATTTACTCCGAATTTATTAACTTTTTAATAAATCCGTGCTACTATTATAAGAAGTGCAAGCTAAAATGCAACGAAATGCCAAAATATGGCAATGGAGGACAAAGAATGAAATTTTTTCATATGGCGGACCTGCATCTGGGGAGAAAGCTTTTGGGAGAGCCGCTGTGGAAAGAGCAGCAATATATACTCAGTCAGGTTTTGAGCATGGCGGATGAAGAAAAGCCTGAGGCCCTTCTTCTGTGCGGGGATATTTATGATAAGTCCATACCCTCCTCAGAGGCTGTGGGACTGCTGGATTGGTTTTTGGAAGAAATGTCCGTCCGTGGGATACAGGTGTTTTTGATCAGCGGCAATCACGACGGGGCACAGAGGCTCCAGTTTGCCGGAGGAATCCTGAAAAAAGAGGGAATACACATTGCAGGTACTTTTAAGGGGCGCCCAGAGCACACGGTACTGTCTGACAGATTCGGGCCGGTACATATCTGGATGCTCCCTTTTCTGCGTCCGGGCATGCTGCGTCCTTTTACAGAGGAAGTTCCGGAAAATTATCATGAGGCCGTGAAAACCGCGCTGCAGAGTGTGAAGCTGGATGAAAGTGAGAGGAATCTGCTGCTGGCTCATCAGTTTGTGACTGCCGGAGGGGAAGGCCCGGATATTTCTGATTCGGAACAGCTCTCCCTTGGGGGTATTGACCAGGTGGATGCCTCTGTTTTTAAAGGGTTTGATTATGTGGCCCTCGGACATATCCACAGGCCGCAAAAAATCGGTGATGTAAAGATACGGTATGCAGGATCTCCCCTGAAATATTCTTTTTCCGAATGCAGTCATACAAAGTTCGTGACAGTGGTAGAGCTGAAGGAGAAGGGCAGCCTGTCCATAAGGAAGCTTCCCCTTACGGCTAAAACCGGGATGGCTGTTTTAAAAGATACCATGGAGGAACTGGTTTCAGATAAATACAGGAAATACAGAGAAGGATATTATCTGTCCGTTGTGATGACTGACGAGGAGAGTCTGGAACACCCCATGGAGCGTTTGAGAAAAATATTTCCCGGCATGCTGGAATTTGCCGTCGAAAACCGTCGAAGCAGATCCGGGGGGATCTCAGGCAGTGCAGAGCTTCAGTGTCTGAAAAAAACGCCACTGGATCTGTTTGGAGAATTTTATGAGAAACAAAATGGAATTACCATGTCAGAGACGGAACAAGAGCTGTTGAAAAATGTGATGGAAACCATGGAGGGGGTGGAAACATGAGACCGGTAGAACTGGAAATGGAGGCCTTTGGCCCCTATGCTGACAATACCTGTATTTCTTTTGAAAACTGTGAAAAGGCAGGTCTGTTTTTGATCTGCGGAGATACGGGATCCGGAAAAACCACCATTTTCGACGGCATTGCTTTTGCCCTGTATGATGCGGCCAGTACGGAGGTAAGAAAACCGGAAAATCTCCACAGCGATTACGTGGAAGAGAAATCTATGAGCAAAGTGCGCCTGCTTTTTTCACACAAAGGGGAGCGGTATCAGGTCACCAGAACATTTAACCTGAACAGGAAGCATGAAGCGCTTCTGGAGTGCCCGGATAAAAGTGTGCTGACAGGAAGAAAGGCAGTGAATCAGAAGCTGCTGGAGATTCTGGGGCTTGATTACCGCCAGTTTAAACAGGTCTCCATGATCGCCCAGGGGGAATTCATGAACCTGCTGCTGGCAAAAAGTGATATGCGCAGCGAGATATTCAGGAAAGTTTTCGACACGGAATTCTACAAACTGATTTCCGACCGGCTCAAAAGCATGAGCATTCGGGAGCGGGAGGAAGAAAAGTTAAGGGAGGAGCGCCGCAGGCAGGTCCTGGAGTCCTGGGATACCCTGCACCCTGACTGTTCACTGGCGTACAGGGAAAAGGAAGAGGTTTTTGAGGTGCTGGACGGCCGGATCCGTTTGCTGCAGGATAATGAGAGGAGCGGCAGAAAGGAAGAACAGCGCCTGGAAAAAGAAAAGGACAGGGCTTTAAAAAATCTGGAGCGTATCCAGAAGGACAATGAAGAACTGAAAACCCTCAATGCCCTGAGACAGGAGCTGGAAGGGACAAAAGTGCGGGCCGGTGAGATCAGGGAGATGGAGAGAAGGCTGTCTGAAGGAAAGAGGGCAAATGCTTATATTAAGCCTCTGGCAGAGGACTGTGCAGTGAAAAAGAAAATACTGTCTGATGAGGAGAGCCATATACGGGAGATAAAAATCCAGGCGAAGGAGCTGGAGCAGGAGAAAAAGGCTCTGCATACCCAGATGGCTGCGGCAGAAAGGGAAGTTAAGCTTGACGCGGAGATACAGGCATTGACAGAACAGCTTATGGTCTATGAAAAATGGCAGCAGGAGGCAGAGGTCCTTTTGGAACTGGAGGCAGAGAGGGAGGAGCTGCTTAAGAGAGCAGAGGATCAGATCACTGTGCAGACGGAGCAGGGAATCGCCTATGAAACTTACAGGGAGGAATTTTTCAGAAGCCAGGCAGGCCTGCTTGCCAGGAATCTGGAGGAGGGAAAACCGTGTCCTGTATGCGGTTCCCCGGTACATCCCCAAAAGGCGGCCAGTACAAGGAAAGAGATGAGTGAAGCTGCGCTGAAAGAGCTGGAGGATCTGAAGGAAAAAACTTCCGCAGAACTGCAGAAGACTATGACGGTCCTGGCGGAGAATAAAAAAGAATGGCAGACCAGAATGGAACATCTGCGCAGGGAGGAAGGGCTTGCAGGCAAAAAAAACGGAGATGCTGTGTGCAGGAAAGCAGCATCGTTGATAAGAGATACCGGCATGCGCCTGGAGAAGAAGAGAGCAAAAAGCTGTCCGGGCCTTCCGGCCTTGGAGACTGTCAGAAAATGGACAGATGAAAATGCGCAGCGCCGGGCAGCAGCCGCCAGGGAGATACAAATTTGCGAGAAACACGTGGCAGAGATGACAAAAGAAAGAAAAGAAGCGGAGGAGAAGCTGCTCCTGGAAGTAAAACGGCAGAAATTCAAAAGCAGGGCAAAGGCCATGGAAGCGTGTCTGGAACAGGAAGAGACGGAACGAATGGAAAAAGAGACGCAGGCTTATGAAGATCATGTGAAAGATCTGCAGATAAGGATCAGGAGTCTGGCGCCGTCCCTGCGCGGAAAGAAGCTATGCTCTGAGGAGGGCGTGAGGGAACAGATGCAGCGCGCGGAACAGCAGCTGAAAACTGTGCGCATGCAGCTTCGGGAAGAGTACAGTGCCCTGGAAAGGGCAAAAGAAGTGCGCAGACAGCTTCAAGTATTGTTTGAGGAGAGCAGCAGGACAGAGAAGATCCGTCTGGCTCTTCAGAATCTTTCCGACACAGCCTGCGGAAATCTGAAGGGAAAGCCGAAAATATCCCTTGAGCGCTACGTGCAGTCCGCTTACTTTCGTATGATCACAAAGGAGGCAAACAGTCGGCTGGAGCATATGTCTTCTGGCAGATATGAACTGCTTGTCCGGGAGGAAAAAGAAAATCTGCAGTCCAGATCCGGACTGGATCTGGATGTCTATGATTACCATACCGGGAAAGTGAGGAGTATCCGTTCCCTTTCGGGAGGAGAGAGTTTTCAGGCAGCATTGAGCCTGGCACTGGGAGTTTCCGGAGTTATCGGTCAGTTCGCGGGCGGGATCCGGGTAGAAACGGTTTTCATTGACGAGGGCTTCGGCAGTCTGGATGAGCAGTCTCTGGAGACCGCTGTGGAGACCTTATCCGCTCTTTCCAGAGAGGACTGTCTGGTGGGGATCATTTCTCATGTCCCGGAGCTGAAAGAGCGCATAGAATGCCGGATCGAAGTGGAAAAAAACAGAGGCGGAAGCTCCGTGTTTTTCACCTCTTGAACCTCTAAAAAAACATAAGAATAACTTGATAAAACAGCCGAAAGCATGTATAATGAATTTATTGATAAATTATTGTCATTTACTGCGCCCAAAGCGGGAAAAAGCAGTAGGGAAAGGATGGAAAAATGCATTTAATCAACGACGAAAATGGCAACATGGTTCCTCACGGACATGACCATGAGCATGACCATGTTCACAGCCATGAACACAGTCACGGCTGCAGCAGCTGTTCAGAAGGCGAATGTGGCGGAAATTGTACAGAGGAAGTGGTAGCGCTTTTGAACTATATGCTTTCCCACAACGAGCATCATGCACAGGAGCTTGACCAGATGGCAGACAATCTGTCAAAGCTTGGAATGGAAGATGCGGCCAAGACCATCAAGGAAGGCGTTGCTGATTTCCAGAAAGGAAATATGCGTCTGGGCCTGGCACTGACACTGGTAAAAGAACATTTGAAGGAGGCGTAGGCTATGTGTCTTGCAACTGTACAGAGAAGCGATGACAACACTGTCATCTGCAAAAATGTAAGCAGAATTGACGTAGATGGCGAAAAGGTTATCTTACGTGACATTATGGGCGAGGAGAGAACTATTATTGGCAGAATTCTGATGGTAGACCTTGCTAACAGCCTTGTTAAGCTGGACTGCCAGTAAAGCAGCAGAAAAGTATGGAGGACTTTCTGTTGTGCCAACAAACGATTTTAGGGCTTAGGCCTTAAAAATAAATAAACAAAGCGGAGGTAGTAACTATGAAATTATCTGAAGCAATGAAGAACAAAATGCTCCTTTCTTTTGAGCTGTTCCCACCGAAGACAGACAAAGGTATGGAAAATCTTCCGGGAACCATCGAGCATCTTTGTAAGTACCAGCCGGAGTACATTTCCTGTACATACGGTGCGGGCGGAACCAATGTGGGCAAGAACATGGATGTGTGTAAAATGATCAAAGATGCCGGAACAATCCCGGTAACACATTTTACATGTATCGGCAATACCGCAGAAGGAATCAAGGAACAGCTTCAGAATTACCTGGACAACGGCGTAGATCATATGCTGGCACTTCGCGGTGACCTTCCATTCGGATGGACAGGAACCGGCGGAGATTTTGCTTACGCTACTGATCTTGTGGCTTATGTCCGCAAAGAATTCGGCGATAAAATTGAAATTGCTGTAGCGGGTTCTCCGGAAGGTCATATCGCATGCCGCAGCCTTGAGTCTGATATCGCTGTCCTGAAACAGAAACAGGATAACGGCGCTGACTACATCATGACTCAGCTTTGCTGGGATATGGAACAGTTCAAACGCTGGATGGATGCTATCCGTACTGCAGGCATCACAATGCCGATCGATGTGGGAATCATGCCGATTCTGGATCAGGCTGCTACGATCAATATGGCGCTGTCACGCAACGGCTGTGTAATGCCGCGTAAGCTTTGCGAGATCATCTCTAAAAACTGGATCTTCCCGAATCCGTTCGACAAAGATCCGTTCGACGCTGCTGTTGATGAAAAGAAAGCAGCATTCAAAGAGGCAGGTATCGAATACACCATCAGACAGATTGATGAATACCGCGCACTGGGCGTTAACGGCATCCATCTGTATGCTCTGAACAAATGGAAAGACGTATCTGAGATCATTGACAGATGCGGTCTTCGCACACTTGTTTAAAATGTATTAAAATCATATTTTAGGAGGTGCCCTTTTCATGGCACATGTAATTGCAATTGCCGGCAAAGGCGGCGTGGGCAAGACGACCCTGACAGGACTTATCATCCAGTATCTGGCTGAAAAAGGCAGGGGACCGATTCTTGCAGTAGATGCAGACGCGAATTCAAACTTAAATGAAGTTCTCGGCATGGAGCTTGAGGCGACTCTGGGGGATATCCGTGAGGAAGTGGCCCGTGCAGAGATGTCAAAAGAAAATCCTATTCCGGCCGGAATGACAAAAGCCGATTATATGGAATTCAAGTTTGATGATGCGTTGATTGAAAATGATGATTATGACCTGCTTGTCATGGGACGTACCCAAGGAAAAGGTTGCTACTGCTTCGTGAATGGACTTCTGCAGGCTCAGCTTGCAAAGCTGCAAAAAAATTATCCATATATCATCGTGGACAATGAAGCCGGTATGGAGCATATCAGCAGAGGTGTTCTTCCGAACATGCAGACAGCGATTCTGGTCAGTGACTGTTCCAGAAGAGGTGTTCAGGCGGTTGGCAGGATCGCGGAACTGATAAAAGAGTGTGACATGCACCCGAAGCAGGTTGGTCTGATCATCAACCGGGCACCGGGCGGGGTACTCAATGCGGGCACAAAAGAGGAGATAGAGAAACAGGGCCTCACCCTTTTGGGAATCGTACCGCAGGATGAAACTGTATATGACTTCGACTGCGACGGTACACCGATCGTGAAGCTTCCGGCAGATTCACCGGTGAGAACAGCGATCCGGGATATTGTAGACAGGCTGGAGTTATAAAGCCGGGGAAGCGGACCCGGATAAAAAAGCAAAAAGAGGCGAAAAACAAGGAGGATATTCATGAGTGAATTCAAATTAACCACAGTAGAAGAATTTGAAGCTGCTACTGCACGTCTCCTGGAAACAGGTGCAAAAGTCGGCGCTGACGCTTGGCAGTTCCGCGTAAAAAATCAGACACCCCATTGTAAATTTGGCGAAGAAGGCGTTTGCTGCCGTATCTGTACAATGGGACCATGCCGTATTACAAAAAAAGCTCCGAGAGGAATCTGCGGATGTGATGTACACGGTATTGTAGGTCGTAACTACCTGAAATTTACAGCAGGCGGTTCTGCAACACACTCTGACCATGGCCGTGAAATCTGCCATACCTTATATGAATCAGCAGCTGATGGCTGTTATAAGGTAAAAGATCCGGATAAATTGATCCGTATCGCAAAAGAGTGGGGAATCGAGACCGAAGGAAAAGATATCTATGATCTGGCACACGAAGTTGCTGAGACAGGTCTGATGGAATATGGTAAACCTTTCGGAACTCAGAGATTCTTAAAGAGAGCACCGGAATCACAGCAGGAACTGTGGGAAAAGAATGAACTTGCACCAAGAGCAATTGACCGCGAGGTTTCCTGTTCCTTACATATGAGCCATATGGGATGTTCTTCCAAACCGGAAGCACTGGTAAAACAGGCTATCCGTGCAGGCTTAAGTGATGGATGGGGCGGTTCTATGATGGGAACAGAGTTCTCTGACGTACTGTTCGGAACTCCGAAGCCAATCGAGACAGAAGCAAACTTGGGCGTTATGGTTGAGGATAATGTCAATATCGTTGTTCATGGACATGATCCGAGTCTTTCAGAGATGATCTGTGAATTCGCAGATGATCCGGAAATGATCGCATACGCAAAAGAGCAGGGTGCAAAAGGCATTACTGTATCTGGTGTATGCTGTACTTCAAATGAGGTTGCAATGCGCCGTGGTATTCCTATGGCCGGTAACTTCCTGCAGCAGGAAAACGTTGTTCTGACAGGTGCGTGTGAAGCTATCGTTGTAGACGTACAGTGTATCTTCCCGGCACTTGGTCCTTTAAGCAAATGTTTCCACACAAAATTCATCACAACTTCTCCGATCGCTCAGATGCCGGATTCTGAATTTATCAGATTCGATGCACATACAGCAGGCGAGAAAGCAAAACTGATCGTTAGAACAGCTATCGAGAACTTTAAAAACAGAAAACCGGAACTGGTACATATTCCGCAGATGAAACAGAAAGCAACTGTAGGATATTCCACAGAAGCAATCGTAAAAGTTCTGGACGGCGTTACCAACTCACAGGTAGATGAGCTGGGAACTACAAAACCGTTATTAGAGTGTATCACCTCTGGTGTTCTCCGCGGTGCTGTTGCAATGGTTGGATGTAATAACCCGAGAGTTCGTCCTGACTTAGCTCATATTGAACTTATGAAAAAACTGGTTGCCAACGATATCATCATCATCGCATCAGGATGTTCTGCACAGGCTGCTGCAAAAGCTGGTCTGATGGACAAGAGAGCGAAGGATGTATGCGGCGCCGGCCTTAAGAGAGTTTGTGAACTGGCTGACATTCCGCCGGTACTGCACATGGGATCCTGTGTTGATATCAGCCGTATGCTGGTTCTTGCAGCTACCCTGGCAAAAGACTCAGGTCTGCATATCTCCCAGCTTCCGGTTGTTGGCTGTGCTCCTGAATGGATGTCTGAAAAAGCAGTTTCTATCGGTAACTATGTAATCGGTTCCGGTCTTGATACCTTCTTAGGTGTTGACCCATATGCCTGCGGTTCCAGCGAAATGGTTGAAATCCTGACCAACGGAACAAGAGAATGGGTAGAGGCTGCGTTTACAGTTGAAAAAGATATTGAAAAATTAGGCGATGCTATGATCGCAAGAATCGAAGAGAAGAGAGCTGCTCTTGGAATCTAATCTTTATCAGGAAAGGTGAATGACATGAAAATTGCAGTGACAGGAAAAGGCGGCGTTGGAAAGACTACTTTTGCTGCGACGCTGGCGCGCTTATATGCGGATGAGGGAAGAAAGGTGCTTGCCGCGGATGTGGACCCGGATGCGAATCTGGGACTGGCACTTGGGTTTGATGATGAAACCCTGGATTCTATTATTCCTATTACAAAGATGCGGAAGCTGGTGGAAGAACGTACCGGGGCCAATGAGGAAAATCAGTTCTACCGGATCAATCCCAAGGTAGATGATATCCCGGATACATATTCCAAAGAAGTAAACGGAGTCAAGCTGCTTGTGCTTGGTACTGTGGAAACCGGCGGCGGCGGTTGTGTATGCCCGGAACACGTCATGCTTCGCAGGATCATCAATAATTTGGTGCTCCACAGGGATGATGTAGTGATCATGGATATGGAGGCTGGATTGGAGCACCTCGGCCGGGGTACGACAGAATCCATGGACCAGTTTATCGTGGTCATTGAACCGGGTGCCAGAAGCGTACAGACCTATAAGAATGTAAAAAGGCTGGCAAAGGACTTGGGCGTAAAACAGGTTCGTGTTGTGGCTAACAAGGTTCGGAATGAAGAGGATGAAGCTTTTGTAAAGGCACATATACCGCAGGAGGATCTGCTGGGATTCATTCACTATAATACCGAAGTGATGGATGCGGACCGTCAGGGCAAGTCTCCATACGACTTCAGCAATACTGTAAAAGAGGAAATTACAAACATTAAAAACATAATCGATCAGGGATTATGAGAAGGTCAGGAGGAAGAGAACATTGACATTATTTGAAACCGTATTTAGTGGAAATGACGCTGTCTATGGATTAACAGAAGGCGCTATCAATGCTGCCATTGAACAGCACGGTGCTGACAAGGCTGTCAGCTTCCCGAACACCGCTTACTGCTTACCATGCTACTACGCAGTGACAGGTGTGAAGGTTAAAACTTTAGGAGAATTAAAAGAAGCTTTAGGTGTAGTAAAAACTCTGATGACAAGAGAGATGAGATTGAATGACGTATTTATGTCAGGTGTTGCAACTGCTCTCTGTGCAGAGTTCATCGAAGTTCTGAAATATATTGACGGTGCAGAACCGTATGCAGAGCCTTGCTACGGACATCTGGCAGATGCTGTGATCCGTGAGCTGGGTGTACCCCTTGTAACAGGTGATATCCCTGGTGTTGCTGTTATTCTCGGAAGTGCTCCGACAAAAGAAGAAGCAGTCGCTCTTGTTAAGAGCTATCAGGCACAGGGTATCCTGGTAACACTGGTTGGCGGCGTGATCGACCAGGTTGCAGAAGCAGGCATGAAGACAGGTGCAAACTTACGTGTTATCCCGCTGGGAAAAGACGTGACAAGCGTTATCCATGTAGTATCCGTTGCTTTAAGAGCAGCACTTATCTTTGGTAATGTAACACCTGGTGATGCAGCGAATCTGATGAAATACACCTTTGAGCGTGTACCGGCATTCGTAAATGCATTTGCTCCTCTGGACGATGTGATCGTTGCCTGTGGTGCAGGCGCTATCGCACTGGGATTCCCGGTCATCACAAACCAGGAAGGCGTATCCACAGTACCGAAGAGCCTTATCTTACAGCCAGATGTTGCTAAATTCAACGCTACATCCCTGGAAGCACGCGATATCAAGATCAAGATCACTAATATCGATATCCCGGTTGCATTCGCATCCGCATTCGAGGGTGAGATCATCCGCCGCGGCGATATGCAGGTTGAGTTCGACGGTTCCCGTGTAGACTGTGCAGAGCTGGTACAGTCAGCAGAGGCTACAGAGATCGAAGACCACAAGATCACTGTGATCGGACCGGAAGCAGACGAAATGGAGCTTGGCAGCAAGAACAGCATTGCTTATGTTGTAAAAGTTGCAGGAAAGAACATGCAGTCAGACTTTGAGCCGGTTATTGAGCGTAAATTCCATAACTATATCAACTGCATCGAAGGTGTATACCACACAGGACAGCGTGATATGCAGCGTATCCGTATCAGCAAGGATGCATTCAACGCAGGATTCCGCCTGAAACATATCGGTGAAGTTCTGTACGCTTCTGTAAAGAATGAATTTGATGCTGTTGTTGACAAATGTGAGGTTGTTATCTACACAGATCCTGCAGAGTGTAAGAGAATCCGTCACGAAGTGGCTATTCCTACATTCAACAAACGTGATGACCGTCTGAAATCCCTGACAGATGAGTCTGTAGATGTATACTACAGCTGTATCCTGTGCCAGGCATTCTCCCCGTCACACGTATGTGTGGTAACACCGGAACGTCTGGGCCTGTGCGGTGCCGTTTCATGGCTGGATGCAAAGGCTACTAACGAGCTGGATCCCAACGGACCTTGCCAGGTTATCACTAAAGAGAAATGTATTGATGAGAGAATCGGTGAGTACGAGGATGTTAACGAAGCCGTACGTAAATTCTCCCAGGGTGCTCTGGAAGAGGTATCTCTGTACTCCATCATGGAAAAACCAATGACAAGCTGCGGATGTTTCGAGTGTATCTGTGGTATCGAGCCATTCTCCAACGGTGTAGTTATCACAAACCGTGAGTATGCAGGTATGACACCACTTGGAATGACATTCCCGGAACTGGCTTCTATGACAGGCGGCGGTGTTCAGACACCAGGCTTTATGGGACATGGTAAACATTTCATCGGTTCCAAGAAGTTTATGAAGGCAGAGGGCGGTATCGAGAGAATCGTATGGATGCCTAAGGAACTGAAAGAATTTGTTGCCGAGAGACTGAACCAGACAGCAAAAGAATTATACGGTATCGACAACTTCACAGACATGGTTGGTGATGAGACCATCGCAACAGATCCGGAAGAATTAGTTGCATTCTTAACAGAAAAAGGACATCCGGCTCTGGGTCTGGATCCGATGATGTAAGATTTTGGAAGACAAAATCGCTTAATTGTAGTATCATGTAAACGGTGAATGCGCGTTTTACCGTGTTCACCGTTTATAAAAAATATATTAAGGAGGCTAATGAGAAATGCCGTTTAATCAAAAACCACAGAAATTCAATGCAAACATAAACACAGTTGAAATTGGCTGCGGGGACAAAGCAATCAAATTAGGAGGGGAATGTACATTTCCTTTTTACACATTTGATGCTCCCACGGAGAATGCACCAAAAGTAGGTGTGGAAATTTCCGATATGGGGCTTTCCAATGTACCGGGAATCCAGGAATATTATGCAGGTGCTACCACAATGGCCGAGATCGCAAAAAAAGCGGAAGCAATGGAAGGTGCGGACTTCGTTTGCTTACGTCTGGAAGGCGGGGATCCAAACGGCTCAGACAAATCCATTGATGAACTGATCGCAGTTGTCAAGGAAGTCGGAGAAGCTGTTTCCTGTCCTTTAGTTGTTGAAGGTTGCAAGAATGTGGAAAAAGATTCTGAATTACTGCCAAAAGTAGCAGAAGCACTTCAGGGCAAAAACGTTTTAGTCCTTTCTGCAAGAGAAGAAGATTACAAAGCAGTTGGTGCAGCAGCAGGCCTTGCATACAACCAGAAGGTTGGAGCAGAATCCGCAGTTGATATCAACCTGGCAAAACAGCTTAACGTTGTTACAACCCAGTTAGGCGTAAAAGCTCAGGATATCGTAATGAACGTTGGTTCTGCAGCAGTAGGTTATGGTTTTGAGTACGTGGTATCCACAATGGACCGTATTAAAGGTGCAGCTCTTTCCCAGAATGATAACATGTTACAGATGCCTATCATCACTCCGGTTGCCGATGAGACATGGGGAGTAAAAGAGGCTATGGCTTCTGAGGAAGATATGCCGGAATGGGGACCGCTGGAAGAGAGAGGTATCAGTATGGAAGTACAGACAGCAGCAGCAGTTTTAGCTTCCGGTTCTGACGCTGTCATTCTGAGACATCCCAAATCTGTTGCAACAATCTCAAAAATGATTAAAGAATTAGTGTAATCGTAGAACAGGAGGATAAAAACAAATGGGATTATCAGGTATTCAAATTTTTAAACTGACACCAAAAAAGAACTGTAAAGAGTGCGGCTGCCCAACATGTATGGCTTTCTCCATGAAAGTGGCTCAGGGTGCTCTGGAAATTTCCAAATGCCCGCATATGTCTGAGGATGCTCTGGCTCAGTTATCTGAGGCAACAGCACCGCCGATGAAGACCATCAAAGTCGGAAGCGGTGACAATGAATTTACTTTAGGCGGCGAGACTGTTTTATTCAGACATGAAAAAACATTCGTTAGCAAAACAAGATATGCGGTTTCACTGTGCACATGCATGGATGATGCTGCAATCGATGCAAAACTGGCAGCAATTCCGAAGGTAGACTACGAGCGTATCAGCGAGAGAATGTTCGTTGAAATGATTTACGTGAACTACGAAGACGGCGCTGACAAAGACAGATACGTTGAAATCGTAAAGAAAGCAGCAGCTCTTGGCAGAACTCTGGTTCTGGGCTGTAAAGATGCAGAAGCAGCAAAAGCGGCGTTAGCTGTATGCAAAGACGGCAAACCTGTATTAAACGGTGCAGATGCTTCTAACTACGCAGAGATGAGTGCAGTTGCCACAGAGGCCGGCGTTGTACTTGGCATTACAGGTGCTGACTTAAATGAATTATATGATACAGTTGCAGCTCTGGAAAAAGCAGGAAACAAGAACCTGATTCTGGATGTTGGAACAAAATCTGTAAAAGAAGCTTACGGCAATGCAGTTCAGATCCGCCGTGCGGCTTTAAAAGATCAGGACAGAACTTTCGGTTACCCGACTCTGGTAAACCTGGCAGTTCTGGCACATGGCGACAGAAACATGCAGCAGGCACTGGCTTCCCTGTTCACAATGAAATATGGTTCTATTGTGGTTATGGAGCAGCTTGATTATGCAGAAGCTCTGCCGTTATTTGGTCTGAGACAGAATGTATATACAGACCCGCAGAAACCAATGAAGGTAGAGCCGGGTATTTATGCGTTAAATGGTGCAGACGAGAATTCTCTCTGTCTGACAACCGTAGACTTTGCTCTTACATACTTCGTGGTATCCGGAGAGCTGGAGCGTTCCGGAGTACCATGTAACCTGATCATCAGTGATGCAGGCGGACTTTCTGTATTGACTGCATGGGCAGCAGGTAAATTATCTTCCACTTCTGTATCAAAATATATTCAGGAAAATGTTGAAGATAAAGTAAAATGCAGAAAACTGATCATTCCGGGTAAAGTTGCTGTATTAAAGGGTGATATCGAAGCAAAACTTCCGGGCTGGGAAGTGATCGTTGCCCCATTGGAAGCAGTTCAGTTAGTAAAATTCTTAAAGGATATGACTGCATAAAAACTGCATAAAAGAGCAAATACAGGCTGGCAGGGAGAAAGCTTATTCTGCGTTTTTCCTGTCCGGCCAGAATGAATAATTTAAAAGGAGAACTATTATGGCAAAGTTTGTTACAATTGGTGAGAGAATTCACTGTATTTCCCCGTCTATCCGCAAAGCGATGGCAGAGCGTGATCCGGAACCAATCTTAAAACGTGCAAAAGAGCAGCTGGAAGCAGGTGCAACTTATCTGGACGTTAATATCGGACCGGCTGAGAATGATGGAGAAGATTTAATGAAATGGGCTGTTCAGCTGATCCAGTCCAACTTCGACAACGTTCCTCTGGCACTGGATACTGCCAACAAAAAAGCGATCGAGGCAGGTATCTCCGTATACAACAGAAGCAAAGGAAAACCGATTGTAAACTCTGCTGATGCAGGCGGAAGAATTGAGAATATCGACCTGGCTGCAGCAAATGATGCTATCGTAATCGCTCTTTGTTCTGCAGAAGGTATTGCAGCAGACAATGACGAGCGTATGATGCACTGCCAGAACATGCTGGAAAGAGGTATGATGCTGGGTATGGAGCCTACAGATCTTTGGTTTGACCCGTTATTCCTGGTTGTTAAAGGAATGCAGGACAAACAGATGGAAGTTCTGGAAGCTATCAAAATGTTCAGCGATATGGGTCTGAATTCCACAGGCGGTCTGTCCAATAACTCTAACGGTATGCCGAAACATATTCGTCCGATCATGGATTCCGCAATGGTTGCAATGTGCATGATGCAGGGATTAACTTCTGCAATCGTAAATCCATGTGATTTAAGACTGATGGAAACCATTAAATCCTGTGATGTATTCAAAAACAACACATTATACGCTGACTCTTACCTGGAAATCTAATAACAGAATAGGTAGGATCGTGTAACAAAAAAGCGCCGGGGATATTTTTATCGCCGGCGCAGATAAAAATATACAGAAAGGCTAAATTCCTATGTTCAAAGTGACTTTTAAGTTTGAAAACGGCGAAGACGTCACAACTTTCGCCCAGGAAGGAGAAATCCTTTTAGAAGTAGCGAGAAAAACGAATGTGGCTATCGATGCCCCCTGTTCCGGAAATGCTTCCTGTGGTAAATGCAAGGTAAAGCTGGTGACAGGTGAAATGAATTCTCCAAAGACACGCCATATCTCTGATGAAGAGTATGCGGAAGGTTGGAGACTGGCATGTGTGAGCAAGCTGACTGGTGATGTGGAGGTACAGGTACCTGATATTGCATCCGCTTACAGAAGCCGGATGAAAGTCGCAGATTTGAGTTCCAGGGAGGAGATCGCCATATTTGAACAGGCGAAGTCTGATGTGGAAGCAGCAGGAATAACCTTGAAGAACAGTTTAGATATTATCCATGTGACAATGGATGAGCCTACTTTGGATGACACCATGCCGGATAATGAACGTCTTATGCGGGCGATCAAGAGGGATACCGGAGTACAGAGAGTACGTCTGCCTTACTCTGCCCTACGGAAAATTTCCGTTGTTTTCCGCGAGAATCATTTTGATGTTCAGTGTATTGTGCGCAGGACAGCAGATGATATTTTCGTGTATGATATTTACGGCAGGGATGAAAAAGTAGTGATCGGTGGTTTGGCTATTGATATTGGAACTACTACTGTGTCTGCATTGCTTATCAATATGCAGACAGGCGAGATTCTTGGAAAGGCATCAGCCGGGAACGGTCAGATTCGTTATGGTGCGGATGTAATCAACCGTATTATTGAATCCATGAAGCCGGGAGGAAGTGAAAAGCTGCAAAATGCAGTGGTTGACGAGACTATCAATCCTATGATCGAGCAGATGTGCCGTTCCTGCGGATTTAGTCCGATGCATATATATCGTATGTGCATTGCGTCCAATACGACGATGAACCATCTGCTTACCGGAATGAACGGTGACCCCATTCGTATGGAGCCGTATATTCCGACTTTTTATAAAACCAATTCACTGTTTGCCTCTGATATTGGGATCAGGGTGAATCCGGATGCTCATATAATATTGGCGCCGAATATAGGCAGTTATGTGGGCGGAGATATCACAGCGGGTACTTTGGTAAGTATGCTGTGGAACCGGCCTGAATTTTCCCTGTTTATCGATTTGGGTACGAATGGCGAGCTTGTATTCGGCAACTCTGATTTTATGATGAGTTGTGCCTGCTCTGCAGGTCCTGCTTTTGAAGGCGGGGATATCAGCTGCGGTATGCGCGCGACGGACGGCGCTATCGAAGCCTGTACCATTGATACAGAAACAATGGAGCCAAGCTGCTCTGTTATCGGAGATGAAGGCGAGAAACCCATAGGTCTCTGTGGTTCCGGTATTATTGATGTGATCAGCGAATTATTCCGTACTGGTATAATCAATCCGAAAGGAAAGTTTATCCGGGAAGGAAAGCGTGTCCGCCATGATGAATATGGCATGGGCAGCTATGTGCTCGCCTTCGAGGAGGAGTCGGGCAGTGTCAAGGAAGTGGAGATCAATGAGGTGGATATTGACAACTTTATACGGGCAAAAGGAGCTATTTTCTCGGCTATCCGTACAATGCTTGTATCCCTGGATTTTGATATTTCCATGATTGACGATGTTTATGTGGCCGGTGGAATCGGCAGCGGTATCAATATGAGAAATGCCGTACGAATTGGTATGTTCCCGGATATTCCTCTGGAGAAATTCCATTATATTGGAAACTCTTCGCTGTCCGGTGCATATACAATGCTTCTTTCAAAAGAAGCAGAGCAGAAGTGTTATGAAATCGCGTCCAATATGACTTACCTGGAGCTTTCCGCTGTGCCAAGTTATATGGATGAGTTTGTAGCCTGCTGTTTTATACCACATACGGATACGTCTTTGTTTCCGTCTGTAACAGAGCAGTAGCGGGAACGTATTGCGGACTTACTATTGTTACGAATAAATAGACTGACTGAGGTGAAAAGATGGATTTTGAATACGCAAAGGACAGTAAAGAGCAGCGTCCTTATGAACATTATCTGAACGCATACAGAGAGATGGACCCGAAAGAAATCAGTGGGCGAACAGGCATTCCTTATGATGAGGAAAAAGGGCTTTTTACCGTGAAACTGATGGGAAGTACATACCAGGTATCTTTTCCGGATTATGAAATTCATCACGTGGAGGATTCCATTGGAGTATATCCGCTGGAGGAGGCCATGAATGCTAAGATTCTCATTGTCCGTTTTTTGACAGAGAGAAGCGCAGCACCTGCATCAGGGAAATTCCTGACTTATCATGATGTTCCCTGGGGTGAGGTTTACTTCAGGCAGTTCCAGGGCAGATGCCTGTTTCGTCTGGCATTCGGCTATGGTAATAAGCTGTCTGTGTTTCAGAAGATCATGGAACACCTGGGAGCAAAAAAATGTTCAGAGGGAGACTGTTCCTATGAACTGGAATTTATGGACAATCTGTATGTGAAGTTTATCTTGTGGGAAGGGGATGACGAGTTTCAGCCTTCCGCACAGATATTGTTTTCTGATAATTTTGCCGTCACATTTGCCGCGGAGGATTTGGCGGTTGTGGGCGATATCAGTATTAATATGATGAAAGCGTTAGAAAAAAAGTTGTAAGAAGTTGTCTTAAAAAGACTGTTATAGTAGAGTAGGTATTACGCGTTAAGTGTCATGGGATGGGAAGTTGTCCATGAACGAAGGCAGCCGTAAGGCTCCACGATGTAATATTGCGTCCGCTACTACATTAAAGACAGATATGAATTCTTCTCTTTGGTGTAGTAAACTACTATGCCATAAGTACAATACGAGTAGGGACAGTTATGCTGTTCCTTGAAGACAACAGAAGAAGGAGGATTTATATCTGATGAAAAAAGTGAATAATGTAAAAGTTTTGGCATTTACGGGTGTTCTGGTGGCAATGAGTATTATCCTGACCAGGGTAGTTGCGATTCCCATTGGTACCAGTATTCGGCTTACCGTAGGTCAGACTCCGGTATACCTTTGTGGTTTTTGGTTTGGCCCTTTGGTAGGGGGTATCTGCGGGTTTTTGTCTGATTTCCTTGGGGCGGTCCTTCAGGGTTATGCGCCAAATCCCATGATTTCTGTCACTGCTGTTCTGGCTGGTGTGCTGCCTGGACTGTTTCGGCATTTCTATGCTAAGAAACTGGAGATTTGGCATGTACTTGCAGTGATCGTTGTTCATGGAATCGTAGGCTCTCTTGGATTTACATGTCTTGGACTTCATATGTACTACGGAACACCGTGGGTGGTTTTGTATGCCCAGAGATTGGTTCAGACACCGCTCTTGGCAGCTCTGAATACTCTGCTGGTGTTTTTCCTCTACAAGAGTCCCTTGACTGCTATGGTAAATAAGAGCACTATGCTGAAAAATGGGCCTGTAAATGTATCTGATCATGCAAAATAATTCCCTCAGGGAATTTTATATAAAACCGAAGTGATTCGGTAATTAAAGAAAGAGAGGTATGTGAGAGATGGGATTTTCAACTGTACCATGTAATGAATTTGTGGAAGTATTGGCATCAAAAGCACCAGTTCCAGGCGGCGGTGGAGCATCAGCTCTGGTTGGCGCAGTGGGAACGGCCCTGGGCAATATGGTGGGCAGTCTGACTGTAGGTAAGAAAAAGTACGCAGAGGTAGAAGACGAGATGTGGGAGCTGAAAAAGAAATGTGATGCCCTGCAGGCGGATTTCTTACGTCTGATAGAGAGAGATGCGGAGGTGTTTGAGCCGCTTTCAAAAGCATATGGAATGCCTCGTGCAACAGAGGAAGAAAAAGCTGAAAAAGCAAGAGTAATGGAAACCGTTCTGAAGGACGCATGCTCCGTACCTATGGAAATTATGGAAAAGTGTTGTGATGCCATTGAAGTGATCGTGGAATTTGCAGCAAAAGGTTCCACATTGGCGATCAGTGATGCAGGCGTAGGCGCAGCCTTCTGCAAAGCCGCTTTAAAGGGTGCCAGCCTGAATGTGTATATCAATACAAAGTCTATGGCTGACAGAGCTTATGCGGAAGAACTGAATAAAAAAGCAGATGCAATGCTGGAGAAATATACGAAAATCGCTGACGATACCTTTGACAGCGTACTTTCCAGACTGAAATAAGAGGGCAATGAACAATTACGATAATTGTATGATGCCTTATGTGACATGTGCTGCAGCGTAAGCTGCAGAGTGTCTAAGAGGCCAGGATAAAAAGATGCAGGAGGATTCATAGAGAAATGGCAAAGAGATTACTTGGTAAAGAGGTAACAGCAGCATTAAACGAAAGAATTAAAGCGGATGTGGCAGCACTGGAGGAAAAAGGGGTAAAACCTACCCTGTGTATTATCCGTGTGGGTGAAAATGAAAGTGATATTTCCTACGAGAGAGGCGCAACAAAACGCTGTGAAACACTGGGTGTTGCATGCGAAAAGATTCTGCTACCGGCAGATGTAAGCCAGGAAGAGTTACTGGCAACGATTGATAAGGTGAATAAAGATGACAAGATCCACGGCGTTCTGTTATTCCGTCCGCTGCCAAAACACCTGAATCAGTCTGTTATTGAAAATGCACTGGATCCGGCAAAAGACGTTGACTGTATGACAGATGGTTCCATGTCAGGTGTATTTACAGGCAAGCATGTAGGTTTCCCGCCCTGTACACCGCAGGCTTGTATGGAGATTCTCGACTTTTACGGAATTGACTGTACAGGTAAAAAGGCAGTTGTTGTAGGCCGTAGTCTGGTTGTAGGAAAACCGGCAGCTATGATGCTGATCAAGAAAAATGCAACTGTTACAATCTGCCACACCAGAACTGTGGATATGCCTTCTGTAGTAAGAGAGGCAGATATTGTTATTGTCGCAGCAGGTCGTGCCGGTGTTATTGACGATACCTATTTAAGCGCAGGACAGACAGTTATTGATGTTGGTATCAATGTGAACGCAGAAGGAAAGCTTTGCGGTGATGTTGATTTTGAGAAGGCTGAGCCTGTTGTAGATGCCATTACTCCTGTTCCGGGTGGTGTTGGAAGTGTTACGACTTCTGTACTGGTTGGACATGTGGTAGAAGCTGCGAAACGTAAATTTGCTTAATTAAAGAACAGAGTATATTGGAATATAGTTTGACTGCCCCTGGAAATTCATGTATGTGGATTTCCGGGGGTTTTATATTTTTTTCAGAAATATTCATAGTATTATTCTTGACAATTTTCACGGAAAGCAGTATGGTGCCCTATGATAACTTTAGAGGTTATCTTTACAAAAATAACAAAGGGTGAAAGAAATGAAAAAGTTTAAACTTCGATGGCTGCTGTTTGTATTGTTGTTTTTTCTTGTCTATCTTATAGCGGGAGCTGTAGGTCCATTCATACATTACACAAAGGTGTCAAAGGAGACAAAAAAGAATTTTGCTGCATCAGATTGTTACAGAGACAGCATAGGAGTAGACAGAGCAATGCTGCTTGAGACAAATAAGAGCGCATGGGATGAAAGAATTCGGCTTTTTAATCAGGCTAAAGAACGGATCATACTTTCTACATTTGATATGAGAGACGGAAAGAGTACACGGGATCTCCTTGCAGTCTTGTATCACAGGGCCGAGGAGGGTATTAAAATAAAAATTTTGGTTGACGGGGTAAGCGGTAAAATCCGCATGGAAGGGAATGAACTATTTTATGCCCTGTCTTCGCATCCAAATGTGGAAATAAAAGTTTATAATGAATTAAATCTGGCTATGCCCTGGAAGACCCAGGGTAGAATGCACGATAAATATGTCATTGTAGATGAATTGGCCTATATTCTTGGCGGAAGAAATACATTTGATTATTTTATCGGAGATTATCCAAACAAGAATATGAGTTATGACAGAGAGGTGTTGATCTATAATACGGATCCGAAACTGGGCGGTGAGGATAAAAGTTCTTTGTATCAGGTGGAAGAGTATTTTGAACATATGTGGAAGAAAAAGGAATGCAGGCTGTTTCACGACCAGGAAAGTCTGAGGGAAGATGATAAGACAAAGAGTATGATCCACATGCTTACCAGAAGATACGAGAAGCTGAAAAAAGAGAACGCGGATTTATTCAAGGACTGTGATTACGGTGAAATAACCTGCGAGACGAATAAAGTGACACTTCTTTCAAACCCAACAGGGGTATATGGGAAAGAGCCTGTACTGTTTTATGAACTGTCCCAGCTTATGAAGCAGGCAAAGGATAGGGTTATTATCCATACCCCCTATGTAGTCCTGAATGGATATATGAAGAGAGAACTGGCAGATATTGCAGGGAAGGTGCAGAACAGCAGAATGGTGATCAATTCTGTGGAAAACGGTGACAACTTTATGGCATCCAGTGATTATCTGTATAGGAAAAAGGGTGTATATAATACCGGGATTTCGATTCTGGAGTATGATGGAGGAGTATCTTATCACGGAAAATCCATAGTGATCGATGAGGATATGTCAATTATTGGTTCTTATAATATGGATCTGCGCAGCACATATGTGGATACTGAACTGATGCTGGCAGTACAGAGCAGGAAACTGACAGAGGAATTGACCGGATACATGGATGAGATGGAAAAGGACTGCAGAGTAGTGACCGGACCGGATACCTATGAAGTGCCGGAGCATATACAGGTAGAAGAGATTCCTTTTTGGAAAAAGACTGCTATGCGTGCAGTTGGATTGATCATGCAGCCTTTTCGCTGTATGGTGTAAAGAAAACATTTCCAGCACTACCGAAGCAGTTGTGGCTGATCATCTATGAAAAGATGGAGATGCAGCTATATCTATGGTTTTCATAACAGTCTCCCGGATGTATAATTAAAATAGGAACAGGAAAACGTGCAGAGGATTACCGGGAAGGGAGTTGGTATTATGTCGATACGTGGTGCTGTAATGGTACCTCATCCGCCCCTTATAATTCCGGAGGTGGGAAGAGGACAGGAGGTGGGAATTTCGGCTACAATAGCGGCTTATGAAAAAGCCGCACATCATGTGGCGAAGCTATGTCCGGATACTGTTGTGGTGACGACACCCCATTCTGTCATGTATGCGGATTATTTTCATATCTCACCGGGAAGAGAGGCAGAGGGAGATTTTGGAAAGTTTGGTGCAAAAGAAGTACGGATCAAGGCGAAATACGATATAGAATTGCGAAGTCAGCTCTGCAGCCTTCTAGACAGGGATGGCTTTATGGCCGGAACCAGAGGAGAGCGGGACAGCCGGCTGGATCATGCCACTATGATACCATTGTACTTTCTGGAAAAGCAGCAGGTCAGATACAGGATACTTAGGATTGGATTATCAGGGCAGACACTGGAGGCACATTATCGGCTGGGGGAGTATATCAGCAAGGCCGCTGATATACTGGGCAGGAATGTTGTCATGATCGCCAGCGGGGATTTATCGCATAAACTTTTGGAAGCTGGTCCTTATGGTTATCAGAAGGAAGGGCCTGAATATGATAAAAGAGTCATGCAGGCCATGGGAACCGGAAATTTTGGTGATTTATTGGACTTTCCGGATGATTTTTGTGAGAAAGCAGCAGAGTGCGGCCACAGGTCTTTTGTGATCATGGCCGGGGCTTTTGATGGAACTTCTGTGAATTCAAAGCGATTGTCTTATGAAGGCCCTTTTGGAGTAGGGTATGGGATTTGTACATATGAGACGGTTGGAAAGGATAATACAAGAAGATTTCTCAATCAGTATGAAGAAATGCAGAGACAAAAGCTGGAACACAAAAAAGCCTCTGAAGATGCCTATGTCAGGCTGGCAAGAAAAGCTTTGGAGACTTATGTGAGAACAGGAAAAATGCCGGTGATTCCGGATGATCTTCTGGAAGAACTACGCTCTAAACGTGCAGGCGTGTTTGTCTCTCTGAAGATGCATGGAAGGCTGCGCGGATGTATTGGAACAATTTTGCCGGTGACAGATTCGGTGGCAGAGGAGATAGCAGACAACGCTGTAAGTGCCGGATGCCGTGATCCCAGATTTACACCTGTTAAGGAAGAAGAGCTTGATCAGCTTGTCTACAGTGTAGACGTTTTGGGGGAAACAGAAGAAATTGCTTCGCCGGAGGAACTGGATGTAAAGGAGTACGGTGTGATCGTATCCAAGGGGAGAAAGAGAGGTCTGCTGCTGCCCAATCTGGAGGGTGTGGATACGGTGGAAGAACAGATATCCATTGCCATGCAGAAAGCCGGTATTGATGAAACAGAGACTGGAGTTAAGCTGGAACGGTTTCGGGTGATCAGACACAAATGATAAGGCGAAACCAATGAAAACGGGGTGTCTTATGAAAAAAGAATGCGGAGTTTGTATGCATCACTGCAGACTGGAAGAAGGGCAGACAGGGCGATGCAGGGCCAGGAAAAATGTTGAGGGCAGAATAGAATCTGTCAACTATGGAAGATGTACGGCACTGGCGTTGGATCCCATAGAAAAGAAGCCGCTGTGTAGGTTTTATCCGGGAAAAAGGGTGCTTTCAGTGGGCAGTTTTGGCTGTAATCTGTCCTGTCCGTTTTGTCAGAATCATGAAATCTCCATGGCTGGTGAAAATGGGGCGGACTATATATATTTGAGTCCAAAAGAGTTGGCATCACAGGCAGAAGCGCTTAGAGAGCGGGGAAATATTGGAGCTGCATTTACATATAATGAGCCTCTTGTGGGATATGAATATGTGCGGGATGCAGCCATGGAAGTAAGAAAAAGAGGAATGAAGAATATCCTTGTCACGAATGGAGCGTTTACGGAGGAAACAGAGGAGGCTGTGCTGCCCTATATAGATGCCATGAATATTGATTTAAAAGGTTTTACAGAAGACTATTACGAAAAATTGGGAGGAGACTTGGAAACAGTAAAGGCATTTATAAAAAAGGCGGTGAGAGCATGCCACGTGGAGATAACTACGCTGGTGGTGCCGGGAGAAAACAATTCTGTGGATGAGATGCGGAAATTGGCTGAATGGGTGGCTGCTCTCGATTGTGAGATACCTCTGCACGTGACCAGGTTTTTCCCCAGATGGAAGATGAGGGACCGGGAGGCAGCGGATGTGGGGAATGTATACCAATTAGCAGAGGAGGCAGGAAAGTACCTGAAGTATGTGTATACAGGTAACTGCTGATTAGGTGCTCCGGCAGAGCGTTGTGTCTTAGTGGAGTACCTTACTGGAATTCGGGCATGTGTTTTCGATACCATAGGGGCAGCATATTGCGCTGGCAGCGGGGATTTTTGCGCTGTTCAATGCCAATAGTCTGAAAGAAAGATTTCCAGAGACCCACATATGGGTCAAAGCGATCCTTTGAGGCCTCCATGTAAGAGAGTTCTTCCGTTGTTATAGGCGTCAGGAAATAGTCGCTGTCAGCAGGATGTACGACAGAAATCATACGCGTTTTATCTATGATCATCCAGTGCTCCGAGGGCATACGGTCCTCAAAATTAGGTGCAAGTATGGTAAGGACATTGCACTTTGGTTCAATGATTGAGAGCAGAACCTGGTTTTTCAGTCTGGAGAAACGGACAAATTCCCGAAAGAGATGGGCCTCATTGGCAACCTTGCGGTTCAGTTCAAAGACGGCGGATACGGCGGGGTTACCCAGCATCTGGGATGTCTTTTCTCCATAGACAAAACCGAGGATCATGTATCGGTAGATGATATCAAGCTTATCGGAACTGTCGGACATGGCAGCACGGTAGATGTCATGGTATGACTTTTCAGAGATTTTCTCCCGGATGGAGCGTATCACTTTTTGGACTTTTTCTTCATCGGGGTCCACGTGTCGGTATTCGCAGAAGAGTTCCGGGGACCAGATGGGTTCTGTCTGGAGTTTTATGTTGCTGTGGCCCAGACGGGCGGACCAGGCCACGTAGATACAGGTCATCATGGATTCAAAAGTGTCTTGGCAGGTGAATATTACCATTTGTTGGCTCCTTTCAATGGATTATAAGGGACGGGAAACTCACAGGGAAGAGGCCAGGGGCGCTGTGTCTGCAGTGAGCGGAGCGTTCCGCTGATCCGGAGCTAACCTGCTGCCATTCACTAAGTTCATCGCCAATGGGCTCTTCACTAAGTGACTGGCGCAGGTGGATCTCCGGGCCGCTTCGCGGTTTTAAATAAAATCATAATTGACCGCTGAGGGTTTTCAGGGGATCCTCCGGGGCAGGGGTGGTCAGGTTCAGGTCATCGAAGAGGGAGAGCTGACGGTAGGTCTGGGGGTGGTCCAGAGACCAGGTGGTTTTTTGGTCCGTGGAAGTGAGCTGGCGGGTGATAAAGTCTTCTTCGATAGGGGTGCGGTAGAGCATCTTGCCGCTGCAGGTGATAAAGTATTGGGCGCGTTTCAGGACGACGCCCAATTTTTTTAGGGCCGGGAAATCCAGACGAGTGGTCCGGCGGGCCTGGACGATCCGATAGGCGGATTTGTTGCCCAGGCCGGGGACTTTCAGTAAATCTTCGTAGGAAGCGGTCTGAATCTCTATGGGAAACAGCTCCAGGTGGCGCAGCGCCCAGTCGCATTTGGGGTCCAGGAGGATGTTGAAGTTTGGACGGCCGGGATCCAGAAGATCCTCAGCGTGGAAGCCGTAAAAGCGCAGAAGCCAGTCCGCCTGATACAGGCGGTGCTCCCTCAAGAGAGGAGGTGCTGTGTCCAGGGAGGGAAGGTCAGAATCTTCGTTCAATGGAACATAGGCAGAGAAGAAGACTCGTTTTAAATCAAACTGCTGATACAGGGATTGTGTTACCTGTAAAAGCTGGTAGTCGTTTTCCGGGGTTGCACCGATGATCATCTGTGTGCTCTGGCCTGCGGGGACAAAGGAACGGCTTTGGGAAGCAGGCAGGGAAGGCGCGTCCTGGCGGAAATAATAGGACGGACTTCCCACAAAGGAAGAGGGCGCGGTTACAGGCCGGGTCATGGAGGCAGAAGGGCGGATGACGGCAGAGGTAGCTGTCTCTGCTTTTTTTGTAAGAGAATGAGGACGAGGTCCGGCAGCGGTTTGAGAATCTGTCAGTGAGCCGGAACCGAAAGTGCCGGTGATGGTGTCTTGTTTTTCCTTTTTATCTTTGAAGATGGAATTGGAGAGATAGCGGTTGGCGCTGCTCCGTTCCATCTGGGCAGACTTACCTATGGAGAGCCGGTAATCTGTGATCCCGTGCTGTATCTGCTGAATGGGTTTTAAGATATTCTCATGGCTTTTTCCGGGAGCCAGGGCGTGAAGGGACTCTCTGGTGGGAAGTTCCATGTTGACGCTCATGCGGTCAGCCAGGTAACCGATCTGTTCGATGATTTCCGGGGCGGCTCCGGGGACGGCCTTGGCATGGATATAACCGCGGAAATGGTATTGGGTGCGCAGCAGATAGAGGCTTCTGTACATCAGTTCCATAGTGTAGGTTGGATTTTTTACTACACCGGAGCTTAGAAAGAGTCCTTCTATATAATTTCTCTTATAAAATTCTACGGTAAGACTGCAGATCTCTTCCGGAGTGAAGGTGGTGCGTACCTTATCGTTGGAACGGCGGTTCAGACAGTATTTGCAGTCATAGATGCACTCATTGGATAATAAGATTTTTAAAAGGGAGATACAGCGGCCGTCAGAGGCAAAGCTGTGGCAGATGCCGGCTGCTACGGAATTGCCCAGACTCCCCTTTTCCCCACGGCGGTCAGAGCCGCTGGAGGTACATGCCACATCGTACTTGGCCGCATCTGATAAAATTTTCAATTTTTCTTCCAGGGTTAGGGATGATGATAGGTACATATTGCTCAAATCCTTCCGAATGTATGTTCTGTTTACAGGGTATCACAGGGAGAGAATGATGTCAAGAACAAATGTTCGATAATGGGCGCTTTTAATTACTATCCACAGCTACTGTCCTGCCAGGTGCTTTTATGCCCCATCGCATGAAAATCCCGAGACAGCCGGCGCGATATGGAGCAGAATACGCCATATCTGTACATCATCTGCACAATGCGGGTTGTGCCGCCGGGAATGGAGTGAAAGGTAACAGGAAAAGGAATATTTGAAAGGTTGGCAGCATATAATTTAGCAGTACGATAAGGGGGTATTTTAATGGATACATATAACATTTATAAAGACATACAAGCCCGCACCAGAGGAGAAATTTACATAGGGGTAGTGGGGCCGGTACGGACAGGAAAATCCACGTTCGTCCGCCGCTTTATGGAGCTGGCAGCACTGCCGAACATGGAAGAGACAGCACAGAAAGAGGTAAGGGATCAGCTTCCTCTGAGCGGCTCCGGAAAATTGATCACAACAGTGGAGCCGAAGTTTATTCCGAAAGAAGCTGCCAAAATTAAGATTGGCGAGGACGTAACAGCAAAAATCCGCCTGATAGACTGTGTGGGGTATATGGTGCCTGATGCGGCCGGAAATATGGAAGACGGCAAGGAACGAATGGTGAAGACCCCCTGGTTTGGATATGAAATACCTTTCCATCAGGCAGCGGAGACAGGCACAAAAAAAGTCATTGAAGAACACTCTAATATCGGCCTTGTCATCACATGTGACGGTTCTTTTGGAGAGATTCCCAGGAATAATTACATAGAGAGTGAGGAGAAAACCGTTGCCGAGCTTAAAAAGGCGGGAAAACCGTTTTTGATCCTGGTAAATTCCCAGAAGCCATACAAGGAGGAGACACTTGCCCTGTGTGAGGAGCTGAAACAAAAGTATCAGGCAGGTGTTCTGAGTGTAAACTGTGAACAGCTCCGCAGGGATGATGTGACAAGGATCATGGAGAAAATACTGTATGAATTTCCTATTGTGCAGATGGAATTTTTCATACCGAAATGGGTGGAAATCCTTCCCACAGACCATTATCTGAAGGCAGAACTGCTTGACTGCATCCGTGAATTAATGGGGAAGATGAGATATGTGAAGGATGCAGCCAGGGATAAAATGGTTCTGAAGTCCAAGTATGTGCGCAATCTGGTACCGGAAGCTCTCGACCTGTCCACCGGAAAGGTGAGGATCCGGGTGGATATGGATGAGAACTGGTACTATGCTGTTTTAAGCGAGATGACAGGGGTATCCATTTCTGATGAATACGAACTGATCCATACCATGCAGGAGCTGGCTAAGATGAAGGAAGAGTATGTGAAGGTGCGTGAAGCAATCTCTTCCGTGAGAGGAAAGGGCTACGGCGTGGTGACACCGGATAAATCGGAGATCAAGCTGGAAGAGCCTATGGTTATTAAACAGGGCAGCAAATACGGTGTGAAGATCAAATCAGTCAGCCCGTCTATTCATATGATCCGGGCCAATATCGAGACAGAGATCGCACCGATCGTGGGAAGTGAAGAGCAGGCAAAAGACCTGATCGAATACATCAAGACCAGTGATGAGCGGCAGGAGAGCATATGGCAGACAAATATCTTCGGCAAATCCATTGGCCAGCTGGTTGAGGATGGCATTCACACAAAACTTGTTCAGATCAGCGATGAAAGCCAGGTGAAACTCCAGGATACCATGCAGAAAATTGTAAATGACAGCAAAGGCGGGCTGGTATGCATTATCATCTGATGGTAAAGTGTTGTCGCTTCTGTTCAAAGAACTGGGTTTGGGCAGAGTGTTGAGTGTGAAACAGCCGGCAACAGTTCAGATGGGTCTGCGCATTTTCTGCGCGGATTGTATGAACAGATAGTGCCGGAAGACAGCCGGTCCATGGAGAAGCGTTATTCGTGGCCCGATATGTAACCGTTCAATTTTCCTGAAACGCAGCAACAGTTGTTGTTACTGTTCACATATATTATCCCGCGAGGCGTTTTGCGTAGCAAAATCCCGAGTTAGCCAGCGCCAAAATACAATTCATTGCATTTTGTGTGCAGCGCGAAGCGTGTTACTGTACAAAAACTACACTTTTAGCATACTATGAACAGTAACCAGTTGTTTTGTATAATATGTCGGAAGTTTTCTTTTACATTGACTTTTCCTGGGGAAAATTATATAATTACAACAGTGATTATATTGCCCGGAAACGTTACGGAAGCAGGTGAAATTCCTGTGCAAGTCCGTTACTGTACAGCCAGATACGTGCGGAACCGGAGAGGGGGACGTCTGCGGCAACCGGACAGTTCAAAACAACAGGATAAGTGTGTTATTTTTCTATTCTGCTGTTACCCATAAGAAAAAGAATCCGTTGTCAGTTTTCTGGCAGCGGTTTTTAATTTGGAAAAAAGATGCGGCTTATTGTAGCCGATTCGGAGAAATGAACATATGACACATAAGACTGGTCTGGAAGACTATTATATCATCAGGAATAATAAGAAAATGCGCTTCGGCTATACCACCGGAACATGCGCAGCCGCGGCTTCAAAGGCTGCCGCGCAGATGCTGCTATCAGGAGAGGAGATCCGGGAGATTCCCTTTCTGACGCCAAAAGGAATTTTGCTGAATCTGGAAATTCTGCATATAGAAAAGGGAGAGGATTTTGTATCCTGTGCTGTGCGCAAGGATGCGGGAGATGACCCGGATATGACAGACGGACTGGAAATATTTTCCAGGGTAAAGAAAATCAGGGACTCCAAAATTGTGCTGGACGGCGGCCCCGGTGTGGGGCGTGTTACAAAAAAAGGCCTGGAACAGCCGGTGGGAAATGCGGCGATCAACAAAGTGCCCCGCAGTATGATCTTAAAAGCAGTGGAGGATGTCTGTTCTGAATATGATTATGAAGGCGGCCTGGAAATCATCATAAGCGTTCCAAAAGGGGAAGAGGCAGCCAGGAAGACTTTTAATCCGAGGCTTGGCATTCAGGGCGGTATCTCTATTCTGGGTACTTCCGGTATTGTGGAACCCATGAGTGAGAGCGCACTGATAAAAACCATAGAAGTGGAAATGCGGCAGAGGATAGAAAACGGCAGCCGCTTTCTTCTGGTGACTCCCGGTAATTACGGCTCTGCATATCTGAAGGAGCATATGGACCTTCCCCTTGAGGAAGCCATGAAATGCAGCAACTACGTAGGTGAGACCATCGACATGGCAGTTTCTATGGGCGTGGAAGGCATTCTTTTTGTTTCCCATATTGGAAAATTCATAAAAGTGGCAGCAGGTATCATGAACACCCATTCCCGCTGTGCAGATGCCCGGGCAGAGGTTTTAGCTGCCAATGCCATGCGGGCAGGAATATCTGCAAAAACCGCACTGGATATTTTGAACACAGTCACTACGGATGAAGCATTAGTTCTCATTGAAAGAGAGGGAAAGCTGCAGGATACCATAAAGGAGGTAACAGACAGGATTTCCTATTATCTGCATCACCGTGCGTATGACAGGATGAAGCTGGGTGCTGTGATCTTTTCAAATGAATTCGGTTATCTGGGAGAAACTAAAAAGGCCGGGGAACTGATGACGCTCATAAGAGAACAGAATACAAAAGAAGAGTAGGCTTCCAAAAGTGAAGAGAGGGCAATAAGAAAACAGGCTTCAAAAAAGACGAGACAGCAAAGACAAAGCAGACTTTAAAAGGAGACAGAGCTGCAAAAGCAGACTTTAAAGAGAAAACAAGACACAAATAGATAAAGGAGAAAGACAAAGATGAAAGGTAAATTATTTGGATTAGGGGTGGGACCGGGAGACCCGGAACTGCTGACACTCAAGGCGCTTCGTCTGATCAGGGAGAGCGAAGTGATCGCTGTACCGGGCAATGACGTAAAGGAGAGTGTGGCCTACAAGATAGTAAAGGGCGCTTATGAAGATCTGGACAAAAAAGAACTGATCCCCATTGCCATGCCTATGACAAAAGACCCGAAGGTTTTGGAGGCAAATCACGACAAGGCTGCGGATGATGTGGAGAACTGGCTGAAAGAAGGAAAAAATGTAGCCTTTTTGACCCTGGGAGATCCCACTGTGTATTCCACTTATCTCTATGTACATAAAAGAATCGCGGAGCGGGGATATGAGGCAAAGATCGTTAGCGGCATTACCTCCTTCTGCGCAGTGGCAGCCAGACTGAATATGGGGCTTGTGGAAATGGCAGAGCCGCTTCATGTGATCCCTGCCACATATAACGCGGATACCATGGATGACATCTTAAAGCTTCCGGGAACAAAAGTGCTGATGAAGACAGGTAAGAAACTGAAACAGGTGCGTGAAAGCATACTGGAAAGCGGACAGGCAGCAGTTATGATCGAAGACTGCGGCATGCCCACAGAAAAAATATACACAAGTGCAGAGGAAATACCGGAACAGTCCGGATACTATTCCCTGATCATTGCAAAGGAGAAGAAGACATTATGATACATTTTGTTGGTGCGGGCAGCGGTGCCCCTGATTTGATCACTCTGAGAGGAAAGAAATTTCTGGAGGAAGCGGATATCATCATCTATGCGGGGTCCCTGGTGAACCCCCAGCTTCTTGAATATGCAGGAGAGGGCTGTGAGATATATAACAGCGCAAAAATGACCCTGGAGGAAGTTCTGGATGTTATGGGCAGGGCCGAGAAAGAGAACAAAATGACAGTGCGCCTCCACACAGGAGATCCCTGTCTGTACGGTGCCATCAGAGAGCAGATGGATGTGCTGGACGAAGAGAAGATTGCCTATGATTACTGCCCCGGGGTAAGCTCTTTCTGCGGAGCGGCTGCAGCTCTGGATCTGGAGTATACTCTGCCGAATGTATCACAGAGTGTGGTCATAACAAGAATGGCAGGCAGAACACCGGTGCCGGAGAAAGAGAGCATAGAGTCCTTTGCGGCACATCATGCAACCATGGTGGTATTTCTGAGCACTGGTCTTTTGGAGGAGCTTTCCAAGCGCTTGATCGCAGGGGGATATACCGCAGATACACCGGCGGCGATCGTGTACAAAGCCACCTGGGAGGATGAGAAATCCTTTGTATGTACAGTGGGCACCCTGGCCGAGACTGCCAGAAAGAACAATATCACCAAGACGGCTCTTATGATCATCGGTGATGTAGTGGCACACAACGGATATGACCGTTCCAAATTATATGATCCCGGTTTTACAACAGAATTCAGAAAGGGTACGGATTCCATATGAAAGTTTCCATTATCAGCTTCAGCCGCGCAGGATACCGCCTGAGCGAAATGCTCTACTGGGTGATGAAGGAGCGCGGATATGAGGTGGAGTCATATACAAAGAGCAAATATACAAAAAAAGTCATGGACGAGTCACAGCTTGAGGTGGACGACAGAGCTTTCCGCAATGTAAAGCAGTTTGCCAAACCTGTGGACGCCTCCATTAAAGAATGGGCCGGTATGCGGTTCCAGGATTCGGATGCTATTGTGTTTGTGGGAGCCTGCGGGATCGCTGTGCGCAGTATAGCCCCCTTTGTGACCAGCAAGAAAATAGACCCGGCAGTTATTGTAGTGGACGAACAGGGAGGCTTTGCCATTTCCCTGCTGTCCGGACATATTGGCGGAGCAAACGAACTCACAGAGGAAATTGCTGATATCATTCACGCCACACCGGTTATCACCACGGCGACGGATATCAATAAAAAATTTGCAGTGGATGTGTTTGCCAGAAAAAACGGGTGCTATATTTCTGATATGGATTTGGCAAAAGAAATCTCTGCAGCGCTTGTAGACGGGAAGGAAGTTGGTTTTGCCAGTGATTTCCCGTGGATAGGAGATATCCCTTCGGAACTTATCCTGCTGGATGAGGAGAAAGAAAAGCCGGAAATCGGTATCTATGTGACTGATAACTACCAGAAGCATCCCTTTGTCCATACCCTTTATCTGGTGCCTAGAGTGGTGACCGTGGGAGTGGGATGTAAAAAAGATACTCCTAAGGAAACAGTGGAGCGGGTCATCCGCAGAGCCTGCGATGAACTGCTGCTGCCCTCTGTGTCCATGGAGCGGGTGGCAAGTATAGATCTGAAAAAAGAGGAGGCAGGCATCATAGGATACTGCCAGGACAGGAATCTGCCGTTTGTCACTTTTACAAAGGAGGAACTGGCATTGGTGGAAGGTACCTTTGCAGAGTCAAAATTTGTGGAAGAGGTGACAGGTGTTGACAATGTCTGCGAGCGAAGCGCGGTTCTCGGCAGCAGCCAGGACGGTGTGAAGAGTATGCTGATTTTAAGAAAATACGCGGAGGACGGTGTGACCGTTGCTCTTGCAAGAAGGAAATGGAGTGTGCATTTTGAATAAATTATACGTGGTGGGCATCGGTCCGGGTGCCTATGAGAAGATGACGATCGAGGCAGCAGATGCCCTGAAAAACAGTGATGTGATCATTGGATATACCGTTTATGTGGACCTGGTAAAAGATCATTTTCCGGGTAAAGAGTTTCTCACAACACCTATGAAGAAGGAAGTGGAGCGCTGTGTCATGGCTTTTGAGGAGGCCATGAAAGGAAAGACAGTTTCTATGATCTGCAGCGGGGATGCCGGCGTATACGGCATGGCCGGCCTGATGTATGAGGTGGGTACAGGATATCCGGGTGTGGAGCTGATCATCATTCCCGGTGTCACCGCAGCAACCGGAGGAGCGGCAGTGCTGGGTGCGCCTTTGATCCATGACTTCTGTCTGATAAGTCTCAGCGATCTGCTGACGCCCTGGGAGAAGATCGAGACGAGACTGACGGATGCCGCACATGGGGATTTTGTTGTCTGCCTGTACAATCCGTCCAGTAAAAAGCGCCATGATTACCTGATGAAAGCCTGTGACCTGATGATGAAATATAAATCAGAAGATACAGTGTGCGGAATCGTGGGCAATATCGGAAGAGAAGGGGAAGAGATGAAGGTCATGACCCTGAAAGAGTTAAGGGAGACAAAAGTGGATATGTTTACCACGGTCTTCATCGGCAATTCCCAGACAAAGGAGATCGGCGGCAGAATGGTGACGCCGAGAGGCTATAAAAATGTGTAAAGTTCTCGTGTTTGCAGGTACCACGGAAGGGCGTAAGATCGTAGAATTTCTGGACAGCCAGTCCGTACCGTCCCACATCTGTGTAGCGACAGAGTATGGGGAGGAACTGCTGCCAAAGAGCGGGCATATGACAGTCTCCCATACCCGCCTGACCGAAGAGGATATGGAGGCGCTCATGCGGGAGATACAGGCGGACCCGGTCATTGACGCAACCCATCCCTATGCGGCTGAGGTGACGAAAAATATCCGTTCTGCCTGTGAGAAAGCCGGATGCAGGTATGTAAGACTTCTGCGCGGCGGCAGAGAAGGTGATATGAAAAAGGACAGGGCAGTTTACGTCTCCAGTGTGGATGAGGCGGCTGAGTTCTTAAAAGGCACCAAGGGGAATGTGCTGGTCACAACCGGAAGCAAGGAAATCGCCAAATATACGGTGATCCCGGGATACAGAGAAAGAGTATATGCCAGGGTTCTCTCTCTGGCAGACGTGGCAGCCCAGTGTGCCGCGCATGGATTTGAAGGAAAGAATTTGATCTGCATGCAGGGGCCTTTTTCAAAAGAGATGAACAGAGCCATGATAGAGCAGCTTGACTGTAAATATCTGATCACAAAAATGTCGGGTGCCACCGGCGGATATCAGGAAAAACTGGATGCTGCCTGGGAGACGGGATGTATTCCCGTAGTGGTTGGAAGGCCTCTTTTGGAGGAGGGGATTACCCTTTCCCAGTGCAGAGGAATGCTCTGCAGTCAGTTCTCTCTGCATCCGTCCCAGGAGATTTCCCTTGTGGGGATAGGCGTGGGCAGCGAAGATCTCATGACTTCGGAGGCTCAAAAGGTGCTGAAAGAGGCGGAACTGGTCATCGGCGCCAGGCGGATGGTGGAAGCCGCGGCCTTTGAGGGGCAGGATACCTGTATGGAGTATGACAGTGATAAGATCAGCAGGTACATAGAGACACATCCCGAATACGAGAAGATCGCTGTGGTATTGTCCGGGGATGTGGGCTTTTACAGCGGGGCAAGGAAACTGCTGGAGAAGCTTTCCGGGCATAACGTGAGGATCGTATGCGGAATCTCCTCCCTGGTTTATTTCATGGGGAAGATCGGCAGATCCTGGGATGATGCGTTTATCACCAGCGCCCATGGAAGAAATGCCAATCTCACGGCAGCGGTCCGTACCCATGAGAAGGTTTTCGCTATTCTGGGCAGCAGAGACGGCGTGTCTCTTCTGGCAAAAAAACTGCTGGATTACGGAATGGAGCAGGTGCGCCTGTTTGTGGGGGAACAGCTCTCCTATGAGCAGGAGAAGATCATTGCCGGTTATCCAAAAGATTTTGTCTCTTATACAGGAGATCCCCTGAGTGTGGTGTATGCGGAGAACAAAGCCTTTGTGCCGGATCCTGCCACTCATGGCATCCGGGACGAGGAATTTATAAGGGATAAAGTACCCATGACAAAAGAGGAGGTGCGCACCGTATCTCTTGCAAAACTGGGACTTTTCAAAGATTCCGTCTGCTGGGATGTAGGAGCCGGAACTGGGTCTGTCTCTGTGGAGATGGCCCTTCGGGCCTGTGAGGGAAGGGTCTACGCCATTGAGAAAAAATCTATGGCCGCGGAACTTCTTCAGAAAAATAAGGTGAAATTCGCTGCAGACAACCTGATCGTTGTGGAAGGGGAGGCACCTGAGGCGCTGGAGCAGTTGGAAGCGCCTACCCATGCGTTCATCGGAGGTTCCTCCGGGAATATGAAGGCCATTATGGAACTTCTGCTTCGCAAAAATCCCCGTGTGAGGATCGTGATAAACTGCATTGCCATGGAGAGCGTGGCGGAAGCGCTTCGCTGTTTAAAGGAGCTGCCGGTCACAGATACGGATGTGGTGCAGCTCAGTGTGGGAAGGGCAAAAAAGGCAGGCCCATACCATATGATGATGGGAGAAAATCCAATCACCATCATTTCCTGTACAGGTGAGATCAGATAGGAGAGATGCTTTATGAAAATACCCCGCGTACTTCTTTGTGCCGGTGCCAGCGGCAGCGGCAAAACCTTGATCACCTGCGGAATTCTGCAGGTTTTGAAAAACCGCGGGCTGAAGGTGGCCTCCTTTAAGTGCGGGCCTGATTATATTGACCCTATGTTCCACTCAAAAGTCATTGGGACCAAGTCCAGAAACCTGGACACCTTCTTTGCAGACAGGGATGTGGTGCGATATCTGCTGGCAGAAAACAGTCGTGGCATGGACCTTGCGCTTATGGAGGGCGTCATGGGATATTACGACGGAGTGGGAGGGACCACCAGTAGGGCAAGCGCCTATGAACTGGCAAATGTGACGGAGACACCTGCAGTTTTGATCGTGAACTGCAGGGGCATGAGTGTGTCCGTACTCCCTTATATCAAGGGGTTCATGGAATACAGAAAAGACAGCCGGATCGCCGGTGTGATCCTGAATCAGATGACAGCCATGCTGTATCCCAGGGTCAGGAAAATGATAGAGGAGGAACTCTCGGTACCTGTTCTGGGATATGTGCCTAAGGTGGAGGAGTGTGTACTTGAAAGCCGCCATCTGGGTCTTGTGATGCCTGAGGAGGTGGAAGGGTTCCGGGAAAAGCTCATGAAACTGGCAGAAATACTGGAGCAGACACTCTGCATAGACAGGATTTTAGAGATTGCAGGGGGTGCCCCCGAAATTTCAGAGGATAAGCCATGGAAAGAGGGCAGTGCTTATGAGTTCTGCCTTCCTGAACGGATAAGGATCGGCGTTGCCAGGGATGAGGCGTTTTGTTTTGTGTATGAGGACAATCTGAAACTGCTGGAGCAGATGGGCGCGGAAATTGTTTATTTTTCGCCGGTCCATGACAAAAGGCTTCCGGAAGGATTAAATGGTTTGATCTTTTACGGAGGGTATCCGGAGCTTCTGGGAAAAGAACTAGAAGATAATTACACGATCCGCCGGGCAATCCTGACAGAATATCAGAGGGGAATCCCAATCCTGGCAGAGTGCGGCGGTTTTATGTACCTGCATGAGTCCATGGAAGATATGGATAAAAATCCATGTGACGGTGTGGGAATCGTACCGGGACATGCTTACAGGACAGAAAAACTGGGACGGTTTGGATATGTGACACTGACCCAGAGAGAGGGAACTGTATTCGGAAAAAATATTGGGAAGAGTCCCGCCCACGAGTTTCATTATTTTGATTCCACATCCTGTGGGGAGGATTTTCTGGCAGAGAAACCAATGAGCAGCAGGTCCTGGAACTGCCTGCATGGGTCTGAGCATCTGCTGGCAGGATTTCCGCATTTTTATTACTACGGTAATCCCAGGCTGCCGCAGGCGTTTCTGGAGAAATGTCTGGAATACAGGAAAATGGGGAAATAAAGGGCAGAGTTTCGGTGAACAGCAAAATGCTTGGCAGCAGCAAAATACTGAGCAGCAGCAAAATACTGAGCAGCAGCAAAACACTGAGCGGCAAAAAATATATACAGAGGAAGAGAGGAAAGGAATATGAAACTGGAAGAGGCTTTAAAAATGATCGAACCGGTCAACGAGGAAGTGATGGAGGAGTGTAAAAAACGCTGGGACAGTATTGCACATCCCCTTCACAGTTTGGGCAAGCTGGAGGATCTTTTGGTACAGATCACAGGTATCACAGGATGCCTGGATATTCATCTGGAAAAGAAAGCGCTGGTTCCCATGTGTGCGGACAACGGCGTAGTTGAGGAAGGCGTGACTCAGACCGGACAGGAGATCACGGCACTGGTGGCAGAAAATTTCCTGCAGACAAAAGCAGTCTCCAGTATCATGTGTAAAACCGTCGGAGCAGAAATCTTCCCTGTAGATGTGGGCGTGGCAAAAGATGTGAGTATTTTAAACCGCAAGATTGCCTATGGGACAAAAAACATGACAAAAGAACCGGCCATGACAAGAGAGCAGGCGGTCCAGGCCATTGAGACGGGAATCGAGATGGTAGAAATGCTGAAAGAAAAAGGCTACGGAATCATTGCCACCGGAGAGATGGGAATCGGTAATACTACCACCAGCAGTGCTGTGGCTTCCGTGCTCTTGGACATGCCTGTGGAGAATATGACAGGGCGCGGCGCAGGCCTTTCAAGTGAGGGTCTGAACCGTAAGATCAATGCCATTAAAAAGGCGGTTGCTGTGAATAAACCGGATAGAAAGGATGCAGTTGATGTGGTGGCAAAGGTGGGAGGATTTGACATTGCTGCCATTGCGGGACTGTTTTTAGGCGGTGCGGCTCTTAAGATCCCTGTTGTGATCGACGGTGTGATCTCCGCCACAGGAGCCTTGGTCGCGGCCGGGATCTGTCCAAGCGCAAAGCAATATATGATTGCCAGCCATGTATCAAAAGAGCCTGCGGGACATCTGCTTCTGGAAGCCCTGGGAAAGGATGCCTGCCTGCACTGTGACATGTGCCTGGGAGAGGGAACCGGAGCCGTGGCGTTCTTTCCGCTTCTGGACATTGCCACGGCTGTATTTTATGGAATGAGCGACTTCGGCGGCATCGGCATGGATGCCTATGTGCCGTTAGACTAAAGGACAGCGGGGCAAAATATGATAACTTTGGTGACAGGGGGAAGCGGAAGCGGAAAATCTGCCTATGCAGAGGATGTACTGACAGGCTTTGGTGACTGTGAGAGGATCTATATCGCTACCATGTACCCCTTTGATGAGGAGAGTAAAAAGCGTGTGGAACGCCACAGGCGTATGCGGGCTGAAAAGAAATTTACAACCATAGAGTGTTATACAGGTCTGAAGCATGTGCAGGTGCCGAAAGGCGCCTGTGTGCTTCTGGAGTGTCTGTCCAACCTGACGGCCAATGAGATGTTTCAGGAAGACGGCGCTAAGGAGAGGACTGTGGAGGCGGTTCTGGAGGGAATCGCTTCCCTGGAAGTCCAGGCAGAAGAGCTGGTGATCGTGACAAATGAAATTTTTTCAGACGGTATCGAGTATGATGAGGAGACCAGGCGGTACCAGAGTTACCTGGGGGAGATCAACCGGGAGACTGCACGCCGGGCCTGTCAGGTGACAGAGGTGGTGTATGGCATTCCCCTCATATACAAGAGTAGAACAGATAAGGAAGACAGGATGGGGGAAACAGACCATGAGACAGAGTAAGGCGGGACAGTTTTGGAACAGTTTTAAGATAGCTTTCTCTATGTATTCTAAGATTCCTATGCCCCAGAGTGAGTGGACAAAGGAAAATATGCGGTATGTCATGTGCTTTTTTCCGTTGATCGGTGTTGTGATCGGCGGACTTTCCTGGCTTTGGGGGACCTATGCCTGGAATTTTCTGGACAGCCGTGTCTTTATCACCATTGTGCTGCTCCTGATCCCGGTTCTTGTCAGCGGAGGAATCCATTTAGATGGGCTTTTGGATACCTCAGATGCCCTGAATTCCTATCAGCCCAGGGAGAAGAAACTGGAAATCTTAAAAGATTCCAATGCAGGTGCCTTTGCCATTATTGTGGGAATCTGCTATTTCCTCCTATATTTTGGCGTTTACAGTGAACTGACCGCAGCAGGGCTTCCGGTTGTGTGTATGGGATTCGTACTCTCCAGAGGGATGGGGGCGTTTTCTATAGCATCCTTTCCCATGGCGAAGAATACGGGACTGGCAGCCACTTTTTCAGACGGCGCCCAGAAAAACGCGGTCAGAGTGGTCTCTGTTGTGTTTGCCCTGGTATCGGCAGTGATGATGGTTCTGTATCAGCCGGTGATCGGAGGCTTTGCCGTATTGGGCGCTGCACTGGAATATCTGTACTATTACCGCATGTCCATGAAACAGTTTGGAGGGATCACAGGCGATCTGGCTGGTTTCCACATGCAGATCTGTGAACTTGCCATAGCCCTGTTCACGGTGATCGGTGAGGTGGTTGTGCGCTGTCTGTAAAATCGTATTTGAGTTGTTTGGCAAATGCCCGGCAGGCCGGCGGGAATTTTCGGATATGTTTTGGAAAAAAGAATGGAGGAAAGACATATGCAGTTGATCATAGGCGGAGCGTTCCAGGGAAAGAAGGAATATGCAAAGGTTCAGGGAATTGAGGAAAAGGATATGAAGGACGGAGCCAATGCTTCCTATGAGGATATCTTCACCTGTAGATGCCTGTATCATTTTCATGAATGGATCCGTGCAAGACTGCAGGAAGACAGGGATATGTCCCATTTGGAGGAGGAGCTGCTTCGGGTAAATCCTGACATTGTGCTCATAAGCAATGAATTGGGATATGGTGTGGTGCCTGTGGATGCCTTTGACAGGAAATACAGGGAGGCTGTGGGCAGGATCTGCACCAAGATGGCAGCCGCGGCAAAACGTGTTGTCCGTGTGACCTGTGGAATCGGGACGGTGATAAAAAATGCTTAAGATCCTATTGATCCGCCATTCCATGACGGCGGGGAACAAGCTGGGCCGTTATATCGGCGCCCGCACAGACGAGCCTCTCTGCGAAGAGGGGATCCGTTTGCTTGAAAACTTTTCTTACCCGCCTGTACAGCGGGTTTTTGTAAGCCCCATGAGGCGGTGCAGGGAGACCGCAGAAATTCTGTTTCCGGGAATAGAAAAAGAGACAGAAGAACGTTTGAAAGAATGCGATTTTGGGATATTTGAGAATAAGAATTATCAGGAGCTGTCAGGGGAACCCCGATACCAGGCATGGATCGACAGCAACGGAACCCTGCCCTTTCCGGAAGGGGAAAGCCAGAAGATGTTTCAAAAGCGGTGCGTGGAAGGTTTTGCCCGGTGTGTGGAGCAGTGTCTGAAGGAGAAACTGCACACAGCAGCTTTTGTGGTGCACGGGGGAACCATTATGAGTATTTTAAGCGCATGCGCGTATCCGGGCAGGAGTTACTTTGAATGGCAGGTAAAGAACGCACAGGGTTACGAAGTATGGGCTGAAGAAACAAAATGGAGAGATAGCCAAAAGATAGAGGTGACCGGCAAATATACACAGGAAGGATTTGACAAGACATGGTGAAATGGACAGCACTGGCCCTGATACTGGGCTTTTTGATAGATTTGCTTTTGGGAGATCCCAGATGGCTGTATCATCCTGTTCGCATCATTGGAAACGGGATATCGCTGCTTGAAAAATTACTGAGATCTGTTTTTCCTAAAACCGCAAAGGGGGAAAGGACGGCTGGTTTTTTCCTGGTGCTGTTGATCTGTATTGGAAGCGGAGGGATCACATTTCTGCTTTTGTATCTGGCATACCATATCCACACAGTTCTGGGAATCGTGCTGGAGACGTTTTTGTGTTATCAGATGTTGGCAGTAAAATCGCTGAAGGATGAGAGTATGCGGGTGTTTGAGGAACTGAAAAAGCAGGACCTGCCCGGGGCAAGAAAAGCGGTTTCCATGATCGTTGGGAGAGATACCAAAAGTCTGTCTGCAGCCGGTGTGACAAAAGCGGCAGTAGAGACTATTGCGGAAAACACATCCGATGGGATCATAGCGCCCCTTTTTTACATGGCTATAGGGGGGCCTGCCCTGATGTTTCTGTATAAGGGGATCAATACCATGGATTCCATGGTGGGGTATAAAAATGACAAATACCTGAATTTTGGCCGGTACGCTGCCAAACTGGATGACATCGCCAATTATATACCGGCCAGGATCAGCGCCTGGCTGATGATACTTGCCTCAATGTGTGCCGGCTTTGACTGGAAAAATGCGAAGAAGATATTTTTGAGAGACCGATATAATCATGCAAGTCCCAACTCTGCCCAGACAGAGGCAGTCATGGCAGGCGCGCTGGATATCCAGCTTGCGGGAAATGCTTTTTATTTCGGAAAATTATATGAAAAACCCACCATCGGAGATGCCCTCAGGGAAGTGGAGATAGAGGACATTCCAAGGGCAAACCGCCTTCTGTATGTAAGCGCTGCCCTGGGGACTGCGTTTTTTGCACTGATCCGTATGGGGATTTTTATGTTACTGTAAGGAGAAAACAGATGATAAGTTACCATGCACATGGCGGTGATGTCTACCGCCATCAGAATGTGACGGATTTTTCCGCAAACTGCAATCCCTTCGGCACGCCTGAGTCTGTAAAACAAGCTGTGGCCCGGGCTATGGAGCAGGTCTGCCATTATCCGGATGTAAAATGTGAGCGGCTCAGAGAAGCCATCAGCCGTTATGAAGGGGTTCCGGCAGAGCAGATCATCTGCGGAAACGGTGCGGCTGATTTGATCTTTGCCCTGGTGCTGGCATTAAAGCCGAAAAAGGCTCTGCTTCCTGCGCCGACATTTGCGGAATATGAGCAGGCTCTTGCCACAGTGGACTGTGAAATGAAGCGCTATGTACTGAAAGAGGATACCGGATTTTTTGTGGGAGGGGATTTTTTGGAGTGTATCACAGAGGAACTGGATATGGTTTTTCTCTGTAATCCCAATAATCCCACCGGTGTGCTCATGGAGCAGGATTTTTTAGAGGAAGTGCTGCTTCGCTGTCAGAAATGCGGCTGTATCCTTATGCTGGATGAGTGTTTTGTAGATTTTGTGGAATATCCCAAAGAGCATACCATGAAACCGTTTTTAGAACAAAATCCAGGCCTTTTTTTGCTCAAGGCTTTTACAAAGCGCTATGCCATGGCAGGTGTGAGACTGGGATTTGCCCTGTGCGGGAACGGGCCGCTGCTTGAAAAAATGCAGTTGGTGACCCAGCCCTGGAATGTGTCCGTTTTGGCTCAGGAAGCGGGAATCGCGGCTCTTTCGGAGAAGGAATACGTGGAAAGATCCATGGAGGCCATACACAGGGAGCGCACCCGGCTTTTGGAAAGCATGGGACATCTGGGATATCAGACCTTTGCCTCCAGTGCCAATTACATATTTTTCAAAGGACCGGAGAATCTTTATGAGCAATGTCTTGAAAGAGGCATTTTGATCCGGGACTGCAGCAACTATTACGGACTGTCCAAAGGGTATTACAGGATCGCTGTAAGGCTAAGGGAAGAAAATAACAGGCTCCTGCAGGTGCTTGAAGAGATACAGGCCCCGGACAGCCGGGAGGAATGATAAATAGATACGCCAAGAGAAAGGTAGGTAGCAGATAATGGCAAAAGCAATTATGGTGCAGGGGACCATGTCCAATGCGGGAAAGAGTCTTCTGACGGCTGGACTGTGCCGTATTTTTAAACAGGACGGATATAAAGTGGCGCCTTTTAAATCACAGAACATGGCACTCAATTCCTTTATCACGGAGGAGGGCTTGGAGATGGGACGCGCGCAGGTGATGCAGGCTGAGGCGGCGGGGATCACTCCTTCTGTGTATATGAACCCGATTTTATTAAAGCCCACCAATGAGACGGGCAGCCAGGTGATCGTAAACGGAGAGGTTCTGGGGACCATGAGTGCAAGGGAATATTTTGCCTATAAAAAGAACCTGATACCGGAAGTTAAGAAAGCTTATGACAAATTGGCGTCCGAGTATGATATTGTAGTGATCGAAGGTGCGGGCAGTCCGGCGGAGATCAATCTGAAGCGGGAAGATATTGTCAATATGGGAATGGCTAAAACGGCAAAGGCACCGGTGCTTCTGGTGGGAGATATTGACCGGGGCGGCGTATTTGCGCAGCTGATCGGTACGGTGATGCTTCTTGAGGAGGACGAAAGAGAAATCGTCAAGGGTATAATCATCAATAAATTCCGTGGAGATAAAACCATTTTGGACCCCGGTATTGAAATGCTAGAGAAAAAAAGCGGCATTCCCGTGGTAGGAGTGGCCCCTTATCTGAATATTGAGGTGGAGGATGAGGACAGCCTGACAGAGCGTTTTGACGGGAAACAGGAAGTGGATCTGATCGACATTGCCGTGGTCCGCATTCCGCGAATTTCCAATTTTACGGATTTTAACGCGCTGGAGGTGATTCCCGGGGTATCGGTGCGTTATGTGAAAACTGTCCGGGAACTGAAAAATCCTGACATGATCGTGCTTCCGGGATCCAAGAACACCATGGAAGACCTTCTTTGGATGCGGCAGAACGGATTGGAAGCAGCAATCTTGAAAAAAGCCGCAGAAGGCAAGATCATATTCGGTGTGTGCGGAGGCTATCAGATGCTGGGAGAGACCCTGTCTGATCCTGACAATGTGGAAGCAGGCGGTCAGATAAAAGGCATGGGACTTCTTCCTATGGATACGGTATTTCAGGGGGCTAAGACAAGAACCAGAGTGGAAGGAAGCTTCCCAAATGTGCAGGGCGCCTTAAAAGGGCTCACAGGGGTGAAACTGGAGGGATATGAGATCCATATGGGTGTGTCTTCCCTGAGAGAAGGAGCCAGGCCTCTTGTGAACATTATGGATACGGTAAAGGGTACGTCAAAAGAGGATGGAGCTTATAAAGGAAATGTATACGGCTCTTACGTGCATGGTATTTTTGACAAGGAAGAAGTGGCAAAGAAGATAGTGGAGGCCATTGGAGATTTGAAAGGCCTGGATGTAAGTCAGATGACAGGTGTGGATTTTGCGGAATTTAAGGAAACACAGTATGATATCCTGGCAAGTGAGCTGAGGAAACATCTGGATATGAAAAAGATATACGAGATCCTGGAAGCCGGCATTTAGAAAGGGCGGATGAGATGAAAACAGAATTAGAGAATGTAAAACCAAAAGAGATTGAAACCAGAAGCTTTGAGATCATCACAGAGGAGCTGGGGGACAAAAAACTGGTTCCCGGCACAGAGCTGATCGTAAAGCGCTGTATCCATACAAGCGCTGATTTTGAATATGCAGATAATCTCTGCTTTTCTGAACATGCAGTGGAAAAAGCAATTGATGCCATTAAAAAGGGTGCGTGTATTGTGACAGACACACAGATGGCAAAGGCAGGCATTAATAAGAAAGCGCTGGCAAAGTACGGCGGGGAGGTTTTCTGTTTTATGTCTGATGAGGATGTGGCTTTTTCCGCAAAGAGTCAGGGGACAACGCGGGCGGTGGCAAGTATGGATAAAGCTGCGTCTATGGGAAAGCCTCTTATATTCGCCATTGGAAATGCGCCCACGGCTTTGGTACGCCTGCATGAATTGATACAGGAGGGAAAAATTTCGCCATATCTTATAATAGGGGTTCCCGTAGGCTTTGTAAATGTGGTACAATCTAAGGAAATGATCATGGAGACAGACGTACCTTACATTGTGGCAAGGGGAAGAAAAGGCGGCAGTAACATTGCTGCGTGTATCTGCAATGCGCTTCTCTATATGATCGATAATGAGAGGGATTACTGGAAATAATAAGGGATAAGACCTTCAAATGCGGAGGCTGCTGTTCACAGAACTGTGCTCTTGGCAGAGCTTTGAACAGCAGCGTGCGAAGTGAAATTGCAGGAAGGGGAAGTATAATATGAAGTGTGAAAGATGCGGCCATGAACTGGACAACGACGATTTATTCTGCTCAAAATGCGGAAAAGCGGTGTTCGAGGAATATATGGATGAGGACGACATCTGGGAGTTTTATAAAAGTGATGAAGAACTGAAGGCCATGAAAAAAGAGGCTGCTGCAGCAAAAGACAGCGGTTCAGAAAAAGAGCCGCCGGAGACGAAAAAGAAAGATTCCGGGGGGCATAAAGGAAATGCGCCAAGTGCTGGGGAGGCAGAGCCGGTCAATGCAGGCTATAGGGCGGCTGATAAGGGCGCAGAGTTGGTAACAGCAGGCCATAGGTCTAATGAGAGCGACAGCGCAGAGCCAGTGAGAGACGGCTATAAGGCTGCCGATAATATTGGCGCAGAGTCGGTAACAGTAGGTCATAGGGCTAATGACAGCGACAGCGCAGAGCTGGAAAGAGGCGGCCATAGGGCTGCCGGTAATAGTGGCGCAGAGTCGGTAACAGCAGGCCATAGGACTGAGGATAGCAGTGGAGTAGAGTCAGTAAGAGACGGCTATAGGGCTGCTGAGGATAGTGGCGCAGAGCTAGTAACAGCAGGCCATAGAACTAATGACAGCAGCAGCGCAGAGTCAGTAAGAGGCGGCTATAGGGCTGCCGAGGATATTGGCGCAGAGTCGGCAGCAGCGGGCCATAGGGTTGAGGACAGCAGCGGTGCAGAGTCAGTAAGTGCCGGCCGCAGGACTGAGGACAGCAGCAGTGCAGAGTCAGTCAGCACAGATAACGGACCTGCTGATGACAGGAACAAACCTGTCATTCCGGGATATGAGGCAGAAGATCATCAGGCCGAAGATTTTGTGAAAGCGGATCATGAAGATGTGGATCCTGCAGACACGGATGAGCTGCCGTTTGAAGATATTTTAACCCAGGCTTCAAAAGCAACTGCCGATAAAGCAAAAAAAGAAAAATACCGGGGAGAGCCGGAGAAGAAAAATCCTATTTGGCTAATATCCGGATGTATCTTACTTGTCTGTCTTTTGATCGGAATCCTGTGGGGTGTGCGCACCATGCAGCAGATGGATGAGGAAAAAAAGGCATATTACGCCAAGACGGAACAGCAGGACAAGACGGCTGGTGCCCAGGCGCAGAATACAGAGAATAAACAGGATTCAACGGATAAAGAGACGGACAGCGGCAAGGAAACAGATGCCGGTAAGAAAGACGCCAGCAGTGGAGAAGCCGCTGCGGAAGAAAAAGACAAAGCATCTGAAAAAGAAACAGATAAGGAAGAAAAGCCGAAAGAGGAAAAAAAGGAAGAGAAGAAAGAAGAAAAAGAAAAGAAGCAGGATTATTTCAAACAGGTGGATGCGGATAGTATTGATTTTTCTAAATTCCAGAAAGTTTCCATAGCCTCTGCAGACCAGAATTCCCAGCAGTCCTCTGAAAAGTATGATTACAGCGCGGCGAGTGCTGTGGATGGAGACATTGCTTCCTCCTGGCAGGAGGGAGAAGACGGACTGGGAGAGGGTACCGGCATCCGGTTGGATTTTGACAAGGCTCACAAGGTGCGGTATATTGTACTCTATCTTGGAAACTGGAGAAGTGAAAATATGTGGGAGGCAAATGCAAGACCAGCGTCTCTGACTGTCAGTGTGGGAGACTCCCAGAAAAAGGATGTGGAGTTTTCCAATGAGATGAAAGCTTTTTGTCTGTCCTTTGATGAGCCTGTGGAGGCGTCTTATGTATCCCTTTACATCAAGAGCGGATATGAGGGCGACAGATGGAATGACAACTGTATTTCCGAAGTTGAGATATATGAATAAAAGATATATGAATAAAGGATATATAAATAGAAGATGAAAAAAGCAATGGAGCAGAAAATCGACTTTCTGCTCCATTGCTTTTACAGCGACTGCTTATACTCTAAAGTGTGTTTGAAAAACAGTGCGATTTATTTGTCGATGGCGCGGATGTGGTCAATAAAGAGGCGGCGAATGCCTTTATATTCACCGAGGCCTTTTAAAACAGCTTTCACTTCATATCCCTCGTCTTTAAACTGGCTGTACCAGGATTCCGGGTCATCCCCTGCCATATCATTTTTCGCATGGTCTCCGGCCACGATCATAAAGGGCGCAAGGACCACTTCCTCCGGCTGATAGGCTTTTACCATTTTTTTCAGACTTTCCATGGAAGGATAGGCCTCCACTGTACCCAGGAAGAAATTGTGATATCCCTTATCCTTGAAGGTATAATCCAGGGCAGCATAGATAGAATTGGCAAAGTGTGTGGTGCCGTGTCCCATGAATACCAGTGCCTGCTTTTTTGTGATATTTGAGAATTCTTCAGCGATGGCGGCGATGACTTTATGACTGTCCTCCTCTGTGGTGAGCAGCGGATCTCCGAAAGAAATCGAATGGAAGGAATCCCGGTAGGAGAGAGCGTCCTCCTTCATCAGGTCATTTTCAATGCCGTTGATCACATGGGTAGGCTGTACCAGTACATCTGTGATGCCGTCTGATATCATCTGTTCCATGGCTTCTCTCACTGTGGGGACAATGATGTTGTCACGATTTTTCAGCTTTCGTATGATCATTTTACTGGTCCATGCGCGATACACGGGATAGTCCGGGAATACCTCTCTCATGGAATCCTCAATGGCGTCAATTGTGACTTTTCTGGTGTCCTCATGGCTGGTACCGAAGCTGACTGCCAGGATCGCTTTCTTTGTCTGTGTGTTCACTGGTGATATTCCTCCGTAATGTGTAGTATTGATATTGACATCTGCTATGTATTTTTCAAGAGCCTTTAGATTTTTAGGGACAGTCAGAGTGGGCTTTAAAATACCCTTCATGCACAGGCTGTCAAATAACTCCAGCACAGCAGGCGGTTCCAGGTTGGTCTGTGCCAGAACTGCTTTGTTGCTGAAAACATCAGCGGGAGTGCCGTGCATGAGAACCTTTCCCTCGTGAAACAGCATGATCTCGTCTGCCCATTCATAGGCATAATTCACATCATGGGTTGCCATGAGGACCGTGATCCCTGACTCTGTAAGGCGGTTCACGATCTGGTTGACCATGGTGGTATGCTTGGGATCCAGGGCGGCTGCTGGTTCGTCTAAAATGATAATGTCAGGATGCATAACAAGAATGTCAGCGATTGAAACCTGTTTTTTCTGGCCGCCGCTTAAGGAGTGGGTGGGTTTATGGCGGAAGGGAGTGATCTCCAGATAATCAATGACCTCCTCCACCTCTTTTTTTGCCTCCTCCTCAGACACGCCCAGATTCAGGATACCAAAAGAAATCTCCTGATATACACTGGCTGAAAAAAGCTGGTTGTCAGGGTCCTGGAATACGATTCCAACTTTGCTGCGAAGCTTTAAAAGTCCCTTCTTGTCATATGTGACCGGTTCCCCGTTAAAATACAGGGTGCCTGAGGATGGGCGGTGGATGCCGTTGCAGCACAGAAAGAAGGTGGATTTTCCGGACCCGTTGGAGCCCATAAAGGCAACCTTCTGTCCTCGTTTGATCTCCAGGCTGAGACCGTTTAGGGAATGGGAATTCTCATCGTCGTAAGAAAAATATAAATCCTCTGCTTTTAATATGATGTCCTTGTTCATGCGAAGAACCTCCTCCAGATCATTATGGAAAATAAAAAGATTTCAAATAAAACAATCCACACGATAACTTTTTTCTTGGGAGGATAAGTTTCATTCAAAACATGGATGGTGCCGTCATAGCAGCGGGCTTCCATGGCGCTGTAGAGGGCATTGGAGCGCTTGACCGCCCGGATCATCAAAACAGAACCAAGAGCACCGAAGGAATTTAAGCTTGTCCTGTAATCCCTGTTTCCCAGACGGCTGTTCTGTGATGTGGAAATATAATACGCAGTGTCCAGCAGCACAAAGATAAAACGGTAGATGAGCAGCATAAGCTCGATCATCAGCTTGGGACAGTGCAGCTTTCCCAGTACATTTAAGATGTCCGGCATGGGTGTTGTCATGGAGAGAAAATACAGGCAGGAGACTGCAGACAGGGCTGTCAGGATCAGCTGCAGGGCATAGAGCAGCGCATCCACGCTTCCTGTGAGATACCAGCTGCCTATGGGGATGGCAAACAGATTCAGGGGTTCATGCTTTAAATTCAGAACAATGGCAATGGTGCTCAGAATCAGGAAAGCCAGCGGAACAGTCAAAAAGTGTATATAGCGGGAAAAAGGGATTCCCCCCTTATAAACGGTGAGAATCCCTGTGACTGCTAAAACAATGCATGCGACCACGATGGAACGACTCATTACACAGAACAGAAGTGTAATCATCGCGAACGCAAACTTTTCACCGGCATTTTCATATCTAAGCTTGGAATTGTAACAAAGCTTGTCAATGGTTATCATAAGTTACTCCTTTCGCCGGATGCAAAGTATCATTCGCCTTTTCCCAGCTTCTTTCTTTCTACAAATCTTCCCATAAAGAAGGCCAGGATGCCCACTCCGATGGAAGCCTGTACACAGAACAAAAGACTTTCCACTTCGCCGGGAAGCTCGCGGCCCAGTATTTTTTCAAGGATCGGTTCCGCGATGGGCTGAAAACTGGAGTCCACTTCCTCCACTACCTGGCTGCCGGCATCGTCAGAGCCGCCGAATTCCGCGTCCTTTAAAGCGAAGAGCGGAACAAATGCGATCAAGAGAATCACGACTAATAATGCGATCACTGTTTTCTTCATATTATTTTGCCTCCTTTAAAAAACCGATGGTACGCAGTTCTGGTTTTGCATAGGTTTCAAGTCCCATGATGATAAGAACGGTAATGACGCCTTCGATAATTGCCAGAGGTAACTGTGTGGGTGCGAACACCAGCATGAATTTTCCCATAGCGCCCATGATAGTGGTATCTGCATGGTGAGCCAGTGCCATCTGGACAGCAGTTACACAGTATGTAAATAAATCCCCGAGAGTTGCGGCAAGGAAAATGGATACGTAACGGTTCACCTTGCATTTCTTACAGATATAGAAAATTCCGTAGGATACAAAGGGGCCGGCGATCGCCATGGAGAAAGTGTTTGCGCCCAGTGTGGTGAGTCCGCCGTGTGCCAGCAGGATCGCCTGAAAGAGCAGCACGATGATGCCCAGGATGGAAACTGCGCTGGGGCCGAAAAGGATGGCGCCAAGACCGGTTCCTGTCATATGGGAACAGCTGCCCGTCACGGACGGAATCTTTAAAGATGAGATAACGAACACGAAAGCACCTGACATTGCCAGCAGGGTGATCAGATTTCTGTGTTCATTCAGGGTTTTTTTGATGGACATGAATCCTGCGATCAGGAATGGTACGCAGATAACACCCCACGCGATGCAGAATCCTCCGGGAAGATAACCTTCCATGATGTGCATGGCGCTTACATTCGGCACAATACCAAAGGTTAGTGCGAACATACTTGCCAATGCAATGATTTTTTTCTGTTTCTTACTCATTTTGTCTTTTCCTCCTTCTGATTTGAGTAATAAATACCTAGCATATCATTCGGAACCGTGTCCGAATGGGCATAAAAAAACCCGGCGGTAAAAATACCGACAGGCCATCAGAAGAACAAACGCGGTCAGCAGACTTTATAAATAATATAATATGTGCCGTTTCCGCCTGTTCTTACACAAGGCCATCGTTCGTAACCATTGTGTAAATCGCTTGTGACAGGCAGGTCTTCTGACTCGGGCGTCATCACCGCATTTTGCCTTCCCAGTTTCCCAGTGACATCATAAAATGCAGCTCCTCCCTCACAGCGGCGCGACCGTGTGAGCTTTTAACTCAACTTTCCTATTATTCCGCCAAAGCGGACACCTGTACACACTCAATTCTGTAATTATTGTATCTCCCCGGAAGTTTTTTGTCAATTGAATTCGACAAGAAAAATCATGATTATCCCCAGGCGGCCGGCTCATACCCCGGGAACAAGATGTTGCACCGGGTTTCATTCTGTGATAATATGAAAAAACAGCAGGTGACGTATAAAACAATACAGTTTTTTGAATACGGCATCGAAAAAACGGAAACGAAAGATATGGAGTGTAGGAACTATGAGTATTTCCATGATTGGAATCGACCACAGCAGAGCATCCGTAGATATCCGGGCCAGATTTTCTTTCACCAAAAAAAACGCGGTGAGCGCTATGGAGCGTTTGAAAGAAGACAAGGATATCTTAGGGTGTATTATTTTGTCAACCTGCAATCGGATGGAAATCTGGGCCAGTGTGCAGGAAGATTGGGAGGGGTCACTTTTAAGTTTTTTGTGCAGTGAGAAGGAAGTTTTGGAGGAGGATTGCCGGGAGTATTTCATCACAAGGGAGGGGAAAGACGCGGTGGAGCATCTGTTTTACCTGACCAGCGGCCTGAAATCCCAGATCCTGGCGGAGGATCAGATCATTACCCAGGTGAAGGACGCACTGACGCTTTCCAGGGACGCTTACTGTACGGACGGCGTGCTGGAGGTGCTTTTTCGGATGGCGGTGACGGCAGCGAAAAAAGTAAAGACTGAGGTGGCTTTTTCAAGAGCCAATACCTCTGTCATCCACCAGGCCATTGACCGTCTGGAAAACCAGGGATTTTCCATTCAGGGCAAAACCTGTATGGTCATCGGAAACGGTGAGATGGGAAAAGTGACGGCACTGGCTCTGAAAGAGGCAGGGGCGGATGTGACCGTTACAGTCCGCCAGTACCGGAGCGGTATGGTGACCATTCCCCAGGGATGTGAGCGTATCAATTACGGGGACAGGATGGAACTGCTGCCGCAGTGTGATCTGGTAGTGTCAGCCACAGCCAGCCCGAACTGTACCATAACAAAAGAGCTTTTTGAAAACGCAGAGGTTCCTCATCATGTGATACTGATCGATCTGGCTGTGCCCAGAGACATTGACCCGGAGGTGGGGGAACTGCAGAATGTGACCCTGTATGATATTGACAGCTTTAAGATTGACGCCGCATCTCCAAGGCTTCAGGCCAGTATGGAGAAGGCGGGAGCTATTTTGGATGAACAGATGTCGGAATTTTACGACTGGTTTTCCGGGCGGGATGTATTTCCCAGGATCCAGGATATCAAGACTGAGGCAGTGGAGGATTTGAATGCCCGGATCTTGAAAATCCTGAAAAAGACACCCATGGAGGACAAGGACAGGGAAAGACTTTTGAAAGCCATTGATACGGCGGCAGGAAAAGTGGTCAACAAGATGATCTTCGGACTGAGGGATTCCCTGGAGCAGGATGCGTTTATGGAGTGTGTGGCCGGATTGGAGAAGGTGTATGAAGACTGAGAAAAAACTGTTTCCCCTGTACACGGACCTGACGCAGAAGAAAGCTGTGGTCATAGGCGGAGGAAAGATCGCTGCAAGAAGGATCAAAAGCCTTTTGGGATTTGTAGGTGAGCTGGTGGTGATCGCACCGGATGTACAGCCGGAGATCAGAGAGCTTGCAAAAAGCGGAGAGCTGGTGTGGAAACAGAAGCGATACGAGAGGGAAGATTTGTACGACGCTGATCTGGCCTTGGCCGCCACAGATGACAGAGCTGTAAATGAAGATATCTACAGCGCCTGTAAATGCCTGGGGATACTGGTAAATACAGCCAGTGACCAGAATAAATGTGATTTTCATTTTCCCGGTATTATCTGTCACGAGGGTGTAGTCATAGGATTTAACGCAGCGGGAAGAGACCACAAAAAGACGAGACAGATGCGGGAAAATGTGGAAGAATTTTTGAATACGCCGGGAGGTATGGAATGAGCAGCACAACAGTAGTGATCGGAAGCCGGGAGAGCCGGCTTGCTGTAATACAGAGCGAAATGGTGAGAGACTACATAGAGAAGAACAATGACGGGCTGAAGGCAGAGCTTCTCACTATGAAGACAACAGGAGACATCATTTTAGACAGAACCCTGGACAAAGTGGGGGGGAAGGGACTGTTTGTAAAAGAACTGGACCGGGCCCTTTTGGACGGAAGAAGTGAGCTTTCCGTTCACAGTCTGAAGGATATGCCCATGGAAGTGCCCGAGGAACTGCCTCTTCTGGCTTTTTCAAAAAGAGAGGACCCCAGAGACGCACTGGTGCTTCCCCAGGGAGTGACAGAGCTTGACAAGACAAAACCGATCGGCTGTTCAAGCCTCAGGCGCACGCTTCAGCTTGCTGAACTGTTTCCTGACATGGAGTGTAAAAGTGTCAGAGGAAATGTGCAGACAAGACTGAAAAAGCTGGACAGTGAAGAGTACAGTGCGCTGGTCCTGGCAGCAGCAGGACTTAAAAGACTGGGACTCACCCACAGGATATCCAGATATTTTGAGCCGGAGGAAATGCTTCCGGCAGCCGGACAGGGCATTTTGACGGTCCAGGGCAGAAAAGGGAACGATTACTCCTATCTGGAGGGTTACGGAGATGCGGACAGTACCTGCGCGGCTCTGGCGGAACGGTCTTTTGTGAGGTTTTTAGACGGCGGATGTTCTTCACCGGTTGCAGCACACGCGGTTGTGGATCAGGAGAAGATCGTGCTTACCGGACTCTATTACGAGGAGGAGACCGGTGCTTATAAAAAAGGCAGCCTGGAAGGAACCAGGGAGGAAGCGGAGGAGCTGGGCGTGCGCCTTGCCAAAAAACTGAGAGAGGAGTGCCGAAAAGAGCATATGACAGCGAAGGAAAAGGAACAGGAAACAGATAAAAAGCCCTGCGCAGGAAAGGTCTGGCTTGTGGGCGCAGGCCCGGGGGACATCGGACTTTTCACCTTAAAAGGCATGGAGACTTTGAAAAATGCACAGGTGGTGGTGTATGACAGCTTAGTGGGGCAGGGGGTATTATCCCAGATCCCGGCCGGCGTGCGTCTCATCAATGTGGGAAAACGCGCGTCCCACCATATCATGCCTCAGGAGCAGATCAACCAGGTCCTTGTGGATGAGGCAAAGAAGGGATACCGGGTCGTGCGCTTAAAAGGCGGGGATCCCTTCCTCTTCGGAAGAGGCGGAGAGGAGCTGGAGCTTCTTACAAAAGAGGGAATCCCTTACGAAGTGGTGCCCGGAGTGACATCTCCTCTGGCAGTTCCTGCTTACAACGGCATTCCGGTGACCCACAGGAATTTCTGTTCCTCTCTGCACATTATCACAGGACATAAAAAGCAGGGAGAGGCCTATGATATTGATTTTGATGCACTGGTACGCACAAAGGGGACACTGGTGTTTTTAATGGGAGTGACGGCGCTTCCTGATATCTGCAGTTCCCTGCTTCGGGCAGGCATGCCGGGTGAGATGCCGGCGGCTGTCTTACAGAAAGGGACCACTGCAGGACAGAAACGGATCGTGGCTACGGTTTCTACTCTGGAGGAGGAAGTAAAGCGTCAGGGAATCGAGACACCGGCTATCATTGTGGTAGGTGAGGTGTGTTCTCTTGCGGATACCTTTGGATGGTATGAAAAGCTGCCTCTTGCCGGGTATAAGGTGCTGGTCACAAGGCCAAGAGAGACAGTTTCCACCATGTCTAAAAAACTGCGTCTGATGGGAGCCGAGGTGCTGGAGCTTCCGGCTATCCGCACAGCCCCTCTCACAGACCAGAGTGCGCTTCTGAACGCATTTGAGCAGCTCCAAACCTATGACTGGCTGGCATTTACAAGCCCGATCGGTGTGAACGTGTTCTTTGAGGAGATGAAAAAGGCAGGGGCAGATGTCCGCAGACTTGGCAGAGCCAAGATAGCTGCCATTGGAAAGGGCACCAAAAAGGCACTGGAGGAGAGAGGCCTTTTTGTGGATCTCATGCCGGAAGTGTTTGACGGGGAATCCCTGGGAAAAGCATTGTGCGAAGCCTGCAGCGGCAATGAGAAGATACTTCTTCCGAGGGCTAAGATCGGCGGAAAAGAGATCATCCAGGAGCTGGAGAAAAAGCCGGGACTTTTCATCTGTGATGTGCCCACCTATGACACCTTCTATGAAAAACAGGAAATGATCGATGAGAAAAAAGCCTTTGAGAGCGGAGAGATCAACTGCGCGGTCTTCACAAGCGCGTCCACAGTAAAAGGATTTGCGGAGGCGGTAAAAGGGCTTGACTTTACAAAAGTCACGGCTGCCTGCATCGGTAAACAGACAAAAGCCGCAGCAGACGCATACGGTATGAAGACATTTATGGCAAAACAGGCCACCATTGACAGTGTGGTGGATTTGGTTGTAGACTTGAAGAATAACAGGTAGCTGTAAAGGCACGGAACAGTTACAATAACAGAGGAATAAAGGAGTGTAGCAGCATGGAAATGACAGTCAGACCGAGAAGGCTTCGGAAAAATGATACCCTGCGCAGGATGGTGCGCGAGACCAGGATGGACAAAAGTTCCCTGATCTACCCTATATTTGTCCGCGAGGGAGAAAATATGGAGGAAGAAATACCCTCCATGGAAGGACAGTTCCGATACAGCATTGACAGACTGCCCTATGCCCTGGAAGGGCTTATGAAGGCAGGCGTGGATAAAGTGATGTTTTTCGGTATTCCGGACGAAAAGGATGAGGTGGGAAGCCAGGCGTATGCAGAGAACGGAATTGTGCAGAGAGCGCTTCGGGAGGCCAGAAAACAGTTCCCGGAAATGTATCTGATCACAGATGTCTGCATGTGCGAGTACACATCCCACGGCCACTGCGGCGTGCTGTGCGGTCATGATGTGGAAAATGATGCAACGCTGGAGCTTCTGGCAAAGACAGCCCTGTCCCACGTGGAGGCAGGGGCTGATATGGTGGCACCTTCAGATATGATGGACGGCAGAGTGGGGGCGATCCGTGAAATCCTGGATACCCATCAGCACAAGGATATACCGATCATGTCCTATGCGGTAAAATATGCCTCTGCTTTTTACGGCCCCTTCAGGGAGGCAGCAGGCTCTGCTCCCTCTTTTGGAGACAGAAAGAGCTATCAGATGGATTACCACAATAAAAGGGAAGGCCTGAAAGAAGCGCTTCTTGACGTGCAGGAGGGCGCTGATATCATTATGGTGAAACCGGCTCTGTCCTACATGGATGTGATCAGTGAAGTGAAACAGAGTATCCATCTGCCGGTAGCAGCTTATTCTGTCAGCGGTGAGTACGCCATGGTGAAGGCAGGGGCAAAGCTTGGATATATTGACGAGGAGAAGATCATCTGTGAGATGGCAGTGAGCACATACCGGGCCGGAGCAGATATTTACCTGACTTATTTTGCGAAAGAGCTGGCCGGATTTATGGACGAAGGGAGAATCGGGTAATGACAAGATCAGAGGAATTATTTGAGCGCGCCGTAAAACGGATTCCCGGAGGTGTGAACAGCCCTGTGCGGGCTTACGGCGCCATTGGAGAGACGCCGCGCTTTATTCAGGGCGCAGTGGGAAGCAAAATATTTGATGTGGACGGCAATGCCTACACGGACTATATCGGGTCCTGGGGACCTATGATCCTGGGGCATAATCATCCCGCCATCCGCGAGGCTGTGATCAAGGCCAGTGAAAACGGCTTGAGCTTTGGCTGTGCAACAGCAAAAGAGGTGGAGATGGCAGAATTCATCTGTGAAAGGATCCCTCATGTAGAGATGATCCGCATGGTTAATTCCGGCACAGAAGCAGTCATGAGCGCCATCCGTGTTGCCAGAGGTTTTACGGGAAAAGATAAGATCATCAAGTTTGCGGGATGCTACCATGGACATACAGATGCCATGCTGGTGAGCGCGGGAAGCGGTGTCATGACCAGCGGTGTGCCGGACAGTGCCGGTGTGCCAAAAGGCTGTACACAGGACACGATGATCGCTGTGTACAACGATCTTACCAGTGTGGAAGAGCTTTTGACCAAGAGTAAAGACCAGACGGCCGCTGTGATCGTGGAGCCTGTGGGCGCCAATATGGGCGTGGTCCCTCCCGCGGACGGTTTTCTTGAAGGACTCCGTTCCCTCTGTGACAAGCATGGAGCACTGCTGATCTTTGACGAAGTGATCACCGGATTCCGCCTTAAATTTGACGGGGCCGCAGGATTTTACGGTGTCAGGCCTGACCTTGTCACCTATGGAAAGATCATCGGTGCGGGAATGCCAGTGGGTGCCTATGGCGGAAGAAAAGAGATCATGGAAAAGGTTTCCCCGGCAGGACCGGTGTACCAGGCGGGAACGCTCAGCGGCAATCCCATTGCCATGGCAGCAGGGCTTGCCCAGCTTAAAATCCTCTATGAAGATCCGGAAATCTATACAAGGCTGTATCAGAAAGGGGAGATGATGTTCGAGGGGATCCGCAGGATCTTCACGGAGAACAATATTTCTTACCAGGTGAACAGCGTGGCATCTCTGGGATGCATCTTCTTTACAGAGGAGAAGGTGACAGATTATGCATCTGCCAAGACTTCAGATACAGACGCATTTGCCGCATATTTCAAATATATGCTGAATCATGGGGTGCATCTGGCACCATCACAGTTTGAAGCCATGTTCCTGTCAGATGCCCATACAGAAGAGGATATTGAAGCAGCACTGAAGCTGATAAAGGATTATTTCTGCGCATAACCGGCAAAAGGAAAACGGAGGACAGCTATGAGTGAGACAACCTTGTGGACAGGGCTGATTGTCATTTTTGTGGCAGTCGTATTTGTGACCATGTTTCAGGAAAACAAGAGAAGACAGAGAGAGTTTTTTCAGAAGATAAAAAAGGGCTGGGGCCAGATCCCGGACCGGGAATACACATGGGATAAGCTGGAGCAGATCGCGCAGTATTACCGGGAGAGAAAAGACGATCGGTTTGTCATAGACGATATCACCTGGAATGATCTGGATATGGACAGAGTGTTTATGCTTCTGAATCAGACCGTATCCTCCCCGGGAGAGGATTATCTGTATTATATGCTCCGTACTCCTGAATTCCGGGAGGAAAAGCTGGCCGAAAAGGAGCAATTGTACAGCTTTTTCCGGGAACACGAGAAGGAACGCCGGAAGGTCCAGGAAATCCTGGCACATATCAGAAAACCGCCCACAGCGTCTGTCTATCAGGCCATTCATGTGACAAAAGAGTATGATGCGGGAAAGACATGGAAGCAGATCCTCATGTGTCTGGCTTTTGTGCTCTCCATAGCGGCGTTCATAGCTGTTCCGAGATACGGTGTTTTTGTGTTTCTGTTTGTGACCTGTATCAATATGGGGACATATTTGAAGGACAAGGAGGTCATCAATATATACCTGACCGGATTTAGATGTATGCTGCAGCTTTTAAACAGCGCAAATTCCCTGAATAAGCTGAAGATGGGGGAGCTTCACAGGTATACGGAACGGCTGAACGCCTGTGTAAAAGAATTTTCCGGATTTCGCAAGGGCGCCAGTCTTGTTTTGGACCGGGATGGTTTTGCCAGCGGCCCGGAATCCTTTATCCTGGATTATATCCGGATGATGACCCACATAGATCTGATCAAGTTTAATTCCATGATGAAGGCCATGAAGGAGCACAGGGCGGAAGCTGAGGAGATGCTGGAGATATACGGACTTCTGGATGCCTGTATTTCCATTGCCTCCTTCAGAGAGGCTATGCCTTACTACTGCGTGCCGGAGTTTACAGGGTATAAAAAGGGAAGTGATGTGAGGATGAAGGTGGAAAACCTGTATCATCCGCTGATCCATGAACCTGTGGCAAACAGTATAGATGCCTCCGGGGGCATTCTCGTAACCGGATCCAATGCTTCCGGAAAATCCACGTTCCTAAAAAACGTGGCGCTGAATGCCATTCTTGCCCAGACGGTGAACACTTGTACAGCAACAAAATACGCTGCGCCGTTTTTTAAGATACAGACTTCTATGGCACTCAGGGATGATCTGGAGAGCAGTGAGAGCTATTACATTGTGGAGATCAAGTCTCTGAAGAGGATACTGGAGGAGTCCCGGGACGAGACACCTCTTCTGTGTATCATCGACGAAGTGCTCAGGGGAACCAACACCATAGAGAGGATCGCAGCATCCTCCAACATTCTGGCTCATTTGAGAAAGCCCCATGTGCTGCCGTTTGCGGCAACTCATGATATTGAGCTGTCATATATGCTGGAGGGGGCTTATACCAACTATCACTTTGAGGAGGAAGTCAAGGAGGATGACGTGGAGTTCAACTATCTGCTGAAAAAGGGCAGGGTTACCACAAGAAATGCCATTCGTCTGCTCTCCATGGTGGGATACGACAGAGCGATCGTAAAAGAATCAGAAGCTGCGGTGGCAGATTTTGAATCCACCGGAATCTGGAAAAAGGTAGGAAATTAATATGCTTGTAAAAATATATACAGACGGTTCTGCCAGGGGAAATCCGGATGGACCGGGAGGATACGGCTGTGTCCTCCACTACACAGATGCAAAAGGAACGCTGCATGAGCGTGAATTTTCCCAGGGATATGTGCGTACCACCAACAACCGCATGGAGCTGATGGCAGCCATTGTGGGTCTGGAAGCGCTGACAAAACCGTGTGAGGTGGAACTGTACTCAGATTCCAAGTATCTGGTGGACGCCTTTAACCAGCACTGGATCGACAGTTGGCTGAAAAAGGGCTGGAAACGGGGGAAAAACGAACCAGTTAAGAATGTGGATCTGTGGAAACGGCTTTTGAAGGCAAAAGAGCCTCACCGTGTGGCTTTTATCTGGGTGAAAGGACATGACGGACACGAGATGAATGAGCGCTGTGACTATCTGGCTACCAGCGCGGCAGATGGAGATGATCTGCTGGTTGATCCTGGTGTGTAAAAACTATAATATTGTAAAAGATATAGGTGACAACATTTTAGACTTTACAGTAAATTTATCTAATGTTATAATTCATGTAAAGAAAGGAGGATTATCATGAACTATGCTTGTGTTTCAAAACAGCCTTTTATTACAAAAAAAGATTTATCTGTGAAAAAGCCTTTGCTGGCTGAAGCAAAGTCACGGAGAGAGTTTATTCGTTCTCATGATTTTACAGTCAATGTTGATCCTTCTACAAAAATAGCGGAGATAAAAGTTACGAAGAGGTAATATGGAGAAAGCGCTAAATGTTGTTAAGTATGATGCCAGTTTGCAAAAGCTGGCATCTTCTTTCCATTCAGGAAATAATTATCTGGATAAATTTTTAAGAGAGTCTGTTTCGTTGGATGATGGTTTTGGCAAAACATACGTATTTTTGTCAGAAGACAATCAAAATATTATAGGTTATTACAATTTGGGATTAGGTTACATAGAACAGTACGACAATCAGATCACAAAAAAAATAGGTGGTGCTATTCATATAAATTGTTTTGCGCTGGATGAACAATTCCATGGACTTTTGCAGATGTATACAGATGACGGGATCAAAATAAATCTATCAGATGTTTTATTAAATGATTGTTTGGAAAAAATAGAGTATATTCGACGGGAATATGTGGGTTTTTCTTTTGTGACACTAAGTTCAACAAAAGAAGGGTATGGCTTGTATTGCAGAAATGGATTTGAGGATTTGGAAGAGGATATGGGGTTTTCAGCGGAAGATTCAGATATTGAATGTACTCCGATGTATTTACCTCTTGATATTTAAGCGGATTAGAAAATATCAAATTTATAAAGGCATGGCTGTGCAGGTGTTTCCAGTGCACGGTCATGCCTTTATTTTATCTTTTGTTTGGTTATCTGTTTTGTTTTCTCTTTTCGATTTCAGCGGAATACTTTTCGATATCCTTGCTTGACAGCTTATAACCGAATATGAGGATCAATGCTCCGAGTCCTACTGCGATAGCCGGAATGATCGTGAATCCCATGCTGATCCCACGTGCTAGTTTTACTGTAACTTCATTGGACTGCACCACTGCAAGGGAGAACCCTGCCATGGCCAGGCAGGCATTGATCAGGATACCTCTGCTCACAACACCGATCTTCAGTGGGATATTGCTCAATCCCATGATCATGCCGGTGGCATTTGTGCCTGTTTTATACTCACTGTAAATTGCACAGTCTGCGTAGAGAGCCGGTCCGCAGGCATTGGTCATGGTACAGAAGAACTGCGCGATACTTACCATAATAAGAACCATCCAGGTGCTGTTGTAGAATATGAAACCGAGTACCAGCACAACTACCATGCACAGATAAGAAATGATAACCGTGTTTCTGGCAGAAAATTTACCGGCGGCTCTTTTGGAAAGATAAGATGCAGCAACTCCCAAAAGATTGGAAATGAGGATAAAGGTGGCTGTCAGTCCTGCATTGCCTGCAACATAGGTAAAATAGTAGACGGCAATGCCGCTTGCCACAAACATGTAGACGTATTTTGCCAAATCCGCAACGATCAGTCCCAGAAGATAGGGATTTGCTGCCAGGGATTTCAGCATTCCATGTCCCTTTGCTGTGTGCTGATCCTGTTTTGCTTTTTTCTCTCTCTGAAGCCTGGCAAATTCTTCCGTACCGCTTTCTTCATATCCTTCAAACATTTTAAAGTGTGCAAAATATCCTGCTGCCATCACAGCACCAAAGACAAACGCAGCCGCACCGTATGAATTTTTGGCTCCCACAACAGCGGCCAGAATGGATACAACCCCCGGTCCTACATAAGAATAGAGAACCATACCAAGTGCGCCCCATAAAGCCCTTGTCGATGAGAGTGCCATTCTGTCCTCCGGTGTTTTGGAGGCAATGTTGATCATTGAAATATTTGCCACAAAAGGAATGTTCCAGGCAATATGGCTGGTGATCGTGGCCACAATGATAATGACAATACCTGCCACTCCATCATTCAGCTTGATGAACTGAAACGCATAGAGAAACGGCACCAGCCACGGGATCACCACCAGCCAGGAGCGGTAACGCCCCCATTTCATGGGTTTCATGGTGTTGAGCAAAACACCGTATACCCAGGACAATGCCGCATCTACCAGACTTGTAAGCGTAGCTATGAGAGTTACGATAGGTATTGTGAACTTCGCAATATCTGTCAGGAAAAATTGGAAATAATAAGTTTCAATATTGGTCATAAAATTGAAACCAAAATCTCCCACGCCAAAAAAGCGTTTTAATGATTTGCTGATTTCTTTGTGTTCATTGCTGTTCTGCTCATGATTACTGTGCTCTTCCATAATCCTTCCTCCTATGCTGTCTGTATAAAGAACAGACTTTGTTATAAGTTACATGGTCACGTTCCCTCCTGTTCTTTTTTATTTTATGTATTCCGTACATAATTTTCAGGTGATCAGTAAGAAGTATATTTCACAGTTTTATTTGAGGTCTCTATATTTTTTGTGCAAATAGTAGTCAGTTATTTGTTTTTTTCTTCTGTTAATTATACAGCGTATATAATGGATGTACAATATTTTATTGACATTTTGGAAATTTTTGTGAATTTTTTCAGCTTTCATTATGGATCATACCGATATAAGAGAGAATAATGGGAGGAATAATTGACATTTTTGAAAATTGAAAATTTTCGCATACATAGATAGAACCGGAGCAGTCATGCCCCGGTTCCATTGCAGAGAAGAAAAAATCTGTAAAGTATAAAACATTTAACACCTGCATTTTGTCGAATAGACCATGAGTTGTAAATGGCTGCTTTTGGCAGGTTTTCCTGAGAAATCGGAGAAAGTCTGTTCTATTTTCATACCTCTCTGTGCCAGGATGTTTTGAAGTTCTGTCAAGGAATAAAGTCTTATGGGATCCCCTTCCTCAATGACAGGTAGTTTTGCAGGTTCCCCGTAAGGAAGCTCGGTTCCGCCGAACAACATGGTCCGTTTGGCAGGATCCCACTCAAATTCGGACAGAGAAAGCGCATTTCTGCCGGCATCCCACCCGCGCATAGGAAAATAAAGCTCTGCGAATTCCGCGTTACAGATATCCATAAAATGTTTGCCGCCAGGCTTTAGAGCTTTGGAAATAACATCAAATATTTTCAGATTCTCTTCCTCTGTCTCCAAATATCCAACCGCACCGTCTGCAAGGTTCAGAACCACGTCATACTCACCGGGGAAATCTATACTGCGGATATCCGTATGTATAAAGGATACATTCTTCAGATTCCTTTTTTCAGCGTTTATTCTGGCATCAAGGATATAATCTTCGGTAAGGTCAATTCCGGTAACTGAATATCCTTTTTCTGCAAACCGCAGAGCATGGCGTCCGTAACCGCATGCCAGGTCCAGGATTCTTTCGCTGCCGTTTAAGTGTAAAGTTTTAATGATAAAATCTACCTGGCGGTTGGTATCTTCTGCCCAGGACTGTTTTTTTATTTCCAGTGACCAGTTATTTTTATAACAATCCCATGATTTTGCTCTCATATATTATTCTCCTTGTTTTTTATTGCCGGCAAGCTCATCATAACAGAACAGGAGAAAATTACTAGACTTGTATTGTGCGGTATGCTATAGTGTTGTAATAGATGCGGATATTTTTAGGGGCTGCTGCACGAAATGATCGTGCAGCAGCCCTTTAATCTTTATCGCTGTTTATAAGACTGCGTCGGAAGGCGGAAGGTGTGATGCCTCTTACATTTTTAAAGGTTTCGGCATAGTAACTGGAACCGGAGAAGCCGTGCTTTAATGCGATTTCTGTGATGGAGAGATCTTTTTTCACCAGGTCGGGAATGCTCTGTTCCACACGATAAGCGTTCAGATACTCAAAAGGCGTCTGATGCAGAATGCGCTTACAGATACGTCCGCATTCCCCTGTGCTCAGTGCCGCGGCATCCGCGATATCTGCTAGAGAAATTTTCTGCGTATAATGACTCTGGATGAATTCCAGGATGGATTTGGCTTTTCCCGTGGATTCCCTGCTCCGTGCGGTTATCTTTCGCTTGGTTCCTTTTTCTGTGAACACGGCAAACAGAGCACCCCAGCAGGAGAGAAGACTGGCTTTCACATGCAGTTCCCAGGCAAGGGGTTTTTCTTCATACAGATGCAGGCATCGAAGCAGAAGACCGGGTATGACATGGCTTTCATCTGTATTTTCAGAGCTCAAAGAGTATGCGGGAAAGGCGGCTGAGTCCAGGATCGGGGAGATATACTTTTCACGGATCAGACTGTCTTCGTATCCATACAAAAAACGGGGATGAAAAATGACGGATAAAGTGGAGGCCTCTCCGCTGATTATCGTACCCATATGCAGACAGTTGGAATTGATAAAAAGACCTTCCCCCTCCTTCATATCATAAATTGTCTCATTGACCTGATACCGCATAGCGCCGGAGAGGACAAGCATCAGTTCTGATTCGGGATGCCAATGACAGACAAAGTAAGAAGGTGCGGCGTTTCCCTCCGCCTGAAAATCTATACAGCGCACATCCACGGGAAATGCATAATTTCCGTGTGATATTTGTTCCTTTAAATTTTTATCCACTGATACAACAGATGATTTCATAGAAAACACCCCCTGAACTAAAATATGATGATATTGTTATAAAATCTGCTGAAATTCTGATAGAAAATACTGCTTTATGTCATTATACTAGAGTCCGGAAACAAGTACAAGAGAAATCAAAAGGCCCGCATTGTGCGCGCTCTGTAAAGGTTCAGGAGGGAATAAGAATGGAAAGAAAAAGTAAAAGAGGGATCATGGCATTTATTGGAATTGTTATGACAGCAGTCAGTGTGGCTTTTTTCCGCTACGCGAATTATGGTGTTGACCCATACAGTGTACTGCTGACCGGAATAGCACAGACTTTTCATACCAGTTTTGCTGTGGTGGCCAATGTTATGTGTGCCGTGCTTCTTGTGTTTGCATGGAAGCTGAAAAAAAGTCTGGTAGGTTTGTCTACACTTATGAATCTGCTTCTGTATGGCGCAATGACAGATGCGGTGTTATCAGCACTTAGAAGCATTTGTGAAGCGCCTTCGCTGGGTGTCAGGATCATATGTCTTGTAGGCGCAATCTTCCTGATGTCATTTTCAGGAGCCATGTACTACACTGCAGACCTGGGAGTATCTACTTATGATGCCATTGCCCTGATCATGGATGACAGAAAGATTGGAAAATTCAAATACTGCAGGATCGCTGTTGACCTCACCTGCCTGATCGCAGGAACCCTGGCGGGAGGAGAGCTTGGAATCGCAACAGTTATCATTGCCCTTACGACGGGACCGCTTATCCAGTATTTCCGCACCAATTTGACAGAACCAATCCTGGAAGGCCGCAAAATTCCCGCTTTTCTTTCTTGAAACCTGACAATTCCTGTGCTATTATTAAAACCAGTGATTTATGATAGTTACAATCAGGAGGTATGAACCGTGCAGAAATACGGAGTGAACGAACTTCGGAAAATGTTTTTGGAGTTCTTTGAAGGAAAAGGCCATCTGGCTATGAAGAGTTTTTCTCTTGTTCCCCATAATGATAAGAGTTTATTGTTGATCAATTCCGGTATGGCGCCGCTGAAGCCATACTTTACAGGCGCTGAGGTGCCGCCCAGAAAAAGGGTGACCACCTGTCAGAAATGTATCCGTACCGGTGATATTGAAAATGTAGGCAAGACTGCCCGCCACGGCACATTTTTTGAGATGCTGGGCAATTTCTCCTTTGGAGATTATTTTAAGAAGGAGGCGATCCGCTGGTCCTGGGAATTTTTGACCGAGGTGGTAGGTCTTGACGCGGACCGTCTGTATCCTTCCGTCTATCTTGACGATGACGAGGCCTTTGATATCTGGAATAAAGAGATCGGAATTCCGGCAGAGCGTATTTTCCGTTTTGGAAAAGAGGACAACTTCTGGGAGCACGGTGCAGGGCCCTGCGGACCATGTTCTGAGATTTACTACGACAGAGGTGAGCGCTATGGATGCGGGGAACCCGGCTGTACTGTGGGCTGTGAGTGTGACCGCTACATGGAAGTGTGGAACAACGTATTCACCCAGTTTGAAAATGACGGGGAAGGCCACTACGAAGAACTGCAGCAGAAGAATATTGACACAGGAATGGGCCTGGAGCGTCTGGCTGTTGCCGTGCAGGATGTGGACTCTATCTTTGATATTGACACCATCTGCGCCCTCAGAAACAAAGTCTGTGAGCTGACCGGCACAGAGTATAAAAAGGACGAAAATGTGGATGTTTCTATCCGTCTGATCACAGACCACATCCGTTCCGCTACCTTTATGATCTCCGACGGCATTATGCCCACCAACGAAGGCAGGGGATATGTGCTGCGCCGTCTGATCCGCCGTGCTGCCCGCCACGGACGTCTTCTGGGTGTAAAAGGCAATTTCCTGGCTGCGCTGAGCAGTACAGTCATTGAAGGATCCAAGGACGGTTATCCGGAGCTGGATGAGAAGAAGGACTTCATCTTTAATGTTCTGACTAAAGAAGAGGAACAGTTCAGCAAAACCATTGACCAGGGTCTGCATATTCTGGAAGAGATGGAAGCAGAGATGAAAGCAGCGGGAAGTACACAGCTTTCCGGTGAGAACGCGTTTAAGTTATATGATACCTATGGATTCCCTCTGGATCTGACAAAGGAGATCCTGGAAGAAAAAGGGATCACTATTGACGAGGCCGGTTTCAAAACAGCCATGGAAGAGCAGAGGGAAAAGGCCAGAAAAGCCCGCGAAGTGACCAATTATATGGGAGCTGATGCTACCGTATATGATGAAATAGACCCGGAAGTCACAACTGAGTTTGTGGGATATGACAATCTGTCCCATCAGTCCAAGATCACAGTTCTCACCACAGATACAGAGATCGTGGAGGCACTGACAGAGGACGAGAAGGGAACCGTATTTGTGGAGGAGACTCCGTTCTACGCTACCATGGGCGGACAGGAAGGCGATAAAGGCGTGATCGAGCTGGGAGATGCCCGGTTCGTTGTAGAGGACACCATTAAGCTGCGCGGCGGCAAGGTGGGCCATGTGGGAAGACTGACAAAAGGTATGTTAAAGACAGGCGATGTGGTGACTTTAAAGGTCAGCGCAAAAGACCGTGCGGATACCTGTAAGAACCACAGTGCCACCCATCTTCTGCAGAAAGCCCTGAAAACGGTTCTGGGTTCCCATGTAGAGCAGAAGGGTTCTCTTGTGACACCGGACAGGCTGCGCTTTGACTTTGCCCATTTCCAGGCTATGACCCAGGAGGAATTGGCTCAGGTGGAGGCAATGGTCAATGAGGAGATCCAGGCAGCACTTCCCGTTGTGACAGAGGTTATGAGCATTGAAGACGCCAAGAAAACAGGGGCCATGGCTCTTTTTGGGGAAAAGTACGGAGATAGTGTGCGCGTGGTTTCCATGGGAGATTTCTCCAAGGAACTGTGCGGCGGTACCCATGTATCCAATACAGGTGTGATCACAACCTTTAAGATCGTTTCTGAGGCGGGTATCGCAGCCGGTGTGCGCCGTATCGAGGCACTGACCGGTGACGGTGTGTACGGTTACTATAAAGAAATGGAACAGAAATTGGCTCAGATCGCAGCACTTTTGAAAACTACCCCGGCGGAGGCAGTGGACAAGATCGCTCATCTGCAGGCAGAGGTGAAAGAGCTTCACAGTGAAAATGAGTCCCTGAAAGCAAAACTGGCACAGGAGGCAGTGGGCGATGTGATGAACCAGGTAAAAGAGGTGAAAGGCACAAAGCTGCTGGCTGTATCCGTGGCAGATGTGGATATGAACGGACTGCGTGATCTGGGTGACCAGTTAAAAGAAAAACTGGGTGAAGGCGTGGTTGTCCTGGCCAGTGTAAACGGCGGTAAAGTAAATCTGCTGGCAATGGTAACAGACAGCGCTATGAAAGCCGGTGCACATGCAGGCAACCTGGTAAAAGGTATGGCTGCGGTTGTAGGCGGAGGCGGCGGCGGACGTCCAAATATGGCTCAGGCCGGCGGGAAGAATCCGGAAAAAGTGCCGGAAGCCCTGGAAAAAGCAGCAGAACTGCTGGAAGGCCAGTTAAAATAAAATTTAAATAAAATATTTTAAAGAAAATAAGCCAAAATAGTTGACGTACGGCAAAAATCTGCTATAATATTTGATGTGCAGTAAAAATACCCAGACAGTTGTATTATGCACAATCTACAACTGGAGGGAGGTTAGGTGTGAGACTATGTCAAATGTAATCGTAAAAGAAAACGAAACTTTGGATAGCGCTTTACGTCGTTTCAAGCGTAGCTGTGCAAAAGCAGGCATTCAGCAGGAAATCCGTAAAAGAGAGCATTACGAGAAACCAAGCGTTCGTCGTAAGAAAAAATCTGAAGCAGCTAGAAAACGTAAATATAATTAATGTGCAGTAAAAGCCTCTGGACAATGCCAGGGGCTTTTTTACGACTCTGCAGAAAATGAAACGCAAAGAGAGGATGGTGAGAAGATGAAAAAGATCATTGACCTGGTGTCCAGCCGGATCTTTGTATTTGCCCTGGCTGTGCTGCTGCAGCTTGTATGGCTGGTGGCATTGGCGTGGGGAATGAGGAATATCTCCGCTACTGTGGGATGGATCATGAATATCCTGAGTCTGTTCCTGGTGCTGTGGCTGGTCAATAAGAAGATCAACCCTTCTTACAAGCTTGCCTGGACCATTCTGATCCTTGTCATTCCCGTCTTTGGCGCTATTGTGTACCTGCTGTTTGGTGAATCCCGTGTTGCTAAGAAAATGACAAGGGAATCTGAGGCTGTACTCAATGAGATCGGCAATTATTTCAAGGAAGATCCCGGAACAAGGGCAGAGCTTCAGGATATGGACCTGGGAGTTTCTATCCAGTCAGCCTATATCAGGGATTATGCAGGTTTTCCTCTTCATAAGAATACGACCACCAAGTATTACCCGGTGGGGGATACCATGTTTGTAGATATGCTGGAGGAGATCAAGAAAGCGGAGCATTTTATTTTCCTGGAATATTTTATTATACACGACGGAAGAATGTGGCGGGAAATCCTTCAGGTGTTGGAGGAAAAGGTAAAGGAAGGCGTAGATGTGCGCCTGATCTATGATGATATGGGGTGTGTGACCACCCTGCCGCACAGATATTATAAAGAACTGCAGAAAAAGGGCATCAAGTGCGCGGCTTTTAATCCGGTGCGGCCTGTGCTGAACATCATACTCAATAACCGGGACCACAGAAAGATCCTGGTGATCGACGGGCATACAGGGTTCACAGGGGGCATTAATCTGGCAGACGAATACATCAATGAGGATGTACGGTTTGGACACTGGAAGGATACCGGGGTTATGCTGCACGGTGAGGGCGTGTGGAATCTCACTGTGATGTTTCTGCAGATGTGGGCAGTTATCACACGCACAAGAAGTCACCTGCCGGCGTACGGACCCTATATCTATCATCCGGAGGAATTTGAGAATGACGGATTTGTACAGCCCTACGGGGACAGCCCTCTGGACAATGAGATCGTAGGTGAGAATGTTTACCTGAATATCATCAACCAGGCGAAACGATATGTATATATCTGCACACCGTATCTGATCATTGACAATGAGATGATGACAGCCCTGTGCCTTGCGTCTAAAAAGGGCGTGGATGTGCGCATTGTGACGCCGGGAATACCGGACAAGAAGATGGTGTTCCTTCTCACACAGTCTTACTATGAACAGCTTCTGGAGGCAGGAGTCAGGATCTTTCAGTATACGCCGGGATTTATCCATTCCAAATCTTTTGTCTGTGATGACGAGATCGCTTCTGTGGGAACTATTAATCTGGACTACAGGAGTCTGTATTTGCATTTTGAGTGTGCAGTTTGGATGTACCGGAGCAGAGCTGTTATGCAGGTGAAGGATGATATGGAGGACACTTTCCCGAAATGCAGGGAAATCTCTATGAAATTCTGCCGCAGCCGGAATATTTTTGTGCGCATGGCACAGAGTATCCTGAGACTCTTTGCCCCCATGCTTTAGGAAGGAAAGTATTTTTTCTTTACAAGCTGGGGGCTCCCATGATAGAATGGGCACATAAAACCGGAGTGGGTCTGAAAATTGATATCAGTAAGCTGTGCATCACAATGAATTTTCAGCCCCACTTTAGTAATGTAGACACATGTTACGAGATGCGCCAATGATATAAGGGGAGATGAAGTATGATTTGGACAAAGAGTATGTTGGGAATAGATCTCTACCATATCACCCAGTGGTTTTTAGCCTACAGTATTTTGGGATGGGTGGTGGAATCTATCTACATGTCAATCTGTAACAGGCGGCTTACCAACAGGGGTTTTGTGAGAGGGCCTTTCTGCCCTATTTACGGAGTGGGAGCCTTGTCTGTGTTTTTTCTGCTGAGGCCGTTTTGCCATAACCTTCTGCTGTTATATGTGCTGGGCTGTGTGTTTCCCACACTGCTGGAGTATGTGACAGCCAGGATCATGCAGGCATTGTTCGGTGAAGTGTGGTGGGATTATTCGGAGAAGCCTTTTAATTACAAAGGAATTCTCTGCCTGGAGAGCACTATTGCCTGGGGATTCTACACATTGGGCTTGTTTCTGTTTCTGCACGAAGGTGTGGAGCGCTTTGTGGACAGTTACCCGTTCAGCGTGGGATACCGGGCCGGATCACTGATGATCGCGCTGTTTACAGCAGATTTTTTACATACCTTATACGAAAAGAAAAAAGACAGTCTGCCTGCCTCTTTGGGAGAAGTGAGAGAGGGGATACGTGCCCTGATCTATGGCAGATCTTAATGATGAGGGACGCCTGGAGGGCGTTCCTTTTTAGATTTTGCGGAGCATACTCCCAATCAGCCAGCGTGGTAAGGCTCATATGTTATCAGAAGACAAGAAATTAAATGCAGCAGAAACAGGATATTGTGCAACAAAAGGGGCTTTTTTTGACACAGCTCTATATAAAAAATAATATTTTGCTGTTAAGGAAAGGGGAATCGTAAAATGAGAATTAGTCAAACAGGAAAAAGAGCTGCTGTATTAGGAATCCTGGTATTCTTATGTACCTTGATCTTATCTGCCTGCGGTCAAGACCAGGACGGGTATGTACCGGCAGGGGAAGAGAGGGAAGGGGAAGAGGAGGAGAATACCATTACCGGAAAGATCATAGAAGTCCATGATACATCACTTCTTATGCTGCGTGAGGAAGATGCGAATGGAGGACTTATGGATACAGGAGTGGATGGTGTCAAAATATATGATCAGAATAAACAGGAGATAAAAGCGGACGCGCTGAAACCTGGAATGCGCATTCGATTGTCGCTTCAGGAAGACAGTACGATCATGGAGCGTTATCCCCTGGGGATCACCGGTGTGCAGGAAATCTGCATTCTGGAACAGGAGAATGATCATGTCGGTTTGTACCTGGATATCATAAAGGGAATTTACGGAAATGACACCGGACTAAACGACAATATGCGTATTATGGCCCTGGATCTGACGCAGGTTAAAAATCTTTCCGACAGTGAAAAAGAGGCAGTCAGATATCTGCTGGGGCCGCTTCTGGAAAACTGGCAGAAAGACAGTATCGGCAGTCCGGGTTCCGTAAAGTATCCAAACCCGGAGGTGATCCTTGCAACACAGGAAGACTTGAAGGAACAAGGGCTGTTGAGTGAAGACGGTTCCTATTTTACAGAAGGGATTCTGATCAAAATAAGAACCGTAAAAGAGCGGAAAAACAGCTTTACTTTTTCGGCTGAAAAATGGCGTTCGGGTCTTGGAGCCAACGGATATGATAACTGCAAAGCCTCCTTTAAGGATGGAGTGGGAACATACGAGTTGAATTTCACCTGGATTTCATGACTGTATTCTATTTTTAACATTGGTGTAATACAATTCTATAAGAGTATTACTACGGGAGAGCGGTATGTTTCGGAAAGCATCTGTTTTTCTGGTCTTATTTTCCCTTATCATCAATATAGCCCTGCCGGTTACCGTGCATGCGGAAGGGGAGGATTTGATTACAGCACCTCATGGGGTTCTCATGGAGGCATCCACAGGAACCATAATCTACGAGAAGGACAAAGATACCAAGGTCTATCCGGCCAGTATTACGAAAATCATGACACTGGTGCTGATCTTTGATGAGATCGCAAAGGGCACCCTACATATGGAGGATGAAGTGACCACAAGTGCCTACGCTAAGTCCATGGGCGGTTCCCAGGTCTATCTGGAGGAAGGCGAGAAGCAGACAGTGGAGACCATGATCAAGTGTATTGTCATTGCCTCCGGAAATGATGCCAGTGTGGCCATGGCGGAACACATAGCCGGAAGTGAGGCGGAGTTTGTCAAACGCATGAACGAGAGGGCAGCAGGGCTTAACATGACCGGCACCCACTTTGAGGACTGCTGCGGGCTGACAGAGTCCACCAACCACTACACAACGGCATATGACGTGGCACTCATGTCCAGGGAGCTGGTGACAAAATACCCTAAGGTTCTGGATTTCTCCTCTATCTGGATGGAGAATATTACCCACAACACAGCAAAGGGAAGCAGTGAATTTGGCCTAACCAACACAAACAAGCTTCTCCGCAGCTATGACGGCTGTGTGGGATTAAAAACCGGGAGTACCAGCCTGGCAAAATACTGTGTCTCTGAAGTGGCAAAGAGAAACGGGATCACACTGATCAGCGTGGTCATGACAGCGCCTGACTATAAGGTACGGTTCAAGGATGCGGCAGCTATGCTGAATCTGGGCTTTGGGGCCTGTAATCTTTATGTGGATGAAAATAAAGACAGCCTGCCAAAGGTTCCTGTGAAGGGGGCTGTTCAGGAAGACACCTCAGTGTCCTATGAGGGAGATTTCCGCTATCTGGATACAAAAGGAGAGGCTCTTGACAAGGTACAGAAGAAGATCAATCTGAAGAAAAGCGCACAGGCCCCTGTAAAGAAAGGGGGCAAAGCGGGGACGGCAGACTATTATCTCAACGGGAAAAAGATAGGCAGCGTGAACCTTTTATTTGACGAAAAAGTTGAGAAGGCCGTCTATATGGATTATGTAAAAAAGGTATTCAAAACTTTTTTCTAAAAAATAGAATTAGGGTATTGCAGGATAGAATTGTTTGCATTATAATAGCCCGGTAACAAAAAGACGGAGGGTGCCCGCTGGCACCTTCCTTTTTCGTGAAAATGACTTGATGGCGGAGAAGAGACGGTGCGGCGCTTTTCTGTCTGCCGGCGGACACATTGTTTACAGGGAGAATGAGGAGAGACATGCAGAAAGATATGACAGCCGGCAGCCCGGCAAAAGCGATCGTAGGTTTTACAATTCCGGTACTCATCGGAAATATTTTTCAGCAGTTTTACAGCATGGTGGACACTATCATCGTAGGAAAATTCGTTGGTACCAAAGCACTGGCAGCGGTGGGAAGTGTGGGTACTATTAACTTTTTGATCATAGGATTTATGCTGGGACTGACGGCAGGCTTTACTGTGCTGACTGCCCAGAGATACGGCGCGGGAGATATGAAGAATATGAGGCGGACCGTGGGGTCCGCGGCAGTGCTGTCCCTGATGGTCACCGTTGTCATGACCATGATCAGTATGCTGGGCATGCACGGGCTGTTAAAATTCATGCACACCCCGGAGGATATCTTTGCTGACGCGTATCAGTATATTATGATCATCTGCGGAGGTATTTTTGCCACAGTGCTGTACAATCTCCTTGCCAGTGTTCTGAGAGCACTGGGGAACAGCCAGGTGCCGCTTTATTTTCTGATCCTGTCAGCGCTTTTGAATGTACTGCTGGATCTGTTATTTATCATTGTGTTTCAATGGGGAGCAGCAGGCGCGGCTTATGCCACTGTGATCTCCCAGGGGGTTTCGGGCATTCTCTGTCTGGTGTATATTGCAAAAAAAATGCCGGAACTGCGCCTTCAGAAGGATGATTTCCGCCTGTCTGCCCATATTGTGAAGATGCAGGTGGGAATCGGTATTCCTATGGCGCTCCAATACTCTATCACGGCGATCGGCACCATGATGGTACAGTCCGCGCTGAATATGCTGGGGTCCATGGCAGTAGCGGCATTTACGGCAGCCAGCAAGGTGGAGCAGATCGCCACACAGGCGTATGTGGCGCTGGGAACCACCATGGCAACTTACTGTGCCCAGAATATGGGAGCGGGAAAGATAGACCGGATACGAAAGGGATTCAGGACGTCCACCTGGATCGGTATGGTCTATTCTTTGATATTCGGCCTTTTGACAGCTTTTTTCGGAAAGTATCTGACATATCTCTTTGTGTCAAGCGATGTGCAGACACTGATGGGCCAGGTGGATATTTACCTGAAGTGCGCATCCCTGTTCTTTATTGCCCTGACCATTGTGAACGTATACCGAAACGGCATTCAGGGTATGGGATATGGTGTTCTTCCTATGATGGCAGGCGTGGCAGAGCTTTTAGGCCGGGGTATTGTGGCTCTGGCTGCGGGGATGAACAAAAGCTACCTTCTGGCATGTCTGGCCAGCCCTGTGGCCTGGGTGTTTGCCGGCGTGCTGCTGCTTTTTATGTATCGCATTGTTATGAAGCAGCAGGAAAAAATTTTTGTGAACAGTAATGCTTAGGAAAAAAGAGAGTCCCATCTTTTCTTTTTCGGCTTTATAGGGTAAAATAGAGAGAAAAGGTAACTGTACTGAACAGTTACGAGAAAAGAAAGAAAAGCAGGGAATATTCGTGAAGAAATTTGTGACCACAACTTATAGGATTACAACAGATAAGATCAAAAGACATCCGCTGAAATTCGTGATGATAAGTGACCTCCACAATGTGGTGTTCGGGGAAAAAAATGAGCCGGTCTTTGACAGGATAAAGGCTCTCGGCCCGGATGCCGTACTGATAGCCGGAGATCTGGTGCTTGGGAAAACAGATGCATCCCTGAAACCGGCTGCGGCATTTCTCGGTGAGGCTGCAAAGCTGGCGCCTGTATTGTATGCGCCGGGCAATCACGAGCAGCGGATGAAATTGTTTACAGAGGAATATGGAGGAAGGTTCTCTGCCTTTGAGAAAAAAATAAAGCAGATGGGAGTTTCTTATCTGGAAAACCAGCGTACCGTTCTGCAGATAAAAGGGGAGACCGTGGCGGTTACCGGACTGGACCTGCCTTATAAGTATTACAGCAGAGGACTGCAGAGGGGACCCGGAAGGGCAGAGCTTGAACATCTCATCGGCAGGCCGGATAAGGATGTATATGAGATCCTTCTGGCCCACACACCCAGGTACGGGGATGAATATTTTGCGTGGGGGGCGGATCTGATCCTGTCGGGCCACTATCACGGAGGCGTGATGAGGCTGCCGTTTTTGGGCAGTGTTATCAGCCCTGATTTTAGGCTGTTTCCCCGCTATGGATACGGGGAATACAGAAAAGGTCCAAAGACTTCGGCAAAAAAAGCCCGCCCGGGACAGAAAATAACAGGCAGTGAACAGATTATGATCACAGGCGCAGGACTGGGAGAGCACACCATGCCTTTGAGGATCAATGATCCGAGAGAGCTGGTGGTGCTGGAATGTCTGCCGAAAGAGGTGTGAGATGGAAGAAAAAAATTGTATAGTAAAAATACGTGAAAATATCAGGAAGGTAATCGTGGGAAAGGAAAAGGTACTGGACCTTCTTCTGACAGCCCTGACCGCGGGAGGCCATGTACTTCTGGAGGATGTTCCGGGGACAGGCAAGACCATGATGGCAAAATCCCTGGCGCGCTCTATGGACGGAAAGTTTTCCCGGATCCAGTTTACGCCGGATCTGCTGCCCTCAGATGTGACAGGATTGAACTATTATAACCAGAAGGCAGGGGAATTTCTTTTTAAAGAGGGACCCGCGTTCTGCAATATCCTTCTGGCTGATGAGATCAACCGGGCCACGCCCAGGACCCAGTCAAGCCTTTTAGAGTGCATGGAGGAGCATCAGATCACTATTGACGGGGAAACCAGAAAGTTAGAAGAACCCTTCTTTGTGATCGCCACCCAGAATCCAGTGGAGACTACAGGTACCTTTCCTCTTCCGGAAGCCCAGATGGACCGTTTTTTTATGCGCCTTTCCATGGGACTGCCGGACAAGGAGGAGGAACTGGCAATCGTGGAACGCTTTGAGGACAGGCAGCCACTCATGGAGCTTCCCTGTGTGTGCACAAGGGAGGAACTGTTAAATGCCAGGGCAGAGTATAAAAAAGTATATGTACACCCGGATCTGAAGTCCTATCTGGTGGAGGTGGTACAGGCCACCAGAACGGCGGGGGATGTGATAGCAGGTGTAAGCCCCAGAGGAACGCTGGCCTTGTTTAACGGTGTAAAAGCCTATGCCTATGTAAAAGGCAGGGATCATGTGGTGCCGGAGGATATAAAAGATGTGGCGGTTCCCATACTGGCGCACAGGATGGTCATGACCTCCGGGTACGGGCAGGAGGAGAGCGGCAGCCAGGCAATGAAACGGATCCTGGACCAGGTTCCTGTACCCACAGAGGAGTGGAAGAGAAAACCATGACAATTTTTTTACTTTTGCTGGGGGCTGTCCTGCTCCAGTTTTTGGCAGAGTGGTTTTACCGAAAGAATTGGGACAGACACCTTGAACTGGATGTAAAGTTCCAGGAGCAGCCCGTTCATGAGGGGGAGAGAGCATATCTGACGGAGACCATTGAAAACAGAAAATGGCTGCTTCTCCCCATGCTGCAGGCAGCGTTCAGAGTACATAGAAATCTTTTTTTTGAGGAGGAGGAAAATACCAGTATCTCCGACTATACATATAAAAGAGATATCTTTTCTGTGCTTTTTTATCAGAAGATCCAGCGGGAAATCCCGTTTTTAGCAGGAAAACGGGGATACTATGAGATTGAGCAGGCAGAAGTTTTGACAAGAGGTCTCCTAATGAACCGTGAAATGTACCTGACGGTTCCTGTTTCCACCCATCTGTATGTGTATCCGAGAACCATTCCCTTTTCAGGCATGGAGATTCCCTTTAAAAAGCTGATGGGACAGGTTCTTGTGCGGCAGCGGATGTACGAGGATCCCTTTTCCTTCCGCGGTCTGCGGGAATACCGGCCCGGAGACCCCATGAATAAGATCAACTGGAAAGCCTCCGCAAAAGAAGCAGGCCTTATGGTAAATCTTCTGGACTCCACCTCCAGTGCCCAGGTCCTTATCTACCTGGATGTGGAGGATGAGACCATATGGAAATACGGGGAGATTCACGAGGCAGGCATTTCTCTGGCAGTCTCTCTGGCAGAGCAGCTTCTGCAGAGAGGAATTGCTACAGGCCTTGTCACCAATGGAAGGGACCATATCACAGAGACCCCCATCGCCGTACTGCCGGGCACAGGAAGAGGCCAGCTTGTAAAGCTGTATCAGAATCTGGCAAGGCTGGATCTGGAGCTTCCTGTGGGTAAATTTCCTGAACTTCTAAGCAGGCAGCGCCGTCTTTTATCAGAGGGTCAGGGCATTCCTGTGCTCATATCCAAAAACCAGGGCAGGTCTCTTTTTACAGAGATGGAAGCCCTTGCAAAAATTGGCGGCAGTGCCATGTGGATCTCCACGCTGTATAAGGATATGGAATGGAAACTGCCCTCTTCCTCCTGTATGGAGATCCTGCGCTGGGAGGTGCCGAGATGAAAATAGATCTTCTGGTTTTATACCGTTTTTTTCACACGTTTCTTCTGGCAGACAGTCTGGCTTTGATGATCCTGTCTTTTGGGGGAGATATCACACCGCTCCAGTCTGCAAAGAGCCTGATATTGTTTGTCCCCATATTTCTTTTATACTGGACAGTGCGTCGTTTTAAAAGTCTGTTTCTTTTTGCGGCATCAGGCGCGGCGAGTCTGGCAGTTTTGTATTTTGTGTCTTCAACCATATGGGAGCGGGGAGCGTTTACTTTATGCGGAGTCCTTCTTATCCTTCTATACTTTTTTGAGCGGGCCGGAAGCGGAGAGAGTATGCTGGTGCGGCCTTCCTACGCGGGTCTTCTGATCTTTGCAGGTGTTTATATCTATGCACTGGCATACCACAGGAGTATGCTGGGAAGGCTGATCTGTCTCTGCACGGGAGCTTACTGGCTGCTCACCATTCTTTCGGAGAACCGCCGTTCCCTTCTCAAACTGTATGAACAGAATGAGAAGCTTCACAGATTCCCAAGAAACAGGATCGCGGAGGGAAACAGGATTGCCCTTGGAGGTTTCTGCGCTCTCATTACTGCAGGAATGGTGCTGCTGCCTGTGTCCGGGTTTGACAGGTTTCTGAAAAGGCTTGGGCATTTGCTCTTAAATGTTCTGAGAAAGATTTTTTCCGGCCTGGGCGGGGCGGAGGAACTCATTGAGGAGGAGCCGGAGATGGCAGGGCAGATGCCTTTTCTTCCGGGAGAGTTCCGGGAGGCCTCCCCTTTCTGGCAGACACTTTTTCAGATACTGGAAAAAGTGTTTATCCTGCTGTTTCTGGCGGCAGCGGTCTATGTGATCTGCCGTATTCTCTACAATATATATAAAAAGTATCACGAAACCGTTCTTTCGGATGGGGATCGTGTGGAATTTCTCTCACCTGCAAAAGGTGATAAAAAAGAGTCCCTGGGAAAGGAAAGGCGAAAAAGCGGATTTTTCGCTCCCCGCTCCGTAAATGAGACCATCCGCAGATATTATAAAAAGAAAATAGAGCGGACAGCCGTAAAAAAAGTGCCGGAGTCTTCCACGCCCCAAGAGATTGAAAAAGCAGCGGGGCTGTGGGAAAAGGAAGAGATCCGGGAGTTTCATGAGATTTATGAGAAAGCAAGATATGGGAAGGAAAAATGCGGGCAGGAGGAGTGCAGCCGAATGAAGGAACTGGGAAAAAGGATGTAACGCTGTGCTATTGTTGGCAGTATGCCATGAGGAATATTCTGGACTTTTTATAGAAAATAGTGTAAAATGCTGTAAGTGGTATGCCCATGCACCGGCAGCGGCGTATGGCGTATAGATTTTTGGTGACTGTAATGGTATGTAACAGTTACAAAAACAGTTGGTCACATGAACAGTCATATTGGCAGGAAAAGGATGATAACAAATGGGAATCCCGGTAAAGCTTCCGGTGTTTGAAGGTCCTCTGGATCTGCTTCTGCACCTGATCGAGAAAAATAAAGTAAATATTTACGACATTCCCATTGTGGAGATAACGGACCAGTACATGGAATACATTCACCAGATGGAGAGAGAAGACTTAAATATCATGAGTGAATTCATGGTTATGGCGGCAACCCTTATCTCCATCAAGTGCAGAATGCTCCTTCCAAAAGAAGTCAATGAGGGCGGTGAGGAGGAGGACCCCAGAGATGAACTGGTGCGTCAGCTTCTGGAGTACAAGATGTATAAATATATGTCTTACGAACTCAGGGACCGGATGTCAGAAGCGGCAAAAAGCATTTACAAGCTTCCAAGTCTTCCAAAAGAAGTGGAGGACTACAGAGAGCCTGTGGACACCGGCGAGCTTCTGGACGGTCTGACACTTGGACGTCTGCACAAGATCTTCCAGGACGTACTGAAACGGCAGGAAGATAAAAAAGACCCCATCCGAAGCAAGTTCGGTAAGATTGAACAGGAGGAAGTCAGCCTGCCTGAGAAAATGACGGATGTGGAGGAATATGCCAGAAGGCACCGGCGGTTCAGTTTTCGGGATCTTCTTGGAAAACAGGCCAGCAAATTCCAGGTGGTCGTCACATTTCTGGCGATCCTGGAGCTGATGAAGACAGGAAAAATTTTCATCAGACAGGAACATATCTTCGATGATATTCAGATTGAGAGCAGGGAGGAAGGGTACCCGTATGGAAATTGAACATCTGGAGGGCGCTGTGGAGGCGCTTCTGTTTGCTATGGGAGAATCTGTTGAAGTTTCTGCCATTGCTAAGGCTATAGGACATGATACGGAAACCACCAGAAAGATCATTCGGAATATGATGCTGAAATATAATGCCAAAGACAGGGGCATTAAGATCATAGAGCTGGAAAATGCATATCAGATGTGCACAAAGGAAGAGTATTATGACTATCTGGTCAAGCTTGCCCTGCAGCCTAAAAAGGCAGTGCTGACAGACGTTATGCTGGAGACACTCTCCATAATTGCCTACAAACAGCCAGTCACTAAGCTGGAAATTGAGAAGATCCGCGGCGTCAAGTCTGACCACGCGGTGAACAAGCTGATGGAGTATAATCTGGTCCAGGAGGTAGGACGCCTGGATGCGCCGGGGAGACCCCTGCTCTTTGGAACTACGGAGGAATTTTTGAGGAACTTCGGGGTTCAGGGACTGGACGAGCTGCCGGAGCTGGATCCGGTGCAGATAGAAGATTTCAAGGCAGAGGCAGAAGAAGAAATTCAGTTAAAACTGGATGTATAAACGGGGGAAAGAGACATGCCAACAACTTATACGCATGACATTTTCGGCAAAGAGGTATATAAAAGACTTCCTTCCGAGATAAAAGAGGCAATCGGAGAATCAAAAAGTATGTATTTGATCGGTCTGCACGGACCGGATATTTTATTTTATTATCAGCCCCTGGTGAAGAACAAGGTCAGCGGACTGGGACATCAGGTGCATGTAAGGGATGCGGCAGAGTTTTTCTGCCAGGCTGTTGTGAAGTACCAGGAGGAGCCAACCGCGCAGATGCTCTCGTATCTTCTGGGATTTGGCTGCCATTATATCCTGGACAGCACCTGCCACCCCTATGTGCGGAGGTTTGAAAAGGAAACGGGAGCCTCCCACTCAGAGATTGAGTCCGAGCTTGACCGGTATTATATGCTGCGTGAGGGAAAAGATCCCTTCACTTACAGGCCTGCGGTAAATATCTGTCCCACCTTGGAGGGATGCCGGACCATAAGCCGGGCTTTTGGAAAAATATCGGTGAAGCAGGCGGCAAAGGCCCTAAGGGGCATGAAATTCTATACAGACGCTCTTGTCTGCGGCTGCAGCCTGAAAAGAGAAGGGCTGCTGGGAATCATGAAGCTGTTCGGATGCCGCGATACTCTGGGAGGCCATATCATACCGGCCGAACCGGACAGGAGATGTGATATGGCAACAGATGTGCTGCGTCATCTGTATGATGAGGCATTGGAGGCAGCAGCAGAGGCACTCACCAATCTGTACGGCTGCATGGTAAGGGAAGAGCGGCTGTCACAGCGTTTCAGCGGTAATTTCGGCTGAGAAAATCAGGAGGAGTATGAAGGGATTAAGCAGACTTGAAAAACAGTGGGTGCTGTATGATGTGGGAAATTCGGCATTTGTCATGCTGTGTACCACCATTATCCCCATATATTTTAAAAATATTGCTACAGGAGAGGGGATTTCCCTGGCGGATTCCACAGCGTATTTAAGCTACGCCCTGTCCGTCTGTACGATCCTGGTAGCGCTTATGGGACCGGTATTCGGAACCCTGGCAGACACAAAAGGATATAAAAAGCCTATGTTTGCCTCATTTTTTGTGATTGGCGTGGTCGGATGTCTTTCTCTTGCCATACCAAAGCAGTGGCTGGCATTTTTAGTGGTGCTGGTGATCGCCAAGACCACATACAGCATGAGCCTTATTTTTTATGATTCCATGCTGGCAGATGTGACAGTGGACGAGAGGATGGATATGGTATCCTCCCATGGATATGCATGGGGGTATATTGGGAGCTGCATTCCCTTTACAGCCTGTCTGCTCCTCATACTTTTTGCTGAGAAGCTGGGCATATCAGGGGTCACTGCCACCATGATCTCTTTTGGGATCACAGGGATCTGGTGGTTTGCAGTCACAATTCCTCTTTTGAAAAATTATGAGCAGAATCACTGGGTGGAAGTAAAAGACAGCCCCGTGAGGGAAAGTTTTTACAGACTTAAAAAAGTTATCCTTAAGATCAACAAGGACAAAAAGGTACTTTATTTTCTGGGGGCTTTTTTCTTCTATATTGACGGGGTTTACACCATCATTGATCTGGCCACCTCCTACGGAAAAGATGTGGGGATCGATGACACGCATCTTCTTCTGGCGCTTTTGCTGACGCAGATCGTGGCATTTCCCTGTTCTTTACTGTTTGGAAAGTTTTCGGCAAAGTTTAAGAGTGAGAAGCTGATAAAAGTCTGTATTCTGGGATATTTCGGAATCGCCCTGTTTGCGCTCCAGCTTGACAGAGCGTGGGAATTCTGGTTTTTGGCTGTCTGTGTGGCTGTATTTCAGGGGGCGATCCAGGCGCTGTCCAGATCTTACTTCGCCAAGATCATCCCAAAGGAAAATTCCAGTGAGTATTTTGGATTTTACGATATTTTCGGCAAGGGAGCAGCGTTCATGGGAACCATGCTCATGGGTATCTCCACACAGTTAAGCGGCAGTTCAAGGACTGGAGTGGGTATGCTGGCTGTCATGTTTCTCATGGGATTTTTCCTGTTCGGGAAAACAGAGAAGATAAACCGCAGTGCTGCATAATAAAAAGAAGCTGTACCAAATCGGGAGTGAGCCGGTTGGGTACAGCTTCTTTTTGTTATATTCCGCCAGGGACAGGCATATAATGTATAAGAAATTTTGTGTGCAGGGATGGAAGCATGAAAAAAATTATAAGCTGGATTTTGGTATGCGCAGTGATAACGGGATGCTTCGTGGTACATAGAGATACCGTCTGGGCAGGGGAAAATGGACAGGATGTAGGAAGCCTGTATGCCACCTCAGCGGTACTTATGGATGCGGACTCAGGAAGGATACTATATGAAAAAAATGGGTTTGAGAAAAGGCCCATGGCCAGTACGACGAAGATCATGACCTGTATACTGGCTCTTGAGAATGGCAATGCGGAGGATATAGTGACTGCCTCCGCCTATGCCGCCTCCAGGCCCAAGGTGCATCTGGGCGTGACGGAAGGGGAGACCTTCCGCTTTGGAGATCTTCTCTATTCCCTAATGCTGGAGAGCCACAATGATGCGGCTGTGATGATCGCGGAGCATTTAGGGGGAAGCGTAGAGGGATTTGCAGACATGATGAATGCCAAGGCCAGGGAGCTGGGATGCGAAGACACATATTTTATCACGCCCAATGGGCTGGACGCTTCTGTTACGGTGGGGGAGGAGCAGAAGGTGCACTCTACCACAGCGGCAGATCTGGCACGTATTATGAAGTATTGCATCAAGGAATCCCCATGCAGGGAAGATTTCCTGAACGTGACCAGAACTGCATCCTACAGCTTTTACGATGCGGACAAAAAGCGCAGCTTTTCCTGCAACAACCATAATGCCTTTCTCAATATGATGGAGGGTGCGCTTACCGGAAAGACAGGTTTCACAGCCAATGCAGGGTACTGTTATGTGGGAGCGCTTACCAGAGACGGCAAAACCTTTATTGTGGCCCTTCTGGCATGTGGATGGCCGAATAATAAAACCTATAAGTGGAAGGATACAGTAAAACTCATGAATTACGGGCTGGAAAATTACAGCTACCGCTCCTTTTTTGACGCGGAACTTCCGCAGATACCGGCAGCTATACAGGTAAAGAACGGACAGAGCGAACACCTGGGAGATACAGCCCTTAGCCAGGTGGAAGCGGAGACCGCAAAAGATTTCGGCATGCTGATGCGTCAGGATGAGGAGATTGAAGTGAGCTATGAGGGGAAAGAATCTCTGAAAGCTCCTGTAAAGGCGGGAACCCAGGTGGGAACCATTACCTACCGGGTGGGAGGACAGACATTTCTCACCTGTCCCGTAAAGATCAAGCAGTCTGTAAAAAAGATAGATTTTCCCTGGTGCCTGGAAAAAACCATGGATAAGTGGGCTTTCGGCGCGGCAGGCTGAGGGCGGTATACTTTACAATTCCTGATGTTGTGATAAAATATAAGAGAAAACGCTGGACAGACGGGCAGACAAAATTGTGCAGACCCGTCTGAATGTTATAAGGAGGAATCAGAACATGAATACAGTAATGGAAAATATTTTGACGAGAAGAAGTATCCGGGCCTTTAAGAATAAAGAAATTCCCCGGGAAGAGCTGGAACAGATCGTGCAGGCAGGACTTTATGCCCCCAGCGGCCAGAACCGTCAGACCTGGAAATTCACTGTGGTGACAGACAGGGAAAAAATCCGGAAGCTGGCGGAAGTGATAGGGCGGAAGCTGGGAAGAGACGGCTATGATATGTACAGTCCACAGGTTCTGATCATCCCTTCCAATGAAAAAGAGAACCCGCATTCCATGGAAGACAACGCCTGTGCCATGGAAAATATGTTTCTGGCGGCTCATTCCCTTGGTATTGGCTCTGTGTGGATCAATCAGCTTCGTGATATCTGCGGTGATCCTGAGGTGCGGGAGATCTTAAGCGGCTGGGAAATTCCGGAGTCACACTGCGTATTCGGCATGGCAGCTCTTGGATATGCCGCGGGATCTGAGAAAAAAGAAGTGAGAAAAACAGGAGAGGTACATTTTGTAGAATAGGGCATTTAAAATGGGACATATAACATCAAAAGACGCATACAAAAATTTGGAAGACAGGATCAACTGGTTTACCCAGGGGGCACCGCCGTCAGACACCTTCTATAAGATCCTGCAGGTGCTCTACACAGAAAAGGAGGCGAAATGGGTGGCGCTTCTGCCGGTCCGCCCCTTTACCTTGAAAAAGGCGGCCCGGATCTGGGGAACCACGGAGGCAAAGGCAGAAAAAGTTTTAGACCATCTGTGTGAGAAGGCACTGCTGGTGGATTCCACTTACAGGGGAGTCCGCCGCTTTGTTATGCCGCCGCCTATGGCCGGTTTTATAGAATTTGCCCTCATGAGGACCAGAGGGGATATTGACCAGAAGTATCTGAGCGAGCTGTACTATCAATATATGAATGTGGAGGAGGATTTTGTAAAAGACCTTTTCTATGCCACAGAGACAAAGCTGGGCCGGGTCTATGTACAGGAACCGGTGCTCACCACGGAGAATACCCTGCATATCCTGGATCATGAGCGGGCCAGTCATATTGTGGAGGAGGCGGAGTACATCGGGCTAGGTACCTGCTACTGCAGGCATAAGGCTTATCATGCGGGACATCCCTGCGAGATAGATGCCCCCTGGGATGTATGTCTGACCTTCGGCAATGTGGCCCGCTCCCTGGCGGAGCACGGCGGACATGCACGGCTTATCTCAAAAGAGGAGGCAATGGATGCTCTGGAGCGCTCCTATGATGCAGGACTTGTGCAGATCGGGGAGAATGTCAGAGAGGATCCGGCCTTTATCTGCAACTGCTGTGGATGCTGCTGTGAGGCACTGCAGGCGGCCAGAAAGTTTTCACCCATGCAGCCCGTAGCAACGACTAATTACATCCCATCCGTGGAGGAAAATACTTGTATCGGCTGCGGAAAGTGTGAAAAGGCGTGTCCTATCTTTGCTGTTTCTATGGTGGAAGTCCAGGATGGCCAAAAAAAGAAAAAACGTCCTGTGGTAGATACGGAGATCTGTCTCGGCTGCGGTGTATGTGCGTCCAGATGCCCCAATGGTTCCCTGAAGCTTGAGCGGCGCCCGGTACAGGTCATAACACCGGTGAACAGTACGCACAGATTTGTGCTGCAGGCCATTGAAAAGGGAACACTCCAGAATCTCATATTTGACAATCAGGCATTTGCCAACCACAGGGCAATGGCGGCGGTGTTTGGTGTGATCTTAAATCTTCCTCCGCTGAAGCAGGCACTTGCCAGCAAACAGTTTAAGTCTGTGTATCTGGACAAACTTCTGTCCAGTGCTGTAAATAAAAGCAGGAAAAAGAAATAATATAAGTCAGATTCCTTTATATATATCAAACAGTAATGAAAAAAATGTGAAAAAAGTGTGAAATTAGCACTCGGCTATTGACAGTGCTAATAATACGTGCTATATTACAGATAGAACAAGAGAAAAGATAATTTCCCTTGCGAGATGTAACAATTCGTTGATTGATATACATGAAAGGAGAATGACTTATGAGAATGATGCCCAGTATTTTTGGAGAAGATTTATTTGATGAATGGATGGATTTTCCTTTTGAGAAGGAGTTCTTCGGAAGAAAGAATCCACTGTACGGAAAGAACGAGAAGAATCTTATGAAGACCGACGTAAAAGAGACGGATGAATCCTTTGAAGTGGATATTGACCTACCCGGCTTCAAGAAAGAGAACGTATCTGCCAGACTGGAGAACGGATACCTGACGATCCAGGCGGTAAAAGGCCTTGACAAGGATGAAGAGGACAAGGAAGGCAAATATATCCGCAGAGAGCGCTACACCGGAAGCTGTTCCAGAAGCTTCTACGTTGGCGAGGGTGTTACCCAGGATGAGATCCGTGCAAAGTTTGAGGACGGAATCCTTCGTCTCACCGTTCCGAAAAAAGAAAAAAAGCAGGTAGAAGAGAACAAATATATCTCCATTGAAGGATAAGTTTTTTCTGCCCCTCCTTTGAGGGGGCTGTCGGTTAATACTGATTTTTAAAGCCCCTACACCAAAACAAGCATATCCCGCAGATTTCCTTGCTTTTCAGCAAAGGACGTTCTGCGGGATATGCTTGTTTTTCTTTACTTCTCCTATTTTAGGGCGCAAAATCCCCTTTTTACATATTTGCAGCTCCGCTCTGGCAGCTAAGCTGTCTTTTGATCAGATTTTCCTGCGTATTTCTCGATCTCATGGTAAAGAAACCGATGATATTTATTTATATTCCGGCCAATTGCATACAGCATGAATTCTTTATACACTTTTTCTGAATTGCGGTAATTGAACCGACGGAAGTTTTCGTTTTCCTTGATGTCCCCGAAGTGCCCTTCGGTCTGGATGGAACGGATCTGGCGCTTCAGGATCCCCTTCTCACTCTGGATGTTGGCATTGGATGCTTCTTTCAGTTCCTCCCACTGCTCATTGATCTTCATGACTTTATTTCGGTCACTGTTTTTTTCCGCATTGTACTTATACAGACAACGGGATTTATGTTCACAGCCGCTGCAATCTGCACATCCATAGACTTCCCATGTCTGGCTATACCCGTCCTGCTCCTTACTTTCTGTCCGGATATGACGAAGCTCTCTTCCGTCATGACAGATATAGTAGCGCTCATCTTCAAAGATATGGGTTGTCATGTTGTAATATTTGCTGATATCTTCTTTATAGGCACGGGTTTTCCGTTTTTCGTGATCCTGGAGTTTGATATAACTGGCAATCCCATTGTGTTTCAGATACAAGAGGTTTTTCTCGCTGCAGTATCCGCTGTCTGCTGTCACTTCATCCAATACTTTACCAAAGGCTTTCTGATGCTTCTCCAAAACCGGGATCAGGGTGTTATAATCTGTACGGTCATTGCTCACGTATCCGTGAACGATGAAATAGTTCTCCACCGCGATCTGAACGTTGTAAGCTGGTTTTAACTGACCGTTGAGCATGTGGTCTTCCTTCATCCGCATAAACGTTGCTTCCAGATCCGTTTTGGAATAACTGTTGCGGTCTTTCCCCATGATTTCAAAGCATTCTTTATATCCCATCAGGCGGTTTCCGCATTCCTCCAGTTCCTCATACAGTTTTTGAAGCTCGGACTTCGTTTTTCCCTTACTGTGGACGAATGATATCCCCTCACCTTCTGTAATCTGCATCAGATTCTTCTGAAGCTTCAAAATCTCAAGAGGGGAGCAGTTATCTATTTCGATGATTGTATTGTTTGAGAGCTTCTTATGCTTTGTCAGTTTTCGTTTCCGGTTTTCATCAATCACACGCCTGACTTT